>Ga0307507_10000105_pt1 | contig 138245 bp, 61 predicted proteins | sample 7_EM_MG_FD_207223 | JGI IMG/M metagenome (GOLD analysis project Ga0307507, IMG submission 207223) | Populus trichocarpa ectomycorrhiza microbial communities from riparian zone in the Pacific Northwest, United States - 7_EM | ecosystem: Host-associated > Plants > Roots > Unclassified | place... | reverse complement strand
TTAATTAAATATTTTAAATTTTAAATATTTTATAAATATTGCAGTTATAGGAAATATTGTAAATATTATAGCTATTAGATATAAAGTGGCTAAAGTAGCTAAAGTAACTAAAGTAGCTAAAGTAGCTAAGGTGGCTAAAGTGGCTAAAGTGGCCCCGGGCTATCGTAAATAAGTGTACATGAGCAGATCAGCGGATCCAGCTGAAATGACCCCGGGCTAGCCCCGGGCTAGCCCCTGCCACTCTCCCGTTTTCCTGACGTAGCAGAGGCACCCCGGGCCACGGGAGGATATTGTCAAGGAAGGACCCAACTATAGCACCTACTAGGTATTGCAATAGCTTTAAGTAGTAGATATCTACATATATGTATAATTTTATCTATATTAGTAGACTATTTAATAAAATATAATATGTGATGATAATTTTAACAACGCGTTTTTTAACTTTAACGAAATTAATGTTAGGACTAAGCAATAGCCGTATTATAAAATTCATACCATTTAGAAGTCCTAAGTCTTAAAAATATTGTATTAACTTTTGGTAATAATAATGCGTTATATGAATGAATAAATTAGATATCCGCAATATCCGCTTGGCGGATTTTGCTGATAATTTTAACAAGACGCGCCAAAGGTTCTCAGACGTGATTTTGCAAGGAGGACGGTCCTACCGTTATTCCGACGCTAGCCAAAAAAATCACATCTGAGCTCGCTGAGGTAAGCTCCAGATTTGGCTTCGCACAATCCGTAATTGACGTCAGTGAACGATTCGAGTGAGCCCCTCTCTGCCACCAGGCCTCTATCGCGACTCCCAATCGAGAAGCTTCTTAAACACCTCGGGCCTCACACGAGTCAGATTTACGAGCCGTTGCTCGTGGCCGTAGAGCAACTGCGACGTCCACTTTGTTCCCCGCCATATATCAGTATGTAGCACGTAAGAGTGATCAATTTGATTTAATTGGGCGCAGATAGCTTCCAAAGTGGTGGTGACCGATTGGGTTGGGAGCTGAGCCCAGGGAAACCGAGTTCCAGGGGTCCGAGCTTATCCCAGATATGACCTTTCAACGCTGTATCGTCTTTGGAACTGTGGTGGTCACACTCCTCGGCAAAGCATTCAAGGCTATCTACTCAAGCTTGGCTTAGCACTGTGCTTCCTCTCCCAAGCCGCTGGTCTTCCCATCGAAGAGGAAAGCCTGACAAGGCACTCTTAGCCCCAAAAGTTTCATGTACTCACCTCACGACTCCATGGTCGCTCCATGTTCGCCGGCGACTCGCGGGCAGAGTCTGGGCTGCCAGAAACGTGTGACCTACATATCCATTTCATCGTCGTCATCATCAGCCGTAGCTGTATAGCCATTCTCGCGCTCCTCGCGTTCCCTGTCGCGGCGCTGCTGCTCGCGTGAGGCGCCAATCTTCCTGTGACAAAGCCATCATCAGCAAAACACTGGTCTTCCCGTGCCCAGCCGATCGTGCAGAGATTCCTAGATCCGTACCTAAGTCCATCGATAACCCCGCCGATAAATGCCCTCCCTTCCGCCACTTCCATGCCACCAATGCCGTTCATTTTGAAGCCGCCACCGGCAACCAGCACATCCACTCCCGCCCGCAGCTTCGCCATCCTTACCTCCCTTAGATCCCGCATCAGCCGCCTCACCTGATCCGGCTCCTCGAAATCATCGGGTGCAGCTTCTAGCAGTATCTCGCCTAGCTCGAGCCAGTGGTACGGTAGCGCATCGGCTGCTGCATCGGTTATTGAGGACGGTAAGAAGGGCGGGCTGGTGGTGTTGGAGCCGTCAGCCGATGGAGGCAGCCGTGGCGGTGAAGAGAATGCGTCTTTCGACTGCTCGGTCTCGAATTGCAGGATTGCCGCGAGGGAGGTGGGGTGCAGCCAGGGCGGGGGAGCTATGTTGGCGCGACGCTGGCGCTTCAGGAGGAGCGCGAACCAGAGTGGGATGTTACTCCTGTGAGGCGGGTTGAGGTTGGGTGTCGGGCCCTTGGTGTAGTCAATTGTTAGCTATACAAGCGGTAGATGTAGATGTAGAAGCGACACGAGAGGACGGTGACATACGATGCGCTGCCGCACTCTGTCGTTGGCGGGGTCAACTCACTCCAAGCAAGTCTAGTCCTTCTAGCCGCTGGCGGGGAATCACCGTTACGAGTTCCATTTCGCAAAGGAAGGCTACCTCCGGAGGCGTTAACCCAGGTGGGAGTGGCAATGCCATTGTGCTTTGACCTCTAGTAGAGTGTCGAGAAGAGTAGTTGGCCGTTCATGTTCTGATGCAGCACGCCTAACGCGTTAAATTTAGCCGAGCCATCATTTTGGCTTTTACCAACACCATGCCTCTATTCAAACGGAAGGACCGCTAAACGAGCCGCGGTATTTATCAGCAGCTATGAGTGAACTACATTTCGGAGGCTGGCAGTCCGCAATCTTGCCAATAGCTATTCTCTTGGTCGCCATAGTGTCGACGGTATGGCTGCAGTCAGTATCCCAAACTGTTCCAGAACCATACCTTGTAAGCCACAATGTCCATCCCCTAAAAGAACAGATCGTTAAATAAATTTCTAGGACGAGGTTTTTCACGTCCGGCAGGCTCAAGTATATTGTGCAGGGGCTTTTCGTCAGTGGGATCCAAAGATCACTACGCCTCCGGGCCTGTAATGTTCCTCCCCCTGTCTTTTTCTCATTTACCATATCTAATGGATCTGAAGCTATCTCATATCGTATATAATTTTCCGCATTACAGGCCGCTGCGACATATCTGTCTTGCGAGCATTAAATGTGTTCGGCATATGCTTTATTGTTTGGGAGAACATCGATATTCTGCTGGCTCTCCGCAGAGCAAACCGTTCAAAAGCAAACGATAAGAAAAAGCAGCAAGAAGATAGCTTGCAAATTACACTCTCACATGCGCACACAGCTATTAACATCGGCCTTTTCCCTCCTCTCTTCTTCTTCTCTGCGTTATACTACACAGACATCATATCTACGTGGTACGTGTTGAAGGGATATAAGCATTTCTTGCAGTCGCAACAACCGGAATCGTCTTCACTTGGATCGATTGTGTGGGCCGTATTCATCGGCATGGCTGCGCTTTTCTTCCGGCAGACGAACATATTCTGGGTTGCGGTTTTCCCTGCTGGTTTGGCTGTTCTAAATGCTCTCAAGAAGCATGATCAAGATTCACGACACGCAGCCGAAGCTCCAGACTTACTGAAAATTGCAAATGACAGCTGGCAGAACTCAGTTTTATATGATTGTCCGGTGGACATCGCAGGCTTAGAAGGTATAGTCTGCTCTCGTCGTAGCTCCGTCCATCTTCCCCGTCCATCTTCCCCATCCATTTTCTCTTTTCATGACATCACTCATTTGTACTGTGCCTAACAATAGCGTTCGTAGACTATTTTGCTGTAATCATTTCCGCTACTTTGGTAGCTCTTGGAAGGCCTCTCGTCGTTCTGAGAGCAGTTGCACCGTATTCAATTCTCTTACTTGCTTTTGGTAGCTTCGTAGCTTGGAATGGCGGCGTGGTCCTTGGTACGGCAAACCCTACTTACGCTTGTCCCGAACTGACATTTTAGGCGACAAATCAAACCATGTTGCTACGCTAAATTTCCCGCAAATGCTATATATCTGGCCATATATCATGTTCTTCTCCTGGCCGCTTGCATTTCCCTCTTTACTCCACTTTTTGATAGATCATCTTCCACGAGGAACCGTCAGATCATTCCTTGAGTCTCCAGCTCTAGGATACCCGACTTGGAATTCTCCACGCTTCCTTTCCGTTGCCGCATTTGTTGTTCTTGGAACAGGTGCTGTCTACTACAACACCATCGTCCACCCTTTCACACTGGCGGACAACCGACATTACGTATTTTATGTCTTCCGAATATTGCTTCGCCATCCAGCATTAAGGTACTTTGCCGTACCTGTGTACTGCTGCTGCGGATGGATTGCAATTCAAACCCTTGGATCGTTGGATCCCCTTGAGAGGTGTGAGCAGACAGCAGAGATCAAGAGGAGCCGTAACGGAAAGAAGAAACGTCAGGCGAGCAAAGATACGCACTGCCAGAGCTGTTCAGCTAGTTTCGTCATCGTCTGGCTTGCTACTACTGCTCTCTCCGTCATCACTGCTCCGCTTGTTGAGCCGCGCTACCTTATCGTTCCTTGGATCATGTGGCGGCTGCATGTTCCAAGTAGCGTCGCCTCACCTTTTTCTATCGAAACAAATCGCGAGAGTCCTCCAGACCCGCCAAACCTTTGGAAGAAATGGTGGCGAGAATACGATTTCCGACTCTGGCTAGAGGCTGCGTGGCTTCTAGCCGTGAATGGTTTTACGGGATACGTGTTCTTGTATCGCGGCTTTGCATGGCCGCAGGAGCCGGGCAGAGTGCAGAGATTCATGTGGTAGTCATGGGATTATCAGAAGGACAAGTTTTTTGCAAAAAGTGAGGCGGAGTCAATCAAAACGTGTAGATTTTTCTTAGGGCGAGCAGTGCGTTGTGTTTGGAAGTCGGGTCTTAGGTCCGGTGTGATTGCCGTTGCCTAAAACATCCACTACCTTTAAAAGATCCGGTCAAAGCCCATGCATGCGGTATCTTCAAAAATACTCAATGTTCCGGGCAGCACTTGGACTCCCCGTCTTCGTAGGTCCCAAATGCAACTGAGTTAGTTGACAAGTGTTTTGTGGCGGTGCGAGAAATTGGGTAATGGCTGTCATGGGCTTGGCTCAGTCGAAGCGACCCGAGATTCGCATCTCAAGTTCATCGACCACCAAAAAACCCCCATCATGTATTCATATCTGCCATTCCAACGCATGCAGAGCCAATGTTGCCTGTCGGCCTATGATGCTAGAATCTCAGCTCCTTTGCTCACCGATAACAGTTAATTTGCGCGCGCACTAACCTTTTAGACCATGGCAAGGCAGAATGCTAGCGTCCATTTGGGCGGAGGGCGTAGCCAGAGGGCTAATGGGCGTCTGAAGCTCGAACAGAAGAATGAGCGTGGCGCCCCGACTCTGAAGAACTCTGAAGAACTTCTGGTCTCTTCTTCGACTTGGTCTTACAAAAAACTCTCTTTGCACTCCTTAGGAGCACAATCCGGTCAGCTTTTTCACCTTTTCCTTACCTTCAGCTGATTGCCCGACCTTCAGCCTCGTCACGCTCCTCGACTCTCTTGGCGGCTTCGACCGCCGTGATACGCGAGCCATGGAGTACTCATTTAACTACTTTGGAGTGAGCCCAGGCAGCAAACACGCCCACCAGAGCCCAGCCGTAGGCTCCCAAAAGATAATGCATAATCCGTCGTATATTGCGAATCCTTCGTCTGCCTCGTTTGAGCTCCCTGGGTCCTGGGGAACCTCTGATGGAAGGTTCCCCCGGCCGAATCTTGTAAGAGCCCTTAAAATAGGAGCTGAGGATGGAAGGGCGCGGTTAAAGAATTTTAGAGCGCTCCTGACCGTTGGTATCGCCAATGAAATGCAAGGCAGTTCAACGCTTGGCTGTCATGCTCCAAGGAGGCAAAGCTCAAAATTTCTCCCCGCTCATGATCTAATATCCAAAGCCTTGTAATGATATCCAGAATGCTTCAAAGACTAACCGTTCGACCAGAATGGAACCGGCCGCTCAGACGACACTGGGTACAATAGTTTATCTACACAACCAACCAACAGTCCTGCGACTGAGTCGTTCTGGTCACGTTGGACTTCTGGAATGCCGTCCGGACCACCAACCTTAGAGAGCCCTTCAGATCAGCATAACTCATACTATTCTTTCTCTAATAACGAAATCCCCCAAGATGACGCTCCATCAAGGAAAAGACCGCGTTATTTAGGTCCGACGGATTCCAGCGAACAACTTTGGTTAACCAATAAGTTTTCTAAATATCCCACCAACAACCGGTTTAGGGGGCAGTTAAATATATCCCCTATGGATCCAGTTTCCATCCATACGGTCCACGGTGATCCCTCGCGTGTCCCGGCATTACAACCAGCTATAAATCTACCCGGAGAATCTAAGAGCTCAGAGTATCAAACTGGCCCAGTTCACGAACGAGTCACGACAAAGCAAAGGAAGTTTATACGAAGGTGGTACAAAGGCTTCCTTGGGGAGAGAGGGCAACAAGCCTATCTTTCCAATAACCACGTCGAGGCACTAGCTACCCTTATCGATCTGCAGCCCCAGACAGTGCATAACTGGATTTGTCAGAATTTAATGGATCCCAGTGGTAGTACCCAACCAGAAGAGGCCTTTATATTCACAGGACTGAATCAAGAAGCCTCGCTGGAATCTGGTCTCCAGATGCCAAACGGACCGGACACATCAAATTCTAACGAAAACAGTCGTCTGTCTAGGGAAATCATACAGCTTATCAAGAGCCATGTGGAAACATGCAACAATAAGCGAGCTAGAAACGATGGCCGCCGACGAGTGAATGTTGGAAAGTACGAATGCACATTTGATTGCGGTTATCGCACAAAGCGTGCCTTCGACTGGAAACGACATGAGGAAAATCATCAGCCACAAAACTTCTGGCTCTGTTCCGTCTGTAGCCAACGAGAGATATCTAGATATTTCCTAGTTCATCGAAACGATAAGCTGCTTAAGCATATTCAAGATAAGCATGCGGGCTACAATCCAGAAGACGTCGTAAAAAGTTCTGAAGTGGCTTATAAGGCAAGCTTTAAACTTCAATGTGGATTTTGTGGTCACACCTTTGAATCCTGGGAAGAGAGAAACAAGCATATCCTCCAACACTTTGATGGTGAAGGCGGGGCAGCTCGGAGCATGAGTCAGTGGCGAGATCCATGGCATGATGAGGAAGAGGAAGATTCTGATGAGGATCAAAACAGCTCTAGCTCTTCTAGTTCCGGTGACTCTTCTGATGATGAAGATCCCGATCAGCATGATGCCCCTGGGGGTGCTTGGGGCGAATCTGGGACACGGGGTAGTCAACAGCCTCCTAATAAAAGGTTTAGCTCGTCACGAGGGAGGGGAGGCACAACCAGCCAGAATACGAGAGGGGGCAACTATTATGCGAGGGGCGGTGGCACTAATTTCACTACACATTCACATTCAAGGTCCGTGTCCAAAGTCCTTGGTAGTATGCGCCGAAACTACTCCTCTACACGCCTGAGTCCTATCACATATTCTGTAGTAGGAGAGAATGCCAAGCAAAAAAGTCAGGGAATCGTCCCTATCTGGCCTTCTAGATTACTGTAATTTCTCTTCACCACCCCAATACCCCAATGGCGCGTCGTTAACATCTTCCTAGACCTTCTAATCGTTATACGAAAGCGTTAGATATGAAATTGCAGCTACGCCCTACGGTTACGCATACGCGACAGAATCGATCGCGGCTTCATAATAATCTTCCGTTGCCCTTCCTTGGTCGTGGTGCTTACGGTTCAGTGGATGTGGTTCAGCAATGCTATACGGGACAGGTATTCGCAAGGAAGAGGTCTCGCATCACATCATTCCATCGGGAAGTTGAGATAACGAAAAGACTGAAACACCCCCATATAATACAATTTGTGGCTGCTTATACCCAAAATTCTTCCCTCAACCTCATCATAAGCCCAGTGGCCGAGTTCACCCTTAGAGACTATCTCGACTTTCCTGGAGGCCAGGAGGGGAGCGAATCTCGGACACATAGATGGGTCGGGTGTCTCTCATCAGCTCTCTCTTACATACATGCCAGTCGTATTCGGCATGCCGACATCAAGCCACAAAATATACTTTTGAGAGACTCGGAGGTTTTTATAAGCGATTTCGGCATATCCAGGCTTGTCTCGGAGCCGGATTCAACCTCTTCGAGTAACAGTCCTATGACGCCGCTGTACGCGGCAATGGAGATTGCAGAGCATCTACCACATGGAAGGAATGCGGATGTGTTTTCGCTAGGATGTGTGTTTGCGGAGATGTTGACCGCTGCCCAGGGAAAGATCATTATGGATTTCCACGACTACTTGGGCATTTCTACGACAAGTGACAATTCTGGTAAACCTGCGGCCTATTACAAGAAACATGATCGACTCATGTCCTGGATTTTACAGCTGCGTCAGCGTGCCTCTGCCTCGGCCCAGCGTCTTTGGGATATCTGCGCGCTCATGCTTCAGGATACGGCAAAACTGCGGCCATCCTCCAGCTCTCTCGTCACTCAGGTCCGTGAGGTGTTGCAAAAGGACTTAAATATTGTTCCTGAGTGCATAAGCTCACCTCTCGCATCTGAAGTGTGTAGGTCACTGGTCTCTTGTCATCTCACGTCGTTGAAGGAGGAAGTTGATGATACTTGTTCATCATCAAAAATCGTCTCGTTCCCAGATTCTCGGCTTCTTGAGGGTAAATACTCGCATGAATGCCAACCACTATTCATCTCGACACCCTCAGAACCATTACAGAAATGTGTTCTAGATTGCAACCCTTGCGAACTTGGCCCTTCAGAAAAGTTTTCAAAGCTACCATCATCTCCATCACCTTTAGACTCACTTTCGGGACATAAAAGAAGCTATCTTCAAAGCCCATGCACGCCCCCAGACATATGGACTTGCTGCAATTGTGGCGACGCGAAATTTATACCGATCACTGACGGTCATTGCCCTTTATGCGGACATGAGATATGTATGTCATGTGGTCCAAGTGGATCATATACCCTAAAAGCTTCTGCTAGCTCTGTTACTCCCCCAGCTTCAGATTCCACCCCCACCCAGGAAATTCCAAGCTGGGATGGCACTCATCACCTTTCTATTACGACAATAATCTCTCAGAACTCGCTTAAAATCTGCCTAACCATCATCGGGTGCTGCACCGTCATCATCGCTTCCGGACCTGTCTTAGTTTTGGAAGGTCAAGTTACAGGAAATTCTTATCATGAAAGTACCAACACTTCTTCTAAGATCCAGGTATGATCTCTGTACTCAAATAGATAGTGAGTGTGGCTCAATAATTTACAAGCAGGGAAAGTATAGTTCGTCTTACGAACCACCCCGCAGCAGATCTTCCAATGTCGAGCTGTTGTCTACTCAAAAGAAGCGCACTTACCCCGATAACCAAAGGTTTAAATCTCACCCTGTCGATTTATCTTCCAGGCGCATCTGTCATAATTGCAATAGCCTATTTATCGCTCCAAGACTAAGGACATGCCGTAACTGTGCTCATGATTGCTGCGAAGAATGCCCTGCAGCCCCGGATAAAATCTTGAAGGAAAAATTACCTCCTAAGATGGAGACGGATCTGGCCGCCATTGGAAGCCATCTCACCCCACCAGCTTATTCATTATATGACGAGGCACCTGGCGCAGAGCAAGCAGTATTTGACATGGTCATTCAACAAAACCAGAATCTGGGCGACGATCCAGGAGAGCGTTTCCTCCAAGATTCTCCTTGCACTTTTGATCGGATACAGGACCCAGTCCGCAGTCACAAAAATGAATGGTGGCTGCCAGACCAAATGCTATCAGCCCACCCTGAATTAAGGCCGAGCCGTTCATCATCAGAATCACCCTTGTCAGCTAAAGAACCCGCCCTAAAAAGAATTCGGCTCGGCTTCGGACCACGGTCAGAACCCAAAGCCGAGCCAGAGACCACTCCTCGCTCTAAGGGACGTCAGCGCGTCTCTGGACGCACCAAGCAAACAGTGCGGATCCGAGACGAAAAGAAGGACAGCGCAGTCTCCATGTCTGAGCCCCATACGCTCATTCCACGGCTGTTGTTGACTCGAAACTCGATATCATCATCCTCCGAGACGAGCGGAACCACACCTCAACCGCCCCGTTCCCGTAAACGGCCTACATCCCCCCCCGACCAAAGCCAAATAATCTCTCGCACTTCTACGATCTCAAAAGAACCCGCCTCACTCTCTCCGGACGCGCATCAAGCGGTAATACGACCACATACCACTGAATCTCTCTCTCGGCTGACGACGGAGCCCCAAAGCAGCTCGGATAGCGGGAGGACAAGCGCGAGTAAGGAGTTTCAGTATTATGGAAGACACACAAATACGTGGCTCTTTAACGATTTCAGCGTCAAGGTGAACGCGAAGAAGGTGTACATGTTTTTAGCTGGGGGAAATCGGGACGCTGCAGATTGATTTCTTCTCCTAATTACTCACTGATCTTCTGTCCTTTTCCCTTTTCTATGTTTTTGTTTTGCATAGCGTAGGGGTCGGTAAGATCGGAGGTGTTGTTACAGGAGGTATATCGAACTGTTGTAAATTGTTATTTGCGTAGGTGTTGGTACTGGCACGCAGGGTTTCTGATCAAAATTGTTTGCAGCGCAAATACCCTAAATAGATTCAAAAGTTAGGTGAGCTACGCCTAGTATGATTTGCGTCTAACGAATATCTGTTTGCACATATCGCGGGTTAGCATTCCAAAAAATCTGGCAAAAAATCTCATAGCGTTTTACTTTCATTGCTTCAATACGAAAAAATTATTGTCTGAAGTATTCTTGTCTGCGTCTTTTCGGTCTTTTATGTACCCGATTTTCATTCCCTTACTGTGTATGGGCTATCAATGACTCTATACGGCTTCAACTAAGCCTAACTATGAATACAAGTTTTCGGATTTTTTTAACGGCTACGTCGGTATTCAGCAACACTGCCATGATACTAAGTATAGCAGTCCCTGAACGAGCCTTCTGAGCGTGGCCGCATAAGCCGCTTATGTGCTATTTCTACGTGTCTTCAGACTTCGGCAAACCTATGACTTGAGCAGCCGCTTGACAACAGCCTCGTGTCCGTTCTCTGCAGCCCAAGATAGCGGCGTTCGCGACAGCAGGGATATACAGATCATGAAAAGAAAGAGAGTGCCACAAAAAGAAGCGGTTTTACGTTGCCGTTTTGGTCCTGTGGCAGTGGCCGCTGCGGCTGCTGCCAGGGCGTCCATCAGTATTCAATATCAGTATGAGGCCGTATTGATATTGATATTGAATAGTAATTCAGTATTGAAAAGATATTGAATATTGAATTTTTGCCAAGCCTCCATACAAATATAGGCTGCGAACCGTGCATAATCAAGGCCTTGGTATAAACGTACACCCAAAACGGACACCTTACATCCAAAATAGCCACCTTATATTGTCCTATAGCCTTTATACACCTTATTATACTCTACTACGTATAACAGAGTATATATTTCTAATACATATTATAGCAGAAGCCATAAAACTAGCTATTTTATATACTTTTATATATTCTCTTTCAATATTCAATATCTTTCAGTATTGAACAAGTCGTATTGATATTGATATTGAACGTTCAATATTCAATATTCAATATCAATAAGCAATATTCAATACTGATGGAAGCCCTGGCTGCTGCGAGGTTGAAATTGCTTCGACCCGAAAAGGGTCCGGTCAAACGAGTTGAGTCGATCCAAGTCACATATATGACCTAGGTGCGCGGAGGGTTTAGGATGCATGGGGTTCAGAATGGTATCATAGTTCGTACCGTTGACCGATCTGGGATAGACCTAATCGCGTTAAAAACGAATCTCAGTCGGATTCGTTGCACACTTATATACTGGGTTCATTCATCACGGCCTCTCGGCTAGGATATATGTATTTAAGTAGTTAGGATATCTTTATTAACTCACTGCCTTTATTCTTATTGAGTATATTTTATGCTATTTTAATGGTCACCCAGTCTACTAATTCATAATCCCAACGCTTTCGCAGTTGAAGAAAGCTTGTTAATGTGAATAAGCCTGCTCTAGAGCTGATCCCACCGGACGATTCGAGCACCATGATAATCACTTCTCCAGGTATACTAGCCCAGAAAATGCACTGCCATTTCTCCCCATACTTAAGCTCCTCAGCAAATTTGTGTGGGCTAGCCGGGCCTTGAGATAAGGTTAACTTAGCTGGGAAATCGAACATACGCCATGTATCTAAGCTATCATTATACGAAAAGGCTGTTGGAGGGATTATACGCGCCTGAAGGCGAATGATTCTCGGTGAGAATGAGCTGAGTCTGACAATCGATCGGGGTCCGACGGTTTGGCTGAAATTGAAATCAGGACCTAGTTCCTGTTCGAAAGCAAGAGACCGAACATAAGATATGAAATACTTGGGCTTCTCGTGGAAATATACCGCTCCACCAGCCCATCCAGCCCACGACCAAGAAGGAAATTCCGATCTACGACATGGCATGCAGGAACCGTCCCAGCAATTATTGGTATGCTTCCAAGTCAGCCCGTAATGAAAGTAGAGGGACGCCTCATCGGGATCCTTGAGATCCATGTATGGAAGCCCCCAGAGCTGGGAAACCGGATTTTTCCGCCGCTCAAATTCCCTAATAATTCCACCAAAGGCGTTCAGCGAGTCTTGGTCGAATTTGAGTAGCCGAGAGGAGTACTGCTCCACTGAATAGAGGTAGCGAAGATATATTCGCAGCGGCGACAGATTCTCGATCCTGAATCCACCGAAAGCTTCACTGGAACTTCTGTTGAATAGGCCGGCTCGAAGATAATTTTGCATGCTGGCTCGATCTTTTGTATGCAATTCGTTCAGCGAGCACGTGATGCTTTCGTGACAATTCATCGCTTTGCACTCGAAGTAAACCTGCTCCTTTGTGAATACAAGGCGGCGGCGGCTCAAAACACCCTCCTGGAAAGTCCAGCCCCTTGTCGACCAAGTCGATTTAGTAATGGAGTCGTGAGGATCTGGCATTGTCGACAAAATTCTCATGGATTCCGTCTCTGCAATTGGCTGATACGTCCGTGCCCCCCCGCCCACACCAGGGAGGCCATAACTCTCATCCGGACCGCCTGCGGCGATAATCGTCAGCTCGGAATTCTCGTATACAGAATCCATCTGTTAGATCTGTTCGTGTTTGGCTTTGTGATCTGACTGGTCTATGCAATACTTGTCTACCCACAGATATCGGAACCCAAGCGCTTTCGTGACCTCGATAGCATCTGATACAACCATTGGAAGAACTGAAGGGAGGTGGGGTGAATCGGCGTGGATAGCCAGTTCGTCGAATGTGCCAGAGTTTCCCCATACGTAACTCAGGGCTACGTATGAGTCTTGGTCGGCAGCATGTCCGACGGTAAGAGAACTGCAATCCAAGAGCTTGAGTCCTTTAGGCCGAGGGTACTTTCGCGAACAGAGTTTCTTGTGATGATCTTTGCAGTATTGCAGCCACAAACGAGGTCCACTGGGGTCGAATTGCTGCGGAAGAACTTGGGCCGTGAAGCTATCTGGCAAAGGTGCAGGTTTCTCGTAGCAAACGGCGTATCCATGATGATACATATGCTTCTTGAGCACCAACCAATTTGCTTTCACTTTGAAGCTAGCTGGGACAACAACCAAGAAAAATGAACATGAATCCTTATGTTTACGTTTGGCCGCACCGAATTCGATACCGTCAAAGTTCTTCAAGAAATGAAACGCGCGTATTTCGTCGGTGCATTTTCCATCTTCGTCACCCTGCTCAGGAAGCTGTGCAAGATCAATTCTAGAGGCTGATAGAATGTGGCATAAAGGACATCGGCTCTGAATTGGCTTTCGGAACCGTGTACCGACATTAGCGATGGGAAAGCCATTGTAACACTTCCCCAAGCTAACTGCGTCAAGATTGACCGGTCCTCGGAAGTCGTACCGTTGACATTCATCACAAAGCCAGTCATCAGGCTTTTGTCTTTTACTATTGTCACACCTGGTGCCATCCGCTGATTCGATGGCGTTCCTCTTCTTAACAGAGGGATTTAGTCCCACGAATGGATGGACGGCTAACATGGATGACGGAGGCGAGGATGGACGATCGAGAAGCTTCACCGGAGATCTGAAATTTGGGACTTGCTTCTCGCGAGCGAACTGCAACGTGGGCGGAAAAGACATCTCCAGGCGAAGGAGACTCGTGAATTGAGATAAACGGTGGAACTAGCCTGCTGTCTGGGTATGAAGAGATTTAAGATCGCTGCCTTGCCTCTCAGTTCTTGGCCTTGACTCATTCGAGCGGCTGTGGCGTTCGCCCAGCACAGTTGGCTCCAACTACAACCACACTTGCTCCATTCCCCTTACCTATTTTATTCTTTCAACCCTGAAAAGTGAGTCTTCAAGGGTGTGGCCAGAGCGGGTCGACCACCTCTGGCGCAGGTAAGCTGCATGGAGCTCGAAGCTAATTTGAACTGAACATGGACCGCAACAACCCTGGAACGGCCTCGCAGCTCTTCACGAGTGGGCTACTTCGCCCGATTCCTTTCGCACCACCCCCCATCGTGTCTATCGTCCTCTATCCGACTTCATTTGCTGTAGAACTTGTGAAAGTAACCTTCCATCGGTTTCCATGGCGCCAATCCCGTGCCAAACCGATCACTCTCTACAGCCTATGGAATGAAAGAAAGGACGGGACACACAGGATGGCCGCGAGCGCCGCTGAGGCAGGCGGGCTCTGGATCCGGAAGACATCAGTGGGGAAGCCTCCTGCAGACGATCGTGCGAACGACTTCGCACACAAATGAGAATTAGGTTTTGGAACCATGCTTGCGGGCAGCCACAAAATTCCTTGAGAAGACAAACTGGCATGCTGCCGCGCAGTCGATTACTAGAATCAGCGTGTTTCTTTGATAACATTCCTCGCAACGCTTAATAGTGGTACTGAGCCTGGCTCAATAATTTAGCGGGACTCACAAGCATTCTGTGCCAAGAATATGCAAGGGTGCATCGTTCTGGGTGATTAGGTGCTCATAGCAGGTATGCTAGCTAAAGAGCGCACTTGTCCAATCGCGGTTTGGAGGAGATCTTATATCGACATCTTTCTGATATCAATATCTTTCTGAGAAGCGAGGCAGGCAGTCCAGAACCTTATCCATAACGGATTTACTTAAAGCCGTCCCGCACGGAACCATCGGGAGCCGCCGTCACACGGGAGCCTTACGCGCGAATGAGGTCTCTCCTGGGCAACATTGAGAACAAGGAACGGTTTTCGGTCACAGTAAGTGTAACTGGAATCCGGAAACCACTACTTCGCAAGAAATATCATATCTTGAATGGACGTAGGCGAGTCCGAATATTGAAAAACTACCTGCATCTGGGATAAAGATCGAAGAGTGATACTTAGAAGTGGATTCGCAAAGGAAATGCCGTTGGCAGGCTAGGTAGCCATGCACTCGCCTAAATTACCGCTTTTGGAATTTCAATGTCAAAAGATCCCTTTGTGTGGCAACCGTTTCTTGCACTTTTCATATATGCACGCCTCATAAGCCTATCTAGAGGCTCTATACCGTATATAGCTTGGTGTTAAAGCCTCTAGTTAGTGCGGTTACTCGGCGGCAGGGGTGCTGGCGTCTCATTAACATTTTTAACACTTAAATATTGCGGTAAATAGCAGCAACGTAGCTAGGAAGCTTACCGAAACTTTTTCTACTATATTCTATTTATATTTATACTTCTAGTATTAGCCTAAAAGGTAGAGGCGTAGGACCTTTTTCCTATATCTCTATTAAGCGGTATTAGCGGCTTTAAGTATTATAGTATTTAGAGATCCTTTAAAGAGAAACGATTTTATACTAGGATATCTAGAGTTCTTTAGGTGATCTTTAGGGGTTAATATAAAATTTACCTATAAAGTTTCGCTTATTTTAATATCTACCTCCTGTCGGTTAAGACTTAATAGTTTTATATAGCCAAACGCCAATCTATAACTATAGGGACTGGACGTTATAATAGGTCGGGTAATAATACCCGCTAGGTATTGGGTTGGGTTGGGTTCTCAGCGGGTATGTCTAAACTCATTAACCCGATTTATAGTAGACGTAGAGCTCCGCGTAGAGCTTTATGGTAGACGTTATAATGGATACAGAGCTCCGTGCAGAGCTTTGAGGGAGCTTCGTAGAGAGCCTCTGGCAGAGCTTCGTGTAGAGCTTCAGAGCTTCTGACTCAGTTTTAGCGCGTGCTGTATTTAACCGAGAGTCTACTAATCTATAATAATTCTAGCTTCAACCTAGACTCCATAATTAATTTCCCTGGCTACCAAAGACTCCGCATAGAGCTCTACCGAAACCCCGCATATAGCTCTACCGAAGCTCCGTATCCCTTGCACCGTCGATGCTCACGATCGTGGCCCGTGCACGATGATCAAGAACATCGGCTTTTCAACCTTTTAGGATAACCTCGCGAGCTTCCTTACCGAGCAAGATCAAGCAATTTTATTGGCTCGCACGGGTCACAACTTTGAGTACTGAGGTACATCCGACAACAGTGCAAGGGATAGAGCTCTACCGAAGCTCGGCATAGAGCTCCACCGAAGCTCCGCGTAGAGCTCTACCAAAGCTCTACAGGGAGCTCTATCAAAGCTCCACACGGAGCTCTACTAAAGCTCTACACGGAGCTCTACTAAAGCTCTACCGAAGCTCTACATCTACCATAACATCTACTATAATACCTTTCTCCCCCTTTTTCACGTGACTGGGTCTTCGGGTATTTACTACTTATTGCTGACCCACCAATTACCCGACCTGCTGGGTCTATACCTTCTTAGCAACCCACCTAGTACTAGGTTGAATTGGCGTTAGGCTAGGCTAGATTAGCATTAGGCTATATAAAGCTATTAAGCCTCAATCGGTAGGAGGCAGATTCTATTTATAGGAGATAGGTACTGAAATAAACGAAACTTTGTAAGTAGATTTTATATTAACCCCTGATCTTTACTAGGTTTGAAGAGAGAAAGTATTAAATAAATAGCGCAATTCTTACTATTTATAGGGTTATTTACTGTTTCTATTATATGTAAAATCCAAAAGGAGGTAGAAGGTCTATCCCTCGCAACGTCAGGGTCCTCAGAGTAAGTGGTCCGTGCAGGAGCACCCACAAATTTCTGCGTACGGGTACCGAATCCAGCTAATCTAATTGGTTAGCTCTTATCGATAACCTGACGACCCATTTTGACGTTGCAAGGGATAGTAACTCTTCGGTACGGTAGAGGGGGCTTGGGCCTCAGGAGGTAGAGGCGGCAGCCTATACTAACGGGGATTTTTCTCTCTACTATCCCTTAACCCGCCGAGTTGCGTCCACCTGTTATCGATAAGGATTTAGCCAACCAGATCGATAGGATTAAATCACCGTGCTCAGGAATGAGACTGGTGATCCACTATAAAACAATATATATAGCTTATTTCTTAGGGTTGGGTGGCTCAATATGAGGTAGCCAGCAATAGTCCTCTCTGAAGAACGGTATATGGCATACATTACAGCCAAATACAGTCGATCAAGATTAAGGGGTAGATTTGGTGTACCATGGTCGTCAAAATCGTAAAATCGGGTTTTAGCGACCCGATTTGGTTGAATGTTATATTGAGTCGGCCGAGCAAGGTCTATATTGGAAGTACGATTGGAAGGCATGGTTGGTAGTATTGTATTGATTAAATCAATATAAGCTATACGCGTACTTCTGATTCTGGTGTTCCGCACAGACTACATACTCAATGGACGTCGGCGGGTTAAGGGATAGAAACTAGGTATAGATATAGCCTTAGCAGGGTTTTTATATCTAGGATACTACGGTTTACGCGGTTTATAGTAGTTATAAAGGGTTTAATCTAGTATATTTAGTTCTTAAAGTTAGTAACTTAGCAGGTAAAGAAGAGGTATCTAAGTAATTTATTTTTTATCCTTACTATACTTACCGCTTCGCCCTTATAGATAGAGTTAAGGTTAGATAGTTTCTTGCGATAGGATTGGATAACCTATATCTTCAAGTCACTATTAGGAGAGGCTGGTATCCGCTCCCTTTGAATATTCCCAATGTATCTTTTGTTCTGCCTGCCCGGAAATAGTATGAATCATCTGTTTTATAACCCGGGCCCTTCCCGTTGAGGCTGCACTGTTCCTAGTAAAACTAAAATAGAACCCAAGGGTATATTCGGCATTCTGTTCCTAATACGTTGGCTATCTTCGCAACTGGTGTACTGTCTGCGCAATGTCAACTATTCGTGAATGGAATATTCAATCCTTTGAGCTTTCTTACTGGTGAGGTGGTACATGGTCTTGTATAAGTTGTTCGAGGAGGGGGGCTCGCTTGGTTAAGTTCTGCTTAGTTGCTGTTTTGAGGGTTGTCTAAAATGAGATAGTTGGGTAGGATTACTATAGGAGCCATGGTCAGGGCGTTTTGTTAAAGGGCTAAAGGGTTTGACGCAGCAATATAAAGCCTGAGCAAGAAGTGATAGAGGATGGAGAGGTCGCTGTAGGAAATTCTCGCAATTCCTAGAGCTAGTGGAGGTTAGGTGGCTGTGAGGGTAGACCTGTGGGGCTTCGTATATAGAAAAGTAGTACCCTCGTGCGTGATTTGATAGTTGATGACAGTGTTCTGTAGAAAAAGTACAGTAAATAGAGCGGATTCATTCTGGTCTCCCAATTGTACCTTGGCAAGCGGCTTCAAATGTTCGGGGATACCACACATGTGCCTCCCAGATGCTCATCCAATACGCTAGTGGTGTGGAGGGGTTAGAAATGAATGAATTCTCACAAACAGCTTCAGATTATCTAGGGCGTTGCAATGCATTTCTGGAGATTCAGTTCTGTAGTCTTTTGGGTGCTCACTCGAGTTCTGAAGAACATGGTGAGAAACAAATAGATTGGATCCTTAAGTGTACGAGAAATAGACAGAAATAGGAGTCTGCCCCTTGAGGATAGAGTGGAGTGAATTTCGCTAGGGAGTGAAGTGCTCACGCGCGTGTTGGTCTGCCTCGATTTGGTGTTGAATTTCCTCCTCGCTCTTTTCCTCTCAACACCTCTCACCTCACCCCTCGCATCCATCACGACCCCTCCCTTTGTTTCGTCCGCTTCTTTCATACAAGTATGCCTCCAGAAGAACTCGCCCGTATAGAGTATGTCCTCGAGTATGAGCTGGGCTTTCGAATGGGCGCCCATCGCCCCCCGCCCGCTCCACCCGTACCGCCCAAGCCCAAGGCCAAAAAGCCGCCTGTCCCGCCCAAACATAACGAGTTTGTGAGCAAGGACATGATTCTACTCTTGCCTATGCCACTGATACCCACGAGGCCACCTCCACCTCCGCCAATTCCTCGATATACTCGCGATTACACGGTGTTGGATACGCCTATTCATCCTGACAAAGCTAAAGTAAGTGCATTTGCATCGTGATCTTGAGTGATATGACCAGTAACCATGGATCGGGCCTTCAACAACAATGGACTGGAAGACACCAACCACCAAGGATCGACTTTGCCTGGACCAAGGAATGGCTCGGCACCTTAGGAGCGGAGTGTCCGCCCTGCTCCTGGGCTGGACGATTGATTGAGGAGACTTAACTTGGACAGGGAATGATGATAGAGAGAGACGAGAGAAAGTGATCGATACGAGATCAAGGTGAGCATCATGGTGACTCCTTAGATGGCCTCAACTGGCAATGACACAGAAAATTGCTCACATCAGCTCATCCATGACACTCATTTGAGTGCAACGAGCTCGACGAAGGCTTCGCGTCGCTGTATCTTCCAGGTCTGAGTTGATTGAGGATACCAAGTGTGATAGGCAAGGCCTTCTCTCTATCTTCGTCAGTGGCACATGAGATCGACGCCACCTACATCGATCAGATGTCTGTATACAGTTAGAAAATCTCCGTCGACTCATGAGCTTGTCGCCTATCGCAAGCTTCAAGAGCTGACTGCATCGCCGCGACGTCCGGGTCTTCGCCCTCAGGGGCGTTGGTGGACTTTCATCCTTCGGCATTTCTACGACGCAGGGTTACTGCCGCCGTCCCTAGTCGTCTGCGTACGGCCGGGGCGATCATCGTCGATTCAGGTGGCTATCGGGTCTCAGCGGCTTCAGGAGTTGAATGCACCGTCGCGATACCAAGCTCTTCTCTTTTAGGGGCCGGCTGGTTAATATTCGCACTCTGGGCCAAGCCACAAAACAATATTTCGGGAAAAGTCGACATCGCTGTCACATTAATAGCCCACTATACAATCAAACAAACTAGGCCGCTTGTGAGACTGTAGTGAGTCAGTCTCGAAAGCTGGACGATGCTGCCGGGCTGGGTGGTCCCAGCGGCTTTCCCCAGCGAGGTACCCGCAGCAAGCTTGGCGACATTGCTTGTCGATCCTACCATGGCATCGCATGTCCCCCCAAGCGTGCGCGCAACACCACACCTAATTTCGCTTTCTTGCACACTAGAGAACTTCAAGTTTAACTCGTACAATTAAGCTTAAAAAATCAGAGACTTTACCTTTCTTGCAAGTGCACACACCTGCTTGCAAGTGGACAGCCCTTTTGTAAGTGCAGTGGTCTACGACGAGTTTCTGGCGAAATTGGATGCGGTGTGTCGAGCGCACACTGGGGGGAACACGGGAATCTGTACAGGCTGTAAGCTCGTAGCGACGAGGCCCGCCTCGTCGGCACCCAACTTGTCACAATAATGTCAATCACCTAAAAAACCAGTCACTGCATACGATACCCCTCCTTCCCTCCGCGGAGGGTGGCAGCCAATGGGATGGTCGCGAGAATAACATCAGGCCACAAAGGTCCAATCATAAGTCGGAAGCTGTGGGGTATTTGTTTCGGCCCCGCTCGTTAACAAGAGGCAGTATGGAGTCAATAAGTACTTTGTACAAGTCTGGGCACACGGGGGCAGGGAGTCGCGTGCAGGGGGGAATCAAGGCTAAACTGAGCCGAACAGGGTTTGGGAGGTGGCACAACTTGGGTCTAGAACATGCAGGCAAATTGCTGTCTTTGTCAGCGGGCTGCTGGAGAAAGAGGCTTTTTTTGGCAAGCTCGACATGGGTTTGCCGCGGATGCCAGGGCGTTACTTCGGGCCAACCTCCTTCCCCACAGCAAGCCCTGCTAGCGACGGTCGTTCACGCTAGGCAGCCGCTAAGGTTGCTCACGGCGGAAGGATTGGGCTGCCACGTGTTGCTATCCTTGGCCCACGCGACTAACGGATCCGAGGGGTAGACATGACTCGGTGTGATAGTTTGGGATGCCCAGTCGGCGGATGATCTGCGAGGCAGAGAGAGCACCAGAGGAAATTCCTCTCGCTGGACAGCCGAGAGGGTGAGAAACGATCGACTGATGGCTCGCAGATGGGCTACCCGAGGCGTCTAGTGGTCGGAACGAGAGCCAAGAGCGCGAATAAATCAAATAAAAGAAAACAAAATGGGCAGCCCCGTTCAACTATCCCAACCGTCGACACTTACGACGCATTATCAGTGTCACCATCGGGCTGGTGCAGATGCTGTACAAGTACGGGCTGCCTGCGAGTGTTGCGAGTGGGCGGAATTGGGTGCGCTTGGGCGTGCTTGGGTGTGTGCTTACGGCGGATATCTCGGAGGCCAGTGGTGCCGGGAGGCTCGTTCTCTCTTCTCCTATAAACTGCCTGTTGACAGCACCTGGGCATGGTGGGGCGCGGGCGGTTTCCACTTGCATGGCTGCTTGCATGCGAACACGAGGACGGTGCCGTTTCGCCCGGGCGACTCTTCGCGAAGCCGGGCAGCGTGCAGTCGTTGTCGCTGCAATGATTTGGATGGTTTGAAGAGCTGGCACAATCTCGGGATTTGAGAAGAGGCGTTTCGTCTTGAGCGGGCAGGGTAGGCCGGGGACCTCCCCCTTTATTTCCCTTTCCTAAATGGGAATGAAACGTGGGGGCACTTGCAGCCACCGCACGTGCCAGCAGTCGGAGATTTACAGCACTTTTTGCCATATGTTGTTGACTTGGAATGTTCTGTCCGCCTTCGGTGCTAACGGCTTCCGGGTCGTCTGGTTCTGCTGATGAAACACTCGCAAACATTCGCCAACACTCGCCAACACTCGCCAACTCGCCAACATGCGCCAACACGCTCCCCAGAAAGCTCCCAGGGTTCACCCCTGAATGGACCATGATTGTCTGACCAACCGGTTGTACTAACGCTCGTGCGACTGGCAAGATATCCACTCTGCTGGCGGCCTGTGACGACTGGGATGACTGGAACGGAAATGCAAAGGGTCCAACGACATGGTTACCCAGCACGCAAGCAGGGTCATTCCTTGGATCTTGCTTCCAAGTCCTGATGTCTCGCAGCAGCCAGCCAGCACGACGGCAGCAACGTGTCGTGTCTTGCAGTGGGGCAGTCACACTCGTGGAGAAACATCGTGTTCTGCGGGCTCTGAGTGCCGTTGATGGAATGGAACAAGAATGCCCGCGTCGCGGTTGCCATGCCCATTGCCATGTTGCCACCATCGCTGCCATGCTCCTTTTGATGCCGAATGCGGATATAGATAGATACGTCATCTCACCGTTGCCATTTCGCTGATACCCGAGACGTTGAGCCGGCTGCGAGGTGGTCGTTGCTCTCAGAAAAAAAGGGGAGCCGACCAGCCAATGGCCGTGTGCTGGTGAGGGAGCGAGGCGCTGAGGGGAGCGCATGAGAGAAGGTTGTGCCTTTCTCAAGCTCGCCCTTTTCCCTTGCTCAGGGAGATAATCTCAGCATGGGTGCAACGTGGAGTGCACGTTGTTCATCTCTGATACTTGCTGCAATCATCTGCTCATCTAATCGCCTTCTCACACCCCAGCGCTCAAATTAGAAATTCTGCTGGGGCGATCTGGGACTTGGATAGAGCTGCTTGTTTTGGTGTGCGGAAGGGCATGGCATGGTGTCGCAGATGCTGCACTAGCTGGGTGTTACACAAAAACGGGGGGTTCAGAGCTAGGCAAACGGGGGTGCAGCTTCCGAAACCTGGTTGACGTTTGTCTGGAGAAAGAAGAGAGGAAGAGAGCGCTTGGCTTTTCTTTTTTCCCCAATCCTACCCTGACAAAAACGTGGACTTGGCGGCTACGTGCAGCAAGATGACGGCGGCTTATTCTTCCTTCTGGGCGGAGAGACAGGAGGAGCAAAAAGCACAGGCACCGGCCAGCCCTGGAACGAGCCAAGCCGATGCACTCCCGTCGTCGTCTGCATCATGGGAATAAAGAAAATCAGCTGCAAGGCCCTCCGCCGGCGATCAGTAGAGGCAGCGGCTGGGTTGCGGGTGCAGAAGGTGGAACAGTCAATGGACAATCAGCGCCAGTAGCAGGCCGCTGCCGGACGTGCTAAGAACGGCGGCCACGCGCGCTGGGGCGGGCGTTGCTGGTTGCCACGGGGCAGACATGCGGCGGCCACGCTGGCGGAACGATTCCACTGCTTGGCGCGCACTGGGTCGGAGAGCGCATGGAGCAGAGGAAGACGATGCTCTGGCTCCCCTTGGGGACTATTCGGGCGGCGCCGTGCCTTTGTAGACGGGCAGTTTGCGGGCTTCAATGGCAGCGGACTTTGTCGTTGGGACGCGGGCGACCGTGTCTCACTCTACCTGCAACAGGCCCCGATCTGCAGGGATGCCTCGTGGTCGCCCATCCGCCATGGATCTTATTCCCTTTAGTGGAGTGTCTTTGATCATCCCTCAGGTGCTTTTAGCCCTCGTCGGCGTCTTAGGCGTCCTAGCCTCGCTCATCGAAGGGAGCTTAACACCCTTGCTAGTCGTACCCACCCTTCTTGACCTCCGCTACGCTCCTACCCTCCACCGCTCAGATGCCGTATACTACTCCCTTCCACCCTCTTTCAACCTCCTTACGACACCAACAACTGGACTCTGCAGAACCCACCCCGCTCGACCGCTCACTCAACACTCTCGCTTCCGACGGCACCCATACACCCGCCGAGTCAGCAAGCCGCCCTGTCACCACCGACGACCTCTCTTCCGAAGCTCGAGATAGCGTCCTGGCTAAACCCTCTGGCAGTGCTTCTCCCGATTCTCGTCGTCTGTCCCGCCGCTTGCCGTTGCTGTTGAGAAAATCTTCCCGGACAGAAGTGGCAGGAACATTGCCTTCGCACACCACCACCACCACCGCCGACGCTCCCGCCGCTCTAACTCCGCTCAATCATCTCTCATCTTCGTCTTCAGCCAGCCTCGGAAGGCTCTCCAACCGTGAGCTGCGTTCACGCGACAATTCTGCTCACTCGGGTTCGCCATCTGTAGAGGTGCACCTACCGACGCAGAGGAATCCAGATTCGGCACGCCTGTCTTACAATCATTTGACGCCACCAACGACGGCTGGTACACCAAATAGAACGTTGAGTGAAGCGCAAACAAAACCGGTTGTTGACAGGCGCGGGCAGCTTGCTCGGTCTCCCTCGAAATTTGATCACAAACCCCAGCGAGGTGAAGCTTCATCTGTGGCGGACAAGAAAATGCATCAAACATCGTCAAGACTGCTCCGGATGACGGATGATGAGCGGCCTTTTACAAGAGTGAGTAGAAATTTTTGCACTATTAGTCCAATTGGCCCTGCCCCGGATGGATCCAGGGCCTGGATCGGTTTTCCTGGAACTTTGAGTGATGATAGAGTGTGAGGTGAATCACACAACCCTGGCCATTTCACCTCTAGCAATTTCTGGATGACTTCTCACCCCCCCATCCTCCTTTCTCCTCAAACCACACTTTCCCAAACACTCACGACAATGGGCCTCCTGGCCCAGTAGGAAGCAGCGCGCATGAAGCGTTTCCATGAAATGCTAATTTACCAGGCCGGAGTCGAGGGCGGGCGGATCTCCTGGTGGGGGGAGAACAAGACAATGTGGCGATGCCAACTGTACCAGAAGTCCTGGCCTGCCAAGCGGACGGTTGCATTTGCACTTCTTTTTGACATTAGATAGACTAGCTAACTTTTTTTAATTTGTTTAGGACTTCAAGGATCTATTCTCGACTCTTATGGTCTCGCTACCGCTCAATCCGCACCGCTACCGGTTTCAGAGGATCGACCACTCGTTCACGACTGAAGAAGCGATTACCAACTTAGGCTCGCTCAAGTTCTCCCAATCGAATCGTATGCCCGACCCTAAGGACGCCTCCAGAGTCGTAACGACCACGACCACGACGACATTTTCCATGGCCAAGGAAATGGCTCGATCCGTGTGCCAAAAGTTCCTCGAAGCCCGTTTCATTGAGTCTGTGGACGGCAAGACTGATTTCACCAGCAAGAGCTCTGTATGGCAGCTAACTCCCAAGGGAATTCACATCCTCGAGCGGTTCTGCAACAGGAATGGAATCACGCAAGACCACGTGCGCTCGCTCATCAGTTCAAACCGTAACCCGAGGCAGCTTGTCATCTTGGAGCGAGAGCCCGATTCAGACAGACTCAACAACGACAAGGCCACCGTTGAGATCATCTTCCGCAGGTTTGTGGGTTCAAAGGCCAACAGTGATGGGGCGTCAGGTTCGGACTCAGACTCTCTTCACGAGTTCTCAAAGTGCGACGTTGGGGTCAGGATGATCCGCGAGCGCAAGATTGGTGACCGCGTCTACCCTTATACCTTCACGGGCAAAGCCACGGTTGACTGGCTCATGGATTGCTGCACGATGGTTGACAAGCGCGAGACGTATGAGGTGGCCAACAACTTCATCGAGAACGGGCTTATGGCACCCATCGAAATGTACGGCCGCAACTCTCAGTTTGTAGCGTCCAAATCGGCCATATACTACGTCACTCTACATGGCGAGCGAGTTGCGGGCTGGGTGACGAGTCCTGAAGGATCGATCAACGGCGAGAGCATCAGTGGAAAGGCGCGTGAAGGCTCAGCTCGTGATTCGAATGGAAACCGCATGGCAGTGATCATTCGTGATCCCGCTCTTCGCTTACTATTCCGAGAATTTCTAAAGGAGAGCCACTGCGAGGAGAATCTGTCGTTCTACCTGGACGTCAAAGAATTCCTCAATTCATACCACGCTGCCAAGAAGGCGAGCCCAACTCCTAAAGTCGAAGTTATTCGTGAGACTCTCGCGGCTGCATACAGTAGGTTCTCTCGGTTGGACGAGCCCGATGTTTGAATGCTAATCAGTCATAGGCTTGTACAACGCGTTCCTTGCGCCGGGCTCTCCCAACGAACTGAACATCGACCACAGTTTGCGTACCTCGCTCGCTAGTCGCATGACTCGTGCCGTGGGTGACGATCAAGCCATGTTGAAGAGTCTCGATGAGGTCGCAGCGCTGTTCGACAAGGCACAGAACTCAATCTTCAAGCTTATGGCTAGTGTAAGGAGCCAGCGTTCTTACATTCATCAAGGTACTTTCACTAACAGCGACAACAGGATTCGGTGCCCAAGTTCACGAAGGCTACCAAGTTCGCACCGCAACTCCGCGAGCGGAATCTAGATTCGGCTCTGTCCGGCTTCCCTACTTCAGCATCCCGATCTTCTCCATAGTGGTTGTTGGATAGATATTCCTCAGTGGGACGTCGACGACTCCCATCTGGTTCCTTTGGTAACTCTCCAATTCGACACAACATGTGGCCATTTCCCTCTATGACGAAAGCGTTTATCATACCAATTACGGGCAGTGGGCATTTTGTCAGATTGGGTTACCTATTCTATTGCATAGCACTTGAGCCAGGCGATTGTTGCTTGTCTTTATTCACTCGGCATCCATTTTCTCAATTGCACGACGATATCTGGGCCCTTTGGTCTAATTGGCAGTTTGGTCAGTTACAGCCATGCGATTTGCGACGACTGGTGTTTTGCCTTGGATGAGGATTTTTCTTTTGCTTGACATTCGGAATTTAATTCAGCACTCTTCCAGAGCCGCATACGACAGCGGGCACTCGCCCGAAAATTTGCTTGGACCTTTCTTTTTCTTTAGCTTGTCTTCTATAGCTCTTTGGGTTGAAACATTGCATGGTACTAGAGATTTGGCGTTTTGGGTATGGGAAAACTCTCCACCACCTCCGGCATTCTTGTGTCAGTTTGGCGGCAACTTTGCTTTGGGTTTTTATTCCCTACTACTGCTACTACTACTGCTACTACCACTATTATTCTTACTACTTCATCTTGTTCATATGGTTTCCTTCCAGTTGGAACAGTCAACAATTTTGTTGGCGTCGTACAGGATTGGAAGCACAGATGATATGATGGCAGACGTTTGTTGCATTTTTCGGGAATCTTTCACACCAATGGGAATGGGGCCAAAAGTAGCGTAGCGTTGTATGATAATTCACAGGAACTGGATGATAAGGCTAGAATAGCTGGTGTCAATGGCGGTGTGATGCTCTGGGTGATTACCAGGGTTTGAGGAAGCGAATGTGATGTGATAGCTCAACATTAGTCGCAACTCAATTATCCATTGTCCAGGTGGGCAATTAGGCTTATCAAAGTGGGTAGCATGGGTATAGACGAAGACGTTAGTCACAGTATTCGTGGCAGTTCGCCGATATTGCAGGTGCGAGCACTATTGAGGCACAAAGAGTGTGGAGGGTGAGTGGAACCGAGGCAACGTGCACAGGCGTGTCACCAAGAAAAGTTTAAAATTGATTTTTTTGATTGCAAACAGCAAAAGGTGTGCCGTATTATTTCCACGTGATCCTTAGCACGTGACGTGATTACCTACCCTTTTCCTTTCCTTATCGCGATAACAAACCTCACGTTCGGGTGTTCAGGTGTTCTGGTGTTTACGCTCCTCGGGGGAATTGTGAGAATCTCGACTACACGCGACGACATCCCTCAGCCACGCGTCTGACGTTCTCTTGCCGACTCCATGCAATAAAGTAGTATACAGTTAAAAAGTATCATTGTGGCTCTTGGAATACGCAGAAATGGGTGCTGCACCCCCAGGGGTAAAATCTCAATTCCTGCTTGCCTACATCCGCATACCTCCCACTTACCATTTCCGTAGTCTCAAGCTCTCCCACTACCGACAAACCTCCCATTCCGCATTATATCGAAAACAATAGGCCAGGGAGCATACGCCTCGTTAGTATATCCAGCACAAGCATAACTGCTCTTCCTATGCTAATTGAGGCCTTGGTAGAATACGAAAAGCATGTCCTCCCAACGCCCCAAAACCCGTCATCGCCGTTAAGTTTATTAGCAAAGAGCATGCCTTCAAGCAAGGCCGGCTCACGCCCAAGCAGCTGGCCATGGAAATCACCCTCCACAAATACCTCGGAAAGCACCAGAACATAATCCATTGCGTCGGCTCGGGCGAAGACGCCGTGTGGACGTGGATCGCCATGGAGCTGGCCGAGGGCGGCGACCTGTTCGACAAGATCGAGGCGGACGAGGGCGTCGGCGAGGACGTGGCGCACTTCTACTTCACGCAGCTGATTGGGGCCGTCAGCTACATGCACTCCAAGGGAGTAGCCCATCGCGACATCAAACCCGAGAACGTGCTGCTGTCGGCCGAGGGTGACCTCAAGCTGGCCGACTTCGGGCTCGCCGCGCTCTTCCACCGCAACGGCCAGGCGCGCCTCTGCAACACGGTCTGCGGCAGCCCACCGTACATCGCGCCCGAGATCATCTCGGGCCGGCGCAGCCGGCGGCTGGACGTGCTGGACGCAGGCTACGCGGCCAACATCTCGGACATCTGGTCGTGCGGCGTGGTGCTGTTCGTGCTGCTGGTGGGGAACACGCCGTGGGACGAGCCGACGCGGTGCAGCGACGAGTTCCGCGAGTACGTCGACACGGTCGGCCGCACGACGGACGAGCTGTGGCGGAAGCTGCCCGCCGACATCCTCTCGCTGCTGCGCGGGATGCTGAAGCTGGACCCGGCGACGCGCTTCTCGCTGGACGAGATCCGCACGCATCCGTGGTTCACGCGCCAGAACCCGTACCTGTCGCCCGCAGGCACGTCGGCGAATCCGGTCGGGCTGGCGACGCAGATGCTCTCGTCGCTGCGCATCGACTTTGGCGCCGAGGTCGCCGCGGCCCACCAGGCGTCTGCCTCCGCACAGTCTCCCCCTGGCGAAGCAGACGCAATGGACCTCGAACCCGTCCCCGACACCACCGGCGGCGCCCACCTCCTCTCCTCCACCCAGCCCGAAACACCCCTCCCCGACGCCCCCTTCGACTGGGAACGCCCACCCCGCCTAGCCCTCTACGACGGCCTCAGCGCATCCCAGCCCGTCGCATCCGTCTCCCATCCGCACTCGCACATCGCGCCCGTGTCACAGGAGACGCTGGACCGCCTGTCCGACGACCCGTGCCTGTCGCAGTTCACGCCGCAGCCGGGCGTGCCGCTGTCGCTGACGCAGGCGGCGCGGCACTTCGCCGACATCGTGCCCGCGCACTCGCTCGCGCGGTTCTTGTCGCCCCTGCCGCTGCGCTTGCTGCTGCCGCTGCTCGCAGAGGCGCTGCATAGGCTTGGCGTTCCTGTGCCTGCTTCTGCTTCCGCTTCTGCTGCTGCTTCCGCTTCCGCTTCTGGGGATGGCGATGCGGAGGATGCGGAGTGGCAGGAGCGCTGGATCAGGGTTAAGACTGTCGATGGGCGCAAGCAGGGGCTTAATGGGCATGTGGTTGTTGAGTGGGTGGGGGGGGAGTTGGTGGAGGTGCGGTTTGTCAAGGCGAGTGGGGATCCGTTGGAGTGGAGGAGGTTTTTTAAGAAGGTTGTTGTGCTGTGTCGGGATGTGGTGTTGGTGCCTGGGTGAGAAGGGGTAGGGCGGGACTGCGGGGAAAGAGGTGAAGGGGGTGAGGGTTGAGGACGGGGGGATCAAAAGGTGGGAGGAATGAGGGAGATCTGAAGTGGAAACAGGTGGATGGGAGGCGCTCGGTTTAGCGGTTTGTTTTGGATTGGAATCGCATTTGACGTTGCATTAGCGAGTTTGGCTTAATTTATAGTTGAAATGGGTATAGATATGGATATGTTATTCTCGGTGTTAGTTGTTTTACGCTGAGCATGGTAGTGGCCTTAATGGGCTTATTGAATACTCTGCACGCTTCTTTACTGGTCTGTATACTAATATCTACGTAACCCGTTCATCCTAAAGTACATTTATCTCCATCTGCGCTCCAAAGGCTTCGTCCAAGGCGGGTTAGCGCATAGACCTCAGCTGCTAAAATCAGGCAACAAACTAACCCCACCGCTCTAAATCTATCTTCTTCACAACGGGTCTTTTATATATTCAAACAACCATGTTCTGCCGTCAATGTCTAACCTTCTTTGAGACCGAAAGAAAGCAGCGCCTAAGTCACAAACGGCCCCTTAGGAAAGTATCGCCATCCGATTGGGCTCGTGTTCAGGTTACGCTTCATGCCAGATCGGAAGACCTAGTCACTGCATCATCTAATGGGTGCGAGTTATGCAAGCTTTTGCTTGGGGCATTTTGCGCAAATTGTCCGGAGAATGATGCTAGTCGTATTCGCGGCGGAATCTCTCTGAAAACCAATCCAGGTGGCCGTTCAAAAGAACATCCAGCCCTGCCCTGCCATTTAATTGCAATTGCGAACATAATCGGTTCCAATGAAAATAGTAAGCTCAAGGTGCGGATGAGAAGGAAAATACTAAGTTAGATAGGGATTAAGGTGGAGATTGAACTTGAAGAGGATAGCAAAAGCATCGATTGTTACCTGAAACAGCTATTCCAAAAAAGATACGAACAAGGTGACCCTGATACCAGCTCTGACTGCAGCTTTCAACTAGCTGCTTGGTGGCTGGATCAGTGTCGGAACAATCACTCTACCTGCCCTAGTGCGCAATCCGTCTTGCCTTCCCGGGTAATCAACGTCGGACCTCCAGACGGCTGCTCTGAGCCATTCCTATACGAAAGCAGGCATGAATCCGCTCTATATATTACTCTCAGCCATTGTTGGGGCGATCTACCGCCTCTAACAACTACCACAACCACCTTAGCACAAAGAAAACAGACTATACTCCTGGAAGAGTTACCAAAGACATTTCAGGATGCAGTCATCATTACAAGGAGATTCAACGTGCGTTATCTTTGGATAGATTCTCTTTGTATCCTTCAGGACTCTGCTTCGGACTGGGAAACCCATTCTTCGCGAATGTGCTCAATCTACAAAAATTCACTACTCACAATTGCTGCTACGCATGCACCGAATAGTTCGGTAGGCTGCTTCGCCCAAAGGGACGGATTTCTTTGCCAACCGCACCTGATTGATCATTATGAGTCCCAAACAGTATCTTCGTTTTGGATCGCTCGACTCACTGCAAACCGATCTTCATCCAGTTTCTTTAACTCACCACTCTTTCGCCGGGCATGGGTTTACCAGGAGGAAATGCTTTCATCTAGGACGCTTTATTACACCGCAGAAGGATTGCGCTGGAGATGTAGGACATGTAAGGCTTCGGAATCTTATCCTGACCTTTCTATAGGCATGGATGACATCAACCGTTTTCAGCAAAAATTTCTGCCCTCTGGGAACTCTAAATATCGAATGGATATCAAACCTTTAGGTCGATTCGGATATGCTAATATCGATGCCCTCGGTGCGCTCCGGCGATCGAGATGGCACGAAATAGTAGAAGAGTACACAGTGCGTCTCCTTAAAAACCCTTCCGACAAACTGGCCGCCTTATTAGGTATTGCAGACGCTGTAGGCAATGTCACAGGAGAAGAGTATATAGCTGGTCTATGGAAGGGTAGCTTGTTTCTTGACCTACTTTGGTTCATTAAACCATACTCGGGGTCCAAAAGCGCAGATCAATCTGTTATCGTCTCTCCGACACGAATCTTTCCACAAGTGGCCCCTTCCTGGTCTTGGGCTTCTGTAAATCGACCTATCCAGTTCCCGGGGAACGAAGGTTATTTCGTCAGTAGTGTAACCGTAATGGCAGAAAACATCCAGGGAACTGCGACGTGCTTATCTGGTACACTCAGGGTTTACGGACTGATAAGGAGAGCATTCGTCGCTCATAAAAGTGGTCTCTCATATAGCATCGCTGTAGAAGACAAGAAATCCGGGAAGCTGCAAGGAATCCCGGCCATTAAATTGGTTCCGGACGAGCCAATTCAGCCTGGAACCATGCTGTGGTTGCTTGAATTAGCTCACTTACATACTGACGACCCGAAAAGGCTTAACATTTCCTGCAACAGAGTCTATTCGCTTGGCCTCAACTATGTCGATGGAAATTTCCGAAGGGTTGGCTTAGCATCATGGCCTGGCGGGATGCTTACTTACGGGGATCTTATAGAGCGTTGTACTAGAAGGATCGATGACAAGACTATCCCCGGTACCTATATATCTAAAGAAAACGTTTGGTGGTCGCCTATTCTAGATGATTTCGTAATATTATAGGTAGTACGTTAGGAGAATGTTCGCAGGCAAGGATTTAAGGAAAATGTCAAATGCGTCAAGTCGCCCGCAGTTGGGCCACTTGACGCAGCTGACGTAATTAACGTTTTAGATGTTTTTGATATATAGCCTACGCAATTGGCACTTATAGGCTTAGTATAAGAGGATATACAGATCTAGGTCGGATTTATTTTTTAACCTACTTTCGCCTAGTCTCTCCCCAGGTATCAGACAGCGTACAATGTCGTCCATTCATGCAACAGCTCGTCCACATCGTCATCCTTGTCAGAATTGCTTTCTCTCTCACCGTCTTTCCTCATCCACTCTCCCTTTCTCGCCATCTCCCCAGCCCTAGCATTTGCCACCTCCTCTTCAGTCCTCACCCTCGTCATCTGTCTCTTCTCGGCCCTAGCCCTCTCCTCCTTAGCCCTAGCCATTGCTAGCTCCCTCTCCCTCTCACTGTCCTTCCTCGTCCACTCCTCTTTAGACTTAGCCATTGCTCTCGGAGGTTCCAACCTCTCCTTAGCTATAAGTTCCACCTGAGCAACCTCATCTCTACCATCCTCGCGCTTCAAGCCTGACAAGCCCGTATCCGAAGATGCGGACACTCTCCGGTGGACGCGACGGATGTGCTCCGCTAGGTTCTCTTTCCGCGTGAAGCCAGAGCCTGAGCTGCGCTTGCAGTCACTATGAGGACAGAAGAGAGATTTCTTAGTTCTACCATGCAGTTTGTGGACTTCCCGTTCATGCCGGAGCAGTCCGCCGCTATAGGTAAATCCTTGCAACATCTCGCAGCCACGAGCCTGACATTTATATGGTCGGTCATGTTCGTCCATATGTTTACTGTTAAGAGTTAGTTTATTTATTCCTAAGGTTCCCAAGAGAAGAAAAGAGAGAAGAGAGTAAGAGAGAATTTATAAACCTCCATTCGCACTTCCGTTCGAAGGTAAGATTGGCGCACTCTTTAAACTTGCAAACCATCTTATTCTGTGCATTCCGAGGGGGATCTTCGGCACGCTTATAAGCATGCCCTCTTCGTGGTGATAGAGAAGACTCAATTGCTTCTAGCGATGTCGAACGTGCCTCGGAATTGGCGCGAGGTTCCTGAAGACTTAAATGCGACGACCTCCGGTCGTATACAGGCGACCTCTCGCCACCCATGCTTACTGGACTGAGTATTTTACGATGACTACTTTGTGCTGACATATTCTGTTGTAGGATTGGTGATTTTTCAGGACCAAAGTTGCCCATGCTGTTGATATCGGTGAGGCTGGTGTTGACACGAATTCTGTTTAACGTCTGTTGTTGAAGCGCCTGAGGCGGCGAGGGTACGGCGTCATATATACCTGTAGTAAAAGGATAGTGAGGCGCAGCTAAGCCTTCTCTATCCGGTGCCTGATCGTTCAAGGTGAGTCTTATATGACTGGAGCTCCCGTGTCTTTGCTGTGGCAATTCGGTATTGACTGGCGAATGTTGCGTATGCTGTGGGAAAGGCCAAGTATCGCCAACGCCGTTGACATCTGGAGGAAGTTGCGAGGGATATAGACTTGGGGTGGCGATGCCTTGGTTCTCAGGCCACGGATATGCTTGTGCCGGAGCGCTCTCAGCCGACGCGTGGGAGGTCAACGCGTAAGTATTATATTGGTGCTGGTCGGGCGGAGGCCCGGGTACTTGCCCTCTTCCGTTCCCAACGCTTCCGACGTCGCCGCCCCGCTGAGAGCCCTGCTGTTGCGCAGCGAGGATTTCGAGCCCAAATTGGAGGTCTGCTTAGATGTCTCATTAGCTACAACTGTTACATTGTCGAAACGGGCTTCTGCTGTTGCGCAACTCACATTCGCCGGGCTGTGGCGACTCCCATCCAATCCATTGCGCGGCCTCCTCGTCCTGAATGAATCTACACTGGGGCACTGCAACGTTTAGATCGTCCGGCGAGGGTGCGGCGTCATATATACCTGTAGTAAAAGGATAATGAGGCGCAGCTAAGCCTTCTCTATCCGGTGCTTGATCGTTCAAGGTGAGTCTTATATTGGGAACAGTCAGATGACTGGATCTCCTGTGTCTTTGCTGTGGCAATTCGGTAGTAACTGGCGAATGTTGCGTGTGATGTGGGAAAGACCAAGTATCGCCAACGCTGTCGAGATCTGGAGGGGGTGGAATGTGATACAGGGGTTGGGTGGCGATGTCCATCGACTCAGCTATAAGCTCCGCCCGGGTCATCTTCTTAGCTCTAGCTTTAGCCCCAGGCAGTGGTTTTTCCTTGGTTAGTACTGAAATTTGGGCGCTCACCTCCTCGCTACGCTTTTTAGATTCGAGTAGCTCCTCTTCTGCAGCTCGTCTGGCTCGGTATTGTTCTTCCTCGGTACGATTGAACACCTGTGATAACCCCGGTACTGAATTTAGCGGCAGTCCCGTCTGCTGTTTGAAACGTGAATAGGATTGCTCTGAAACCAGGTCACCTTGTGACCTAGGTGGGAGCGGTTCGACGTTGGTGAAGTCGACGAAAGTGTCCATATCCAGATCTCTTGCCGCTGCCGCTGCCGCTGCCTTCTTAAGTGCAGCTTCTTCCTTGACCTTTTCAGCAAGCAGATTCTTCTCTTCGTCAAATTTGGGGTCTGGTTCTGGTCCTGCTCGGCCTTACGTTAGCTGCCACTCTGCTGAGGTCTATCTATGATTAATTTCCTCGCTCATACATACCCTTGGAATATGTTTGTATTTTTTGGAGCCTGATCCTTTCTTCCCGTTCTTCCTCTATACCCACCGAGCTGAATTGCCCGATCTTCGGCAACGTCACTTCTCCGAGCCCTGAATCAGCCTTTGCAGCTGATGAACTCCCGAGAATGACAGAATCAAGGGCACTTCGAGTTCGGAAGTAAGACCCAATAAGGCCTTGCTCGTGTTCTGTGGAGCTGGTGCCGTCAATGTTGGCACTAAGCGCACGCTGAACGGTTTCAATGTCTTTCAAGAGCTTCTGAATATGATCAACGCATGATTCCAAGCTTTTAGCCGTGATGGTTGAGCCAATCGAGAAGGCTGTGCTGAACATGCTGATGCTCCTATTGGTAGTCTCATGCTTCTCGTCGTTGGTATTCGCGCCAAGATTATCATCATCGCTAGATATGTCAGCGCAAATATTGGTTTGGCAGCCGCTTCTAGCATACCTCGCAGCCGTGCTTCCCTCGCTCATACTGTAATTCCTTAGGGATTCTTCATATCTCTTAGTAGACTCCTTGTTGGTCTGGATTAAGGTCTTGATCTGCTGGCGTTGTGCAGCGACTTTTTTCTTATCCGGGTTCCTGATTTCTCTGTATTAGTCTAAAACCCAACTGCTGAGGAGAAATACACTCACTGAGCAGCTTTCTGGTGAGCATGCGTCAAGACTTGCATCAATAACTGAAGCGTGCTCTTCAATCGGTCAATATTGGTCCTGAGCAATTCGAGTTTCGGCTCTCGGAAGGGTAGCACCAGGCGCCCCAGTATATTCTTTTTGGACTTTCTAAGGGCAACCTCCATCTCAGTGAAGACATTTGAGCATTCGCGCACCGTCTCCTCGGCGGTGCTGACTGCATTTTTCGAGATCAACGCGGCCGTTTCGTCCTGTTTGAAGATGCGTCCCAGCTCGTCGATGACAAACGAGGTAAGCTTAACATCCTGGGCAATATCACGGATGCGTTTGTCTGCTGATGAGACGGAGTCGGCGTATTGGTAGAGAGCTTTTGAAAGCGTTAGGCCGGCCCCAGCTACCTGTATTACTGAAGCGATCAAGCCGATCTCAGCCATGCTGAGCGGCTTTGGAGAGCTTTAGAAGGCTAAGAAGCAACGGCGACCATCCTTCTATATCGCATGTTAAGGTCATCTGGGGTGCTTTGGTTCTCTAAATCGTGTTTTTAGTACGGCTGTTCATAGCTGCGCCTCGCTCGTCAGCTCTTGGCAGGCATCAACTGTCTTGATTTTAACAATCGCCAATATATATATACAGGACAGGAAAGGGACATTAATTAAAGCAACTCGTACAGACTAAAACTGAAGCCCAAACGCAACGCCGCCAGCTGGTTTGCAGTGGGGAGTGCCGTCGATTTAGCCATGCGCCACTAGTACTTATCTCATAAATCAGACGCTCCGCAGAAGATTTGTTCCGTGACACGGGATAATGCATGGACCCTTTAAAACGCCTGCAAACTCCTGAGCCAATTAGAATAGCGCCCTAACTCCTGCCAACTCCTGCTAACTCCTGGACCAATTAGAACAGCGCACTAGTGTCAGCCCCCTGCGCACCCCCTGTCACCCAACAAAATCTTCTGCGGAGCGTCTGAGAGCTTATAGGAGTCGCTTTGGTGAGAATTAAATGTTTTAGATTGCGCATTTTAACTTTAACTAGCTCTACCAAGACCCCACCAATAGTTATTAATGCTTTGTTTAATGCATTTCAATCTTAAGGTAATAATCTTTAATTCTATAGATATAAAAGCTAATTATAACGCAGTTAAAGGTATAAGATATATCGTGTAAAACCTTAACCACGTTTTAGAATTAAATGTTTTTACCACCTATAAACTGTTCCTCCTACTACCATCTACACCACAACCATATTATGTCTACTTTTATTGCTAGCCAAGTCCTATAACCTCCTACGAACTCCTGCGAACTTCTACAAACTCTTAGGCCAATTAGATCGCTTATATATAGACCCTAAGGCGCGTCTAGCGTTGCTCCTCTATACATACCACCTGTTACTAATTAAAGCACAGCTAATTTGTATTCTTTTTAACTCCTATAAACTCCTATAAATTCCTGCAAACTCCTAAGCCAATTAGATGGCTAAAAAAAATCGCGATTATAGAAAGAAATAGTATAAAGGTTAGCGAAAGACTAGGGCGGGCAGGGTAGGCAGGGTAGAGGTTTATCTACGCCCAATACTATAACTAAGTTGTATTGTGGCAATTAATTTAATAGACCTAGAAGAATTACTATCCATTATTAAGGAAGCTTGGCGTGAGGAAAATATTCTATTATAGATAGCCGTTTTAGAAGCATATTTTTAACAAATACTGTAGTATATAAACCTAGGAGGCCGCCCTTAAACTCCTTATTTTAAACAGGTGCGCACCTTAAGACGTCTAATATTTGGTTTTAGTGATACACTTCTTATTACACGCATGGGTTTTGGAAAGAGTCTTATTTTTTATACTTTTTTAATCTTAACGGGTAAGATTACTATCTAGTTAATCCTACTAAGCAAGCTTAGTAACGAACAGTTAGATAATATCTAGAAGCTTAATGGTTTTAATCTATATCTTATTAATTCTAAGAGTAGAAGGATAGATAAGGCGCTAATTATAAAAATAAAGGATGGTATATATATACACATACTCCTTAGTCCTAAATAGGCCTTATTAAAGTCTTTCCAGGATATATTAAAGAGCACGGAACTATAGACTAAAGTTGGTCTTATTATAATTAATAAGTATTATCTAGTAAAGCAATAGGAAACATTCTAACCAGCGTTTATAATATTAGGCGAGCTACAGATAATACTTTATTAGGATATAGTTTAGTTTAGTTATTCTACTACACTTAATAAGAAGGTAGAACAACTAGTTCTTAATAACACCAGTTTCCGCTCTATAGGTAACCGCATATACTAGACTAAGGTTATTAGGACTTCTATAAATTGCCCCAATATCTTAATCTGCGTACTGCCGCTTAGTAAAGGCAAGGTGGATTTATAGGATGCACTATACTTCCTATTAGACGCATATACAGATTTAAATACCGCAGTCCCAGAGCAAATACCAAAGACAATTATCTTTATAGACGGTCATTGGTCCGTCTAGGAAGCAGTAGTATACCTCCAAAAAGCACTCCTTATAAAGACTTTAACCTTTACACCTAATAAACAGTATACTATTAATGCTAATAGTAAAGCCTATTGCGTTACCAATGTGGTCTAGGTATATACTGCACATATTTAAAAGTATAATCGTACTACTTAATATAAAGAGTTTAAGAAATCCTTATTGTCTATAAGGATTATAATGGCAATAACCTCTCTTAGCATAGGTATTAATGTCCCAGATATTAAACAGGTAGGGCTTTAGAAGTTTCCAATTACAAAGAGTCTTATAGATTAATAGCAGCGTCTTAGTCGCGATGGACGGGGCTATAGTTAAACTAGCAAAGGTTACATATTTCTACCGTATTGGGCCTTTAATACGGAAGGTATTAATAGACCAGAAATTGAATAGCCATAGTTACAACTAGACGCACCTTAGAAGACCACTTATAGGCTATATTAGAATTAACTACTAGCTAATTAAGTAATAGCGCGTAGTTAACTAGCCAACGGCTATACGCCTAGTAATATAAGTAACACGGAAAGTGTTTCCTTTTAGATATTAGCTTTAAGCCAGGCTCCTACTCCTATTAACAAAGCTATAATAACTAAATTTTAGAATAAGGCAGAGATATCTTATCACACTAGGCTGTCAGCTATATAGATAGAAATAATTAACGGTATATACTATTAGAAGGCCTTTTTAACTTACCTTAGTAAAGACAAGTTACTACCACAAGTTTAGGTTACCCGCGTACCGCCAGATTAATATTACAGTTATTATAATCTAGCACTACTTCCAACTCTTACTTAGGCTCCAGATATCCCATAACTAATTACTTAGCTAAGAAATAATACGCGAGCTTATCTTACCCTAACTCTTATTAATAAATGGGCGACTACGCAGGCAGAAGTATTATATAGCAATATATACAGGCGCATCCCTATGCCGCTATCTGCGTATATAGATACAATATGCCGCTGGTAGCTTACGTATACGTATAAACTGGGACTGGACTTTTAGGACATGCTAACCTTTAATTATCTCTATACTAAAGCTTTTCTACTTTAGACATAGCCTTATAAAGAGAAATCTGGGCAACTATTAGTAGAGCAACTTTAGTACTTTATTAAGGAGGTTAACAATTTATATACTAAAATAAAGGATATAAGACTTATAAAAAAGCAATAATAGTAGCTATAGAAGTTACAAGGCCAGCATAGTTAGGAATCTCATACCAGTGCATCCAATTATGCTATAGCTATTCGTAAAAGGGATAATACCCTTACTACCCAGGTTGCAAAACAAGAGGCGTTAAGGGCTGCACAAATACACGCAATTGAGACGGCCGGAGCAAATAAGTGTACGTTATTAGGTATAGCAAGAGATAGTACGCCACTATCAACATCACGACTAGGAGAATAGGTTAATAGTATTATTAGTACACTAGTATTACCATTATTAACCTTACCTACCCCGCCTAATAACATATCCAAAGGTATTTAGCGTGCTATAAGACATCTTAAACAAGCTCACATATTAGGAAAAGACGTTACTAAAAATAGCCTTAATAGTAACCAGTTAGATATCTAGCAGCCAGTTATTAATATATTAGATACTTAGAAAAGTGCAACTCCTAGTTAAAAAAGAAAAAGATAAAGATATAATAGCACAGAGCCTACTACCCTATTAACACGTTAGTTGCCGTTAGCAAAAAGAGATCTAAATATAGGCAAAATACTAACCTTTATACCTGTCTTAAAGAGAGGGCGCGTAAGGCGTGTAACCTAAAAGGGAAACAAGAACTTTTACATAAATATATAGACATTTAATTGGCCTAGGAGTTTATAGGAGTTCGCAGAAGTTTATAGGAGTTTATAGGGATTCTATAGTAATTTAGAGAATTATTTTTATTAGTAAAGAAGACTAAATTAAAGGTAAATAATATTAAATCTTGCCTAGTAACGATAACTTAAAACCTTATCTTTAAACTTATATCTATTAACCACCTCTCCAATTAAAGCTTTCTAAATAACTCCTCCTACCATCTAGGTGCTTGTGCGCCTATCTAATATCCTCCTTAATAAGGAGAGAATGCTTATGGCCATAGGCCTACTTCCTCGTCGCCAGCTTTATTCTGGCAGGTTTCGTTTAGAGACGCTATAAGCATTAGTAACAATAACTATTAACTATAAAATATAACTAACTGATTTAAATAGCCCTCCCCCCTATTGCCGCCATCCTCGCCCTCCCCTCCTAGCAGCAGTAGCAGCAGCAGTAGTAATAGTAGTAGCAGCAACAGCAACAGTAATAGCAATAGCAGCGACAGCACCACTACCACCGCCGCTAGCGCTGCCGCTGTCGCCCGCCGCTAACGACAACGACGATAACGAATGGTTTGGCAGTAGGGAGTTAGGAAAGGAGCCGTAAGTGTTAATAACTATATAGTATATACTTAGCTTATATATATTTAGACTACCACCACTATTACCATTACTAGCCCTAGCCCCAGCCCTAGCCCTGGCTCTGGCTCCTGCCTCTATTCCCGCTCCCACTCCCACTCTAGCGCCCGCGCTCGCTGCCGCGCTCGCCACCGCCCTACCTATTCTTACCTAGGCGCAGTGGGCCGCCTTATAGCGCGCCAACCCCGTCCGCCTACCGTGGGCTTAGGGCCCCCGCGGTAAGATGGCTGCCGTATACGCCCCCACCGCCCAAGGCAAATGGTGGTTGTAGTTAGCGGCGGGGTTGGCGGCTATAGGGCCAAATAAGCAGAGAGACTGGGGCCATATTAGCCAGATAATAGAGACGGAGTTAGGGGTGGAGTTAGTAGGTAGTAAGCAATACACTACCTACTAAGCCTTAGGTAAGGAGTGTTAGGTATACTCTAAAAAGGGTATATAGCAGGTAAGCAGGCCTAGGGACACCTACGCTTACTACTAAGTGGCGGCCCGCTCCAGCGGGTGCAGCCTCTTAAGGCGTAAGTGTAAGGACCCTAAGGATCCCTTGCCCCCACCTCCTAGGCTAAGGTCTTTGGCGGCATATAAGCTATCTAGTAGTCCACCACCAGGTCCTAGCGGCAGTAGCATTACGGCATAAAGAGAAGGGGGGGGGGGAAAAGGGTAGGTGGGTTAGCATTACTTTCTAGCACTCCGGTGCGCTAAAGTAGTAGCTTTTATAGCATGTTCTTTATAGGTAAGCTTTAATCCGGCTGTGTTAATCTAAGGGGTAAAACCTAGATAACAACACTGTCTAGTACAGGCCTAACCATAAGGCATCCTTTGCAGGCAAGCTTTAATCCGGCTATATTAATCCAAGGGGTAACCCTAAATAACGGCACTATCTAGTATAGGCCTAACTGCAAGGCGCTATAGAAGCCCAGAGTTGCCTAGTAGGTAGTGTAGGTAGATAGTGGTTAAATACAGTTACTAGGTTCTATTATTATCTCATATAAAATTTTATATAAAAGTTTATGTAAAAGTTTGTACATAAGTTTATATAGATTAGTTAGCCTAGTTAAGGAGAAACGCAGGTATTTAATTAGCCCAGGAGTTTATAGGAGTTTATAGGAGTTTATAGGAGTTTATAGGAGTTTAAGGATTAGGTAAATTTGACCTAAAGGAGTTGCTGCTAGTATGCTAGTTTAGAGCATTAATAAACGCAGGCATTTAACCGGTCTAGGAGTTTATAGGAGTTTATAGGAGTTTACAGAAGTCTAGAGATTAGTTAGCTACTGTAATTTCTATAAGGTTAATTACGTTAATTATTATAAGGTTAATTATTAGATTAATAACCCTATTTAACCTCTCCCTAACCTAGTTAGTATAGTCTTCTATATTAGTAAATCCATTAAGATTATCTAGGGTATTAGAAGGGTATAACCCCCTAAATGTATCTAATTGTTAGACGTGCTACTAGTTAAACTAATTAACCTTATCTACTAGCACCTCAATGCCTTCTTATAAGATATTATAAGAATTAAAAAACTTCCTATTAGCCAATTACTTAGCACTCCGCGGTTTAGCTAGATCTAAAGTAAAGAGGGTATAAGCAAGTAAAAACATATCTAGTAGTACAGCGGCAGTAGTATAAGTCCCAGGCATGTGCTTACTAAATATAGCCTCTACTCTTTTACGTAAGGCCCTAACCTAAGTATTAGATAGATATACCTGGTTAAATATAATATCTATATTATAGGTTAAGTTCTTATAACACTTTATCTTAATCTTATAGCTACTATTAAGATGCTTAAGCCCAAGGTTAATTGCTTTATATATAGTAGCCCAACTAAGCCAGTTAATAAGCCCAGAGGATAGTATTACATACTATAATTTAGGAGTGTTTACTAAGGAGAGATTTTATTAATAGAATAACATCTTGCGGCTATAATTAAGCTGGGACGCGCCAAAAAAGTAGATAATAAAAGGGTTAATAAAGTGCCTTAGTATACCTATATTAGTATATTTAACAGTATGCTAAATAGTTAGAAATAGCTTAACCTCCTAAAGTATATGACACATTGTCCGGAATTTAATATTATTATGCGGTTGCTTATTAGAGCTATTGCCATTCCACACATCTAATGTAAAGGCGGCTAGACGGACGTTTTTAACAAGTTCTAAAAATTAATCTAGTATAAGAGAACTAATAGCGTTGGTAACGTGGTCTATTCGCTTAAAGAAGTCTCTGCTAGAGGCAATAAGGTAGCCCTTACATTGCATTACTATATAGAATAATGCAATTATACGCGCCATAAAGCCCTATGCAACAATTGGTTCTATTAGGTAATATTTAGTATTCTCCTAACTACACTAACTGCAACCCTATATGGTAGTATTAGCTTATAAGCAATAATAAGCCTCCTCTTTAGAAATAACAGGTGCCCAATATATACAGACAATAGTATTTAGTAGATTTATCTATATATGGAACTATATAGGTATACTAAGAAGCCAATCCTGTTTGTTATATAGTTGGCATGCCTAGGTTTGCTTATTTTTAACAGCCCTAATATAGTATACAGTAAGTTGGTCTCTATGGACAAGCCAGAGTTAATTATAGAAGTTATTACAGATAACTCTAGCTTTAGTAGGGTCCTTTAGTATATATAAACCAAGCTAGTCTAGAAATATACTTTTATAGACGCTATATATACCTTTAATAGTACCCTTGTCCTTAAATATAGCGCCAAATTGCCAGAACGTAGTCTTATTTACAGAAAGACAATACATATGCGGCATTTTAGGATAGTAATTACTATCTCTAAATACAGTATTAACGCCATCTGTATAAATTCTCTTAAGTGCATCTAATATAAGGCTTTGTGTAATATTTACCCTAATCCTATTATCTTCACTAGATATACTAGGGGCATTTAGTATATCTTTAAGCCTAAGCGGTATTGTTGGATCATGTATACCTTGACATAAACCCAAAGGTAGTAGCTTAGGGCAAAGAACAATAGCCGCCGTCGTTATTGCCTGTATAGTAGCTGTATGGCCCACAACCTCGTCACGTTTTTTGTCCTTAAAATTAACGTTATTATAGACAATTACTGCCTGCTTATTAAACGCTTAACACTGGAGCTATCTCTAAGGAAGTTAACTAATTGGCCTAGGAGTTTATAAGAGTTAGGTACTATACCTCTACCTCCTTAATAACCTTAACCATTAACTAACTAGCCTAATAATAACTATAATATATTCCAAGCCCTAATAGAGTTTTAATTACTCGCCGCTTTATACTAGAGCCTATTAAGTAGATATCTAGTATTGCAGAGAGGAAGCTAGATTGCTTTTTAGCCCGAGAATAATATACTATGCTAGTAATAGCAAACAATCGCCTAGATAACGTATTAGACTAAGACGTAGCGTTATAACTAGCTTAGTAGGCACGCTAATTGCTTATAAGTTTTAAAAGAATAGTATGCTATATTAGGGCAACCTCCTAGATAGTTCTAAAGGCTAGCTTAAAGTCTAGTATCTTTAGGTCTATAGTATAATTAAATTAACTAAAGTAGGGCTAATGGATAAGATTATTAAGCTCTATAGTAAAAGAATCTGCTAGAGAAGGACGCTAATAGATGTCCCTTATACGCGGATTGTCTATAGCACGTATTAGTACACGCTGTCGCTATTATAGTTGGGCATATTGGAGGTACTAAATTATAACTACTCTACCCTTTTCTGCCCTAGCCTAAGTAAGTATAAAGGTTTAAAAACTCCATTTAATGTAGCGTAGTGTATTAGCCACCTATTATAGCTTAAATTGCGTAGACTGCCGTTCCCTAGAGCTTATATTATATCAACCGCAAGTAGAAGAAGGTTTGTTAGAGGAAGGCTAAAGAGCCTTAATAGCATTGCTATTAAGCTTATTGTCAAGGTAGTCCATATCACTGTTAGAATATTTATCTGGGTGTCCGTTAGGGTGTCCGTTAGGAGGTAGAGGAAGGCTAAAAGGGGCGCTAGATAAAGGATTTTGCGAATTATCAGATAGGGGTATATATATTAGGCTGGCAACGTCCATTATTTCTTAATTTGATAGAGTAAGTAAATAGCTTTTAATTGATTCCAATTGCAAGTGTTTTGGAGTTAATTTGGGGTACAAGATATAGTGTTATAATAGAAGAGTTGTCGCCTAATAAGAAACATTGAGTTCTCATATAAAGAGGGCCCATAAGCTCTTAGACCCTCGGGGAGAAATTCCTCTTGGTGCGATCTGATTGGTCCAGGAGTTTGCAGGACTTGGCAGGAGTTAGTGCGCTTGTCTGACTGGCTCAGGAGTTTGCAGGCGTAGCGCTACGGAGTAGCGCTGCGCCGTGGCGCAATTTCTCCCTGGGGGTCTGATTTATGAGATAAACTAGTACATCATTTAGCCGCAAGAAGAAAAGCGGTTGGAAGAGGACGAGAGCTTTACCACATCAAGTTGTCGATCGGCCCGGAAAACTCCAGCCATGCATCACCAGCCACGACGACCGTCGCAGCGAACCCTAGGCTGGTGTGAACTAACACTAGCCACAGCATGCGCCACATATGATTTCCTCCGTAAATGACATCACTTTCGTACAGTAGACTTGTTTATGCTAAGGCAGTTTCGCTACTCGTATTGCCTTGTCTCCCTCTCCACTGTCCGACAGAATACCTGTCTTTCTTAGTTCCACTTTGCTTTCTGTCATGACCACTCCACCACGGCCGAGTTCAAAACTCGTAAAAAGAAGACCATTACCATCTTAATCGCCAGAGCGTACTCTATCAATTGACCCCACCCCGACCGCCCCTCCCGTGCCTTCATTACCTTCGGAGCAGGTAGACGGCCCGAACTCGGCGATGCCGTCAAATAAGGCGTCAACTGCGGAGAAAGGAGAAAAGGAGAAGCGCTTAAAATGGCGTCTCTCTAATCCATTCCACTCCAAGGACAAGGACCGTAAAGATGGAGGCCCTGATACGGAGCTACCTGACTCGGCTTATGCTAGCAGCGAGCCCAATAATTCCTTCTCGGAGGTCGACACAAATGGAATGCCTAGCTTCTCTAGCAGCGAGCATGCCGTGATCGCCCCGTTTCCCAAGCTCGTCCATTGAGTGGGGAAATACGCCGGCAGTCTCGAGAGCGTCTGCGACCTCCTCCCACTACGACCGCAATCCCACCCGAAACGAGCAATACTCCCCCTACACCTCCGACCCATACCCCCAATCTACAAGCCAACCAACCGACCACCGCCCAAGAGACCCACCAGGACCCTTACACGGGAAACACCGTCACAACAACCACTATAACCAATACCACAACCACCACAACGACCGGCCCCGGCGGCAGCACGACCGTCTAAGTCCCAAACAACGAGTCCGGCTCCAGCTCCCTCCACCCGAATGTCACCAATACCACAGGCCCACACCCACCTCTTCCGGCCCCAATAACAAGCACACCGCACCTACACCCATCACGCAGCCACGAAGATGCCTAGTACACCAACAACTCCACCGGCCCCATCAATGCCAACTACTCTCCTCCCATCCCCTCCAAGAGCACCATGCGCGACTGCGCAGAGCTCGACTCCACCTCGCCCGCCGTTTTACCACCGAACCAAGGCGGTAGCCCCGTGACGCTGACGAGTCCGTCGCGGCCGAATTCCTCGTATTCGGGCCGGACGCCGCCAGCTGGTGTGCCGATACAGGTACCAGCCCAGGGATACATGCAAGGGAACCATCACCGACACCAGCAGCACCAGACTCCTATGCCGCAGCAGCAGCAACAGCAGGGCTTCGGGCAGCAGCAAGGGCAGCAACAAGGGTATCAAGTCCAGATGTGCCTGGGCCTCTGCGGCCAAGGCAGGGGCAGGGACAGCATGGCGCAGCGGGGAGCCAGCGCGGCTCGACGCTCGCGAACTTAAAAACCGCCGCTGCTGGGATACATGTGAGTCTAGATTTCTTCCAAACTCGTTCCTGGTCCATCTCCACACACCCCTTCCCCGACTCCTTCCGGAGTCTGTCCTTTCGGAGTTCATCCTTCCCGAACCCGTCCTTCCCGAGCCCATCCTTCCCAAGCCGCCCCCCCAAGCTCCGCTTTCCCCCTTTCCCAAGCCCATCATCCCCCCCTCCCCAAACACCCACCCAGGGCGCCGGCGAAACCCTCCGCGGCACGCTCAACGCGACCGCCGACCACCACTTCGGCCACGCCTCGCCCGCCACACACGCCAAAAATGAGGACGTCATCGACGCCGGCCGCGCGGAGATACAGATGGGCTGCTTCGCGCACCAGCACGAGTACCGGTCGCATCCTGTTGCTGGTGGCGGCAACAACGACACCGACACCAATAGCGGCAGCAGTGCTGGCGGGAGTGAGGTGGGAGGGGTGGGTGCGGGAGAGGGAGGGGCGGCGCATGGTGGAGTTGGGGCTGCACGTGAGAGGACGGGCGAGAGACTGGGGAATCTGACTGCGAAGGCTAGTCAGGGGGGATTGGGTCTGGGAAAGGGGACGGGGTGGGTGTAGAGAGGCAGAGGACGGAGAAGAGTCCGGGGGGAGGTTGAGGGTTGTGAATATGTAGGTGTCATTTGCTGCTGAATGAGGAGGTAGATAGAAGGGGTGGAGGGGAAGTAGATGAGCGTTGTGTTGGTGCAGTTTTGATACCTAGTGTTTTTTTGGCGTTTAGTACTGGGGAAAATGGAGCTAGTTGGTTGGTGAATTGATGGCATGATTGTGATGTGAAATGTATCTGTCTGAATAAAGTTGCGTCTTTCTAGTCATGTGACCGCAACTAGCCATCACGTGACGGCAATCTAGGGCAACTTGTGGCAACTTGCCTGTAAACGTGAGTCAAAAGGGGTTAATTACGTGAGCTAAGCGAGCTTAGAAAATCCACTAAATTCCACCTATAGAATAGGAGAATTAAAATTAAGCATTAATTAAAATTAGTTACCACCTATACTATTGCAATAGCATTATATATTACTAGAAGTGATACCAACACTAATTAGTGATTATAGATTAGGAGATGCATTATCTATAAAGAGAGATAAGCTCGATTAGTCCCTACTAAAGGCCTCTACTAATCTTGTTTGCTAAGGAGCATTAGTTAATATATATTTAAAAAGTTAACCCCTATCTAATAGGCCCTTAACTCTTTATATACAGCCCTTAGGTATTTAAAGAACCAACCCCTTTTAATAGGCCCTTAGTTCGCGTCTATTATACATTTTATACTACCCAGATTACGTTAAGGAGCATTAGTTAACGTATATTTAAAAAGTCAACCCCTATCTAATAGGCCCTTAATTCTTTATATACGGCTCTTAGGTACTTAAAGAACCAACCCCTATCTAATAGGCCCTTGGTTTATATCTATTACGCATTTTAATTAGCTCGCGTTTATTACGTATATCTATTATTTAAAACCTAAAATTAAACTTAATAAGGGTTATAAGACAAGAATTAATATATTAGATATTAGGGTATAAGTTAACACAGAATAAAAGAAATAGGGTAAGGGCATTAACCTATAATTTAACAAAACCACTATAAAGGATATTAATGAATTTATAAAGTTTAAGATTCTAAAATACAAAGCCTATAATTTTAAAGATAATAAACTATAGGAGGTCTATAAGGAAGATTTTAACAACTTTATACTATAAACCCTTAGAGATTATAATTAGCACAGTATTTAAAAACTTCAAACGTTCCTACGGACCAATAGCGTATAGGTAAGAAAGCATAGAAATACCATAGTCCCTAAATTACTATTTAATACCTTATAAGAAGAAGACCCTATAGAATAGACTAAGCTTAAGATAAGGGAACATATAGCAACCAGAGGAGAGTTTAATTTAGGACAAATTAAATACCTTCTTAAGAACAACTTTACTAGCACCAGCACTATTAAAACCCTAATCTTAACCTTACTAACTATAAACCCTACTCTACTTATAATACCACCTATAAACACAGTCCTACCTATAATACCACCTACACCTTAACCTACACCTATACCGCCCCTATAATAGGAGTCTAATTATATCGACTTAACCCTACTACTAGAACTACCTAGGGGATAGAGTTAAACCTAGGGTTTTAGTAAGGAGTTAACAAACCTTATAAAGATATACACGGAAGATAACAAGTACGGCAAAAAAGATAATAATTTCGACTTTAAACTTACTATCTTCTATAACCTTTACAGTAGAGCTAACGTACCCTAAGAAGTTAAGGTTAAAGCCTACCCTATAATATTACGCGGCTTAGCACTTAACCACTACTATACTAACCTTAAAAACGTCACCCTAACCTATTTATTTAACCAAATCTGTAATGCTATCCCTTCGCACGGTGGTTTGCGTCCACAGCTATCGATAAGGACTTAGCTAATCAGAGGCCCTGATTCTAGGGCTCGTGATATACGGTTGTGTACAGGTGAGCACGGTGTTCCTATGCTTGGCGCCCAGCTGTGGACGCCACCGTGCGAAGGGATACGTAATTACTTTAAGGGACCTAAGTATAGGCGTAGCATACTAGGGTAATAGAACTTAATAACCTTAAGGTCTATAATAAGTAAAGGCGAGAATACTGGAAAATTAACCCTAGACTGCCTATAGTTACTTATTAAAGAACTAAGACACCTCTAGTATGGTCTTAACTTAGATTTACATATAGACAAGTTCCTTTATAATAAGCTTATTAATGCCTGCTAGGAGTTACCAGTATATTAATATGCCTACTTTAAACCTTCTAACAGCTTAACTAGTCTAATTAATGACTTATAATCCTCTATTATAATATTTAAAAAGTTAAATAGTAAGAACCCCTAAGCCTTTTTTTACTAACCACCGCTACTATAGACAACACCTCTAATCACCCTATAGAATATAATTATCCTTATCTAGCCGATATGCATTATTAAAGAAGCGCTGCTTTATCTGTTATAAAAAAGGTTACTAGTTATCTAAATACTTAAGAGAAGAACGTACTAAATTAAAGAAGAAGTTTAAGGATAAATTTAACCGCCGCTTTAATAGACATACCTAATAATATATTACTAAGTATAAGGGAACAGATTATAACGATAAACTTAATTTAGAATCTATTAATAACGTAATAGAAGCTCTTATAATTAATATTAAGTTATTACTACTATCTCTAACTTAGGAATAGACTAAATTATTCTTTACCTTTTTTGGAACGATATAGCACAAAGGAGCTATTAATACTATAACTAACTTAGCGGACTAATCCTTTACCTATATAATTACCGGCACTAACTTAACTGCTTACTATAACGACTTAGACCTATTTGCATATATTATTACCAGCTAATATATCTCTAATAAGTTCTATGGAGTAATAATTAACATAGAAGCCTTAAAGAAATTAATAGTAGGTTATGGATAATGCCTTATATATAGGAAGACCTATAATACCGTTATCAATACCTTAAAGGCCGGCGCTATTAACGTCCGGTTTAGCATTAGCTCTACCCCTTCTATTAGCTCCGTTATAGTTAATACACCAATTAGCAACGTTAAGTTTCACATTATAAAGGCCAATATATCTTTCCTACTGTGTCTCGCAGATATAGATATACTAAAGGTCTACTATAATAACCTTAAGAACGTCCTAGTCACCCCAATAAAATTGGTGCTAGTAGTTTGCCGATTTGGCCACCCCTTCCTATTATAGAAAGAGTTACTGCAGTTATTTATAACCTACTTATTTAATTAAAACCCTTGCTACCTAACCATTACTAAACTCCGCCGACTCTATCGTCGCTTTAAATATCTATTAGTAGATAAGCTATATAAGGTACTAGAACGCTCTGGCTATAATAATATTAATAAGTAGGTTATTAACTATCTTACTAAGTACTGCTCTTACTACTAGAAACACGGCAAATCCCCTAAATGGTTTAAGTTTATATTATAAGAAGACTAAGATTCCGATTTTAACCACTCTATCTTTATTAACATTATATACATTAATGGAAGCCCTGTTTTCTATATAATTAATAAAGCTACTAGATTTTAAGCCGCGAGATAGCTATGTAATATCTCTACAAAGTATACCTGGGATATCCTACGATTATATTAGATTAATACCTATATTGGACTACCTAACTATATCACCTATAATGCTAGGAAGAACTTTATAAGCAAGGAGTTTTAATAGCATGCTAGAGCAATAGCTATATTAACTAAGAGCGTCCTAGTAGAAGCTTACTAGTCTATTAAAATGGTAAAAAGAGCTTATTTAACACTACGCCAAGCATACTAAATAATTATAGAGGAGCTATAGGACTTAGGAATAACTAAGGAATTAGCTTTATAAATAGCGGTAAAGGCCGCTAATAACATAGCTGGCCTAGATAGCTTAGTCCCAACACTTCTTATCTTTAGTGCCTATCCTTAAATAAGCAAACTTGACCTACTAGTACCCTCTATTATATAGCGAGCGGCAGCTATAAAGAAGTTAATAGAGGAGATTGTAAGGATTAGGGTAAAGAAATAAGTTAACAATATACTAAACTAACGAAATGGTCTATCTGTCACTATAATCTATAACCTCCCTCTTAACTCAGAAGTACTTATATAGCGTAAAGGCAATACTAGACAGAGCGGTAGATAGACTAGCCCATTTAAACTACTTGGAATTAATGGAGAGATATATAAGGTATAACTCCCTAGTAGACCTACTAATTTTAGAACCATAGCAGTAAAGCCATACCTATAACCCAAACTGGAAGAACCGACTAAGGAGCTAACTAAGAAACCGACTAAAGAATTAACTAAGGAACTAACTAAGGAACTAGTAGCTAGTGCACCCCCTAAAGATTAAAACGGACATGACGATCGCTAATAAGGTCCTAGTAAAATATTATAGATGTATTAATATTTATTAACGACAGCCTAACGAAACCTAATACTATAACTATTAAGTGTACCTCGCTGTCATTTATAGAGTCTTAACGTAAGGAGATAAACGGTTTACTTAAAAAAGGCGTCTTCGAGTTTATTAATACAGCAGATGTCCTAGAAGAAGTTAAAATCTTTAACTCCTAATTTATTAATAAGATTAAGAACGCTAAAACAGATAAGGCCTTTAAAAAGTCTAGACTAGTTATATAAGCCTATAATAACTATAGTAAAGACCTAGTTCTAATATAGTTACTAACTATCTAAACGAGGTTGTCTGTAACTAATTAGGTTAGTTACATAAGCTAAGCGAGCTCAGGAAATCCACCAAATTCCACCTATAGAATAGGAGAATCAATAAGCATTAATCAAAATCAGTTACCACCCTATACTATTGCAATAGCGATACATATCACCGGAAGTAATACGGACACTAATCAGTGATCACAGATTAGGAGACGTATTATCTATAAAGAGAGGCGAACTCAAACAGTCCCTTTTTAACTAGAGGTAACCTATTAAAAACGTTTGCTAAGGAGTATTAGTTAACGTGTACCTAAAGAACCAACCCTATCTTGCAAGAGAGGCCCTTAATTCTTTATACATAGTCTCTAGGTATTTAAAGAACCGTCCCCTATCTAGTATAGGCCCTTAGTTCGCGTCCATTACGCATTTTAATTAGTTCGCGTCTACTACGCGTTTAGAACTCAATAAGACAAGGAACCCTTAGTTTGCGTCTATTACGCGTTTTTACCCAGAACCTTAACAAGAGTCACAAGAATCAATATATTAGATATTAGGGCATAAGTTAATAAAGGACAAGATAGATAGAGCAAGGGAATTAATATATAACCTAATAATATTAATAAGAAGGAGATTAAGGAATTTATAGAGTTTAAGCTCCTTAAATACGAAGCATATAAGCTTAAGGATAATAACCTATGGGAAACCTACCGCGAAGACTTCGGTACCTTTACAGTATAGACCTTTAGAGACTGTAACTAGATTACCATTTATAACCTTTAACAATTCCTCCAAGTTCACGGTGTATGGGTTAAGAAGTATAGAAATACCACAATACTAGAAGCCCTTTTTAACACCCATAAAAAGAAGATCCTATAGAATAGACTAAGCTTAAGATTAGGGAGTATATAGCAACTAGAGGGAAGTTTAATTTAGGACAAATTAACTACCTTTTTAAGAACAACTTCGCTAGTACTAGTACTAGTATTAGTATTACCAAAAACCTAATCTTATAAACTACTATTAAAACCCCAACCTTAACCTTACTAACCCTATAACCTACCTTGCCTACACAACCTACCTTATTAGTACAACCCATCTTATTAATATAACCCGCCTTATTAAGCTAGGGTTTTAGTAAGGAGTTAACAAACCTTGCAAAGATGTATACGGAAGACAATAAGTATAGTAAAGAAAATGACAACTTCAACTTTAAGCTTACCATCTTCTATAACCTCTGTAACAGAGCTAATATGCCCTAAAAAGCTAAGGTTAAAGCCTACCCTATAATGCTACGCGGCTTAGCACTTAACCATTACTACACTAACCTTAAGAACGTCACTATAACTCTTTTATTTAACCAAATCTATAACGCAATATGTTACTACTTTAAGGGACCTAAGTATAGACACGGTATACTAGGGTAGTGGAACTTAATAACCTTACGGTCTATAATAAGCAAGGGCGAGAACACCGGCAAATTAACCCTAGACTGCCTATAGTTGCTTATTAAAGAACTAAGACACTTCCAGTATAGTCTTAACCCAGATTTACGCATAAATAAGTTTCTTTATAATAAGCTTATTAACGCCTACTAGGAGTTACCAGTGTATTAATATACCTGCTTTAAACCTTCTAATAGCTTAACTAGCCTAATTAATGACTTATAATCCTTTATTATAATATTTAAAAAGTTAAATAATAAGAACCCCTAAGCCTTCTTTACTAACCGCCGCTACTATAGACAATACCCCTAATTACTTTATAGAATACAATTATCCTTATCTAGCTAATATATATTACTAAAGAAGCGCTACTTTATCTGCAATAAAGAGGGTTATTAGTTATCTAAACACCCTAGAGAAGAACGTGACAAATTAAAAAAGAAGTTTAAGGATAAATTTAACCGCCACTTTAATAGACATGCCTAATAGTATATTGCTAAGTATAAGGGAATAGATAACAATAGTAATAAACTTAACTTATAATCTATTAATAAGGCAATAGAAGCTCTTATAATTAATATTAAGTTACTGCTAGTATTTTTAGCCTAAGAACAGACTGAACTATTCTTTACCTCTTTTAGAACAATATAGCACGAAGGAGCTATTAATACTATAACTAACTTAGCAAACCAATTCTTTACCCATGCGATTACTGGCACTAATTTAATTGTTTACTATAATAACCCAGACCTATTTGCCTACGTTGCTACTAGCTAATATATATCTAATAAGTTCTACAGAGTAATAATTAACACTAGAGCTTTAAAGAGATTAATAGTAAATTATAGACAATACCTCGCATATAGGAAGACCTATAATACCGTTATTAATACCTTAAAGGCTAGCGCTATTAAAATCTAGTTTGGTATCGGTTCTACCTCTTCTATTGGCTCCGTCACAGTTAATACACTAGTTGGCAACGTTGAGTTTTATATTATAAAGGCCAACACACCCTTCCTACTATATCTTGCAGATATAGACATACTAAAGGTTTATTATAATAACCTTAAAAATATCCTAGTTACCCTAATAAAATTAGTACTAGTGGTTTGCTAATTTAGTCACCCCTTCCTATTATAGGAAGAGTTACTGTCGGTATCACTTCCGGTAATACGTAATGCTATTGCAATAGTATAGGTGGTAACTAATTTTTAATTAATGCTTATTGATTCTCCTATTCTATAGGTAGAATTTAGTGGATTTCCTAAGCTCGCTTAGCTTACGTAACTAACCCAATTAGTTACAGACAACCTCGTTTAGACACTAGGAGTATTTAGTTTTTAATAGTGCTTAAGCACGGCTCCTGCCAAATTCTGCCAAGTTCTGCTAGGTCCTATTAAGTTCTGCTAAATTCTGCCATATTCCACTTGGATTCTGCCGAATTCTACTAGGTGGTTAAAGTAACCAATCACGATTTTCTATGCCGGGTATAGAAAATCGCCATTAGCTCATTTACCACTAGTATCTTAGCGGCTGTCCTTGCATCTTTACGTCTTCTCTCTACCTACTTAGTAACCTATAGCTTAACCGTACTCGTGTCAATTCTGGGGGCTTTAGCTACTAAGATTACTAAAGTTACTGTGGTTGTTATGGCTGCTCCTTTATATAGGTCACTTCCTTGCCGCAGTATCTATTCTCGTCGTGCAGCTAACACAGTACTAAATTCGGATGGCAGTGACAGTCGTACTGCAATCATTTATCGTCTAAATAAGAAATAAGGTTGATCTGGTCGAAGGCTCTAATCTAACGACATTTAATTAATTTGCTTTAGTGACGGCAATATACTAGTATTAAGGCTCTGGCCTAATTTAATTCTTTAACTAATCATGGCTTCTATGCAGTCGTTTAATTAAGGCTCTGCATTATACAATTGGCTCTATATCCGTGCAATTAATTAAGGCTCTTAGTGCTGTTCTTATTATGCAGCTAGCGCATTATTAAATTCTAGGGGCGGTATAGAGTTCTGCCAGCTCTATTACTAAATAGACTAATTAGGATTTTCCATCACGGGGATAGAAAATCGCTATTAGCTTAGTAGCAGGCGGTAAGCTGAACTAACGTCTTTATAGTAGGTCGTCGCGACTAACGCATTAACGCGTTATAATCATCACCTATATCCCCTCCCCTACCTTAGAACTTGACTATCCCCTAGTTAAATATTCTATATCTACTGCGGATATTTAGGAGGTCTTAGATATATAGAGTACTAGAAATACTTAGGAAACCCTAGTTCTGTATACTTTAGATACTATTTATAGTAACAACAGTTAGTAAAAAAGGCTTAGGGGTTCTTACTATTAATTCTAAGCAGACCTAAGTTAAGGGGAAGGTTATAGATTATAGTAACAGATAAACCATTTTATTGGTTTAGTGTATTATTAGCTTATCTCGTGGTTCTAATCTTTAATATCTCCTCTATCGCCTATTATATTACCGCTGCCCGCTATATAGTAGAAGGGGCTGGTGGATTAAGTTAACTCCTTTAAGGGTAGGCGCCTAAAATAAGAAGAGTTGGGACTAGACTATCTAGGCCGGCTATATCATTTATAGCCTTTACGGTTATTTATAGAGCCAACTCCTTGGTAGTTCCCGAGTCTAGACCAGCCGTATTATTATTATCCTTCTAACTATACTTATTGTCTTCCGTGTATATTCTTGCTAATTCCTTACTAAAGTTCTAGGTTTAACTCTGTCCTCTACTATTACTAATACCCTAGCTCTATTCTTTAGGGGGTCCTATTAGTAAAGTTAAAGTAATATATAGGGTGTCTTATTATATTAGTGGTGTAGGTGGTTCTAGTGGTAGGGTTAAGTCAATATAATTAGACTCTCATTGTAGGGGCAGTATGGGGGTAGGTTGGGGCGTAGGGGTAGGTTAAGGAGTAGGGGTAGGTCGAGAAGTAGGGGTAGGTTAAGGAGTAGGGGTAGGTTAAGAAGTAGGGGTAGGTTAAGGAGTAGGGGTAGGTTAAGGAGTAGGGGTAGGTTAAGGAGTAGGGGTAGGTTAAGGAGTAGGGGTAGGTCGAGGCGTAGAGGTAGGTTAGGGTATAGCGGTAGGTAGTATCGTGGGTAGGGTAGGGTTTATAGGTTAGGGTGAAGTTATAGTAGTTTTAATAGTGGTAGTACTAGTAGGCAAGGTCGGGTTCTTAATAGTGCTGATACTAGTACTGGTACTAGTACTGGTACTAGCGAAGTTGTTCTTAAGAAGGTAGGTAATTTGTCCTAAATTAAACTTCCCTCTAGCTGCCATATGTTCCCTAATCTTAAGCTTAGTCCATTCTATAGGATTTTCTTCTTATAAGGTGTTGAATAGCGATTTGGGAACCGTGGTATTCCTATACTTCTTTACTTATACACTATTAGTTTATAGGAGTATTTAAAGCTTTTAGATGCTTACCTGGTTACAGTTTTTAAAGATCTATACTATAAAGTTCTAGAAATCTTCCTTGTAGACCTCCCACAGCTTATCATCCTTAAAATTATACGCTTTATATTCTAGGATCTTAAATTGTACGAATTTATTAATATCCTCTATAGTGGTTTTATCAGATTATAGGTCGATACCTTTAGGCCATTTCTTCTATCCTGCGTTAACTTGTGCCCTAATATCTAACATGTCAATTCTTATCTTGTAACTCTTATTAAGTTTAATTTTAGGTTCTAAACGCGTAATAGACGCGAGCTAATTAAAATGCGTAATAGACACGAACCAAGGGCCTATTAAATAGGGGTTAGTTCTTTAAGTACCTAAGGGCTGTATATAAAGAATTAAGGGCCTATTAGATAGGGGTTAACTTTTCAAGTATACGTCAACTAATACTCCTTAACGTGATCTGGGTAGTATAAAATGTGTAATAGACACAAACCGAGGGCCTATTAAAAGGGGTCGGTTCCTTAAACACCTAAGGGCCATATATAAAAAATCAAGGGCCTATTAGATAGGGGTTGGCTTTTTAAATACACGTAAACTAATACTCCTTAACGTGATCTAGGTAGTATAAAATGCGTAATAGACGCGAACCAAGGGCCTATTAAAAGGGGTCGGTTCCTTAAACACCTAAGGGTCGTATATAAAAAATCAAGGGCCTATTAGATAGGGGTTAACTTTTTAAATATACATCAATTAATGCTCCTTAGCAAATAAGATCGGTAGAGGCCTTTAGCAGGGACTAATCGAGCTTATCTCTCTTTGTAGGTGGTATGTCTCCTAATCTATAATTACTAATTAGTATTAGTATCACTTCCGGTAATACGTAATGCTATTGCAATAGTATAGGTAGTAACTGATTTTGATTAATACTTATTAATTCTCCTATTTTATAGGTGGAATTTGGTGGATTTCCTAAGCTCGCTTAGCTTACGTAACTAACCCAATTAGTTACAGACAACCTCGTTTAGACAGTTACTATAGTTATTTATAACCCACTTATTTAATTAAAACCCTTACTACTTAACTACTACTAAACTCCGCCGACTCTACTATTACTTTAGATATCTATTAGCAGATAAGCTATATAAGGTATTAAAACGCTCTAGCTATAACAATATTAATAAGTAGGTTATTAACTACCTTACTAAGTACTATTCCTACTACCAAAAACACAGCAAATCCCTTAGATAGTTTAAGTTTATATTATAAAAAGACCAAGACTCCGATTTTAACTATTCCATCTTTATTAATATTATATATATTAACGGAAACCCTATCCTCTATATTATTAACGAAGCTACTAGATTTTAAGCCGCAAGATAGCTATGCAATATCTTTATAAAACATATCTAGGACATCCTATAACTATATTAGATTGACACCTATATTAGACCACCTAACTATATTACCTATTGTATGATTACAGCACCTGGTGTACTAAATGCGTACTTACGCGTTTGGTGCACCAACCACTTGTTAATAAAGTACTGACTAATTAGGGGAAGGGCGCGTCAGTATATAAACTACGTAGTCTATTTTAATAGAATTGACAGTCACCACCATCCAAACGAGCATACGATACTATATGTATTTCGTGCCCCTGGATATAACTCACTTGTATTATTAAGTTAATACAAACACTAATTAGTAAGCGCGCATAGATTAGCAATTACTTAACACCTTCCCCTAAGCGATACACGACAGTAACCACCCGTTTATATCCTAGTACGACCTGCTAGAAGGTCGGAAGTTAGGGATTACGGACTATATTACTATCTCTATATACTTATTTAAGTCTTAGTACAGTTTACCGGAAGTTTATAGATGCGAATATAGACCTTTACGGAACCCCCTACTTTCCTACAAACTATTACGGACCTATTAATCGCCTTTACGGACCATTATAAGACCTTTTAAACTATTACAGTGTAACGGGACTAGCCCAGTTACAGTAGGAATGTCTCGGTGAAACACTCGACAGATAAATTTCGACGCTTTGATCAAATTCTGCTAAATTCCGCCAACTTGATCAAGTTCCACTAAATTCCACTAATATAATGGAATTTAGTTAAAACTTATTAAAATCTACGTAGGCTTATGCCCACGCGTCCGCTGCCAAGACCTTAAATATTTAGTTATACGTTTCCTATATTCCTTTCTCTTCTTTACATAACATCTTGTACTCTGCAAGAGCTATATACCCTTAGATTTAGATAGAATTTATATTATTCCTTTAAATCTTCCCCAAAGCCTCTTTGCGCCCTTATATTACGTTGCGTTAAAATAACTACTATTAAAATGGCAAACAAACCTAAATCCCTTTTAATAACTACAAGTATTATAACCCTGGTTAGGGAATAGTTAACCATAATATAACAGTCCTTTATGGACACCTTAGCTTAGCAGCGGGCTGCACTAGAAGCCTAGCACTAGCAATTAATGGAAGCACTCTGTAAAGAACTCTATAATATTAAGGCATTTACGTTATAGACCCTAATAGTAACACCTATAAACAAAATTAAAATAACGGTACCTAAACCTAACGTGTTAAATGCGAACACTAAACTAGTAACGGTAGCTTAACCTACACCTATAGCAAACCCAGTACCTACTATAAAATCTAAAAAGCTCCTTAATCCTCTAATGTTTGATAGAAACTAAAATAACCTATATCCCTTTATAACTAAGCTCCGTCTTAAACTCTTAACAAACTATAATTAATACCCTACTAAGGCTAGTAAGGTTAGCTATAGAATATCTTATTTAAGCAAGGACGCTGTATAAACTATAGATCTATTCTTCCACAATAGTACTTTTATTAATTTTAAAACCTTTATCTCTCTGCTAGAATAAATATATAATAACACCAGCTGTAAATATACAGCTGTTACCAAACTTAAAAACCTATAATAACGGAACCAAGACTTTACTAGCTTCTTTTCGGAATTTTTAGGCCTTATTGGCGAGCTGGATTAAAATAAAGCCGCTAGAGTTACTGCCCTTTAATAAGCTATTTTGGATAAGATTAGAGCCTAGTTAGTAGGTAGAGAACTACTAAAAAACCTATCTAAATTTGCTATGATATATTAACAAATTAATAAAGACCTTTGATATAACAAACAGACTTATTCTCTAAAGTTAACCACACCTCGCTTTTAAAACTCCTTAAAACTGGTATATGCTTTAAGGCGCGATCCTTCTCCGAGACCTAAAAGCCCTATATATAACCCTATAGACCTTAATGCTACCCAATCCTATGCACTCTTAGGAACTAATAAACAAAGAACATAAGCTATAAATGGAGAATGTTTTAAATGCGGTAAAAAAGGATATATTTAAAAACATTACCGAACTCACCCTTTTAAAAAAGTCTGCCGTAGTTCCTCTTAATCCTTAACTTATACCCAATCCTTAAATCGTAACCATTCCTCAAGTTATACTTGTTCCTTAAATTATACCCGCCTTATAAATTATACTTGGACGCCATAAAGCACCTTACCTTTAGTTAACTTAGGAAACAAATCATCCTAAGGCCAAGTCGCGTCTTAGGATAAAAAGTGGAAGAGTATAAGTGTCTAGGCTCTTCTAGCGCTAATATATAACACGACTCCCTTAATGTACTTAGCGAAATTTAAATACTTGGAAAATAGAAGGAGGTACAAATCCTTATAGACAGCGGAGTTACTAGCATAGGCTTTATTAATATAAACTACGTAAAAACTTAATGCCTAAATTTAAAGAAACTTAATAAGCCTTAAGGCCTATAAGGCTTTAATAGCAAACCCTTAATATATAGTAAAATAACGCACTACGCTCTTATAAAATTGCAGATAGGTAAACACCTTAAATACGTTTCCCTATTTGTAACACCCTTAAAGCACTATAAGATAATACTTAGACATAGATAGCTAAAGTAACACAACCCCTTAATTAGTTGGGTTAAAAAAATACTAAAATTCTATACAACTTACTGCTAAAGTTATTACTTAAAAAACCATTTACCCTATAAATATATATACAACTATTTGAATTTAATATAATATAAATTACCCTTGCTATAAACCTTGAGCCAATATAATAAATCTACGACTACTAATTGTAGTAAAGAATGCGAAGATGTTACGTTAAAACCTTTTAAAATCCGTATAATATAGGCCGCGCCTTTTATCTTATTAGTAAAAAGATGAGATTATAAAATCTTTACTATAACTATAGAAGACATTAAAAAAGCACTAGAACCGAAATAGTATTCTAATTCTTAACCTTTTATACCTAAAGAGTACTATAACCTAATTAATAAGTTTAAAAAATAATTTATAAACCAACTAGCCCCGCACTAAGAGAAGCACGATTTTAAGATAGAACTTAAGCCTAGTATAATACTAAAGTTCGGTCCGCTATACGGTATATTATAAGAAGAACTGCTTGTAATATAATAATACCTTAACAAGCATCTAGAAAAAGGATTTATTTGCCCTAGTTAATCTCTATTCGCCTTACCTATGCTATTTATTAAAAAGCTAGGAGGAGGCTTAAGATTCTATGTTAATTATTAAGCTTTAAATATAATTATAATTTAAAACTAATATCTAATTCCCTTAATTTAAGAGACGCTTAACTAATTAGTAAAGGTATAGTACTTTATAAAGCTTAATATAATTACTGCCTTGATACTTTTTTATAACTTGCCTTACTAGTCCCCAGATTCCTTAAATAATATACTCCTTTTAAAGTCTTAATACTAAGCCTATAGCTCCGTTATATCCTTATATTATTCCCTTAATTCTCTTACTCGACTTTTGGAGCTCTTGCTGCACCTGGCCCAAAAAGACCAAACCAACCAAAAGAACCCTGAAAAACACCCTGATAATCCCCTAAGATGCATACATCATAGGGGAGGCACAGGTGGAACGACGGTGGTACGTAGTTGCGCATAACCGCCAGACCCATACCTAATAATGGCCCCCCACAATAACAACAAGGACGGGCGAATACTACACTAGAAAGTGGAAATACCCTAATTAAGAAGATATCTAACAAAATATAAAGCCTATTAGACGCGTCTAGTATCTAGAACTATAGGGGAGCATCTATTAGCTATTACAAACTAATGCAGCTAGTAGAATAGCTCTAGTCTAGCGAACCTTAGGCGCCCCTCTAGCAAACCCTTAATTAAATCCTCTAACGGCTAAATAAAATTAAAGATAAATAAAACCTCCCTCTATAGGCGAACCGCACCTGGGCCGCCGTAGCTGCGCTTCTATAGTATAGGGAACCTACCCCCCTAAAAATAACAACCGGGTATACAATCACAATATAACCAAATATAGAAAAGGCAGAGGAATTTAGGGGACAATTAGAAACAGAAGTTCTTATAAAGATTTATAAGAAGGTCTATAACGCCGTCACAGTCTAATACCTTAGGAGTGGAGATATTAGAGTCACCCTAAAGGACTAATAGGCAAAGGAACGGGCCGTAAGGGTAGGGGACAGGCTAAGAGAGCGTATTAGCATAAAAGTACTTTGTAAAGATTACCCAGTTAAAGTCCTGTTAGTTCCTATAAGCCTTAGAGTAGAAAGGGGACGCCAGGCAGATAATACAGCAACTATATAGGAGATAGTAAAATAAACGGAACGCCTTATACTAGGACTTGTAATTACCCAGATCTAATGGCTTTAACAGGAAAATACAAACCAAGCATATAATAAGAATAATAAGAGGATACAAGGGGCGCTAGAGACTTGCTAGGGAGACAACAGATAAACGCATAGCTCCCTTATTGTCAGCGTATATATACTAGGAATGCAAAAACTCCTTATCCAAAAAGGAATAATTATAAATGGCCTTATATATAACACAAGGCTCTATAACCACAGACTATGCCTAGAATAATATTATTGCTACGCATAATAGGGACACACCCAATCCACATACGCAGTATAGGTATGCTGCGGCCACTATGCAGGCCCCTATAATATAAGACAATATATAAATCAAGACTAAATAAAATGCGCGAACTGTCACCGAAGCACATATAAGGCGTGGGAGAGAGAAGACTACATTAAATATAGGAGATGGAAGGAAAGGGCTTAACAGCTACGGGAACAACTACACGCTAGGTTATATAAATGGAAATAACAGGCAATAAGCTAGGGGGATATAAGTATCTTCCTAGCGTTTCCTACCTTTAATACTAGGGGGCTAAGCTAGCCATCCCAAGCCTTAATGGGCCAAAAGTGACGCTGCGCGATATTACCAGACCGAACAGGGATATAAGGGACATATAGGATATAAGGGAGAGAACGCCCAGTAGAAAGACCCCTATAGACGGCTATAGTAAGTTTAAGGCCGGGACAATTAAGAATTAGATTTAACGCGGTAAACACAACACATATAACTAGCTTATAAGGGGCACATAGCTAACTGGTAAGAACGGGGGAAGAACCAGAGGTAATAACAGACTTAGATTTAGAAAGGCTAGTAGGAATATAAGACACAGAAATGGAAAGCTCTATATAAAATAAGTAGTGGCTAGGGAGTAAATACAGGAGATAGAAGTTCTAAATATTTTAGAGAAAGTAGAAATAGAAGAAGCGAGGAGCAAAGGAGAGGCAAAGGACCCCTACTGGGGGTCCGCTACTTAACCATTATACAGTATAACTGCGGCAATATAAACCACCGTCTAGTAAGGCCCCTACTAGACAGTCTAGACCTAGAGAAACACTATATTCTTGCTATATAAGAGCTGTATTATAATACCTATATATAATCGACATACTGCCCCTAAGGATTTTAGCTCCTGTATAAACCAAAAGCAGCTACACGTGTATGCTTTATAATTAGTAAAAATATTAGTCTTGCCTTATAGTTATAGTAGGTAGTTAACCCAGATATTACAGTTATAACTATCCAGATATATAGGGGACTAGTATAAATTATTAATATCTATAACCCTAGGGTCAAAGGGGTAGTATAGACAGAGAATATTATATCTATAATAAGCTTGCTAGAAACTAAATACGCAGAGTCTATTTTACTAGGAGACATAAACCTCTACCACCTATAGTAGGGGGGCATCTATATTGCTGCTAATTAACAGGCAGAGTGCCTACTAAGAGCTATAGATAATGGGGGCCTTAAGCTAGCTACCCCCCTAGGTGCAATTATATGGCAATAGGGCACTGCCAAAAGTATAATTAACTTTATAATTATGGACGAAAACCTATACTAGAGACTTAAAAGGTGCTCCTTTAAAAAAGAATAGGCACTTACCTTAGACCATATCCCTATCTAGATATAACTAGATCTGGACATTAAGGCGTAACCAAATGGTAAAAGATATGCAATAAGGAAGCTTAACATAAATAGCTTCCTTAGTATAATTAAACAATAACTTTAAGACCTAGAAGAAATCTACCTAATACTAAACAAGCAAGGCTTATTGGCTACCCCTAAGGAAATTAATTAAAGACTAGAAAGGATCTAGGCAGCAATTAAAAGTAGGCTAAAAGAGCACTGCCCGGTTTTAAAACCGGGCCCCTATACGCGATACACATGGTCCGCACAGTGCGCGGCCCTTATAGCCGGCCAATGACGAGCAAGGAGGAAATATATAAGTAGCCATGATTCTGAGGACGAGAAATAATATAAAGACACAAGAAACTAGCTAAAGAATACCCTAAGAAAAGAAGCAAGGAATAACTGGAGATGGTTTATAAATGAACACACTACTAACCTGAGTCTCCCCTATAATAAGGGCCTTTGGACCATAGCAAAATAGGTAAAGAAAAAGGTAGAATGCCTAGTAGAAGATCTATACCTACTACCCCTATAAAGAGCAGGCGAACCATAGGCTATAAGTAATAATAATAAGAAGGCAAAGATCCTTATAGAAAGATTTTTCCCTTAACCGGCTCTAGTAGACCTTAGCGATATTACCGGTAAAACACTGGTGACTTGCCTAAGGGCTGATAGCGACATAATAACTAAAGAAATGGCCAGAACTATTAGCCGCCTCTTAAATAACATAGTACTAGGACTAGATGGGATCCTAAATAAAGCCCTAAAGACCTGTAGACCACTTATAGCACCTTGGCTTGCAGACGTAGCTAGAGTATACTTTGCAATAGGCTATTACTCGCGACTTAGAAGATCCATGACGATGGTTATCTTATAAAAAGAAGGTAAAGCAGATTACTTAATCCCGGGAAGCTACCGCCCTATTGCCTTAGAAAACACCCTAAGCAAGATCTTAGAAAAGGTTATAGCGGACTATATAGTAGACACAGTAGAGGAACACGCCCTACTACCATAAAGCTAAATAGGGGCAAGAAAGAATTGCTTAACGCTATTAGCACTTACACTACTCGCTACTACCATTAAAACTGTATGGGCTATGCGAAAGGACTTTATAGTATTAATACTTAGCCTAGATATTAGCGGCGCCTATAATAATATACCCTATAAGCGTCTCCTATACATCCTTAGGGCAAAGGGCTTCTTAGAATAGATCATTTAGTTTATTTAAGGATTTATAGGCCAGAAAGAAATGTTACTGGTCTTTAGCGGATACTAGAGCCCCCCTATTATAGTTATAATAGGAATACTATAAGGATTACCTTTATTGCCTATACTCTTCCTCTTCTTTGTAAGTAACCTGCTTAATACCTTTAAGGAAGGGGCGACCTAGGGGATAGGCTTTATTGATGATATAAACCTAATTATATATGGGCCAACAGCCGCAGAGAACTGTAGGACACTAGAGAAAGCCTATAATATCTATATAGAATAGGCAAGATAATATGGAGTCTAATTCTTACTAGAGAAATACTAGCTAATCTATTTTATAAGAAAACGTAACCAATCTGCAGATCTTTAGTATACAATCTATATTTAAGGCTTTGGGGGTCAACCGGTTTAAGGCCTAAGGGTATTAGGAGTATAGGTAGACAGTAAGCTCCGGTAGAGCGCATATGCGGCGTAAGCGGCCTATAAGGGCTAAGTATAGTATATTGCTATATCCAGGATTGTTAATTCTATATAGGGTCCATACTTCTAAAGGTTACGCCTACTATATATAGCAGTTGTCCGGCTAACCATAATGTATAGATCTAGCATTTGGGCCACTAGAGAAACTAAAAAAGGCCCCCTTAAATTACTCCTTAAACCACTCTAAAAGGTCTAAATAGCCTGCCTTAGGAGTATAACAGGCGGGTATAAGCGAACGGCCATAGCACTGCTTAAGAAGGAAGCCAATATTCCCCCTCTATAACTATATATTAAAGCCGATGCAATGCAAAGGGTGTAAAAGGAACGCAACTTTAATATTATAAAGTATATCAAGACACGCCTAAATAAACTATGGAGGGACCTTAGGGTGCCTTATAGGAGAAGGAACTAATAACCCTAAAGTAGGGAAGATATATTAGGAAAATAGGTAGAGAAAATAGAAGAAGAATAGTGCGGCGCTAGGGCCCAGGCCTATATAGAGGAGGAAGGGAGACGCGTAAGAGGCTAGTAAAGACAATAGTAAGGAAGAAAAAGGAGCTAAAGTAGAGCATAAAAAAGTACTGGAAAACCATCTACCGCAATATAATACTGGTTGGACCGACGCTGGAGAGACGAATAGGAGTTAAAGGTATAGAGGTAGACTTAGGTAAGGGGAACCTAAGCCATAGCATAGGTAATGCTATAGGGGGTAAATACCTAAGGGCTCTAAGAGGGCCTAATAAAGGCAGAAAATATAATGGCAACACTCTTAAGGACAGAAATAATAGAACTAAAAGATTAGCTTTACTAGGTAAGTGTCCTAGTAGGTAGCCTAAGGTGTGAATATAGCTGGCTAAAACAGACACTAAAATATATAATACTGTTATGCCCCTTATATACTGGCTAAGAAGCAATGCTCTTAGTAGCTGGCATAGAAAACTATAATATACTGCTCTTAATATAGAAAGGCCTTAAGGCGGCTACCCGGTAGCTTATTAGCCGAAATATGCTAGACCAGTTCCGGGTTATAAAGGAAATAGTAATAGAAAGCAAAGGGGTAAGTAATAGGCGCCCCCTAATAACTCTACAGGAGTAGAGTATAGTGTGTAATACTAGCGCGTCCGTAGGTTTGTTACGGCAGCAGTAGTTCCTAAGGAGGTTAAAAAGTAAGGTAGTAGAGCACCACTAGTGACTCGCAGGCGACTTATAAGCGAGCCCTAAAAGGTAGGGAGACGGATCACGGGGTTTTCTTAAATAGAGTTTTCTCCCTATATGTATATAAGGAGTAGTCCGCGTGGGCCTAACAGGGATCCGAATCGGACGTTAAGTAATAAATAATAATAATTACTGCCTTTAATAAAATTTATATACATAAAGAAGATAAGAAGTATATAGCTTTTTATACACAATAGGGACTCTTTAAATACCTAGTAATACTATTTAGCGTAAAAAATAGTCCTAGTATGTTTTAGCAATATATTAATAATACGCTTTATAAATTCCTTAATATATTTATTACCGTGTATATTAATAATATCTTAATTTACTCGTCCTTGCTTTCTAAATATTGAAAATATATTAAAATGGTCCTTAAACGCTTACAAGACACGGGCTTATAATACGATATTAAGAAATACAAGTTCCATATATCTAAGGTTATATACTTAGGCTTAATTATATCCCATAACGGAATTAAAATGGACCCTAAAAAAGTTGCTGTAATTATAAACTAGGAAAGCCCTAGCAACATATAAGACATTTAAGGATTTCTAGAATTTATAAATTTCTATTAACAATTTATTAACCACTTCTTAGAAATTACTTAGCCGTTAGTAAACCTAATAAAGAAGAATATAAAATTTAAATGGACCGCTAGATGTGAACAAGCTTTTAATAACTTAAAATATTGCTTTATAACTACTCTAATCCTTGCTTACTTTAACCCTAACCTTAAATATATTATTAAAACGGACTTATTAGATTATGCGCTAGGGGGAGTGTTATCGCAATATAATAAGAATGGCGAACTACGTCTAGTAGCCTTTCTCTTCCGGAAACTCGCCCCTACCAAATTAAACTACAAGATATACAATAAGGAACTACTTATAATCGTTAGATGCTTTAAACAATGGCGTCCTAAGCTTAAAGAATTGTTGTTCCTAATACGTGTATTAATGGACCACAAGAATCTGTAGTACTTTATAACTATAAAGCAATTAACGCAGCGCCAAATTTGTTAGGCTGAATACCTCTTATAATTTAACTTTAAGATTACGTATTAACTAGGTAAATTTAATTAAAAGCCTGACGCATTAACATGATAATTATAGGACTTACCTATAAATGCTTTAGATAAATGGATTATAAATTAATTACAGATTTTACTGCCCCCTAAATATTTTAAAAAACTACGTCCTATATCCCTAGATACGGAACTTAAAAGAAATAAATAGGAAATTAATAAATAGGAAATGGAAATTAATAAGCTAATAGAATACGAATATAAGAATAATATATGGATAATTAATATAATAAAAGCGATTTAAATAGGAAAACGATAATATAAGGATATTATACTCGCTAAATACGAAATTTGAAACGATCGATTGTACTATTAATAGAAGATAGTAGTTCCAAATTCCAAACCTTTATAATTTAAGATACTTAAATTCATACACAACTCCCCTATAGTAGGACATCCTAGCCATGCAAAGACTTATAAGATTGTTTAATAAGCATATTACTAGCCTATAATGCACGACTATGTATAAAAATATATTTGAGCATATAGAATGTGCGTGCGTGGAAAGACCTCTTATATAAAGAAGTAAGGAGTATTTTAACTGCTACCAATTCTAATATAAAGATGGCGTGATATCTTAATTAACTTTATAGTTAACTTACCTAACAGTAATAGGTTTACGAATGTTATAGTAGTTATTAACCGCTTTATAAAAATACGACATATAATTCCTATGGACTTAATTAATGTGATATTAGTAGCTAAATATTTTATTAAGCATATCTTTAAGCTATACGGACTTTCTAACTTAATAATATCCAACTATAGAAGCCAGTTCGTTTTAGACTTCTAGTAAGCTCTATATAAACGATTAAGTATTTAAATATAACTCTTAACCATATTCTATTTAGAGATAGATAGTTAAACTAAAATTGCAAATATGATTATAGAACAATACTTATAAATATATTGCTCCTACCTATAAGATAACTGGGAAAAATAGCTACCTTTAGCTAAGTTTACTGTGAATAACACGATAAATATATTAATAGGCGTGACGCTGTTCTACGCGACCTATAGATAAAACCCTTAACTTGGATTTAAACCACGACCTAAAATTAATATATAGGACCCACAATTAAACAGATCTAGTTAATTAACGTATATAACTTTACCAATTAAATAAAGCAGTTAATGGAACTATTACAAAGTAAATTAATATACGCTTAAACGTTACAGGAATGGTATATAAATAAAGGATAAGCTCCCGTATGGGACTTTAAGGAAGGTAATATAGTTTACCTAAATATATAAAATATAAAGACTTAACGGCCTTTAAAGAAACTTAATTAGAAGTTCGTGGGCCTATACTAAATTAAGAAGAAACTGTTGGGAATACAGGCAAGTTGCCATTACGCGAGGCAAGTTGCCGTCACGCAAGGCAAGTTGCCGTCACGTACCGCCGCGGCACTAGCGTGGCGAGGAGCCTTAAGCTCCTCGCCCTTCCTCAAGGAAGAGCAATAATATAATATAATAACAATCATCATACTATCTACGAACTGTAGCTATGTAATATCACCTTATAATACCTATACCGATTAGTGGTTAACTTTACTGTTATACTATAGAGTAGCTAAATATTCCTAAGAAGAGATAAGCCACTATACTAGTGCTACTTGTACTAAAGGAAGCTGTTTTTTAAGGTTAGAACTGGTCCTAAACCTTAAATAGAACTCTTCTATAAATTTAAGGATCTAAAGGCTAGAACTAGTCTTAAGCCTTTCCTAAATTACAGATTCTTGCGTCTATTACATAGAATAATACGCTTTACGAGTCTTTGCGATTTAAGGCCAGAACTAGTCCTAAGCCCTATAATCACAGATTCTCGCCTAAACGCGTACTAAACGACAATTGATAATCCCTACACCAATAACACCTCCTCTCCTATAACCCTATAACACTTCCCTTCCTCTAAAAACATGGCTACTAACTAGAGAGACTTCTTACCACCAGGGGTAGCTACGTACGCAAAACTTATCAATAAAGATTGGGACGAATTTCCTATTTTTAATATAACAACCTATACGGTAAAACAAGTTAATAGCTTCCTCCTATACTATATTCTCTTCTACCGACGTAGACACTACGCCGATGTATAACTATGGGAATATTTTAGGGAGGATTTTATGGGATGGACTGCCGACACCTAGGCACTTGGAAATGTTAATATTATCTAGAATTTTTAAGACTTTCTCTGTAGAAATGGGGTATATGTTGCTAAGAACAGTAACCCAATTACTAGTAACATTTAGGCCGTTATTATTAGAACAAAGAAGCCAGTATAGACGGAAGCTGAGATTACACGTTAACTATAAAAACCCAAAACTAACCAATATTCTTTAGAAGGCAACTTTAATTTATATTTAAACCCCTAGAACGCTACTCTCCTACCTAGAGGTACTCTTCTACCTAGAGGTACTTTTTTACCTAGAGATACTCTTCCTCTACCTCCTCTACTGCCTCCACTTTAGCTAACCAGTGAGCCTCTATTATAAGAAGTCACGAATCTGATAAAGGTATATTTAGATAAAGAAAAGAAGTTTAGAGGAGAACTATACGACATACTTAAAACAAAACTATAGGTCTTTTATAACTGTTGCAACAAGGTTAGAATTTAAGGCCACTAGTACCACCATACTTTCTCTATTATATTAAAGGGACGGGCGGCGATATTCTATTACAACTATATTGCGGGTAAAAACTATAGCTTTAACGTAATACTTTAGCTTACTAGAGCTTACTTTAAGACTAATAAGAATCGCCAACTTTATATATCTAAATAGCGGGAGATTATATTCTAGAGAGTTATTACTTCTAACCCAACAAAGACTCGTTTAAAGTGCCTTTAATTACTCTTTAATAAACTCTAGAAAATCTAATGTGGCCTTACCAAAACTTACTAAAATAAGAACAGCCTAAGGGACTAGGTTATCTTAGCCTGCTATAGCATTCCTAAGTATAATCTAGCGCTATACAAACCTGCGGATATATTTAAAGGAGTATATGCCAAGCTACGCTCTGCCGTAGGTACTATAATACAAATATAAGAATCTTAATAGTTCTATACCGAAAACCTTACCTAACTAAGTATTCCTAACTAACATAATTATAACTGGACTGACTAAATATATAGTAGCCATGGTAGGGAATACGGTAAAGGGTACAATTAACGTCAACTATAAGGCAATTATAGAGGTCCTTATGGAGGTTCATTTCAAAGCAATTACTAAAAGAAGTGCTATGTTTATAAGAAGCCAAATTGCTGGTTAACTAGACACTCCCTTAATAAGCAAAAGGAGGTATATAATAAGTTTTGTTAGAGTGCAAGAAACGTTAGAAATTATAAGGTTACTATAGCCTACTTCTAAAGCTTCCTAGTTTAATATAAAGGCGTAGAAGATCTTAAGAGTAAGGTTAATAAAACCAAACAGCTCCTTATAGATATAGAAATTAAGGACTACTCTCCTAACCAATACTTTACTAAGTATGGTGAGGTAAATAGTATATAAACTATTACTATTCTTAATAACTAATCTACGCTCCATTCTATCACGAAGTTAGATATCTTTAATAAGCCAAAGGAAAGCTCCGCGTTCTCCTTTAATAACAGATACTTAGCAAACATCTTCTATAGTATTATACCAGATACTAGAGCCGCAGGAGTATCTATAGTAGGAGAACCTTAAGTTCAAGCCCTTTAGTAGCTTAATAGCTCTATTTAGATTAACTAATTAACGGCAGGCTAATATATAATACGCTTTAGCAAGGGTACCGCAATCTCTCTTAGTATAATTAGGGTCCAAACCCCTTTAGGATATATTACTTTTTATATTATTCCCGCGAACACTCCGTTTCTATTCTATATTAAGGATATAGATAAATTAGGCGTTAAGCTTAACAACCTTAAGAATATACTCGTGTAGGGAGATAATCGGGTGCCTATTATATGTAAGTAAGGTTACCCTTAGCTGCTCCTTTAATAACTAGAATGGAGTGTTGCTTAAAGCCATTTAACTAAGTTAGAGTTACGTTAACTATACTATTATTTTAGCCACCCATCCGTTTACCAATTGCTTAGGGTTCTTTAGCGAGTAGGCCATAAAGTTAAGGTTAAGGCAATTAAGCATTTTATAAAGTACTGCTATTACTGCTAAATAAACCAGAAGTCCCCTGGCCGATTTAAGTTCACCCTTAAAGATAACTACAACTTTAACTTCTGTATTATTGTTAACGTTATATATCTTAGCGGTAAGCCAGTACTCTAAGTTATTAACTTCTCAACCTCCTTCCAAGCCGCACGTTTCTTAAAGGATATATTAGCTAGGAACGTATAGGATATCCTTTAATTATACTAGATTAATATCTACCTAGGACCCCCTAATTAAATCGTCTATAATATAGAAAAGAACTTTTTATCTATAGAGTTTCAACAACAGATAAAGGCAATGGCAATTAAGGTTAAGGAAGTCCCTATTAAGGTATATAATAGTGTTAGAAAAGTGGAGCGATATCATACGCCATTACGCTGCGCATATAAGATTATCTCTTTAGAACTAGAGGACGCTAGTAAAGAACTTACCTTATAAATAGCTGTTAAAGCTATTAATAATTCTACTGGCCCGGATGGACTTATACCTATATTACTAGTCTTTAGCGCCTACCCTTAAATAACTAACGATTCTCTACTATTTTCCTCTATTATATAATAAGCTAAGGCTATTCGCAAGGCAATAAAGGAGGTATAGTGTCTCTACGCTACACGCTAAGTCAACAACGCACTAGAAATGAGAAATGGCCTAAATACCTTAACTATACTTAATCTGCCACTCTAGTCTAAGGTATACGTATAGCGTAAAAAGGGAGGATAGTTAGGCCTATATTAACTTATTACAATTAATGGCTAGACTTATACTATTTAGATACCTTATGGACCTACTTAATTCCGTTTAACTGTTATTAAGCCTTATTATAAAGATAATAGTTTTAAGCCTTTACAGGATACTATAGAAAATGCCCTAGAGAAGAGCTATAATTAATATACTCGATATTTTTCCTTAAAGTTAATTAATTATATAACAAATCGAACTTTTGGAGCTCTTGCTGCACCTAGCCCAAAAAGACCAAACCAACCAAAAGAACCCTGAAAAACACCCTAATAATCCCCTAAGATGCATGCATCACAGGGAAGGCACAGGTGGAACGACGGTGGTACATAGTCGCGCGTAACCGCCAGACCTATACCCAACAATAGCCCCCCACAATAATAATAAGGACGGGCAAATACCACACTAGAAAGCGGAAATACCCTAATTAAAAAGGCATCTAACAAAATATAAAGCCTATTAGACGCGTCTAATATCTGGAACTATAGGGGAGCATCTATTAGCTATTACAAACTAATACAGCTAGTAGAATAGCTCTAGTCTAGTAAACCTTAGGCGCCCCTCTAGTAAACCCTTAATTAAATCCTCCAACGGCTAAACAAAATTAAAGATAAATAAAAACCCCCCTAATAGGCGAACCGCACCTAGGCCGCCATAGCTACGCTCCTATAGTACAGGGAACCTACCCCCCTAAAGACAATAACTGGGTATACAATCACAATATAACCAAATATAGAAAAGGCAGAGGAACTTAGGGGATAATTAAAAATAGAAGTTCTTATAGAGATTTGTAAGGAGGTCTATAACGCCATTACAATCTAATACCTTAGGAGTGGAGACATTAGAGTCACCCTAAAGGACCAATAGGCAAAGAAACGGGCCGTAAGGGCAGGGGATAGGCTAGGAGAGCGTATTAGCATAAAAGTGCTTTATAAAGATTACCTAGTTAAAGTCCTGTCGGTTCCCATAAGCCTTAGGGTAGAAAGGGGACGCCAGGTGGATAATATAGCAACTATACAGGAGATAGTAAAACAAATGGAATACCTTATACTAGAACTTATAATTACCCAGATCTAATAGCTTTAATAGGAAAATATAAACTAAGTATATAATAAAAACAATAAGAGGATATAAGGGGCGCTAGAAACTTACTAGGGAAACAATAAATAAACATATAGCTCCCTTATTATTAGTGTATATACACTAGGAATATAAAAACTCCTTATCTAAAAAGGAATAATTATAAATGGCCTTATATATAACACAAGGCTCTATAACTACAGACTACGCCTAGAACGATATTATTGCTATATATAATAGGGACACACCCAATCCATATACGCAGCATAGGTGTGCTGCGGCTACTATACAGGCCCCTATAATACAAGATAATATATAAATTAAAACCAAATAAAATACGCGAACTGTCACCAAAGCACACATAAGGCATAGGAGAGAGAAGACTGCATTAAATACAGAAGACGGAAGGAAAGGGCTTAACAGCTATAAGAACAACTACACGCTAGGTTATACAAATAGAAATAACAGGCAATAAGCTAAGGGGACACAGGTGTTTTTCTAGCGTTTCCTACCTTTAATACTAGGGGGCTAAGCTAGCCATCCTAAGCCTTAACGGGCTAAAAGCAACGCTGCGCAATATTACCAAACTAAATAGGGACATAAAGGACATATAGGACACAAGGGAGAGAACACCCAGTAGGAAGACCCCTATAGACAGCTATAATAAGTTCAAGGCCGGAATAATTAAGAATTAGATTTAACGCGGTAAACACAATACACATAGCTAGCTTATAAGGGGCATATAGCTAACTAGTAAGAACAGGGGAAGAACCAAAGGCAATAACAAACTCAGATTTAGAAAGGCTAGTAGGAACATAAAATACAGAAATAAAAAGCTCTATATAAAATAAATAGTAGCTAGGGAGTAAATACAGGAGATAGAAGTTCTAAATATTTTAGAGAAAGTAAAAACAGAAGAAGCAAGGAGTAAAGAAAAGGCGAAGGACCCCTACCAGGGGTCCACCATTTAACCATTATACAGTACAACTGCGGCAATACAAACCACCGTCTAGTAAGGCCCCTACTAGACAGTCTAGACCTAGAGAAATACTATATTTTTGCTATATAAGAGCCATATTACAATACCTATATATAATTAATATACTGCCCCTAAGGATTCCAGCTCCTATATAAACCAAAAGCAGCTACACGCGTATGCTTTATAATTAGTAAAAATATCAGCCTTGCCTTATAATCATAGCAGGCAGTTAATCTAGATATTACAGTTATAACTATCTAGATATACAGGGGACTAGTATAAATCATTAATGTCTATAACCCTAGGGTTAAAGGGGTAGCATAGACAGAGAATATTATATCTATAATAAGCTTGCTAGAAACTAAATACGCGGAGTCTATTCTACTAGAAGACATAAACCTCTACCACCTATAGTAGGGGGGCATCTATGTTGCTACTAATTAATAGATAGAGTGCCTACTAAGAGTTATAGACAACGGGGGCCTTAAGCTAGCTACCCCCCCAGGTGCAATTATATAGCAATAGGGCACTGCCAAAAGTACAATTAACCTCACAATTATGGACGAAAACCTATACTAGAGACTCAAAAGGTGCTCCCCTAAAGAAGAATAGGCACTTACCTTAAACTATATCCCTATCTAGATATAACTAGATCTAGACATTAAGGCATAACCAAATAGTAAAAAATATGTAATAAGGAAGCTTAACGTAGATAGCTTCCTTAATACAATTAAATAACAACTCTAAGACCTAGAAGAAATCCACCTAATACTAAACAAGCAAGGCTTATTGGCTACCCCTAAGGAAATTAATTAAAGACTAGAAAGGATCCAGGTAGCAATTAAAAGTAGGCTAAAAGAGCACTGCCTAGTTTCAAAACCAGGCCCCTATACGCGATATATATAGTCCGCACAGTACGCGGCCCTTATAGCCAGCCAACAACAAGCAAGGAGGAAATATATAAGCAGCCACAATTCTAAGGACAAGAGACAATATAAAAACATAAAAAACCAGCTAAAAAATACCCTAAGAAAAGAAGCAAGAAATAACTAGAGACGGTTTATAAACAAATATACTACTAACTTAAGTCTCCCCTATAACAAGGGCCTTTGGACCATAGCGAAATAGGTAAAGAAAAAGGCGGGACGCCTAGTAGAAGATCTATACCTACCACCCCTATAAAGAGCAGGCAAACTATAGGCTACAAGCAACAATAACAAGAAGGCAAAGATCCTTATAAAAAGATTTTTCCCTTAACCGGCTCCAGTAGACCTTAGTGACATTACTAATAAAACACCGGTAACTTGCCTAAGGGTTAACAGCAATATAACAACTAAAGAAATAGCTAGAACCATTAGCCGCCTCTTAAATAATACAGTACTAGAACCAGATGGGATCCTAAACAAAGCCCTAAAGACCTATAGACCACTTATAGCACCTTGGCTTGCAGACGTAGCCAAAGTATGCTTTATAATAGGCTACTACCCGCGACTTAGAAGATCTATAACAACAATTATCTTATAAAAAGAAGGTAAAGTAGACTACTTAATTCTAGGAAGCTACCGCCCTATTGCCTTAGAAAACACCCTAAGCAAGATCTTAGAAAAGGTTATAGCGGACCATATAGCAGATATGGCAGAGGAACACGCCCTACTACCACAAAGCTAAATAGGGGTAAGAAAGAATCGCTTAACACTATTAGCACTTATACTACTTACTACTACCATTAAAACTACATAGGCTATACGAAAGGACTTTATAGTATTAATACTTAGCCTAAATATTAGTAGCGCCTATAACAATATACCCTATAAGCGTCTCCTATATATCCTTAGGGTAAAGGGCTTCCTAGAATAGATTATTTAATTTATTTAAGAATTTATAGGCCAGAAAGAAATATTACTAGTCTTTAGCGGATACCAGAGCCCCCCTATCGCAGTTATAATAGGAATACTATAAGGATTATCTCTATCGCCTATACTCTTCCTCTTCTTTGTAAGTAACCTGCTTAACACCTTTAAGGAAGGGGCGACCTAGGGGATAGGCTTTATTAATAACACAAACCTAATTATATATGGGCCAACAGCCATAGAGAACTGTAGGACACTAGAGAAAGCCTATAACACCTATATAGAATAGGCAAGACGATATAGAGTCTAATTCTCACTAGAGAAATACCAGCTAATCTATTTTATAAGAAAACGTAACCAATCTATAAATCTTTAGCATATAATCTATATTTAAGGCTTTAGGGGTTAACCGGTTCAAGGCCTAAGGGTATTAGGAGTATAGGTAGACAGTAAGCTCTAGTAGAGCGCATATATGGCGCAAGCGGCCTATAAGGGCCAAGCATAGTATATCGCTATATTTAGGATTATTAATTCTATATAGGGTCCATGCTTCCAGAGGTCACGCCTACTATATATAATAGTTATCCGGCTAACTATAACATATAGATCTAGCATTTAGGCCACTAGAGAAACTAAAAAAGGCCCCCTTAAATCACTCCTTAAACCACTCTAAAAGGTCCAAACAGCCTGCCTTAAGAGTATAACAGGCGGGTATAAGCGAGCGGCCACAGCACTGCTTAAGAAGGAAGCTAATATTCCCCCCCTATAACTATATATTGAAGCCAATGCAATGCAAAGGGTGCAAAAGGAACGTAACTCTAACGTTATAAAGTATATTAAGACATGCCTAAATAAACTATAAAGGGACCCTAGGGTGCCCTATAGGAGAAAGAACTAACAACCCCAAAGTAGGGAAGATATATTAGGAAAATAGGTGGAGAAAGTAGAAGAAAAATAATACAGCGCTAGGGCCCAGGCCTATATAGAGAAGAAAGGGAGACGCGTAAAAGGCCAGCAAAGATAACAGTAAGGGAGAGAAAGGAGCCAAAGTAGAGTATAAAAAAGTACTAGAAAACCATCTACCGTAATACAATACTGGTTAGACCAACGCTAGAGAGATAAATGGGAGTTAAAGGTACAGAGGTAGATTTAGGCAAGGGGAACCCAAGCCATAGCATAGGTAATACTATAGGGGGTAAATACCTAAGGGCTCTAAGAAGGCCTAACAAAGGCGGAAAATACAATGGCAACACTCTTAAGGACAGGAGTAATAGGACTAAAAGATTAGCTTTACTAGGTAGGTGTCCTAGTAGGTAGCCTAAGGTGTAAATATAGCTAGCCAAGACAGACACCAAAATATATAATACTATTATACCCCTTACGCACCGGCTAAGAAGTAATACTCTTAGCAGCTAGCATAGAAAACTATAATACACTACTCTCAACACAGAAAGGCCTCAAGGCGGCTACCCGGTGGCTCATTAGCCAAAATATACTAGACCAGTTCTAGGTTGCAAAGGAAATAGCAATAAAAGGCAAAGGGGTAAGTAATAGGCGCCCCCTAATAACTCTACAGGAGTAGAGTACAGTGTGTAATACTAGCGCGTCTATAGGTTTATTACAGCAGCAGTAGTTCCCAAGGAGGTCAAAAAGTAAGGTAGTAGAGCACCACTGGTAACTTATAGGCGACTTATAAGCGAGCCCTAAAAGGCAGGGAGACGGATTACGGGGTTTTCTCAAATAGAGTTTTCTCCCCACATATATATAGGAGTAGTCCGCGTGGGCCCAACAGGGATCCGAATCAGACGTTAAGCAATGAATAATAATAATAATAATAATTAATATACTCTAGAAGGCGACCACGATTCTAATATAATTATAGTAGATACGCCGCAACTATAACGCGGTAGAGGTCGCCTAAAGGGATTATAAAATCGCTAATATCTTGTTAATTTTAAAGAGCAATTTATTGCCGCTATTAAGAATAGAGTTAAGCTATTAATAGCCTTTATAACAGCTAAGGAGAAGGCTGACTTTAAACTCGCAAAATAGCTCTAAAAGGAAGATTGTATTATAACTCTAGGAGCTCCTTTCCAAGCATCTAATAAGTAGGAGATTAATAGTCTTATTATAAAAGGAGTTTTTAAATTTGAGAAATATAACCCTACTAAGTTTAATAAAGTTCGCATCTTTAAATAAAAAATAGTTAATAAAATTAAGGGTAAAGCTATTAACGCCCTATTTAAGAAATTAAGGCTTGTTATCCAAGCTTACAATAATAATAGTAAGAAGGTAATTCTTATATAATCTCCTATAATTTAATAAGCTAGTTAGCGAGTTATTATTACACTAGCTCCCTCCTTAATAAAAAATAGAATAGCGGTTTATTTACAAGATATTACTTAGGCCTATACCCAATTAGAGACGCACCTTTAGCGTTTAATATTGGTATACCTTCTAGAGAAAATTCGCCACCAATATCCTAAAGAGACAATTATAGTTGTGCTTAAGCCATTATATAGAATCGCAGAGGCAGGAACTTATTGGTAGGCTACCTATAGTAAGCACCACAAAGAGAAGCTTTTAATAAATACTTCTATATTCGATCTATGCTTCCTTATTATAGCTATAAAAACTCCATTTAGAATCGTCGGTATGTAAACTAACAATATAATTATCTTAGGAGACGACTAATTTTTAGCTCTTAAAGAAGATAAGCTAGTAAAGGCAAACCTTATAGTAAAGCTAAAGGAAAAGCTTAATTTAATAATACTATTACTCTTTAATAGATGTATCCTCTCCCTAAATAAGGATTCCATTGCTTTGCGCCAGAAGAGTTAAGGCAAGAAGATTAATATTATTAACGTTAATTCTCTAAAGCAAGGATACGTGGAGTAACGCGCCTATAGAGCTTATATTGCTTCTATCTGTTAACCTAAGGCTTCTTTTAATCTCTCTATTGCCGCTTAACACTAGGAACTAACTAAGGACAATATTCTTACCCTAAATAAACGTCTTTTCTGGCAAATAAACCACCTTAATTAGGGACTACTCTATATACCTATTAATCTTCCTACTACCAAGCTCTTTATATTTGTTAATAGATTATTTATAAACAACAAAGATTTTAGCTCCTAGCTAGGATATAAGATTATTATTATAAACAAATCTACTAGAGAGAATAACTTTATAATCCACGGTAATCTTATCTATTAGAGCTTAACTAAGAGTAAGTATATCACTTAAAGCGTTCTAGCATTAGAGATATATGGAATAGTTAGTGGAGTTAATATAGCAATTACAATTAGAACTACCCTAAAGATAATTATAGATTAACTTAAACTTCCCGCTATCCCTATAATTATATACACTAATTTATACTCCCTCTATAAGTATTTAGTCAAGCTTAGTACCACAAAGGAGAAGCGCCTTATAATTAATATTATAGCACTTCGGCAATCCTATAAGCGTTAAAAACTCTTTGAGATTTAATAGATTAATAGCCAAGATAACCTAGTAGATGCAATAATAAAGGCAAACCCAAATAAGGCACTAGAGACGTTTATTAATACAAATACCCTACGTGTACGAGTTAAAGGTTAGGTTAAAAGGGAGTAGGGGTATAATATTCTACAGACCCTAACTTAAACTAGCCAATTAGGATTTTCTATCCCCGAGATAAAAAATCGCTATTAGCTCGCTTACTACTAGCGCCTTAGCGGCCCTTCTAATAAGATATCTACCTATAACTCCTAAGTAAGAAAGCACCACGTGCTAAAAGGCAAATTTTGGGATAGCGAGACTTATATTATAATAGCAATAGTAAGTAAGGAGGATTAATATTTGTTACGCTAGTCGAGCGGTATATATATATAGATAGCAACCGTAAAAGAAGGGTTGCTAGTGTTAGGAATATAGGTAAGTTGCCGTTACGCAAGGCAAGTTGCTGTTATGTAAGGCAAGTTGCCGTCACGTACCGCCGTGGCACTAGTGTGGTGAGGAGCCTTAAGCTCCTTGCCCTTCCTTAAGAAAGAGCAATAATACAATATAACAATAATTATCATACTATTTACGAACCGTAGCTACGTGATATTACCTTATAATACCTATAGAAACTAAGCCTATACGCCTATAAGCTTAAACTGCTAACTAAAATAAAAATATATCTAATGTTTTACGTAAGCTTGCTATAACCTTTAAGAGATAACCCTATAACTTATAAAGTGCCACTGCCACCTCCTATAATTATTAATAATGGTAACAGTTCTTACTTTATTAACTTAATTAATAATATATAATAGAAAATATAATTTAAACGATTTAAACTTCTTATTAAGTAGGAAGGATATAAAATATAAACCTAGGAAACCTATAAACAGATTAAGGCCAACGCGCCTTCCCTAGTAAAAAATTCTATAAAGACTATCCTTTATGGCCTGCTCTAGCTAAATGGATATAATATAAAGGTAAACAACTACCACCTAACATAAAGACATAAAACATAATAGCAGGAAACTTGAAATTAAAAAGAACTTAAAATACGTTATGATGTTTATAACGCGATAAGTTATAAATTCTTAACTAAATTGAATTGTTTTGGACCTTTGGCTAAAGGGGGGGGTATTATAACAGGACTAGCCTAGTTACAGTAGGAATGTCTTAGTAAAATACTTAATAGATAAATTTTAACGCTTTAATTAAATTCTGCTAAATTCTGCTAAGTTAATTAAATTCTACTAAATTCCGCTAACTTAATTAAGTTCCACTAAATTCCACTAATATAATGGAATTTAGTTGAAACCTGTTGAAATCCGCGTAGGCTTATACTTATGCGTCCGCTGCCAAGACCTCGAATATTTAGTTACACGTTTCCTATATTCCTTTCTCTTCTTTACGCAACGTCTTGTACTCTGCAAGAGCTATATACCCTTAGATTTAGATAGAATTTATATTGTTCCTTTAAATCTTCCCCGAAGCCTCTTCGCGCCCTTATATACGGATCGTTACAAGACCTCCTCCACCCGCTATAAGCTACTACTACCCGCTATAAGCTACTACTACCCGCTATAAGCTACTACTACCCGCTATAAGCTACTACTACCCGCTATAAGCTACTACTACCCGCTATAAGCTCCTCTTAACCCGTTTAGCTTAACAGATATACTACGCTATATAGTATAGCAGATACAAGCAAGCAGATTAATAAAGGTTAAGAGAAATGGAGCCAAGGAGTCAACCTCACGTCTGTAACTAACGTTAACAACTATATTAAATTTAAAATCCTTAAATACGGATATTTTAAGCTTATAAATAACGACCTGTGGGAGCAATATAAGGAAGACTTTATAGACTTTATAGAAGCTATTTTTAAGGCTTGCAACCCTATTGCTATCCATAACCTATAAGCCCTTTTATGTTACTAAGGTGTATGGGTTAAAAGGGATAAATAAGTTACTATTGCACGGTCCTTATACAATATAATATATAAGGAGGACCAAACGGAATGGATTAAAGAGGAAATTCTAAACTATATCAAAACTAGTAGACTTTTTGCTTTCTTTAAACTTAATAGAATCTCTGGCCTTATAGCTAACCCATTTAACTAAATTTGTCCTATAGACCCTAATGGCTTTAGAATTAATCTTACTGGCTAAAGCACACCTAATACTTAAGTTATAGACCATAACACCCCTGTAAACTAAAATACGGACTAAAATACTTCCATTATTTAAGTTATAGATCCGCAAACCACCTAAGCAAAGACCTATGGCAAGGAACTAGCCAACCTGGCTAAGCTCTATACTAACAAATCTAAGTATAGCAGTAAAAACGACAACTTTAATTTTAAACTAACCATTTTTACGGACCTTTGTCAGAAGGCTGATATTCCTAAATAGGAATTTAGCCAAGCCTATTCCACTATACTGCGCGGCCTAGCCCTTAACTACTACTATACCAACCTTAAGAGCAACCCCCTTGGTGTTCCCTTTGATAAGCTATATAAAGCCACACGTAACTACTTTAAAGGGCTAGAATATAAGCGTGACATCCTTACCTAATAGAATGCAATTAAGTTACAGATAGTAATTAACAAAAATACCGAAAAATCGACTATAGAGTGCCTGCAAATTCTTATTAAAGACCTTTAGCACCTACAGCATAGCCTTGATATTAAGCTTTGAATAGACGACTTCCTATATAACAAACTCATTACGGCTTGCTAGGAAGTGGAGCCCTGTAAATATACCTATTATAAGCCTGTAGATACCTTAACTGGTTTTATTAACGATTTACGGTCCTCTATTATAATATATAAAGTTTTAAACCCGCTAGGCAGTACTTAAGCCTTTATTACGGACCTATAAAACCTATAAACTGACTTAGATACCTACTTTACAGACCACCGCTACTGCTAGTAGTACCCGCACCAACTAAGTCCCACCTGTAACCACCACAGTAACTCCTGTATAAAAGTATACCCCCGTAGGCGAACCAGCCAAAAGTACTTTATATACGGCAAGGAGGGATGTTAGTCTATAAGGTATACCTAGGGAGAGCATAATAAGTCCAAGAAGAGATTTAACAGCTAGATTAACTAGTTTATCCTAGACTACAAAGAAGAGGAAGTAGAGGAGTCTCTTAATAAGTCAATAGAAGCCCTTATAATTAACTTTAACTTAGATACCTAGGAATAGGAGACCTTAAAGACATTCCTAACTACTTTTAGACCTTTTACAGATAGCCAAGCCTTTAATATTACAACCGTATTAGCTGACCGCTCCTTTACACACTTAATTATACCTAAAAACCAACCTGTAAGCACACCCGTTGGACCTATTACGGATATTATAGACTGCGAACAGAACCTATTTGTATATATTACTACAGAACGCTATACCCCCAAAGAATTCTATAGCATTATAATCAATATAGGTGCCTCTAAGAAGTCTACTATAGGTTACAGACAATACCTTATATATAAGACCACCATAAATGATAATACGGACATTAATACTATATAAACTGGGGCTGTAAACGTCTAATTTAGCCTCGGCTTAACTATATTAATTGGACTAGTTGCAGTTAAGACTCTAATTGGCCTAGTTAACTTCTATATAGTAAAAGCGGACACCCCTTTCCTACTCTGCCTCGCGGATATAAACAGGTTATAGGTTTACTATAACAATATTATAGACACCCTAATTGGCTCCGCAACTACCTTAGGAAGCAAGCATATCACCCTACTAATTATACAACGATTTGGACATCCGTTCCTTATATAGGGAGAGACTTTACGGACCTATATTTAGGAATCTTTTAACTATAACCCGTGTTACCTTACTAGTACTAAAATCCACTGCCTGTACCGCTTTTTTAGCCACCCGTTAGCCGAAAAGCTATATAGAGTCCTTAAACGCTCTGGACATAATAACGTTAATAAGAAGGCAATTAACTACCTAACTAAGTACTGTTTCTTTTGCCAGAAATATGGACGTTCCCTAGGCTAATTTAAGTTCACCCTTTATAAGGACCTTAATTTTAACCACTTAGTGTACGTAGACATTATGTACATTAACAGCAGCCCAGTATTATATATAATTAACGAGGCAACCCGCTATTAAGCTACCTGTTAGTTGCACAATATATCTATAAAATATACTTAGGATATTTTACGGACCTGCTAGATTAATATATATATTAGACCCCCTAAGTACATTACCCACAACGCTAGTAGGAACTTTATTAGTAAGGAATTCCAATAGTATGCTATAGCTATAACTATTTTAATAAAAGCCGTTTTAGTTAAAGCGTACTAGTCTATTAGGCTTATTAAGTGAGCTTACCTAGCTTTATAGAGAGCTTACCAGATTATTATGGACGAGTATAAGGATATCTAAAAGGAACTGGCTTTATAGATAGCTATAAAAGCCATTAACAACACCGCTGGTCCTAACAGACTAGTACCCACCCTCTTGGTTTATAGAGCCTACCTAAGGATAGGTAAACTGGACCCTTCTACCCCGTCCATTATAAATCAAGCAGCTGCAATATGGAAAGCAATGGCCGAAATAGCTAAGTTACGGGCCAAACACGTTATTAATAGCGCTCTGCACCACCGTAACGGACCAGATATAACCACAGTTTATAACCTCCTACTTAATTCTAAAGTCCTTGTATGGCGTAAAAGTGGCAATTAGACTGGACCTTATTGTTTACTAGCTATAGAAGATAAAATATGCTATATATAACTTCCTAGCGGACCAACTAGCTTTAGACGCACGTCTGTAAAACCCTATTTTTAGTCTAAAAATACTCGTAATGTTAAACTAGATAAACTAGAAGCACCTATTAAACCAAATAAACTAAAAGTATTCGCTAAACTAGATAAACCGGAAGCACTTTTACCTACTTTAGAAGTCCCCCGGAAACCTACTAAACCTGCTATAAAGCATAGTTAAGGACGCCCCTAAAAGCACCCTATAACTAAAAACCCTATAACAGAGAATTACCTAACCTCTATAGGCACATCTATAAAACAACCCCCACCTATAGATATATTAGTTTTAGTATAGGAAACCCCTTTTACAGATTTACGGCGTAAAGAGATTAATGGACTACTTAAAAAGGGCGCCTTTGTAGTTATAATGGAGAGAGACGTTCCGCAAGGCGTCTGTATATTTAACTTATGCTTTATTAACGAGATTAAGCACCCTAGTACTAATAAAGCCTTTAAGAAATTAAGGCTTATTGTATAAGCTTATAATAACTAGGGAAAGGACTTAGTCCTTACGCAATTGCCTATAGTTTAACGAGTTAGTTAATAAATTATACTCGCACTTATACCTGGACTACAGTAAACTAAACCCGTAGCCCTCTATTTATGGAATATCTTGCAAGCCTATATGCAGTCTAATACCTACCTAAGTAGAGATATCTTTATACGACCACCCTTTAAGCTTAATTTGTAACTAGGAATAATTTTATAGGTTATAAAACCCCTTTATGGAGTACTAAAAGCTAGAAACCACTAGTTTAAGATATATTACCAGCATTACGTCCGTAAACTTAAGATGGAGTAGTTGATATATAACCCCTACCTCCTATACACCCTATTAAACGGCCTTGGTATTGTTAGACTCCAAATAAATAATACCCTCTTTTTAGCGGACTAGACTTTTACGGACGCTAAAGAGACTAAACTATAAGAAGCTAAGTTCCTAGTAAAGCTATAAGAGCAGTTAACTAAGTAAACTCCAATTAAGTTTAATAGAGGTTTAATTACATAAAAGGGTAACTTAATTTAGCTAATTTAGGAACGCTAAGCTTAAAACCTAAGGCTTATTATAGTAAAGCCTACGGACCTTACTAGTTCCCGCGGAGAGACCTATAAAACCGTAAATATAAAGGACTAATACATTGCACAGCGTATAAGAGGCGCCTATATTGCTATAATCTATTAACCCAAATCTGCCTATAATTTATCCTTTATGGCCTAGGTAATAGATCCGTAAGAGGAAAATATTAAGTAGCTTAATAAGCGTATTTAGTGGCAAATTGATAATATAACAAGAGGACTTACTTTTGTACCACTTGTCACGGGACGGGGGCAGTGGCTACAAAGCGTATGTATTCAAGGAGTCTACAAGACGTTGCGCGATCGATCGTAAGGGTCGAGGGCGTAAGGAGGTGATATACCTACGCGTAGCTGACATAAGCTATACGCAAGGTGTATGCAAGAGCATGGGGCTCTCCTATAGAGGCCCCTGCAGTGGGATTCCGTAACACTACCCCCCCTCTTACAGAGGCGGAGCTCCGGCGACGCTGTGGTTACTATATACATATAGAAGAGACGCTTAGAGTATAGAAGAAAAAAAATAAAATAAAATAAAATAAAATAAAAAAGGGATATCGCTTAAGGGGTTATTTATAAATAAGTATAACGGCGTCACCTGCCAAGTTCTGCTAGACTATTAAAGTTCTATTAGATTCTGCCAAGTATTAAAGTTCTACCAAATTCTGCCAAGTATTAAAGTTCTGCTAAATTCTGCTAAGTATTAAAGTTCTGCCAAATTCTGCTGACTATTGAAGTTCTATAACGGCTCCTATAGAGGATTAAGTACGAAATCTCTACTTATGCCCAGTTTCTGTGGGTTTACGTAGTGGAAATCACTAATTAGATCCTTTATATTTTTAAAATCTTCCCGTGGTTGCCATTCTAGCTAATCTATATCAAACCCTGTATAGATAGCTCTATAGTAGAGCCGCCATCCTCTGCCTTTGCTAAAGTATTTGGAGTTAACAATTTGTTTAACTATCCACTCCTTATAGTTCTTGTCTTCGTTCTTGTCTTAGATTAGTACTGGTAGGGGTTTAGGCTATATCTATCCCGGTAGGGGGTTAGGCTAGTAAAGGTATAGTAGCTATAGGTAAAATATAGGCCATACCCCACGGGTGGCTAAGGCAGGCGGGAGCTTTAGCTTATATACGGCTCCCCTATTAATAACTTGTTTAATCTGGTAGGGGCCAAGATTCTTATAATTAAGTGACTTTATAGGCCTCTGCGTGGAGATATTACGTGCATTTAACTATACCTAGTCGCCAACACGCATCTTAGGTGGTGGTATTCTATAACGGTTGGCAAAGTAGGCCTACTTTGCTTAAGCCTAGGCCATTTCTCCCTTATAGTAGTTAAGTAGATTTTTTATACGGTCTATATACTGGTTGGTAAGTAGCATTTTAAGGCGTTTTCTATATAGCAGTTTCTTATTAATAGGTTCTAGTGGCTCTATACTAGATTAGGGGTGATAACCCTTATTTGCAAAGAATGGAGTAAGTCCTATAGTAGCTAAGACGTGGTTATTTGCTGCGAATTTACCTAGTAGAAGGTAATCCACCCAGTTATCTTGACTATAGGCGACTACCTATCATAGGTATACTTTTATGCTAGTATTAGCGTTTTCCAGTTGCCCAGTAGTTTCGTAGTAGAAGGATATAGACATCTTAACAGAGATGCCAAGGCGTTAGCAGATTTGTCTCTATACATTAAAGTTAAATTATGTGCCTTAGTTGGATGTAATCGAGTTAGGTAACCCATATAATCGGTAGACTTCGCGGAGGAAGGCGTTAGTAATATCGCTAACGGCTACGCCTTTAGTTAGGACGTAGTGGCGCTCTTTTATAAGTCGGCATATTATTATAAGGATGTTCTTATAGGTACGGCCATGTCGTTTATAGGGTAGTAGGTTAACAACGAAATTTATAGCGATATCTGCCCATCGTCGTATAGGTACTAGTAGAGGGTGTAATAGTCCTTAGTACTTTATATTAAAGGCCTTAGCGCGCTTATAACCGTAGTAGGCGCCTATAAAGTGTTTAACTAAGTCTATTATTTTAGGCTAGAAGTAGTATCGGCTGAAAAGCTTATAGGTTCCTCCTTTACCTAGATAGCCGCTTAATTAGAGGTCGTGGGCCATTTGGATTAGTTACTGTTATAAATTTTCTAAATTAGGGATGAATAGGCGGCCTCTATAATAGAGCCTGTTCTCTTTTACTTTTAAGGCTACTATATTAATCTAGCCTAAGCTTTAGAGGTTAGTGGGTAGCGTATAGGCGCTAGCAGTCTTTACAGCAATAAGTTAATGTAGTAATAGGTTAACAGAGGTGTCATATACCGTAGTAATAAGTTTATTAATTTTAAGAGGTAACTCTAGTTCTATAGTATAAAGCTAAGGTATAGTTGGCTCTATTATAGGTAGCATACCTAGGGCTAAATTCCATGCTTTTAGGATTGTCTGTTGTTAGAACTAATTATAGGGGTTATCTTTAGACTAAGGAAGGTCTTGCAAGCGACGTGTTAGGCTATTAGGTTTAGTACCTTATACTCCTAGCCTATATATAATTTTAAAGTTAAATCTAGAGAGGAACTCGTTCTAGTATATTTAGCATTAGTTTAGCTGTTTCGTAGTTATAAAGTACTTAAGGTTACAATGGTCCGTAAGGACTTTAGTTAGCTGGTTAGGTTCTGCTAAGAAAAGTTCTGGTTAGAATTCTTTAAACGCTTATATAATCGCAAGGAGTTCCTTATTATAGATCTTATAGTTATATTCTTATAGTGTAAGCTTAGATAAGTAGAATATAACTAGGTAGAAGAGACTATTATTACCCATCTAGGAGAGAACGCCTGCGTTAATATAGTCTAAGAAGTCAGTTTTAAGATAGAGTTATTATCCTGGTATAAAGTGAGCTAAAATAGGTGCTTTGGTAAAAGCATCTTTAAGGTCTTAGAACGCCTTCTTATATTTAGGCGTCTAGATAAAACGTAAATATGTTTTTCTTCCTTTTACAGAAAGGCCCTTCGTTCGCATTATTGCTATAAGTGGTGCTATAACGCCCGAGAAGTTGTATATAAATTTTTAATAGAAGTTGGCGAAGCTAAGAAAGGCTTATACGTCTTTAATGCAGTTAGGGGTTTGCCATTTAGTAATTATATATACCTTCTTAGGGTCCATACGGACACCCTTAATAGTAATAATTAGTCTAAGGTATTTTACTTCTATAACTAAGAATTCGCACTTCTTTAGATTAATATAAAGTCCTACGTCCCTAAGGCGCTATAGGACCTTTCAAACATGCTTAATATACTTAGAAGGGTCATTGCTGTAAATAAGTATATTATCCAGGTACGTAGAGCAGAAGTCATTGAGGTAGTCCTATAAGGCGTTATTAATATAGCTTTGGAAGCTGCCTGGGCCGTTATATACGCCAAAGGGTATAATGGTATATTTAAATTGGCCAAAGCGCGATACAAATGCGGTTTTCCATTTATTACCCTCCCGTATTTAAAAGCGGTTAAAGGCGGCGATAATATTAAGCTTAGTATAGATTTTAGCTTGGCTAAGCCGCTTAAAAGTCTTATATATAAGTGGTACGGGGTATTAGTTCTTAATTATAATAGCGTTAAGTCCTCTATAGTTAATATAGAATCGGATACCTCCTCCTAGCTTCTTAGCAAGGAGGAAAGGGGCGGCTATTAGGGATATACTGGGACAAATAAATCCTTTATTAAGGTGCTTATTAATATACTTTTTAACAACTAGAAGTTTGTCTTTTAACATTAGGTAGGGTCTCTTATAGAATAGTATTTTTCCTTATTTAATATTAATGGCATGGTTATTGGGTTAATATAGGGGGAGTATATCTGCGCTCTTTTATAAGTATATATTAATAAAGTTATAGTACCTCTTAGGGAGGAGCTTGCGGAGTTCCTTATTAGTAAATCCTTTTTTAAGCTTTATAAATTTCTTAAAATCTAAAGGTGAAAGTCTATAAAGTTCCATAGGGGTATTATCTTCTGGAAGGTTAACTATATCTATCCTATTATTATAGAGGACGTAGTCCTATTCTTTATTAAGCTTATATAATCATAATTAGGAAGCTGCAGTAACGGTCTAGTCTTTTCTATATACTATATAGTAGAAGGCTGCGGCGCTTACATAGTAGCAGTTAGTTATAGGTAGGGTAATAGGGGGTTTCTTAGGTTAGTATCCTAGGGAGTAAATAAAGGCGGCTAGGCTATGCCCTAGGCAAGTCTCTCTACAGTATTTAGAGTTAAAGGTTGCTTCTCTCTTTTTCTAGTTAATGGTGGGGTTATGTTATTTAAGCTAGTTTATTTTAAGGATAATAGGGTAGTTAGCAAGTGGTATAATATAGGCCTAAAGTTCTTCCTGGTGCCCGTTTATGTCTATGTGGAGTTGTGCCATATAGGTAATCTTCTGTGCGGTATAACTACCGTTAGTAAGTTATAGGGCGCGGGCTTTAGTAAGGGGTAAGGTAGGTAGGTTATAAGTACGCATAAATTAAGTATCTATAAATTTATTAGTGGCTCCGCAATTAATTATAGAACGGCTTTTATATTATTTTTTAGCAGTAGTTCCTATTATAGGTAAAACTATCTATTTCTGTCTATTTATCTTTACTAAGTTATCTATTAAGCAGGCCAATATATAGATCCCTTTATCTTTAGGGCGTCCTAACCCGTAACTTAGGGCTAGGACTTGGCGTTTTCCATTTCCGTATCTAACTCTACCACTATTACTGCGTCTTCGTTTTGTATAGTAGCGGCATATAGCAACATATTTAGTGTTTGGGGTATTAGGTTAGATATTAGGCGGCAGCTACTAAACCTAGCTATTAGGCAGTTTAGGTTATTGCAATAATAGCCTTCTTAATAGTATCTATAGCAGCGTCCTAGTCTCTAGAGTAGCTTACGCTCTCTATCTAGGAGTTTTTACGGAAAGGTTGGTATAGAGAGGTTAATATTAGCTCCAGTAGTATTTAAGGTAGTAGGCGTCGGTGGCTTAATATATATAGGTTTAGTAGGTCCGGAGGGCTTCTATAAGGAGGTCTTTGGGTAAGGATTAGCAGTAGTAATCTAGTTTAGTTATTATTTAATCTTCTATAGGGCTACTACCATGTTATAAACATTATTATAGTTGTGGCTGGCGGCTGCGTAACTAAGGCGGTAAGTGACTTTTTTAAGGAGGTCTTCCTAGTCTTTAGTATTATCTTAGGTAAGGGCTCTAGTGTATTTCTAGAATTTAACATAGAACTTATTAAATAATTTAGTAGGGCTTATCTTTAGGGCACGTAGTTTAGCTCAGTTGGTGGCTAGTAGGTCATAGTTGCGGTATATTAGGTTAAGATTATTAAGAACTTCTTAATAGGACTACTACTTTTAGGGACTATTAGTCTCCTATTAGGCGAAGAGTCTATTAAACAGTGTACCCTTTATTTGCCTAATAATGTAGCCAATCTTAGTATTTTCTGTAGGGAAAAGGTAGGTGCTCTAAGTTAGTTTTTTTTACAGATTTGCATCTTCTAGTGGCTATATTCCTTGCAGTCTCCCTAAAAGATTGGGGGATTAGGGTAATGTATATTAGACCCTACAGTAGCAGCTTAGGTTTAATTATTATAGCTTTTATTATTACTGCTCTAGTAAGGGTTCCTATTAGGTGGAGCTGCTTAGCGCTGACCCTCTATTAAGCGTTAAGTGGGTAAGGTTGCCGGGGGCATAGAGACTTAAGTAGCATTATATGCAGTAGAAAGGTGTCTAGCGTTATTATAAATATGCTTATTAAGCTAAGATTGTAGGTATTTAATTATGCCCTCTCTTTTAGTAACTATAGCAATAAGTATAATCTCAGCCTTCTTTAACTGTTGGACGTTGCGTTTAGATATATAGAGGTTATCTTCGGTTTCTTAACGCGTGTTATTGGCGAGCGCCTTACAGGCTTATAGGTCTTAGATAATATTATAGTCTTAGGTAGTATATATCTTAGCTTATATAAGCTTTAGGTGGTAGTTTGTAAGGGATATTATTGCGGACACTTTGGGTTGCCTTTAGGACAACCTCTGGACGCCCCTCAGATGGTCGCCAGTTACGTGCCGGAGGCACGTGCCTGTAGTATATAGTCTCTATAATCCCAGAGGCCTTACCTCCTTAAGGATTCGTCTCTCTTACTAATCTATCCTATTCTATAATCGTGTCCTTATAGCCCCCTGTCTATAAAGTCCCCTTATATTCAAATCCTTCCTACTCCATCTAGAAGGGCAGCTGGCTTTAAGGACCAGATTGTTTGTTTATATCTTTTGTTTATATCCACCATCCTCCCTTAAAATCTCGCGATAACCTAAATGGAAACTCTACGAATACCTTATAGACAGCCGTCACGCTAAGGCAGGAAGGTCCCTCTAATAGCGAGAGATTGCAACAATATAAACCTCTGGGCAAGACGGCTAAACAAGCCCCAACACCTAGATGCACCAAGAGCTCAAAGACTTTCGCACACCTACAGTTACTGGCAACGCTAAGGAAAACGCAGACACCCTTTACAACAGTTATAACACTGCTGGAAAGCAGCCGGAACCCCTCTAGCCCCACTTAGGCTAATTAGAAGATCAAGCGCTAGACATAACCCTAAAATCTTCCCCTAAACTAGAAATGCCAGAGGAATACACTGATGCGCCTAATTAGGGACCTAACTGGAACCCTCCCGGAAGACCGCCGGCCCACGATCGGTATAGTAGCGGCGCATAGACTGCTTATGAGCCAAGTGGGCCTACCCCTTTAGGCAATTTAACCTAACTACTGACTTAAGACTTAAGCCTCGTAGGGAAACCTATATTAGCTACTAGTACCAACACTACCTCTATAGCCGGAGCTTCCCTGGGCCTAAGGTTAGAAAGTTAAGAGCCCTACACCAATTTTCTTTAAGGAGGATATTGGGAAGCTGCCGCAAGGCTCTTAAAAGCTATGTGGGAAGGAGCCACTAATAAACACATTAAAAACCTCTAGGGGTAGGTCTAGATCTAGTAGAGCTTAATCCAAGCTAGATAAAATCTTTTATAACCTAGCCAAGGCTAAGGGCCTCCTAGGGGATACCCAGTACCTACCTAAGGAGGTATAGAAGACTCAGAGAGGTATCTACGCAGTGAATGGAAAAAGGATATAGACTAACTAGCTAAGGCCTTTAGTAGTCTAGAACTCCGCCAGAGACCTAACGCCCAATAATTAGACAATTGGGTTCGTGAAATAGATAACTTCTTTAAAATACTAATAATATAAGATAATACCAAAGAGCGTACCTATTAGATTATTAGTAAGATTAAAGATCGATCCCTAAACCAGATTATACTAAATTAGCTTAATAAAGAGCAAATTACTATATAGCCGCAGCTATAAACCTTCCTAAAGAAGTGGACTTAAGATCCGCATATTGTATAATATAATTATATAGAACTATTCTAGAATGGGACACAGCTTAACCGCCACGATTTCCGCCAGTTTATAAACTTTATAGAAACTCGTGCTTAACTAATAGATCCAGAGCCCTTTAAAAACGAGGACGGTAGCATCTATAAAAAGGAGAAAATCGGATTCATCTGGGCTAGAATTAAGCCAGTAATTTGTGACAAAATAAAGCGCGTAGGAGCCCTATCGCGGATTACTATATATGCGGATTTTAAATGAGCGGTTCTAAACGCTAAGGATGCGGTAAGGAACTAGACCTCTTCTAGTAAGAAGCTAGGGGGTAACTAAAAACGCAGGCACTCTAGTAGCAATATAGGGCAGACCCAAACTTTAAAGAAGCCATTCTTAAAGAGAAATCTGGAAGGGTTAAAGTCAGGGACCTTAAGCAATAGGAAAGACTCCTAGGGCCAACCTAACACCTGTCTGGTACCCTTACGGGAATACTCCGAAAAGTTAAAAGAAAACTTCTCCGGAGGTAAACCTAATTGGAAAAATAAGCAGGGCGACAACCGCACTAATAATCTAAAAAAAGAAAAGCCCTAGTCGCGGACCTCTCCCAGCTGCAACTAGGGCAAGATATGGAAGGAGAGACTCTCCATATTGCTGTTAAGCTAGAAATGGTACTCCCTATAGGCGAGGTACGTTAGTTCCAAGCACTATATAATAGCGGCGCCGAAATCAATCTCATACGATATAATTTGGTAAAAGAGTATAAGCTCATCCCGTCGCTAAAGTAGTAGAAACCTATCGTAGGGTTTTTAGATAAGCATTAGATTAAACTATACAGTGCCTATAAGCTTATAGTGTTAGTGGCCAATATACATAACCGCACTAAAGTAGTCGGCCCGCAACCCTTTTAGGCGGCTAACTTCGTAGGCTATAACCTTATTCTTAGATATCCTTGGCTTGCGGAAGTAGATCCTAAGATACGCTTTAAGACAGGAGCCTTTAAATGGTGGAATGATAAAGAATTAAAAGGGCGTATTTTACTAATAAGCTTGAAAGACATCCTAGAAGATATAGCTCTAGGAGAAACAGTATACGCCCTATACCCAAAGGAGTATTAGATCCAACCCCTGTTTTATAGCAAGATAGGTATAGAGCCTAGTATAGGTGATAACCCTTCTATAATGGATACCCTATAGGGAACTGCCAGATAGGTCGCGGAGACACTACAGGGAGGTAGCGATCTTAAAGATCCCACAAGATACTTCTACCGCCATAGGTTACTCTGGCTTAAGCAATATATAGAGAGTATACTATAACACCTTAAACGCTGTGTTAAAGAGTTCCCTACCCTCTATTAGCTACCGCATAAAACTGTCTAATATATAGTAGCAACTATATATAAATAGCTATTACAGCGCGCAACGCTGCCTGTGAGCGTCCTAAGGGACCTCCGGGACCTACTCAATAATAATATAGAGGACGAACACGACCCCGATTTATTAAATATCCTAGTAGGCCTAAGGGACTTACTAAGGGTATTTTTGGGCAGGCGAGCAAAAGTCCTTCAGTAGAACTTGGAATATAATCATATAATTAATTTGGAAGAAGGTAAACAACTACCAAACCTTCCTATCTATAACCTCTCTCGCAAAGAGCTTAAGATCCTACGGGAGTACCTTAACGGCTTACTAGAAAAGGGATAGATACGGCCTAATAAGTTACCAGTAGGCACACCAATCCTCTTTATCCCAAAACTAGATGGGACTATAAGGCTATATGTAGACTATTACGGTTTTAATAAGATTATAATTAAGAACCGTTACCTACTACCACTAGTTAGTAAAATGCTAGACCAACTATCTAGGGCAAAGATCTTTATAAAGCTAGACCTATAAGACGCCTATCATAGGCTCCATATTAAAGAAGGGGATAAGTGGAAGACCGCTTTTAAAACCCAATATAGCCACTTTAAGTATATGGTAATGCCTTTTGGGCTAGCCAATACGCCTGCGACATTTTAATCGTATATTTATAGAGCCTTAGGGGGACTAGTTGACTACATATATATTATCTACCTAGATAACATTCTGATCTACTTAGAAGATAAAGATTAGCACAAGCAACACGTCCGCAAAGTGCTAGAACGCTTGGATAATTAGGGCCTCTATACCAAGGCGTTAAAGTATGTCTTTAATACCAAGCAGGTTGAGTTCCTGGGTTATATTATAACGCTTATAGGTATAGTTATAGACCTAGTACGAATACAGACAATCCAAGAGTGGCCAGAGCTAGAGAGCTACTAGGATATTTAAGTATTCCTAGGCTTTGCCAATTTCTATAGGCGCTTTATCTATAACTACTTAGACGTCACCTAACACCTATCTAACTACGTTACTAAAGCTTCCTAAGACCCGGCCTAAGGAGCAAAAAGCTTAAAGGTAGGAAGAAAGAAAACTAAGAAGGGACTAACCAAATAGTATAAACTATAGACATGGCCTAAAAAGGTCTAGGAAGCCTTTTGGGAACTATATACAAAGTTTATAAAAGCTCCACTATTGCGGCATTTTAACCCAGATTAGCCACTAATAATAGTCACTAATATATTAAATTTTGCCTTTACTAGTATCCTACTACAATCTAATAGGCATCCAGATGCTACCCAGCTCCACTAAAGACCGGTAGTATTCTATAGTAGAAAATTCTAGGGACCTAAAGTTAGGTATTATACCTACGATAAGGAGCTGCTTACCATAGTCAACTGCTTTAAATAATGGCGACACTACCTTAAGCACGCAAGCTATACCACTTGTATACTCTTAGATTATTATAATCTACGCTACTTTATAACTATAAAGGAGCTTACACCTTAACAAGCTAGATAGGCAGAGGAGCTTACATAATTTAACTTTAAGATTAAATATAAGCTAGGGGAAAATAACCCTACTAACGGACCATCACGACGGCCAGACTATGCCAAAGGCTTTAAAACGGGAGAAGGAAAATAGATAATAGATATCTTACTCCCTATATTACAGAATAAGCTCCGGATGTGGGATGCTTAAGCACCCACAGCTCCATACACTAAGTCTTAGGTGGTATAAACCCCATTAGTCTCTACTGACGTTCCGGCTGGTACCCGGTCCGTTGCCGATAAGGGTCCAAAAATACCTAGACAGAACGTCCCTAACACAAGTTTAAAACCTAGTAATACACCACCCTTAATTACTAAGCTATCCCCTTAAACCAAAAGTAAAGCTATAGAGCAATTAGAACCTAGAGCCCTATAATAACTAAAGGACTTTAACCTCGTAGCGGCCTTCCTAATACACGCGTACCAAGAAGTTGTAAAATCCATAATACTATCTAGTCTCGTACTTGGAGCAGTATAAGGCGAAACAGCTTTTACCCAGGAACTATCCAAAAGGTTAACAGATCTCATCCGTAAAGTGCAATAAAGGGACGCCTCCTATGCTATCTTTAATGCGGAAGTAGACCGGAAACGTAACGGAAAGGAAGCTAAAAGGCGCTAAAATTGGGAACTAGACCTAATAGGCCTACTACGTAGAAATAGCAAGGTTTGGGTGCAATAAAAAGCAAATCTATAGTAGAAGATCCTTATAAGGAATTATAATAATCCTCTAGGCGGCCACTATGGTTAAGTCAAAACAGTAGAATTACTTTAACGCAAATACTACTGGCTAAAGCTTAAGCAGGAAGTAAAGGAGTATATTAGCCACTATAAGAAGTGTTAAGTATACAAAATCCAAAGGCATAAGCTATAGGGTTTACTTAAATCAGTTCCCCCCACCAGTAAGCTATAGCAATATTACGCTATAGACTTCATTACGGATCTCCCGCCCTTAAAAGATGGGTAAGGATAAATATATAATTTAGTCCTAGTACTTATTAATAGGTTTTTAAAGTACGTCTAATACCTTTCTGTTAACAAGACGATTAACGCATAAGCGCTTGCAAACCTAATTAAGGAGAAATGCTTTCTTAAAGTAGATTAACCATACTCTATTATTACTAATAGGGGCAGCGTTTTTATAAGCCAGTACTGGTCAGATCTATACTTTTATTTAAAGATAGACCACTATTATAGTACGGCTTTCCACCCGTAGATAGATAGGCAAACGGAACGCTAGAACTAGGAACTGGAGTTATATCTATAAATATATTTAAACTACTAGCAAGATAATTAGTGCGAGCTACTTCTATATATAAAGTACGCTTATAACTTAAAACAATATGTATTATATTAGTTTGCACCAATCTAGATTGCCTATGGCGTCCGACTATTAGGATTTAATGGTATACCCAATAATTACTGGCTAAGGCCGTATAATTAATTATGGGATCCTACTAGGAAGTCCAAGGACATCTATAGAAGAGTACAAGGATACCTTAAGGAATGGAAGGAGTAATGGAAGCATATAAAGCAGAGCCTATAAGAGGCGCAAGAGCAGCAGAGACTTTAGTATAACTATAAACACCAGGACAAGCATTTTGGCGTAGGTAATAAGGTTCTATTATATTTAACAAATATTAAGACCCGTCGATTATTAAAAAAGCTTAATATAAGATACCTAGGTCCCTTCCAAATTAAGGAATAAATTGGTAAGCTAGCCTACTATCTCTAGCTACCCCCATCCATGGCCTATATGTATTTAGTATTTCACGTAAATCTACTAGAGCCATGGCATAGACCACTACTAGAAAAGAACTTCTATCTAGGCCCAATTGAACACCCTAAAGTGGTAGGCAAGCGGTACGAGGTTAAAGCTATACTATGCCATAAGTCTGTTAAGAACAAGCTTTAATATAAAGTCAAATGGCTAGGCTAGCCCACTAAGGACTCTATATAGGAACCAGAGGATTACCTTAATTATTATAAAGATATTCTAAAAGAATATTAGGACTAAAGTCCATAATCTACAAATCGCAGAAAGCGCTCTAATACTACGGTGTCATCGCAACCTATAAAGAAAGCTCGCGGTAGGCCAAGAGAGGCCCTAAAGAGTAAATAGGTCAAATCAGATATAGAACGGACAAGCTCTGGAAACTATAAGGATTGATTAGGGCTACGGCCTAAGGTAGAATAGGTCCTTAGCCTTTTTACGTATATAGTATAGAATTGATAGGGTATTTTGCTAGAATTGCATTCCCATTTATTAGTCTATATTAGGAATAGTGTTCCTATGCCTTTCTAAATGCTTTATGAGGCCTTCCCAATCGCTACTATATACAAGAATTAATCCCAAATACCTAAATTAAAAGCCACTATGCCTTATTTCTAGGTGCAGGATTAGTATCCATCGGCCCACTAAGTGATGGCTGACGGGAATGAGATCCAGATCCAGATCCCTTAGTAGGAGTACGGGTAGGCATAAAAACAGGGGCAGGCCGATGAGGTGTAGATAGAGCAGAGATCCTTAAACGCTTAACACCAATATTAGGCCCAAACCAGTACTAATGAAGTTCTTAAGGCGTAAGCTTGTAGTTAATAAAGACACGCTCAAGCCTAGAATGAATAGAGACGTTAGCTGGCTGGTAAAGACTAGAACTACCAAGACCTTGCTATAGCAATTGTTAGTTACCTATCCGCTAGGTACCCGAAGGGTAACCTACTTAATACCGCATTATATTGTGCTCTTTTGAAACTTGATGCGTATGTGCAAACTCCTTCTTGTAGTAAACGGCGACCTTCTTCTTATTACCCCTATTTCTTACCCTATCCTTAGTATACCAACCTTGCTCCCTTATCAGGCGTTGCTGGCTGGCTTGCTAGGAATTATAGGCGGTGTAAATAGCTGTGGTATAGTCTTGAATTCGACCCAGACGTTTAGTATTGGCGCTAGAATAAGAGAGAGCCCAGGCGATGTAGTAGTCAAGGATATTAAAGGATCGTCGCTATTTAGGCCCAGGCTATATTAAAGCCTAAAGTTAGCAATGGAAACCTATTAAGGATAGGAAAGCTTACCTTAACGCAACTGCCGCTCTTGGTACGCATGCATCGATTATAAGGACTAAAGGTATTGGAACTTATATAGTGGGTCTTATTGCAAGCATCCAGAATCTTTTTATTAGACTTCTGGTCTTTCAAGGATGTGCATATAAAGTTATTTAGGCAGGACCAGCACCAGTTACGGGTCAGCGGAGGTTGGGGTTCTATATATAGCGGTAGGGCTAGAATACGCTGTGGAATCGGATTAGAAGAGCAGTTAGTAGGAGAACGAAGAGGCATATTAAATTGATAATAGAAAAAAAGAAAAATCTTAATAATATATTAAAGATACGTCCAAATTTGGACGAAGGGCGATAATAGGAAGTGAGGTGTTAAAGAAAAGGAGCAGCTCAATAAGCAAGGTGTCTCTATACTTTACCTCCCAATACCCTTCTGGTAAATAGCCGCAACCTTGCCAATATAACTCCGTTACAATAGCGCAATTTAGAAGGAAGGAAACACGTGTATAAGCCATTTAGTTATCACTTCCTTACAAAAACTAATTACGCGGCCGGGAAAGGCAATTAAAGACATTAATTACAGACGTATATAGGTAAAATTATACCTAAACGATACTATAGTATTAAAGAATAACGTTATAGACATTCTTAACAAATCGTATAATAGCTAGAGGCGCTATTATGAAGTGTCCCTTCTATTTACTAGGTAGTAGAGCTACGCTAAATATATAGCACAGAACTAATAAGAAAGGATTATAGATTAATATCTTAAAGGTTAAAGACGATGGCAAGCCAAGGCTCTATACGTTAAATCCTATACTAAAAGGTCCTACGGAACCATATTAGGAACACCAAATTACCTATAATACTCGCGATTGATTGCAGACCGGCATAAAGGCTTAAAAGTAGAGTTGTATAAAAATCCTTGGGTTAGCCTAGGTAGTCACCAGCACGTTTCTGGTAGGCTTTTAAGGGGTCTCCTAGTAATCCTCGCGTCTTTTCTCTAGTTATGTTTTTTCCTTATTGAGGTTTTTAGGAGTTCAAAGTAGGGGTTAGATAGATAGATAATATACAACGGCTTACCAATATCTCTCCGAACCCCTTCTGGGACGAGCCCTCATAATCTCCCTACTGCAAGGTAATGGCGATCGGGGGCCGACCGTAAGAAGGGGGGGGGCAATGTAAGGGATATTATTGCGGACACCTCAGGTTGCCTTTAGGACAACCTCCGGACGCCCCTTAGATGGTTGCCGGTCACGTGCCGGAGGCACGTGCCCGTAGTATATAGTCTCTACGATCCCAGAGGCCTTACCTCCTTAAGGATTCGTCTCTCTTACCAATCTATCCTATTCCACAATCGTGTCCTTATAGCCCCCTGTCTACAAAGTCCCCTCACATAGTTCTATAGAAGGTAGTAGTATTTATTGGGTTCTTATGCTACCATTTTTATAAATATCTTGGCGTCTCGTATTTTAATTTTAATAGGTAGTAGCCCTTCTGCTTGCTTGTCCGTAGTTATATAGTTAATAAAAGATAAGACATTATTAGTATCTATTTTTTTAGGGGTTAAGGCTAGGGCTAATAAATCAAATTCTCCTAGGATTAATTGGCGTTATAGGTTAAGTATAGGTATTGGATTATTCTTTAGGTTTAACATAGTAGCTAGTAAGGAATATCGTCTTACTATCGTGGGTTCCTTGGAAGTATAAAGTGAGGTAACTTGTAGACACGCTGCTTCTGGCAGCGCCTGCAGTATTGCAGAGACGTAGAATTGGTCGTGGGCTGAGCGTCGGTGGTAAAAAGGCGCAACGTAATGTTACGGGACGGGGGCAGTGACTACAAAGCGTATGTATTCAAGGAGTCTACAAGACGTTGCGTAATCAATCGTAAGGGTCAAGGGCGTAAGGAGGTGATATAAGGGGGTAACATCAATGCCTTAGACGCCCCCCCTGCTAGAACCGGTGAAGAAATAAGCGAGTCCAAAGTGACATAGCGGGACTAGGTTATTTCGTTTACCATACTAGTAGGGGGGGCGTCTGACCCATTTATGTTACCCCCTTGTATACCTACGCGTAGCTGACATAAGCTATACGCGAGGTATATATGAGAGCACGGGGCTCTCCTATGGAGGCCCCTGCGGTGGGGTTCCGTAACACCACTAGACCTAAATTCCCTTAGCGTACTAGTATTTACGGACGCCTCTTTTGCTAATAACAGAGACCTATTATTATAAATTAGCTTTGTAATTGTACTTACGGACCATAATTAGGACGTAAATATACTATATTAGTCTTTAATTAAATATAAATAAGTAACCCGCAGTATATTAGCTTCTAAACTATACGCACTAGCTTACTGCTTTAATATAGGAGCCGTAATCAAGTTAATAATCTAGAAGATTCTATAATTGGAGCAATTACCCCTGGTTCTATGCACCGATTTAAAGTTCCTTTACAACTGCCTAGTTAAACTAGGTACGATATAAGAGAAGAGGCTTATGGTTAACCTAATATGCTTATATCAGGCCTACGAACAACGTGAGATTATAGAGGTTAAGTGGATTAGCGGCAGAGACAACCTAGCAGACGCTATGACTAAGGCAAAGCCGTGTTAAGCCCTTAAAACTCTAATTAATACAAATAAGCTTAATCTAAAGGTTATAGAGTAGGTGGAACGAGACTAACGGAGTACTTATAGTTTATTTATGGTCCGTTGGAAGGCCATATGGTTTATATACGGCCCATTAGAGGGCTATACGGTTTATTTTATAGACCATAAGTAGGACTTACAGCCAGACTAAAGCACTGTTTAGGAGGCAGCCTAGAAGGCACCTTAGGAGGGATTTCTTATGGATTTCTTTTGTGTTTTACGGTTCTATTAAAGCAATTACGGAGGCTATATACAAGTGGGTCTATTTTTAGGTGCCGCTAGTATATGATTATAGCACCTGGTGTACCAAACGCGTACTTACGCGTTTAGTGCACCAACCACTTATTAATAAAGTGCTGACTAATTAGGGGGAGGGCGCGTTAGTATATAGACTACGTAGTCTATTTTAATAGAATTGACAGTCACTACCATCCAAACGAGCATATGATACTATATGTATTTCGTGCCCCTGGATATGACTTACTTGTATTATTAAGTTAATACAAACACCTATAATACTAGAAAGAACTTTATAAGTAAAGAGTTTTAATAGCACGCTATAATAATAGCTATATTAACTAAGAGCGTCCTAGTAGAAGCCTACTAGTCTATTAAAATAGTAGAAAGAGCCTATCTAATACTATGCTAAGTATGCTAGATAATTATAGAGGAGCTATAGGACTTAGGAATAACTAAAAAACTAGCCTTATAAATAGCAGTAAAAGCCACTAATAACACAGCTAGCCTAAATAGCTTAGTCCTAACACTTTTTGTTTTTAGTGCCTATCCTTAAATAAGCGAACTTAACCTACTAGCACCCTCTATTATATAGCGAGCGGCAGCTATAAAAAAGGCAATAGAGGAGATTGCAAGGATTAGGGCAAAGAAGTAAGTTGTGACGGTGCTGGAGTACGTTACCTGCCAAATTCTGCCATATTCTGTTAACCCTGACTTTCTGCCAACCAATTAGGATTTTCTATGCCCGGCATGGAAAATTGCTATTGGCTTGCTTACTACTAGCGCCTTAACGACCCCTTTATATCTTATTAGTCTCTAGCAACCTCCTCCTTCTTCTCCTTAGCTTAGTATTCTTGTATGGTAGCAATCTATAAGCTTTGGTTTAGAAGCATTTGTATAAGCCCGTTACATTATACTAAGCTCTCCCTATATCGCCTGGGAAGGCCTTAATAATATCCCACCTTAAAAGAAGACCTTTGTCTACAATAACACGTTAACGCGTTACACTTAGACATTAAGAAAAAACTCACACTACTATTGCCTGAGAAGGCCCTAATAATATCCCACTTTATAGGCCAGACTGTACTTAACCTGCACCCCTAAAAGAACCCCAGAATTAAGACCGAATTGTATAATTCTGATAAACCTTAGGAAGCTAATAATAGCACCTAAAGTAAGCTTATTTAAAAGACCTACCTCTACCCAAGAGGAACATAAGATTTAATTAGGATTAGAAATTAAAGATAATAATAATGTTATAAATATATATAAGCAGATTTGTGCCCTTGCAGCTAATTAAAAGGTCGATCGTCTTTAAGCCTAAAGTATATAAGAGACTCTAAAGGAGATCCTAAAAAGCCTTACTACCTTATAAAATAGCCCAGCCTCCCCTTTATAAAGCCTTAGTTAACCTATTTACTTAACCAAATATAATATACTAGAGAGTACGGATATAATAATAAAGCAATTAAAGTCTGTTAAGCTCCCTAACCCCCTACTACTATTAGACGGCATAGACCCAACCTTTAAAAACTAGAAAATCTAAGTGCGAGGAAAGCTTTGTATTAACTATAACCATTTCCCCTTTAAAGAAGCTAAAATACTCTACCTCTTTAGTTAAACCATTAGGGACGCCCAGCAATACCTTTAGGCTAAGTTTAAGGACAAGTTACCTGTTTAGTTTATATTTGTTAATAAGATAATATAGCATCTAGCTACTATCTATGTTAATCTAAATAAAGTACAGGATGCCTATTATAACTATAACCGCCTAATAATAAAATTGAACTAATCCTTTATTAAGTTCTAGACTTAATTCTTATACCTAGTAGGCGAAGGTTAGGTTCCCCCTAAGAACTACCGTTTAGACCTATATAATAAGCTAACAGTCTAACTACAAGAGAAGATCGCGGTAGCTTTAGATAACCTACCAACCTACTAAAGACTTGCAGCCTAATGTTTGTTGCTAGATTTAGAACTAAAATAAATTAATGCCTGTTTTAATTGACTAAAGAAGTTCTATAGCAATTGGAACCTATCCGCCACGCTAACAAGAGCTGGCGTTAGAAGACAAACCATAACCGCCCTTATACTAAAAGCGGTTATAACTACCTACCTATAAGCCTTGTCTGAATTGCTATATACTATACCTTTAGCTAATACTTACTGTAACACCCTAATTGACCCTGCTATGGTTACGTGCTTTAACTACAGAAAGGATAGTTACTTTACTACATCCTGCCTAGAGCTAAAGGATACAGGTAATATCAAGGAGATAGAGGAAGAAGGAATATTTAATAAGTTAGGGAAAGAGAAACCCTAGGGAAAGACTCCCCCTTAAGGTATCCTATTAATCTTAAAGAGATTAATCTAAGTTAGCTAATAAGTAGAAAACACTTTATAGTTCTATATACAGTATCTTAAAATAGATATAGAGTTAATATAACTGCCCTTATTAACACTAAAGTAAATAGCTTTGCCTTTATAAACACTATTTATATAAAGAACGTTGCTAAGTTCTTAAATATAAACGCTACCTAACCTGTTTAAGTAAAAGGCTATAACAGCTAAGCTGGTAAGCCGGTTACCTATGTCTTAAAGCTATATATCGCTATTAATGGATAACGCTAGTTTAGTATCCCCTTCTATATCCTAGACCTAGGCTCCTATAACATAATCCTTAGCTAAAAATGGATGTCCTACTTTAATATTTGGCTAAATATCTAATAAAGATAATTTATCTGGCTAGAGAGTAGACCGAAATTACCCTCCTTTATTAGAGAAATCCGTACTAACTATAAAACATTAGCCGTAAAGGCTGACCCTAGCTACTAGTAGGATGTTAGGGACCGCGACTTAGCCTTTACTTAAAAAGATGCCCGCCACGAGGCTAGTAAGAACTCTATACTGACAAGGATACTCCCCTAAAGGACTGCAGTTAAGGAGGACTCTACTTACAGAAGTAGAATAGATAGTAATATAGACAACTTCTAAATTATAGAGATCCGGCTAATAGGGAAGAGGACATACTAATAGGACATAGAGGATAACCTTTAGAAGATGCAATAAGAGCTAAAAGGAGTAAAGATAACACTAACATACCAAAGGCCCCTAAGGCCGCGGACACCCCTACTATTATATAACCCCCCTATAGTAGACATTGCGGCAATTAGTGCTATAGGGTTTCACTTTAATATATATTAAAAGGATAATGAAGTCTTTATAACTAGCCTATATAAAATTAACTAGATTATTAACAAGAAGAAAGAAGGGCTAGTAGAGAAAACTAATAAAGAACTAGTTAAGCGCCTTCTCCCTACTTACCCTTTACACTATAGAGACGCGTTCTTAAAAGCAGCTTTAGATATACTGCCTCCCTATCAAACCTATAATTATAAGATTTAGTTAGAGGCCGATAACTCTTTAGGCTATAGCCCCCTTTACTAGCAAACTATAGAAGAACTAAAAGCTATAAAATAGTACTTAATCAATAACCTCTATAAAGGGTTTATTGAACTAAGTTAGGCCCCCTTTACTTCTCCTATTCTATTTATAAAGAAACCTAATAAAGGCCTCCGCTTCTATATTAACTATTAGAAACTAAACGCTATTACTTAGAAAGATTATTACCCTCTCCCCCTAATTAATAAGACCCTTATACGTCTAAGCCAAGCCAAAATCTTTATAAAGCTTAATATCCGCCAAGCTTTTTACTAAATTAGGATAGACCCTGTATTAGAGGATCTAATAACGTTCTATACCCGCTATAGTTCTTATAAATATAAAGTTCTTCCTTTTGGACTAATAAATGGACTAGTTATATACCAACGGTATATAAATAATGTTCTTTTTGATTACCTTAACAAATTCTGCATGGTATACCTAGATAACATTCTTATATACTTAGATAATAAACTTAAGTACTAAGTTTACATTAAAAAGGTCCTAGAGAGGCTGTGGAATGTAAGCCTATAAGTTAATATTAAGAAATGCGAATTTAGAGTAAAACGAATAAAGTACCTTGGGTTTATTATTAGTATAGAAGGAATTAAAGTTAACCCTAAAAAGGTTAAGGCGATATGCAACTAGAAACCCCCTTATACTATAAAAGGCATCTAGTTCTTTCTTAGCTTCTGCAACTTCTACTATTGGTTTATCTATAACTATAGGGTTGTGGCTAAGCCTCTTATATAACTAACTAAGAATAATACGCCTTTTATTTTTAATGATAATTGTATAGAAGCTTTTAAGGAGTTAAAGGACCGACTTACCTCTTCCCTAGTTCTCCGTTACTATGACCTAGACCTTAAATTAATGCTAGAAACGGACGCCTTTAATAAAGTAGTAGTGGGGGTTCTTTTATAGTTATACCTAGATAGTAAGTGGTACCCTATTACGTTTTTCTTAAAGACAATAGCCCCAGCTAAGTATAACTACAAGGTATATGATAAGGAAATGCTAGCTATTATATAATTATTATCCTAGTGGCGTGTAAAGCTTAGAAGCACAGACTCTTGGATTAAAGTCTATACTAATTATAAAGCCCTTAAGTATTTTATAATAATAAAGCAGCTTACTAGTTAATAGGCTAGGTAGGCTAAAATACTCTCCCAATTCTTCTTTACAATTATATACCGCCCTAGTAGGCAAAATTATAAAGCTAATGCTTTTACCCGGAGAGAACAAGACGTGGAACCATAGGATGAGCTAAAGGCTTAGCACTAGATATGTGCCCTTCTCTGTCCCAAATAGCTTAACCTATGTATTCTTAAGGAACTAAGCTCCAAATGGAATAAGCTAGCGCCTATAGAAAGAGATATCCTGGATAAACTAATAGGACTAATTAACCGCATCCTAATTGCGAACTGCATAGCCGAATCCCTAAAGGCCCTCCGCGACTAAGCTATGGAAGGTAACTCTGACTTGGAAATAAAAGACGGACTGCTCTTATACTAAGAACAGCTTATAGTTCCAGACGTTAATAACCTATAAACGGAACTAATCCGTAAAGCCTACTGTTAAGTCTCTATAGCGCACCCTGGTTAAGATAAGACCTACCAACTACTAGTGCCTTACTACTACTAGTAAGGACTCCTGTCTAACATAGAACAATTTATTAGGAACTATTATGCTTATAAATGGGTAGATACCCCTGGAGACCGAACCCTTAAATAGTTACAACTACTGCCAGTTCCTAAACACCCTTAGTAGTATGTTATAATGGACTTTAAATTGTTCCTAAAGGATAAATATAGATATAATATGGCCTTTATAGTAGTTAACTGACTAAGTAAACAAGCTATTTCCCTCCCCTACTTTAAGACTATAATTGCAAAAGATATAGCCCGCATGTATATTAACAATATTTACTAGATCTATAGCGCTCTTAAGTTAATTATCTCTAACCGTAGACCCTAATTTATATTAGACTTCTAGGACGAATTCTACCGTATCCTTAGGATTAAGATTAAGCTCTCTAGTATATTTTACCCTTAGACTAACGGCTAAACCAAGATTATAAACCAATACTTTAACCAGCGACTTTGCCCCTTTATTAATTATTACTAGAACAACTGGTTGGAACTACTGCCCATAATAGACTACGCACAGCTTATACTCCCTTATAATAGCATAGGAATGTCGCCATTTGAGTTACTCTATAGATACAAGCCACGAACATCCTTTAATTAGGATAGACCTACAGGACTTATAACGGCCCATAAATGCCTTAGCTATAAAGAGGCCCAGATATTTGCTAAAAGAATATATAGAGCCTGGGAGACTGTCTAAGCAATTATAAAAAAGGTATAAAAGAAGAAAGAGGCTAATATAAACCAATATTGCCGCGAGGTAGACTTCTACGTAGGAGATAAGGTATAGGTGTTAATAAAGAACTAGAAGACCCAGAGGCTAAGCCATAAGCTAGACTACTAAATGGCTAGCCCCTACGAGATCCCTAAGAAGGTAGGGCACTCTTTTAAGGTTAAGCTACTAGAGTTAATAAAGATCCACCCTATCTTCTCTCTAGACTAACTGTAGAAAGCCGCGGACGACCTATTGCCTAAATAGTATAACGACCCCCTACCGCCAATCTAGATTGCAGAGGACGAGAAATAGGAAGTTAAAGAGATTTTAGCAGTTAAGAAGGACCATAGTACCTTAAAATACCGCGTGAACTAGGTAGGTTATAATGAAGATCTAGAATAATACCCCCGTATTTGATTTTAAGTACTCTCCCTATAAGCTATAAGATTTCCACCTAGCCTACCTAGACCTCTTTAGACTACTACGCAAATTAGACAGCTAGATTAAATGCTAGAAAGAGGGGTTAGATAACTATAATAGTTTAGATAATAATAAAGAACTTGGACAAAGCCTAAGGGCAGGCTTTTTTGGGAGGGGGGGGGGGGTAATATAACAGTGCTAGAGCATATTACCTGCCAAATTCTGCTATATTCTGTCGACCCTGACTTTCTACTAACCAATTAGGATTTTCCATGCCCGGCATGGAAAATCGCTATTAGCTCGCTTACTACTAGCGCCTTGACGACCCCTTTGTATCTTATTAGTCTCTAGCAACCTCCTCCTTCTTCTCCTTAGCTTAGTATTCTTGTATAGTAGCAATCTACAAGCTTCGGTTTAGAAGCATTTGTACAAGTCCGTTACATAAGTTAATAATGCACTAAGCCAATAAAACGGTCCATTTATCACTATAATCCACGACCTCCCCCTTAACTTAGATATACTTATATAGCGCAAAGGTAATACTAGATAAAGCGGTAGATGGACTAGACTATTTAAACTACTTGGAATTAATAGAGAGATATATAAGATATAGCTCCCTAGTAGACCTACTAACTTTAGGACCATAATAGTAAAGCTATACCTATAACCTAAACTAGAAGAACCTAATAAGGAACTAGAGGAGGAGCCGTCTAAAGAACTAACTAAGGAACCGGTAGCTAATGCACTCCTCTAAAGATTAAAACAGACATAATAACCACCAATAAAGCCCCAGCAAAACATCGCAGACGTATTAATATTTATTAACGACAGCCTAATAAAACCTAATACTATAACCTCTAAGTGTACCTTACCGTCATTTACAGAGTCTTGACGTAAGGAGATAAACAGTTTACTTAAGAAAGGCGTCTTTAAGTTTACTAATATAGCAGACGTCCCAAAAGGAGTTAGAATCTTTAACTCCTAATTTATTGACAAGATTAAGAACGCTAGAATAGATAAGGCCTTTAAAAAGTCTAGACTGGTTATATAAGCCTATAATAACTATAGCAAAGATCTGGTCTTAACATAATTACTAACTATTTAACATGTTAGCCAGAGAATTATCCTAGCATTTATAGCAACCCTATAAGGAAATAAAAGAAGACTAGCTTCTCTATACCTACGCGATATCTTACAAGCTTATATATAGTCCAGTACCTACCTAAATAGAGACTTCTTTATACGCCTGCCACCAGAACTTAAACTAAAAGATAGATTAATTCTAAGAGTTATTAAACTACTCTATAGTGTCCCAGAAGCTAGTAACTATTGGTTTAATATATACTACCATTACCACCTTAACAAACTATGGATAAACTAGTCAATATATAACCCCTGCTTGTTATACACAAATAGTAATAGCTTTAGAATTATAGAATTGCAGACTAATAATTTACTATTTCTTACTAATAAAACCTTTATAGAGGCTAAAAAAGTTAGACTTTAGAAGGTAAAGTTCCTAGTAAAAGAGAGAGAGAAGCTTATACTAAATACCCCAATTAAGTTTAATGAAGGCTATATTAAGCAAGAAAAAGATTTAATAGCCCTTATCTAGGAATATTAATACTAGAACCTAAAGTTAGTTATTATAAAGACTATAGACCTAACTAGCTTTAGAGGGGAAGTCTATAAGGCAGTTATACTAAAAGACTAGTACGTTGCTTAGAGAGCAAGAGGAGCCTATATTGCCATAGTCTATTAACTAAAAGCTGCCTTTAACCTCTCCTTTATAGCATAAGTTGTTAACCCAAAGGAAGAATATGCAAAGTAGCTTAACAAACGGCTGTAATAGCAAATTAATAATCCCTCCTAAGGACTTCGCTTTATATAACTTAATATAAGTACTCTTAAACTAATAATATTTATGGACTCGTCCTTTAGTAATAACTATAACCTCTCTTCTTAAATCGGCTTTATTATTACATGTTAGCGACTCAGTCAATCGAGGCACGAGCACGGCAAGAGGGGCGCGCAAGCCTATACAATTAGTAGTCTATAAACGAGGATCCAAAGCTAGAGAAAGGAAAGGAGAAGAAGGGTAGCATCGCTTAAAGTCTTATACAATCCTTAAGTCATGTAAGCTTACGTGACTCTATGTCTACCATAACGTCTACTATAATCTACCGTTTTCCACCAGCGCCGTAACATTAGGGGGGGGCGCCCCCCGTGCTCCTTAACATTACCCCCCCCCCCCCCCCCCCCTTTCCGAAAAAGCCTGCCCTTAGGCTTTATATATCCGTATTATGTCCATAGGGTGTTCTTATCTATATACTTAATAGGTAGCTTATTATCTTCGCTATACTAGCAGTTTATTTACTTATTTAGATACTTTAGGGGTCCTGGCTTATTAGGGTATTAGTTATAAAACTCTTTAAGCTTCTAGGGGCAACCTATAAAGTTCCAGGCAGGGTACTAGGTTAGGTCTAGATTATAACCTTTCTATTAGATATGGTATTTTAGTGTTCCTTATACTAGTTTATAGGCTAGTATTTTTATTAACTTCCTATTTGTTATCGCTATTAACTTAAATTAGCAGCGGAGGCTTATTCTTTTATCTAGGTAGTAGGTTATTTATAGCTTTCTATAGCTTATCTAGTAAGAAAATAGGGTGGACTTTAATTAAGTCTAGGAGTTTAACCTTGTATAAATTGCCTTCTTTGTTAAGGATCTTATACGGTTTTACCATCTTATAGTCTAGCTTATAGCTAGGCCGTTCTGTTTTTTAGTTCTTTGTTATAACTTAGACCTTATTACCTATAGTAAAGTTAGGCTCGCGCCTATACTTATTTGCCTACTGTTCTATTAATTTCTAAGCCTTCTCTAGGTTCTTATAGGCTACCGCCTATACTTCTTCTAAGCATCTAGTATACTACTATGCTTCCTTATAAGATAGTTTTTTGTGTATAGTTTATGGTCCTTCTGGTCTCTCCTAGTTAAAGCTTATATGGGGTAAGTATCCTATTTCTAGCTAAATAGGTGTAAACCCCGTAGAGTTATAGAGTAGGGTTGCCTGGGTATAGTCTATTATAGGTAGTAGTTCGCCCTAGTTGTCCTAAAAGTAGTTAATAAAGGGCCGGAGTCTTTAGTCTAAGTATTAATTTATAATCTCTATCTAACCGTCTATTTGGGGGTAGTATGCTATAGAGAGCTTTAGTCTAATACCTAGGATTTAGGTAAACTTATTCTAGAAGGCTAATATAAACTACGGCCTATAGTTGGATATAATAGTATCTAGTAGTCCGTAAATTCGGTAGATATAGTGGATATATAGTTAGGCCGCCTCTTTAGCATTAATATTCTTATAACAGGGGATTAAGAATGGGCGCTTGCTAAAGCGGTTAACTAGAATTATAACTATATTATATCCGTCGCGGTCTGTAGGTAACTTATAAAAGTCTATAAAGATATACTACTAGGGGCGTTCTAGTATTAAAAGTGGCTTTAATAGCCCTAGGGTTTTGTCTTGTGGAATTATAGACCTACGGCAGTCGTCGCAGTTCTGTATATAGCGGTTAATATCCATAACTATTCTAGGCTAGTAGTAGCGGTCGCCAATAATCTTATAGGTTGTATTTTTTTCTAGGGTAGGCCGTAGAGACCTAGGTATATGCTTCGGCAATAAGCTAAGTCCGTAGGTTCTGTTTTTTTACTACTACTAGCCGTTTCTAATGCTTAAGTAATCCATTTTTAAGGGACTATAGGCTGGTAACATTCTTTGCCTTTTCACGGTACTCCTATAAGGAAGAGGCTATACGGTTTGCCTATAGTAATTTGTTAATAAAGTTAAATCCTAAGGGGTTGATAGGATATATTTCGGCGCCTAAAGAGTCTATACTTAGTTCTGCCTATATCTGGGGGTTAAGGTACTCTGGTTATAGTAGTGTCTAGGTCTATAATAAGATCTTTATAGCCGCCTAGTTACCTAGGTCCTGTTTACGCCTTATAAGAGTATCCGTACGGTTTATAGCGCCTAGTTTATATATAATTAAGAAGTTAAACTAAAATAGGATATCTACCTAGCATGCCTGCCAGGCTATAAGGGCCTTAGTTATTATAAAGTATTCTAGGGCCTTATAATCTAAAACTACCTTAATAGGCTTAGGGGTCCCTCTAGCTATACACACCAGTGCTAAAAGCTAGAGATAATAGCTAGCATTTCTTTATTATAGATATGGTAGTTTAGCTTAGCATCTATTATAGTCTTTAAATAGTATGCAATAGGGTACTGTCAGATAATTCATGTAGAGGGGTTTATTGATGAAATAGGTTGATTTATTGATGATCTTGATTTGATCGTTGATTGATGCTTGATGTGATTTGACCTAGGGCCCCTAGGGCTCTATGAAGAGATTTACGATGCACGTGCCCCGTGCACGTGACTCGTGCACGTGTCCCACGCCTTAGAGAATACAGATTATCTAACAGGTACTATTCTCCGTCTAGTTGCTTTTAGGAGAAAATACTGGCTATTACACTATCTAATGCATTAGTTTCTAGTATTAAGGGCCGTTCTGGGTTAAAGTAAATAAGTAGGGGAGCCAATACTAGCCGTTTTTTAAGCTTATTAAAGGCCTGTATACATCTAGCGTTAAAGTAGAATAGCTAGTCTTTCCTAGTAAGGCGGTTAAGAGGCTAGGCGATCCTGCTATAGTTCTTAATAAAGCGTTAGTAGAAGTTATAGAAACCTAAAAATAATTATACCCCCTTTATAGTCTATGGGGGTGTCTACTGGTTAATTGTAGCCGTTTTTTCCGGGTCTGCCTTAATTCTATCCATACTAATAATAAACCCTAGGTACTTAGTGCACTTAACACTAAATTCTAACTTCCTAATATTGGCTTAGAGACTAGCTTTGTGGAGCTATTATAGAACTTTATAGATATACTCCTTATATTCCAGTTCATTCTTAAAGTAAATTATAATATTATCTAAGTAGGCTGTGTAGAAGTTATTAAGGTAGTTAAAGAGTACGTTATTTATATACCGTTAGTATATAGCTAGTCCGTTAGTTAGTCTAAAAGGTAGTACTTTGCATTTATATAATCCGTAGCGGGTTTAAAATGTAGTAAGATCTTTAAATTTAGGGTCCATTCTAATTTAGTAAAAGGCCTAGCGGATATTAAGCTTTATAAAGATCTTAGCCTCACTTATATAGGCTAGTATTTCTTTAAGTAAGGGCAGTAGATATTGGTCTTTATAGGTTATATAATTTAGTTTATAGTAGTTAATATAGAAACAGAGTCCACTATTAGGCTTTTTTATAAAGAGAATAGGTGCGGTAAAGGGGACTTAGCTAGGCTTAATAAAGCCCTTATTAAGGTTATTAATAAGGTACTACTTAGTGGCCTATAGTTTATTAGTAGATTGCTAGCGGAGGGGGCTATAGCTAAGGGTGTTTTCTTTATCTGGCTTAATTTTAATCTTATAGTTATATGGTTGGTAAGGCAGGAGTATATTAGATGCTACCTTAGAGAATACGTCTTTAAATTCCTAGTATTGGCGGAGTAGTTTCTGTTCTACTAGCTCCTTATCTATAAGCTTACTTTCCCTACTAAGCTAGTTACAGGCTAAAGCTTCCTTGTCTTTAATAATCCAATTAATTTTATATAAACTAGTTATAAAGGCAATAGTATTAGGCCGTATTAAGTTCTGGTAGAATCCTATAGCGCTAATATAGTAGATATTAACTAGTGGGAGGCCTATAGGTTTCTTTACAGACATTCCGCGGACCGTATTCTACGGCTAAGGGTTTATAACCCTCCTTAGCTCCTATTCCATCTTCTATAAGTTATCTTTCCAGTCTATATATTTAGTACAGCGTCTAATATTCCTTGCTGTTCTTTATAGCTATATAGGGCCTAAGCCAACTGGCTTATTACTAACTTCCTAGGTCTCTAGTGTTGGCGGTATAATATTAGTAGTCTAGGAGTGGCGTAGTATGTGGACCTGTTGCGGATTAAGCTGTATATCTTTCTTAAAGGCCTGGTCTCTATATATAGTATTAGCCTAGTAAACGGTATCTACCTATAGCCATATAAGGTTTTTTATTATAATACTAATTTCTTTTATAAAGGAAGGGGTTAGGGATAGGGTTTTAGGCCAGATAAGCCGTCTACTCTATATATTAAGCTATAAGCCTAAATAGGCTAGCTATTTTCTTTTTAAAATTATATTATAGCTTTCTAGGTCCGTAATAAGTAAGGGGATATTATACTGCCTTTATTACGGACAGCTTAAGTACAATGTTACGACTACTTGGAGAGGAGTCGGCGGAAGCTAGTTAGTTAATACAGGCACGGTCCAGGATGGATCCGGTGGAACTATGTAACGAGGAATGGTAGCCAAGGTCACGTGATGTGATCTATATAATCTGTGTAATCTGTGTAATCCATGACAAAGTAGATAGAGCACACATACCTTACGGAGCGAAGGGATTTCTTAGGCGTATAGTTGTGTATTTAAAGGACCACAGTTCCTACCCAGATAGTTCTCTCTTTATAGTAAATCTCAGAATATAATTAGAGTTAATCTATTAGGCAACTACTTCACTAGTTATTACTACGTTATTAACCTATTTATATCTATATATCTAGCCCAATAATAGAACCCACCGTAGTTCTTACTATAAGGTTTCATTATATATTTACTACTAAGGTTACGGTATTAAATAGGAGTTAAATAATATGCCACCTAAAGCACTAGTCACAATACTATTAACAGCAGCTACTACCTTAGGTAGAGATACTAGTATAGCAGACATAGATTCTTAGATGGTTATATAAGGTTAGTTATAGGAAATGGTTAATCACTTATAAGACAATAATAGGATACTTAAAGAACGCATTAATAGAATTAGAGCAGTAAAGGTTAAGTTACCTTTAATTAAACGGTTCTTAGGAGAGAAGTTAAAGCTTAAAGGGTTCCTTATATAAATGCATTTCAAGGTTATACAGGAGGGAGCAAAGTTGGCAATATTATTAAACCAAGTGGTGTATACAGGGTTGTTCCTAACAGGATAAGCACTTAAGTGGTTTAAACCTTATCTTACCAAAATATAGGCTAATAGCATAACAACTACTAACCAAGATGTACAGTACATATTTGCCAGTTGGAATGGGTTTGTAGAACGGCTAACGCAGATATTTAGAGACCTAGAGGCAATAACTACAGCAAAATAAAAGCTTTAGAACCTAACGCAATAAACCTTAGCAATAGAGTATACAACACAGTTTTAAATGCTAGCTATATAGGTTAAATGGAACAATAAGGCGCTTATAGCACAGTATAAATAGAGACTTAAGGCTAAAGTCTAGGACGTAATCATCCTAATAGAAGATATAGATACTCTAAGAGAGTTAATAGATTAAGCAATAAAGATTAATAACAGGATCTATTAAAGGGAATAAGCTAAGAAAGGGTAAGACAGAGTTCCATAGTTATATAAGGCACAGAGCACGCATTAGCAAACATAAAGCTAAAAACCATGGAATGGCGTAGAGCCAATGGACCTAAGTAGTATTAAAGAATCTAAGAGATAGATAAAGAAACTATGGAAACCTAGAGGTTAAAAATTAAGTAATTATAGGACTAGGGAGCAGAGGCCAAACCAGGGATCTTAGTAGTAGAAGACGTTTAGGCGGACTCTACAACAAGAAAAGTAGTTTAAAGATAGAGCTTATATAAATTACAGAAAATAAGGTCATTTTGCCAGAGACTGTAGAGGTGGTTAAAGTAACTACGCGGTAAAAGGCACCAGGTTGTTAGAGTATAATAACATAGATATAGGGATATTGCGTGGGACTAAGGAGTGTTTAATTAAATACTTTGCATTTTATTATAACAACGCATGCTAAATTTATAAAGACGCTAAGTATAGCGCAAGCTATTAGCTACAAGAGCTAGAGTTAAAAGGGCTTAAAGGAACCACAAAGTTAAATAAAGAATAAGATCAACTCTATAAGCTAGATTAAGATATTAAAGCAATATATAGACAAAGATTAGCAACAATAACAATAGAGTTAGAGTACTTATTAATTAATAGCAATAAGAAAAAAAATGGGGCTAATTAGGAGCACTTACACCTTAATAATACAACAGAAGTAGAGACTGGAACCACCATAGAACACAGATTAGTAACGGGTATTATAACACTATTAGATACAATTTCCATTGCTTTATAAAATAGAAGGAGTAATATCTAAAGATAATTAAGCAAGTAGACAACTGCTAGTGCTAGCTTACCACTTATAAAAGGTAAAAGGCTATAGGTCTAAAATTCTTAAGAAGAAATAAGGAAAGCTCTAGACTTATAAAGTGTAACAAGAATAGCTTAGAAACCTACAACGGACGAAAACCAATAGGAAAGAGTAGTAACTTAGTTTAGTAATAAATAAATAAGTATAGGATGTAAGTTTAAGAACTATAAGTTTAGGGAATAAATAAGAACGTTATTAAAAAGCTAAGATTTTAAGAAACAAATAAGGACTATAGCAATTCCAGGTAAACACGGTGTTTAGCCTAAAGATTAAAAAGTTAATACTAAGATTAGGAAGCAAGACAACTTTAAGGATCTAGCTGCAAGATATAGAAAATAAGAAACTATAGATAAGTTTAGGCAAAGAATTATTATATAGCAAGAGCAAAAGCTAGATAAAAGGTTAGCTATGCCAGGTTATATAAGGGACAGAGCACCTATATAAAAAGTCACTAATAGGCCTAGTGCAGGGACACCTAGAGTAAAATAGTTAGATAAACTGGAATAAGAAGAGGATCTAAATATTCTAGTTAGATTTAAAGAAAGATATACTAAAGAATATTATAACGCAGCAATAATAAGGTACTTTCTTATAGATAGACTATATACACTAAACCAGTTGTATGGAAAGTGGTATAGGCAATAACACAACAATAAATAGGAAGACTTTTACATATAGCTAGACAAAAAAGTTGTCTAAAACCAATCTATTACAAAAAAATACATAATTTATATTAAAGGAGCATTAATTATAATATTAAGGAACCTAAAAGAGGGATCCAGGGACTAGAGAAGTAAATAACAAATCTTAGTACCCGTAGTAGAAATACCAGTAGTTAGGTTAACTAGGTATTAGTTTAAACTTAAGAATAAAAATAAGTTAAGAGTTAACCTAAGTCACCTAGCATACTATATATTATCATAGATAGCTTATATGGATAATATGTATAATATATATAGAGCACCAAAGAATAAAAACTAGAAGTACCTAGTAAGGATATATTAGGCACCAGAGGAGAAGCGGTTTAGAGACGCTAAGTATATACATAGATAGCACCTAGTAGAAGTACAGAGTTAAGGGGACCTAATACTTTAACCCAGAAGATTCCTTACAGAAGAATGCCTAGATAAATAATAGTGGTAGGACTACCTAGAAAACACTTATCCATGGTATATAGAGGAAAAGAAGCAAACTAAGTATTAGCTAAAAGTGGACTAAGTATAAATGGGATCTAGTAGCTAACAGTTAAAAAAAGGGGAGGCCTATAAAACCAGAGGGAACTAGTGGTAAAGCCTTAGACCCTTAAAGGAGTTTAAGGACGACACCTAAACTTATAAGTTAAGTAGTAAGATCAGCAGTTTAAAGCATTAATAGACAATAGAGTAATAAGAAACCACATATTACTAGTAGCAGTGGAAAGGATAGGGTTACTATATAGATAAAAGGAACACCTATATCCACTTACAATAATTTTAGGAGATTAGATAGCCTATAAAGAAGGCATTATTAATCTTAAAATAGGACCTATTTAGTTAACTATTAAAGGGAGACCAGTTAAAGTGTCTTTTAATATCCTACTATTAGGAAAGGATAAGGCGATACTAGGAATACCTTAGTTATAGAAATATAATCCAAAAATTAATTGGGTTATAGGTTAGGTTAATATTAGAAATACTTAATAATATAAAATACAACAGCAAACCAAGTTGGTATAGTACTAAGTCAGAGCAATATACAAAGAGACTAAGTAAGGCTTAAGTTATATACCAAAGAGATACCACAAGTATAGTAGAAAGTTATGGTCACCAGAAAGTAAAAAGCTGTTAGAATATACAGTATAGGACTATAAGATAGAGTTAAAAGAAGGAATAAGTCCAAAGTTCTTTTTAATCTATAAGCTTACTAAAACAGAGTTAGTAGCGCTTAAGGAGTTTATCTAGGAGAACTTATAAAAGGGATATATTAGACCATTATAGTTATTAGTAGAATATCCAGTATTATTCATCCTAAAGAAAAACGGAAAACTTAGGATGTGTATAGACTAGACAGTTAAATAGCATCACTAGAAAGGATAGGTATCCTTTACCCTTAATTAGCAAAATCCAAAATAGGATAGGTAACATAAAGATCTTTATAAAGATAGATTTAAGGTAGGCATACTATTAGATCAAAATTAAGGAAGGCAACAAATAGAAGGCAGCCTTTAGGTTAAAGGAAGGACTATACAAACCATTAGTTATACAGTTTGGGCTTATAAATGCACCAGTAACATTCTAGAAATAAATTAATAGTATATTAGGAGAACACCTTAATAAGTTTATTATAGTATACCTTAATAACATTATCATCTACTTAGAGAATAAGAAAGAACATAAGGAACACGTTAAATGGGTCTTAAAGAGACTATAAGAAAAACAAATACTAGTAGCAATTAAGAAATGCGAGTTCTTTATAAGAAAGACTAATTTTATAGGATTTATTATAGAACTAGGAAGAATTAGTATAGACCTAAAGAAAGTTAAAACTATAGTAAATTAGCAAGAACTAGAGAACGTTATATAGTTAAAATCATTCCTAGGATTTTGCAATTACTATAGGAGGTTTATAGCATAATAGTTAAAAAGCATTAAGCCATTTACAAGGTTAACAAAAAAGGAGGAACTGTAGGTTTAGGGTAATAAGTAGAAAAAGCTATTCCAAAAACTTATAGAGTTATTTACCTAGGAACCAGTCCTCAAAATCTACCAACCAAAGTTAGAAACAGTTGTTAAGATAAATATATTAGACTTCACACTAGGAGCATGTTTGCTACAGAAGCATTAGGACACATGGCATCCAGTAGCATACTATAGTTAGAAGATAACACCACCAAAACTAAACTATAACATCTATAATAAGGAGTTGTTAGGTATAGTTACAGCGTTAAAGGAATAAAGAGCATTCTTACAAAGCATAGAGAAACTGTTTATAGTTAAGACGGACTATAAAAACCTTATAGGATTCCTAATAACAAAGAAACTTAACCAAAGACAGGTTAGATAGGCGGAAATGCTTATAGAATACCATTTTAAAATTTAGTATACCAAGGGTACAGACAATACACAAGCAGATACTCTAAGTAGGAAGGCTAAACTACAAAGTAACAAAAAGCCATTAGGAGCTTTATTACAAAAGGATTAAGATAGATTAATTAGGTACAATTATCCAAAGATTATAGCAACTAGAGAAAGGCAGATCCATAAATCACTAGAAAGTAATTAGATATAAAAGATCCAAAAAGTATAGGTAGAGGATCTAGATATAGAATAGTATAAGAACAAAAAAGTAACCTATATTCCAAGGTCTATTACAAAAGAGTTTATTAAGTTATTCTATAAGGGACTAACTCAAGGACACAACAGAGTTATAGGCTTAGTATTAAGACTTTAAGAGAAATATATTATTTAAGGAATCTAGGGACTAGCGAGAAAAGTTATAAGAGAATATCTAAATTGCTAAAGAAATAAACCAATAAGGCATAAGCCGTATAGAGGGCTATAACCTATTAAAATACCAGAAAGACCATAGGAAGTCATATTATAGGACTTTATTATTAAGTTACTAAAGTCAAAAAATCCTATTACAGGACAAAATCATAATATAATCTTAATAATAGTGGACAAGCTTATAAAGTAGGGATACTTTATAGCATACACAAAAGAGATATTAGCAAAAAATATTACTAGAATCTATATTAAGGAAGTATTTATAAGACACAGAGCACTAAGCAAGATTATATTAGACAGAAATCCAAGATTTATAGCAGCATTCTAAAAGGTATTTTTGGCGGAACAAGGAGTTTACATAGCAACCTCAACGGCGTATTATCTACAGATAGATGGACAAATAGAAAGATTAAACTAGACACTAGAATAGTATCTAAGGCACTATATTAATCATGCACAGAATAATTAGGTATTATTATTACTAGTTATATAGTTTACATACAACGTAACACCATAAGAAAAAATGGGAATGTTACTATTTAAGGCGAATTACGGGTACAAGCCAAGATCATTATTATTGCCACATCAAGCAAAGAAGATAAGTAGCACAGCTAAAGAAAGAATAGAGACTTTAATAAACCTTTATATAGACCTTAAAGAAACAGCTAAACTAGTACAAGAATAAATAAAAAGGTACTACAATGCTAAGAGATCTAAGGGACCAGATCTTAAGAAGGGAGATAAAGTGTGGCTACTACACAAAAATTTTAAAAGTTAACAACCAAGCAAGAAGTTAAACCACATTAGACTAGGACCTTTTAAAATTACGTAAAAATTTTTATTAGTTATATTTAAGTTAAACCTACCAGCCAAAATAAAAATTTACCCTATATAGCATATTGCAATACTAGAGCTAGCATATAGAGGTATTAAACCACCAGTTTATAAGGCAGACATATATAGAGGGCAAGAAGAAGACAAGTGGCAAGTTTTAAAGATTATTAGTTATAAGGACGTGGATAATAAAATGTGGTATAAAGTAAAATAGATAGGCTATAGTAAGACCACCTAGAAACCACTAAGCAATCTAGAGAACGCTATAGGAAAGGTATAGGAGTATTAAAAGAAAATAGGTTAAATAGCATTAATAAAAAAGGATTACTAAAGAATAAGTCACCTAAGGGGGACCTAAAAGGAGCGATTACTAAGCTACTTAGAGTTGTTTCCCTTACAGGAGGAAAGTCTGTTCTTTTATTACCCAGCTTAAACAGACCCTATTAAACAAGTTTCCACTCCTTAGAATGAACCTTCTTATAAACATATTTAAGGCGTTAAAGACAAGCATAAGCTAGACACTAAGCTTTAAGGACATATACGGACTCTTCTAAAACATATTAAACCTTAAGCAGCGCGGAGGCTAGTTTACCATTAAGTTTCTAAGCAGTAGATTAAACATAAGACCTTATAATAAGTTACTTAGGGAACCTAAAGACTATTAAGAGTTATAGGACGCACACACTTAGCGTTAGAGACGGAGCGAACGTTATAGGATAATTAAATATTTACTTTAGTGCACTCTAAGCAAGAGGAAGGTTGTTAAGATAAAGGACTCGCTAGTATAACACAAACCAACCCCTCTTTTACACAACAAGAATATAGAGACGGCATTATCTTACCCAAAGACAGTATTATAGCAACGGTGCGAGACCAATAAGCTATAAAAGAAGAAGAAGAAGCTTTAGGTATAATAAGTAAGGATATTAACTAAATTAATTAAACGGACATTATACCTCTAGTGGATAACTTAGAGATGTTAGGAATCTTTAAGGACAAAGATAAAGAGGAGGGAGATAGTATTACAGATAGCTTAAGTATAATATTATAACTACTTAGAGAGGAGTTAGCGGAAGCTAGTTGGTTAATATAGGCATAGTTTAGGATAAATCCGGTGGAACTATGTAATAAGGAATAGTAGCTAAGGTTATGTAATATAATCTATATAATCCGTAACAGAGTAGATAGAGCATACATACCTTATAGAGCAAAGGGATTTCTTAGGCGTATAGTTGTGTATTTAAAGGACCATAGTCCCTACCCAGATAGTTCTCTCTTTATAGTAAATCTCAGAATATAATTGGAGTTAATCTATTAGGCAACCACTCCACCAGTTATTACTACGTTGTTGACCTGTTTATATCTACATACTCAGCCCAATAATAGGACCTACTGTAGTTCTTGCTACAAGGTTCCGTTACAGCCTTTATCTATTAATATAGAGGTAAATCCGTAAGATTATTGTAATAGGTGGCCCTATTTGTCCATTATACCCACAAATAGGAATTGGTTTAGGCAGTTCTTTAAGGGGTACATTTAAAAAATTGGCCAGCTTTATAGCACACTAGGTGTCTATTAAGGCAAAGGTATTTGCTTTAGAGTTAACTAAAATAGAGGTTAAAACTTAATATCTATTACGGAATAAAGTATAAGGGATATGTCAGGAAAAAATTTACTAGCATTTAATTTTGCCTTTCTACTATTTTAGCATTTGCTAGCATTTCCAGCATTTCCTAGCATTTAGCAGCTAAATGCGGCATTTATAATTAAGTATTAGCATTTAGCAGCTAAATACAGCACTTATAATTAAGTCTTAGCATTTAGCTACTAAGTGCCAACTATAAGATTACTAAGCATATATAAAAGTATAATTTTTAGAATTTTAATATTATCAATAATAAAAAATTATTTTTATTTTTTATATATTTTATTAATATTAGTAAGCATAGGGGGTATTATAAAAATTTTTACCAGCATCTTAAGTTAGGTTTATGCTAGTCTAGCAATTTTAGCATTTAGCCGCATTTAGTTGCATTTTGCAGCTATATACTACACCACTAATAACAATGCTGCAATTTGCGGCTAAACGCTGCCTTAATAATAAAAGTGCTATAAGCTGCAGCTTAATGCTCTCTTAGAAATAATAATACTAGAAATATTTTAGTTGGCTGAGTTTACTATATATACTACACCACTACCTGTAAGTTACTGGAAGACATATCCCTTGGCCCGCGTATACGCCACTATACAATTATAATAGGTTTCGCTATGTGGCAGCTATATATAGTGTTTAGAACTATCTATAGTTGCATTATACTCTTACAATTATTACTAGCATTATATAGTTTTGGTATCTTCCTTGCCTTAGCCTACTTTTAAGCTTAAATCGGCCTTCTCCTTATACACCAACTTCTGTAGTAACAACGTGAATTTAGTTGACTTTAACATCCTCTACTTAATACTTAACTTCTAATTGGCTATAATAGTACTATAGTAGACGGGCTTAGTCTGTCCTTATTAATCTATTTAAGTAAACAGTTACTTTACCTCTAAGAGCTTATGGCTTGACTTAACTATAATGGTGTAATTTATACGCTATAAGTTAATAGACAGCCTAATTAATGTAAAGGTGCAAAGTAGGATCTACTTAGAGTTATTAGTGTTAAAGGTTTGCCTAGCCTTGGCCTTTTTAATATTAGATATACTAGCTGTATAGCGGAGCACCTTGTCTTTACCATATTCTTTATATAGCCTATTAAACCAACAAGCTAGTATAAGAGGTAAGTAAGTAGTAATAATAATCTTATATACTAAACCGTCTATCCGTTTTTTGACATAAACGCAATTATAGATTTTTTTAGCTTTAAAGAACTTTGCATTCTGTTAAAAATAGCGGTTAAGCATATTGGTGAACTCCTTACTAAGCGGGTTAGTAGTTTACTTAGCGATAATTGGGTCCTTAAGTGTGCAACTCTGAGTTTTTAGGCGTTTATTATTGGACTTAATTATAATAGGGGCTTGCTAGTCCTAGTATTGGACAACCTAGGCTACGCTCGCTGCCGTTTTCGCGTTGGTATATAACTTAGCTTAGGTAAGTTTCGGTATTTTAGGTTTAGTATTTAGATTGCTGCTATCTTCCTCCCATATAGCTAGAAGTTCCTTATATTGGCGCCTCTACTCTGTCCTTACTTAGTCCTTTATGGTTATAATTATAGCCGCCTTGGTGTTATTAGGGTCGGCCTATAATATAACTAATTTAAGATAGCTGTTCTTTGGGATAAGCTTTTGCTAGTTAAACCAGAGTGTTAACTCCCCTCTATATATCTGAAATATTAGAATGACTATATGTGACGGCTCGCATAAATGCCTCTAAACCGAAGCTTGTGGATTGCTATCTAATAAAGATACTAAACTAAGGAGAAGAAAAGAAGGGGGTTGCTAGGACCATAGTAAACATATATAAAAGGGCAGACGCCAAGGCGCTAGCGGTAAGCGAGCCAATTGTAGGTTGGCAGAATATGGCAGCAGCATGGCAGAATTTGGCAGGTGACGCGCTTTAGCACCGTTATATCACCCCCCTCTCCTGAAAAAGCCTGCCCTTAGGCGTTGTCTGAGCTCCCTATTATTATCTAAATTGTTGTAATTATCTAACCCTTCTTCCTAGCATTTAATCTAGTTGTCTAATTTACGTGGTAGTCTAGGAAGATTAGGGTGGGCTAGGTGGAAATCTTATAGCTTATAGGGGGAGTACTTAAAATTAGATACAGGGTACCACTCTAAGTCGTTGTTATGGCCTACCTAGCTTGCACGGTATTTTAAGATATTACGGACCTTTTTTACTACTAGGATTTCTTTAACTTCCTATTCTTTGTCCTTAGCAATCTAGATTAGTGGTAGGGGGTCGTTATACTGTCTAGGTAGTGGATTATCCGCAGCCTTTTATAGCTGGTCTGGGGAGAAAACGGGGTGGATCCTTATTAACTCTGGTAGCTTAACCTTAAAAGAGTATCCTACCTTTTAAAGAGTCTTGTATGGGCTAGCTATTTAGTGGTTTAACTTACGGCTCGGCTTCTAGGTTTTTTAGTTTTTTATTAACACCTATACCTTATCTCCTACTTAGAAGTCTTCCTTGCGATAATATTGGTTTATATTAGACTCCTTTTTTTCTTGCGCCTTTCTTATAATTGTTTAAGTAGTCTTTTAGGCTCTATACATTCTTTTAGTAAATACCTAGGCCTCCTCATGGCTGAGGCGTTTGCGGGCCGTAGTGGGTTTAGTAGGCCTATCCTAATTAAAGGACGTTTGTGGTGCATACCTATAGAGCAGTTTAAATGGGGACATCCCTATACTATTATAAGGGAGTGTAAGCTGCGCGTAGTCTATTATAGGTAGTAATTCCAACTAGTTGTCCTAATAGTAGTCTATAAAGGGCCGTAGTTGCTGGTCGAGGTACTAGTTTATAATCTTAGTTTAGCCGTCAGTCTAAGGGTAGAATATAGTAGAGAGCTTAATCTTAATCCTAAGGATATGGTAGAGTTTATTCCAAAAATCTAATATAAACTGGGGGCCATAGTTAGAGATAATTAATTTAGGGGCGCCGTAGAATCAATAGATGTTGTTAATATAGAGGCGGGCCATATCCTTCGCAGTCGTGGTCTTAAAACAAGGGAGGGAGACGGATTACTTGCATAGTTAGTTAACCACTATAAAGGCTACATTATAGCCGTGGGCGTCCTTTGGAAATGACTTAAAGTCTATAGTAATATATTGCCAAGGGCGTTCTAAAACTGGCAGTAGTTATAGCTACCCAGGAGTTTAATCTCTAGGGGCATTTGCGCGTTTATAGGCGTGGCAGTTTCTAACAAATTAATCTATATTAGATAGAAGTCCTCGCTAGTAGTAATAGGGCGCTAGTAGTTAATAGGTCTTATCACAACTAGGGTATACCATAGAGACTTAACAGTAGGCTTTACAGATTAACTCTATCCGTAGGTTATTAATATCTGGAACTATAAGCCGTCCTTAGTATAGAAGTAGTCCTTCTTCTATTTCCAAATTAGGGTCCTCCTTCGCGGCTTGGTTGCGGAGGGCTTTCAGGGAGTTAGCCGTACGGTTTATAGTTAGGATGTAGTCAACTAGCCCTATTAGTTTATCTAAGACTGCTCCCTCTAGGGGTGCTAGCTTATTCCGTTTAGAGTTTAGTTCTTTAAGAATTTACAGGTTAAGCTGTTCGGGATAGAGGAGGGCGCGCGTCTAGTATTAGGTCTTTAGCTTATCCTAGGGTCCTACATCTTGTTCCCTTTGGGTTAGTATATTAGCTTTAGTATTTTGCTTACTAGAACGATATATAATCGTAAAAAAAAATTTAAAGAGTATTTTGGCCTAGTAGGCTTGTTGTCCAGTAAGCTGCTTTATAGTTATAAAGTATTCTAGGGCTTTATAATCCGTATATATCTTAATCTAGGAGTTCGTGCCTTTAAGCTCTACACGCTATTAGGATAGTAATTGGATAATAGCTAGTATTTCTTTGTTATATACTTCGTAGTTATACTTAGCTAGATCCATTGTTTTCGAGAAGAAGGCAATAGGGTACTATTTACCGTCTAGATGTAACTATAATAGGATTCCCGCTATAACTCTATTAGAAGTATCTGTCTCTAGCATTAATTTAAGGTCCGGGTTATAGTAATAAAGGATTAGAGAAGAAATAAGCCGATTTTTTAACTCTCTAAAGGCTTCTATATAGTCGTTATTAAAGACAAAAGGCGTGTCTTTCCAGGTAAGTTGTATAAGAGGCGTTGCCATAACTCTATAGTTACGGATAAATTGGCGGTAGAAATTATAAAAACCCAGAAAGGACTGGATCCCCTTTACAGTGTAAGGGGGCTTCTAGTTGCGGATTACATTAACCTTTTTAGGGTTAACTTTAATCCTATCTATACTTACTATAAACCCGAGGTACTTTATGCGTTTTACCCCAAATTTATATTTCTTAATATTAACTTACAAACCCACATTCTATAATCTCTCTAGGACCTTCTTAACGTGAACTTGGTGCTTAAGTTTATTGTCTAAGTATATAAGGATGTTGTCTAGGTATACCGTGCAGAATTCGTTAAGGTAATTAAAAAAAATATCATTTATATACCTTTAGTACGTAGCCGGTCTATTTATTAGTCTAAAAGGAAGAACTTTGTATTTATAGGACCTATAATAGGTATGGAATGTTATTAAATCTTTAGATACAGGGTCTATCCTAATTCAGTAGAAAGCTTGGCAGATATTAAGTTTAGTAAAGATCTTTACCCAGCTTAGACGTGCGAGGGTTTTGTTAATTAATAGAATAGAATACTGATCCTTTTAAGTAATAGTATTTAGCTTCTAATAGTTGATATAAAAATAAAGGCCTCTACTAGGCTTTTTTATAAATAGGATAGGGAAAGCAAAAGGGGCTTAACTTAGCTTAATAAACCCTTTATCTAGGTTATTAATTAAGTACTACTTTATTGCTTTTAGCTTATTTATTAATTATTAGTAGAGGGGGCTATAGCCTAGCAAGTTATTGGCTTCTAATTAAATCTTATAATTATATGTCTAGTAAGGGGGTAACTTATTTAAAGCTGCCCTTAAGAACGCGTCCTTGTACTTAGCATAGATAGTAGGAAGAAGGCATTTAACTAGTTCCTTGTTAGTTTCCTTAATTGGCTTTTCTTCCCTCTTGTTAATAATCCGGTTAATCTTATATAGGCTTGTTGTAAAGACCTTATTTTCCTTTTAGTATATATTGAAGTGGAACGCTATAGCGCTAATTACAGCAATGTCTACTATAGGGGGGTTGTAGGATAATAGGGGCGTATATAACCTTAGGGCCCTTTAGGGTATTAGTGTTGTTATTACTCCTTTTAGCTCCTATTGTATCTTTTAGAGGTTATCCCTTATATCTTATTAGTATGTTCTTTTTTATACTAGTTGGATCTGCGTGATTTGGACGCCGTCTATATTACTATCTGTCCCGCTTCTATACGTAGAGTCCTCCTTAAATGTAGCGCTTCGGGAGAGTATCTTTATTAGTACGGAGTTCTTTCTAGCTTTGTGGCGGGTGTTTTCTTGGGCAAAGGCTAGGTTATAGGCCCAGACATCCTACTAATATATAGGGTTAGACTTTATAGCTAGTGTCTTATAGTCGGTTCGGATTTCTCTAATAAAGGAGGGTAATTTCAGTCTATCCTCTAGCCAGATAAACTGTCTTTGTTATACGTTCAGCTAAATATTAAAGTAGGATATCCATTTTTAGCTAAGGATTATATTGTGGGACCCTAGGTCTAAGATGCAGAAAGGGATACTATATTAATATTATCTATTAAGGGAGATATGTAACTTTAGGATATAGGTAACCGGCTTACTGGCTTAGCCGTTATAGCCTTTTACCTAGATAGGCTTCTCTAGTAGGGTAGCTTTTACATTTAGAAACTTAGCAACGTTAATTATACAGGCAGTATTTATAAAGGCAAAGCTATTTGCTCTAGTGTTAATAAGGGCAGTTAAGTTAACTCTATATCCATTTTAAAATACTGTACATGGAACTATAAAGTATTTTCTACCTATTAACTAACTTAGATCAATCTCTTTAAGATTAATAGGATACCCTAGGGGGGAGTTTTTCCCTAGGGTTCTTCTTTTCCTGACTTATTAGATGTTTCTTCTTCCTTTATCTCCTTGATATCCCCTAGTTCTGGGTAAGATAAGGTAAAATGACCCTCCTTATTATAGTTGTAGCATGTGGCCGAGGCGGGGTTAATTAGGGTATTGCAACAAGTACTAGTTAAGGGCGTAGTACGTAGCTGGTTAGGTAAGGCTCGCTAGTGCGTAGTTATAACCGCTTTTAGTATAAGAGTAGACGTAGCTTGTCTTCCTGCTCTAGCTCCTGTAGGTATGGCTAGCGAGTTGCGATTGCTATATAGTCGCTTCTACTAATTAAAGTAGGCGTTAATCCGCTTTAGTTCTACGTCTAAAGATAGGTAATAAGCTATAAGTTTTTTATAGGTTAGTAGGTTATCTAAGGTTACAGCAATCTTCTCTTATAGCCGGATTGTCAGCTTATTGTATAAGTCTAAATGGTAGTTCTTAAGGGGAACCTGGCCTTCTCCTATAAGGTGTAGGAATTGAGTCTAGAATTTGGTAAAGGGTTGGTTTGGTTTTATTATTAGGCGATTATAGTTATATTGGGCATCCCGTACTTTGTTTAGGTTAACGTAGATAGTAGCTAGGTGCCGTATTATCTTGTTAATAGATGTAAATTGGACAGGGGAATCGTCCTCAAACTTGGCTTAAAGGTGCCGTTGGGCATCCCCTATGGTTCAACTAAAGAGGTAGAGCATTTTGGCTTCTTTAGAAAGGAAATAGTTATGGTTAACGCGGAGCTTTTCTTGTACTTAAATCCTCTAATTTTTAAAGGTAGGGTCTATCCTATTAGACAGTAGTTGGGGGTCAGGGAGCTTAACGGACTTTAATTGTTTTATTATTATATCCGTACTCCCTAATATGTCATATTTGGTTAAGTAAATAGGACAACTAGGACTTCTAAAAGGGGGGGCTAAGCTTTATAGGGCCGTGAGGCTGTCTAGGATCTCTTACAGGGTCTCCTATGTGCTTTAAGCTTAGAGACAGTTAGCTTCCTAATTGGCCGTTAGGGCACGAATCTATTTGTGTACATCTATACTATTATTATTATCCTTAATTTTGGATCCTAATTAAATCTCGTGTTCTTCTTAGGTTGGGGTAGCTTTTTTAGATAAGCTTGCTTTAGGTACTATTGTTGGCTTTCTAGGGTTTATTAGAATTGTATAATTCGGTTTTAATTCTGGGGGTACAGGTCTAATCCTATCTAGTTTATAGGGTGGGATATTATTAAGGCCTTCCCAGGCAATGTAAAGTTGTTTTGGTGTCTAAGTATAGTATGTTAACGCGTTATTGCAGACGAAGTTTCTTATAGGGTGGGATATTATTAAGGCCTTCCCAGGCAGTGTATAGAGAGCTTAGTATAATGTAACGGCTTACACAAATGCCTCTAAACCAAAGCTTGTGGATTGCTATCTAATAAAGATACTAAGCTAAGGAGAAGAAAAGAAGGGGGTTGCCAGGACCATAGTAAACATATATAAAAGGGCAGCCGCTAAGGCGCTAGCGGTAAGCGAGCCAATCGTAGGTTGGCAGAATATGGCAGCAGCATAGCAGAATTTGGCAGGCGACGCGCTCTAGCACCGTCACACTATATGGAAAAATGCAGCCAGTTTGCCGAATTTCTTATCTGCTATTGCTCTGGCTAGGTTGGTCTTTACATCCTTATAGAGACGGCTAAATTCCTTCTTCTTTAGCTAAATATTTTCTTCTTTAAGCTTAAGCAGTACTTTAAACTCTGTTCCCTTTAGCTTATCTACTTCTTCCCACTTAGGCCTCTTTAATCCTACTATAATGAACCATATTGGTTGCATTGGGTTCCTGTTATTAGGCGTGCTAGACGCATCCTATATAGTAGGGCTGCGATTATACGCAATATGGTACTCCTTAACTATATCCTAAATAAACGATATTAAGACTCTACTAGTTATGTCTAGGTGGTATTTATCCTAGAGGATACGCCCAACCTATATTACACTCTTCGATATCTGATATAATTTAGGGGTTTAGCCATTTAGGTGTTTCTATATACTGGTTCGTATAGTAATAAACTCGCATATTAGTTATGTGGTAATATAATTTTATATAGTAATTAGAAGGAATTAGGTTAAGTATTTTGGCGCTAATAGTTCCGTTATATTAAGGGCAGAGCGATAATTTTTCTTGAACCTGGCTTTACCCTATGGGTGTAATAGGAAAGTCTTGCCAACTAGATATATATTGTTGTTATTCTCCCATTATTCCTTATTAGTCTACTTAAGAGCCTTATAGATTTGCGGCTATTTGTCCTTTTTTAGTTTACTAAATATCTTAACTTTCTTATAGCTAGGGGCGAGAATTGCAATCTAGGACGGGTTAGGGCGCTTTATAATCGCGCTGTCTTATAATATTGCACTTGCGTCCTTTAGGAATCCTAGCAGGCCTAGGGTCGGCGTAAGGACGACTAAGTAGCCTTGCTGTGGGTCTGTAGGGTATAGCTTTTTAGAGTTATCTTCGCAGTAGTATATAATCGGCTGTTTTGCTGCCTATAGGCATTTTGTATCTAGTAGATGTATCTTAGGTAGGTAGCGGGTCACGTCCCTAGCGGCTTAGGCCTTTTAAACGTCCATTACGTTCTAATAATAAAAGTAGTTTATTAGCTATTGAGTAATTATTTATACAGTCTTGCCCGCGCTGGGTTTATCTATATAGATGCCGCCTCCTTTAATTATCCTCTTTTGCTTAAATGCCTAAGCCACATATACTACTTGGTATGGGCTAAATTTAAAGCCTAATGCGAGGCCCTAATTAGGGAGTTCAATTAGGGCAGTCTTGGAGAGTGCTTTTAATAAAATAAGTGGGAAATACTCTAGAGTGAGTAGAAGATCCGCCTCCGTTATATACGCTAGTGCGCTGTTTAGGTTGTCCTTCCTAGCCTTATAGAGCTGGGCTAAGAAATTTTACTAGTTAAGTTCTTCCTCTGCGTCTACGTCTTGGTTATTATTATTAACTAAATCCTTGTTTTAGTCGTTATTATTAATTAAATCCTTATCTTAGTCGTTATTATTAACCAATTCCTTGTCTTGGTCGTTATTATTGACTAAATTCTTATCTTTGTCTTTACTCTCTGCATCCTTAGAGTTAGTATAATATAGGAACTGATTATCGTGTCCACTAGCATGTTGCGGCAATTTACTGTTATCTGCGGTAACATCTTAAGGGGTATTAACGGTTGGTAATGCGGTAATAGGGTCGTCTATTATATTATCAGGCTAGTATATACCTTTAGGTTCAGTAATAGGTTATAGCAATTTGCTATTATCTGCGGCGATTTCTCCGGTACTGCTATTACTTGCTAATATAGGCTTATAGGCAAATGGGTTATGTCTTCCCTTTGCTAATTACCTTCTGCGCATAACCAGCTCGCTATTGCTATTTTTTATGAAGGTACCTGCCGCTAATTCTGGCCAAGGGCGCTTCCTATTTAGGTTGGCTTTGCGACTATTTAACTTCCTAGGCGTGGCTAGCTCGCTTTCATTATCCTCCACTAGGGCACTTATTGCCAATCTTAGTTAAGGCCACTTATTATGTCTGCCTAATTTAGTCTTGCTGTTATTTAATTTCTTATATCTAATAGGCTCGCCCTTGCTGTCTTCCTTAGAGCCATATACTGCTAATCCTAAATAACTCTACTTCTTACCTTTTTCTAATTTGCTCTTACTACTAGCCTTATACAGTGTTAGGACTTGCTAGCTGTCTTTTATGCTATGTCTATTGCGTCTAGGTGCCTTAGATTTAATAGCTGACGGTATATTATTAGTAGTAGTGACTTGGGAGTTTGAGCTGGGAGGCAAGAATAATGCTATAAGTACGGCCTCCTTTGTGCCATTTTTCGCCATTTCGCTAAGAGCTACAATAAGTGTGCCCTCTAACTGTATTGTGAGGTTTTTATATCTCTACGGCGATATATAGATGTTCTTTTTAGGCGGACCGTTGATGTTAAGCTTTATATAGGCTTGCAGTTCCTCCTATAGCTTGCCTAAAGCTATATATAGGTTTCTGCTTATTAGATATAAGACTTAGACCACCCTAACTATTAAGCCTATGGATTAGATTTCAATCTTAATATCTCCCATATTAATTATATTGCTTACTACTAGGGTTGCTAGCTAAAGCAAAGGGATACTATGTAGTGGGTTTGCGGTAATATCTATAGGCTGTATTATATATAGCAGCTAAGGTGGCGTCGTCTTGTTTTGTGCTTTGGTCTTTAGGGGTAACGTATATTTATATAGAGGTAGGTTTTTTAATTTCCTGGAGGTACTTAGTATTCTCCTTACGTGATTAGAATAAGCACTTCCTATAATTTTTAGGATTACCTGCAGTTTCCAATCCGGTAGAGTATTGGTAAATTGCAGGAGTTGCTTATAAAACTCCTTAACATATCCTTCTTTTATTATTATAGAGTTGCCGCAATATATTACGTGCTTAGGCTTAACTTTAATCACGACATCTTTAACCATCTTTTTTAGTCTATTATAGTTTTTAATACTTATTCTAAAGCCTTAGGCAATGTCCATATCTTTAGTTGGCTTTGGGTTCGCCTTATACCACGCATCTAGCTTTGCCTATAGTTGTGTCATTATTAAGTCGCTTATTCGGTTAAATATGTGCAATATTGCGGTATATATTAAGTAGAAGGTGACTGTTAAAGTAGGGGGGCTTTATGCGGTAGCTGGCTAGTGCTATACTAGTATAACTCTAGTGTTAGATATAGTTAAAGGTTAGTTATTGGAGAGATAGAAGGTAGGGTAAGTGAGGTAAATAAAGGAGAGGTGAAGTGGTAGATCTTCTAATTGCCCGCACGTGCCCGCATAGAGGTGAAATTGGTTATTATTTGCTGCTACTGGTCGGTAAATGCGGCTAGACTTGGTGCTGTGCAGTTAAATAAGGGCACAATTATATAACTTATAGGGACTACCCTACCTAGCCTATTTAGGGCTAGGTAGTGGTCTAATACTGCCAAACTCTTATAGTTTTTAATGCAAGTAATTTGTTAAGTGCCTATAGAGGGGTAACTAGTTATTATAGTATAGTAGAATATAGGAGGTTGTGGGCGTTACTATATTTCTTATTATTATATAAAGTTGGTATATATGCGCGCCGCCAGAGTTAGAGGGCTGGCCTATATCTATACGTGTGGGCTCCATCGCTGCGAAGTGTTTGCTATATAATAGGTAGTATTTCTAGTAGACGGTAATATATTACACTTATTGTAGGCGTTACTATATTTCTTATTATTATATAAAGTCGGTGGATATACATACCACTAAAGTTAAAGGGCTGGCCTATATTTATACGTGTGAACTCCATTACTGCGAAGTGCTTAGTATATAATAGGTAGTACTTCTGGTGGACGGCGATATATTATACTTACTTCATAATCGCTAGTGTTATTGTTATACTACTGGGTAGTACTTAAGGCCCTGCTAGGTAACTCTATCTAGAATAATAATTATCTAGTGCACAGTTTACTTTTACGTCTGTGCTTAAATATCTAGTGCTTGTTTAAATATATATCTACAGCAAAAAGTAGTAGGAGGTTTTGTATCTTATATTGTAAGTTTATACAATTAATAGCATTTTATAGTATTTTGCGGTATATTGGGGCATATTAGGGCATTTTAGGATAGTAGATATGTTATATATACCTAGCATCTAGCTGCTTAGCAATGTTAACTTATCTTACTATTTATCTATTTAGTATTATATAAGAGGTTAGTATTCTACTATAGCATTTATTGTGTTAGAGTCTCTTATATTTAATATCTTTATTTTAGATCTGTTTAGAACTATATATAGTCTTATAATATTCTACTCTCCACCTAATACTCCTATAAGAGATTGTTTAGCTAATAATACCTTATCTCTTACTAATTAAGGGAGGAAAAGACTTATACTTTCTAGTAGTGGCAGGCTGTGCTTATTAGTAACATTTTTAATAGATTATAGTATTTGAGTTTCTATTTACTTATAATATAATTAGCCTACCTATAGTAAAGTGCTTTTACTTTACTACTCGCTTCTCTTTTCCCTTACCCTTCTATATATCTATATACTCGCATTATAAACTATAAAAGCTGGATAGTACTAGACTATTGCCTAGCCTATATTAAAAGATAGGCTAAGTAAGGTAGTCCCTGTAACTTATACTATACCACGTCTTCCTCTATAGGTTAGTCTTATCACTATAGATTCGCCCTTATACACGTTCGACCTACGGAGTATATAACTATATACTTTACTGCCAAGGCCTTACTTATACAATTTTATTAGGGCGCGCCTTATCTCCTTACCTTTACTAATTAACCTAACTCTATTAACTACCCTCCCTTACCCCTACCTTACTAGTATTTACCTCTACAACTAGTGCCTCCGTAGATCTATCTAGGCTATAGAGCCTTATAATATAGTAAGTTAGCTGCCTTATCTTTAACCTTAGCTATATAATAGAGAATCTATATTTACTAATATATTTATACAGACTACTACTTAACACAGCCTGCTACTAAAATGAACCTACCCACTAATTATTTTATAACTTGTGATGTTAACTATATCTATAACTATAAAAAGTTCGCTAAGGGCATTGTGGTTTTTAAGATTGCCTTAACTATGGCAGCTATGGGCTCTGGTGTCTTATAAGGCAACGGCAAGGGCCTTATACTTAATAAGCCTCTTCTTTTAGAGCTTAGCAGTCTATACCTCTTAGCTAATAATGCTCTAAAATGCCATCTCTATCTATCTACCAGCTATATATGCGTTAATTATCCTCTTAAGAAAGCTTTTTAACTTTATCATGACTATAGTAAGGCTGGTCATCTTAAAGCTAACTGCCCTAACCCTATATATAATAATTATAGGGAAGCCGGTTATCTTAAAAATAACTATCCTTATATGATATACAACTGATATAGTGCCATGGGCTATAGAAAGCAAGACTATCCCTAGCTATTAGATAAAAAGAAGTAGACTTGCCTAAACTGTAACTCCCTGGACCATTAAACTGTCTTCTGTGGTTATATATATAAGAACTATAGAGTTATAGGGCACAATATTAATAATTGCATAAGTAGACCTACTTTAACTTGGGTAATAGACGCCGTAACCGCTCTAGGTAAGGTAGATGTACTAGTTACTGCCACTTTAAGTATAGCTACTACCTTTCTATTACCTAAACCTCTTAATACAGCTAGCTTCCATCTAGTAGCAGATAGCCTAATAGATAATCTAGATACCTATATAGAGGATAGCAATTCTATAATAGCTAAATCTTTAAATACACTCTAGCTTCTAAACAATAACTACCTTATAGTTTAGTTTATTACGCAAATTATTAAAGAGCATATTATAGTATATGGTATTATATTCTAGGTGTCTTATAAGACCAGTAGAATGCCTACTTATTGTTTATATAAGACGGTGTCTGTTTAATTCACGGATGCCAATATTGCCAGCAACGTTAAGGTTGGCACTGCTAATACTGCTTCTCTAGTTACTTAACGACTATTATATCTAACCACGCTTAAGCATCTTACTCATATTCTCCCACAAGATGCCATAACCCTACAACTTTACTATATTAGGTTCGTTATCGCCTCTAACAAACTCGCACTAGGTATGCGCACGTTACTTAGCAAGTACTTTTTTATCAATAGGGACTTTAGCCCATTTACGCCGTAAATCCACAAAGCTTAGGATATGCTGTTGAATAGTCCTATAGTTGTTGTCTACTTCTTTATACTAGGCACTAAATAGCTTAATAGCTATATTATAAGCCTAAACGCAAGCCTATAATAGTAGAGCGTTAATAATCCTTTAGGTCGCTAGTAGAAGAACTATAATATAAATATCTAGCTTAGCATGCAGCTCTTAGTGGGGGATTGACCATTATATAAAATCCCTATAAGGTATTAGTTTAATAGCGTTCTTAAGTATTTTATAATCTAGTTCTATGCCGCAGTTATAAGCCTTAAGGCCATTAACTAGAACCCCTAGGTACCTACTATTATTTATCTTATTACCTTTCTAGGCGGCGTGGACTAAGTCTACTACGCTGCCATCTAGATAGTTAATAGTCTTACCCTTTACACTGACTCTATCATTAATATCTTATTCCTAGGTAAAGATGCAGATAGCTAGGCTAGCTAGAAAGGAGTCATTGTTAATACTACTCCCTTTAGCTCCGGCTATAACTACTATACTTTTATCTTTTAACTATAGGTAGGTTATAAATTTATACTAAATTCTATATTTGCTCCAGAGCATATCCTAAACAGCGATAACTTTATAATAGTTAATAACCTAAACAAGGCCCTAATTACGGCATAGGGCATTAATTATCTTATAACTAAGCATGTCCCTAAGGTTAGAATCTCCTAAGAGATTAACACTCTATGCTACCTATAGTAAGGAGGCAACAGTTTCTATATTAAGCGCCAAATTGCACTGTTTAATAACTTTATAGATCTCCTATATATTAATTACTTTAACTATAATATTGCTAAGTATAGGAAGAACTTAGTTAATAATGCCCTTAAGGCCGTCTTGCCGCTATTTAACAAAGAGTAAATAGGTGCCTATACTACGCTTAAACATATAATAGGCGGTATCTTATTAATTTAAGGCCCTAGTAGTGTTAGGAAATTAACCTTCCTAACTGTCTTAGTATGATACTAGTATTAACTTAGGTTGCCCTAGTAGGATCCTGCTAAAATCTAGGTCTTATCGCCGCTTAATTACTAATTAGATATGCTGGCTAAGATAATTATATTATTTATTGCTTAACGTCCGATTTGGATCCCTGTTGGGCCCACGCGGACTACTCCTTATATATATATGGGGAGAAAACTCTATTTGAGAAAACCCTGTAATCCATCTCCCCGCCTTTTAGGGCTCGCTTATAAGTCGCCTGCGAGTTACTAGTGGTGCTTTACTACCTTACTTTTTAACCTCTTTAGGAACTACTACTGCCGTAACAAACCTACGGACGCGCTAGTATTATACACTATACTCTACTCCTATAGAGTTATTAGGGGGCGCCTGTTACTCGCCCCTTTGCCTTCTATTACTATTTCCTTTGCAACCCAGAACTGGTCTAGCATATTTTAGCTAATAAGCCACCGGGTAGCCGCCTTAAGGCCTTTCTGTATTAAGAGTAGTGTATTATAGTTTTCTATACCAGCTACTAAGAGCATTGCTTCTTAGCCGGTATATAAGGGGCATAATAGTATTATATATTTTGGTGTCTATCTTAGCTAGCTATATTTGCACCTTAGGCTACTTACTAGGACACCTACCCAGTAAAGCTAATCTTTTAGTCCTATTATTCCTGTTCTTAAGAGTGTTGCTATTGTATTTTCTACCTTTGTTAGGCCCTCTTAGAGCCCTTAGGTATTTACCCCCTATAGCATTACCTATACTATGGCTTGGGTTCCCCTTACCTAAGTCTACCTCTGTATCTTTAACTCCTATTTGTCTCTCCAGCGTCGGTCCAACCAGTATTATATTGCGGTAGATGGTTTTCCAGTACTCTTTTATGCTCTACTTTGGCTCCTTTCTCTCCCTTACTGTTGTCTTTGCTGGCCTCTTGCGCGTCT
>Ga0307507_10000104_pt1 | contig 138318 bp, 135 predicted proteins | sample 7_EM_MG_FD_207223 | JGI IMG/M metagenome (GOLD analysis project Ga0307507, IMG submission 207223) | Populus trichocarpa ectomycorrhiza microbial communities from riparian zone in the Pacific Northwest, United States - 7_EM | ecosystem: Host-associated > Plants > Roots > Unclassified | place... | reverse complement strand
TGCGCAGGGGGCTGATATTAGTGCGCTATTCTGATTGGTCTAGGAGTTAGTCTATGCGCCATATCACCGGAATAAATCTTTTGCGGAGCGTCTGATTCATGAGATAACTGTCGTGCGCATTGGAGTGAACGCTTAAGCCTCAGGTTGGATCGGCCCATTTGTTGGCTCCACTGGAATATTATCAGATTGTCAGGGGTGGATACCTCTCCGGTGAGGATGTGATTGGTCTCCGCTGCGACAACCGAGAGTCTCTCCAACCCCCCGATGTGAGCTTCCCCGCTCACTTCATTCCTTTCCTCTACAGTTTTCTTCACAAAAATAAGAGAACGTTCCGAGATGCTGAAACCTCACATACCATCAAGTCGAAGACACAAGATGTACTCGGTCTCGTTAATGACTATCAAATACCTCAAATGCCTAAACTCCGAGTTCGGAACTTTTCCCCCCTCTATTAGCCTTTACTCCAAAGTGTCGTCCGCTCTATCTACACTACAGACTACAATACTAAATTAATCATACAGGTTATTATATCAAACAAACTTTTCAAGCGCTCAGAGTAGACAGCCGGGGTATCTTCGTAAAAATAAAAAGCAAAAGATTCCAAACTTTGAAGATTGCGGGAAAAATTATGGAGGTCTTTGAGAATTCTGCGCATGTCGAGGATGCCACGAACTTCTAGCGGGTTGGTGCGCAGAAGCAGACGATAGACTATGCGCCGACAGCAATCTCGTGCGAGAGGGTGTAGAAGCATTAGTACTAGATAAAGGTGGTTGTGATGCTACTGGCGACGTATTGAATGGAGATGAAGGCGCCAGATTCCTGGACGAAGTATCTTGAGGTTGCGTTCGCACGGACCCAGCAGGCCTCTGTAAATGAATCTGCTGCCATCTCTCCCTCCTATGATCTTCCATTCTTCGAGCTTCTTTCTTATCCCGGACCTCGGATGGGCTGTCTTCAGGCATACCAGCAATCGCGTTGTCGATGGCGTCTCGGCATTGAAGCTCTCTCCGTTCATCTTCCTGCCGCCCTTGGTTTGTGTCCGTTACTACAAGAACACGTACGTCAGTAAAAATACCCAAAGTCGAGCACCGTGAAATCTTATACGTACCTTCTTGGGTTTTCCGACTGAAGACTTTTTGAATTCGATTGCTGAGCCAGCTAATTTGCCTAACCAAGCTCAATTCGACGTAGCCTTCCGCACTCACATCATCCTCATCAAAGAAAGACGAATCGTACTCTGAAAAAGCGTTAACACCGAAGAGGAAGTCATTACTCAGCACAACGTCTACCGAGAGGTTGTCGAGGACATGGAAGTCGCACTGATAAGAAGTATCGGAGTCATCAAAGGACCAATCTACGTCTTTCACTAGACCTCTAGTAAACGCCCGTGAACCATCGGCGAACTCGAGTTCTGACCGACAGTCATTCTGACCGAAGATCTTAAAGCCACGCTGTTTGGCATATGCCGTCGAGACCAGCATCACATCTGAACCCGTATCAGGAATGGCTACAGCACGTTCTCCATCAAGCGAACCCCAAACTCTTTGTCTTTGAGATCCCAGAAGCTTGACCCCTAGGCGTGGCGGAAATGGTAATAACTTCGTTTTGATCCGACGTGCGAATTTGGTCAGAGTTTCAGTGAATTTTAAGAACTTTCCACCAATTATTACATCATGTGTACATTTAGGGAGCACGGAAAACAGCATATTGAATACTTTTGATTCACCAGCAAATTGCCAGGGTAAATACGCTGTTCCGACGGATCGAGAAACTTTTGCAGTCGGTAGTTGAAATTCAAGTTGCGAGTCCTGTTGGATTTCAAGCTTGTTCCGGATCGCAAAATCTAGGGAAATAATGTTCTTTTCAGCTCCAGTGTCCGGGAATGCTGTTACTGGCACTCCGTTGAGGCTACCCAGGATTTCGTAATGGCGCTTGATCGCTGAATTCGATTTTCCAACTGTACTGGCTATTATAACCCTTGCTCTTCTGGATTTCCAACATTTCTTAATTTCAGAAAAATGCTCAGAAAATAATGGAACTTTAGGTGGCGAAACATGGAGGAAATCAACGTGTGGGGAATAAACTAGTCGGATGTCGGGATTCTGCTGGCGTGCGGAATCCAGTAAAACAACATTCTCTCCCGCTTCACCTGCTGGGGAGGAATCTGCTTGCACTTCGTAGGTAGATGAGTCCGCCAGCTCTTTGAGAATATTATAATCGGATGATTTTGGCGACTCTTCGAAGCTATCACTATCGGATGATTTCGCTACTGGCTCTTCGAGAACTTCACTGTTAGGCAAGTGTGCCGGTTGTTTAAGAATTTTACTGTCAGACAACGCTACAGGCTTGTCGAGAGTATTACGCTCCGATGGTTTCGCCAATGGTTTCGCCAATGGTTTCACCAATAACTTCGTCAGTGGTTTTACAAACGGCCTCATCAATGGTTTTACAAACGGCTCCATCAATGGTACCACAAATGGCTTCACGAATGGTTTACCCGGTTGATATGCCCACGTTCTAGGAGCGTACTTGGGATATTCTCCCATGTCTTTGAAAATACCATAATCGGAATCTTCCTCCAAGTCTTCGGAAACGTCAATACCGGATTTCGTTGCACTGGTTTAAGTATATCCCATTAGCTTTTCGGAGTGACACAGGTTCCATACATTGACAGTTTTGAATTTCTTTGTCGAATACCACTTACGGGAAACCATGGGTAGACTCTGTAGTGGCCTGATAGGCAGGTTTCCATCGATACTCGACCACCCACTCTTCGTTATGACGCCAACAGTAATGCCGCTGGTGTTCAGGCGCCCAGATCCACCGCGACCAATCTAAGCCCATTTTTCCTAGTTGGTGATCAGGGCGCAGATCATCAAAGAGATCTATTCCATGTGCTTCAATCTGACTATGGGGGTACCGCGGTTTCCGACGTGGAAAATTAATTGATACTTAATCAAACTTTCCAACGAAAGGCTGAATCAAGGCAGGCTCAGGAACGCAGCGTATTTCGTAGCCTTATTAAGCAGGTCTCAGCACCACAAGTCATACAGCGTAATTGAGATCAAGCTCAACAAGAATTGGCGGTCGATGTGAGAGAAAGTCTCTAGACGCGGAGACGAAGGTTGGAGAACGTTGAAGCCCAAAGCTGAGGTTGTGGGAGGGGGAGGGGGCTGTGTAGCGACAGTGCAGCTGCCAAGTGTCATGTCTGCCTTGTGTTATCACCAGCACATCCGACTCAGTCAGGCTGAGAAAAACAAGAATCCCTCCAACATGAAAGAAAAATGTCTCAAAACATCGTAAAATGCAACAATCTTCTTCAGCAGACATAGAGCTCGGCGCTTTGCCCGCAGAAGACCGTGATGGCTACAGGGCTGTGGCTGCCTGGATAGCCCGGGACCCGGACAATGAGACCTTCATTTACCGTAGATTTGATCAGCTAAGTGCACGTAATTTGCTTTACCTGCAGAGCGAGCTCCTGGCATTGGAAAAGCGTTTGGAAAAACTCGACGACGAAACTGCGAGAAGTGCTGACATGGAATTGAAAGACTCGGCTAGAAGATGGGAGGTATTTGCTAGAAATGCAGAGACCCGAGCAGAAGAGCGGACACGTATGGATATTGTGGTCGAGATTCGGGCGAAGATTAAAGAATATCGTAAGTCTGAAAATCTATATCTTCTAAATAAACTTCTGGCATATTTCGCTCACCCGGCTAGATAAGGCTTTAGTCCTTCAAAGTCAGGTTGCAAAGCTCGACCGCCCAAGTAGTCGGGTTGTCGAGACGTTTCGAATCTGGTTCGATGGAGGAAAGCGGAAAAATGGTGGTTCAAAACCCGATCCTGTGCTCGGAGGCCAAGCAAAGTATACTTTGGACAACGAACAAGACCTGGCAGCATTGAAGACACCCGCAGATGACGATTTCCTCTCTCGGTTCCTTCAAGACCACTGGCCAGTCACCGTAAGTGCAGAGCCCGCCTTCATACTTCTGGTGGGGTTAAATACTCATCTACCTTCCAGAGCCGCCACCCTGGAGATCATCGAGATCGAACCGGCCATTATCAGGAGCGCCACGTAGTCTGGACGGTTGCGACCATCAGCACAATCATCGCAGCCGTATTACTTGTGGGTGCAATCGCCGGCCTGTACGTCGAGCAGCGCCCGAAAGCTCGTCTCGGGATGATAGCAGCATTCACAGCGGCCTTCGCATTGAGCGTGATACTACTTACGAATGCCCGGAGATCAGAGGTATTTGCAGGGACAGCAGCGTTAGTGTCCGAACCCAGATCTCCATATATTTTGATAGCTGACCGATTTTCGTGAGCAGATACGCAGCAGTGTTAGTCGTGTTTGTGAGCGGAAATCTTGCGGGAACTGGTGCCACCGGCGGCCAGGGAAGCAATGGAAGTAATGTGTGAATGCTGAAAAGCACCTACTGAATTGTCCAACCTGAGAGGAAAAGAAGGTTAAAAACGACCTCGAAGATGTGCGGAATTAAGATACAAGTGACTTTGCGCTTTAGTCAGAGTGGTGTCATACTGCCCACCTGCCGCCTTGGCCAAAAATGAGTCTGAACGACCGCAAAAGGAAGATTTGAAGAAGAGGCCACCTCGAAATACACTCGCATCATCTCCTCAAGCTAACTTGTGGAGCTCATCAACTGGAATAATATTCAGGGGCAGAATAGTGATGGTCTAGGTAAACAGTCGATTTAAGCAATCAGGTTGACAGGGGGTTCCTCGAACGCACCATGGAGAGGCCCTGGAGAACTTCAGCCTTCGCCCAATCACATCATGCGGTAGGCGAATTTTGGCCTTAGTCTCGTTCCGTGTAGGACACAGACTGGAGATTCATGAGACTATTTAGGGAGCAGAATAAATAGTATATTTGTAGGATATGCCTAGTTTATGAAGGCCACTATGGAATAAATTCCGGAGTTTAAGGTGTTTTGCTACAATGTGCGATATTCTAAAAGCTGGTGGATTCATACTTAATCGGTATGGCATAACCACTAGTTTGGTACCCGGTGAGCTGGATTTCATTAGTCGGTGTCGTTGCGAACGATATGAGCACGCTTGATACATTCTCAGCGAGAGATTCGGGTATTTGACTGTATCTCCGTTAAACAAGTAAAAACCCTATCAGATTCACGGTATCCTTGGCTCGTATCAATGCCGCCTCAGGCCAAATCTCACGTGTCACAGTTCAACGTCACGTCTTAGCTCAAGCAACTTACAAACGAGTGACTAAATTCAAAATAGCAACGAGCCTCTACCCAGCACCAGCCTACAATCTATAGGGGTATCATAAGGTGAAGACCAAAAATAATCTAAAGCAAGTGCAAGAAAGGATAATCAAGAATAGAAGTCAAAAGTGCAAACAAGAATAGAAGTAAAGGGGATACAGGAATTGAAAGATAGGCTTGGGAGGTCATCAGATTGTCGTGCTGGAAAAGAACAGAAAACAGTCTAACAGCAAAGCATGAAGCAACCAAAACAGAAAGTAAGCAATCAAGGGGTAATAAAACATCAACATCAAAGCATAAAAAATCTAAAAAGGTGACAAGAATGAAGAGCAAAGAATGTTTAAGGCACCAAAAGGACGAACAAAAACAATGAAATGAAGGGCACAGAAGAGGAACAAAGAGGGAACGTCGTTTCCGCGCTATCGAATAGCGTCAAGGCGATTACAATGCGGTCCGATTTCTTGCACATTTGAATCCCTAATAGATGGAACACAATCCGCATTTGTCGTGATCGCATAAAGGGCAGCGATCGCAGAGTTTAGTTATGTTCGGCGTACGGCATTGACAACATACCCACCCATCTCCCTCGAGGTGGGAAATGATGTTAGAATTGTTGGAGCCGTTAATGTGGTGTTCGTGGGGAGAGGATGCCGGGAGGCGGCCGGATGAGGAGTTGGGAGACGAACTAACAAAAGCACCACCGGCAAGTGGCAGAGGATCGGTTGGAAAGTCCATGGCTAGGGTAACGCTATACTCCTGGCCGGGACCTAAGCATGAATCGCATTGTCGATGGCCACATACCGGACAGCATTCGTCTGTGATTTCTATGAGGTTTCCTTCATTGCATTCGCTGCAAATCCACATGTCCACGGGCACAACTGCAACTTCAGCCATAGTGAATGGGAGGCCTATTTGATAGCTCCCGTATGAATGAGAAAGGTAATTACGCAACGAGGGGACCCGTAAGAGCGGATGAATTGATGGAACTCGTAAAGTTGTGTGCAGAGACAGGGGTAGCCGGTTTAGGACTTGTGAAAGACTGACTTGGCGCAGCTGACGAAGGGCCTGAGGAGCACGCGTAACGAGAGCTGGACTGTCGATATTGAGATTTTAACGGTACGGCGGTGAGGGAATGAAAGAGAAAAGAATTGGCGCAGGATTTCCAACGAAGCAGCTGGGCCTCTAGAACACGGGATAACGGACGTGGCTTGAATATTAAGACTCCCCTTTACGACTCGGTGAAGTAAAAGTCGCAGTGGCGCTCTAGAATATAAGAGATAATGAGGCGGAGTCAAAAATGGAAGCGGAAGGCGTCCAATTTAGAAGTTTTGATAAATTCTCGGTGAAGGTTTTAAGTGAAAGTAGAAGAAGCTGAAGATGTGTTGAGCGGCTGGTCCGAGAGAGAATGTACTCACAATGTTATATAGAAGTAATTAGGCCTGTTAGGTTGCACGAATGGTGACTAAAAGGGAGGAAGGTCTACTTTCACAAGCCCCATCTTGCGTTTGGGCGAAAAAAGAATGCCTTCGAGGCGCATCTCGCGAATGCCTTGTAAGACATGAAGATGTTACTGAAATTGGGTGGGACAGTAGACATGCTGCCCTGTTAAGGAGTAAAAAAGTTAACGGGCATCTGCCTCACGATACCTTCGGCGGTCGCCGCAAGATACACAGCCCGCATCTAGGGGAAGGTCTTGAAGCAGACGAATAGGATTGTAGTTTAATTGAACGGTGTAATAGAGAGGGCATACCGAGCTGGATCGCCTTAAATGTGACGCAGCCGTTGACCGTGGGGCAGGTGATCTGTATAGGTTAAATTGAGAGCCTCACTCTAAAGCTCCGTGTTTAGTACTATAAACATGAAACTATGACCGAAACAAGAAGAGTGCGGGATCAAATAGCTGGCGGTCAAAAATAACCTTATCCTCAATAGCTTTAGCATAGTGTTCGTTTTAAATAGAGGAATGATATTGAGAAAAAGGCGTTGCTCAAACGCGCGACTTAGGAAAAACTCGGGCGTCATGACTCTTTCATAAGCTAGCTCTTACGCTCTTGAATCTGAGGCTTTCCGACTAATAACGCTTGCTCTCTCCGAAAACTTCAAGAAAAGAGGCACGATAGAAAAGCTCAGCCACAGTTGCAGCTTCTACGCCCAACGCCTAATTTAATACGGTGTTTAATCCAACGGCTGCAAACGTCATCGGCAAAATAATGCTTCCGCCAAAGCGCAAGGCAATGGTGTTGCCTTTGCGAGCTAGGCTGACTCACCAGCCTTATGAAACTATCACTCCGGGATGCCGTTCTTGGGAACTCTTTCCATGATTCCTCTTATAGTGATTGTCCTTCCGAAGCCGGAGCATTTTTTGAGGGACAGGACGCGTGAGCTGCTGGCCGGTGTACATATCATGTCAACGTGACGAGAGTACGCCCGGCCGGGAGCGCTCTCAGCGTAAATGAGGGCTGTGTTCGTGTGATCATGTAAACGGTGTGACAGGCAAGGAACATTCTTGTCCTACTACTGGAGTCGAGAAGATGTTCTGGGCTATCGTGGTGATGTTTTTTTTCGGTGAGGAAACTCGGAGCTCTAATGTGGGGCTTGCGCGTGCCAAGCGCCGGGCTCAGCCACACCAAAATAGGTAAGCTGATCCGTATTGTTTATCGATAACGAGTCAACAGCAAGTTAGGCAGAAAGAGGGCGTCCTTGGGTCAAGAAAGTCTGTGGTAAGATATCACACTAAACGGCGATAAGTTAGTCTCCGGGCAAATAACAGCCAATATATGCACTGACACGTGGATGTCACCAATAAGATGGCAGAGAAAGCTAAATCCAAGACCTGTTGTGTATGTTTGAGAAAAGAACCTAGCGCAAGATAGCTGCGGGGCTACGACGCCCAACAGTACAGGTACTAAGTAACCAAATGTGGAAAATGCAAGTGCTTAGAATAGCCATCCGACGAATGTGCGATAAAACCATCCAGCCTTCTTATTCTTTTGCATCATTGCTTGTTGCGCCAAGAATTCCTCCTCCTCGCGGTCGATCTCGGCCTTTCCGCCGTACATATCTGCCATCCCCGGCCTAATTCGCTTTGTGTTATGCCAATACTTATAACCCAAAATCATGGCTAAATAAAGTGGAATGCCGAGGTAACCCGTGATGAAGTTCTTGTAGTCAAAGTTTCCGTAGTCTCCTTTCGTGAAGACGTTGAAGTTCTTTGTCACCGCGATCAGACAGCAAAAGAAGAGGGCCACATAGGAGCCACAGATTCCGAAGGGCGCAGTGTAGGGCATCGCATCGTCGGAAATCCCTTGGGCCTTGCGGGCCTTCACGAAGAAAATGTGGGTCACCAGGATTGAAATCCAGGTGAGAAGTCCAAAGATGGTTACGAGGTTGACAAAATACCCAAAGACGATCTTGGAGCTACTGCTAACGTTCATGAAGGCGAGCAGGCAGAAAAGGGCAGAGAGGCCAAGCGAAAAGATCGGAACCCCACGTGCGTCAGTATGGGCAAGAATGCGGGGTGCTTTCCCTTGAGAAGCCAAGCCGTAGATAGTACGGGATGCAATGTAGAGATCGGAATTCGCAGCGCTGAAAACGAACAACAGAATGCAGCCGTTGAGAATACCTGGGAGAGCCTTGATGCCTGCAAGAGAGATGGCAACAACAAAGGGTGAGGCGGAGGCCTTGCTACCCTGCTTGTTGGCAAAGGCAAGTTCTGGAGAGTTGTACGGCACGATCATGCCTAAAAGGAATACGCTGAGCACATAGAAGATCATTATTCGCCAGAATGTAAGTTTGATAGCGCGAGGAATGGTCTTGCGTGGATTTTGTGCTTCTCCGACGGTGACACCCACGAGTTCCGTTCCTAATTGGATATTACTAAGGATTACAATAGGGGGCTATTTACTACCCAATTAACTTACCAAGGTAGGCGAACACAGCGGTGATCATTGAGCTCCAGAGCCCAAGGAATTTCCCCGCGGATCCAGCTACAACAGTTTTAGTAGAAGAAATAGCATATCCACCGAACAACATACTCTCTATGTAAGGCTTGAAAGCCCCAGGATTGTGGTAATATCGAAATCCTGTCCTATCATGATTTGGACCTCCTCCAAGTGCCAAGATCAGCGAAAGGAGAATCACAGCACAAATAACAATGACTTTAAAGCTGCTGAGCCAGAACTCGAATTCGCCAAAATATCGGACACCAAAGTAATTGATGGCGATAATAACCACTAAGAATACGGTAATGAATACACCCGGGTTTATGCGGTCAGGAGGGCACCAGTACTGAATGACCAGAGCAGCCGCCGTAAGCTGGTTTGGTGTGACGATGATATACTTGAACCAGTACGTCTATCACAGTCAGGTTAGCGGGATCATTCCGCAGACTCATTTTGCTTCTTGCGATTCCTCATCGAATGGCGAAATCCTGAGGAACTCACATATCCAAGGGCAAAACCTAGAGCGGGGTCAACAAATCTAGTAGCATAGCCCGCGAAACCACTGCCCAGAGGCAACCAAGCTGCCATTTCGCCTAGGCCACACATCACAAGATAGACTATGAAGCCGACGAGAGCGTATGATATTAAAATTGAGGCTGGCCTGGAAGGCATTAGTGCCGTATGAACACCTTACAAGATAGAATTTACGTACCCAGCTCGCGCGAGCGCCGCCCCAGTTCCAATGATCAATCCAGTACCGATTGCACCACCAATGGCAATCATAGTAATGTGACGGGCTTTAAGACCACGGTGTAACCCGGTGCTGGCAGCCTCGGGCGTCGAATGGTAGTCTCCAGTCGGTTGATCCGCAGAAGGATAATCCGCCTTGCCATATTCTTCATTTTGTATTTGCGGGCTGCCTTCCGAAGAGCCATAGCCTTTTCTGTTCCAGATCGCCATTTTTACAAAGTTATATATCGGATAAGAAGATGAGTGATGCGCACGGAAGGTTAAGATGGTAATGAGCAGAGTGAGGAAGGTGAGGATATGCGGGGAAGACAAAATCCATCAAACTTCTAAAGGCGGATCTGCTTTGAGCTTGAAGCTCGGAGATGCCGATAATTTAGGGAAATACGCAAGACTCTGTGAAAATTAACGATCTAACGGGTGGGCTTATTGACCGCAAGGCGATAGAGGAACGCGGAGAGGTAGCACAAGGCTTCGACGGCTCATGCCCACATGGCTGCAGGGACTTCGTCGGGGCATCCGCAGTCTTTTAACCTCCGCTTGGAGATCCGATGGAAGCCCCAATGACCTGGCCCGCCTTGTCTTGTTCACCGCGAGGGTTCTGATTCTCCGAAGCATCCCTGTTCAGGCGAAGAGCGTATCAACCTCGACACGATTCCGTAAGACCTTGGCAAAGAGGAAAATTGCGTCCATCATCCTTGCACAAGGCGCTGCCGAGCACCGATACATTCTTGGAGGGTGTCATTTTGGCTTGGACAGCGCGGGCCAAGAAACCCCAAGACCGTCCTGGTCAAATGTCCGGACGGAAAGATAAGAGCTGCCGGGTCAGCACAGATGCTGGTGAGTAGGGCGATGGCCGGGCCATCACCATTTGACAGCCCTTTGTTATGAATTCTTCATGTGTAGCTGGAGAGAGACGAGATTTCTGAAAAAAATTTCCCATGTCGAGTCTACACCGGGTGGCTGAGCGATTTGCCTTGAGCTCTGCAAGCCATCGATCCCGCCCCCACCCGGCGGGCCGTTGCACCAAGCCATTCGAGCCTCTGCATCAACCCGATCATCAGGCAGTAATGCGCTTCCTTACAGGGGTACAGAAAAAGGTCAAACAGTAAGGCTGGAGAAAATTCGCTGTCATGCCTGGGCGTGAGAACTCCCTCGTGACCGTGCACGGCTTGCCTGAACTAGAAATTGGTATAGCGGCAATTCCTGCTTCATAAGCCGTTTGGACTCGTTTCACGGCTGATATACGAGAGCTTAGTATCGCCTTATCTACCTTGGACAATCGAAGCCTCGTCTAGTGTCCAACCCGCCAACTCGTTGATTAGATCCTTGTCATACTCGGGCTGCAAATCCCTCCCTTCCTCATCCAAAGACCCCAAGTAGTTCGTGATATCCCTTCCGTCAAACTCTCTCATTTCAAACCCGTTACCCATGAATGCAAACCGATTCGCATCCCAATATTCAATCTCAAAATCCTCGTATCGAGGTGCCCCCATCATCTCCAAGAAATGGAGGCGGCTGCCAGGCCAGATTGCAGCCTGACCGTCTGCCTTGCCTTGCTTGAACCAACTCCGACACGGGGAGGTCCAGGCGGTGCGTTGGAGGAACAGGTCCGCGTGCTGGCGGAACTGCAAGGAAACGTCCATCCGAGGACGGAATGATTTTATATTCTCAACCTGCGCTTTTCTAATGACGCTGAACATGTACTTGGTCCACTGCTCTATAAGTGGCATGAAGCTGCCGTGTCCGAGAGGGCCGTACGGTCCGCAATAGGAGAAGTAATTAGGGAAAGTAGGAATGCTAATGCTGAGGTAGGACGTTAGGCCATTCGCATCACTCCAAAGATCACGGATGTCCTGACCGTTGGCGATGAAAGGAAAACGTGGAAGCCAGGATGTATCAAACCCTGTAGCGCAAATGACCACATCAACCTCGTGAGATTTACCATCATGGTCAATGAAGCCTGTAGGGATTATTGAGGAGATAGGGTCGGTGAAAATAACGGCGTTGGGCGCGACCAGAGCCTCGAGATAACCTGGAGCTGGAGTAGGACGACGGCAACCCGGGTTAAAATTCTTCGGGATTACCTTTTCAATGAGGCGATGGTTATTGTTGAGTTTTCGGCTCATTTCCTTGAGGGTCAACTCTCGAGCCTGGGTTGCTTCTTCGCTGCCTTTGATTATGAATTTAAATCGTTGATTCAGCTCGTTCTCGACCTGTTTTCGATATTCGAGGTACTTTTTGGGATGCTTCTCAAGGTATTCAAGTTGCTCTTTGCTATCTGTGTAGACACTGTAAGCACAAAAGCATCACATACCAGCAGATTCGGCATACACGCAAAGTTTGCCCCATCCTTCCCTGCCCATGTCTGAGCAAATCCCGCCGTTATCCATATGGGAGAACGTATCCAATGATACAGCATTTCAACTCTCTTCTGAATGGCCGCCACTATTTGCACCCCACTGCTTCCAGCTCCGATTACAGCCACCTTTTTCCTAGACAAATCATACCCCTCTTCATAGTTAGCGGAGTGCATTAACTTACCTTTAAAGCTATGCAGACCAGGTATGTTCGGCCACTTCCAATTGTTCAATACCCCACCAGCGTTGATAAAAAACTCAGCAGCATCTTCAATCACTTCATTCGTCTCAAGGTTTCGTATTTGCATCCGCCATACGCCTACATTATTGTCCCATTCTACTCGTTCGATTTGATGGCGTAGCTTGATGTATTTGGAGATGAATTTGTTCTCTTCTTCGATTGTCTTCAGATACTGCCAGATTTCAGGAGCGTAGGAATAATAGTGAGTCCAGAGCTTGACCTTCCATGAAAACTGGTAGTTGACAGAAGGAACATCGCAGGCACAGCCCGGATATCTGTTGAAAGTGTGTTTGTTAGTAAATAAAAGGATGGTATTCTTGTGCGCTTTACTACCTATTCTCGAGCCAAGTGCCACCAATATCCTGATTCTTCTCGTAGCATACTATATCCACATTTTCCATCTGCTCTTCGGCCTTTTTGAAGAAGTTTAAAGACGAGGCGCCGGCCCCCATCAAAATCACCTTAACTCTCCGCTTGACGCCCATTGGCTGTTCTCGAATCCTGTAGCCATGCCGATCTGTTTCTGGAGCAGGTTGATCCCTAATATTAATGTTGGCATCGACCCTGTTATCAGCGCTTTCATGAAGGGTTTTCAGGTCTGCATTCGCAACCATTTTGCACGGGTTAGGGCAAAAGCAGAGCGCGTGGGAGTGGAGCATCAGAAATTAACCATTGAGCTAAAGCACAGGTGAGATGGTCAGATGAAGCTCCCAGTGCTTGAAAACAGTGGGTACATAAGGTAAGCTCGACTGATGTCAGAACGGACCCGAGGTTAATATGTCAGCAACAGAAATGTTTGATAGCCTCGGAGATAATAAATATAGTAGATACGACTTCATAAAGAATCGGCTTTCCTGCGGCAGCTGTTTGCTGTTCCCGGTAACAGATGCGGGGTAGGGGCAAAAGTGATGACAAGCTCACGATTTGCCCCCCAGCAGCCAATGCTAATAATTAATATTTGCACTGTCCATCATGGATGTCACGCAGCGATTGCAGAGTCGATATGCTTATGGCTCAATGTGTAAACTCGCTGTGGACATGTTTTTGCCTGGACATGGAGGTATGCAAATGTGCGGGTTTAAGCTGCACGCCGAAGAAAGTCCGCATCTAACTTTAGCCGGCGCGCGAGAGGAGGAAAAGTCCGGGAATGCAAGTCTTCTCGGGGGTCCAATAGACGTAGGGCTGAGGTTGAGTACTCCTTGAAAGGCAGTGCTTGTGAGAGGAGGCAGAAGCTAATGGCACGTGAACTGCACGTCAGATTACCTTTAGGCAGCCATGGGGAGTCGGAGGAGCCGTCTTGACACACGGTCGGGCGTGTTGATATGGGAAAGAGTCTGAAGTCCCGCTTGATCACCTTTGATGAAACACAGTCCTCAGCGTGCTTGGCAAACCCCGTGACCGGCTGTTCAGCGACTCACAGACACTCAGCGGAGCAACGCAACAGGGCCCAGCCGCAGATTCGCTGGCGTTGGCCGATCTAACCTACATTTTCGTGCTTCCCATAAGACACTTGTCGATGATCGCTTCGCTCTGAACCCATTCATCCGCTACCTCCCTCGATCCGCCACTACCTCTGTTTGGCGTGTCCCGCGCCGACTGCTGTTCAACCACCCACGACTGCGACGACTCGCAACGTCGCGAACCATAACCCGTCCAAGCGTTGGCAGCTCCGGCAGCGCCAACCTACCCTGAGGCAACATCGAATACGTCTTTCGTCTCGTTTTCTTCCGAAAGTCGACGAGGCCTAGGACAAGGCAGATGTGGATATCGCAAAAAGCGGGAAGAGGTCTTGCGCACCGAGTGCTGCATATTTCAACACTAGTTTGCGCAGCCTCGTGAATGACCCGGCCCGCACGCTGTTCGGAACTCGAGCGCTAAGCAATAATCCGCATGAACAACGACCATGGAATACTATCAAAATGGGCAACGTCGTTACTACAGCAGTAACGCTGCACAGTCGCAGCAACCCTCGAGCCAGCACCAGAACCCTTACGATCGGAGGACGCCAGGCTTCGATAATGTAGACGATGCGACCATGGGAGCAAATGGTGGCGCGAACAACTATGGATATCCGGTTATAGCAGCGCCCGCAAGGCGCAACAGCGCTGCTCTGCGACAAAATGACGAGCTCTTCATAGGCGATACAGCTTCACCAACAAGTCCTCCAGTTCCTAACTCTCCCGGGTACGGATATCAGTATCAGGCTCAATCGCAGCCCGTACAAACACCGCCATATAATCCTCAACAGTTTACTCCTCCAGTCTCTCAGCCTAATTCGCAAACGTATGCGGCGCTGAATAGAACATACACGTCCGCATCGCATCAGCCGTACAACCCGGCGCTTTACGCCGAGAGCAACATCGCCAGGCAGAATACCGTGAGCCACCCTTATGGCTTTTCTCCCACTACGCCATCCTCCACATCCCATCCTACGCCCCCACAACCGCCTTACTCTTCACCTCAGTTAGCGCAGCAATCTCAATTTGGGCGGACATATTCAGTGCAGGACCATCGGCAGCAGCCCCATCAATCTGCTTATCCTCCAAGCGTAGTTTCTGCCCCTCTTCCACCTGGTCGGTCAGCTTATATGCCTCCTGCGCCTCCGCCACTGCCAGTGCCTCCCGGAAGCGCGTCATCTCCTGCCGATGACTGGGGAAACATTCCCGCAAGATATCCATCGGCTGCTCAATCATATTCTCGTTACAGCCATACTCCAGATTCTGATTTATCTAGGCAAAATACCCGGCCTTCCCTGCCATCTTACGATACTGATCACAGCTCTCGTCATAATTCGCAAAACCCCATTGAGAGATATCCGTCCTCGTCTAGTCATCAATCGTCAAACCAACTTCCTCCAACGCCTCCAGCGCCTCCACATCGATCACCACAGCGAACAGATACTGTTGGCCGTCGTCCTCTTCCCCCGCCGCCACCACAGGAGTCAGACAGTGATGACTATTTCAGCAACCCGAATGGGAACAACTATGTTAATCAGGACGAGCTTTTTGACCAAATTGAAAACACTATTAATGTTGCAGGAAATAATCCGGGCGCGGTCTCTCATAGCCCAAGCATCCAAATCAACCAGCGCCCTGTTAATGGGAACGAATCTCAGTTATCTTACCATGCTCCATTAGACCTGCATGGCTCTGGGCATCGGAATGGTGGTACCATAAATGGTCATTTATCGCCTTATCTGGCCCAGGAAAACTATAATACCAGTGATGAGAGTGATATCGAAGCAGCAGCAGGTTTAGCTGCTATGCAAATGGCGGAAGCACAGGAAGAAGCTGACGAAGCTCGGAGGCGCAGCGGAGGCAGCGGGCTATTCAGTAGCTACACGTCCCAGCAACCTGTTCAACAATACAGCACCCTGGAGGTCAATAATGAACAACAAATCAGTGCTAGCGACAGTGACTATGTCCCCGTCGATATGGGCTTGTATGGTGGAAGTTACGAACCTCACTTCTCTTATGGTGGAGGACCCAATCAATTGGCAGCTGGGTCCAGCAGCTTAGAAAACCATAGCCAACCAGTCTCGTCTTCCGGTTCACAGCGGAGATCTGAAGCCGCCAGCGATGCCGACGCGTACGATTATCCAACTGATCCCATACATCCTTTCCCCCCATTTTCAGCAAATGCAAGGGTAGATACGTTTGGCACTGGAGGGCTTTCGGAACCTAGTGCCATCAGGCGACGGTTGAGCTACGACGAGGGTGACGAGATTACTCTGACCGACACGCAAACCGCTGCTGCTGGGGAACCACCAGACATGTTTTATCATCCAGGAATGTCTGTGCGTCGCCCTCTACCTCCGCCTCCTGCTAGTGAACAACGCCGGTATCACACCACCAGCACCTACAACTCGGATTGGAGATACCAACAGTCTCGAATGTCGTACCCCTCAGCACCGGAATCCATGCAAACTCCTAGTGGCTCATTTGTACCGCGGTCCACATCATTGCTCAATCATAGCAACACGCCACAGGCAATTCCTTTGCCCAGGTCTAAGACCGACGCCGAACAGCATAGAGCTCGTCAACAACAAGCTGCCAGGACAACGCTTTATGGAATTGATAGTGATGGAAACACACAAACGCCTGCGAGCTCTGATGCTGTGACTCTGGATCTCCCAGCGCTTCCCGCGGGCAAGCGATTCAACCCGGCCAAACTTACAGCTAGTGATTTCAAGAAATGTATTGAGCCCTGGGCGCTAAGTTCGATTATCGCATGGCTCAAGAGCATGGCTGAGGGGGAAGCCGATCTCAAAGAGCACGCCATCAACGAGGGCTTAGTGGCACTTTTTACACACAAAGTTCCCACGATGAATGTAGCGGACGCTGAAACTCTCAGTAGTCGTGTTGTGGCAGAAATGTATAAGGCGGGCACTCTTGTCCATGAAGAGGAATGGCTTAAATTCAGCTCTGAAACAATGACTGGTGTAATTTATCAGTTAACTGGGTCGGGCTGCTACGCACCGCAATTACACAACTACAATACATCAGGTAGATGTTACGCTCATCACTGCCAGAGGACACTGAAGAAAATCGATCTCCAGTCACAGCCAGCAGCACCGCAGTCAGATGATTGGGCTACCTTTTACAAAGTTAAGAAAGAAGATATCGAAGGAGTCAATAAGAAAGAGGTTGAGCGCCAGAACATTCTTCATGAAATCGTTCAAGGAGAAGACAAGTTTATGGAGAACCTGGATGTCCTTCGTTTGCTCTATCGGGATAGGCTTCTTGCTGCTCAACCAGCAGTTATACCGCCAAAGAAGCTGAAGGCTTTCATACGGGACGTCTTTGGGAAAGTTGATCTTGTGAAAAAGGCGAACGAAGATCATCTCCTTCCACAGATGAAGTACAGACAGCATGAGCAGGGCCCTTGGGTGGTGGGATTTAGTGACATATTCCGGGAATGGATTCGAAAAGCGAAACAGGCATACATTGAATACGCCGCAGCATTCCCTTACGCAACTTTCTTGGTCCGGCAAGAAGCAGATAAAAATATGCTATTCCGTTCATTTTTAGACGAATCCCGGTCCAACAAGATGTCCAACAAACTGAGCTGGGACACTTATCTCAAAGCACCTATCACGAGGCTGCAGCATTATGGTTTACTTCTTGGTACCGTGCTTAAGCGAACCACGCAGGATAATGAGGAGAAGAGGAATTTGCAAATAGCCATGGAGGAGATCAAACAGGTCACTTTGGAGTGTGATAATCGAGTGGCTGAGATGACCCGCAAAGTAGACTTAACGGATCTACAAGCTAAGCTAATTCTTCGACCGGGAATGCAACGGGTTGAACTCAATCTTGACCACCTTGGACGAGAGCTGATTTTCAAGGGTGATTTGCAAAGAATGGGAGGCAATCGGTTCACCTGGCTAGAGACTCATGCATTGCTTTTCGATCACTATCTTGTTTTAGCTAAAACCGTTACCCAAAGGGATACCGATGGCGGTACAAAATCCGAGAAATACGATGTTTCCAGACTGGTAAGTTTATACTACCCACTTTTCAAGCTGAAATACTAACTTTCACGTAGCCGATTCCAATGGATCTTCTCGTACTTGAGAGTGAAGATGATGACCCAGTCGTCAAGTCCGCTGTAAAAGGTATTGCATCTGTTACAACAGTGACTGGGAAGGGCGGGCCTCAAGATTCCCGGCTTGGACGAACCGCATCGAGCCAGAGCCCTGTCCCCGGATCTCTCACCCATACAAACACTTCTTCGTCACTTGGATCTCTTGGTACAGTCTCGTCTGGCAAAACTATGGTCAACACAACTGTCCTAGACGCACCGAAAGATGAAAAGATCATGTATCCTTTCCGGATAAAGCACTTAGGCAAAGAGGTCTATACGCTGTTTGCCCCGACTGCTCAAAACCGCGCAGACTGGTGCGATAAGCTTATCATAGCGAAAACAAAACACGCCGCAGCTCTCTTTGCCCAGAATGCTGAGCCGTTCCGCTTGCGTGTTATGGCAGATGCAGCGTTTGCTTATGAAAGCGCGATGCCTTCGCAGAAAAGTATTACTATCAAGGGAACGCCACTCGATCGAGCGATTGAAGATGTGGAGAAGCTCTTCTCGAACTCTGGTCGTCCTGTACCAATATGCAGGGCAAAGGTTAATTGCGCAACTGCATTCCATCAACCTTACGGAAAGCAAATGATTGCAATTGGCACGGATATCGGTGTCTACATTTCGGAAATGGACAACCCACGTGGTTGGTCAAAGGCAGGTCCTATGAGGAACATATTTTTTAACTTGCGTAGCTAATTAAACTCAAGGCCATTCAAATACCCAAAGTCACTCAAGTTGCTGTCCTAGAAGAGTTCAGCTTAATGTTATTAATATCGGACAAATCCCTAATAGCGTATCATCTTGACGCTGTTTGTCCTGTTGGAGGTGCCACACCAACAAACGATTCAGCGAGGAAAGCTCCGCAGAAGCTGTCCGGGGCCCGAGATGTTGGCTTCTTCGCTACAGGCAAAATGAAAGATCGGACCCTTGTGTTTTACAAGAAGCGTGAAGGATTATCATCAACATTTAAGGTATGCTTTTCTCTACCCCCCTTTTATGAACAAAACTAATACATGATTGTTTAGGTCCTCGAGCCTGTCTACCAGAAATCAACTGAGAAGAAATCTCGGTTATGGAAACAAGGGCGTACTGAGTTTTTCCGCGATTACGATGAGTTCTATATCCCGACCGAGTGCTATGGCATCAATCTCTTTCACAGTTCCCTTGCCGTGTCCACTTCTAAAGGCTTCGAAGTCTTAACTCTGGACAAAAAACAACCCTGGTCTGTCCCTGATCTCAAACAACCCCATGTCGCTACTATCGCCAGCAGACTTGTGGGACAGGATCCTCTAGGCATGTTCCGCCTTTCAGACCAGGAATTCTTGCTATGCTACGAGGAATGCGCTGTGTACGTCAACAAGCATGGCGATATAAGTCGTAGTGTGATAATGGAGTTTGTGGGCAAGGCAAAGAGCGCGGCTTTGTACGGCCCGTACGTCCTGCTCTTTGATCCGGACTTTGTGGAGATTCGAAATGCGCAGAACGGGCGACTAAGGCAGGTCATCGCGGGCAGAGACGTCAAATGTCTTGATGACGGTCTTAGCGGGGGAAGCGCTGGACAGAGGACCGTGAAACTTAGCTTACAGCATCCGGAACAAGAGCGTTGCCAGATTGTTGTGGAGTTATTGCTTAATGAAGGCCAGAAGGAGTGATGGCTTAATTAATTCAAATGTGATCTGGGCTGGTTGGTTACGAACGAGCATGGGAAGCAGGAGTGTGAAAGGGTGATCTGTTTTTGGATGGGACATCTCCTATTGGTTTGACGATACCTACGCTTCTCTCTCGTAACTTCTTTTAGGTTGTTTTTATTTCTCACCGCTTCATGTTGATGCACTTTGGACGTATGGGGGAGGGGGTCCAACGATTGAACTATGGCATTAGCATGACCCTCTCTTCCCTTGTTTTATGAACCATTTCCGGCTTTCTATCACGACGATGCGGCGTTTGGTTCTTTTGGGGACGCTATAATTGGGGTATTCGACTGACGCCCTTCGTCTACCGATTATATATGCTGTATAGTTGAATACTCCTGGGGAGTCTCACCGCTTAGCTACCTATTTCAGTCGGTTCTGGACAGCATAAGCTCTGCATATAACCCTCGTCTGGAAGCCGCCAGCAGTTTCTTATAACCTTCGTATACGCATCAAACTCGCCCACTACCCAACCCCAAACTTCCCTCGGTTCCCGAACACCACCGCATCCGTCGGAAGCGAGACGAAACGAGTAGCCCGCTCTTGCTCCAGGCTTCCTGTCAGTGCAGCAGCCGATTCAATCCCTGCACCATCCCCAGTCCCACATCTGCAACCCTAGAAGAATATCCCCACAGACAAGCCGGCCCAAAGGCAAGCAGAGCAGCGCAGACATCACCCGCTCATATCGGCAAGGCCGAGCGGGCCCGACGCAACAACTGGGTCGTCTTATCAAACGCGCCAGCCTGCCTCCACGCACAAACAGGTCAAGTGTTGCGGAGCAGCGAACCACTCGAGGGGCCTGGTGTTGCAGCCTTAGCACCGGCAAGCCGAGCAGGACGATCGGCGGCGCTGCCCAATCCAGCACGCCAAAGCGCAGCGAGGCGTTGTGTGCGCGGGTTGAAGATCCCTGACGTAGGCCGAGCAAGCCATGCAGCGCCAGTGACGCCGGCCTCAACGCCAGGGCTTGTTCCCCGCATCGCGCCACCAACACCATGGCGAGCCAGGGTGAGCTGCCTGCTGGATGGAGACCGAGGACGCTATCAATAGCGATGAACGTCACTGTTGTGTTACCAAGACTTTGGTTTCTTGACAGCGGCCGGGTTGGCGGGTTTAAAAGGGTTGGGTCTCGGCCCCTAGGTGGGGGTTCCGACTCGCAGGTTGGACGATCTGTTATCGCTATATTCTAGTTTTACTAGCCATATGCTCTATGTTTCTATCCAATTTTCCCTTTTCCTTCCTCCCTGAGCAAGTCCTGACACTCTACTCCTCAAGGAGCGGACCAGCTAGTCAAGATGGAAAAGCCAGAAGTGCTAAAGCAGGACTCCGACTCTCCCACCGGCTCTCTCAACAAACCATCACCAGTTCGCCATGAACACATCCACAGCCACTCGAAGCTGACCAAAGCTGAAGAAATGGCTCAGATCGACGCCTTAGCCACCGCGGATGGTGTCACGTTGGCCTCCTTCAAGCACCTGGACGAAAAGAAGATCCTGCGTAAGATGGACTTGCGGCTCATCCCTATGCTCGCATTGCTATACCTGCTGTCTTTCCTTGACAGAGGCAACATTGGCAACGCGAAAATTGAAGGTTTGACTGAGGATCTGCATATGACGGGCCCGCAGTACAATTGGTGTCTGACGGTGTTTTTCTTCACCTATGCGGCGTTTGAAGTCCCGAGTAATTTGCTGCTGAAGAGGCTACGGCCGAGTATCTGGCTGCCGACAATTATGGTGGCGTGGGGGACAGTCATGACTCTCATGGGAATTGTGCAGAACTATCATGGACTGTTGGCTGCGCGGATATTCCTTGGAGTGACGGAAGCGGGGTGAATAGAGCGTTTCCATCCTAATACCACAAGTTCCTTAGCGGCTGAGAATCGTGTTTCTAATGCGCATGCAGTCTTTTCCCTGGCGTTGCCTACTACATTACAATGTGGTACTGCCGCCACGAAGCTCAATTGCGACAGGCGCTCTTCTTCAGCGCCGCCAGCATTGCAGGTGCCTTCTCTGGTCTCCTTGCGTACGGAATTGCACACATGGACGGTGTTGGCGGCCTTGCAGGCTGGCGTTGGATCTTCATTCTCGAGGGTATCTTAACCGTACTTGTGGCTATATCAGCCTACTTCATTCTGTTCGACTTCCCGGAAACCGCAAGCTTTCTAACGCCCGAAGAACGCGCATTCGTCGTGTATCGGCTAAAGTATCAGGGACAGGTTGAGGGCCATACCGGGCCCCAGGTCGCGCAGGATGACCAGTTCAAGTGGACGTATGTGAAATCAGCGTTCTTGGATTGGCAGGTTTGGGTGAACATCTGGGTGTATTGGGGTATCGTTTGCCCGCTTTACGGTATCAGTCTCTTTCTACCCACGATCATTAAAGCACTTGGGTACACCAGCTCTACAGCACAGCTCTTGACTGTCCCCATCTACATCACAGCTGCCGTCCTTGCCAATGGTGTGGCGTATCTTAGTGATCGGAAAGGCAAGAGGTCGCCTTTCGTTCTGGTCTGTTTATGCATCATGGCCGTCGGCTTCATTATGTGCATCTCTTCGCACAAGCCGGGTGTCATCTATGCAGGTGTCTTCATCGCAGCTTGCGCGCTGTATCCCGCGTTCCCGGGCAATATCACATGGCTTAGCAATAATCTTGCAGGAAGCACGAAGCGTGCTACGGGACAAGCTATCCAAATCGCGATGGGAAATCTCGCTGGCGGTATGTACACTTTGGTCTATTTAGTTCAAACTTTTGCATCTGCTTTCTCGCAACTTCTGGAGTGATTTACTGACGTGTCCTCTCCAGCAATGGCCTCTAATTTTTACCGCTCAAAAGATGCGCCACACTACGTTCTCGGTCATGCCCTCGAGCTCGCTTTTATAGGTGCCGGTGTCATCGCTCTCATTATTCTAGTTGTTAACTATCGTCGTATCAATGCAAAGAGAGACCGACAAATGGCTGAGGGTGCACATAATGGATATACGCCCGAGGAGATGAGCGCACTAGGTGACCGTGCCTTGACTTTCAGGTATATTTTATAGACTGTGCCATCAGGAGTCTGTAGAGCGATAGTTTTTGAGATATCGGCTGCAATATGTCGCGTAGCAATTTGTATGAGCGGGACTCCGCTTTGGTGCTCGTCGAAAGTCGAGCATTATTCGGCTTAGAAGACAACAGCCGATCCTCAACTACGGTATTGAAGTCCTGTAGAGATAGTAGACCATCCGGATACTTGTGCTGGGTTCGTGTGCCCGTAGAATCCAAGAATCAGGCCGTAGAATATGGCATCTGCTTTCCCAAGTATTTTTCCGTGTGAAGTAGAAAATCTTATAGTTTTCATCCGACTTCAAAAGTCCTGTATTCCCGTCTCCCCGGTAAGCTCCCTCTCGCCGTCGTCGAAAGCCCATGTCGGCTCTTCGTCTTCGAAATATGCCTCCTGTCGTTCCTGTTCCTCAAGATCGTCCAAGTCTTCATTCTCATCTACTTCTTTGTAATCAAAGTCTGTGTCGTCGCCCCGCAGAAACCTCATTCCCATCTCATGCTGCCACCACTCCATTCCCTGCTCTTTACTCAGCGGCATCTCGTCTTTCTCCTCCGCCATAATCTCGCCATTTGGCCCGCGCCGGTATGTGAGTGTAGAATTCGGGTCAGGGTGGGCGAGAGCTTCCAATTTGGCTTCGGAGCGCATAATATCAGCTTCAAGAATACCGGAATACCCTTTCGCTCGGCCTTCCGCTTCGCGTTCTGATGGTGATTGAAAGCGCCGGATAAGGCGGTCATAGAGAAGAGGATCTGCTAGTTCAAGGGAGGGGTTAAAATAGTCGGGGTGAGTATCGAGATATCGTTTGCGTCTATTCTTAATCCGAATGCGCTTGGTTCGCTCGCTTTCTTCCTGCTGCTGAGAGTTAGGAGAGTCATCGCATAGCTCCATGGCTTCTGAGGACTGCGGCTGCTCCATGTAGACTCGGACTGGGAAGTACGGCATAGTGAGTGTAAATTTGTGCGCGGCGTTGCGGATGAGAATGGTGAGGTCTAAATAGGAGTTGAGTACGAAGTGACGCCACGTGCCAAGAGTTTGGCGCCACTGCCACTAATCCAAAAATACGCCGGCCAGTGGCTTCCGCGAGCCCCAACACCAGGTCTCCAGTGTTTCAACGCCGCTTCAAGACATTTAGTATAGGAGGTCATCCATGAGCTAATCTTTCTCTTCTTAATGTGCCCTTTTTCTTCACCTTACAATCTCTTCAACACTAGAGTACGCCTTTACGCGGCGAAGAACCGCGATTCATTGACTTGTTGGCTCACTTGGGCCACGGCATAACGGTCCGGCGAAACGCGAAAGGCTCAAGAAGAGGAAACTTCCCACTTTGAAAGGATCTTTTGATACTCATACTCGACTTACATTTTCCTCTCTTCTTCTGCATCTCTTTCAATTTTTATTTTTCTAATTTTTATTACCGCAAGGACGGCATTCATTGCTGAAGTAGGCTTTTATTGAGCTGTGCTGAGAACCCTTGACACGTACCACATTGACCGTAGAACCTATACAATCACCATGTCTTCAAGGCCGAAACCGACACCACGGAAGCCAAAGGCCGCGAGAGAGGCCGAAAGAAATGCTCGCACTGTCTCAGTGGCCACCTTACTGAAAAATGTCGGTCGTGCTGCTGCACTCCTAGTCCTAGCGGGAATATCATCACCAGTTTCCCAACTCAGCCTGTCCCCTGTTTATGGTTCAATACCAGCATCTCTTTACCACCAGAGGGCAATAACTGTTACAGCGTTGTTGGCGTTTATGGGCAAAGGCACATTGAAACGCTACCTACCTGAAAATGTTAGAGAATACATTGCCGTTCTGGCATACTGGATACCTACAATCCAGTTTCTTCTCTTCACATACAGCTCCCAAATGGGGCCTGAATATGGCCCCGTGGTTACCGAAGCAGTCACATACTTTCCCCTCCTGCTCCTCTCCGTCTACTCTGCCGGCCAACTACTAGAGTGCCTGGATCTTAGCCGCTACAGCCCGACGGTTGCGGACATGGCCCCTGCCCTAGGATCATATGTCACCGTGTCTTTCATATCTAAAATTGCTGCAGCTGTCTTGCCGCAATATATGGGCACCCATCCCACCTTCACTCGTGTGGGTCTCCAAATGAGCGTCGCCTCCGCCCTCGCAGCCTTATCCCCCTCCCGCTTGATATTCCTTGCCGTTCCCGCAATGCTACACACCATGCTAGCCAATCCACACTATGTCTCTGACAAAGCAGTGGCGCTATTGAACGGCACACTACAGACACAGAACTTCACGCTTCTAGAACGAAAGGAGTCTTTGACAGGTTATTTGTCCGTGTTGGAAAGCAAGGAGACGCAGTTCAGGATCCTCCGATGTGATCACAGCTTGCTGGGCGGAGAATGGCTTGTGACTCCTGAAAGGGCAGTTCAAGGGCAGACGCTCCCTGAACCAATTTTTTCGGTTTTTGCGATGCTAGAGGCGGTGAGGCTCGTAGAGCTTGAGGGCCAGGATACGAAGCCTGAGTCAGAGAAGAGCGCTTTGGTGATGTATGTCTTCAGTTTCACTTTTTTTCTCTCCTCTTCTAGGGCCCTTATTCTTTACTTTCTATATATTCTCCGGCCATTTGATTACCTGTATAATACTTGGAACTTCATCACTTCAGGCCTAGCACTCAGAAAAGACATCTGACATATCCCCAGCGGCCTCGGCATCGGAACCGCTCCCAACGCCCTCATCGCCCACGGCATCAACACCACAATCGTCGAACTAGATCCCGTCGTACACTACTTTGCAACCAAATACTTCAACCTCTCCTCGAACCACATCGCCGCCATCGACGACGCCGTCTTCTACGTCGACGAAAAAGCGCGCTCGCACCCGGGCAGCTACGACTACATCATCCACGACGTCTTCACCGGCGGCGCAGAGCCCGTCACGCTATTCACCCTAGAATTTTTCCAAGGCCTAAAGAGCCTGCTAACAGCCAACGGCATCGTGGCCATCGTACGAAACCCCCCCTCCCCCCTCCCTTCACCAGCAAAGCAACAACTAACCGCAACGCCCGAACAGAACTACGCGGGCGACCTCTCCCTCCCCTCCACCCGCCTCGTCCTCAACACCATCCACGCCGTCTTCCCCGCCTGCCGCCTCTTCCGCGACAGCCCGCCGGCCCCCGAGCAGCCCGGGGCGCCCGACTTCACCAACATGGTCGTGTTCTGCGCGAAGCGCGACGACGGCGGCGCAGGCGGGCTTGCCATCGGCTTCCGCGAGCCTACCGAGGACGATTTCAGGGGCAGCTTTGCTCGCCGCAACCATTTGCTGCCGAAGGCTGGGCTCGAGATCACGTTCGACTGGCGCGGCGGCGGCGGTGGGGATGTGTTGAGGAGGGGCGCGACGGGGGAGCTGGAGAGGTTTCAGGAGGGGGCCGCGGTGAGCCATTGGGGGATTATGCGGACGGTGTTGCCGGGGAGGGTGTGGGAGCTGTGGTGAGCCGACGGTGGGCCCGGGGTGGTGGTGTGGGTTCGCGTGGTCGGGCTGGGGTAAAATGGGTGCGGGTACGTTTGGGGTTTGGTTGCTGGCTTTGCGGTGGGGGCTGGGTTTGTCGCTTTTTGGGATGTTGAGATTAGGTTCGTTGCGTGGTGGTTGGCTAATGCGGGGAAGAGAGTCGCCTTCTTCGGCGCCTGTTCGTCATATATTCACTGCTAAAGCTCGCGAATCCATATCATATCTCATTTCCATGTCTAGGCTGCTTGCTGTGATGATGTTCTTTGCTCGGCAATGGCTTCATTGTCTGCTAGTGGCTCGAGTGAAAGTGGCTCCCAGAGCAAGAAAGGAGCGGGGAAAGGGCGGCTTCCTATTTGTTTAGATATCCCTGGCTGGCCGTTTCTCGTTCAATTGACACGCTCCTCCAGGCGATGCTGGGTATGTCTGCGCGGGAGGTATCTTCATGCTAAAAGATTAGTGATACCTGGTCTTGCGTCCGCAGCTCGATCAATGCAGATGAGTGATGATGACATCGGAAATGATGTCTTAGGACTTGTATCGGAGAGCTGCGTATCATCATCATTGCGCAAGAGGCTGGGTCAGCGAGGGCAAAGAGGACAAAAAGAATGTTTAAGAGCACGGGACGGGTAGATCTCATTTCTTTTTGCGTTGCCCCGTGGAGGAAGACTTCTCAACCACCATCTCACAGCTTCACAGGCCAAGAGATGTCATCTCACTAAACAACTCTAAACCTGAAAGTAACCATCCTTAGTAAAAGCAGCTGTAAGACAACAAGCGGGGGGTTGCCTCAGCCCCATTAGTGTGACCGTTGAATAACGACCTAGAATAAAAAGCTCAAGAGTCACGTCAGCGCCTTGCTACACCCACAACAAACCGCGCGTCCTTTCCGCTCCCTCACCCGCGTCAGGCCCGCTCATATGATCCACATCGGTGGGATAGGTTGCGTCCTGGTGGCGTCCAGGGACCGCGGAGGCGGGACGCGAAGAGGGATGCATGCGTGGGAGGGACGCGGCGGCGCAGGGACGGAGGAAGGCTGCGGGAAAAACGCAAGCGAGAAAGACGAGTAGATATTCGTAATGCCTTTTTTTTACCTCGCGGGAATTGATGAATTGAACGGTGAGATTTTCATAACCTGTTTTCTTGTGAGGTTGGAGCGGCAGCTGTATGGGTTAGAAAACGATCGAAGGATCAGTCATGTTACGTGCTGTCATGGATGTAATAAATGACGATACGCTCCTCCCTGCACTTGCAATGGAAACGAAAGGTGCATGTCACTGCCCAGGCCACGAAAATGGCAGCGCGAAATGCGCGATGTGGCTGAAGCGCCCAGACAGCCTCGGAGAAGCCGAAGAGAACGAAAAAAATTTATGTGGGCCCGGACAACGGCAATTCGCATAGTCGGCATACTTAGCAGCCTCGACAAAGGCTGGGGAAGCTGCAGACGATGGTGAGATTCTCGAACCCGCCGGTGCAGGGATGCGAACTTCCCGTGCAGCGAAAGACAGCCCATGACGTGATGCGAAATAGGCCGGACTAGATGTCGCCAATGCGGGGACAAGATTTTCAAACCGTTTCGAGATAACACGGGTGGGGGTTAGGAAGGAGGGGTAATGGTGACATGCAATGGCTGCGGGGGTTCATGGACGGGCAGATCAGCTCGAGCCGCATGAGAAAAAAATACGAAAGGCCATCTTGGGCAAGAGAAAATTTTCAAAGTGGGTAGATAGACAGCCAAGCAATGACCGGCTCACACGCTTCTTGTCTCAATTTTGACGGGTCGTTATTTGTAACGGTGCGGAAGGATTGATGCTTCTCATTTGGAGCTATCTTTCTTTCAGATGGATGAAGAAACGGTGCTAACGCTTTCGGAAAAGCATTGCCGACTGCTGCAGCTGAACAATAGATAGAACTAATGAGAGTCGAGAAAGCCAGCCGTTCATATGTACCACATACACGATGAATTTTCGCTGTACAGTGTGCTTCTGGAAATGAGCAGAACCTAGACGATGCGTAACATCAACGAAATGACAGGTTTTGGGGATCCTGTACTAGCCCCAGCCCTAAAATGGGGCATCGCAAGCCGCTAAAAGACCAGCTTGTACTAAGAAAACGCCGCCCATGCTTAACGCAGCCACACAAATCCAGAATAAAGTAGAATGGGGAATATGAACAAGTTATTGCCATCCGTCGCCCATGTCAAACCGATGTTGAAAGGCCTTTGCAAGAGGCTTTTCGGGCTTCGGAGGAATGTGGTGGTGTTTCTTCTGCACTATCATCTTAGAGGCTGCTTTGCTGCTTTTCTTCGAGACATCAATACAGCAGGTTTGATCTTCGAAACTCTCGGGACAGCAGCATTCGATTCCCCTGACATAAGGACTAGTCATCACCTCGCGGATTGTGACGCGCTTATCCGGGATAGGGTGCAACATCTTCAGCATGAGACGTTTGATAGCTGGTGGTTCCAAGGAGCCGAACAATGGACCACACTTTGGAGCACCATCTGGCGCGTCTTTGATCAAGCCGTCGGGGTGATTGGGAAGCCAGTGATCCCATCCTTTCTTGAATCTAGCGTAGTTCTGATACTCTGGTTTGGCAGCTTGCCATGGGCATCCGCCGCAGGTCATCGTCAGGAATACAATGGCGCAAGACCAAACATCGAGAGGACGAGGATCATAATTGCCTACTAAAATGTTAGCGTATGCCAGAACATTGTGTGAGGAAGCTTACCCTTCTTTTCGAGAACCTCTGGGGCAATGTAGGGAAGACTGCCGCAGATACCTGGCTTAGACAGGCGAACTTCGCCCATATTCTTTCCACACTCCCCTCCTGCCGCGCGTAGACCCGGATGCTCACCACAGAAGACTTCGGCAACACCAAAATCGGAAAGCTTTAGGTGACCTTCTTTGCTCAAAAGCAAGTTTTCCAGCTTGATGTCGCGGTGAGCAATACCGTGGCTGTGCAAGTAGTCAACTCCTCGAAGTAGTTGCTTGAAGAAACAAAGCCGGTCTTGGAGCGAATAGTAGCCGTTCGAGCAAAAAAGCTTCCGTTCAACCAGGGTGTAAACCTCTCCATAGCTACAGAATTCCATAACGTGGTTCCAGTGTCCGTTGTGAGTGCATAATCGTACTGTTTCAACAATGTTTGGGTGGCGTAAGCTCTTGGCGATGCTGTACTCAGATTTGATTTTCTTGATGTACTCATCTTCATTTTCGGTTCTTTCTCTTTCCCGAAATTCCTTAACGGCGACCAGCTCTTCACCACAGACACCTCTCCGAGCCATGATACGCACTTCCGCAGTAGCACCTCTCCCTAATCGTCTTCCACGTTTTCCTGGCATCAGACTCGAGCTTTTAAACTCCTTATCCAGTTCGCAAAAGTCAACTGTAAACTCATCTGGCAAGCTGGTACTCAACCTGCGGGCTTTCATACCAACACCTTCGGCGGCAGGCCTGGAGAAGGTGTTAACAAGGCCTATTGTAGGATCATCGGTACATTGCATCCTCGGGACAATCTCCGTGCTTGCTGATCGCCTTCGGCCCATCTTAGAACTTCTTTCTCCTTTGCTCCCTTTTGTCGCACCACCCCAAGTGATACCTGACTTCGGTCGAGCCATACCACTCAATACAGTCGAAGACTGGGAGTGCCGGTGTTTGAAATTTCCGTCCTGCGGCACACCTAAGCTGTGTTCACCAGATATTGTGCTAGAAGGCGAACTCGGGGTAGGCGGCGTGTTGGATTGTGAAGATTTCGGAGAGTTTCGAGCCGAGAGAGAAAATGAGCTATGTCGTCGCGTCTTCATTGTGTTGTGTTCGGTGTTCAGGGCGGTGACGTCGGTTCCGGTGTAGAGAAAAGCTTCTTTGCTCGGCTCCTCCCGACCGGAAAGAGTCCGGTGAAGTTTACTCCGCACAAATGAACCAACACGTTTAGTGAGACCCGGTTTTGGTTGTCCTGATACGTCGACACTATTCGATGTCTGTGTGCGGGGAGTAGGAGGGGGGCGCGGACCCGGCGTCAATGCTGCCGACTTAGTCCTCATTTCAGGTTGTGGTGTGGAGGTACTAGTGTCCAAGTGGCTGTCGTCGTGATGGAAAGGATGTGAATGAGTATCACTTGTAGGTGTGACGGGCTCGACGGGCTCGCTAGCTGTCTCGCTGCTCTCGTCTTCCTCCGGTATAGGAGCTTGGCAGTCGATTGCTCGGGAATCTCTGAGGTGAGAAGAGTCAACTTCTACCGATGCGTCCACGGAGTCGTTCTTATGGAGGTTTATCGGACTCGGCCTCTCCATTGCGACGAGTCCGAGAGTTTGCCCGGTTTGAATCGAAGACATTGTGAGGGCCTTGGCTTGCGTGGGGCTGAGCTGCAGACAATTGCGATCTGCAACCCTTGGCACAGGCCGTGTAACCAGATCTGGCGGGTGCAAGACGCTTTAGGAGGAGATGGAGTTAGGACAAGAAATTGGAAAGCTGGGCACCACGATTACGCCCTTTGGAGGGAGCTTGGACAGTAGTACGTGGAGGTCAAACTAGTTGAAGAGTAGAAGCGTAAGGTGGGGACGGTAGAGAGTAAGTTGAAGAAATGGATTATAATCCAAAGCGCCATGCGAATGTGAAGAAGGAATAAGTGAAGGTTTAGGGACGGTGAGAGGCTGATTGCTTTTTGGTTTGGGGAAAACGGTAATCGCGAGGTGCGAGACAGCCCTGCAGGCCCAGGCGCTGAGGCACGGCAAGCAGATGCCGATCGGGCCACTTGGTGGCTTCGGGCAGAGCCTGGGCGTGATGGCAAAGTGGGTTGTTAATGGTCGGCTAGGCCAAGTAACCAACGGGCAAGCAAAAGATGGATGGACGCAATCCAGGGCGCTCGTCCAACTTGGGAGTTTGGGATGGTGAGCCAAAGCAGACGGGCGACACTGCAACTGCAACGAAGGGTTTCAAGGCAGACGAACGCGCTGCGACACGCTTTTAAGACATTTGGATGAGGCTTTCGGCAACAAGGCGGGCCTGTTCAAAACGCACCCCACTGCGCGAAGCCACCTGCAGCAGTTGCAGCAGCTATGATACCGTAGACGGTGCAGATGATCGCTCGCTGGGATGTCGTGGTTGCTCTCTGACCTCCAGGCTCAAGATAAAGAAAACAGGCCGCGCCGAGTTTTGCGCCCCTAGCATCGCATTTGGCCCTCTTGGCACACGTTACCCCGATTGCCTGCGCGCTTGCAGGCAAAGATTTCGCCGTGAACCTGGCTCTCATATCTTCCGCTTGCCGGATTGCCCGATGAGGCCACGCCTGCAAAAACGCCCGCTGTATTTTATATTCCACATTTTATGTAACTATATCGCCGCCAAATATCGCCGCCAAACAAGATGCGAGGGATGCAAGAATAGCTCTCCCCGCCCCGACACCGATTATGGGTAAAGGTGATCGTGGACCCGCCAAATCTCCTTTGTGAGATGACGCCAATGCGGCATTATTTTCTGCATCCAACCACACGCCCATCTATATTCCGGGCCGCTCAGCCCTTCCAATTGCCTGGTTCCTGTATTTTGACACCGACATTCGCCTGCTGCTTATTGGCGAGGCAGGAGCCCTGGTGTTCCTGGCTCTCTGGCTCCCTGCCGTGACCGTGACTGTGGCCGTCACCGTGCCAGTGCCCGTGAAAGCTTTCGCGCGCGCTGCCAGCTCAGGCAGAATCGGGCGCCCGAAGCCATGTGCACCGCCTACAGGAGTCAGGCTGAAGGGCAAGTGGAAAAGCCCCAGCTGAAGCATTGTCCCCATCCCGAAGGCTTATTCACAGCAACCCGATTACTATCCCTGTATTGTCACTCTTTGCCGCGCTTCGCGATTGGAAAGCCACGAGTGGGGGATTGGAAGCCGTCGACATGCTTCGCGTTGCCTTTTCTGCTTCCCTGAACATGCTGCACATCATACACAGTTCCTTATAATATCCAACAACTTTGCAGACTGTCACCGCTCATCCCAAGGTTGCCTTTAACTGGACTGTCGGTGAATTCACAACACTGCCACAGACCACCGAACGACCTGCGCACAACCCCACAATATGTTGTAAAACGCCTAACCCCGCAAATCTTGATGCACTCTGGCTTCTCCTTGACCGGCCGATATCCTGCAGTGCCTGCATGCTCAGCTTCAATCGCGGATTTGGAGAGCCGTCACGATGACATTTCTCCATTCCCGACACCTGCGGCTGGAGCGGCTGGAGCGGCCAGAGCGACAAACCCCACGCCATCTAAAGGACGTCACCTAAGTGTATGCCGGATGCCAAGAATTGCATTCGCGTACAGTCAAATCTTTTTAATACGATACCGTTTGTTCAGCCGACGTATCGTAATACCAATGGTATTGTTATATCAAAAGTCACGTGTAAGGTGAATAAGCAGGAAAAACGGGAATTTAATACCTAAAAAGGCTTAAGATATCTACCTCATGGGCCAAATAGGGCTCTTTCTCATATAAATTCTCTACTGATTATACCGATATTGGTGGTAGGTGCTTAACGATATCGTCAAAAGTCAGATTATCGTAATATTACACTAAAGAACGTTTGATCAAGGGGTGTAGATTGTAATATAAATGATATCGTTATATACCCAATATCGTATTAAGGAGATTTGACTGACATGTACATGCACTAATGACCATATTCACGCGGGACAAGTTCCCCGACTGGCTCCCCCCTTTAGCACGAGAACAGCCCCGTCCCGCGCGCCAACGGAATCGTTGCGGTGAGCTTATGTCTCTGATTTCACAGGGCCTGGATACCAATGGATCCTTATGGCTGGACTCTTTTCCGTCCGAGGCCCATCCCCCACAGCTCAAGTCGTGGAACCTGCATTAGTCAAGAGCTTACCTCGTGTTTTCCGTATTTCATCTATGCAAAGAATCATTTAGCCTGGGGAAAAGTAAGGATATGGGCTTGTGCTCGCTCACTTTCATTCGTGGGGGGCCGTTCCACCTCCACATCTCCACAATCCACAGCGTGGTGCATATCGTTTATGCGCATTGCCTTTTCGCAAGGCGACATCGGTTACGTTTTCGTGTTGCAGCACGTGAGGTATTTCCTCCAAGGTCAAAATTTTCACCTTGTGCAATCCCCGTTGTGCATAGCTAATTTTCAGGGGCGATTCGGACAACGACAACACCAGGAACCCCTTCAATCGCATCTTACCTTCATCGGCTTGGCAGGCCAAGAATGCCCAGCCTGAAGGTACTTTGGATGCTAAAGAAGTCTTGGCTCGGAGGACAAAACGAATACGTCAGCGACAATCTTCAGCATCAGTATCACAGCGTGCCCTATTCCTCAACATTTTTCGATGTCGCACCATGAGGCTCCTTAGTACCGTTCGCAGGCAGATACTTGGCGGGTTGGCGTTCTTTTGCATGAAATACCTTGCCATGCATTGGTCCACGACTCTCTGCATTTCCCGAATCCGAACAAACCACATCTGCGCCGATCGCACTTCGATCCAACGGCAGACACTCTTTTCCTTTTTGAGACTGATCATCGCTCTCTATTCTCCTGCTTTTCTAGACCATTTCTCGGCTCTTGGCTGCTTCCTTTTTCGTTTCCTTTAACGCCGACCCTCCGTACTTCTTGGCATTTCTCCTGTTTGATAGTCTCTCCTGCATCATTGCCGAGTCTAATCTGATGATCTTCAGGGTTCCAAGAAGTTTTTTTAAACGCCATGCTTTGTCAATTGCACTCGTCTAGAGCATGTCGTACTCCCGCCGCGGCACTTGGCGAGACGCGGCCTTCAATCTAAATCTCCAATGTTATTACGCAGATCGGGCTTGGCTTCCAGAGTCTCTACTGCGTTCATTTATTATACCATGCCGACGGCGTCGGTCTTCGAGTAGGACTCCGAATCTTCGTCAGCTTACTCTTGGTCTTGTGCTCCTCTACCACACCAAGTACCCCTTGTGGATGATCAAGTCACTCTCCGGTGGGAAACATCTTTGCGCCCGGAGACGCCCGACTGAATGCACCGAAAGGAGAAGGTCACAGACTGGAAGGCATCCTTCCGAGGTTCCAAATAACTTGCTACCTTAACTGTGTCTGTTTATGGAATGTCACGTCCGGACTTCTACCAGAATGTCATTGCGTGCCTGATTAAGTTCTTCCGCTTGATCGGGAATGCTATGCCCCATATACTTAGGACACATGATATTTCTGCGCCGATATCATGTTTAGGAGAGCGACGCTCCTCATCGCCAGGAGCAGAATACCCTGTGGCATTACACAATAACTTTGCCGCCTGGAAGAATAGAAGAACGAACCAGAGGGAACCCTCATTACCTACAGAACCTCCGTAAAAACACTCTGACATCTCACCGACTTATTCATTACCTCACGGTTTCCCAAACATAAAATACTACCATATGGACGGATGTTCCCAGGCTTAGAATCCCAAGACTCTCCCTCCACGTCACCATGGTCATCCGGCATTCTTCAGGCTGACAACTCAGAGGTCTCCACTCTGCTGGTTAATCTAAGGTCTCCGCTGATTTGAAATTCTCAGCAAAAATTAAGCCAAGAATTGCTGTACGTTCCATAGCGCAAGCTGTGCAAGGCTGATCGCTCCCGTACCACTCTTGGCAATGAAAACTGGCGCGGCACGGCGATAGGCGGCTTGGCTCAATATCACAGAGCACGCCAAGCACTGCCTTGTAGATCGAAGCAAAGGAAGTTGTTATTAGTGCCTCAAATCTCATACCCAGTCTTTCTATCACTTGGCCGGAAGCTACCGGAATGACGGCGTGGGCTCGTACAGAGATGCCATACGTCTAGGCATTAGAAGGGGTTGCAAGATTTGGTACTCCTCTCAACTAGTTACATTTCCTCTGCAGATGCACAAACGTGTCCACCCCCTTAATTCTATTTTCCACTTAACATTCGCTGTTATCACTTTTCTATTTCTATCCATTTTTCAACCTTTTAACTTCCATTATTTATATCGGCTTCTCCGCTGTGCCTACCAGCTCTCACCCAGAGCCAGCACCTTTTTACTCTTTTCAACTAAGATATTCCCGAAGGGCCTGCCAAAAGGCACCAAAGACGGCGAGAACGCGCCTGATGCAGACCACTTCTTGCCACTTTCACTCTCCAGTAGTGTCGGAAATGAGCTGAGGCCTGCCTCATCCTTCCACGCTACATTACAATTCCGGCACTGCGACGTGCCCTTTTTGCCGGCCGCGACACTGCCGTCTGTGTTCGTGAGCATTAGATGCATCGTGTATTCGGAGCCGCAGACGCGGCATATCAGCTTCTCTTCTACAGCTACCGCTTGTGCGGTTGTGGCGCTCGCTTTTGCGCAAGTAAAGAGAGGTTTCGGGGCCATTTTTGAACAGCTGTGCGTGTATATCTATCTGAAGATCTATGATATGTTTGTTAGACAGGGATGTGATGAGAAAACCGGTGGTTACGATACGGTTGAGGTTTATATATCCATGATGATACTTCTGAATAATGCTGTTAGCTGTATGAAGTTGCTGGCCTTCACATTGTGATGGTATAGGCTTTGTGTGGAAATGAATAGTATTGAGACCTTCAACACCACCGCAAACCCGCTTTGTTAATACACAAAACAGCACGAGACACGAAAGTGCCCCCCGCACTTGTAACTTTGTCATGAAGCCATCATGAAGACACAGCTCGATGCACGCCCTGCGTTCGACGTCCCTCTGGCACCTCAGACGAATACCATTACGCAAGCCCGCACTACCAAAGCCTTCATCACTTTACAATACTCACGTTATAATGACCCTTGAATGACCTATTCCACACCTCTCAGCTCTTCCACCCAATCATCTCGCTGAATCATACCCAGGCCCTCAAACCCAGCGTAGTGAGCGTCGCTAATGCGCACACCACCCCTATCCCAGCGCCACATCATTCGTCACCTTTGCGAGTCCGATCAGGACATCCACCAACATCATAGTTGCGCGTGGGCTGAAGAGATAGAGCGTACGCGTCATAGGATGCGCTGGCAGCATGCACTATAGCATAACCGCTGCCTTATCATTACCTTGGGAGCCGAGCTGGACTACAGCAAGTTTATTCCTTAAACCCGGTAGCCAGGCTCACCCATTTTTTGTGGCCTTTCTTTGTAGCAGAGCTAGTTAGCCGCTTGAGGCGAGCTACTGCCCATCTGTTCCACCCGAAGCACACGCCACGCAATCCGGCCCTATTTCTCCTTTTCTCTCTCTCTCTCTCTCCAGCATCCCAAAAAATGCCCAAGCCTCCCTCCCCTTCCACAACAACCACTCCAGCAACACTTGCCACAGCGGGGCGGCGAAGAACTACTTCGTGGCGGCGTCGGGCGAGTTCGTGGGCACGTTCCTGTTCTTGTGCTTCGGCTTCGCGGCGCACTTGATGGCGGTGGAGCAGACGGACACAGTGGCGCTGGCTAACGGGCAGAAGAGCGCGCAGACGGTCGTGTATATCGTGCTCGGGTACGGGTTCAGTCTGCTGGTGACGGTGTGGGCGTTCTATCGGATTAGCGGCGGGTTGTTCAATCTGGCTGTGAGTGTGCTGCTCTTCTTCTTTTCTTTGCTTTGGTGTTTTGCCATGTTGGAAGGTGAGAGGGGGGGGGGGGGCGAGAGGGGATGGGGATAGGGGGGAAAGGGAAGAGAGGAGGGGGAGTAACGTGTTGGAACTCGATACAGGCTGACAACCACAGGTCACGCTCGGTATGTGTCTTGCAGGCCAGCTGCCCTGGACGCGGGGGAAAGAGCAAGGACACCTTTCTCGCGCCAGTGGGTATTGGGTTGGCGTTGTTCGAGTTGGCGGGTGAGTCGGGATCACTTTCATTCCTTCTCAGTCAGGTGATGCGTCGGGATAAGAGACTGACAGAGTATTATACTGGCGGGTCGCTGAACCCGGCGAGAAGCTTCGGCCCTTCTGTTGCCGGGACTTGGTTTCCTGGATACCGCTGGATTTACTGGGTTGGGCCTTTTTTTGGGCGCCGCGGTTTCGGCGGGATATTATCGTTTCGTGAAATATTTCAACTACGAAGAGGCTAATCCCGGACAAGACTCTGCTACCAACGATTTCGTCGTCGATTAATGCCGGAACGGGGAGGCCGCTGTGTTGTAAAGTACTAACCGGATTTTTACCTTGGAGTTGAAGATTGTCGTGCTTGACGAAATAAGAGCAAAGAGAGGCAGAGCACGAAATTGATGACTGATGACACGTGGGCTAATTTGGGCTGGTTTTGGGCAGTTTCTGGTGATGGGCGTATAAGTATGGGCACGAGAAGCGATTTCAAAAGAGAATGTTCCGCTGTAGATCCCCCCGTAGTCCATGACGATTAGCGTCGACTTGTTTCTGCATCCTGCAACGTATAAAGGTCTTGAATTCTCCAACACTCGCAATATCCTGAAAGGAACCGAAAGCCTTGTTTTTTTAGCTCCGCGTGAACTCATGCATGTGTAACCGTGTGGCAAAGAGAGACCACCACAAGTTCTCATGGCTCGTGAAGGACGCGACGATTAATAAGGCATGAGCAGTGGCAAAGTGCTGGCAACAGACGTTTCATGCCTGAAACCAACGGTGCTGAGATTGAATTCATAAGACGTTGTCATATACCTTAGAAAATGAAAAGGCTGGGCAAGTAGGGAATGGAAAACGGAAACGTTGAGGCTCCTGATCAAAAACCTGGGCTCGCATCAAGCACCGTTTCTTGAATGCCCGACAGCCAGGTATGAGATAAGGCTTACGCGTGCAGAGGGTTGCCACGGTGGCGAAGGGATTTGCATCGAGGGCATGGTAGGATAGGTTGGTTTATGGTAGGTGGTCGGTGGTGGTCACGGTGGTCTAGGGCAAGCCTCATCTAGCAATGGATGGAATTTGCTCCAGTACGGGCGTCCCTCTTAGCTGCAGCTCGCCCAGATAATCACCTCCACCTTCTGCTCCTCCAGCTTGACCTCGATACACTCCTTTGTACGAAACACAATTATTGATTCATTTTTGTTTGCTTTCCCCGTGCTGCATCCTTCCCGCGTCGTCGCCCAGAGCATTTCGCGAACGCGTCAAAATTGTAATGGTCGTTGGACCTTAGCACCTACAAGCCACACTTCGCAACTTGAAGCGAGCCCTGGCGCTTTCAACGTACGCAACCGCGAGCTCATTGCTCAGCAAGGAGGGGACAGTGGGTGAGGAAGGAATGGGGGATCTCAAAACCAGACTCAACAATGCCCGGTCCAACCTTTTACGGCGAAGCTCCGCGGCTTCCGCAAGGTCCACTGGTTCATCCGCTGGTGGCAACGGCCACGAGCGAAGTAGCGCCCTTCTGCCCTCCTCGTCCTTAACAAAACTACCAAAAGTCTCCACCCAGCCAGCCGACGATGAAGAAGACAACAGGGATCGCTCACCATCAGTGGACCTGTCGAAACACACTGATCAACCTGAAACCATTGCCGACCGGCGGACCGAGAGCCTAAACTCAAAGGATCTACAACCGCAAGCACTCGAGAACAGCATCGCATCGCTACCCCAAGTCGAGTCTGCCTGTCCCACCGTCACGCTCGAGGAGCCAACGCCTATCCACGTCCCTGCCCATCCCGAGACCCTCTCAACAGATCAATTGACATCCAACGACCTGTCCCAAGAGACTGGGGAGGAGCCATCTCCGCTTCCCGCTCTCACGCTCTCTCCCAAGCCACGTCCACCACCTGGAGTTATAAGACGACAATCACTGGTTACAACTTCGAATGCGCGCATAATCAAGACGCTGCTGGATCCAGAAGACAATCACCCGACATCGGCGACTGGTGTTGGCACACACGACTACTTCTCCACCGGTCCTCCAACCTTCAACGCAGGCATGCTGCATCGAAAGATATGGGTGAAGCGGCGGGATGGTTCTGCTACACTGGTACAGGTAAGGGAGGATGATTTGGTGGATGATGTGCGCGATATGATACTTAAGAAATACGCCAATTCACTGGGCAAAAGCTTCGATGCACCGGACGTTAGCTTGCGAATCTTCCCGCGAGATACCAACCAGAAGTCTGGGGACCGAGTTCTGGGTCCTGAAGAGGAAATGTGCAGGACCTTAGATGCATACTATCCTGGCGGGCAGACTGTTCATGAGGCCCTCATCATCGACGTGCCGCAGAGAAGGACACCGAAGCCATCCCCACGGGGAATTCCGCACGGCATGCCATATTACTATGACGAATCAAGACCAATTGATAACGCTACAGAATATTTTCCGCCAATGCCGGTCGTCAACCCCTCACCAGCTGCTCTAACCACTGTTTCTCACGACAGTCGAGCCTCCCTATCACATGCTGCTCACGAACGATCAATATCTGTGCTCAGCACTGGACAGCTGCCTCCACTGCCTTCGCCAGGAACGTCTCGTCGCGCACATCACGCCCGTCCAAAATACCCTCGAACCCATACCGCGTCTCCAACAGCATTGACTAACTCCACCATTACCGTAAACTCCTCTCGTCCCTCGAACCGCCCACGTCATGATTCCTCCGCCTCCGACACTAAACATGCAGTACCACCCGCTCCTCTTCTCCCAACCCCTCCTGCTGTAGACACAACTGTACCGAAGCAAACATCCTCACCGTCAACACCCCGCGTTTCCTCTCCTCGACCAACTAAATCCCGCAAACGGCAGAAACCGCCTCTCGATACTCCTTCCCTTCCTGCTGGCCTCCTTGATGGCTCCGTACCGCCCATAAACGTTCTCATCGTCGAAGATAACATTATAAACTTGCGCGTCTTGGGGGCTTTCATGGAACGTCTCAAGGTGAGATGGCAGCGTGCCATGAATGGACGGGAAGCCGTGACAAAATGGCGTGCTGGTGGTTTCCACTTGGTCCTGATGGATATTCAGCTACCCATCATGAACGGCTTAGAAGCTACCAAGGAGATAAGGCGGTTAGAACGTGTGAATAGTATCGGCGTTTTCAGCAGTGCAAGCAGCGAGGCGCCTGATTTAGGGATGATGAAGGCTGGTGAGGGCGGAAAGGCGATCAAGGAGGAAGATAAACTCGGAGACGGGCTGCTGTTTAAGAGTCCAGTCATTATTGTGGCGCTTACGGCCAGCTCCCTGCAGAGCGACAGGCATGAAGCATTGGCGGCGGGGTGCAACGACTTTTTAACAAAGGTAAGTTCTCCAGATTTTAAAATGTGGAGATTTTATAAAAATCTGAATTTTTACTAACGAGCGATGGTGTGTAGCCCGTCAACTTCGTCTGGCTCGAGCGCAAAGTCAAAGAATGGGGATGCATGCAAGCTCTCATTGACTTCGATGGCTGGCGCAAATGGAAAGACTTTGCCGCGCAATCCGATACTTCCAAAAGTACCTCAAAACTATCATCCAGTTTTTCCAGCACCGCGCCCAAATCAAAACCTAATACGAGCCTCACTGCTAGCTCTACCGCGAATCCCGAAAATAGGAAGAGCATCAACGGCAGTAATGGAGTAATATTGCCAGCTGCCGCGGCAAGCAAAGCGAAGAAAAAAGAGGACGATAAGGAGAAAAGGAAGAGCATAAGGGAGGCGATGAGCGTGCCAGTAGTTGAGGAAAAAGAAAGCGAGACTACTAGTCCGGAGTTGGATAGTTCAGGGTGTCCTTAATCCAGCAATCAACACATTCACTATTATCTCTTATGTCTTCTTCAGGACTTATGTACAACCGGGTGTGGGAATCAGGCATGCAGAACCATTGAGCTTTTTATCTTACACCGGGCACCGGACTGCGCTTCTCCGCGCTCACACATCCAGCGCCAACATTTTTTCGGCGGTAAATTGTTTACTACTCGATCTACCGAGCTGAATCAGGGCATACTTCAGGGCAGCGGCAGCATCTTCATCACCATCTGCTTTTTCCCTTTCTCGCCATATTTGTGCAAGCGTTCTTGAGCGTAGAAGCCTCTTTCTGCTTTGGCCTATTTCTTATAAGTCAGAGGCTGGGATTCCGAATTCTACAACTAGCTTGGTGCAGGTACGCTGGGCGAGATAACTACATTTTTTCTTTCACTTCTATCGCCACAGCTGCGGGTCACCGCCCTTTTTATTAAATGTATGTTTTTAACACCAACGGAGGGGGGTTGTGTTCGGGCGTTTTGCACGCAGAGCGAGGATACGAGAAGCCTGGGGATGGATTTAGTGGACTGGGTAATCGTAATCCCAAGTATACAATATGGGGAGGGGAGCTAATGCCAAATACCTTGGTAGATCAATCGAGTGGATGAGACATGACTTTTATGAACTAATAGGTGAGGCAGCTTGCGTACCCGATCGGTGCTCAGATGCTGCCGCTTTCATTGCTAGCAGGTCTATGCCAATCGACAATCTTCATTACGTTGGTCTATTTCGCTCCCTCTCTTCCAGTAGCAAAAGTTCCGCAAAACAACCTCACGGCGGTTATATGGCAAAACCTTACTTAGCGGTGTAGCTTTCTGCCTTTTAACGGAGCAGTGACTAACGAGTATCACCACTTGTATTGCTTCGATCAGCTCACGACTAATTATTCTTCAGGCGTCCTCACCCTAAAGGCATGAAACGATATGCCAATCTCTTCTGGTAAAAAAATTTCGAGCCACGGACTTTGAGTTTCACTAGTGAGATCCTGCCTAAATGCTAAAGACTTTGTATAAATCAGCCTTTTCCCTCCGTTTCCTAAACATTTTCAAACCCATTATCACCCAAGGGCCATCCTGATAACTTTTCTACTACATATGGACCTCAACTCATTCCAAAGCAGTTGCTGATAGGAGCTCGTTCGTGCGAATATCATCTCACTGGAGTAACTCCAGGGCTCTCTCCTTTTAGATTTCCAAAGGATTTCTCACCTTTACGTCCACCATCGACCAGAATTCACAACGTAGGCGAGGCCTTCCTTAACGATCCTGAAGCCTATCAGTGTACCTCGTAGGTGCAAGTCCATCCACTTTATACTCCGCGCCGAATGACAACCAAATTTAAGTTCATCACACCACACAACCTAAACTGATCCTCGAATCCCCAAACCCACCGCACCCCAACACAGCAATTCCTCTCCTCCCAACACAACCCACACCATGAAAGCCAAGTCCCGAAACCGCGCCCGCAAAGGCTTCAAGTTGCCCATCCCCCCGGCAGCCCTCAATCCGCCAACTGCGGCCACCACCGCTCCAGAAACCCCCGAACCCGAACCCACCTTCAACCCCTCTGAGCCCACACACTCAGCAACCCACCACCACCCCCCAACCACCCTCCTCACCCTCCCCCCGGAACTCCGCCAACAGATCCTCCAGCTCTCGCTCCCACCCTCCCAGCTCGCACCGATGAGAGAACCGGAGCTGGAGGCGCACGCCGCGGCGCTCGGCGCCATACATCCCGTCATCCGTGCTGACATGCAGTTCGTGGCGCAGCAGTGGAGGAAAGAGCGAATCACGGCGTGGGCAGCGAGGGGGCGTTATCCTTGGGGCTACAGAATCGGGGGTCTGAGCATATTACCAGCCATCTAATTATTGGTGTATATATATACGAGCTTCTTACTCTATTAAACATGAAGCTTTCCTCCTACTTTTGACTCCCCTTGATCGCATATTTCAACATGGGCAGGGGTATTAGTCGTGGAGTCGGGTTCGTCCAGAGGATGAGGGGGAGCATGCGTACGGGGGCCAAAAATCTATCGTTGATAGATCTGGCTCTTGCGATTATTTTAAGCCTATATACAGCCCTAGACCTTACGTGGGTAGCTTTAATAATTCGGTTAAAGAAGGTGACTGCTCTACATACAAAGTAAGTCGCGTCGCTTAACAAAGTCTGGAAAAGTCCTCAACTTTTGACTAAAAAGGTTAGCGATATCCGCTTGTGGGTATACGTAGGTAAGCGTCCTCTTCGGGGAAGAAAAAATTGGCTGAAATTGGCACTTGCGCTAACACTAAATCGTAGACACTTAAACACGATAAAATTTAAAACTCCCCTACTACCATATATAAAATTAGGGCACTGCTAGTCGCACACCCCCCCGAAACAGGCTTAGATCCTTCCTCCTCAGGTTAGAATATCACGTGTGTTTGACTTGTTTACACCCAAATCGCGAAAACAACACCATGCGCCCATACCTAATGACTGACTGCGGAGTGCTCTGCGAAGCGCTGTAAGAACTAGATTTGGTGCTGCTGCCTCTATTTTGACGTCTGTAGATTGCCTCTACGGGCACGCCTGCACCCGCGCCCGCGCGCGGGTAGTGCAGCCAGCATTTCGCTCGAATGCTGAGAGCTCCCGCTGAGTAGAGTTATTAATGCGATTTGTAGAGTTAGCCGGGCGACCGCGATAACGCTCTATAATTGCAGGCTTTTGGATAAGAAGGTAAGCCAGATGCGAGATGTTAATTTAGGTATGGGTGCGTGGTGTTGTTTTCGCGATTTGGGTGTAAACAAGTCAAACACACGTGATATTCTAACCTGAGGAGGAAGGATCTAAGCCTGTTTCGGGGGGGTGTGCAAGCAGTAATTGGGGGGTGTGCGCGCAGTAATTAGGGGGTGTGCGACTAGCAGTGCCCTAAAATTATATGCTAAGAGTAGGACTTATAGAGAAGCGTTCTGCGATTCTAATGCACTAAACCGCATGAATTTTTAATGAGCAGTTATATTGAATTAAATGTGTTATGTGCCAATTTCGGCCGCTTTTTTCTTCCCCGAAGAGGCGTCTAAGATTGCTGAGGCAATCGGTAGAGGATTATAAGTCTGCATCATCCCCAGGCCAAAATCTCTCGTGCCGAGGTCCCTCGTGTTGACAGGATAGATAGGTGCCGGGGATGGCGTATATGGTAAGGGCGGCACCTGTACCGGCTCTTTTTGCCTCTGCCGATGTTTTAAAAACACCACTATGAAAAATAGGGTTTGTTTCGCGCTCAAAGCTACTACACCATATACAGCCGCAGCTGCAGCCGCAGCGCTAGGTTTGCATAAAGAATGACCTGTGGAAGCAGGTATGGTCAGGAAATAATTGGTTAAGCAGTGTAGTACTGTGGTGATTTGTATGGAGGTTCTGCAAATTTGAAAAGAAAGGCTTGGACGGCACTCACCTAGATTTTGGGAGAAACGGGCGAAGGTATAACCAGCAAGACTATCCCAGCCGATACCGAAGAAAAGTAAAAGCGATATTAGTCCTTCCGCAATGCCCTCACTATCATAATAATCAGTTGAAAAATATATGGCGGGTCCTAAGTCACAAAGTAAAGGCGCGCCGGCCGCAGCTGCTGCAGTGATGAGGTGATTCGGAGCTAAAATTTAGGTAAGCCTATGACGTTGTCCAAAAAGTTCAAACAATTTCGTACTTTGGCCTACAACATAATTATTCACTACCAAGGTCAATGATATTGAAGTTCCAAAAGCCGCGATGGGTAAGCCTATTATCAAGATAATTGAAATCGCAAACCACGAGCGCGAGAAATTGACGACCGTAAATAGAGCGTAAAAGATTCCGGTTGGGATGAGCCCTCCTATCACACCTGCCTGGCGCAATTTTGAAACGTCGGTCCCATTCACTCGAGCAAATGTTGCAGCTGCTGCAGAGCCAGCAGCGATGCCAACTCCCATAAAAACCACTATACCCACAACGAAGATAGTTATATATAAAAGTTTTTTTTTAATTAATGAATAAAGTAGTTTTCGGCGATCTGCTGAGACCATGCGGTGAAAATGCGAGTCAACGAGATCCGGAGTGTGGTCTAGTTGCTCATTCTTAGCGATAAACGGATATCCTGGATAACTTAACTATTAACGGTTCTTATACGAAATTTTAACCCTTACCTTGCGTTTCCCTGTCTCGAGGATCCAGTGGTACCGGGGCCTGAAATGTGTTTACCCGATCAGTTGGCTCTATTAACGAGGGTCTAATCGCGGATGTGGGATTATTCTGGAGATCAGGGCTAACTTCTAAGTCCTGTAACCCTAACAGGAGTGTAAGAACTTCCTCGATTTGCTGCCGTTGCGGAATGTCGTTTTGTGCAGACAGCCATGCCTCTGGCGAGAGGAGAGCTTGCCGAATGTTGGAGCCTGCCCAACGAATGAGTATCATAAATGGAATGCGATCCCTGCTTGTCTTTAAAGCCCTTTGGAGCAGTTTTGCTATGGGGTTGGAGGTATCAGACTCAAGCACGGCCATTGATAGCGCCTCCAAAGCGTATTTATTTGAGAGGGATATGTTCGCTTGCAATTGTAATCGATGAGCGAGATTTGCAAGCATACTGAATGAAGAAGGAAGTTGAGCTGAGACATTCGGTTCCATCACGGCGTTGATATCGCGGAACACATGGCAGAGTGGCATAAGGTATGCAACCCCATCAGTAAAGGCGACAATGTGTCCAAGGGCGGAACTATTCGCTGCGTCCACAACCCAAGATCCGGAGTCTCCTGCCTGGAGGTCTGTATAACAATAAAAAGATGGCCATGTATAAAAGGATTACCCAACTTACTAGTGCCAGACTCGAGCTTTACAGTCCATACCACCATGGATGGCCCTGATGCCAGGCACAGGTATGCCTTGTTACCTAACAATACTCCTCGGCAAATACCAGTTCGACCGGTTATAATATGAACTGCTTTATATACTGGAGAGGTGTCGTACTTGGTGAGATATGCTCGATTTGGTCCATATTCGGAGCCCGATTGAGGCACCTGTCCCGACTTGTCTGTTGCACCGGTCGCTAAACCAACAATGGCATTTGGACGCAAGATTGAATCATCAATCCGAATAAGAGACCAATCAGACCCTTTCTTGACAGATTGTCCGATACCTGGCCAGAAATGTGCAGGAGATGGTTCATCTTTTGGACCAGAGCTAACGTTAAGCATCAGCGAAGGTAAAGATGGACAGTCCTCTAGTTTTATCCAGTTATCGACTACCAAAGCTGGCTCGACATCATCATCAAAGGACTTTTTATCCACAAGAGTATCGACTGAGTTGAGCGAGTAAAGTGTTTTTGAGTCTCCATTCTGTCTCTCGCCTTGGCTACCGGAATCTCCATTTTCCGGCGAATGAGCGGTGGTGAGCGCATAAAGCTTTCCATCTATTTCAATGACACCACCCACTGTAGACATCCATTGTCGTCCCTTGCCATCATTGACTTGCATCAAAAGTCCACAGAGTGTCCATTCCGCTAATGATATATCGCCCTGGTAGACCTCGTCTGCGGCAGACGTTCTGACCAAGGCCCTATCATAGCACAGCTTGAGTGGCTTATATTTCTCACGGATAGATCGCTGGGAGAGAATCGCATGGAAGGCTATAATCTCCGCTTCGCTTCGTAGCCCTTTGATGCATATATAAGGCTTTTCTCCAGTGGAACTAGGTCTGATAGGAGGAACGGAATTGGCAATTGCGACGAGGGTAATGCAAAGATTCCGAGGCGGCAGACCGTGAAACCAAATTGCGTTATGAATATCCCAGGACTTCATGAATTCCTGAAGCTTATTTTCGTGTTGTTCATGAAAGGTAGCATTCTCATCGGCAATGAGCTTTAGTGTGGACGTGAATCTTAGTGTTTTCAGCTGCTCTCTTTTGCGCTGTTTTACGGTAACACTCATCGAAGGCATCTGGGAACTGGTGTCATTCTGACCGTCTTTAGCATGTGCAGCTCCTGGCGATGGCTTTTGAGATGATCTATGCTCATTCACTGGCTGTTTTCCCTTCCCCAGTGGTATACGGGACTCCCATGCCGCAGGTAAGGATGGAATGTCCTTGTCAATGGGATCGTATTGAGGTTTCTTGGGCGGCTGGACGGATGATACTGTTTCTGTATCGATGGCACTATCAGCGCTTATCCGCAGAGTTTCGCGACTTGGAGCCATTAACATAGTAGCCATCTTGAATAGGTTGGTGACATGTTTTTCGGTGCGTTTGTGGAAGAAGTAACACTTGGCAGTAACTTTACTGTCCGAATCTTCTGCCAAGTTTCATTCTGCCGGTGCAAAATTAGTGGCTTGGAGCTTATTTTATAGAGTCGTAGCTTAATTTAGCACGGTCTACCCCTAGAGGTATCTCTGCGCTTCTTCGCCTCTCCCTGCGCCTCTAGGCCTTTATATCTCCGCGTCTTTACGTCTTTACGTCTGCGTCTGTCTCTACACCTCTCTACCTAACCCCCCATAAGACGTGTAAATAAATGCACAAGGAGACGCAAGGAGACACGGGCAGAGACACGGGTAGAGACACAGCCAGAGCCACGACCAGAGGGAGGAGCAGAGGGAAGAGCAAAGAGAAGCAAAGAGAGAAGTAAAGTGGGCAGCCTACACCGCCCCGGCGCATTCAGTTGAAACGCGTGTTGACTACGCTAACCAAAATGCGTACTTTTTGTGCCCATAAGTAGGTAAAAACACGTTAAAATGGCCGTGCTTATTACTTCAAAAGGTATAAATTCTGCCGTTTGATCACCAAGATCGACACGCGCTTTCAACCGGATGCGCCGAGACGGTGTAGATAGGGAAGTGGGTCGGTAGGGATGGGGGGGTGGGTCTAGATAAATAGTGCGCAGTTAATCTCTGGGGGTACATTAAGGCTTACAGTAGCTTTAATATTCCCTTTCTAGACACCCCTTTCTACCTCTACACCTCGCACCTCTATACCTCTGCTCGTAGCTCTACTGCCCGTGCCTCGCCCGTGCCTCTTATATATAAAAAGGGAGACACGTAGAGAGAGACGCGTAAAAAGAGACGCGTAGGGGAAGACGCGTAAAGCACAAGGAGTAAATAATAGATAACGGGAAGACTAAAATAGGCCCCGAGTAGTGTCTTGGCTTCTTTTACCGCCTGCTGAGCCGCCGCTGATCAGAAGATTGGGACAGTAAAGTTACTACCAAGTGTTACAGCCTGTACGAGCTCCGGCGTCTCCCCCCCGTTGCGCAGCGCGGTACACACGCAATTTCGCTAATATTTAGTCAGGTGCACCATCCAGCGTAGATACTGTGCACCTACGAAAAAGGCTTTGCTCTCCTAAGCAAGGTATGCGCACTTACAAGAAAGGTAAAGTCTTTAATTTTTAAGCTTAATTGTAAGAGTTAAACCTGAAGTTCTCTAGTGTGCAAGAAAGCGAAATTGCGTGTGTACCGCGCTGCGCAATTGGGGGGGAGACGCCGGAGCTCGTAGGCTGTACTGTCTGGATCTTGGCCGCATACATCGTGCGGCTGAAACGAACGCCACCAAATCCCAGCTTTACCCAGGGAAAACATGGCTCACGAAGCTATAGATCTACATCTCCACAGGACGAGAACTATGCTGGATTTTCGAGTGCTAAGAAAAGATGTCGCTGAATACTGTCGCTCAGCCTTCTGTCGACGTCGACCCACTTCGTATACCGTTCTCCGAGTCTCTAGATGACGAGATCAAGTCAACCGTTGCGAATGCTATATGGGGATTTGATTTGGGAGACTCGGACAGATTGATACGCCTGGCCTATTATTTCGATTACTATATTGACGAAACGACGTCGACGGTAGTGAGAACTGCTGAACGCGACGCGGTTAAAACTCCGATCCGAAGTCACGCAGAGCTAGTGCGCTTCATCTATCTCCTCAAGCAGCATCCAGCCAAGACGCGCAGAGACATAAAGCTAGCATGGCAATTATCTAATGCAAGCTCAACGCTAAATCTTGATGGGGCACTTGATCTCGCCGTTAGAGTAATGTTCATGACAAGCTGTCGGTCGCCAACAGCCTATAATATTATCACTACCGGTCAAGTCTTCCGCCCAATATGGAAGGAGAAAGAATCTCTTGAGAGCTTTACGGGAAGAATTTTCCCTCGATATGAACTCGATGAAGGTGGCAAAAGTGACACTATTAGAGCACAGAAGCTCAGAGCATATTATCTAAACGACTATGCGAGTATTCGCATAAATTGGACAAATAACTTGCCGGACCATCTAGCACTACAAATAATGGATCAACGGAAATCACTTTGCGTGTTCCGTCATTCTGGATTCCTGGAGATGTCTTCTCGTGCGCTGGCCGAAGAGGATATAGGGATACCCATAGCTCAAAGCCTAAGCTTGTAAGAGCTAACCAAATGATTAATATATCCCATGCTTATACTTTTACAGAGGCTGTCTCCCACCTGACTTGGTTAGTGAGACCCTGCGAACCATCAATCTGCTCTTTCCAGAGAATGATGGGAGGTCTCGCCTGCTACTGAGCAAAGAGGTTCAGGAAAAGCATCTTGATCCGCGTCTGTTGGGTCCCTTTCAGCTTTTCCATGGGTACCACGAGAACCCTAGAAATATAATGCTGCCAGCTGATATAAAAGGTCTATTCGAGAATTATCCTTACTGGGGCGAACGCTTATATCGTCTTTGGAAAGAGGCAGACGATCCTACTCCAATGACAAAGGTTGAGATATGGTCTGAAAGTAGGAAGTCGCCAAGGTTCGTTTACTGGGCTGGGGTCATCGCATTGTCCTTCGCTCTGTTCTTTGGGATCGTTGCATCAGTGCTTGGTGCCGCTCAAGTTTGGATATCCTATTGCAGCTGGAAAGGACCCACGAAAGCCGGCTGTGGAGGGCGTAGCTGATTACAGACACAGTCTAGTCTAGTATAATATATTTGAATAGATATGACTAGTTTACTTTGTTTTACCCGCAAATAGATTAGAACAATGCATTAAAAATTAAGATGCAGCTTATTAAAAACCAGACATTGTCTAGATTCTCAAGTTTAAATACTTGTAATTTTATTTATTAAATGGTATCTTGCTAATAGCTAATGGGGTTAAAGTTTTGTTGACCCGAGGTACAAGTGGTCTCTACTTTCGGGTCCTGGAATTCAAACCCCAACTTCTAATTGGTTAGAAAAAAAGTGCGCGCGGTAATTTGTGGTAGAATCCACGTGACGAACATTAAAATATCTTAGTGTTGCACCTTCCTTTTTATTGACATCTTAATTAATACTACTAACGTGTTTCACCACCCAGCGAGCAGCACCACCGAGCGAGCAACCTCAAAACTCACCAAAAATTAGAAAATTCACACCTTTATATCTTAACAACCACTTAATAATAAATTCTAATAATTCAGATTTAGACTTTTATATACACTCTACAGCTTCTATTAAAGTTGCATAGTAATTAGTTTAGTTGTTTTTAAGATATTATAATTTAGGGGCCAAAATAAAGGTAAATTACTATATCTTAAAACTACTAAACTATTTGTTGGTAGGGAGGGCTACTTGGGGCAGTCTCTTTGAGCTCGGCGACGTGTCACGTGACACCACACGGGCCATCTTGTAGGTATCGTATCGATTGTAGATCATCAATCGTATCGAGATAAGATTAGATTTTTGCCTACCCGATGAAGAACTGGTCATATTGGAATTGAGTAATTAAACAGAATTATCCTAAATCTCTGACCCCTAGCCATATATTTATTCTAAAGAACCGTGTTTCTCGCGGCTCTCTAGGAACTGTAGAAAGACGACCTAACTCAGGGTGTTCTTTCCGCTCGTGATTCAGCTTCGCGTCGTTCCTCCTAAACGTCTTTCCACATCCTTGCCTGGAACAAGGGTACTCTCGAGCAGAACTACCAGGGGCTCCATGTTTAGTTCTTATATGTCGGGACATGTTGCCTTTCCTGGAGCTCCCTGTGAACTCTCGGTTACAGCGGGGGTACGGGCACGGGCAGCGCTCACGGAAGGCTTGAGACGGGGATGTACCATTGCGTATTGCGGGAGACTGCCGTGCATCCTGTGTTGGCGGAGAAGACGATGGAATGCTCACAGTGAGATGCCTTGTAAGTATACTAAGTCATGAGCTATGCCAACTTTTAATTAGTAGGAACCACTCACTGCCGGTTAGGTAGCATAAGAGGTCGATCTTGAATAGCGCAGAGGCGGGACTTCATGTAAATCCCCTCATCTTTTGTCATATCTTGCGAGATCGTGTATGTGATGCACAATTTGGAAGACTGGGGAGATTTTGTGTCTCGAGACAAACTGAAGGCTTCTCCGAAGCGATTTTGGCCCTTCAGCCTGTGCCTGGTAATACTTCTTTCGCCGCCGCGAATCATGGAAATCAGGCGAAATCATATGCGAGCGAAATTAACTTTTGTCAAAGGGTGTGGAGCTGGTCAAGGTGAAATCTGTCGAGTGATCGAGATATGTCAGGTGTTCTGGCCTAAGCCTTACCTCAGCAAGCTCAAACCATAGAATCAATTAGCGGACATACGTATGTCCGCTAATTGATTCTATGGTCTGAGCTTGCTGAGGAAATTATGCCGGGGCGGAACATTATGGCTCCGACGCATCTGGCCAATTTTGAGGCCTGCCCGCATTCCACTCTCGGTGGTAGTTGAGGAATCCATCCTCAGTCGCTGACCTCGTGCTTTAATTCAGGCATATCCACCCATACATTCTTCTATAATGCCATTCATGAAGTTACGAACCACGAAACGAATCTCTTGAACCTGTATCATCTTGTCTCCTACTCGTCCACCTTCTCCTGTATCGCATCAACTGGATTTCATCTTCGACTCTTTAGCTGCAGTACTTTCATTCCAGTGCCCAATTCCGACATTTGTGCGTCTTTGTTTGCTCCTTAAACTTGTGTACATTGGGAGATCTTGTCAGACCTATTGGTTTGATCGTCCTCCAAAATCCTGCAATCATTCGCGGATTCGCACTAAATCTTCAAAATTGTCTGGCGGGGAGACTCGAATTGTCTTCCTTACCTAGACTGCTAAAGAATATCTTCACTAGTAAAGCCACGCAATTGTAAACTAACTACACCATGACAACTGGTACGTTGTGTTATTCCTAACCTCCTTAAGTTTAGAAGTATAGAATGGTTTCGGTGAAGAAACTTGTCGGTGTCTTCTATTGAGAATTGCTTACTTACGAAACTGTGCCCCATAGAGACGACAAAGGTGGTCCCATTAACATGTCATGGACATTCGCGACCAGTCACGCATCTTAGCTTCTCATCTGTCGTTGATGATGATCAATATTATCTTATATCAGCCTGTAAAGGTATGACCACCGTTACGCTGTTCCAACAGCCATATTGATATGCCGTTTAGACAATAATCCCATGCTTCGTGATGGAATTACAGGTGATTGGTGTGCCTCACTTTCCCTACCTCTTTACTCAATTTTTACTGATCAACTGCACTAGGATTGGAACCTTCATAGGCCACAAAGGCGCAGTGTGGCAAGCTAGACTCTCCTCAGATGCCACGCTAGCCGCAACTGGATCCGCCGACTTCTCCGCGTAAGGCATTCTTTCGTTCCATTCAATCTGCCTCTAACCCTTTACCGTAGCAAAGTATGGGATACCCACACGGGTGAAGCGCTGCACACCCTCCAACACAACCACATTGTGCGCGCTGTGGCCTTCCCAAACCAGCCGCACCCTCAGATCCTCGCAACCGGCGGTATGGAGAAGAAGCTCCGGATATTCGACCTCTCCCGAAGTAGCAGCGCCTCCTCATCTCCAACAAACCCCTACGACTCATCCTCATCCGCTACACCTCCCAGCTACGAAATCGGGCCTGGCGTCCACGGCGGCACAATCAAATCCATCGTGTGGGGACCCGACCGCAACATCCTGATCACCGCCGCCGAAGACAAGAGGATCCGGTGGTGGGATCTGCGGACCCGGTCCACAATCGGCGAGTTCGCCGTCGAAGGTGCAGTCGGGACCTGCGAGCTGGACAACACGGCGGGCGAAGGCAGTGGCGTGGGCGGCGGCGTGCTAAGTGTGGCCGCAGGGAACAGCGTATACTTCTTCGACAGTATGCAGCCGGCGGGGCTGATCAAGAGTGTCAAGACGCCGTACGAGATTGCGAGCGTGGCGCTGCATGGCGCGCAGCGGAAGTTCGTCACGGGTGGCAGCTCGCAGAACGACACTTGGGTGCGCGTGTGGGATTTTGACGAGGAGAAGGAGTTGGGTATGTTTTTGGCGTCTTTCCGTCCTGAATTTTTGTGGTGCTGACACGATACGTAGAAATGGGCAAAGGCCATCATGGACCCATCTGGTCCGTCAGCTTCTCGCCCGACGGCAAGCTCTACGCCACTGGTAGTGAAGATGGCACTATTAAATTATGGAAATTCACCACCGGACCTTACGGTCTTTGGAGGTAATAGGCAGCAGATGAAGTCACAGAGAGTTTAGTATTGCTGAGGTGGGTAGGGCGGGGAGGTGGACTATGGGATAAATACCCTCAACGCCGTCATGACATGGATTGCGAAGGCCTGCTGAAAGATTGCGGCCGATTCGTTTGTCCAGCAGTGCCATTATCAGTGATCAGAATTCAAACTTTCAGACTTCAGAACGTACATATTGGATTGATACGCGATGAACAAATTCGATGGCCAAATTACGCCAAGCATGTGTCTTAACATTTTAAAAATCGACTTTGTACCACGAAACCCAACACCATGCCAAGGATCACCAATGCCGGGCCGACTAAAATCCCAACAGATTTCCTGATCATGGCGGGTCCGCTGCAGCTATCCATTTCGAATGCTTCACGCAGCGTGGAATGGCTATCTGGCCTATGGTACAATTGTAAGCGCGATTACTTTGAGCAAAACCAAATCACATCACGATCTCAAGAGAGTATTTGAGCATAAGGCTTGTCACATTACTACTTTATGTGCGCCATAACCGGCTCATCTATTGTGTACATGTAGGCATCCGGGGTTAGAAAGTGCCATTCATCCAATCGCCTCAAATTTTCCATGTCCGTATAAAGTCGATCGTTCCGAGTTCCCGTAAACCCAAGCTCCGTTGCCAAACCAATCAGTATGAAGTACAGAAATGTCTTGGGTAGTCCAACCACATCCATCCATTCGCCGAAACACCGTTACATGAAAGAACAGAAACGGCCAACATCCAAGGTGTTTGTGTCTCCTTTACAAAGTCATGTCGATATCGAAGTCATCCTCGTTGACTGCGTCATTTCCGTTCGATGTCGCGTTAGCAGGGGCCTCGGTGACAGTCTCACCGTTCGTCACAGCCGCATTGCCTTCGGTGTTGTAGTTGGTCCAATAGTCTTCCATCTCCGCATCGAGCTCTTCGGCGGTCTTCTGAGGCCGACCTTGGACTAGTGGGCGGCCACGGTCATCGCGGCCGCGACGGTCGTTGGCGGGGCGACGAGTACCTAGACGACGGCCGTTGTTACCGCCAGCACCAGCGCTACGGGGATTGCCGCGACGAGGAGCAGGTGAGCGCTGACGATGTCCACCGTTCTGGCCGGGAACATAGCGGTCGATACCCTCCGGGGCTGGCTTGCTAACATCACTATGTCTCACTGGAGAGTCGCTCCTGTCCCGACGGCCACCATTGCGCTCCGCCCGGCCGCCACGACCCTCAATGCGATCAAAGAGGCTCCTTGAGGCTGGTGCCACGTTGTCAAATGGGTTACGAGCGGGTTTAGGATTGCCAGGCCTAACCATTGAGAGGTAGATTTGTTGGTCCAGGGCTTTCTGTCCGTGATACTCACGGATCGCCTTCTCAGCATGCTCAACTTTGCCGTAGGTGACATAAGCTATGCCTGTGCTGCGGTCATGGCGATCAAAGACAATGTCAGTCGCGAGGACTGGACCTTGTTTGGCAAATAACTCCTAGGGTTGTCAGAATAGTTGACTAAAAATGATTGCAGCAGGATGTATGTTATACCCCTAGTTCCTTCTTATTGATTCCCCAGTGCAGGTTGTCGATCCTGACTTTGACTCCGGTGGGAGGGCTGTGGAGGTTGTTAGCTACATAACATGAAGGGTGCGGGATTTTACTTTTGAGAGTCTGGCTCTGGAGAATGCCTATTATGACGTCCTGGCTTGTATGAATCCCGCGAAGTGCGGCGCGCTGCTAGAAATATAAACATGCGTTCAATGTGTTACTCGGAGACAACCCACCATCACTATCGTCCTGGTACCTATCGTGGACCCATTCGTCACTGCGAGCTATTAATAATTTTCAGAAAATCCTGAATACAATGCATACCGGTCTAGGTTACGAAACTGCTCTCTCGGCATAGGCTATTTGAACAAAGGAAATTCTATGTCAGCGAAAGTCTTTATAAGTGGTAAACTCCGAGCAAGCGTTGCCCTTTCATCACACCGAGTCTCATTCGGTCGGGGGCGAGGGAAATACGACAGTGGAGAGTCGCTGAGGAATGATTTTGGATGTGTCACAGGAAGGACAGGGAGGAGGAGGAGGAGGAGGTGAGACCTGAAGTCGTCCAAATGAGGTTTCAGTCGGCGGGAATGAATGTTGAGGAGTGAACTTACCTTTTTGACCCCATCGCGGGGATAATTGTTCTGGCGACGGTCTCGAGGACCGCGTTGGCCGCGTCCGCGATATCCTCCACGGGAGCCTGCCTATAAGTTGATGTTGATGTCAGTCACTGTTGCGGAAGACATGATGCTGCGATCTGAAGGCTTACCTGGCGTTCGTTCATAGACTCATCTAGAGACTGATTCATTGCTGAATCAATGATACGAGGAGTATTGAAAGAGATGATAGCGAGTGGGCAGCCTTCTACGATAGATGCGGTTGCTATGCCCGAGACGTTGGCTTTGTCGGGATAAGCGTTGGTGTCGGAGGTGAAGAGCAGGTGCAGGGCAGTGAGGTGGTGTCAATGTATCGAAGCCAAGCCCAAGAAATAGCCTTGCTGAGTCATGTAAAATAAAATACGTACCTAGTGAACGTATCCAAGCTGCACCCTCAGAAGCGACCCTCCATCTCATCATTTTCCAATGCATCGGAGCCTCATATGCCCGTTACAGGAGATAAGAGTATTCAACCAGATGTTGTCATACTGGGAGGTCCCTAGATGTAGGCCATTGTCCACTGAACTGGCCTTCCGCTCAATTTGCTGCACACGCACAAAACTTCAGGCGAGATATTTTGGATTTATAGTCTCCTCCCACATTTTTTCTTTCTTTGTCTGTCCAAAGAAAACGCAGATGCCTTTTTAAGTCATCTCACGTAGTCTTACTGCGGTTTTTGCCTCTGCTTTGATGTCCCAGCTTGGGATTAGTGAAAATGCCGTGGCCGCTTCGAAGCTTCAAGCGCTTTTGAGTCAACAATAACCGAGACTCCATGAACATCTAAAGCCGATTTTTTTTGGGCACACATTGTATCCTTATGCCAGTCTCCAATATTTCAGAGGTGATATTGAATCCCGGGTTGCTTAGTGTGACGATGGATGCGAAGGTCGAAACGTCTACTTGTGCCGCCTCTCCACAACCCGAGACGGAACACCTCCAACACCAAACCATGCAATAGTCTCGCAAAATTATCAACGAACGCGCGTTCAACGAATTATTTTATGTTGCGGTGCCAATTGGAACTCCGCGTCACTCCCACCAGGGGTGAACAAAACGAGATGCGCCAAAAGTGATGGCACCCGCTTTGAGCAGGCACCCGCTTTAAGCAAACACCAAGCCTTTGCGAGAAGTACAGCCGACATAAACACACCAAGCAAACCGCCCAAACACAGCAGCTTGCATTAGTCTTGGAAATATAAGGCGCTAACAAGTAGGTAACGGTTGGTGAACACACTCTCAGAGTTAATGGCAGTAATGTTGAGTAGCACTACTAATCACCTCTACTGTACTCTTCATCCCTCCTCGACAGGCATCCTTGAATTCCTCCAACCGATACCCCGATGAGCTGCTACTCAACATTTCTAAGAGCACATGGGCCGAGCGCACTCCTAGATTCAACCGTAGCTACAGGCTCAGCTTGAACATCGCCAAGTTAGAGATACTCAGCCCTTAATACACACAACATGACAAGAGCTACTGTCTCCTTTGATTAAAAAGGGCAGTCTGCTCTTGGCTTCCGCTTCTCATTCGATAGCAACCACATCGCTGTTTCGAGGTGCGTCCGATGAGACTTCCTCACTGACAGATACCAGTTTGGGATGGAAGCAGAAGCGAGGCATCTCCGTGCATAGACGGCACCGAATTCTACCTGGGCGGATGTATCGAGTCTTGGCGCCACAGACCTTCTTAAGCCGCGATTCCGTTCGCATACAAAAGTTCACCGTCGGCTGTTGATTTGATCGATGAACCCTGGAGAATGCAAAACCATCCGGGCTATTATCAAGAATGATGGTAAATGTTTTCATCTCTCATTCGGCCACGACAGATATGTATGGACTGGGGGATGGAAGCAGTCATGGAAACATATCCACCTCATATTCTGAGCGCCTAAGGATGTCGTGACATTTGGACAATTACTAATGGTATAAACCCTCTTAATCGCTAGTGGGAAGAGAATGCTAAGCTGAGGTGCGGATCTGTTAAAGCATCCTATGGCGAAGTCCAACAAGCCCTTGTGCTCCAACGCAGTTTAAGGATACAGCTGAGGCCCAAAACATCCCGGTTGCGTAAAAACTAGCTGCCATGTACCGTGATGGCTTTGTCTGCCCCCAAACCAACTACGCGTGGAGATGGCGTTAGAATCTCTTCCGCCTCCAAGCGTCATTGTTCTGCTCCAAGGATAGCAGGATCTGAACGCATGATCCATGACCCTTCTCGCCCCATAACTGATTCGAATGGGGGATAAGCATCTTTTGGAATGGATACTTGATTTCTTCCTTTATGAACTAAGAAAGTGCAGACTTGGATACTCGGACAAATCTGAACTCATTTGACTGCAAGAGTACGTACTGAAGGGCATAGAGTATGCCATTCGGTGTGATCCGGCTGAGCATATTGAGCAGATGTGATCGAACCTATCTCAAGAGTCCGGAAAGATGTGTCCCTCCAGTAAGCACCCAGTACCCCGCCCGAGGTTTTCTCAACTAGCAGATAGCATGTAAGTTCCGAGACCTCAACTGTGGGGTTGATCTCCAAATCCATGAGGATAGGTCTAATGCTACGTTTTCAAATGCAGATGACAAATGTCTTGTGGCAGATAGCAATCTGGCAGGTCATGAACCTAAAGTTTATATCTCATGTCCATCCGGAACAAATTTTGCCTCCGGTCCAGATGATCTATCAAGACACAAGGTATATGGTAAAATGGGGCAGCTGCCTCTGTATCCTGAAGTTGTTGTGGGAGCTCTCTGAGGCCGCCGAATGCTATGCACCGGTCGGCCAACTAGTGTACGCCAGTTGTATAGGCCTGCATGGTGAGTCGCAAGCTGATGCATTCCATTTCGCTGAAGCTATTGGTGGTGTGCTAATCCATTTCAATGTTTTCGCAAAACCCATGAGGTGCTCAATTATATTCCGCGAGCCAGCAAAGACGTCGTTTCAGAAAGGATAACAAATACACCAACCATTTAAGAGCCACTTTGCTAGAACCGCTCGGAATGTCGCCTATGTGTAGTGGCCACGCTCGCCTAAAGCATGCTAACATGGACACCATGATCTTGTCTATGCTGATCTAGTGGAAGCTAGTCAGAGTGTCTTGTATGTGTCGTTTCCGGCATTGTGTAAGTGCTGAACTTGCATGAGTATCTTATGCAAAAAAGGAGGAAAATCGTTTGGCCACCACAATACATCAGTAAGTGATCACAAACTCCAATTGAACCACCCTTTTACTGCACCGCGCTGAATAAATATAGCTGCATAAAGAAGCACGATAGGACGTAGATTCTGTTTCTCGAAAATAGAGAGTTCGAAAGGGATAAAGATGCCACTTTGGAGGCCTTTCAAGCAATCACTCCCCTCTTCACCACATCCAAGTGAATCAAATGAAGGCCCACGCCGGCCAACGACGTACAACGGGCAACTCTGAATCTAAAACCTCACCACCAAGCTCCCATCCACATCCACGTCCAACCCAACAGCCAAAAAGCAAGCCATATTCATCAAGCAAAGCTCTATATTATTTTAAAGCCTTGATACATTACCACCAAGCACAAACAATGTCTGAACACCCTTGCGGCGCACTTGCAAGCTCGTCCTGCGACCTTGAGCTTTTAGACGACGACGGCTGCCCAATACTGGCGTGCACGAAGCACGGGCTGGGGTTGATGACGGCGGTGATGGAGGACGGCCTTCCGAGGCTCGCCAGAGCGTAGGTACCAATCGACGCCAATTCAATGATCTGATTAGCTAACTTACCTAGCTTGGACGAGAAGGTTGCCCGCGAGGCGGAGGAGAAGGAGAAGGGGCCGGCGGCGCTTAGTGCGTTCGTCTGGCGGAATATGGAGGTGGGGGGAGAGAGGACGACGAGGATGAAGAGGATGATGGCTAACAGGGCCGAGGAGGAGAGGAAGAAGTTCACTGCGGCCTTTACGGCCCAGCAGAAGAAAGCTTGGGACCTTCAAACGGAGGTGTTCAAGTTCCTCCTCCCTAAGATGCAAGAAAAGAGGATGGGGGAGTTGAGCCAGAAGCTGGCGGAGTTTCATGGTTAGGGTGTGGGGGAGGTGGAAGGGGAGGAAGGGGAGGAAGGGGAGGGAAGAGGCAGCGCCGGGAGGGCCTCGGGCGGGTGGTGGGGCGAGAGAGAATAACGCGTAATGACGAGCAGAGAGTCAGAATCAAGACAAGTCCTGGCCGCTCAATACTTTTCCTGTGACACCGTGCTAAGTAACTAACCTTCACGCTTCGCTCCCATCTCTAAGCTTTTAATATCATCCCGAAGCAACGCCGCTGCTCGTATACGAAAGACCCAATACTGAATGATCTGAATTCTGTGAAATCATATCACGTAACGAGAAATTTGACATTTTGGGTAGTCTCCGTCATCAGCATGAAATAGAGGCCCGGCAATAGCTACACAGATAAAACCGCATTGCCTAGTTACTCGCATATAAGAACCTACTCCTAGGTTGCAAGACAAAGGGTCACAGTAATATTCAGATTTATGAAATAGCGCTGAAGCAACACCAGGACTCACATATAACAACTACTGTCTCTCTTACCTGAAAAGAAAATTACGGATCGCGACATAAGAAAAGAGCATGGGAATAGGCTACATAGATGTAAACTCACTCCTCAACCACAACTCTGGATATATAAAGCGTATCGAGACTCTCGATTGAGTGATAACGCACCCTAGTAACCTGGATAGATGAGCTGTTGGCGTTGAACATTGAGATTCTAATCTCTTGTCTAAGAATACTAAAAAGAAGCTTGAAAATAGCCCCACGCGCGATCGACGATAAGAAATTCGGTGAAAAAGCATCCCATGGACTCTCGTATTCTATATACTCATCTTTGTATATTGGGTTGAAGATATTCACAACATTTGCTGTATACAGGGCAGAGGTGAGGTCGGGATTGGCTTCAGTGGACGCCAAGAACGGCAGGCTGTCGTGGCTGTCCACAGCCCCCTTTGGCTTACTTTCGCCTCCCTCATCATCTGTCTACCCCGTCATCATGCAGGGGAGATCGCGGCCAATCCGGGATGATAACGGTCAGCTCGAGCTCAGCGGAGTTCACCGGCCCTGCACGTGGGGCCAATTTCTGGAAATTGTATGGACGACGAACCTAGGGAGAATGTAAGATGTACCCGACCCGTTGCATCCTGCCAGGCACGCACTGAACTGCTTAAATGGCCCCCGTGGTACTCGTACCCATTGCTAGGTAACTCTGTCTGTGCTACGCCAAGCCCTTTGCGATTCCTTCAAAAGCTTCCGCAAAGGATCGCTGCTGGGCCTCCAGGGCTGTTAGCTACCTCGTCCATCCGCCTAGCTCGACAGAATGCGTGCTTCTACACTCGTCGCCTGCGTGGCGAACTTCGCGTCAGCTTTGGCCTGCGACGGCTGTTATGGACCGCAGAACGATGTTGTTATGACCCGTAATGTGCGTCGCATGCAGCCTGATGCCCAGAATGCGACAACTGGGCCAAGGGGTCCTCTTGAATGGGGTCAAATTAATTTCCTGCATACCACCGACACGCATGGCTGGCTTGAAGGCCATATCAAAGAGCAGAATTACGGTGCTGATTGGGGCGATTTCGTTAGCTTCAGCAAGGCTATGAAGCAAAAAGCGCGTAATCTGGGGGTTGATCTGCTCTTGATTGATACGGGCGTATGTTGAATCAAGGCTTAAAGAAATACCTGTAATTGACTGGTTGTATAGGATCTCCACGATGGTGCTGGTTTGAGCGATGCAACCTCTCCCAATGGCTTAATCTCCAATACAATCTTTGAGAACGTGGATTATGATTTGCTCACTATTGGCAACCACGAGCTTTATGTGACAGAGATTGCCTACGAGACCTTCAGTAACTTTTCGAGGGTCTATGGGGACAAATATCTCACTAGCAATGTGCAAATCATTAACCCAAAAACTGGACAATTTGAGTATATTGGTTACAAGTATCGTTACTTTACCACGGAGTATGGTACGTAAACTCCTGATCAATCGCTTGCAGACGATTGACTCTCCGTGTGCAGGACTTCGAATCATGTCCTTCGGAGTTCTCTTTGACTTCACTGGAAATTCGAACGTGTCCAAAGTAATCAAAGCTAAAGATCTTGTTCAGCAGTCCTGGTTCTTGAATGCGGTCAACTACACTGAACCAATTGATTTGTTTCTTATTATCGGACACAACCCAGTCCGGACTACGTCTAGTACAAGTACTTTTGGCACGATTTACAGTACCATCCGGAAAATGCGCCCAGATGTGCCCATCCAAGGTTTCGGAGGGCACACGCATGCCCGGGACTTCACCGTTTACGATAATAAAGCCACTGGAATAGAGTCAGGTAAGGGGAAAAAATAAGTTTATCCTAAGTCACATGAGCTAAATTTTAGTTAGGCCGTTATTGTGAAACGCTTGGCTGGTTTGCAATGACTGGAATCAAATCCTCTAATTCTACGGCAGCGCACAATCCCCACGGTGTTCCAAACCCAACTCGAAGCGCTGTATCAGTGAGCACTGGGGCTGCTAGTGCCGGTTTACCCAAATCCACCACTCCGTCATCGCTACGCTACGCTCGCCGATACCTTGACTGGAACCGACTGACGTTCGCCTATCATGCTGAAGGCAGCCAAGACCATACCTTTGACACTAGCAAAGGCAAAACCATAACCTCTCAGATCACAGCTGCAAGGAAGCAGCTAAGTCTTACTTCTCTTTATGGATGTGCCCCCGAAACGTGGTGCCAGTACTGCAAGCCCTTCCTCGCCGATGGTAACATTTTCGGCCTGCTGCAAACTGCTTTGGCAACGGTAGTAGTCAACCAGTCACGAGCAGACACGCCAAGATTGATTATTATCAACACTGGAAGTGTTCGCTTCGATCTTGCTAAGGGACCCTTTACCTATGACGATTCCTTCATCGTCAGCCCTTTCACTAACAGATTCCAATTTATCCCCGACGTCCCATACGCACAAGCCAAAGTAAGTTAAAAACCGAACCTCCCTATCATCAACCTTCACTAACACCACCCAGCAAGTCCTTGGTATTCTGAATGCGGGCGCCTTCCAGAAAAAGCGCCGCGACCTCTCGACTCGAGATTTCGATTTCCAGCCTCTCATCGCAGACCGGGACACCTGCCTAGATCCACCAGTCACACACGACCACCAAGACCTGCGTGCCCGCACTTACCCAAGTGGCCGTCTCGTGCGCCGTCAATCCACCACTCCCGTCCCCGGTTACACGACCAGCGACGACTTCGGCACCGATGGCGACGACACTATCCACTCAGCTATCCCTTACTACTCACAGCCTAATGACCTGCAGGCTAACGCGTCGTTCCCGACTGACGGCAGCGACCCGGAGACGGTCGATTTGGTGTTCTTGGATTTTATCCAGAGCTATATCTTGAATGCACTCAAGAGCGTTGGCGGCAGTTACACGAGCGCGGACGTGTCGTATTACCTGCCAGAGACGTTCACGGCGAACAACTACCTACCGGCGTATGCGAAGATTGCATGGCAGGCAAATGTGCCCAACTGTCCTGTCGGTGCGGGGATTGGGTTTACTAAGAGGGAGGTTGGGGATGCGTAGAAAGATTTTGTGGAGGATGGAAAGCGGTTGAGGGTGCATATATACATTTACATGTATACATACATAGGCTTCCAGCGTTTTAGAATACGAAAGGATTTACGATGCTTTTTATCCTTTGAGTAGATGAGATGTGAAGGCCATTATTAATGCGTAGTCTGCACTAGCGCAGAGGCCCACCTCTACTTACGAATCATCATCTCCAAAACGCCTGATCACGAAAATGTCCCTAGCATCTATCTTCCCTCACCTCCTCACTCCAAGGTCTTCTGATACTCCAGCACCGCCGGCATCTTTACCCCTCCGACCCTCACCTTGCTAAAATCCGTCTCCACGCCCTCCTCGATGTCTGGATACGGCCCCATCGGTGTGATGGCATGCGGATTGATGTCGTAATAGCTCTTCGTGTACTATTCCCACATCAGCCTTAATCTATGCGCCCTTCCCCGGTAACTCCCAGAAAAAAAAAGGGGGGAACCACTCACATTCTCCTTGATATGTTTAAAATCGGTACTTTCTTTGAAGCCTTTGACATTCCAGTACAAATTCTTCAACCAATTATTCAACACCGGATAATCATGCCTGATAGTCCCCAGATTGCACTTGAAATGCTGCACATACACGGTATCAAACCTAATCAGCGTCGCATACACCCGCAGATCCAGCTCCGTCAGCGCCTTCCCTAATATATAAGGTCCCCCGTTCTGCGCCACAACCTCTCCGAGCCGATTGAGTGCGCCGAAGACCGGTATCACGCCGGCGTCGTAGCCGGATTGGGTCTGAGCGAAGCCGGCTTTGTAGACGCCGGTATTCAGATCGCGCTGGAGCCAGGTGGTGAGGGCGTCGATTTCGGTGCGCAGGGAAGCGGGGTAGAGGTCTAGCCTGGCCTGGGGTGAGGGCAGGATGGAATTGAAGGCCGTGGGGAGCCAGCGGAGGAGCTCGGCGGATTCCTGTGGCATTGGACAAGGGGTCAGTCGCGCGTACTAAACACACTCGCTCCATACTCCCATTGCCGCGTTGGAGTTAGAATGCTGCGTGTAGGGAGGGGCATTGGGAGAGAAAGAGGGGCAAAGAGCGTGAGACCAGCGCCACGATGCCAGTGCTCGCACGACTCCAGTCTTACATTGTTGACGATGGTGTTGCCCTTCTTATCCCACAGTAGCGGCACGCTATATCTCCCCTTATACTCCTTGTCCGCCCTAAAATACACTTCGTGCAAATACTCACTGCCGAACAGCTTATCCCGCGTCGCGCTGGGATACTCGTCGTCGCTCTTCGGGAACCGCCAGCCTGGCCAGCCCTTCTCGTCGCCTTTCGGATACGGCTTTACGATTGAGATGTCGATGAACGAGGTCAGACCGAAGAGGTGTCGCACGAGGTTTGCGCGGTGGGCGAAGGGGCAGAACAGCCCGATGTAGAGGTGGTACCGGCCTGCCTCAGGCGGGAACGGGCTGTCGGGCGCGATGACGCCGTGCCAGCCGTCCGCGGTGCCAGGCTCGTGGATTGGTTTCGAGGGAGTACTCGTGGTGCTCATGTTTGCTTTTGCTGTCGCAATCGGCGTTCTTCTGCTAAATATAGATCTAGCGAGCACTGTAAAATTGGTAGAAGCTGTGATTTTGCAGAGGAATCTAGTGGAACACATATGCTACAGCAGAGAGGGAGGAAATATGACAGGCAGTGATATTATATTGTGGCCTCATCCCAGTTCCTCCGCAGCCGTACTTCATAAATCATAAAGACAGCGGAATACTGCCGGATGAAAAGCGTCATTGAGCGGCAGAATGGGAGTCGGCGTGGAACGCGGTCGGGGAATCCTGAAGGGCTTGGCGTTTGAATGCCTCGAGTACGCTAAAATTGCAGTGCGGCTGCGGCTCCGCTCGTCGAGTTGAAATGGTTTGCAGGGGTTCCTTTCCTACAAGGGGGTACCACAAACGGGGCAGACGCCCTCCCTGCTAGTATGTTTTCAAAATAAGCGAGCCCTTGTAAAATGGTTGGGCTGTATTATTCTACTAGCATACTAGCAGGGGGGGCGTCTGCCCCGTACGTATTACCCCCTTGTATTAGAGCAAGCGAGCATTACCCCTCTAATAGAGGCCTGATACCATAGTAAACCCGCATGACCCGAACGAGCTTCGAGTTAGAATGGGCGATCACGGGGACCGGCTCTCAGGAACTTATCCACTACTTAAGATAGACTCTCATCATCTCTAAGAGATACGATATCCGCGACCGCGATTTCTCGGCGGCATCTCAGACTTGTCCATAGAACATGTTACATGGTTTTTTAACTGGCCATCAGCCGCTATGAAAAGGCGGATGTCGGTTATGGAATAATTTCTTTTGTGGCTGTCTCGTCTTCCTATCCTATTGCTCTCCTCAGCTCTCAAGAACGACGTTGTATTCCCAATTGCTTCCAATTCCAATCCTCTCCAGTCTAACGCACGCCAGCACGAAATGGACTCGGAGCTCCCATCCCCCTTCGTGACCGTCCCCAGCCTCACAAACCTCCGCGACATGGGCGGCTGGCCGATCGTCGACAGCAACGGCACCGTTCTCTCCACCGTCCGCAAGCACATCCTCTACCGCGGGCCTGACCCCTCGCCCGTGAGCGACGCCGGACTGGCCAAGCTACACAAGCTCGGCATCACGACGTCGTTCGACCTGCGCTCGAAGCCGCAGATCGACAAGGCGGGCGGGTACAAGGAGCTCGCCGGCATCCAGCGCACCTGGTGCCCCGTATTCAGCGAGGCGGACTACTCGCCGCAAAAGGCGGCCGCGCGCTACGTGCAGTACTCGAGCGACGGGACCGAGGTACGACCGACAAAGCTTCTCATCTCCCCGCCCCATCTCATTCTCCCGCTTGCAGCAAGTCTCTAAGCGCGTCGCCGCGAACAGGGCATCGTGGAGGCCTTCACCGACATCCTAGTCCACGGCGCTCCCGTCTTCCGCAACGTCCTGCTGCACGTCGCCGCGCTGACGCCCGCCGCGGACGGGGCCACTGGCCCCGCGTGCCTCGTCCACTGCACCACCGGCAACAACCGCACCGGCGTGCTGATGGGCGTCCTGCTCTCCTTCCTGGGCGTGCGTGACCGCGACATCGCGGCCGAGTACGCGCTCTCGAACGCGGGGCTCGCGCCCATCCGCCAGCGCGTCGTCTCGCGGCTCGTGAAGAGCCCGGTGTTCGCGAATGACGGCGAGGCCGGCCGCGCGCGCGCGGAGCGCATGGTCGGCGCGCGGGAGGAGAGCATGCTGGCGATGCTGGAGATGGTGCGGCGGCGCTGGGGCAGCGCCGAGCGGTATGTGAGAGATGCATGCGGGCTCGCGGACGGCGAGGTTGAGAGGCTGAGGCGGGTTTTGGGGGGCGGGGATGTGGGGGAGTGCTTGGAGCAGGCGGCGTCTTAGCTTTCAGAAAAGGCCTGGATTCGTTCAGATGATGCTACCGTATTATATGCGGCTAAGGTGTTCCGTTAGGCCGAAGTCGCACAAGATATTGGAACATGTTCGTATTTAGGAGAGAACATATAGATATCATTCGTGGCTAACATTCGTGGCAATAGTATTCCCTACGCTGTTAGCTATAAACGCAAGAAGTTAGTCGTATATTCTTTGTTGTGTGATGTGAGATATGAGTTTCGGTTGAAGGCCTGGAAAACTTGAGAACTGCTTGTGCTAAGGAATTTCTAGTTTTCATAAGGATCTCAACCAATTCACGATGGCATAACCGTGAGACCGTATTAAGTGTGCGCCTCAATGCACATAGCAGGGTCAAAGACGGTAGTTGACAGTTAACTACAATGTTCGTCTTCTCTAGAATTAAGTGACGGTATCTTTAAGATTAGCTCTAGGCAAATTTCCTTTCCAAAGCGATATATCTCTATTGGCTCAATATTCACGCGTCGAAAAGATCTCCACGCAGTACCCGCAGTTTCAAGGAGTTCTCTACAGCCTTCCGCAAAACCAGGGGTTATCGCTACGGCTGTGACTAATTGTAACTGGCCATTATCAGACAAAATCAGGGATGTACATAATCAATGAAACCATAATCGCCCCCCAGATTACGGTTTCTGCAAAATCGCAGGTATTGATTTTGATTAATGTTGAACCTGCTAAGACACACGTGATACACATGATCTTATATTCACGTGAGGTGTAATGTGAGATATGGATAGGGAGTTCAATTGATGGAACAATAGGGTATATTGAGAGATCAGACGAATCCTTAAGGAAAAGGAGGCGTCCGAGTGCAAGGTAAGGAAGGGTTTTCCTTACAGTCTTGCGGTCGATACCCGGCATCAGGATACCCGAGTATCGGCCGATACTATCGCCGATACCCCGATACGTATCCGATACAATGCAGTTGTAACGTGTCCCGCCCCCACGTCGCCATACGGCCAAAAAGACAGAGTGCTTGCGAACTTGTCGCAAGCGCGGCGGGATCTAATATATATACTCTTACAGCAGTATTTTACGCCACCACAGGAGCTAATTTTGGGCTCTTAAAGATTCCCTAGCAAGCTATATAGAGCCTCCGTAGTAGAGCCGTCGTACGCAGAACCGCCGTACGCAGAGCCGTCGTGCAGAGCCTCCGTCGCAGAGCTTCTGCAGAGCTTCGTGCAGAGCTTCGTGCGGAGCCTCCGTATGCAGAGCTTCCAATGCGCAGAGCCAGATGTAGAGCCATATATAGAGCCACCTACTAAAATTTAGGAAAAAAGGATAATATAACTTTATTTACTGGGTTTAAATTAGTTATTTTTATATAATAATAAAGAAAAAGACGACTAAAATTTTATTTGGGGGTATGCCAAGATTTATCCAAAACCACCCTATATACGAGATACTAAGGCTGATACAGCATTAGTATTACCACTAAAGAGAGCAGTATCGGTATTTCCACTAAAAGAATTAAGAGTTTTGAAGTTATTAGATGCAAGAATAGAATTCTGATTAGCCATTATAGCTTCATACGAGTAAATTTTTAGATATTTGTGTAAATGCCAAGCCTTCGTACGAGTATCGGCGATATGTATCGGACACTAGGCCGTATCGGGATACGGAGGTATCGGCGATACGTATCGGGGGTATCGAGTATCGACCGCAAGACTGGGAATTTCCTTAGCCACGTGCAGCGCACGTGCCCCGCATGCGAGTCGCATGTACCTCGCAGCTACAGCTATCTAAGTTACCTCCTAGCGCAACTCCCAGCTGTAGGGACCGCGAATACAAGTTCCTTATAATCGATAAGGATCTCTCTTTTGGTTACTGCTTGAATGCCGAAACGCTACCTTCGCCCTGAAGACTATACGGTGGGATGGGTTTCTGCACTCCCGGTCGAGCTCGCTGCGGCAGCAGAGCTGCTGGACGAAGAGCATGAAGACATACCCCAAGACCCCAATGACACCAACCTCTACACACTCGGCCGTATAGGTGAACACAATATCGTCATTGCTTGTTTGCCGGCAGGTCAGACAGGAACCAACTCAGCCGCTGCGGTCGCTGTTCAGATGAAGGCAAAGTTCACATCAATCCGGTTCGGTCTGATGGTGGGCATCGGAGGCGGCGTCCCAAGCGATGAATCAGATATTCGGCTTGGAGATGTGGTGGTCAGTCAACCGTACATGCAGCATGGGGGAGTAGTTCAATATGACTTTGGAAAGACTACACCGAGCGGATTCGTACGGACGAGTTTCCTTAACACACCGCCAACTATCCTACTGAACGCGCTTGTGAAGCTACAAGCTAATAACACTAGACGCAGGGGTGTTCTCTTGGAATACTTGTCCGCGCTTTGCTGTATACCAGAATTCGCACGCGGCAACGCAGGCCCCGATAATCTGTTCGAGTCAACGTATAATCATGTTAGGGGGCCTACATGTGAAAAGTGTAGCGTAGACAGATTATTGGAGCGGACCAAGCGTGGAAGGCAAGAGATTATGGTTCACTATGGCACAATAGCCTCTGGTAATCAAGTCATTAGAGACGGCGTCACTAGAGACCGACTGAGCTCGGAGCTTGGTGGTGTCCTTTGCTTCGAGATGGAAGCAGCAGGGCTGATGAATAGCTTTCCGTGTCTCGTCATTCGAGGCATCTGCGACTATGCCGACTCGCACAAGAACAAGAGGTGGCAGCCTTACGCAGCGGCAACAGCAGCTGCGTGCGCTAAAGAGGTCCTATCAGTCATACCTGCGGGTAAGTAGCCACAACACCTACCGTGGGTGAAGCCATTCAGGGAAGAGAGGGTTAGTGTAGCGCGTAATGCTTACTCTATTCCCTTTTTTAAAACGAATTATTCATCTTTGGTGTACTATATCTAATTTGCAACGTAAATATAGCTTATAAAGTGGACGCTTTTGGAAAGTCTCTTCCGCTGGATAACCATTCGCGATTCTTGGCTCTCTCAAAAAGATCGGAATGGGACTTGGCTCAAGAGGGTATACCTTAAATCTTTGCCCGTACAATTGCAGTGTTTCTAATACCAAGCAGGAATTACCTCCTATAATATCTTCGAACACATCTCTGACTATGAGCCGGACCGCACCTTCTGGGACTACTTACGGAACAGGTGCCCGAACACTACAATCTGGATATTAGAAGATAAAAGGTTTATAGCGTGGCTTGAGAATAGAAGTCACCCGTGCCTGTGGCTATCTGGTAAAAGTATGCATTATATGTCGGTTAGTTAAAGTTACATGCTCATTGCTGTGCTCTAGTTGGCTGCGGAAAGACTCTTATCACGTATGTTGCCACAGTAACATCTTGTCTTAGAATATTAATATTACTTAGGAGCACCGTAGTTCAGCACATAGTACAGGCATCCCAGAAGACGGATGATTTAATGGCCCACTTTTTCTACAGTCACTCGAAAAAATTCCAGCTAAAGGCGATCTATCTGTTTAGAAGCTACATTAAACAGATCCTCGGTCACCTAGATATGATTGGGAAGCCGTGTCCCTTACGCATAATATCTTATGTTAAGCGATTTTACGGTCCAAAGCGGTATCATCCTAGTTTCGAAGAGACTATAGATAATATCTTCGTTCCCCTGAGCAAGGAGCTTCCGACTACAATATATGTTGTGGATGGGCTTGATGAGTGCGAGCTAGAAGAAGTACGAAAGGTACTTAAAACCTTTAGGGAATTAATATCACTGCATGGCCCAAAGGTTTTTATCTCTGGACGCGAAGGCCTTGACGTGACAGCCGCTATACCAGACTCTATCGCTATATGCATATCGAACGAGGACAATAGAGAAGATATTCACCGTTTTATTGAGTGGAGAATCGAGGAAAAGATGCTAGAAAAGCAGATTACCGAAAAGGAGTGCGTGCTTCAAGACATCAAGAGTAAACTTAATGAGAGAGCTGATCGCATGTCAGTACAGCACTTATAGTAAACCCCAAATTTATCCATTGCTAATGTTCGAGGAGGATTTTATGGGTGAGTCTGCAACTAGAGACTCTATGGGACGAATGCTCTACGGACGCCGATATCCGAAAGGCCCTTGCGAACCTACCGAGGGATCTAAGCGAGACATACGACCGCTGCTTGACGAGGATAGGCAGGCAACATAGTCGTTTCGCCCGAAAGATTCTGCGCTGGGTATGTGCAGCTATTAGGCCTTTAAAAATCGACCAGCTTAGGGAGGCACTTGCGATTGATGCCGATACCGGGTGCCTTGATCGAGAAAATATGCCATCAGCACAAGAGCTTTTGAAATGCTGCTCTAACCTCATCACTCGAGACCACAACGGCCAAGTCCTCCTCGTACACCACTCCGTTCGTCAGTTCTTGGAGGACCAAAAGGCTGATGCCCGACTCTTTCCTACTGGCTTTGAGCTAAACGCCGCGGAGCTTGAACTCGGGAAGCTTTGCGTGGCGCACCTTAATTCCCCTGACTACGCTCTCAGTTTGCAGCCCTCTAATGCAAGCAAAGGCTCGACGATTAAAATGGGTCCCACAGCAGTTGAAAAATTGGTCCAACCTATCTCATGGATGCGGTTCGCCATGCCCAAACCCAGATCAGCGCAGATTTCTTTCCCTAGAAAGGCCTCGAGAGCACCTCTTATCACGGAACTGTCGTCTTTCTTCCACTTTGCAAAAGAACAATGGGCACCTCTTACCCATGGCATAGTCAAAGATTCTAAGTGCTGGCACAAGTTCCGAACGCTTGCGCTTGAACCAAATTTGTCATGGCAATGGCATCCATGGGAACCTATAGGAGAATCGCTTGATTCTCACTATTCCGGCTTGTTAGGATGGGCTATAGTGAACTGTCACCTTCCACTTCTCGATCTTCTATTCGATCCACAAAACCCTAAGCCCAGAACCGATATCTTCAACCTACCATTTTATTACCATAGCAATCTTCCAGCACTGCATTTAGCATCGAAGATAGGGAAGATTGAGATTACTCAACGGTTACTTCAAGTATGTAATCCTAAAAAGACAGACAATAACGGTCGAATTGCTCTTCATCACGCCGCAGAGACAGGTCATACGGGTATCGTGGCACTATTAGCCAAAAAGAAAGCGAACTTGAGAGCAAAAGACGATAAAGGGCAAACAGCTCTGCATCTTGCGGCAGGAAACGGGCACGAGGCGACGGTACGGGCGCTGATCGAGACGGGCGCGGACGTCAACGCGAGAGATAATAAGATATGGACGGCGCTGCTCACTGCAGCGGAGAACGGGCACGAGGCGACGGTGCGGATGCTGGTCGGGCTAGGCGCGGACACCAACGTGAAGGATAACGCCGGACGGACGCCGCTGTCGTGGGCAGCAGGGAACGAGCACGAGGCGACTGTGCGGGTGCTGGTCCAGCTAGGTGCGGACGCCAACTTGAAGGATAACATCGGACGGACGCCGCTGTCGTGGGCAGCAGGGAACGAGCACGAGGCGGCTGTGCGGGTGCTGGTCCAGCTGGGTGCGGATGTCAATGCGACAGATAACGCCGGACAGACGGCGTTGTACATTGCAGCGGTGCGGGCACTGGCCAAGCTGGGCGAGGATATGAGCGCGAAGGATGACGCCGAACGAAGGGCCCTGCTTATGGTGGCGCAGAAAGGGCACGAGGCTACTGTGCGGATGCTGATCCAGCTGGGTGCGGACGCCAACTTGAAGGATAAATTCGGACGGACGCTGCTGTTGTTGGCGGCAAGGAGCGGACACGAGGCGGTGGTCAAGCTGCTGCTGGCGCGCAACGATGTTGAAGCCGACTCAAAGGACAAGTACGGACAGACGCCGCTGTCGTGGGCGGCAGAGAACGGACACGAGGCGGTGGTTAAGCCGCTGCTGGCGCACAACGACGTTGAAGCTGACTCAAAGGATTCTGAGTACGGAAAGACGCCGCTGTCGCGGGCGGCAGAGAACGGACACGAGGCGGTAGTCAAGCTGCTGCTGGCGCGCAACGACGTTAAGGCCGACTCAAAGGATTCTGAGCACGGCCGGACGCCGCTGTCGCGGGCGGCAGTAAACGGACATGAGGCGGTGGTCAAGCTGCTGCTGGCGCGCAACGACGTTAAGGCCGACTCAAAGGATTCCGAGCACGGACGGACGCCGCTGTCGCGGGCGGCAGTAAACGGACACGAGGCGGTGGTTAAGCTGCTGCTGGCGCGCAATGACGTTAAAGCCGACTTAAAGGACAAGTACGGACAGACGCCGCTGTCGCGGGCGGCAGAGAACGGACACGAGGCGGTAGTCAAGCTGCTGCTGGCGCGCAACGACGTTGAAGCTGACTCAAAGGACAAGTGTGGACGGACGCCACTGTCACGGGCGGCAAGGGACGGACACGAGGCGGTGGTTAAGCTGCTGCTAGCGCGCAACGACGTTAAGGCCAACTCAAAGGATTCCGGACAGACGCCGCTGTGGTGGGCGGCAGTGAATGGGCACGAGGCGGTGGTCAAGCTGCTGCTGGCGCGCAATGACGTCGGGGCCGACTCAAAGGATTCCGTGTACGGACAGACGCCGCTGTCGTGGGCGGCAAGGAACGGACATGAGGCAGTGGTCAAGCTGCTGCTGACGCGCAACGACGTTAAAGCTGACTCAAAGGACAAGTACGGACAGACGCCGCTGTCGTGGGCGGCAGTAAACGGACACGAGGCGGTAGTCAAGCTGCTGCTGGCGCGCAACGACGTTAAGGCTGACTCAAAGGATTCTGAGCACAGACAGACGCCGCTGTCGCGGGCGGCAGTAAACGGACACGAGGCGGTGGTTAAGCTGCTACTAGCGCGCAACGACGTTGAAGCCGACTCAAAGGATTACTTGTACGTACAGACACCGCTGTCGTGGGCGGCAAAGAACGGACACGAGGCAGTGGTCAAGCTGCTGCTGGCGCGCAACGACGTTAAAGCCGACTCAAAGGACAAGTACGGACAGACGCCGCTGTCGTGGGCGGCAGTAAACGGATACGAGGCAGTGGTCAAGCTGCTGCTGGCGCGCAATGACGTTGAGGCCGACTCAAAGGACAAGTACGGACAGACGCCGCTGTCGCGGGCGGCAGAGAACGGACACGAGGCGGTAGTCAAGCTGCTGCTGGCGCGCAACGACGTTGAAGCCAACTCAAAGGATTACTTATACGTACAGACACCGCTGTCGTGGGCGGCAAGGAACGGACACGAGGCAGTGGTCAAGCTGTTGCTGGCGCGCAACGACGTTGAGGCCGACTCAAAGGATTCTGAGCACGAACGGACGCCACTGTGGCGGGCGGCAGTAAACGGACACGAGGCAGTGGTCAAGCTGCTGCTGGCGCGCAATGACGTGGAGGCCGACTCAAAGGACAAGTACGGACAGACGCCGCTGTCGCAGGCGGCAGAGAACGGACACGAGGCGGTAGTCAAGCTGCTGCTGGCGCGCAACGACGTTAAGGCCGACTTAAAGGATTCTGAGCATAGACGGACGCCGCTGTCGCAGGCGGCAGTAAATGGACACGAGGCGGTGGTCAAGCTGCTACTAGCGCGCAACGATGTTGAAGCCGACTCACAGGACAGGTACGGACAGACGCCGCTGTCGTGGGCGGCAGAGAACGGACACGAGGCGGTAGTCAAGCTGCTGCTGGCGCGCAACGACGTTGAAGCCGACTCACAGGACGAATACGGACGGACGCCGCTATCGTGGGCGGCAGTGAACGGACACGAGGCGGTGGTCGAGCTGCTACTAGCGCGCAACGACGTTGAAGCCGACTCAAAGGACAAGTACAGACGGACGCCGCTGTCGCGGGCGGCAGAGAACGGACGCGAGACGGTGGTCAAGCTGCTGCTGGCGCGCAACGACGTTGAAGCCGACTCAAAGGATTCCATGTACGGACAGACACCGCTGTCGTGGGCGGCAGAGAAGGGACACGAGGCAGTGGTCAAGCTGCTGCTGGCGCGCAATGACGTTAAGGCCGACTCAAAGGACAAGCACAGACAGACGCCGCTGTCGTGGGCGGCAAGGAACGGGCATGAGACAGTGGTCAAGCTTCTACAACCCCATAATACTCCTTTTTAACTATTCCTCCACTACACCTCCTTCCCCACCCACCACCTGTGATTGTTCTTTCTCTTAAATACTGCTTTAGAAGTGGGAACTCTGCAATCATGTGTAAATATTGGTATTAAAATATTATAGAGATTTTAGGTCCGCTGGTTATAAAGACCCGTAACCGAACACTTCTTAACAATTGGGCTTCGGTAAAGAGCTGCACAATTACTCGAATGTCGTTTTCACCCTCACATTCATCCAGCGCACCAACTACAATAAGTAACGATGGGTGAGGGAAGTCGCTGTCCAGTTTTAATAGCGGCTGAAGAATAAGTTGACGCCACTGGTCGCGGAGAGCTCGGCTGGTAATCTCGCTGTGTTCCGCAATAGCTTCGCAAATGTGGCGCTTAACAGACAGTGACTTGTACGGCATGGCTAGTATCTCTACTACCCCTGGAGAAGAAGAAGCTTGCTCCAAGGTGTCCTTGTTCATAGTATTCTCGCGTCATGGTCCGGGCAATGGTGTACTTCCCTGTGCCGGCCAAGCCGTTCAGCCAAAATATTCACCGCTCATCTTGTCCATCCCATGCTCTTATCTCCTTAGGGATGTTAACTCAAGTATTCTCGAGGCATAGAGGTTCATGTTGTCTCTAGGAAGAGTTGAAGGCCGCCTGGGTAGCATTAAGTAGTTTTGCTAGGCAGCGCTCCTGTTCGCTGGCGTCGCTGGGAAAAGTTTAGTATGATGGTGAACGAACCGTAAAGAAGGCTAATTTCTTGAAGTATCTCACAACGGGTGGCCTTACGCCCATTTACAATTTTCGTTACCGTCTCTTTATGCAGTGTCGTCATTAAAGAAAGATGCACGTTGTGCGCTGCCTGAAACACGTCCTGTCAGTTAACGATAGCGTCAACAATTTTATTTGCTATCAGATCGAAAGCTTTAAGACGGTGCGACTGCTCTAGCTTAAACTAAGAGACTTGTTTCCTGTGGTACACTTTATCCAATGTACCTAGCAACTCCTCCGCAACGGTGCTGCATGATCTACAGAGCTTCTTGAGCGCTCCATCGCCAGCAGAGGTGACAGCATCTTTGAGCTTGTTGTTTAATAGGACCAGGTCATTTGTCGCCGTCTCGATATCAGTGTTTTCCGCCAGTGCGCCTTCGCTAGACCGGTAGAGTTGGCCTTATTTCAAGATTATCTTTCCGCTGAAGCCCATGAACCGGACGATGTTTTCAACGAGGCCGATAGCGGCAAGTGTTTCCATTATGTGATAGCGCGGAGCTCACAGGGTAGAGAGTCTCGCCGTCTTGGGAGGCTAGCAAGTGTGGGAGTTCATTATCAAGATTAGATCGGCGCGATGGAGGGGTCCGAAGTAGGGGGGCGGGCAGCTGAGTTGTTACAAATCCCGCCGTTGTCGTGAAATGGGCAGGCTCCAGCGGAAGGCCGGTATTGACCGAAGAACCGGAGACATGAGGCTGAATATTGTATTAGAATTCTCAGCCTCAGCCTCAGCCCCCGCAGCCTGGTTGCATCACGACGCCCGAGTTCCATTGTAGGAGGCGAAATAAACAAAAGCTAAAACACAACTCAATGAGCCACCAATAGCATGTATCGGCAAAAAGGAAATCAGCTGTCGGACAAATAACTTGACATAGCGTTTTAGCTGGCGCTGTAAGTAATTTGAGGTTGATGCCTCTAGCTTTCGTCACGGAACGTTGCCGAAAAGCTTAGCGCTCACCTCCGCAAAGCTGAAGTATCATTCCTTAGTCAATGCAACATCTAAGGTATATTCGATATACCATTTCCAAGATCTACGATGCTGGCTTTTATGGCCATTTGAATACATAGAAGGGTGGATCTAGGTCATAGAGTATGCGGATTAAAAAGACATATATTTACTTTTACCCTCATGGCCGGTTGTAAACAGCAGCAGGGGATTACTATGCATACAGCAGAGCAATGTGAAGCGTAATCAATCATGAACCATGGCTACGGGGAATTGTCAGTCCAGGTTGTTATTTCATTACCTTCTTAGATCGTATTCAACGGCAAGAAACCGTCTCTCCACGTAACTCGCTATATATTCTCATACAAGCGGCATTAAGTCTTCTCCTAGTAGGTAACAAGAAAGGAGCTCCTCGCTAGCCACAATTCCCCCTTACCACTCAGACCGCATTTGATTTCGGTCTGACTACCTCATCCTCTGCCTCTATAGACTGGCTGTCGGCATGTTCAAAGTTTGAGTGGGATGAATGAGATTCATCAAAGAGCGGGTCCATGTCTTCTAGAGAGCGCCGCTTGGTTTCAGGATAGAAGAAGTAGATAATCTGAATCGAGGTTAAAATTAATTTAACATGTAGCATAGCAAAATTCAACACCACATTTAAAACGCGGGGAAAGACGTAGGATATATGTGAGGGACAGAAAAGGAAAACTTACCACAACAGACGCAAGATTGATAGACATGAATATGAAGTATGTCTTCGAGCCGATATTTTGCATGCCCACGGGCCAGACTTGCGCAGCAACAATGGAGCCAATAGAGCCGCCCGAAGCGGCGAAACTGAGTCCACGAGCGCGGAAGTTAGTTGGGAATATCTAGGACATCATCAGCATTGAAGAAGTCAGTTAAATGGTAAAATAAGAGCAAACCTCTGATCCATACACCCAAGAGGCAGGGCCGAAGCCTAGGGAATATCCAAAAGTGAAGAAGAAAATGAAAACCACGCATGTGTAGTCAGCAGCATGATTAATATTTTTTGGGTATTCTATTGGTAGCACCCCATTTATCTGCAAAGCACGAGTAAGTAAAAAATGGCCCTTCTCTATTGTTGCATATGGACATACCAGCAACGCAAGTGACATAACTAAGCAGCCCACTATAAGCGTTAGGCGCCTCCCGACCCTATCTATTAGTAACATGTCTATTATAGTACACCCGATCTTTAACGTGCTTTCGATCCCACCCACCATTAGCGACATCCGCCGCCCAAGGCCGAGCGAAATGAAGATGGATGGAAGGTAGTACTTCATGGCGGTGTTGCCGCACATCTGCGCCATAAATTGAAGTAGTGCGGCGCGCCAGAGGCGTTCGAAGAGGGAACGATGCGTGAAGAGAACCGTCCAAGACGATTTAGTAGCGGATCTATGAGTTTCAACACTCGATTGGATTTGTACGAGCTCGGCGGTGACGGCAGGATCTGAGGGGTCGACGGCCCTGAGATATTGGAGGGAGGCTCGCGCACGATCTAGTTGGCCTTTTTCTACTAGCCAACGGGGCCTGTGTCCATTTTTAGTAAACGTACACTATTGAAGAGATATCGGTTGAGAAACACATACGTTTCTGGGCAGAATGGCACTCCAATGCAGAAGATAAGTGCGGGGATATACTGGACAGCAATTGATAGTCTCCATCCTAGATACAATCCCCGGCTAGTCTCCCAAAAAGTCATGCCATATCCAACCCTTCATATGTTAGCGAGGTGCCTGTTCAGCTATTGGCAAGGATATAAAACTTCCTTACCAGAAGGCAACCGCAAGGCCTGTAACTAAACCAATATGATTCATCACTACATAACGCCCTCGTTGCTTCGCAGGCGCAACTTCACTGTGATGACAGGTTTAGCATAAGCTGTACAGGAAGTTGGTATTAGACGAACCTCTGGTACAGGGGCACGGATGTAGATACTACTGCAAGCCCAAGCCCGCAGATAATGCGTCCAATGATCATCATTGAATAGGCGCCTGATCCTCTAGCACCCGCCTGCAAAGCAGAACCAATGCACGTCACAAAAACTCCAACAAAAGCTGCCCATCTTCGTCCAAGATAATCGCTGGCTGGGTGGGAGAGAAATACATAGCTAATCCACGTCCCAAGGTAGTAAATCGCAGTAATGAGGCCAGTGTGGGAGGCACTGGGATGGTGAAGGGCTTTTTTGAAGCCGGGATGAACATAAATTGTAGCAAGGATGCCAATATTATAGCTGTACAGTTCGCCTTCAAGTTAGCCATCTACCAAGATGGAAATGTATTGGTATCAGACATATAGAAGAAGGATTCATCTAATCACATGTGAAGCAGAAGCAGGTTGAAAAAGACATACCCCCAGACGAAAGATGCTAGCGCAAAGAATGCGCATAGAAAATGCAATCTAATAGCGGCCTTTGAGGGAATTAGCTCCTTAACAACAGGAGGGACCGCCATTCACGTGCAATCGTAAATGAATATATGTAAATTAAGCAGTGATCAAGTGAGCTCAATGACAATACTCAGGAAAATCAGACCCGGTAAGATAATAAGTCGACCGAAATTCTTCAGTTCACGCAGGAAGTGTCCGCTATTTACTCCTGTGGCATGACATTCCCCGCCTGTGGCTTGAGTCCAGATGGGCATCTAGGCCCTGCGCGCAGCTCGTGTCTAGCGTTGACTAGTATGCAGCTAGAAAAGCGCAAAAAAAAAGCGAGCAGAGCCCGCGGCTGCAGGGCATTAGATTGCCCTTATCAGCGGCATATATGCTACGAAAGTAGACATGGCAATGCGCAAGCCCATGGGATTTGAGGAGCCGCTAGGGAGCGGGCAAAAATAACCAGCTTATTAACATGCTGCATTTCGGTTGTGAATTGATTACTCTCACCTTTCTAATCTATCGTAACGAAACTCCATACTACCATCCACATATCCGACGGATTGGCGTGTGAAGGTCAGCCGATCAAACCTTAATGCATGCCCTTCTTTCGGCTAGCACCACCGACACCGCGGTAATGGCTTCTATTGTACATGCAGCGTCCGGTGATAAGTTTTGAAAGTTGATTTTGGCCGAGAGGAGCAAGTGGAAGCTCTGGAGTGACAGGAAATAAAAAGCTTGGCCAAACCCCTAGAGCTAGGCTAAACCGGCGGCGGGAACGGGAGCGGAGGTCCCGTCGTGATTTTGCCAACCAATTCAGCCCTACAAATCACGTCAAATACTTCCCTTGGCTTAGAGGGGACCCCTCCTTGCAACACCCTTCATCCAAAGAATACGTTCTAGCCCTAAAAGCAAAACAATTTCTCTACCCAAGCCCTTCAACCATACCCGGCGTCTATTATTTGCACAAGCTGTCAAGCCCAATGGCATTGTATCAGTGGCGTTCTAAAGGCCCCTGCACAATACGCCACGACGCCCTTTGCAACCCCTGAGCTGAGGTGTAAATAGAAGTCCTTATGGCCGGTCACTGAATGGATTGAGCATTCTCTTCAACCCTCTCGGTGAAGGCCAAAAGGTTCCGAACCTCATCAACATGGTCCACTTAGGTCGCGATTGATGGATTAACCCTTGATAGTGTCGCTCTTTCTGATTCTTTCTGTCGTTCTTTCTATGAACACACGCTCATTTTAATTCTTTAACTTTGTTTCATAAAATATCGCACCAAGACCACACTTTCTGATAGTTTCTGTGAACTGTTGTTCGCCTAATATTCTCTCAGGATGCACGGTAAAGAAAATTGTGAGGAGGAAGTCCTCCTGAGTGAGTACTTTTCTTTAATTTATCCTCAACCGCTCAGTGCGCTAAACAACCTCCAAAATCAGCTCCACCATCTCCTAGTCACACGGTTACTAGAGATACCGGTGATACCAAAGCCGTTACCTGGATGTCACTTCCTAATAAGCGGCAACTATTTATCCTAGCTTTATGCCGCCTATCCGAGCCACTCTCGAACACCTGCCTCCTTCCCTATATCTACTACCTCATAAAGTCCATCATCCCCTCGGACGACCCCTCTGCATCCCAGAAAATCTCACGTTATTCGGGCATTCTAGTCGCAGCTTTTCCACTCGCTCAATTTACAACCAGCATACTTTGGGGACGGTTGTCAGATAGCCATGGCCGTAAACCTATAATCATCATCGGACTCGTAGCGAGCGTGATTTCGAACTTAGCATTCGGCTTCTCTAGGAGCATCGGTGCGCTTATGTTCTGGAGGGTTTTAGCTGGATTAGGCAATGGGAATGTGGCTGTAATGAGGACGATGACGGCGGAGATTGTTAAAGAGAGGAAATATCAGACCCGTGCTTTCTTGCTCCTACCCCTTGTATTTAACTCGGGCATGGTAGCAGGATTGGCGCTAGGTGGCTGTCTGGCTGATCCGGTGGTTAATCTACCATGGTTATTCGGTCCTGACGGCCTTTTCAATATCGATCGACATCCGGAAGGTGTGGCATGGGCGTTGAGATATCCGTACGCTTTACCGGCGATTACAAACGCGCTCGCGCTCGCATTTAGTCTTATCCTCGCGGTGTTTGGGCTCAAGGAGAGTCTCCAAAGCAAAGAGAATAATAGAGATTTTGGAGTAGTGCTCGGCAGATCGGTTGTCCGCTTTATTAAACGGATCGTCTTACGGAGGCGCTCAGCTGGTTACGCCGCAATCCAACTCGACGAGTTTCCAGAGGCGGCCACGGATGAGATCGCCGAAGGTAAGTTTTCTAAGCCTCTCCCGTCAATATCTCAACCTCCGCCGCCCCCGTTTAGCAGCATCTGGACGCGGGAAGTCCTCGTCACAATGATCTCTTTCGGCCTACTCCCTTTGCACAACTCCGCATTCATGCACATATTTCCAGTCTACCTCTGCACACCGTCAGCCGACAATAGTAACGCGACATTCCTCTCCTTCAACGGTGGTCTCGGCTTAACATCGCCCTCCGTGGGCCTCTGGCTTTCTTTCTTTGGTGTTTGCGGGATCCTGCTCCAGCTTTTCATCTACCCACGCATGCAGGCCAAAATAGGCACACTCGGCTGCTTCCGCGTTGCTCTTTTCACCTTCCCATTGGCGTATCTGTTCGCTCCTTACCTTTCGCTCCTTGGAAATCACGGATTCTCGCGCTGGCCATGCATTGCCGTTATTCTCTGCGCACAGGTTATGGCTCGCACAATTGCAATTCCGAGCACCGTTATTCTACTGACCAACGCCGCGCCCGCCAAGAATGTACTAGGAACTGTGCACGGCGCTGGAAACATGTTTTCCAGCTTAGCGCGAGCAGTTGGGCCGGTATTTGGCGGCGTGGTATTTGCGTGGGGCATGGAGAAGGGAGTTGTGGGTCTTGTTTGGTGGCTGTATCTCACCATTATCGCATTGATTGCTCTAGCATGGTCCTATACTATGAGTGCTCCAGATGGCCCTAATGGTTATAGACGGTTATGAATTTCTCGGCCTGTATAGAGAGATAGTACTGTAATATGTTGCTTTCCATCACACCATATGTCATGTAGCGATAGAATAGAAAGTTGATAGAATTCGAGCAGGGGATAAATATCACGATACTAATACCGTTTTTAATATCCAAGGCGAGACTCATTTAGCGTTGCAATGTGTCACGGTTACTTTCAGCGAGCTTCTAAAGACATCTGGAATGAGTGGTTATCACCGATGCCTAACAAATTGTTGTGTCTAGATATAAATTAATTATGCCATAAAGACTCATCTGCGATCATGCATAAGGTCTGGTGAGCTACTCTGAGGGAACTTCGGAACCCCATCTAAAGTGCGCGTTGCGTGGCGATAGCCAAGCAAACTGCGCCTCAATTTCAGGGTGAGGGTGATCCTGCAAGACCTATTTTTGGCTTGGGACTTTGGGAATGAGACTTAATTTGAGTCACTTAGAGGGTGTGGAAGAATGAGGATTTCGTAATCGCCGAATTGTGGCGTTGCGATCCCTCTTATCGATAGTCGCCCTGCCACACCTTCTACGCTAGCTTCTTTGAGAAATTGATATACACTGAGATCAACACCACGACATCATTCCCAAATTTTCAATATTTTTGGATTGTGCACCGTTGGAGGAGTTCAGCACCATGCCCCGCAAACAAGTGTATGGAAAACGAGCGAAGGCAATGCCGCTCTTTTCTTCATCTTCCGTCTTCACCTCGAGTCCAGCCAAAGCAGTGCCCGCAGCGAAAGAAAAGAATGAGAAAATTGAGGAGATAGAGGATTTGGCGAGTCGGCTTGGAGGATTAGAGATTGACAATTTGCTATCTAAAGCGGATACGACCCAGGAAAACTCTCGGAAAGCGCTTAGGACAAGAGATGGGAACGCCGCAGTGTCACAGAATCCATTACGAGTGGAAGAGCCCAAGGAGCAGTTGAAGTCAAGGCCAAAACCCCCGGAGGTCAAGTTCGCATCAAACAAGGAGTCAAATCCAGCATCCACAAGGTTAGAAGATGATCTAGCATCACAGCAATCAAGTGCTCTAGAAGTACCACAACCGGAATCAGATGCATGCTGTGCACATGTCCGACCTCTATTGAATCTCTGCAGCGATCCAGCAGCTCGCAAAATCCCTACCCCTTTCGAGACCTGGACTACGCATTTAGAACCGCACTTCGACATTACTAAAATTGCCGAAGCGTCCTATGGCGAGGTATACCGTCTTTCGCTTAAAGAATCCATACCAGGCTTCACCAAAGCAGACGAATCTGTCCTTAAAATCATCGCGCTAAAGCCGCCTCTCATTACGCAAGACTCACCCAGTACCAGGGTAGTCTGCGAAAGGACGTCTAAGAAAGAGAAGGCACGTGAAGAGAAGATTGCCTGGATGAGCTCCGTGTCCTCCGTCCTGTCCGAAGTACAGCTCCTGCAGCGCATGACGCCCGTCCCTGGCTTCACAAATTTCAGAGAGGTGCGTGTGCTACAAGGTCGACCGGGCCCGCCGTTTGTAGCTGCATGGAAAGCCTTTAATAAGAGCAGGCCGAGAGGACAAAAGAGTATTTTTCCGGATCCGGGAAAGAAAGGGAGCTATGATGATACGCAGTTATGGGCCGTGATTGAAATGCAAGATGCAGGGACTGACCTTGAAAATGTGGTGATTGAGGATATCTGGAGCGTATGGGATGTATTCTGGGGCGTGGTACTTGCAGTCGGTAAAGGGGAGGAGAGTATGAGATTTGAAGTACGCAGTCACACTCCCATCTACCGCTATTGATAATAGTACTGCCTCTTTGACGATAAAATTCATTGAACTAATCACGAATACCACAGCACCGCGACCTCCACCTCGGCAACATCTGCATCCGTTCCCACAGCCCCGATGACTCTCTCTCCTCTCCCTCAATTCGGACCACACGCCGCAAACTCGGCTTCACAGGTCTTGAAACCACCATTATCGACTATACACTCTCTCGCGCCGATATGGATGACACTTCTATTCTCAACCCCTCATCTTCGGCTCCATCTGAACCAGACGTAGCATTCCTAGACTTGGAGCTGGACCCCGCAATTTTCGAAGGTGACGCGACTGAGGAATATCAGTACGAAATCTATCGCTATATGCGCGCATCCATGTACCTACTTGACCCGCTCGCCGACCTCAGTTCGCGCTGGGAAGAAGCAAAATCCGGCGGGCATACGTGGCGCGAGTTTCATCCGCAGACTAACCTGCTATGGTTGCACTTCGTGCTGTTCAAGCTACTAGAGAATATAACATGGCCATCGTGTGCACTGTTGTTGGATCGGGTACCGCAAAGAGAAAGAAAGGGCGCCAGGAGGAAGGCATTGAAGTTAGAAAAGATTCTTAGCCAGCTACGGAACTTGCTGGAGCCGGAGGCGCTGCCAAGTAGCGGGCTAGGAAGTGTAAAGGATTTGGTGGCGCTGGCGCTGACGGAGGGGTGGCTAGAGGAGGAAGATGTGTTAGGATTAGGAATTGAGGAGGGAAAAGAAGCAGATGCTGAGGGCGGATGAGGCTCTATAGGCGCTTGGTTGTACGACTCGAGGAATGCAAGGAGTTGTTAGTGGAGCGTTTCTAGCCCACTATGGCCTCCTTAGCTTGATTATCAATACAGTCCTCGCACGGCTACCAAAAGGGAGATTCCAGCTCTCTGCTCTTGAGGCTCGCAGATTGCTCGATATAACGGCAATGATTGGAACATCCGATATGGGCCATCCCGCAACCGCAATCTAAACCATACGAGCCCTCACAAAGGCTTGATGGCGGCAAGGCAAAGACATACTATTATAATGCTATAGCTATCTCAGCATACGCGGTTTCATGACAGTCATCGAATTATAATATTATCATTGAACTAGAATATAATTATCCAGCATTATCAAGCCACATCATGTTGATCTCTGATTAGAAGCATTCTTCCACAAGAACCACCCCAGAATGATCATCCAGGTAGCATTTAGAGCTCACCACAGTATAATTCTCTTCGATAAAATCTCTCATACCATAAACATTAACGAAAAGTTGACACAAATCTAGAGCATCGCTTTCTTCTAAGAGTGCAGCATTGCCAAGCAAACCAATAGGTTCTTCCTGAATAATGGAGTAGTTTCTTGCTATGTATACGAATAGGAAAGCATTACAGACAAGTATAAGGAGCAGAATCCCTACGATCACCCATGCAACCGGGCTTACGACGAAGAGCCGAGTCACTGAAGTAGAAAGGGTGCCCTGCGCCGCTCGCGGACTATTTCCTTGCTGGATCAATTGGTTATCGGCCAAGCCAGCACAAAGGGTGGTGAAAATATCTTCGGTCGAATTTTTGAACAACTCTGGTGTCATAGGGGAAGCTGCACCCTGGGCCAACCTATAAGAGTATACAGAAAATCCGAAAGCGTCTGCATATATGCTATCTGTGGGGTCGAAGAAAGTATCCCTTCCGCTGGTGACGTGTGCGAACACCAGAATCGAAAGTACGCGTATGATCACGGAGCCTTGATCCTATTGGCCAGCTCTTATCGATAACAGGGGGGCGAGATACAGCCGAAGGGGTCGTTTCAAGGGTTTGGTATAATATCGGATGAGTTCCCGTTGTATTACTTGGCGTGAATAAGACATACTCGGGAGAAGCGTTGGACCGAAATGACATTGTCAGGGAACCGGATGTACGCCAATACGACGGTATGCAGGAGATTACGCTCAAGTTGGCTACCTTAGATGATGCTACTTCAGAATATAGCCCAGAAAATATACCGATTCTGCTGTAGTCAGACCCGTGGCATTATGTATTCTAGCTCACTGCCTTGTCACTCAGTGCGAGCGCTGCACCAACCAAAACCTCCGCCGGGCTAGCTACCTGGACACCCAGATTCACTGTATGGATTGCTTTTTGGGAGATGATCGTGCTGGCTTTGGTATTAGTCGGACAGTGACTAGAAATGATCATGTGATGACTTACTTTACTGGCTATAATGCAATGCTAGCTTAAGGAGTAATGTGATTGTCCTTAGTTTGCGAGGCAGATTTTGTACAGTTTTTTTCGGAATGGATTTAGTGTACCTTGACTTGGAATTGAAAGGCTAGGCATAAAAGCCATTAATATGACCCTGTTAGAGAACCCCGTTAGTTACCATGACCTTAAGATTAGCGTGGCCAAATGCTTTTGGTTCTAGTCATTCATGTTGTTCCTGACTAGAACGAGAAGAGCAGCGTTTCTCTTTTAGTCCTTGTAGATAAAGATATATCGTGAGCATGGCTCACTTTGGCTACATTTTCTAGTACTTTTCCTGTTTTGACATGAATATAATGAAAGCAGAGAAAAATTGGTTTCAACATGGTGTACTCAACCACGGGTATGTAAGAGTGATAAAATTCTTGAAAACATGGTAGTAAATACAGATAAAAGTAGACTCACACCAACAGTATCCAGCTCTGCTATATGATATCGGATTTCCAACATGAACTATACATCAAGGTATCATCATGAAATTCACACCGTTGATCGCGTTAAAGACCCGGTGGCCCAAGACCCTCCTGATGCGCCGGACCTGGTAAAACCAAACGGGCCTCAATGTCCGACCCTCCCCTCTGCGCACCTTTTCTACCGTCCCAATCCAGTCACCCTGCCAAGCGCCATTCACAAATTAAAAATCTTTAAAGCAGTCATCCCACCGCTCCCGCATCTCGGGTCCGTACTCTTCTCGGCCTTCGGGCTCTGGCTCGTACTCATCGAAGTTTCGCGTATCAGCAGGTCCCCTAAGGTGCGGTACGATTGGGCCTTGCACTTTGCGGTGGTAGAGTGCGTCCCAATCAATATTTCGGAACCAGGGGTGCCTTTTTACAGTGCCTGCGCCGCCTTTTATGTTGCCTAGGCGCTTGGCGGTTTCCACGGTACAAAGACCTGCAATAAGGTCACGCGCATCGGGGGACATTGCAGTTGGGTAGCGGACACGTCCTTCCACGATTCTTAAGGAGAAGTTTTAGCTGGAAATTAACGGCTATTTCGCAGGATACTTACTGCTCGTATATTTTCATAGGATTCTGGTCCCAAAAAGGGGGTTGGCCAACCAGGAATTCGTACACTAAAATTCCGAATGCCCACCAGTCGACGGCGCAACCATGACCTTAAAAATGTGTTTCTCAGTAACGAAGTCCTCCAGCGGCACTACGTCCAGACTTACCTGTGTTTCTGATAACCTCAGGGGCAAGATATTCAGGAGTTCCACATAGTGTGTAAGTTTCCCCTTTGGACGTGTCAGCTTAAGGACGAAGCAAAAACTGCTTATACACCTACTGTTATCGACCTTCTTTGCAAATCCAAAATCCACTAATTTAAGATGCCCCTCTGCATCTATGAGAATATTCTCCGGTTTTAAATCTCGGTATGCTACTCCTTCCTTCTCGTGTAAGAATTCCAGTATCAGAACAATTTCGGCAGCGTAGAATTGAGATGTGGGTTCGTTAAAGCGTCGTGCTCTTCGAAGGTAACTAAAAACCTCACCTCCAGGGCAATAATCAAGCTATTTAACGCAGACAACTTTTAGCGATGACTATCCCGAGGACTTGGGAAGGGCTTCAACAACGTACAAGCATGTAAAGAGAATCTGCATCCTGGAAACTCGCTACCATCGTTGTAATAAATGGGTGACCTGCAACGGCTGCAAGCACATTCCGTTCGTTGCGCACATGTTCGACTTGCTTGAGCCTTATGACTGAGACACGGCTAGATTAACTAGCTGCAAGATGCCGGTGCAATCACAGGTCACTGCATACCATCGACTTTCCGCAATATCTTCAAAGCAAAAACTTTGTTCTGATCTCCACTCTTTGGGTTGGTGAGTCGCACCAGCCATACACGCGCGAAAGTTCCTGTGAAACGCCATTGTCAGCATCACCCGTAAAGCCGCCCACCGCAAGTATCCATACCGGTGCCCAGTGTTTTAACGAGCTCGAAATCTTCCTGGCGAAGAACTCGCGATGAGTGTCCAACCATCTTCTGGTTCGCGTCGGTGGTGATTTGCGCCGGACTTAGGGGGCGTTTGACCTCCTCCCACTGCGCGAGCATGCGCTTCTCCTCATCGCGCGCGGGGTCCATGGCAGCTGGATCCTGATCGTTCTGAGCCGGCGACGGCAACTGGTTGGGCTGCGGAGAGGACTCGCGATTGGAGTGGTCATGGTGGAGCAACTTGTGAACTACCGCCGTGGCCATGATCGCGAGGGTTGCAGGTGTAGTGTTTCCTTCTTTCCTAAATCATCGCTGGGGGTTGAGGGTGCTGGTCGGATGCTGAATGGTGAGAAAGGACCTGCTCGAGGTCGGAGTGGCCGAGATTTGTTGCATTCAAACGTGGGGCGTCAGATCTAGAGACCGATGGCGGGGTTACATGGCAGAAGGAGCTGGTGGAGATGACGCCTGAGGCTGACTAGGGGCCGAGGGGTCAATGACTTGGGCAAAGAGCCGCGATCAAGGCAGAGAGGAATCCGGCTGCAAAACTGGACTATCCAGTGAATTCTTGCCCTTCGTTCCATCAATTCAATCGAGAATTGATTCTTGCTTCTGCATAAGAACACGTTGTCTGCGTGTCCGGAGTATAATGCTCCCTCTTTAGTAAAAAGTCCGACACGGGTGAGAGTCAGGCATATCCCTCAGCTCCGCGTCTGCGTCACGGATTACTTGCATCCTAGCCTTGCGAAGGTACGTAGAGCGTCAAGGCTTGCCCAACGAGTGTCCGTTGGTGCATTGCTCTAAAGCATACCCGCCATCATTTTGAGGATTTGGCGGATTCAACGTTCACAATTCCGGTGGCGCAGCAGGATACTAGGTAACTGGGTTTTGACCGATCTCCAGGTTATGACCATTTTGAACACCAAAATTCGCCAAAATGCTGATTTAGTGGTAAATAACTAGTACGTAAAAACCATTATAAGTCATCACATCGTTAGTAAGAAGTCTTGAAGATATAAATATATAATAGAGTCTATAAAGTCGATTTTTGGTTTAATTGGCCACTGAGTTGGCCCCTCATCTGGGGACTCTTTGTCGCTTGAATTGCTTATGTCATCGTCCTCGCGAGTCATCTGCCACCTTCTTGGCGGCCTCCTGGAGTTGTTTGATAAGAGCCGCAGCCGTAGTGGCGGCAGTTGAGGACTCTTCCGCCCGCTTTTGAAGCTCATCCGCAGTTGATTATTTCAACGTTGCATAATTGCCTTAGAGTCGTTTTCAAAAAGTAGTGGGAGGAACTCCATGGGCATTCGCGCAGGCCTAGGGGCTGCGATATAAGCCGCCTGCTCGCTAGGTAGTAAGGGTGGCTTATATACGATCTTCCGCATTTGGTGCTTGAGGTTAGCGAGGCATAGGCATAGATTGGTGGTGTATTTCGTGGAGTTAAAGTGTGGAAAAGTGGCTGAGAAACTCCCTGAAGCGGCAGTATACTTCTTTAGGCAATAAGCTAGCTATAAAAAGAAAGCGGTCTGCTAGCGCGGTCATAACCCAGGGAGCGGTCAAAACCCTGTTACCTACGTTATTTGATATTCGAATGCAGTAGGAAAAGTGGCTAATATAGCATGACTAGATATAAAAATAGAGCTAAGTAGCTGAGCGTTTCCATTCATGCACCTCTATATCTCGTTGCCGGCGAAGTATGAACAAGAAGCATACCTTCCGATGTAGAACACGGAAATTTTGATGTTTGATTGATGCTTTTCATGGGCGTAGAACGTCCCCATTGTTACCGATTATGAAACCTGACCAATTGCTTCCCCCGCTTCTTTACTGTACAATAGGACCAATTGGAGTGATCGTACACGGAATTGCTAGCAGACATCCTCATCCATTGCTACGTGTATTCAGGATGAGTGCAACGATAAGGCTATGAAGACTATTAGCAGGCGCATATCTTGACTGAGCTTTAAGTTGGCTATCACACACCCATAAAGACCCAATACTTCGGCGAAAATCAGAATCAGAACCATGCCCACAAATATCCTTGACTGACGCATGTAAGCCCGAACACCCTGATACTGTTAGCCACCATTTGTTGCTCTTCTCTTCATGAAACGAACCATATCTCCCACTATCCCAATGGCATAACCCGCCGCCAATCCTGTTAGGCCGACTGATAGCCCGGCGGCAAGATGCATAAAGCCGTTAAATAAGGTATATGATTTCGTTGGAGGTGGCCTCATATCTCCTGCAATGAGGACCGATATAACTAGGGCGTAGACTGCCAGAATACCCGACATGACGACAGGAATTAGGGACTGTGTGAGAGGCTGCCCATTAGCGATGAGCACATCCGACTGGAGAACGGAATGAGCACCTTCATTATCAGGTCTGGTCTATAGGTGCCAACACCTGCAATGCCTATCCCCGACTTCGCTGTTCCATATGCCGCTCCTACACCTGTGTTTCTTCAATCAGCAAATTGCCTTGGGCCGTAACGGTGGAGCTGGACTTGACAAACATCCGAATATCATCTGCTGTAGGGTTCAGTAAACTACTAGCCGTACATATGATGTATGAGAACTTACAGCGAATGCGATTCCACCCTATGACATGTCAGCTGCAGTGCTTAGATGCTGGGGATGCTACCTTACCATGCCGAAGAAAGGCGCAAACTTCGGGGCTAACGCTGACTCCATATTGACAGCTAGAAGGCTATTCCACAGGGAATTTACTTAGATTGCTGTAATGTATAGAAGCTAAGTGTAACTGCAGGCAGGTGTGGTGTTTGCGATAGCTGCTTGGGTGACGATCAATGAATGATAGCTAACTGCCCTGGGCCTTGTGACTTTAGCGAGCCAAGCCATCGCCGTTTGAGGTGATGAGAATGAAGCACCCTAGATAGAGATCTTGTTGATGAGACTTTCCCGCAGATTCCGCGTCTCTGCGCTTCAGCTATCCGCTATTTGATCTATTTGAGTCTTTTTCAGCCTCCTTTCCCCCTCCCGCTCTAGCCATAGACCCTTTCGCGGCTCTCACCGGCCACCAATAGGACGGGGAGATAATACCCTACCTCCGAACCAAGCACGACGACGTTCGCTGCACCAACATCGGCATTCATCACATCAACGCAAGCCTCTGAGGCGTCATTCCTTTCTGCGACATCGCTAAAAGCCTTTCTTGTTATCTATTTAGTGCTGCGTGCTGCTCTGTAACAACCAGTACTTTCCCACGCCCCATCCTCGGCCTCAAGTGCATTACGCAGTCCGTCTACCATCGAAAGATTTTCAACACCAAATACGACGCTAGCGGATGCTTGATAACTGTCTTGAAACCTTCGAAAGGATAGGCCTATATGGCAGACTATAGTGCTCAGCAAGGGAGAGAATATGCACGAGCTCCGCCTTACGGCCATGCTTCAAACCAGCAAAGAGATGCGGCGTTTGCGAACATCTTTGGGGCCACGCCGCCGCCAGGACGATCTCAGACAATGACCTCGCAACCTGTCATGAGGCCTCCAGACCGAGCTCAAACCATGTCCACTCAGACGGCTGATATGATGCAAAGGGCTCCACCTATGAGGCAACCTGTGAACGGGTATGGCCCACGTCCGAACGGATATGAGCAGGCCCCTCCCAACAATTACAGTCCGTCTTCCCTAGATAACTACAATAGACCTCCGCCAAATGGATACGGCCCGGGACAGCGCCATTCGGATGGCTCTGGTCCTCTGGCAGCACAACGTCAACCTCAACCACAGTATTTGCCACAACCTCTACGTCCGGAACGTCGACCTTATGGCCAACCGCAACGGTTAGATGTTCGAACTTCCCCTCCTGCACAACCGCCCTTCAATAAGCCTATTCCCAACAGGTTTCCTAGTGGAGGGCCTGGACCCGCACTAAATTCGGATCAGTATCGCTCCCAGTCTATGGCGGCTGGGTCACGCCCTCAATTTCAGCCGCCTGGCGGACCAGGCTACGGTGTATCTCCTGCTCATACATTCCGCCACCAACCATATATGAACCATCTGGCGAGGACAACCGCTCAAGGCCGTGTCGTCCCTGAGCGGCCGGACGAGCGCGCAATGTCTATGACTTCTTACGCGAGAGATAGCGAATATGCGCAGACAATGAGTGGCCGGGTAATACCAAATCGTAGGAGAGAATCTGGAGGGCAGGATGGGACTTTGATGGATCGGAAGACTCCCGCTGGCTCGCCATCACCAATTGACGCCGGACCAGGAAGCAAAACAAGAAGCACAAGTCAGAGTAGTTTCTCATCAAGGGCAATGTCTATGGCGTCTACTGTGGTACCATCCGAGCGAAGTGATTCTATGACCTTACGGCAGAGTCCATCCACTGCGACTAAACCAAACCCCACGGCCGTGCAACAACAAGCAATGATGGTTTCACAACGCAGGGCCCCGCTTGTTTATCCAGCGCTGTTATCGCGAGTGGCAGAGGTTTTTCGGGATCGGATAGGCCTGACCGAAAAAGAGAAAGATGGACTGGTATACAAGAGCGCATTTACTGGAGCAGAAGCCGTGGACCTCATTGCATACATCATAAAAACGACAGACCGTAATCTTGCGCTACTCCTAGGCAGGTCCCTGGATGCGCAGAAGTTTTTCCACGATGTAACTTATGCCCACCGTTTACGAGATTCTAATAACGAGGTCTACCAATTTAGAGAAACTTTGGTAGAGGATACTACAGAAGTTAATGGGGTTTTCACACTATTGACGGAGTGTTACTCTCCTACTTGTACCCGAGACCGGCTTTGCTACTCAATAGCCTGTCCTCGTAGACTAGAACAACAAGCGAGGTTGAACATGAAACCACAACCGGGCCTTAGACGAGAAGAATCACGCGCAAGTTTGCACGAAGATCAAAACGACGAACAAAAGCTTTGGATCAACACTGTATCGAAAGAAGTCGCTGATAGCGTGGGTGACAAAGAGAAAAAGCGCCAAGAGGTAATTTCGGAGTTGATGTATACGGAGCGAGACTTTGTAAAAGATTTGGAATACCTTCGGGACTTCTGGATGAAGCCGCTGCGCAACCCTACTGGATCACCAATTCCGGAGCATCGACGAGAGAAATTCGTTCGGACGGTGTTTTCTAATTGTCAAGAAGTCTACATGGTCAATTCAAGACTGGCAGAGTCCCTTACCAGGCGACAACAACAGGGCCCAGTTGTTCGCAATGTCGGAGATATTTTCTTGGAATACGTGCCGCACTTTAACCCTTTTATTAAGTACGGATCGAACCAACTGTTTGGAAAGTATGAGTTTGAGCATGAGAAGAGAACGAATGTGTTGTTTTCGAAATTTGTCGACGAAGTCGAAAGGATGAAGGAATCAAGAAAGTTGGAACTTAATGGCTATCTTACCAAGCCAACTACCAGATTGGCGAGGTATCCCTTGTTACTAGAGAACGTACTTAAGTACACTGCGGACGACAATCCCGATAAGCAAGACATTCCGAAAGCCATCATCATGATCAAGGGCATCTTGTCCAAAGTTAACGTCGAGTCAGGAAAAGCCGAAAACCACTTCAACCTGATGCAGCTCAATCGGGACTTGAAATTCAGGCCTGGAGAGTACGTTGATCTTAAATTGACCGAGGAGAACCGTCAACTAGTATTCAAGAGTTCTTTAAAGAAGAGTCCGACGGATACGACAGGAGACATTACATGCTATCTGTTCGACCATGCCATCCTCCTGGTAAGAGTCAAGACGGTAAACAAGCGAGAAGAGCACAAGGTGTATAAGAAGCCCATTCCACTAGAACTGCTCGTTATCACACAAATGGACGATATCATCCCTAAAATGGGCATTGCAAAGAGACCATCCTCAAATTTGATTCCTGGGGCGCCGAAGAATGACAACGCTAAAACACAAGGATATCCAATCACCTTTAAGCATCTGGGCAAGGGAGGCTATGAGTTGACTTTATTTTGCAGCACCCAAATATCTCAGCAGAAATGGATGGAGCATATTGAGGCCCAACAGAAGAACTTAAGAGAAAGAAGCAACATCTTCACAAAGACAATTCTCAACGAAGGGTTTTTTACTTCCTCAATCAGGGTTACCTGCTGTGTACCAATCGGTTGGTTTTTTATTATTAAGACAATATTAGGTCTTGTGCTAACCTTCCCTAGATGGTGGCCGCAAACTCGTTTTTGGAACAGATTTTGGTGTCTACGTCTCTGACCGAAAACCGAAGGATGCATCATTCAAACCCAAACGAGTCCTAGATTGCAAGTCTGTAACCCAGATAGATGTGCTCGAGCAACATCAGATACTTCTTGTCTTGTCGGATAAGACATTGTACTCCTATCCTATAGAAGCACTCGACCCAGAAGATAGCCAGGCGGCGGTCGTCAAACGCGGTAGGAAGATTTGCCACTGCAACTTCTTTAAAGCTGGCATTTGCGTGGGACAACAGCTGGTAGCCTGTGTCAAGACCACGTCGCTATCAACCACTATCAAGGTGTTCGAACCAATGGAGAACCAGTTCAAGAAATCAAAGAAATCAGGCCTAGCTAAGATGCTAGCAGGCGGCCAGGACGCTCTGAAACCGTACAAGGTAAAGATGCCGGATTTCTTTGACCCAATCCCACAAATCTTCGATAAGAATCAGTTTTCTTTAGATACAGCTTCGAACTCATCAGAGGAGGATTCGACGAAAACAGATGAGACATGTTATTCTAACTTATCGTTCTATAAGGAATTCTACATCCCCACCGAATCTACATCCATCCATTTTCTGCGCTCGAAACTCTGTGTTGGCTGCGCTCGTGGCTTTGAGGTGGTTAGCCTCGAGACCCTCGAGACACAATCGTTGCTTGATCAAGCGGACACATCGCTCGACTTTGTTGCACGAAAAGAAAATATCAAGCCAATCCATATCGAGCGTCTTGCAAGCGAGTTCTTATTATGCTACACTGATTTCTCCTTCTTCGTTAATAGAAACGGATGGCGGGCAAGGCCTGACTGGAAGATTACCTGGGAGGGCAATCCACAGGCTTTTGCAATCTTCAACCCGTATATCCTTGCGTTTGAGCCAAGTTTTGTCGAAATCAGGCATATGGAGAGCGGCATGCTGGTGCATATTCTAACGGCAAAGAATATTCGCATGTTGCACTCATCCACGAGAGAGGTATGTCGCCGCAATTCTAACTCACTCCTACAAACCAGACCGAAACAGTTTGGAATGATCTGGCTGATAAAGAGTTCGTACAGATATTATACGCCTACGAAGACGAAATGGGCGAAGATGTCATTGCAAGTCTGGATTTCTGGCAGACACCGCAAAGCCCACCTGCGCATCGCCCACACGGTGCCATTGAGAACAACCGATCGTATGAGAAGAGCTGAGCGGATCCCATTCAGTCACTCTCGCTACTTATTTTGGAACCTGTTTGCAACCATCCAGATATTCAGTCATTCGTCTCCCTTTAAACTACATACCCAAATGCAGTTCTCCCGTTGGCAGACCTTTACGCCCATCGGATGCGCGTGCGTGTGGGGAGGATACGGGGCGTTTAGATGCAGCATATGCGATTCTTCCTATTCTCCGTTCTTGCTTTCCCTTTTTACTTCTTTTAGTACCGGGTTCCCCTGTTTCTGCGGTGCGAGCTTATTTTTCCGAAAGAATTTTTTTGCAGGCTTCTACGTGAGCTTGGGAAGAGGTGCGCGCTTGGGCCCGAGAACCTGTGTATAAACATTGTTGGCTATGGCGCAGCGTGACTCCTATTCTCTCACTTTGGGCTTTGTGTCTTTGGGTGAGCGAGAAGGATTTTGAGGGCGTGTGTGGGATGCTGTGCTTCTGGTGAGAGAAGATTGATGATAAGGACGATGGCTATTGTGTGAATGAATGAATACATCTAATTGTGGACGGATGTGTTACTTGTCACTTCTTCTGCCCGCGATGAATCTTGCTTCACCCCCGACGCGAGAGGGCTGGAGACCGAACAAACGCCCATGTTCCTTGTCGAAGTCTAAGTAGTCTAGGAGGATTTGGGATATGTAAAAGAGCCTAATCGAAGGCTCTAAGTTTAATCTTCGTTAAAATCTCTAAAATAAGCAAAACCACGCTATCGAAATATTTTGAGTAGCTGGCAATGATTGATATCTTTAAAAGCTATTTGTACTATAATATACTTATGGGACACACTTAATTTTTTGGTGAGCTTAATGTGCCATTGTGGTGGCTTCAGATACTTTGGACACCCGTCCATTACCAGCATAGCGAGAACTAAACGAATGCCACGGCGTTAATGCTTCTATCAACAGCACATGGCATATCTAGAGTTGGGTGGGGAGATTTTCGCGAATTTTGCTCCACAAGGATGTGAGATTTCTTGAACCATAGGTCGCTAATGAAATAAAATAACCAATTGCTATATCACTTATAAGTTTCCTTCTTTTTCTGTGTCATACATCCTCTTCAACAGATAGAAACCTGATTCAGCCATCTGCAGTCCCGCTAAGATTTTCTTGCTCCATTCCGTCTCGTTCACCCTTTTCAGATCTGCTACCGGTATCTCCTTGCTATCGAATTCATATAGCACAAGCCATGTCGGGACCTGAGGTTCAAGTCTCTTGAACTCGTCTAGGACAGTCGCATTGACGACTTTGAATCTTCGTGCACGCCTGTAGCTGGGGCATTTTCCAATAAGCGGAAGATGTTCTTCTCGGTACCAGTTGTCGAAGTCGGCATCCGTACCTTCAGCCGGTGTGAGGGCGCCAGATATGATGAGCGAACCAGGATCTGAAGAAGCGGTGTCAGGAACACATCTCTCAAAACACTTTGGTTCTCAAATTCTCCATGGCCAGTTGTAACGACGCACCTTTCGCAGCTCCTCCTTCCTTCTCATGCACCTGTATACACTCATAAAACCTCGTATCAAACCTCGCCCGCTTGAAGACACCCTCGAGGAGTTCCTTCTCAGGCTCACTCTGTCCATCTAAACTTTGGAATTCCTTGGTCTCTCGAAAGTTTATATCCGGCATTTCGTACACTGTGAGCCATGATGCACCACTAGATAGTGTGCCAGGAAAGGGAGATGGCTTGATGCCTTCGTAGTGAGCTGCGCGAGGGGCGCCGGAAAGAGCGGTTACTTCATGAATGTGAACGTTTTCGTACCAGGAGCAGAACTTTTCTGGGGCCAGGCCTGGTTGCTTGGCCCGAGAGGCTACCCAGAGAATACCGGAAGGCATTACGTGCTGTGTGAGATTTATACTGGAGGTTTAGGGTAACCAGGAATCAGTAGATATGCGGGCAGAACCCCATAAGAAACGTATAAACCTCATACGAGTCAGCCACCCTGCCGAGTCACCCCATTGAAGTCTATTTTAACTCTACTACCATTAGAGATATTTATTTTTATATAACTATTTATATGCTGTATATATAATGTATGGATGAACACAAATAAATCACATCTCATAGATGAGGATTGGGTTTTCACAGCATCACCCAACATATCATTCAGAACTCTAACTAGGTCAACCATTTAGGGAGAAAGGCCTTGCGAACTTTCGAGCTAGAGTTTAGACTTTAGAGTGCCCACAGCGTCACACATGTCGGGGTCTCTCCATCGCACCGCATCTGATCTCGTTAGGGTGCCAAGACCTCCTAGTAGGATTTGGTTTTCCTGATCGTCGTGGTCGTACTGACAGGCTCCTGGACAGGAAAACCATTTCCTGGTCGTCCTGGCAGGCTCCTGATAGGGTCTTACTATTTAATTAAAGATTTTGGCAGCTATTTTTTATAGTTATATATATAAAGGAATAAATCTTTATAAGTTTTTGATTTAAGTACCTAATTAGTAGAGAAGGCCTTTCGTATAGAAGTCGATTAGCTAGTATTAATATATAATTGATTAGAGTTTCTTGCGTGAGGTGCAGGCTCTACGCCACCGATCAGACATACCAAAAAGGTAAGCGGGTATCTGGCACACTTGCCGGATACGCTGCGTAGAACAATATATAAGCGAGGTGACACGTTACCTGACATCTTGCTATTTTGGTTAATTGCTGAAGTTAATAAAGGGACGTTATATGCGCGCGTAGCTTTTAAACTAAATTTAAATTTGCTAGCTCCAAAACTAGCAAGAGCCCTTTATAATATCTACTCTTGATCTATATTGAACGGTTGGTTGTGTAGAAAATGGGGGGACAAATCGGTGGGGTAGCCGAGTTCTAGGGGTCCGAGCTTTATGCTCGGTGCGCCAAATTTGATAACGGCGCCCTTTAAATAAACGAATCACGCTTCGATAGATAAATATATTTTACACGTGCACTTCTTTCCCAACCAACTCTTTCGATTCCTAACTCTCCACTCCTAATACCCCCCAACCGAATCACCCGTATACAACCTCGTAACCCCACCCCCAGGCCTCCCCGTCTCCTTCTCCGCCACCACCCTCCTCCCCTCCTGCATGATCCACACCCCGCTGCTTGTCCCCAGCCTCCCAGCGCCCGCCCTCAGCATCGCCACCGCGCCCTCCAGACTCCTGATCCCCCCGCTCGCCTTGACCTGCATGCCGCGCGCCGCGCGCTGGCCCAGCACGTCGCACGCGGCGCGCATGAGCAGGACGTCCGCCTCCGTAGCGCCGCGGCCCGCGAAACCGGTCGAGGTCTTCACGAAGTCGAAGCGCGCGGCGGCCGCGAGATGGGTTGCGGCGAGGATCTGGGCGGGGGTTAGCGCGGAGGTTTCGAGGATCAGCTTGAGGAGCGTTGGGGCCGGGCAGAGCGTGCGGAGGGCGGCGAGCTCGGTGAAGATGGCGGAGTAGTTGGGGAGCTGGGCGGGGTGGGTCGTGGTGGTGGTGTTGCTGTCATTCGAGGGGACGGAGTACGGGCCGCTGGTCGGCGGGGTGGAGGTGTTCGACGCCGTGATACCCTCGGTCGTTGCGTCCGAGAGCGTTTGTTTGTGTGAGGGCGCGGGAGGGGTTGGCGAGGTGCTTTTCGGTGAGGCGGCGGGCGCGGAGGTTAGGATGGAGTGGTTCAGTACGATGTCGAGCTCGCTCGCGCCCGCTTTGATGGCCTCCTGAGCTTCCTGCAGCTTCGCGTACGTGTCGTAGGTTCCCTCGTGGAAGCCGACAACGCAGGCGACGACGACGGAAGAGCCGCGCAGGTTGGAGACACAGCGTGCGACAAAGGGGAGGCGCACGCAGACGCTCTGTGGAGGAAGGAGATGTTAGCTCGAATACTGCTACTGGCATGTAGAGAAGCGGGTTGAGTGCTGTGGGGGGATTGAAGTTTTTTAGCAGTGGAGGAAACCCTATGGCTCTTCCAACTAAGATATAAATCTCCAATTGCTCTTAATCCGTGTAGAATCCCTTCATGGCAAACATAACAAACCCCACCTTAAACCCCTCCTGCCTCGCCTCCGCACACAGCGCGTCAATCTGCGCGGCCGTCGCATCCAGCTTCAGCAGCGTATGGTCGATGGTCTGCGCAAACTCGCGACTCCCGGCCGCCGGCACGGGCCACGCCTTGTCCTGCCGCACCACCACCTTCTGCGTCTCTGCAATCTGCGCCGCCCACTCGGCGTTAGTGTAGCGGTCCGTCATCGTGTCCAGCTCTGGCGACACGCTCGCGTTAAGGGAAGGGACGTCCGTGGACAGGGATGAGGTGGTGGCGCTTCCGAGGTCCGTGGACGCTGCGGAGGCTGCGAATTGAAACATCGTAACGTTGGTGAGTGCGCTGGCTTTTATACTATTTGATGGGGCCAGCAAAGGTATATGCCTTGGTTTTTTAAGGCGGTATCGTGGTGGGTCTCTGAGACTTAAGGCTGATGATGGAAGTAGTGTTTTGCATGAGCTGCAGCCAGATCGGCATGGATCTTGGAACTTCACGATGCTATTGGCACGGCAAGCATCTTGGTCATGCGAACAGACTACAATTCATTACAATTTCGGCGATTGGTTGTGAATTAGCTACTTGCCAATGGCGATTGGGTAATATCTTGGTTTTGGGCATTTTTGGAGTCTACGTACCCAGTGATGTTGCAAAAGGGAGAAGACTGTAAACATCGTGCACTAGAGAGGTATGGTCAAAGTGGAGAAGGCTGAAGAGAGTAAAGGCAAAAGGGATTGACACGAAGTAATTTTTGGATTTACACAAGGCCGCTAGCAGGTGGAGGTATCCTCGATGCTTGCAAACCGGTCCTCGCTCTAAGCAGTGCGCTCAGAGCTCATGCGAATGCCATCTCCCCTCCCACATGCATGTACACAAAGGCAGTAGAAGAAGCCAATATGCCAACCTGACAAACGCACAAAGGAAAAATAGTGGGTTGGTGATCAACGCTAGATATCCGGAACTCCCGTTTTGAATTTTTGGCTTGATTCGAACGAAGATCCCTCTTCTATCCTGCAAGTCGACTCGATTGATACCCGTGAGATCTACCGCATCGCCTCGAAATACATCTTCGTCATAAAAACTATCATAATTCCCCGTCACCATTCATATCCATCGCCCTCTACTTCCTCCTAAAAGAGCAACCTTCTGTCAACCGGGCCTTGCCACCAGTGGGTTGGCAGAGTACTTGTGAGCAGCCCTGGCAAACGACGACAGTCTGGGCGTGTGAGAAGACGGTGGTGATTGTGAAGCAGCCGGGGCACTTGACATCCATGAAGAAGGATCGAGGAGCGGGCACTAGGGTCTGTAAGTGGTTGTCAGTCACGGAACCTAACAGTTTAATATCGTAGGCAGACCTTTAGCTTATGCTTGCGGACCTCAGCCTGAGGCGTGGGGTTGAGGAGGTCAACTGCGAGAACCTGCAGATCGTCGAATGTCAGCATAACGTTCTACATTTCAAAAGTTTTGATTCAAAATTCCATTTCCAGGCAAGGCAAAAAGATGGTTGAGCTAAAGGTTTATTATGAAGGTCTATTAGAGCTTGTGTTGATGGGAAATGCGATGTCGTGTGCCTCCATGGAGAGAATTCGCCTCCGTTCAGGCTTTCATGTAGATCGGGGCAGGCTCACCATCTTGCTTGACTTTTTGTTGTTCTTGACAAGCTGTTTCCGTTGGTGATTTGATTGAGGTGGGTGTTGAAGATGGAAACAGCGGGTGCAGTTGGCTCAAGACGGGCTTCTAGAGAGATCTCGAAGTGGGATTGTGACGGCGTGGATGCGGAAATGTAGACGTTTGTGGGAGTTCTCGGCTAAATTACTCTTCCTGTCCCAAAGGGGAGGCGAGAACGTCAAGGCTGAAAACGTCGACTCACACTTTCACCAACATGCAGGGAGTATTAGACTATGACCGGTTAGTTTTCGGAGTCCATGACTGTCTCTAGAACATAATGAATCATTTTATGAGTTTTGTGGCGCAGTTGAAACTAGTTGCGAGGCACGTGGGTATATTCCTTGATCTCAACTAGTACAACACTTCAGATTAGTACACCACGAATAGTATTCCTGGTTTATGCCCAGGCATCCAGTTACTATGTACGTATCACTCCATATCGAAATAGAGAGTGAGTCATGAGGTTTCTCGGGTATAAAATGGGAGCAGTGCGACTCCACTGCACTTGCTGGAGCAGGGAGTATTTTCAATTCCTTTATTGCTTCGTTCTTTTGGTCGATCATTTACAAAATCCCTGCATTCATAATTGTTCAATACTTGCTGTCCATTTTCTTATATTAATATCTTCCTGCCATCCTGCGCTCCTTATACACTATTCTTTCATACGTATGCTTCCGTTGCACCTTCGGTAGCTCGTGAATATTATTGACCAATGATCAGCATCAATACACTTTCCTTTAAACTTATAAGGAGCACTCGAGCGTTACAACATTCTTTTCATATCATTCCCCAGTTGCGGTTCTTCTGTTTTCTTTCTCTGCACCCTTCATGACTACCTTCTGCCTCACTTCCTTTCCAACTTACATTTCCGCCACCGCCTGGTAATGTTATTGTTTTATTTCATTCATTCATGCGGCATTGTCTTGGAGTGGTCTCTAACAAGTAGTAAACCATTCCCATCCCATTCTGCCTATCTCAACACAAATAAACGGACATGCGATACCATCCCCCTTTACCGTCCATTTTTAGTGCGAACCGACATTCTGCCATTAAACCAACCCTGATTACTTCCTATCCGCCGACGTTGAGAAGCGCTGAATTACCAAACGGACTGGAAACTAATTTCGATGCTACATTATGGAACCATTCCTGTAAATTCCCTGACCTAATACCATCGCCACTCTGTATATCGCCACCGTATCCGCGACCACACTAACAAAAACACGACGTTGATTTGCGAAAAACGGCATTTTTTATACAACCATTGCACACTCACAACTCTGGTAGCGAGAACGATGCCGACTTCAATGACGAATTGGATGCAGTGCTATTAGGCACTGCGAGTATACCAACATGGAATCGTGCCCACCCAGGCTGGCAGAACCACGCCACATCCCAAACCTATCAAAAGTCTACGTGACATCATTCCTCCATATCAGCTATTTCTCACTCTATACGCTCACATTCGAGGCCTCGGGACCGCGAAACTGTGCAGTGATCAGCTTTTTCATACACCTATTCCGCCTAGGACGAACAGGCTACCTTTTCAAATCTACGGCTTTTAGATGGGTAATTGTGGAAGGGGAGGAGGGAACATTGCGGGGGAAGTTTCGAGTGTAAGGCTTCGGTCGACCGATTCTGGGAAGTTGCGAGAAGCACCAGGGAGGATGTTTTGGGGGCTTCGGATAGGAAGAATTTGATTGGGGGGAGGCTTTGAGGATTAGTAAAGGAAAGGAAGACCTTGGGTGGACTGAAGGATTGGGGAGGCTTGCAGCAAAGGAAGCGTACTGGGGAAAAAGAATGCATGGCTTATGCGGCTGCTAAATCCAGACAAGTCTGAGGCATTGGATGATTGGGGGAGATTTTTGGTAGGAGGAACCGAGCAGACAATGACGCAAGTTTCTCTCACGAATATGTATAGCACGATAAATGGACGGGATGGCTCATCAAGCGTGAATTTTTAACCGCTACATATCAAACTCTATTTGCCACACACACTCACCATCCATAGATAACCGAGAACTCGTGCGCAGGTGAGTTGTGTGAACCATAAGGACATGCCAGAGGCAAGAAAACCCGTCAATGCTCCACCCTAATGCAGTCGAGTTGCAGCATCTACTCTTCATCCTCCTCACCCTCGTCATCATCCTTCTTTTCAGCAGCCTTGGCCTTCTTCCTCCTGACACGGCCGGGACGCCCGCCACCAAATGGCGAAGTCAGAGCGAAATCGATGTGCTTCTGAGAGTCGAGACGGACAACGAAAGATGGAACGTTGACGATTTGCTTGCCGACGCTGTAATGAACACAATGTCAGTTTTTAAACTCATATCTCCCGACGCTAATTTGACTGGGGGTTGGAATGCAGTTTGATGTGAACTTTCGATAGATTGCCTAGGGTGGTGACTAACCGGATGTGCCTCTGACGAATCAGGACACGAGCGTGGTGGATGCTCTTTGCGAGACCAAGCTTGTAAACGCAGGTCTGGAGGCGCCGCTCCAAGAAATCTTCGATCTTAAGGGCGAGCACATAATCGAGTTTCATGCGGGATTCATCAAGCACACCAACACGGACGAGACGGCGAATGAGGGCATTGCCTTCGAAGAGGCGCTTGGGGTCTTTCTCGTCGAGAGTAAGAAGTTGACTGATTACTCCGTTAGCGAAGATTGCCGCGATTTACGATAACCGCTGAAACCGAGGGTTGAAATAGTTGGTGTAGGAGGATTGTGGAGGTGGAAGAACTGGAGGATGAAATTGAGAATCACATACCGGGCAGCACGACGAATCTTGGAGAGTGTCAATTGCACACGCCATACCTCACGCTTATTGCGCAGGCCATATTCGCCGACGAGCTTCAACTCAGTGTCCCTATCCTATCCATTAACCTAAGAACATCCCCGACTTAAGCAGAGAGCAAGCTCTAGCTCAGTGGCCTGGGGGGTATAGCAGCAGCTACATACAGACGAGCGGACTCGAAGGGGCGCCGCGGGACGTGGTACGTCTTGGAATAACTCCTGGGAGCCATGGTCGCGGTTGTCGAAGTGTCGGGTTGGTAATGGAAGACCTGCTTGTGGGACGAGAGATTTCGAGAGGTGGATTTGCGGTGCGCTCGCTTATCGGGATTTTAGAAAATCCGTCCACACACCAAGTTGCGGATTTGACGATGCGAGACTGAGATGACGACTAACAACTTTTCGACGCTTAAACCGCACACCCGTGAGTATCGCTGCTTTCGGCTATCATAGAGGGAAACTGATTGAATTCTAGATAACACATCGTTGCAATGGGTCACTCAGCGGGTCTTCGCGCCGGTACGAGATATGCCTTCTCTCGGGGCTTCAAGAAGCGTGGTTATATTCCTCTCTCGACATACCTAAGGCAGTACAAGTGAGTAGGCAATAAATCTTCTTTCCTCAAAACTGTAATGACGAATTTTGCAGGGTCGGTGATATCGTCGATGTCGTCGCAAACGGTGCCGTCCAGAAAGGGTCAGTGAAATCCGCGATTCTCCTCACTCACGCAATACCTCTGGTCTCTAGTCCGCGAGCAATATTCTAACCTCCATTCAGCATGCCCTACAAGGTCTACCACGGCAAGACTGGTGTCATCTACAACGTTACTAAATCCGCTGTCGGTGTCATCCTCTACAAGCAAGTCGGCAATCGCTACATCGAGAAGCGCGTTAACGTCCGCATCGAGCACATCCGCCTGTCCCGCTCGCGTGAAGACTTCCTGTCTCGTGTTAAGGAGAATGCCGAGAAGATGAAGAAGGCAAAGACCGAGGGTGTACACATGCATTTGAAGCGCCAGCCCGCGATGCCCAGGGAAGCAAGGACAGTCACCACGAAGGACAACTACCCGGAGAGTATCACGCCAATTCCGTACGAGACGACGATTTAGTGTGGTGTGTGTGGTAAATGGAAAATGGGGCTGTGGCTGTTGGGATGGGAATTTTCTCTCTGGATGGGCGCTTTTGAGCATTTGAGGGCTGCGTTGTACCTAGGGTCGTCATGCATAAGACCTGGTTTCAATTGATAGCTTGTGATCACATCGAGTCCTTCTGCCATGTGTGATGGAAGGTAGTGTTCATGCATAAACGACAAGCGCCACCAATCCAGGGAATCAAGAATGAATTCACAATTCACCAATCCTACAGTTGTATGGGCCTAGTGAGCTCCCTACTTCCGAGTTGCGCCTTGACGACAGATATGGAGGTTCAAGAATTAAATTTAGCTCCCAAAGCCAACTATCCCTTCCAACGCCAAATTTCGCCCTACCGTTATCGATAAGAGCTAGCTAATAGAATCAATGAGATTAAGGCTCCGTGACGAGAAATGTGCAGAGGCTTAAAGGAGGGCAACGGCCAGAGCTGCGGGGGGGGGTTGTTTTGTCTTTCGAGTCGGTAGAACGAAGTCTGTATCATTAGAAGTACGATTGGTAGGCATAGTTGACAATTGTATTTGATTGAATCCATGTAGGTTATACGCACTTTTGGTTATGGTATTCGCGCACATTTTTCAAGTCATCAATTACCAAAAGATGCTTTTATATGCCACCATTTCTCTCCAGATTCCTACACTAAGATCGACAGCAGACTCCCACCACCCAAATCGCCGAAGCAGTAAAACTCGCATACCCTAAATAGTAAATAATATGCCAATCAAAGATCCTCTCTAAGGAAAAACCATCGTCGATGGCTAAAGGGTTGGTCCGAAAGTCCAGGTCGGAATTCCACAGAACAAATAGAATAAAGCAGTCGCCTTATAATCATGTACAGAATAATGCGAAGAGAACATAGCAAACCATGAAAGCCAAAAGGGAATAAAAATAAAATGAAGGGTATGAGAGAACCAGAACTCCGATTCATACATAACGCTAAGCAGAAAAGAAGGAATGGGGGTATTAGTCCACCCAAGACAAAGAAAAGAATGGTGTTGTAACAGGATATAAGGGAGGTCTAAGTGGGTCTAGACTCAGCAGTGGAGGGGTCCATCACACTACATAATTGTGCAACCCCGGTCTCTGTCTTTAGAGTTCTTTACTGAGAGGGCAACGCGTGCAGCTTCTGTAAAAGCTTCGTTGACGCCGCGGTTCTTCATTGCGGAACATTCTGGAGAATTGTTAGTCAGAACTTCACTTCTCTACCTTCTTAAGCCCTTATTTAAACAATCAGTTGAGTGCTAAACATGTTTGAACTCACCCAGATACCGTAATGCCCTTATCCTCTCCGCAACCTTCAGCCCCTCATCATAATTAATCATAGGCTTCTCCGGTTGCGGATTCTCGTCATCGTCTGCCTCCTCACGGCGTCGCAAGTCACATTTAAGAGCTACAAGCACTAATTTAACACCTGGGCAATTCTCGGCAATTTCACCGACCCATTTTGTTTCTATATTTTCTAGGGAGTCGGGTGAGTCAACCTAGTATGTGTTGTAAGTGGCCAGTCAGGAAGGACAAGAGATATATAAGGTTAAGAGAGGGAAGAAACATACGCTAAAGCATAGCATTATGGCGTGGGTATCATCGTAGGAGAGAGAGCGTAGGCGATCGAATTCTTCCTGTCCGGCTGTGTCCCAAAGACTGAGTTCGACGTGCACATTGTCTATGAAGACATCTACGCGGTGTTAGACCACAGTAAATCCACGATAGGTTCCGCCAGAAGAATAAGCGTACCGTGCACATAGTTTTCTGCGCTAGAGAATTAGCTGCTGATATAGATATATTTAAAACGCGGTCAGGGCATGCTCACCAAATACTGTAGGCTCACTACACACGAAATGCGGTGGTCAATTGGCGGACACTTGCAATCTACCAGCGGCAAGTACTCACTATACTGTTGGAAAGTATCTGGAAGTACAAGCAGTCAGCCTTCGTCCTTTTTTACAAAGGGCTGCGCATGGAGGCCGGGGCAGATAAGGCATACCCTCTCGTGAAAACATTCAGCAGCGACGTCTTGCCGCACGCGCCGTCACCTCTACAGGGATGCTCGTCAGTTAAGCCCTATCCTGTGTTTCCTCCTCCAAGTTTTCAATTATATTCGCGAACAGGTAGACGTACAAAAGCACGAGTTTTCGCTGCACGGACTTTGTTCCGCCACAGAGCGGCATTGCGAGAATAGAATGAACGGGTCGGCGTTTGGGGTCGGCGTTAGATTTCAGTCGTGAAGGAGGTATGTTAGGGCTTATTGAGATATGGATGCGTGGCACGTTAGGATCGCAGTCGTGCGGAGGATTTGAGGTAGCGACAGATAGGCGCTGAAGTCGACAGTCGAGTGGAGGTCGGTGTGAAGTTGTGGACGGGTCGGGGTCGAGAGCGGGTAGTATGAGCAATGTAAAGTCCAGTTGGGGCCACGGTTCGCCTCTCCACCATCTCCGGACGCCTGGAAGCTGACACAAACATGGCGCAGCCCAACTGACTGCGAAGGGCGCTCTGATTGCCTACAAGGCTGAAGCGTCGGAGAATAATCAACGGTTGCTGAGCCTATTCGTTATATGTTCACGATATTTATAGGTCATGCTTGTGTGGAGAATGCAAATATATTCAAAAGGGGTATCACTCTGGTAAAAACTCTCTACCATGCTCAAGTAGGGCAAGAAAGCAATATTAGATATCATCCTTGCTGTAGTTGCCTCGAGATCGTGCGATTCGATCTCCCAAGTCCATCTCGCCCGTTTTGCGGTGTATGCCTGCCATAAATCTGTGCCCTCCGTCCGATTCTCGATGCTTAGAAGTCTCACGAGCATCCTCTTCATCCCTTTGTCGGACCCTATCTTTGCGCTCTTGCTCGACGGCTGCCGCATCAGCCTGCATCCTTGCCAGCCTATCTTGCACATCGTCTGCTTTCTTCTGGGGCGGACTACGTGAACGCCGGCGACCATCTGTATATCTTCGACGTGGGGATGGCGATCGCCGGCGACCAGAAATTTCTCGTGGCGGACTGCGCGATCTGCGGCGGCCATCAGAGTGCCTTCGTGGAGGCGTACGCGATCGCCGACGTTCATCTGAGCGCCTCTGATACGGGGAACGAGAACGTCTACGGTCGTCTGAGCGTCTCTCATATGGCGACCGCGACCGCCGACGGTGGTGATGATGATGTGACCTTCGATCCTCGTGTCTCCTACTGCGCCTTCGGTCGTCATCCTTCCGCTTGTGTTGAGTACGGGAAGATTCTTTCAGAGCCTTTAAAGTTGCCTCCATCTGCTGCTTCTTGATCGCCATCAAAGGGTCGTCGCGGACTTTTACAGCTGTATCTCGAGCGGTGTTTGCGTTGCCGCTGAGACTATCCAGAGGAGCTGCAGCCCCCTTCTTCAATTGCTCACTCTCATCGTTCTTTATCAACCCATCAATGCGTCGTTTGCCAAGCAAATAGCCTTCCATCTCTTCCGTGGTGCCTGTCTGACCAGCTGCTGGGCCAGCATACATCCAATCGACACGATTGAGCCGCGTCGGGCCTCCATTTGCCTCTGCAAGTTTTTGTAGCTCTTCTATTTGTCTCTCTTCTGCCCGTTCCTTTTTTAACTTATCGATGAGCTAGAAATGACGAGTTAGCAACGCTACAGGCAACAGAAGCAACAAAAGAGCATACCTTTCTTTCTTCAAGCGCCTTACGTTCTTCCTCATAGACACGCGCTTGGTTCTTGAGTAGATTCGGATTCCAACTCTTCTTCAGATTCAAATCTCCACCCATGTTGGCGGTCAGACAGGAGATGTCCCTTGATGGGTGGATATGAGTGCAGGACTAACAGCAAGCTTAAGAGCGCTGAGTAAATGACACAGCAGTGAAGGAGCTATCCAAACTGTGGAACAGTGGTGATAGCTAGACAACGCGAAAATGGTGGTGGTCGTTGATGAAAGTTAAAGGTGACGGCTGTAAAAAACGGCGGGTGGCGGGGACTTTAGCTTTGGAGCGAGAAGCGATCTCTTCAATCATTGCCAGTGCCACATCTTGAAGAACTCCATCACGAAATATGCACTTTACAGATTTATTAAGTGCGTAAAGGCCTTAATTCTTTATCGACTCAGCCAAAAGAACTAAAGCGCTTCATACAAGCATAAAGGGTAGGAAAGCTGATTGGCAACGATTAACTAGACCGCGGCTTGGAGCCTCACTAGCGTCGGCCATAGTTAGCGAACCGCGGGGACGGATTCCACCTCCAAATCACACCAGGCACCAAGCAACTCTTTACCTCTAATACTAATCTTCTTCCTACAACCTTCTAGTTTCCCTCTATTTTTTGTTAAGGCTCCTGTAATTTGAACCTAGCTCCTAATTTCTCTACCTCGCGCCCACCCACCGCAATGTCTGACGATGATGATTTCATGCAAGATTCTGACCAGGAGGAGTATGAGACTCCTACTGCCTTAGAAACTTTCAAGCTGAAGAACAAACAGATACGACTTTGAGTACGAAGATGACGACGATGAGCAGGGCGGCGATGTCGATATTGAGAATAAATATTACAATGCGAAGCAAATGAAAGGCGACAATCCTGAGGAAGCAATAGATGAATTCCTAGGCGTACCTGCACTGGAGGAGGAAAAGGGAGATTGGTATGCTACAGTGAGGCAGCTTGCGTACGACTTCGACTCACAATGTGCTTTCTAGGGGATTTAAAGGACTGAAACAAGCCATTAAGCTGGAATTCAAACTTAAGCGTTATGACAAGGTCAGCATGCTTTGCTAGGGTTTTATATTGGAATGAAGCTGACTATCTACAGGCTGTTGAGCACTACCAGGAGCTCCTCACTTACGTCAAATCGGCTGTCACCCGTAACTATTCCGAGAAGTCCATAAACAATATGCTTGATTTTATCGAAAAGGCTGCTGAAGACGCCGAAGCGCATCGTTGTATGGAGAAGTTCTACGCTCTAACCCTCGAATCTTTCCAGAGTACAAACAACGAGAGATTATGGCTCAAGACGAACATCAAGCTTGCGAAGCTATGGTTGGAGCGCAAGGACTATCGGCAATTGACAGACAAGGTTCGGGAGCTGCACAAGGCATGCCAGAAAGAGGATGGAACAGACGATCCCAGTAAAGGCACATATTCGCTAGAGGTATATTCTTTGGAAATTCTCATGTACGCGGAGACCAGGAATAACAAGCGCCTGAAAGTAAGTGGTTCATGCCACGTGTTTTAATTTTAACTTGCATGCTCATGACTATTTCCACGCAGGCACTGTATCAGCGCGCACTCAAGGTTCGTTCCGCAGTTCCACATCCCAAGATTATGGGTATCATCCGCGAATGCGGTGGTAAGATGCATATGAGCGAAGGTAAGTGGAATTGCAATGGCGTTGGTGCGAAGAGCTTCTCACCATTTCATAGAAAACTGGAAGGAGGCCCAAAGCGACTTCTTCGAGAGTTTCCGGAACTATGATGAGGCTGGATCACTCCAGCGCATTCAAGTCCTAAAGTATCTTGTGTTAACCACGATGCTGATGAGATCTAATATCAATCCGTTCGACTCACAGGAAACTAAGCCCTACAAGAATGATCCTCGCATATCCGCCATGACGGATCTAGTTGATGCATACCAGAGGGACGACATACATAACTACGAGAAGATCTTACAGAATAACAAGGATCTCCTTGCAGACCCTTTTATTGCTGAGAACATTGACGAAGTTACGCGTAACATGCGCACAAAGGCCGTCGTCAAGCTGGTTGCACCTTACACGCGGTTCACGCTGGCGTTTATATCCAAGCAACTCAAGATCTCGCTTCCAGAAGTGCAAGACATTGTGAGCTTCCTTATCATGGACAAGAAGCTGCGCGGGAAGATCAACCAGCACAATGGCACGGTGGAAATCGAGAGTAGCACAGACATGGATCGGGTGCAGGCAATGCAGGAGTGGAGTGCTGCTATTGGATCCTTGTGGGCGACAGTCCTCAACGACGGAGAAGGCTTCAAGTCGGACGAGACTGGCTCTCAATTCTCACCTAATCCTCAGTCAGAACATGGAGGAGCAACGGCGACACAGAGAGGACCTTGGAATCTCAATGGGCTCGGCTCCAAAGTTGGAAGGGCAAAGGGCAAGGGTTCCTCGGGACGATTGCCGGGAGCTGGGAACAAAGGATGACTCGCAGCGGTGTTCTGCAAGCCCACCGATGAACAACCAATGGATGGGGATTAGGACAGGCGACGGAGCGATGCAGTTTCACGATACCGTCATGGAGGCTCTGTCGATTCGAAGGGTTGAAACCTGCTGTTAGATGGCACAAAAAAAGGTAATAATGCTCCCGCCCGGTGGTACTTGGTATGGGCTTCCTTCTGCTTGCACACATTCCACACAGGCGGCGTCTCAGCGAAGATCGGGGCGGACTTGTTCGGGTAATATCCAATGCGGCCATTTCCTTCGACACTGCTGTGTATGTAACCCGGCCTCGTTTTCTGCGTTGCAACTAGCCAAGCCCTTCAAGCACCCAAGCAGCAATCCAAGCACCCAAAGCGCCCAAACTCTCAAAGGATCCAAGGAGAGCGAATGTGCGGAGAAGGAGGCGCTGCAGCCAGCCAATGGCCCTGAGCTGGTAAAGTGCCGCCGGACTTGCCTCCAGTGTCGCTGGGCCAGGCTCGCAGCCGTCTCTCGCTGTCGCGCGCGATCGCGTCGGGGAAGCGGGAGGGCTTTCGCGTGAGGCAGTGAGAGTCTAATGGTAGCCAATATATTCAACGGACGATCCAATCTGTGCAGGCCCTCTGGAGTTGGCGTGTGGGATATCGCTGGGCGGGACGGCTCTTCGTTTCGCTGGTCGCTCCGCGCGCCACCACGGCCAGCAGCGAATCATGCGGCGCCTGCAAGCCCGAAGTGACAGGAAACAGCAGATGCGAGCCTGGTCTGCCAATTTGTTGTGTGAGAGCTCACTTTTCGGTACCGTCCTGCCACTGCCTGCCCCATCATGCCGACTCCATACCCATGCCGCTGCCATCTCTGCCCCTCTGCCCACTCTGCCACTCTACCCAGGCCAACACTCTGGTGGATCCAGCGCTGCTCAATTGATTATCTACACGCGCTTGCGATGCCCTGCGTGTGCCCTGCGAGAACCCCCGGCTGCGATGTATTCGCTGCAGGCCTGAGCCTTGCGTGTCCTGCTTCTGAGTCCCTCACCCATGCCTCGTTCATGTCTCGATGCCTTTCTTTTGCTCGCGGCCCCCGGGCGCTGTTTGTACCCTTAAGCACCCTTAAGCACAGCTCTCCCTCTTGTGCGCCGCAACCCTCTCGCATCGTCCCGGTTTCGCTTGAAGCACCCTTCCCATCATTCCATGTGCATGAGGCGCCCTTAGCGTTGAGCCAGATCGATTTGATGGTTCTTCAAAGCTCGCAGTGCAACGGAGGCTCCCCGTTTCAATCTGTCTGCGTGAATGTGTTGCAAAGCGCATTGGTACCTGGCAGCATATTCAATAACACTTCCAAGCTCCGTAGATCGAGCTGGCTGTTTTTCTGATATATTGGCGTGTCCCTGGTAGACGCTGTGGGTATCACAGCAACGACACCGTCTCTGCACCCAACGACGCGGGTCTCTGCGCATACTAAACTAACCACCACTGCCTCCTCAATGGATGCTTCGTGAGTGACCTAGGATTTGCTGCGCTGCCGAGTCTGTCGTGGAATCGACCTGCTGCCCTGCCTGCTCTGGACGCTGTCCTTTAGTTGATGAAGCTTCACTCAACACCATCGTGACGACTCGCACTCCCTCCGTCGCCCAAGCCGCCGCCCTGCTCGCCCTGCTCAGCTACTAGCGAGGCCATGAGTCGACCGTCGGTACTCTCCAACAATTTCCATTCTTATCAACCGCAGCCATTCCCAGACCCTGTCCTCACGTCGCTGTCAAGTGCCTCATACAGGCCAGTTCAGCTGCCTCTCCGGCCCCCGGAGCTTCCCGCCGGCTACAACACTCCGCACATCAACTCCCGCACATCCACCATCAGGATGAGCGGCTCAGCCTACATCCCCGAAGAGGACCTGGCGCACTTGCAAAAGCTCTCGAACGAGTATGAGCCTGAAGTGACGGTGAGTCTCCGCGACGTTGCGCCAGCGAAATCCTCTAATGCTGTGCAAAGGGTCCGCTGGTCGGCGAGCGTCAGTCAAGTAGCGCGATAACCACAGAATATGCCAACGCCGACCCCGTCTACAGGGCGAAGACTGCCGTGAGTTTCGCCGAATCAGCTTGACTGCTCTCGACCACTGTGCTGACAATTGGCGCAGGCCCTCCCGTCGAAGTACTCCCACTACCGGACTTGCAGAGGCGATGGACACTGCGGTTGGAGAGGTACATAGTTTACAACCCGCCATGTAGCTGTACTGTGTGAGACATGAGGTTAATCTACTTGTTTAGCTATCGCCTTCACGTACTATGAGGCTCTACTACGCCTCGGTGATAAGAACAAGTTCTTGGAAGAGGAAACAAGGCTGAGGTCACTGCACAATCTACTCAACACCATTGGTTTCCAAGAGGATCTATACGAAGACTTTGCCGATGAATGCTTCGAGCTTCTTCGTAAGACCACCGCGTCAGTTCCTGCAGCAGATGATGGCGCTGCTGCGAGCCTCCTCACCAGCTTCAACGATGTGGGCCTCTCAATGGCCATCATCACTTATTTTAAGGTAAGCTACTGCTAGCCGTATGACTCGCGTCTACGCGCATCCTACCTCAATATACATTCGGAAGAATCGACGCTGATTACATTCCCACAGCTGTTAACCAGTGCCTGGATTCAAACCCATGCCAATGACTTCCAACCCTTTCTCCTTGACCAAGACATCAGGGAGTACTGCGCTACTCAGATAGAGCCTTCCATCTGTGAAATTGATCATGTTGGTATGGCTGCTCTGGCCGAAGTCCTTGTCAAGCCCGCTGGCTTAGCCCTCGAGGTGCTTTACCTGGACCGATCTCCTGGAGAGGAGATCAATACTTATCGCATCGATCCGCTGGGCCATGATGGTGTTCCCATTCCGAACCCGCCAACACTACGATTGCTCTATCGGCCGTGAGTAGAAAACTTAGCTTTACCCATTTCAACGTTTCACTAATTTCCTCTGAAGGGGTCATTACGACATTCTCTACAAAATGGAAGATATCCATATTCCTCAGGCGCCTCTTCATGTTGCGCTCGTAGGCTATACTGACGAATTCGTTCCGGTAGGCAGAGGAATGTCCGACGTGATGACATTGATACCTGGAATGTATCCCACCGGGCTAGGTTCGAATTGGCCGGCAGTTTCGTATGACTACCAACCAACACCAATTCCCCAGCCGCAGATGACTGCTGTACCGACATACGCTCCTATTCCCGTTCCAATAACAACTCAAGACTATGTCAGCCATGTGAACCCGACCATTCCAATAGAATCGCCAATTAATATGCCCATAAATTCTCCCACGTCGATTGAGCGTGGCGGACCGTTCAGACCTTCAATGTACGAGCTGGAGCCTAGATTTCATTCTGGACATTCTCACTCTCTCCCGTTTCAGACATCTATCTTCAGAAAGTGAGTCTATTCCCTTCAATGTCTGCTACTTAATAAATCCTAACCTGCATAAAGCTCGCACTACAATACGGCGCACTTCCTAAATCCAGACTTCCAACCAGAAGAGTGGTCGCCAGAAGCAGAATACGTGACGAGCAATCGCTCAAGACATAAATCATCATCGCAATAACATGCGATTAGTCCGACCAACTCGACACATCACCCTCGACCGAACTGAACCTAAACCAACATATTAAACGGCTTTCCTGGGAGGTCTCTCTGCGCCATTTAGCGAAAATGAGCACGGCGTTTACCGAACTCTTCTTATTTGTTTATGCATATGCATAACTATCGACGCGGCCCACGAATCTTGACGAAGTCCGACGAAATTCTTGATGATCATAACTCACAACGTTCATCCTTCCATCCATCATACATCCTATATTCCTGTCTTTTGTCTCCACCTCACTCAGAGTCTAACTCTCTCTAAACTCCGCACTCTACTCTTTCTATATCCTTTCTCGTTCCTTTGCACACATGAATTATAACATTCATTGCCGTATTTTGGGTGGATATCTGTTTCCATTTCTTGCCCGAAAACGCAACCCAGACTGCAAAGGCCCGCGAGGATGAATGACCCGTCATGATCACATCACAAAGACTATTCGACCTCAGGGTGCCCGACGTTACTTAGAGTTGAGAATCTTTAGTTGTTATGTGTGTTGCTTTGCTTCTTTTAATATCCTCTTCCAACCGAGGATCTTATTTGGTATAGCGGTCGTCCTGCGTGTTCTTGTTCCGCCTTGTCCATCTTTGCTGCTACGTTGAATAAATTCCCCGTCTTTCCAGTTATTATTTCCCGGCTTGCCCCTGCATTGGCCCTACGGAGTACGCGTTTTCGGTCTCATGGCGTGCTTTTTGGCTCGTGATGGGGTTGGCGAAGAGCTGTATTAGCTGCTCAAGTGGAAAGGAACTGGGTTGGGCTTATCAATTAATGGATTGAGCGAATTGCGAATACTACGCCTGTACTGGACTAACAACGATACGCAGATGGTAGTGTTGGGTGGTAGAAGGCGATGGGTGTGCATTGGTAGTGGTATCGCGAGCTAAAAGAGCGAGAGAAGAGATCTATTTCGGGGAGGGAGGAGTTCGCTCTGCTACCCGCACCGTGTTACTCTCTATATCTCTCGTCTTACCATCCATGAGCTTCCTCGTCTCTTTAAATTCATCTCTTATTCCCTCAAGGTGGAAGGTAGAATCTAGACTGCGGAATACAAGAATGCAATTGTGCCGCTACTGGTTTTTAATTCTACATTGCGTGTGTGTATTTCAAGAATGACTTTCGTAAATTTCCTCGACCGTCCTTGTCCAAAGGTGCCCCCCAGCTTTCTTCAAGTTCCCATCCAACGCTTGTTGTGCCCGTGCCTCCCACTCCAGATATTGCCTCTAGATGTGCTGGGGCGTGTTTGTGCCCAGCTAAATTTACCCCCGCCCGTTAAAGCGATCCTTCCGTCACGCGCCGCAGGGAAGGGAGAGGGAGGAGCTGAGGAGGACATGCATGGAGATACTGAGAAAGGACAAGAGGAATAGGAGATTCAGAGACTACAGCTGGGGTTGCCTTGTAAATCTGCGTGCTCAAAGAAGCGGCAAGTCCGCCTCTTCCCGATTCAGCCCCTGCGCTCAGTCAGCCATTACGCACATGCTGCCTAGTTATGTGGTTGATCGATAGCATGTCATGTCCGTGCGCCTCAGCGCAAATCTACTCTTTTCTCCTGTCTGGACAGTGCAATTCCTCTTTCGGCTTGGACTAGCGCTTTTCGGTGCTTTTCTCCTCCTGTTCATAAGCAAATCCGATAGCTTATCTAGGGTTTAGTACCCTTGGCCGCTACTTTTCATGTAGTCAGCCATTATAAAGCTCTATGCGGGAGGTGAGGTGTGTTGACTTTCTACACAGTCAGGTTGATGCAGAGGCATGGCTTTGATGTCTCGGGGCTGGGTCCAAGGCATTACGTTCGGGAGGATACTGAGGTGCCGAATCCATTAGATGATAAGTCTGAGAGCTGGGAGCTAATTTTTTGCTGCCGGGTTATATGTTTTCGCGTGACAAATGGGTTTTGGAGGAGTGGGCAAGTGTATTTTTATAGGAAAGGGGGTCGAAAACTTCTTTGCAGTGTATATTCAGCATTCATCGCTGAAAGTGGATGCGATGAAGGTGTTAATATTTCAGATATAGATACCACAAAATTTTCCTTTACCAGACCCTTGTTCATTTCATGCATGTGCCTATGCCCACGACAGGTCTACAAAACGCCTCGCAAGTCTACAACATCCCGCCCATCCGCTTTTTCGCAGAAATATGCATTAATACCACAATACTCCAGAAAACGATGAGATATAGAGGAGGGGTTGGGCAAAATCGAGATTGATCATCGTCCTGCCATCTCCTCCAACATTTTCAAACTATCCCTGTCGCTGATTTTTTCATCGACGAGCTCCCTCTGCGATCTCTCGTATAATTCTTTGTCGTATTGAGCACTGTCGCTCTTCTGCTCTTTATATTCGTGCGCGGAGTCTGCTTGCTTGGATATACCATGTTTCCGATCATCCATCTCATGCGCTGCTCCCATTCGGATATCAGATTCAACTTCGTTCGTCCCAAACCTATCGTCATAATCATCCATATCCATTGCCTGGAATACACCAGGGTCACCCTGTTCAATTTCATCGTCAATGTGCTCTTCATCCCCTTCATTGCTACCATTTTTCGTCTGCTCCTCGAAATTCCGCTCTTCCATCGGGCTAGGTGGTGCACTAATATCCGCTACCGGTGCCTCCACAACTAGTAAGCTCTCGTCTGCTCCTAAACCTTGTGTCCCTGTTTCAGCGTTGGACAGGCGCTTTCTACGCGGCGGCAGAGGGGGTAGGGGAATAGAGTGAGTAGAAGAGAGTTTGCGCTGCGGGGGCTGCGGTGTTTCTACAAGTTTGTTCTCTTGATGTGCTAGAGGCTCCTTAGGTGGTGATGGTGATGCAGGATGTACTGGCGTTTGTGTGGAAGATATAGTGGCAGTAGCTTGTCCGGGCGGCGGAACGGGTTTCCTTTTCGCCAGGCTCGCCAGTGCAGATGCGCCAGCCGTGCTCCAGCTAGTAATCCGCTTTTCCGGCTTAGGTGGGAGAGGTAGCGGCGTACCCGGTGGTGGTAAAGGCTGACCACGGCCAATTGGGTGCGCAGGGGAACCGAGAGAGGCGAGAGTTTCCGTATCCTGTGGTGGCGATTGATCAAGAAGAGAGGGTTGGGATGTAGATGCGGTAGCAGTAGTCGGTGCAAGATTATCTTTAGAGGTAGAGAAGACGGAGGATTGGTGAACAGGGAAAGGACTCTGAGAGGGCGAAGCGGAGGATAAGCCGTGTTGCCTGTTCGCAAACCACATTTTGGCAGCTGCTGTTATCGATTGCCGTTTCTCTGAGGACGCAAGAGCGTTTTTAGCCGCGGAGAGGGAAGGCGTATGTCTTGGCTTAGTTTGAGTGCTGCTAGTAGTAGAAGCAGTATCCGGGTTGCTTGCTAGGCTAGCCATCGTTGACTGCCTGCTTGGGGATGAGGAAGGGAGGAATATGGAGGAAGCTGAGTCGGGGAGTGTTTGGGAATCTTCTTTGGAAGCTTGAGAAGAGGCCATTGAAGAAAAGCTATCCTTTTTAACCGCTCGCGCTATCAGACTAGGTTGGGAAGGAGAGCCGACTGGAGATTCAGCCGGAGATGTCGGTTGAGAGCGTGAAGAGATGACCTTCATCGCACTCGCAGCATCTTGATGGCCCTTTCGTGCTTGGATTCGCAAAGCCTCGACGGTCGCTGGGTCCATGTTCACTATTGGAGTGGCGGCGCTTGCAAAAGAGCCAGACCTGATCGCTTTTGGCTTTGATGAGGGCCTCACTTCAGCCCCAGACGAAGTTGCTGCCCTCTCACCATTGCCATCTAGAGAAATTGTTGACTTCGCAGCCTTTCGCGGGGTCAGTCCAGTTGGAGGCCTGTCAACGAGACTGGGCATGCTCATCGTCTTGTCCTTTGTACTCAGATTCGGTGCAGGTAGAGGCTCGGATTCGTCTGACTCTGAATCCTTGTCGACTTGATCAACAAGGCCGTGTTCGGCAGCTTCGGTTTGACGATCCGGGATCGGCCTGACTTTAACGTCGTCTGCCCATATGCCGCCTCTGAAGCGCTGTAACATTGTATCATGGAATGGTATGTCATCCCAGTTCGGCAAGACAAGTGTTTCAGCTAGAACCTCCCTGATTCTACTTTCGATCGCCCGGAGAATCACGCCGTATGTGATCTGGCGGGAACTCACTATGGGTTCAATCGACATGTCCATCTTGGGCACTGTCTCAAAAGATATCCACAGCCGGTTGCTTGGAGGTGGCTTGATGCGAATCAGGATATGGCCTCCAAGTTTTTTCAGAATTCCAGCTAAGATCAGATTGACCTCACGGGCTTTGAAGTGTCTAAGCTCAATACGAGCAACAGCCGCGATCTCGAGTCGGAAGTTGCCTTTGTACTTAACATCGGCTTCGATCGTTATATCTCCGTCCACAGTCAACTCTTTTAACTTTGGGTTTGTTATGAAGGGTGCACAATCACCCATATCAATCTTCTGCAGCTTTATGCTATTAATAAATGCGGGTTTCGGAACACGAGCAATCTTCTTCGTAATTTTCATTCGGATGAAGTCTTCAACATCGGAAGTTTTATACAATCCGAGAAACAGCCTTCCTACTAATGCATTGATCCAGCGGGTCTGGAGATTTTCCTCGGAAGCATGAAGCTGCTGAACTAGTTTAACGAGATGAGCAGTCTCAAAATGTAAGGGTGTCGGCGGGCTTCCTGGAGAACCTGGCTGGCGTTCTTGGTTTTGCAATAGCGCATGGTAGAAATCCTCTTTTTCGAAGCAGTTCTCGGAGAAAATGAAGAAAGGCTTTGGATCAGAGGATCCGATGTCCCCAAAGAACCTCTTCCTCGTCAATCTAATGCAGTTCCGTCTTATCCATAATTCTCCCTCTGGTATATTTTCCCCTCCGGCATAAATATCTACATCGTAGTGGGCGAGTGCGATTACATGGCGGACTTCGAGCTGCTCGACGTCGTCATACAGCATAAGATGGCCGTGCCTACACAATAATTAGTCTCATTGTAGGTAGCGTGATGTTCCCTGAGGCGGTCCCACGAACCTGAGGACGACAAAGAACACGTTTCGCGCCTTCCTGGCCTTCCCATTCCCACCATCCAGTGTCGGTGTTTGCGTTTTGTTACGATCGAATATGCTTCTATACATGCTCTGATAAACACTCGGGCTCTCTGCTGCTACCACCGCCCCAGCAGGTGTGGTCCTTTCCGGTGGTTTCCCATTTACACCTCCAGGTACATACTCTCGACATACCGCAAAGTATCCAGCTGCAACGTCTGGCTCATGGGAGCGGGGTTTGAGTTCATCTGGAAGACTGTCTAGCTCGGATTTGAAGGTGTCATCGCTAGCAGCATGTCCTTGAGTTGCACCTTTACTCGAGGCATCGGTAGATACTTGCGAGTCCCACACAGGAAAGGTCAAGTAGGCATGGCATAGGATCGCGGCGAGGAGGAGTGGAACGAAGGTAAGGCCACCTAAGACGTAGATGAAGACAAAGGCGGAGACTGTTACCATCGCTGTAGAAGAGGAGTATAAATTTTACAATCAGCCGCCCGCATTAGCATCTGCATTTGCGCGAAGCTGGGATGTGGCGGTGCGACGTATTCTGGGTGATGTTCTGAACAGACAAGGCTGGAGCTGGCACATCTCAACTTAGCGAGCGTCGGACTGCAATAATGTTCGAGCGCATCACCACAGCGGATTGAAAAGTTCAAATGAGACATTGAAAATAGTGGTAATATGTTTCGTTTCTATCCTAAACATCTATTACTAGGAGCCTATCTTCAGTATCATGAAATCGCTTTTGCACGATCGAGCCGATAGAGCCATGTATGACATCAAGTAGATTAGTTAGCCTGCCCTCCCTTCCAGAAGCCTTCTTCCAGCAGTATGATACGACTATAGATAAGACAAAAGGAATGAAACTTAACAACTAGCTCTTCATTGCATCCAAAGCAATTGCAGTAGAGACCTGAAAAGGTGTCAAGGAACAGCAAGGGCGGAACAGCAAGGGGGATATGAACAGGGGTTATGAGTGTTGCCGAGGAGGGCTTTTCCCGATCTGGAACAACAGACAATGATGACTCATCTGATCCGATGTATTACCCTGTTTTTGCGCCCTCGTATGCCAGTGACCGCCCCAAATAACTCTGATATTTTGGCGCTCGCGCCCCCTCCGCCTGCAAATTAGGGAGGGTCTCCTCGAACATTATCTAGCGAAATTGTCTACATGCCACCACGAAGCAAGGTTAGGATGATGTTTTCAACCAGAAACAAGGAAAATCACCTGTAGCATGAGAGGGCGCAGTTTAGGCCCAAGATATAGAAGATGAACTCCCATTCATCTGTCTGTGACTACATACAAGATAGGCAGTTCCGCCCAAAATGATTTCACGTCACTATCAAATTTCTCGTCTCTCGCAAGTAATTGAATGTACAAAGAAAGCAGAAGGCAAGAAAAGTTTCCATAGTCTAATTTGAGTGACCGTTCATTGTCGTAGAAGAAGAAGTTTGTCGAGAAGACTTCGAGAACCTGAGAGAAGAGAAAGTCAGTTGCTAACCCAACGGCAGAGGTTTTACAACTAACTCACCTATTGCTTGCGACCATCACGATCTTCCATCCACATGTCATAGTCTCTGAATGAGTTTGCACCGTTGATATCCCATGCAATAAACTTATCGCCCTCATAAGGATTCCAGGCCAGCGACTCCCCATTGTTGGGATTGAAGAGGTCGCGGTACGGAGCACCCATCTCAAGGCCCCAAGCATCCTCACTCGCTTGAATCATCGAGCTCTCGGCTAGCGGATTATCGCGAAGAGCGTCCTCGTCGGAGACCGGCGGTTGCTCTGGCGCCTGGTGCTGGTTGAGTGCAAGAAGGATTTCGTATTCCCAAGCAGTGTTTCCAGCGCTCATTGCCTCATCGTCTTGGGAAAGAGTGAGCAAGGATGCATGGACATTGGATGGTGCAGAGAGACTTCCGATGACCGGTTCACTGACGTTGAGCTCAAACTCTGAAAAGGGCTCTTTGAAATAAGAATCAAAGTCAAAGTACTGAGCTTCAGCATCTTTTGGCTGAGACATATACTCAACATGAGTTAGGTGAGATTCTTGAGCTAGTTGAGTTGACGGAATTTGTTGACCTGCTAGAGCAGCTGAGTTTGACTGAGCTTGTGAGGCTGATTGAGCTGGTGAAGCTGATTGAGTAGCTTGAGCTGAGTGGAGTTGTTGTTTTCGTTGACAGCGAGCGCGACGCTGGGCTAGACGTGCCGCATTTGCGCTGGAGTGAGCGATCATGGTTAAAGACTGACCTGTTGAACTGACTCCTGAGGGAATGCCGGCAGTTCCTGCGACATTTGCGATGTAACCAATGTTGCGGCAGTGTTTGACAAGATCTTCGACGGACAAGGTTGTTGTGAAAGAGTCAATGTCGAATTCAGGAATAAACTTTCGAAGGACGATCGGTTGGCCATCCTCAAGAACAGAAACACTCCAACCCATCTTATCCATGTATTCCGACGGAGAGAGCAGGCCAAGGAGAGGGCAGACGATGGAGAGGAAGACATCCAAAGGCGCATTGTCTTTGCCAACCTCATCACGAATGACTGACCATGCTTTAGCAATGAGGGTCCACTTAGGCTTCCAAGGGTCTGCCGGCCATAGAACAGCCATGGCTATTGATAGTATCTTCATGACCCAGAGAAGGAATTCCGGGCAGCATGAATAGTAGGCTGTTTTCATTAGCGAAGGAAAGCTTTCACAGTATATGATGAATTGAAAACTCACATCTAAATGCCATATAGGAATTCAAGGCCTTTTTCAATTTCCCCGGAGTAGTAGTACGACCTTCAGTAGGTGGAGGATGGAGTAGCATGAAAGCAGTAAGCCCTCTCTGTGCTTCCGGATCTTGGATAGACTGTAGAAGTGTTTGCATTTGCTGACCATTGCGGGTGACTAGAAAGCGCTGGATTTGAATTGCGGTAGGAGCTGCCATCTAGGAAATTTTCGAGGTTCAAGGTTCTTGATGGTGAAAGGCTACGCACAGATGTCAAAGAATTAACAAAGAAAGATTGGTGTTGTTTAGTATGTTTCGGAGCTTTGACGAACAAGAGGGTGTTGGTGAGAGATAGAAGTGGCTGGGCCGCAACAAAGACACTAGATTTTACAAAGCGATTTCGATTCACATCGAAAGGGACGTTGGGCATTCACTTAGAACCACTTCATGTTAGGTAACCAATTATCTACGTAGTTCGCCTTTGAATACCATCCTAAAGAGCTAAGTATGAAGGCCAGAACCCTCAGATCTCAGTCGCCACTATTACCATCTGAAAGTAGTCATCAAAGTTTGGATCGCTAGCTATGTCCTCAACTCCTATAACCTGATCTGCAGGGAATTAGATATAAGCTATACCCACCCTATAATTACTCTTCTGAACTTACTCGCAAATTCTTCTAATTCCACAAAGCTCAGTTTTGGATCTTGGCGGAGTTTATAACCCTGAGGCACATTTTCCTCAGAGAAATGGGCAAAGAGCTTCAAAGATTAGCCAGTATTTAATTAGAAATTTGGGCGTTGATTACAGTTTGACCAATTATATGATTATCTTCAATTGAGACGCCTTCAAACTTTCTCGCGAGGTCAGGGCACTGCTAAAAATTAGTTGAGGTTCTCCAATTAACTATCGTACAAATAACTCTCGAGAATCACTCACGTTGCTATCAAACTCATGGAGAAATCCATCAGCCTCTTGTTTCTCTTCAATACTACCGGACTAGAAGTGTTGAGTTAGAAAATTCAGTTAAATTTCCCGCCTTTAGTACTATTAGAGATTGTGACTTACGGTATAAAATACCCTAGCTGTGAACCAGTCCACCTGCTCTCTTGCGTGCTCTATCCATCTCCGCAGAATTGCCACGCCACCCATTGGGATGCATTGTTGATAAGAGCCTCTAGCAGGCCCGAAGACTGAGAAATCCCACTGCTCTTGGTTGAGAGATAGGCAAGATGAGAAAGGTACTTTCACTCCTGGCATGCCTTTGGAAAGAAACTGCTCCCATGGCATCAAGTTAGGCTCAAAGGTAGGGCGCCAGGATTTGTATTCTTGCTCGCGTGCGATAACCCAAGAATTTTTGTAATCTTCCACTATATCCATTGCTCGAATGATCTGGACTATGAGCCTGCTAGCGGGTTGAAAGAATGAAACGTAACCTGTATCCTTAGGAAAGAGCTTGGGGAATTGTCGGAGGCGTCGACATTCCGCTATTACTAACCCAGACCAACGAAAAAGAATGGCATGATATTGTTCGCCGGTATTGTTGAAGTTTAGGCCGTAACAATAGAAGATCCTTTCCAGGTTCTGGAGCACATGGTTTAGGAATAATGAGTGGCATGATCGTTGAACTATGTTACGGTCTAGATGCGTAGCTCATTAGCTATAACGTTAGGTTTTAGTTAGCAAACGTACCATCAATAACGCCACGACCAGGATGAGTTGCAAGAGCCTCAGAAATAGCAAGGTTCAACTTGAGATCGGCCGTGAGGTCAGCGAGGGCATTCAGCTCGAGGCTAGTATCTGTTTCCGGCATCTCGTAGAAAATTTGTATATTTTGAGAGACAAGATTATTTGAAAAGAGTTAGCAGAGAGTGAAATACAAAAAATGGAGGCGGCAAATCAACTTGCGATCGAAATCATCAGGCAAAAGGTGAATCAACAGGCGGGCACATTGTCATTGGTCTTTACAGCAACCTCACTTTTCAAATCCCTCACCCATAACTCTTCTTCCCATTTGCGTTCACTTAGTCCTGCAAAAGTCAATTACTTTCTGCCCTAATCCGACTTATCGCACCATCAACATGGCCGCCCCTTCTATCTTTGCTTGTTTAGGAACGTCAGATGCACCTTAAGCGACTTTGGCAGGATTCATTCGGCCAACTAGATTATGACATCGGGAGGATTATTTATTCGCGGAAATATAGTTCAGGCCATGGGTGATTAAGGTCTTGACCATCTTGCTGAGCGCTTCTCACGTTTGGTCCGGTTGTGGGTGAATATCTATTTAAACACAAATATCAATCTATACCACTTCGTTCCCTAAAAGCATCGAGGAAGCTATTATGCCCTCACTTCAACGGGCGAGCAACAATGGTGGTGATAGTACGGCTCCTGATACTACGTTTAAGCCACCATAAACTTTAGCAATTCGGATTAGTAGCCGCTAGATCTTGTACCATAGGCATAGACACAAACAGCTCGGAGTGGAGAACCCTGGTATACTTAACGAAGAATTATGTGAATTTAATCACTTTTTGAAAATTCTATTGAACTTAGCCACTGACTGACTAATCCGTTGCAGGAGAATAGCCAGCTCGCAATAGCGATTGGCGAAATGGGAGTAAAGTCTTCAAGGATATCTGGAGAGTTAAAGCCAAGAAGCTCAAGCTTGAGCATCATCTAGATTATAAATATAACCCTCGCAAGCCGGAACAAAAGAGGCGTAGCTAGCATAAGATCATCACCCGGGCTGTTTATGGTGCTGCGAAGGCTCCTGTGCCAGGCGAGATCCCGAGCGAACTTTTTCGAGTACGCCTTCTCGAAGGCACAGTTGACCACTTTGATATCGAAAAATCTGCTGATAGATCGAACGTACAATACGCCATTCCTCCGGGGCACCACTATGTGAGCTGCTTGAAATCCATGACAGACCGTCACAATGGTCAAGCTGCGCTCGAGCCCTCAATCACCCTGCCATCTATTAAAATCACACCACTTGAAATCGGCTCTTTGAACCGCCATGCTCTCAACAATGAGATGCTTATGGGATTAGTTGGTAATAACAGCGGCGTAATAAACTTCAACAACGACGTTGCACTCGCGCAGATCCGCTGTGCCGACTAGTCCATGCCAGCATTCCGGCCTGATCATCGGCAGAGGCAGGTTTGATGCAACCTCTTTAGTACTCGGATGGAGTCTTAGCGCAGGCTGAACGGCACCTTCTGCTGTTAATGGAGAGCTGCTTACTGAGGAGATTGCTGTACTTACTAACGCGGCTTCCCTCGACCGCAGCGTTGAAAGCGACTTTGATCGTTTCTTTAACTTTCTTAATGGCAATTAGCAATTAGGGGGCTTGGTTCGTGGGTAAGGTGGGAGATGTTGCTTTCCCTACTCACTTTTCTCTGGGCTGTGCTTGGAACATTGGGTTCAATTGCTTGCTTTTGTACGTAGATATAAATTCCTCATACTCTCAAAAAAAGGCTTGGTCGCACCTTTGCAGCTGTGATATCTACTGCCCAAGTCTGGCTGGGATTTGCATTTCCTTTTCTCACGATAGCTATCACTGGCCATACTGGCATAAGCGTTTCCAGGTTAATCATGATGACTCTCGTTGCTCATCCTGAGCGAAGCTCTGGATAGGTTTTCTAGAGCGAAAAATGATGATGATCAGCCACTACCCATGCCATTCAACAACGTCTGGACATAATGCAATAAAATTTTGCGGGCAGAAGGTATGAATGGTTTAGAAGAACGGAGTGCCATGGTTGCTCTTTTCTCTGGATTCCCGGTGGCGTCAATCTGCTATTGCCATACTGTAACCATGTCGACCGAGTGGCGATTACGAATCGTCGTCATCCTTTCGCCGCCTACCTCATGTATATAGAGTCTATCCATTTGGCTGGCAATCTCATACCGTTGACTGGAAAATACTAGATGAGGAACTCGTGTGTAGATGGATCTATGAAAAAAAAAGAGACTATATATACAAGAGGTGGGTGAGTCATAGGCACCCCTATTTAACCCTGATATAGTAGTGATCGACACCAGGTCGACACATACTGAATCCATCCACACCACCAGGTATATTCCATCCCTTTTATGACTAGGTAGTAGAAGAGGACCGAAAGAATGCAACCGCATTATTGGCACTATCTGGGGGCTGCTCTGAGGAATTGGGTATCATGTGATATGTAATCTTTCGAGGTTTGTACCTTCAGGACGGAAACCAAGGGGTTTGACAATTCTTCAGAAATTACACTCTAAATTGATATAAAAATGAGAGAATGGAATAGCGCTGTTAGTGCTATTTGATGTATGTTGTATATGCGTCTGGCAACGGGCCTGAGATAGCGTGGGCTTAGCCGAGATAGAAACTTAAGGGTATATTCGGTATACCAAGTATGAAAATGATAGAGATACCGAGAGCAGAAAAATACTCCTGGAGCAATTTAGGACCATTCGTATTGTATGAAATGCGTTTGATAGTGGAACTGAGCTTGACCGCGATCAGCGTCCGATATCGAGTTAGCGCCGATCATTACTATATTAGGGCTAGATCAGGGGTGCCTTTTATCCCTTGCAATGGTGGAATTCGTCCTACGGTTATCGATAAGAGCTAGCCAATAGAATCAATAGGATCGAGGCTCCGTGACCATACGCGTACTTTTGATTCTGGTGTTCGCGCACGGTCCAACTCTCGTGGGACTTCACCGTTGCAAGGGATATACGAAGGCCGCTAAAACGCAAGGAACACCAAAATCTCTACCTTTTGGAATTCGTATGCAATTTCAACCCGACACCCAAAACTCTTAATTAAAGTATCATGCGATAAAGAAGAAGTAGATTAGTTATTCTTTAGAATTTTGCGATAGTTAAATTCAAGGCGCAATTACTATTTATTTGTTATCGCGGGCCTAAAATGCGCAAAAATACTCGCTTAAAAAATTGGATCGTTTTCAAAACCGTCGGCCTTAGTATCCCTTAGCACGACAATTTGCGTCCAACGGTTGTCGATAAGAACCAGCCAATTAAATCAGCTGAATCAAATACTCGTGTTTCGCAATACGAAGCTAGTAATGCTTATTAAATTCCGTATAAAATTGCTATATTAGTTCAATCTTTAGAGTTGAGTAGGCTGAATAAGGTCGACATTGATTCTAGCACGATTGAAGGGCAGAGTAGTGGTGTAATTGATTGAATTCTATATAGATACACGCGTTGTTTTGAAACTGGTGTTTGCGCACAGACTACCTACTCGTTGGACGCAGCCGTGCTAAGGGATAGCCTCATTTTCTTCGTAGATCAATCTACACACGAGTCCGTTCGACACCCGACGTTTAGATCGTTAAGGATTAGGCGGCCAGATTGGTCTTTTAATTAGAGCCGTAGGATTACTAGCCAGTACCAAATACCTTAGAAAAAGAAAAGAAAAAAGCGGTGCCGAAATGCACGGAGTCTAAACTAGCATGCGTCAAGCTCGCCATTGACTATATATCCATATTGGCAAGATTATCTTATCCTATATCCCGGAATCAAGGGCATTTTATAATAGTATGGAACTAACCCTTATTGAAGTTTTTGACTGGTTGTCTCACATAACATTCACGATCCATTTCTTCTTTTACAAACTTCTCTCCTATCTTGAGTCTCCTGATACCGTATTAAGAATATTAGTAGAACCACCGCCAGGTGTGGGGGGATACGATACACGGCAACCTTTACTTTGGCGTAAAAGGAGTCTTGTGTAGTGTGAGCCTTGGCTGGGTGGAGCGGCTATGTTTGGTGGTATTGTGGTTAATATAGTTTCTCACCATGGCAGGAAATATCGGGTTTGTACTGTATTATTCATTACTTATATTTCCTACCACACATCTACTCCTCATAGGTAATTCTTGCCCATCTATAGAACGGAATAGGAGCCTGCGGATTCCTAAATTTTATATACTTATCCACAAAATACCTCCCTACATAACCGACCCGATATCTCACATGCTTCCTAGTTGACAGATCGAACGTAAACTGTAGTTCCTCCAACGTCCTCCCCTTCGTCTCGGGGCAAAATAGGAACACAGGAATGAAGGCCACGAGGTTAAGAGCAGCCTGCAATGGAAGAAGATTAGCTACGCAGAGTGACAGATAGGGAGGGCTTGGAATCAACTCACAAAAATGGCCAATGCCCCTGTGATTCCAATCGCATTCATCAACCAAGGAAACACCAGCACCAAGATTCCTGCCCCAAGGAAATTCACCGCCACGCCGACCGCCATGCCAGCCTCGCGCGTCACGAGCGGAAAGACCTCCGCGCTAATCGAGAAAGGGGACGTGCCACCGGTCGGGGCGTACACTATTACGAAGATCACGGCGAAGATGCTGATAAGTGGCGTGCGTGCGGGGCTGCCGTCGGGAATCTTGAAGCAGAAAGCGAAGACGAGCATCAGCCAGGCCAGATGGGGGAGGCCAAGCAATAACATGATCGAGCGTCCGTATTTTTCCGAGAGCCAGTACGCTGGCAAGCCAAAGATGTAGTTTGCAGCCCCGAATGCCAAACCAGCACCCGCAATAACTTCAGCACTGATGTCGGTGCCAAAAGAGTTTTTGTAGACGGTCGAGCTAAGAAACGCTGCGAGGGTTAAATGGTGTGCTTGAGCGTGGGCTTGGGACGCTTACCGATCGTGTTCACGCCCGTCATCTGCTGCGTGATCATCGCCACAGCCGCGCTTAAGAGAGCCCTTGTGCACCGAGGTTCTGAGAAGAGCTGGCTCAGCCGTCTCCAATACCCATTGACGCCGAACTGGTACGTATATGGATTATCCTGGGGCCCAACCTCGCGTGCTCCAGCCTCTTTGTCAACGACTGGAACCGTGCCGTCCTGAACGTGCTGGATATCGCTACTGCGAAGCCTGTCTCCGAGATCGGGGAGTTCGTCGACCGCTTGAGGACTTGTCTTCCGCTTCTCAATCAAACGGCTCTCGACCTCGAGCTGGGCGTGTGCATACATAAGATCTCGGGCAGCTAACAACGGTGTGGGTTGAATGATGCAGAAGGACTCCAAAGCTTTTCTATCCCTTGACCCGTCAGGGCGAGCAGAGGGGAAGGCTCGTGCGCGAACACCAGAATCAGAACAACGCGTAGAATTCAACCATCAAATACACCACCGCCATGCCGTCTAATCACGCTAGAATTGATGCAGATCTTGTTCAGAAGACTCAATATAAGATTCCCCAAAATAAGACGGCGAAAAACCCCCCCCCGAAGCCTTGGCCACTCCCTGAATTTTGTATTCCTGAGCACGGCTACCGGATCCTACTGATCTGATTGGTGGGCTCTTATCGATAGCTTGCGTGCCCAAGTTGACGGGTTAAGGGATAATAGCCGTGTTTCATCAGGAACCTCGGTGATTCTGTTCTTATTAGCTGTGCCCGTTGCGGACATGGAGAGAGCCAAAAGCCTACCAGGCATGAGGTAGATCAAGACCAGCAGAGGTATTGTAGGGATGAGGACAGTACTCGTAAGGATTCGCCAGCTCTTGCTAATGTCCTCGACATAGTTAATTATGATTATATTAGCTGTGAAGCCGAGGAACATCCCTGTTAGGTCTCAGTAAGCGACGCTTAGTTCCAGAAAGAAGTCAAGGCGTACCCAGGGCATCAGCCAGTTGCCAGTTGGCGAGCATAGCACCGCGAATATGCGGCGGAGATACCTCGGCGCTGTAGATTGGCACTAGAAAAGGGTAAGAATCGAACTATTGACGGAAGCCATGCCACCAAATCATGAATGAAAATAGGGTTGGATCTTATGTGTCAAAGAGGGCTAATGCAAATAGCCAACTTGAAGGTATGAGGAGGAATTGAATCATTAGCTAGAGTATACCGAGGAGATATAGGCACATATAGGACTGGCTTCCGCTATGGTTCATGAAATCGGTCTTACCTATTGAGGCCTTAGCGCCAAGAGCGAGGCCAGTTATCGCGCGACACACTATTCTAGTCAGCTTTGTTCACTCTTCACAAGGTATGTAAGGCTTGCCCGCAAGCTGAGCCACACTTGTAGTTACAGAAGCGCCAATTGTAGAGGCGACGGTTATCAGTGCCGAGACCATGATACTTCCACGTCGACCTAACCACTTTTCTTGGAGAGGGTCGGAGATGAATGTTCCGCTGCATGAAGTTAGCGGAGAAAGCTAGCGTTCTCATGTATTGCTTACAGAAGTCCAGCGGACAGAAGCGGCATAGCCTGGAGCACAATTTCAGTGGGGAAAGCACGCAGTAAAATGGGGTCCTCTTACATTCAGCATACCGAAGACCCACAAATCCGTGGTATTCGCTGGACAATCTGGGTTGACACAGAGACCCATGTCCCTGATCATAGGTGAGCGTGAAAACGAGATCAATGTGTTCAAGACACTTACCGTGGCATTCCGACATTCGCTCCGTTTGATGCTATCCGATTCTCAGCAGTCTGTAGAAATCAAGCTTCCAGTTCAGCTTACCGCTCTGCGTCCAACCCCTACGAGACGTTAGCCTTATGGCAAAGTTGTGTAAAAAGAATTGAGAGACAGACTGAATCGATGCAGCGAGGCTACAAGTTATGATCGTCGCTCGGAGGAACTTTGACTGCTTCCAGAAGCTGGCCTTGCTCTCGTTCCTAATGATCGACTTCTCAACTTGGGTGAGCTCGGCATTGTAGGTAGATAAAGTTTCACGCTTATCCCGTGCGAGCCGAGCTCCAAACAGCAACAGCTCGAATTTGTCTTGTAGCTCGTTGCGCCTGGCGAAGTCTTTCACATAAGTTTCTAGATCTTCAGGATCATACATCCGGAGTGGATTGTCGATTCTTAATTATGTGATGAGCCTCGGAACTTCTGGGATAAAAGTAGGGCACTTACGTTGGCTGGACACCTGTACTAACGGTGACTGCTGCTTTGCCCGAAGGTACACTGCAGCTACTAGGCTGGCCTGAAGACTTCTCGTCTATGGAGTTCTCGGAAGCCTTTACTCAAACCACAAATCAGATGCGACATATAGTATGACGAATTATCAAAGAGAAATACGCATGGTATAGGGGCGAAATAGGACATGCGGTAGATGGGTTACCTTTTCATCATGACTAATCTGCATTTCAACCATCAGTCTATGCCTGTATAGTTTGGGTAGCATTCTTACCTCCCCCTCCCCGGTCGAGCTACCCTGATGACCTAAACTTGGGCCGCTGTTGATCTTCGCCATGGTTTATTATAGAGTCGTGTTTGGATAATGACAAAACGGCCCTAACCAGAAGTAGAGCTGCGACAGGTTAGACACCTCGAGTGTGTTAGACGCTAGTCTATAGAAGTCCGCGATATAGTGTACGATGAACCATGCACATAGTGGAGGATCTTTAAGTGATGATAACCATGGTACTCGTACTTTTGCCCTTACGTGTTAATTCTTGACGCAATAAAAAGATATTGCTGAATGGGAGAAGAGCAACTACCAAAATTGAAGGGAGAGAATGAAGCCCACACCGAAGTTACATATATGCAAGGCTGTGTTGTAGTCTCGCGGCGTTGGCTTTAAATTAAGTCGTTGGCGATGAACTGAATGATATTGGAAAGAATGAATGAATCTATGGAATCTAACTACGAGGAATATAGGCCTTGATATAGGCCTATATCGTACGGAAACCGAAGTGTCTGCTACGGAGACCGACCAAAAGCGGAACAAAGGAAGTCTGCTTATGTAAGCAGGAAACCCGTGTGGAGGACTCTTCCAGAGCCATCGTCAGTTGGGCATGTTTAGTGTACTTAAGTGGCCAACCTACATTTTGGGGTGAGATCTTTTTACTCGTTGCTGACGAGGCAGTGGGCAAGGCTCTCCAGCAAGTGGCATTGTCGGAATATACAGGTGCCTCGTATCCGCGCGTCACGGCCATCCACGGGCACCTCGAGATCTGCCTCGTTATTTGGAAATGGGTGCCTTGTTTCGTCCCAAAACCAGGGCGAGCTTTGAGACTCGCAGAGGAGGAAACGATATCCCTTTGTGTGGCAAGATTTCATGGACTCTTCGTATATGCACGCCTCATAAGCCAATCTAGAGGCTCTATACCGTATAGAGTTGGTGTTGAAGCCTCTGATCAGTGCGGCTGATCGGCAGCGAGGGTGCTGGCGCCTCATTAACGCCGCTGATTAAACTGTTTAACTATAACTTACTTGGCGTATACAGCACGTCCTCCCTTATTGTGACGGGCTCGTACAAATGCTTCTGAACCGAAGCTTGTAGATTGCTACCATACAAGAATACTAAGCTAAGGAGAAGAAGAAGAAGAATCGTTCAGGGGCAGTAGGTAGGCATGTCGCGAGGGCCGCCAAGGCGCTAGTAGTAAGCGGGCCAATAGCGATTTTGCATACCGGGCATGGAAAATCCTAATTAGTTAAATATAGCAGGTAACGCGCTCTAGCACTGTCACATTACCCCCCCCTCCTAAAAAAGCCTACCCTTAGGCTTTATCTAAGTTCTTTATTGTTGTTTAAATTATTATAGTTATCTAACCCCTCTTCCTAGCATTTAACCCAGCTATCTAACTTATATAGTGGTCTAGGGAGGTCTAGGTGGGCTAGGTGGAAATCTTATAGCTTATAGGGAGAGTACTTAAAATTAGATGCGGGGTACTATTTTAGATCTTTGTTATAACCTACCTAGCTCGCATAGTATTTTAAGGTACTATAGTCCTTCTTTACTGCTAAGATCTCTTTAACTTCCCATTCTTCGTCCTCTATAATCTAAATTAGTAGCAGGGGGTTGTTGTACTGTCTAGGTAATAGGTTGTCCGTGGCCTTTTACAGTTAGTCTAGAGAGAAGATAGGGTGGATCTTTATTAACTCTAGTAGCTTAACCTTAAAAGAGTGCCCTACCTTCTTAGGGATTTTATAGGGGCTAGCTATTTAGTAGTCTAGCTTGCGGCTTAGCCTCTAGTTTTTCTAGTTCTTTATTAACACCCATACTTTATCTCCTATATGGAAGTCTACCTTGCGGCAATATTGGTTTATATTAGACTCTTTCTTCTCTTATGCCCTTTTTATAATTGCTTGGGCAGTCTCCTAAGCCCTATATATTCTCTTAGCAAATATCTGGGCCTCTTTATAGCTAAGGCGTTCGCGGGCTGTTATATATCCTATAGGTCTATCCTAATTAAAGGATATTCGTGGCCTATATCTATAGAGTAACTTAAATAGCGACATTCCTATACTATTATAAGGGAGCGTAAGCTGTGCGTAGTCTATTATAGGTAGTAGTTCCAACTAGTTGTCCTAATAGTAGTTAATAAAGGGGTAAAGTTGCTAGTTAAGGTACTAGTTTATAATCTTAGTTTAGCTATTAGTCTAAGGGTGGAATATAGTAGAGAGCTTAATCTTAATCCTAAGGATACGGCAGAATTTATTCTAGAAGTCCGATATAAACTAAGGTCTATAGTTAGAGATAATTAACTTAGGAGCGCTATAGATCTGGTAGATGTTGTCTATATATATATAGGCTATATCCTTTGCGGTTATAGTCTTAAAGTAAGGGAGGGAAACGGCTTGCTTACTTAGTCGGTTAACTACTATAAAGGCTATATTGTAGCTATATTTGTCCTTTAGGAATAATTTAAAGTCTATTATAATATATTGCTAAGGGTGTTTAGGGACTAGCAGTGGTTGCAGCTATCTAGGAGTTTAGTCCCTAGGGGTATTTACGCGTTTATAAGTATAATAATTTCTAATAAACTGTTCTATATTAGACAGGAGTCCTTGCTAATAGTAATAAAATAATAGTAGTTAGTAGGTCTTATCTTAACTAGGGTATACTATAGAGACTTAACAGTAGGCTTTACAGATTAGCTCTATTTATAGGTTATTAATGTCTGGAACTATAAGCCGTTCTTAGTATAGAAGTAGTCCGTCTTCTATTTCTAAACTAGGGTTACCCCCTATAGCTTAATCGCGGAGGGCTTTTAGGGATTTAGCTGTGCGGTTTATAGTTAGAATATAATTAATTAGTCCTATTAGTTTATCTAGGGTTTCTCCTTCTATAGATACTACCTTATTTTGTTTAGAGCTTAGTTCCTTAAGGATATATAGGTTAAGTTATTTAGTATAAAAAAGGGCGCGTGTTTAGTGCTAAGCCTTTAGCTTATTTTATAGCCCCACGTCTTATTCTCTCTGGGTTAGGGTACATCGGGAAAATATTCATAGAATGAGATTTAAGTAGACTTTATTTTTCGCGTTTCACGTAATTAATATGCAATTTAACCAACTTAATACGCAATTAACTAACTTAACACACAATTAACCAACTTGACATATTTAAAAGTTAAATAACACGCAGTTAACCTACTTAACAACTTTAAAAGCTAACTGCATATTCCTTAACATGCAATTAACCAACTTAAAATTTAAATAATATGCAGTTAACTAACTTAATAACTTTAAAAGCTAACTACACATTCCTTAACATGCAATTAAGGTAATATAATATATTATTTTAAAGTTATATACCAATTGCGTAAATAAATTTTTACTATTTTCTTAGCCTACAGTATACTAGCTTATAATATATATTAGGATTAAAATAATTTTATACAATCTTATACAATCTTATACAATCTTATACAATCTTATACAATCTTATACAATCTTATACAATCTTATATAGTCCTATATAGTCTTATATAGATTCTATGCTAGCTTAGCTACTTTTACTATTTATCCTAGCTTCTATATAATAACGTAATACGAGTTCCTTTTTTAAGAAAGTTGTCTAAGTATAGAGTATTATATTAGTCCTAATTAATATAATTATTAACGTAGTATAAATCTGGATAAGAAGTAGCGGCTAGAACAATATACGCGCTTTATAAAATAGATAGCATTGAATAAAAGTAACTACCTCTAAGTACTTACCTAGTATTTACGCTTAAGCACGGCTACCTTTTTACCTTAACCATACCGTGTGTTAAATGCGGTAGTCTATAATTTAATAGCTAAAGCAGCTCTACCATAGCTCTAGTATACTATATATATACACCGTACTTATCTAACCTTTTAATATCTAGAATAGTAACAATTAGCTAAAGCTAGCCTATAAGTCTTCTACCTAACGGCGTATAGCCTTTTCTAATACGGTTGCCGTTATCTATATACTCTTAGACCTATACATAATCACGCCTTTACTAGTTAGAATATTGCCAATTTAGTATATAATATACTACCTCACTAATTTAGCCCTTAAGGTTAGTTGCATTTTTTCCATCTCATTTCCAACAGCGGATAGATGGATATATTTTAATAAGCAGGCGCTTAACCTATAAGGGGTCCTTCTCTTTCTGGTCTATATTAGAGTTCTAGGTATATTCGCCTTATAGCTTTCGCCTACACTTTTAAATAAATACTGCAATACCGTCTAGAAACCCTAGGATTTCGCAGCAGTTTGCTATATAAGATATATAAAGCCACGTCTTTAACCTAAGACGCCTCTAGATAAGATCTATTGCCCTATCTATGTCTTCTAAAGGCCACTAAAGCTTTGCAACTGCTAAATGCTATATTAGTTAAGTAACCTGCACCTCCAGACGCTGGGAAGACTATAGTATAGAATTACTATTTGTAAAAGCTATTTTATCTTCTATTACTAGTACTGCTACCCGTCTTAAATTGTAAGAGCAGATTTAAGATAGCGAATCCTATTTATTTATCAAGTTATAAAACGCCTTAACAATATAACGGTGTCCAGCTTCGCTATTTGCGCCAGTGCAGTACCCATCTGCGCATCCGTATAGGCGGATATTTTCCTCAAAATGTACAAAGGCATGGAATTTTGGTATATTAAAATGGCCCATATTAGAATCCTTTGCCTTTAGACAGAAACTTTAAAACACGCCTTTAAGCATATTAATTTAATATAGGGCGTAGTGTATATATCGTAGTGTCTCCTTATCGTAGGTGCAATACTGAGCTATAATAATAAAGTTATATACAGCTCTTGTAAAATGTATAGCATATAGTTCCCTAGACAACAGCAGGGGGGCTAGTATAGCGACAAGTTAACAAACTATGGCTTTTTGTTTATTACCTGTCCATTAAGTAACTTTACTAAATAATAGATTATTAACAAGAATTAGATTTAACGCGGCAAACACAACACACGTAGCTGGCTCACAAGGGGCATACAGCCAACCGGCGAGAACGGGGGAAGAACCGGAGGCAATAACAGACTCAGATTTAGAAAGGCTAGTAGGAACACAAGACACAGAAATGGAAAGCTCCACATAAAATGAGTAATGGCCAGGGAGCAAACATAGGAGACGGAAGTTCTGAACATTTTAGAGAAAGTGGAAACGGAAGAAGCGAGGAGCAAAGGAGAGGCGAAGGACCCCCGCCGGGGGTCCGCCACTTGACCATTATATAGTATAACTGCGGCAATACGAACCACTGTCTAGCAAGGCCCCTACTAGACAGTCTAGACCTAGAGAAACACCATATTCTTGCCATATAAGAGCCGTACTATAATACCTACATATAATTAATATACTGCCCCCGAGGATTTCAGCTCCTGTATGAACCAAAAGCAGCCATACGCGTATGCTTTATGATTAGCAAAAATATCAGCCTTGCCTTATGGTTATGGCAGGCAGTTAACCCAGATATTGCAGTTATAACCATCCAGACATATAGGGGACTAGTATAAATCATTAATGTCTATAACCCTAGGGTCGAAGGGGTAGTATAGACAGAGAACATTATATCTGTAATAAGCTTGCTAGAAACTGAATACGCGGAGTCTATTCTACTAGGAGACATAAACCTCCACCACCTATAGTAGGGGGGCATCCATGTTGCTGCCGATTGACAGGCAGAGTGCCTACTAAGAGCTATAGACAACGGGGGCCTTAAGCTAGCTACCCCCCCAGGTGCAATTATATAGCAACGGGGCACCGCCAAAAGTATAATTAACCTTACAATTATGGACGAAAACCTATACTAGAGACTTGAAAGGTGCTCCCCTAAAGAAGAATGGGCACTTACCTTAGACCATATCCCTATCCAGATATAACTAGATCTAGACATTAAGGCGCAACCAAATGGCAAAAGATACGCAATAAGGAAGCTTAATATAGATAGCTTCCTTAATATAATTGAACAACAACTCTAAGACCTAGAAGAAATCCACCCAATACTAAATAAGCGAGGCTTATTGGCTACCCCTAAGGAAATTAATTAAAGACTAGAAAGGATCCAGGCAGTAATTAAAAGTGGGCTAAAAGAGCACTGCTTGGTTTTAAAACCAGGCCCCTACGCGTAACACACATGGTCCGCATAGTGCGCGGCCCTTGTAGCCGGCCAACGACGAGCAAGGAGGAAATATATAAGCAGCCACGATTCTAAGGACGAGAGACGATATAAAGACACAAGAAACTAGCTAAAGAATACCCTAAGAAAAGAAGTAAGGAATAACTGGAGACGGTTTATAAACGAACACACTACTAACCTAAGTCTCCCCTATAATAAGGGCCTTTGGACTATAGCGAAATGGGTAAAGAAAAAGGCGAGACGTCTAGTAGAAGATCCATACCTACCACCTCTACAAAGAGTAGGCGAACCATAGGCCACAAGCAACAATGATGAGAAGGCAAAGATTCTTATAAAAAGATTTTTCCCTTAACCGGCTCCAGCAGACCTTAGCAATATTACTGGTGAAACACCGGTAACTCGCCTAAGGGTTAATAGCGACATGACAACTAAAGAAATGGCTAGAACCATTAGCCGCCTCTTAAATAACATAGTACTAGGACTAGATGGGATCCTAAACGAAGCCCTAAAGACCTATAGACCACTTATAGCACCTTGGCTTGCAGACGTAGCCAGAGTATGCTTTGCAATAGGCTACTACCCGCGATTTAAAAGATCCATGACGACGGTCGTCTTATAAAAAGAAGGCAAAGCAGACTACTTAATCCTAGGAAGCTACCGCCCTATTGCCTTAGAAAACACCCTAAGCAAGATCTTAGAAAAGGTTATAGCGGACCACATAGCAGACACGGCAGAGGAACACGCCCTACTACCACAAAGCTAAATGGG
>Ga0307507_10000103_pt1 | contig 138962 bp, 45 predicted proteins | sample 7_EM_MG_FD_207223 | JGI IMG/M metagenome (GOLD analysis project Ga0307507, IMG submission 207223) | Populus trichocarpa ectomycorrhiza microbial communities from riparian zone in the Pacific Northwest, United States - 7_EM | ecosystem: Host-associated > Plants > Roots > Unclassified | place... | reverse complement strand
AGATATGGATAAATTAGGCGTTAAACTTAATAACCTTAAGAATATGCTTGTTTAGGGAGATAATTGGGTGCCTGTTATACGCAAATAGGGTTACCCCTAGTTGCTCCTTTATTAACTAGAAAAGAGCGTTGCTTAAAGCCACTTAACCAAGTTAGAGCTACGTTAACTATACCGTCGTTTTAGCCACCTATCCGTTTACTAATTACTTAGGGTTCTTTAGCGAGTAGGCTATAAAGTTAAGGTTAAGGCAATTAAGCATCTTATAAAGTACTGCTATTACTGCCAAATGAACCAGAAGTCCCCTAGCCGATTTAAGTTTACCCTTAAAGATGACTATAACTTTAACTTCTATATTATTGTTGACGTTATATATCTTAGCGGCAAGCTAGTACTTTAAGTTATTAACTTCTTAACTTCCTTCCAAGCCGCACGTTTCTTAAAGGATATATTAGCCAGAAACGTATAGAATACCCTTTAATTATGCTAGATTAATATCTATCTAAAAACCCCTAATTAAATCGTCTATAATATAGGAAAGAACTTCTTATCTATAGAGTTTTAATAATAGATAAAGGCAATAGCAATTAAGGTCAAGGAAGTCCCCGTTAAGGCATATAATAGTGTTAGAAAAGTGGAGCGATATTACGCGCCATTATGCCGCGTATATAAGATTATCTCTTTAAAACTAGAGGACGCTAGCGAAGAACTTACCTTGTAAATGGCTATTAAAGCCATTAACGATTTCGCTAGCCTAGATGGACTCATACCTATATTACTAGTCTTTGGCGCCTACCCTTAAATAACTAACAATTCTCCACTATCTCCCTCCATTATGCAACGAGCTGAGGCTATTCGCAAGGCAATAAAGGAGGTGCGACGTCTCTACGCTATACGCTAGGTTAATAACGCACTAGGAATAAGAAATAGCCCAAATACCTTAACTACGCTTAATCTGCCACTCCAGTCTAAGGTACGCGTATGGCGTAAAAAGGGAGGGTGGTTAGGCCTATATTAACTTATTACAATTAATGGTTAAACTTGCACTATTTAGATGCCTTACAGACCCACTTAATTCCGTTTAACTGTTATTAAGCCTTATTATAAAGATAACAGTTCTAAGCCTTTATAGGATGCTATAGAAGACGCCCTAGAGGAGAGCTATAATTAATGTGCTCTAGAAGGCGACCACAATCCTAATATAATTATAGTAGATACGCCGCAACTATAACGCGGTAGAGGTCGCCTGAAAGGATTACGAAATTGCCAATATCTTGTTAATTTTAAAGAGCAATTTATTGCCGCTATTAAGAATAGAGTCGAGCTATTAATGGCCTTTATAACAGCTAAGGAGAAGGCTGACTTTAAACTTGCAAAATAGCTCTAAAAGGAAGGTTGTATTATAACTCTAGGAGCTCCTTTCCAAGCATCTAATAAGCAGGAGATTGATAGTCTTATTATAAGAGAAGTCTTTAAATTTAAGAAGTATGACCCTACTAAATTTAATAGAGTTCGCATCTTTAAGTTAAGAATAGTTAATGAGATTAAGGGCAAAGCTACTAACACCCTATTTAAGAAGTTAAGACTGGTTATTTAAGGTTATAATAATAACGGCAAGGAAGTAATTCTTATGTAATCCCCTATAATTTAACGAGCTAGTTAGCGAGTTATTATTGCGCTAGCTCCCTCCTTAATAAAGAATAGAATGGCGGTTTATTTATAAGATATTACTTAGGCCTATACCCAATTAGAGACGCGCCTTTAGCGCTTAATACTAGCATACCTTCTAGAGCAAATTCGCTACTAATATCCCGAAGATACAATTATAGTTGTACTTAAGCCATTATATGGAATCGCAGAGGCAGAAACTTATTAGTAGGCTACTTATAGCAAGTACCATAAAGAGAAGCTCTTAATAACTACTTCTATATTTAATCCCTGCTTCCTTATTACAACTATGGGAACTCCATTTGGAATCGTCAGCATGTAAACCAATAATATAATTATCTTAGGTGACGACCAGTTCTTAGCCCTTAAAGAGGACGCGCTAGTAAAGGTAAAACTTATGGTAAAGCTAAAGGAAAGACTTGACTTAACAACACTATTGCTCTTTAATGGATGTATCCTCTCTCTAAATAAGGACTCTATTGCTTTGCGCCAGAAGGGTTAAGGTAGGAAGATTAACGTTGTTAACGTTAATTCTCTAAAATAAGGATATATGGAGCAACGCGCTTGTGGAGCTTATGTTGCTTCTATCTGTTAACTTAAGGCTTTATTTAATCTCTTTATTGCCGCCTAACACTAGGAACTAACTAAGGATGACGTTCTTGCCCTAAATAAGCGTCTTTCCTGGCAAATAAACTATCTCGATTGGGGACTACTCTATATACCTATTAATCTTCCCACCACTAAGCTCTTTGTATTTATTAATAGATCGTTTATAAATAATAAAGATTTTAGCTCCTAGCTAGGATATAAGATTATTATTGTAAATAAATCTACTAGAGAGAATGACTTTATAATTTACAGCAATCTTATCTATTAGAGCTTAACTAAGAGCAAGCGTGTTACTTAGAGCGTTCTAGCGTTAAAGATATATGGAATAGTTAGCAGAGTTAATATAGTAATTGCAATTGGAACTACCCTAAAGATAATTATAGATCAACTTAAACTTCCTACTATTCCTATAATTGTGTGCACAGACTTATATTCCCTCTATAAGTGTTTAGTTAAGCTTGGTACCACAAAGGAGAAGCGTCTTATAATTAATATTATAGCACTTCGGCAATCCTACGAGCATTAAGAACTCTTTAAGATTTAATAGATTAATGGCCAAGATAACCCAGTAGATGCGATAATAAAGGTAAACCCAAATAAGGCACTAGAGACGTTTGTTAACACAAATACTCTATATATATGAGTTAAAGGATGGGTTAAGAGGGAGTAGAAGATATAATAATTTAAAAGCAGCTAATCAGGATTTTCTATGCCCGGTATAGAAAATCGCTATTAGCTCGCTTACTACTAGCGCCTTGGCGGTCACTCTGTATTTGTGTTAACCCCTAACACCCTTCCTTATCTCCTTTTCCTTAGGCTTTGTCTCTTTGTATAAGTAGCAACCTATAAGTGTATATAGATGGCAACTACAAAAAGAAGAGTTGCTAGTGTTGGGAATAAGGCAAATTGCCGCCATATGCGGTAAGTTGCCGTTATGTGAGGCAAGTTGCCATTACGTGTCGTCGTAGCACTAGTGTAGTGAGGAACCTTAAGTTCCTTACCCTCCCCTATTTAGAATAACAACCTTTTCTATTACTGTATCTACTTAAGTAGTATTAGTGATTTGCCCTGTGTTTCTAACACTTATAGTCCGTCTTAACTATAAATGGTTTCTCTATACCTTATAAAAATGCTCTCTATTCTTTAAATGCTATAACTATACCTAACAACTCCTTGTTATAGATATTATAGTTTAACTCTAGTGGTGTTATCTTCCGACTATAGTACGCTACTGGGTGCTATCTATCTTGATATTTTTGTATAAAGCATACCCCTAGTGTAAAGTCTAATGTATTTATTTCTATAACTGTCTCTAGACCTAGTTAATAGATCTTAAGAACTGGCTCCTAGGTAAATAACTTTTTAACTTTTTTAAACAGTTCTTATTGCTCCTTTCCCTATGCCTATAGTTTTTATTTCTTTGTTAACCTTGTAAATAGCTTAATATCCTTTAACCATTGCGCTATAAACCTTCTATAATAATTGCAAAACCCTAGGAACAATCTTAACTATATAACATTCTCTAGTTCTTGCCAATTTACTATAGCCTTAATCTTTTTTGGATCTATACTAAGTTGGCCTAGTTTAATAATAAATCTAATAAAATTAGTCTTCTGGGTGAAGAACTCGTATTTCTTAACTACTACTAGCATCTATTCTTCTTATAGTCTCTTTAAGACCTATTTAATGTGTTCTCTATACTCTTCCTTATTCTCTAAGTAGATAATAATGTTATTAAGATATACTATAACAAATTTATCTTGGTGTTCTCTTAATACACTATTAATTTACTTCTGGAACGTTACTAGTGCATTTATAAGCCTAAATTGCATAACTAATAGCTTATATAGTCCTTCCTTTGACCTAAAGGCTGCCTTCCATTTATCGCCTTTCTTAATCCTAATTTAATAGTATGCCCACCTTAGATCTATCTTTATAAAGATCTTCGCGTTGCCTATTTTATCTTAGATTTTGCTAATTAAGGGTAAAGGATACCTATTCTTCCTAGTAATGCTATTTAACTGTCTATAGTCTATACACATCCTAAGTTTTCCGTTTTTCTTTAGGATAAATAATACTGGATATCCTACTAATAACTATAACGGTCTAATATATCCCTTATATAAGTTCTCCTGGATAAACTCCTTAAGCGCTACTAACTCCGTTTTAGTAAGCTTATAGATTAAAAAAAACTTTAGACTTATTCCCTCTTTTAATTTTATCTTATAGCCCTATACTATATACTCTAATAGCTTTTTACTTTCTGGTGACTATAACTTTTTACCATACTTGTGGTATCTCTTTGGTATATAACTTAAGCCTTATTTAGTCTCTTTATATATTGCTCCAACTTAGTACTATACCAACTTAGTTTACTATCGCACTTTATACTATTAAGTATCTTTAATATTAACCTAACCTGTAACCCAATTAATCTTTAGATTATACTCCTATAACTAAGGTATTCCTAGTATTGCCTTATCCTGTCCTAATAGTAGGATATTAAAAGACATTCTAACTAGTCTCCCTTTAATAGTTATCTAAATAGGTCCTATTTTAAGATTAATAATGCCTCCTCTATAGGCTATCTAATCTCCTAAAATTGTCATAAGTAGATATAGGTGTTCTTTCTGTCTATATAGTAACCCTATCCTTTTTACTACTTTTGGTAATATATGGTTTTTAGTTACTTTATTATCTACTAACGCCTTAAACTATTAATCTTGCCACTTAACTTATAAATTTAGGTGTTGTTTTTAAATTCCTTTAAGGGTCTAAGGCTCTAATACTAGTTCCCTTTAGTTCTATACGCCTCCCCTTTTCCTAACTATTGGCTGCTAGATCCTGCCTATACTTAGTTTAACTTTAGCCAATACTTAGTTTGTTTCTTTTCCTCTATATACTATAGATAAGTATTCTTTAGGCACTTCTACCACTATTGTCTATCTAGGCATTCTTCCGTAAGGAATCTTTTTAGTTAAAGTATTAAGTCCCCTTAACCTTATATTTCTACTAAGTGCCAACTATATATATACTTAGCGTTTTTAAACCGCTTTTTCTCTAGTGCCTAATATATCCTTACTAAGTACTTCTGGTTCTTATCTTTTGGTGCTCTATATATGTTATATATATTATCCACACAAGCTATCCATAATAGTGTATAATGCGCTATATATTTTAGGTTAACTCTTAGTTTGTTTTTATTTTTAAGTTTAAACCTATACCTAGTTAACTTAACCACTAGTATCTCTACTACGGGTATTAAAACTTGTTGCTTACTTCTCTAGTCCCTAAATCCTTCTTCTAGGTTCCTTAACGTTATAATTAACGCTCCTTTAATATGACTTATGCGTTTTTCTATAATAGGTTAGTCTTGGACAACTTTTTTATCTAGCTATATATAAAAGTCTTCCTATTTGTTGTTGTGTTATTGCCTATACCACTTTTTATATAACTAGTTTAGTATATATAGTCTATTTATTAGAAAGTACCTTGTTATTACTATATTATAACATCCTTTAGTATGTCTTTCTTTAAACCTAGTTAGAATATTTAGATCCTTTTCTTATTCTAGTTTATCTAACTATTTTGCCCTAGGTGTTCCTACACTTGGCCTATTAGTAACTCTTTATATAGGTGCTCTATCCTTTATATAACCTAGTATAGCTAACCTTTTATCTAGCTTTTGCTCTTATTATGTAATAATTCTTGTTTTAAACTTATCTATAGTTTCTTGTTTTCTGCGTCTTATAGCTGGATTTTTATAGTTGTCTTGCTTTTTAATCCTAGTATTAACTGTTTAATCTTTAGGCTAAACACTACGTTTACCTAGGATTACTAACGTTTTTATTTGTTCTCCAAACTTATAGTTCTTAAACTTATATCCTATACTTATTTATTTGTTATTAAACTAAGTTACTGCCCTTTCCTATTAGTTTTTATCTATTGTGGGTCCTTAGGTGTGTCTTATTTTATCTTAAAAATCTTAAGCTTCTCTTATCTCTGCTTAAGAATCTTAAGCCTATGGCCTTTTGCCTTTATTAAGTGATAAGCTAGCACTAGTAGTTATCTACTTACTTAGTTTTTTCTAAACATTACTCCTATTATCTTATAAAGCGATGGAAATTGTATCTAATAATGTTATAACATCTATTACTAAACCTTATTTTGTTGTAACGGAACCTTATAGCTTAGACTACGGTGGGTTCTGTTATTAGGCTGGGTATGTAGGTATGACAAAAACAACAACGTAATAATAACTAGTGGAGTAGTTGCCTAATAGATTAACTCCAATTGTATTCTGAGATTCACTATAAGGAGAGAACTATCTATGGTAGGGACTGAGGTCCTTTAAATACACAACTATACTCCTAAGAAATCCTCTCTTGTATATAAGGTATGTGTTGTCTATATTAAACGTAACGTCCCTTCCGTTTAATATAGTTAATACGTTCAACACTATGTAACCTCGGTTACCATTCCTTATTACATAGTTCCACTGGATCTATCCTAGACTGTGCCTATATCAACTAACTAGCTTCCGCCAACTCCTCTTTAAGTAGTCGTAATATTGTACTTAAAGCGTCCGTAATACTATCTCCCTCCTCTTTATCTTCGTCCTTGAAGATTCCTAACATCTCCAAGTCGTCTACTAGAGGTGTAATATCTATTTAATTAGTCTGGTTAATATCCTTACTTATTATACCTAAAGCTTCTTCTTCTCTTTCCTGGGTTAAGTGTCGTCTTTATATGGTTTCCTCCATACTGTTACTTAGTGAAGTAATGGCAATTCCTTGCTCAAGGTGCGCGAAAAAGGGGTTGGTCTGCGTTACGCTAGCGAGTCCTTTGTTTTAACAACCCTCCTTTTGCTCTAAGTGCACTAAAGCAAACGTTCGATCGTCCTGCGATGTTTGCTCTATCTCTAACGCTAAGTATATGCGTCCTATTACTCTTAACAGTCTTCAAGTTCCCTAAGTAACTTGTTATAGGGTCTCGTGTTTAATCTACCGCTGCGAAGCTTAATAGTAAGCTAGCCTCCGCGCTCCTTAAGGTTTAACGTGCCTTAGAAGAATCTACACGCATCCTTAAAGCTTAACGTTTAGCTTATGCTTGTCTTTAACGCCTTAAATATGTCCGTGAGAAGGTTTATTCTAAGGAGTGGAAACTAGTTTAATAGGGTTTATTTAAGCTAGGTAATAAAAGAACTAGCTCTCCTCCTACAAGGGAAACAACTTTAAGTAGCTTAGCAATTGCTCCTCTTGGGTCCCCCTTAGGTAACTCATTTTTCGGCGATCCTTCTTTATCAATATTACCTAACTTGCTTTCTTTTGATACTCCTATACCTTTCCTATAGCGTTTTTTAAGTTGCTTAGTGGTTTCTAGGTAGTCTCACTATAGCCTATCCACTTTACTTTATACTACGTTTTGTTATCTACATCCTTGTAACTAATAATCTTTAAAACTTACTATTTATCTTCCTTTTATCCTCTGTATGTGTCTGCCTTATAGACTGGTGGCTTAATATTCCCATATGCTGGCTCTAGCATTGCAATATGCTGTATAGGGTAGATTTTCATTTTAGCTAGTAGGTTTAACTTGTATATAACTAATAAAATTCTTTACTTAACTTTAAAAGGTCCTAGTCTGATATAGTCCAACTTCTTACTTAGTCGTCAACTCTTAAAATTTTTGTATAGTAGCTATACTTTATCTCCCTCCTTAAGATCTGGTCCCTTAGATCTCTTAGTATTGTAGTACCTTTTTATTCGTTCTTATACTAGTTTAGCTGTTTCTTTAAGGTCTGTATAAAGATTTATTAACATCTTTATTCTTTATTTAGCTGTGCTACTCGTCCTTTTTGCTTGATATGGCGATAACGATGTTTTTGGTTTATACCCGTAATTCGCCTTAAATAGTAATGTCCCCATTCCTTCCTGCGGTGTTATATTGTATACAAACTGTGTAACTGGTAATAACAATACCCAATTGTTTTATGTGTAATTAATATAGTGCCTTAGATACTATTCCAGTGTCTAATTTAGTCTTTCCGTTTATCCGTCCATCTACAGATAATACGCTGTAGACGTTACTACGCAAACCCTTTATTCTACCAGAAACACCTTTTAAAATACTACTATAAATCTTAGATCTCTATTCGATATAATCTTGTCTAGTACTCCATATCTTATAAACACTTCCTTTATATAGATTCTAGCGATATCTTCTACTAATATCTCTTTGGTGTATGCTATAAAGTATCCCCGCTTTATTAGCTTATCTACTATTACTAAAATCGCGTTATAATCTTGTCCTATAATAGGATCTCTTAACTTTAGTAACTTAACAATAAAGTCCTATAATATAACTTCCTATAGTCTTCCTAGTGTCTTGATAGGTTGTAGCCCTCTATACGGCTTATACCTCGTTAGTTTGTTTCTTTAGTAATCTGGATATTCCCTTATAACTTATCTTACTAGTCCCTAAATTCCTTAAATAATGTATTCCTCTTAGAGTCTTAACACTAAGCCTATAGCTCCATTATGTCCTTATATTATTCCCTTGTGGAATTCCTTAATAAATTCTTCTGTAATAGACCTAGGTATATACGTTACTTCTCTGTTTTTATATTGCTCTAAGTTTGGATCTTCTACCTATGCCTTCTAGATCCTCTGCGTTTAATCACTCTCTAGTAATTTGTGGATCTGACTTTCCTTAGTTGCTGCAATCTTTGGATAATTATACCTAATTAATACGTCTTAATCCCTTTGTAATAAAGCTCCTAATAGCTTTTCACTACTCTATAGTTTAGCTTTTCTGCTTAGAGCGTCTGCTTATACATTATTTGTACCCTTGGTATGCTAAATTTTAAAATAGTATTCTATAAGCATTTCCGCCCATCTAACCTATCTTTGGTTAAGTTCCTTTATTATTAGGAATCCTGTAAGGTTCTTATAGTCTGTTTTAACCATAAATGGTTTCTCTGTGCCTTATAAGAATGCTCTTTATTTTTTAAGTGCTGTAACTATACCTAACAACTCCTTATTATAGATGTTATAGTTTAACTCTAGTGGTGTTATCTTCCAACTATAGTATACTACTGGGTGCCATCCATCTTAATATTTTTATAGAAAGCACGCCCCTAGTACAAAGTCTGATGCATCCGTTTTTACAACCGTCTTTAGACCTGGTTAATAGATCTTAAGAACTAGCTCCTAGGTAAACAACTCTTTAACTCTCTTAAACAGTTCTTATTACTCCTTTCCCTATACCTATAGTTCTTCTTTCTTTGTTAACCATATAAACGGCTTAATGTCCTATAACCATTGCGCTATAAACCTTCTACAGTAATTGCAAAACCCTAGGAACGATCTTAACTGTGTAATATTCTCTAGTTCCTGCTAGTTTACTATAGCCTCGATCTTTTTTGGATCTATGCTAAGCTGGCCTGGTTTAATAATAAATTTAACAAAATTAGTCTTCCTAGTAAAGAACTCGCATTTCTTAATTGCTACTGGCATCTATTCTTCTTGTAGTCTCTTTAAGACCTACTTAATATATTCTCCGTGTTCTTCCTCGTTCTCTAAGTAGATAATAATATTATTAAGATATACCATAACAAATTTATCTAGGTATTCCCCTAACACACTATTAATTCGCTTCTAGAATATTACTAGTGCGTTTATAAGCCCGAATTGTATAACTAATAGTTTATATAGTCCTTCTTTTGACCTAAAGGCTGCTTTCCACTTATTGCCTTCCTTAATTCTAATCTAATGGTACGCCTATCTCAGATCTATCTTTGTAAAGATCTTTACGTTGCCTATCCTATCTTGGATTTCGCTAATTAAGGGTAAAGGATATCTATCCTTTCTAGTAATGCTGTTTAACTGTCTATAGTTTATACACATCCTGAGTTTTCCGTTTTTCTTTAGGATAAATAATACTGGATATCCTACTAATAACTATAACGGTCTAATGTATCCCTTTTGTAAGTTCTCCTAGATAAACTCCTTAAGCACTACTAACTCTGTTTCAGTAAGCTTGTAGATTGGAAAGAACTTTAGACTTATTCCCTCTTTTAATTCTATCTTGTGGTCCCAAGCTATATGCTCTAACAACTTTTCACTTTCTGGTGACTATAACTTTTTACCATACTTGTAGTATCTCTTTGGTATATAACTTAAGCCTTACTTAGTCTCTTTATATATCGCTCCGACTTGGTACTATACCAACTTGGTTTGCTGTCGCACTTTGTGTCATTGTGTATCCTTAATATCGACTTGACCTATAACCTAATTGATCTTTGGATTGTACTCCTATAACTAAGGCATTCCTAGTATCGCCTTATCCTGTCCCAACAGTAGGATATTAAAAGACATTCTAACTGGTCTCCCTTTAATAGTTATCTAAATAGGTCCTATTTTAAGATTAATAATGCCTCCTTTATAGGCTATCTAATCTTCTGAAATTGTTATAAGTGGATATAGATGTTCCTTCTGTCTATATGGTAACCCCATCCTTTCCACTACCTTTGGTAATATATGGTTCCTTATTGCTCCACTATCTACTAACGCTTTAAACTGCTAATCTTGCTACTTGGCTTTTAAATTTAGGTATTATCCTTAAATTCCTTTAAGGGTTTAAGGCTCTAATACTAGTTCCCTCTAGTCCTATGCGCCTCCCCTTTTTTTAACTATTAGCTGCTCGATCCTGCTTGTACTTAGTCTACTTTTGGCCAATACTTAGTTTATTTCTTTTCCTCTACGTGCTATAGACAAGTGTTCTCTAGGCACTCCCACCACTATTATCTATCTAGGTATTCTTCCGTAAGGAATCTTCCTAGTTAAAGTATTAAGTCTCCTTGACCTTATACTTCTACTGGGTGCCAACTATATATATACTTGGCGTTTCTAAACCGCTTTTTCTTTGGTGCCCAATATATTCTTACTGGGTACTTCCGGTTCTTATCTTTAGGTGCTCTATGTATGTTATACGTGTTATCCACATAAGCTATCCACGATAGTATATAATGCGCTGCGTTTTTCGGGTTAACTCTTAGTTTATCTTTATCCTTAAGTTTAAACCTATACCTAGTCAACCTAACCACTGGTATCTCTGCTGCGGGTACTAAGATTTGTCATTCACTTCTTTAATCCCTAGACCTCTCTTCTAGGTTTCTTAACGTTATAATTAATGCTCCTTTAATGTGACTTATGCGTTTCTCCGTAATAGGTTAGTCTTAGATAACTTTTTTATCCAGCTATATATAAAAGTCTTCCCATTTATTACTGTATCGTTGCCTATACCACTTTCCGTATAACTGGTTTAGTGTGTATGGTCTATCTGTTAGAAAGTACCTTATTATTGCTATATTGTGATATTCTTTGGTATGTCTTTCTTTAAACCTAGTTAGGATATCTAGATCCTCCTCTTGTTCTAGTTTATCTAACTACTTTACCCTAGGTGTCCCTGCACTCGGCCTATTAGTAACTCTTTGTATGGGTGCTCTATCCCTTATATAACCTAGCGTAGCTGATCTCTTATCTAGCTTTTACTCTTGTTATATAATAATTCTTATCCTAAACTTATTTATAGTTTCTTATTTTCTGCGTCTTATAGCTGGATTCTTGTAGTCGTCTTGCTTTTTGATCCTGGTATTAACTGTTTAATCTTTAGGCTAAATACTGTGTTTACCTAGGATTGCTGACGTTCTTATTTGTTCTCTGAACTCGTAGTTCTTAAACTTGCGTCCTATACTTATTTGTTTGTTACTAAACTGAGTTACTACCCTTTCCCATTAGTTTTCATCCGTTATGGGTCCTTGGGTGTGTCTTATCTTACTTTAAGAATCTTAAGCTTCTCTTATCTCTTCTTAAGAATCTTAAGCCTGTGGCCTTTTGCCTTTATTAAGTAATAAGCTAGCACTAGCAGTTGTCTACTTGCTTAGTTTCTTCTAAACATTGCTCCTATTATCTTATAAAGTGATAGAAATCGTATCTAATGGTGTCATAACATCCGTTACTGAACCTCGTTTGGTAATGGTCTCAGTCTCTACTTCTATTGCGTCATTAAGGTTTAAGTGCTCCTAGTTAGCCTCCTTTTTGTCCTTGTTGCTAATAATTAATAAGTACTCTAACTCTATTATTATTACTACTAATCCTTATCTATATATTGCTATAACATCTTAATCTAGCTTATAGAGTTAATCTTGTTTTTTGTCTAACTCTCTAGTTCCTTTAAGTCCTCTTAACTCTAGCTCTTGTAGCCAATAGCTTACGCTGTACTTAGCGTCCTTATGAATTCGGCATGTGTTGTTATAATAATACGCAAAACTGTTAATTGAATACTCTTTTATTCCTTATAATGCACCGTCGTCCCTCTATACATACGTGCCGTCTGCTGGTCTGGTTCCCTTTACCGCGTAGTTACTCTAACCACCTTTGTAGTCTCTGGCGAAATGACCCTATTTTTTACAATTTATGCAAGCTCTATCTTTAAACCATTTTTCTTGCTATGGAGTCCGCCTAAATGTCTTCTGCTGCTAAGATCCCTGGTTTGGCCTCTACTTTTTAGTCCTTTAATTACTTAATCCTTAACCTCTAGGTTTCCATGGTTTCTTTTCCCACCTTTAGGTTTCTTTAGTACCGCTTAGGTCTATTGGCTCTGCGCCATTCTATGGTTTTTGACTCTATGTCTGTTGCTGCGTGCTCTGCGCCTTATATAACTGTGGAACTCTGTCTTGCCCTCTTTTAGCTTGTTCCCTTTGGTAGATCCTATTATTAATCTTTATTAACTAATCTATTAACTTTTTTAGAGTATCCGCATCTTCTATTAGGATAATTGTGTCCTAGACTTTAGCCTTAAGTCCCTATTTATACTGTGCTATAAGCGCCTTGTTATTCCACTTAACCTATATAGCTAGTGTTTAAAACTGCGTTGTATACTTAATTGTTAAAGTGCGTTATACTAAGTTCTAAAGCTTTTGTTCCACTATGGTTGTGGCCTCCAGGTCTCTAAATATCTGTATTAGTTGCTCTGCGAACCCATTCCAACTGGTAAATATATACCGTACATCCTGGTTAGTAGTTGTTATGCCATTGGCCTGTATTTCCGTAAGATATGGCTTAAACTACTTAAGTGCCCTCCCTATTAGGAATAGTCCTGCATAGGCTATTTAATCTAATAATATTGCTAACTTCGCTCCTTCCTGTACTACCTTAAAGTGCATTTACGTAAGAAATCCTTTAAGCTTCAACTTCTCTCCTAAGAATCGTTTAATTAACAGTAACTTAATTTTTGCTGCTTTAATTCCATTAATGCGTTCTTTAAGTATCTTATTATTGTCTTATAAGTGATTAACTATTTCCTATAACTAACCTCGCGTAACCACTTAAGAATCCCCCTTGTCTATACTGGTATTACCTGGCCCTGAGGTTGTGGCTCCTATCAACGCCGTTATGACTGGTGCTGCTCTTGGTGGCATGTTGTTTGAGTTTGTTCTAATACTGTAACCTTAGTAGTAAATGTATAACGGAACCTTGTAGCTTAGACTACGGTGGGTTCTGTTATTAGGCTAGGTATATAGGTACAACAAAAACAACAACGTAATAATAACTGGTGGAGTGGTTACCTAATAGATTAACTCTAATTGTATTCTAAGATTTACTACAAGGAGAGAACTATCTATAGTAGGGACTAAGGTCCTTTAAATACACAACTATACTCCTAAGAAATCCTCTCTTGTACGTAAGGTACGTGTTGTCTGTATTAAACGTAACGTCCCTTCCGTTTAATATAGTCAATACGTTTAACACCACGTAACCTTGGTTACCATTTCTCGTTATATAGTTCCACCGGATCCATTTTGGACCGTGCCTATATTAACCAACTAGCTTCCGCCGACTCCTCTCCAAGTAGTTGTAACATCGTACTTAAAGCGTCTGTAATATTTGTAATGGTCTTAGTCTTTACTTCTATTTTAACTTCTCTAAGGTCTATATACTTTTAATAAGCTGCCCTTATTGCCTTATTATTAGTAAATGCTTCGCCTTTATTAAATTTATTATCTTTAATGTCTAATCTATAAGCTAGTTTATTGGTTCCTTTAAACTTAGATAACAATAGCTTTTATAGCTAATAGCTTACGCTATACTTAGCGTCCTTATAAATTTAGTATGCGTTGTTATAACAATACGCAAAACTATTAATTAAACACTCTTTTGTTCCTTATAGTGTACCGTTATCCCTCTATATATATGTGCCGTTTGCTAGCCTAGTTCCCTTTACTATATAGTTACTCTAACCACCTCTATAGTCTTTAGCAAAATAACCTTATTTTCCGCAATTTATATAAGCCCTATCTTTAAACTATCTTTCTTATTATAAAGTCCGCCTAAACATCTTCTACTGCTAAGATCCCTGGTTTAGCCTCTACTTCTAGGTTCTTTAATTACTTAATCCTTAACCTTTAGGTTTTTATAGTTTCTTTTCCTACCTTTAGGTTTTTTTAGTACCGCTTAGGTCTATTAGCTCTGCGCTATTCTATAGTTTTTAACTCTATGTCTATTATTGCGTACTCTACGCCTTATATAACTGTAGAACTTTATCTTACCCTCTCTTAGCTTATTCCCTTTAATAAATCCTATTATTAATCTTTATTAACTAATCTATTAACTCTCTTAGAGTATCCGTATCTTCTATTAGGATGATTACGTCCTAGACTTTAGCCTTAAGTCCCTATTTATACTATGCTATAAGCGCCCTGTTATTCCACTTAACCTATATAGCTAGTGTTTAAAACTGTGTTATATACTTAATTACTAAAGTGCGTTATACTAAGTTCTAAAGCTTTTGTTCCGCTATAGTTATAGCCTCTAGGTCTCTAAATATCTATATTAGTTATTCCGCGAACCCGTTCTAACTAGTAAATATATACCATACATCCTAGTTAGTAGTTGTTATACTATTAGCCTATATTTCTGTAAGATACGGCTTAAACTATTTAAGTGCCCTCCCTATTAGGAATAATCCTATATAGGCTACTTAATCTAATAATATTACTAACTTCGCTCCTTCCTATACTACCTTAAAGTGCATCTATATAAGAAATCCTTTAAGCTTCAACTTCTCTCCTAAGAATTGTTTAATTAAAGGTAGCTTAATCTTTGCTACTCTAATTCTATTAATACGTTCTTTAAGTATCCTATTATTATTTTGTAAGTGATTAACTATTTCCTATAACTAATCTTACGTAACTACTTAAGAATCCCTATTGTCTATACTAGTATCACCTGGCCCTAAGGTTGTGGCTACTATTAACGCCGTTGTAACTGGTACTTTGGGTGGTATATTATTTAATCTTATTTAATACTATAACCTTAGTAGTAAATGTGTAACGGAACCTTGTAGTAGGAACTATAGTAGGTCCTATTATTAGGCTGGGTATATAGGTAAGAATAAAATAACAACATAATAATAACTGGTGGAGTAGTTACCTAATAAATTAACTCTAATTATATTCTAAGATTTACTACAAGGAGAGAACTATCTACGGTAGGGACTGAGGTCCTTTAAATATACAACTATACTCCTAAGAAATCCTCTCTTGTATATAAGGTACGTGTTGTCTATATTAAACGTAATATCCCTTTCGTTTAATATAGTTAATATGTTTAATACCACGTGACCTTAGTTACTATTCCTTATTATATAGTTCCACTGGATCTATCCTAGACCGTACCTATATTAACCAACTAGCTTCCACCGACTCTTCTCCAAGTAGTTATAACATTGTACTTAAAGCGTCCGTAACAACACTTACGTATAAAGTCATTTCTTATTATCAAAATTAGAAGGTTTTCCGCCAGCGTATATGTCCCTGCGGCTTATACTATATTTTTTTAAACAATACATTACTCTAATTAATTAATAACAATTTAACCACTGCATCAAATAGGCTTAAATTTTAAAGTTATAACTAGGAATACTATATGAAACTTCTATCCAACTATATAGTTGGTTAGGTAAGCGGGCGCGTTTCTCTGCCGCCGAAGCCGCGGGCTTCGGATTTTTACTACCTCTTCATTATTACTAGACTCCACCATTATTGTTACCCGTTTCTTTAACGGCGAGCCTCTAGACTGCTTTATAGGGCTCTAAACTTATTGTTATAAGTCTCTTTTAAGCTGTAATAAGGCTAAATGTTGAGCAGTTTCATTGTCTTTTGCCTGCTTCTTTTGCCGTGCCAACTTCTCCTGATCTTAACGCCTTTGTTTTACTACTTTCTTGTTATTTTTCTTCTCTTCCTGTTTCTGAATTTTCGCCTAGGCTTTCTCTAGCGCTATTTGTTATTTTATAGCCTCCTTGTCCCTAATAGCCTGCTTTGTGGTTTTAAGTTTAGTTGGCGACCAGAAGGTAGCTTTACCTTCATTTATTGTATAAATATTCTTAATACACAGCTTCCCTCTCTTTCGCCTTTTTTTCTTAATAATAATAGTATTCTTAAGCCCCTTAATTCGGGCTTGTAAAATGCTATTCTTAGCTACTATCTTCTCCACTAAGTTACCTAGTTTAGCCGTATTACGTGACGGCTTAGTACTACTAATATGCTTTACAAGTCTCCGTACCTAACGGATATTCGATGCTGAGTATATAGTCAACGTAGATAATGCAGATCCACTCGTACTGGGCTGCTTAGGGGCCGCCGGCTTAACCTAGTTAAGTATTAGGTCTAGATCTAGGGGCTATAAGCTGGTTTTACGCTAGCTGCTAAGAATATTAGTTTCTATAAAAGTATGTCGCTAGGCAGCTTAAAATAAGCCATAAAACTCTCTCTTTGTAATACGGCAAAGCCCTACTGTATTATAGATCCATTTATTAAGCTTCTAGGAGTAGTAGTTTGCTAGAGGGTTAAAAAGGCTAACGTCTAAAGGCTAGAGTTGATGAGTTGAATAAAGGGGGTATACTACCACTAGGATCCTATGCTTGAGGCACTAGTCTTAAAATGGTATATTAACATGGCTGCCATACCTGTTGATAAAAAGAAGCCGCCAGTTACACCTATACCTAGCTTTTGCTTTAGTGTAGTAATTAAAAATAGTAATTAACCACGCTATCCCTAGCTTGTTATTCGTCTACCCTAAAGGTAAACTTGTGAAATGGGCTGTATCTAGCTCGGTAGGCTTAAAATCGTCAAGCTAGGTATCTTAGATGTTGCCTGTTGTGGCCTAGTAGATAAGGGAGGGTGGAATATATATCCTATCTATGCAGATTATTGCTATGCACGTAATCTATTTATAATTGCCATCCTAGCCAGCACTAATTAATTTACCCCTCTTTTCTAAATTCTTATTAAATATCCTCTTTACTTTTTAAAGGATGCCAATTAGGAAGCCTTTTTCATCTATATTATATGTGTTTTGCGGAAGGACGTTATATTGCTTAATTTTGGCCTGAACCTTTAAAATATTAGTACAAATACTAGTATTTAGGAGGCTATAAACCAGCTTAAAATAAAGAGTATATTAATATGCATCATCTGCCTTTTTACGGCTTAAATCTGCCGCCGCTAGGAAGCCAGATTTTAAGACCTTTTAATACCGCTTAACAAACTTATACGCCTAATTTTTTCCGGGGCGTTTTTTAACTATATCCTTAGCAAAGTTTTGGACCATTGTATAAGTAGGAGGTAGCCCTTGATCAGTTAATTAATTAATCTCATTTACTAGGGTAAGCTGCTGTTGTGCCGATAGTAATGAGACATTGTCCTGGTAAATATGCTATGGGTCGATTTTGCCTTGTGCACGCCTTGCGAGTGTCGTACGATGGGGCTGTTGTACTGGCGTTATAGGAGCTGAAAGAGGCACGTTTTGTAAAGATAATGAATTCATTTTTATGTGATTTGGTAAAGAATTGATAGAGATAATTAATTTTGAAGTTTTCTATCTTGTGGGTAAATGCACGTGCACGCTACAGGGACGTGCACGCTGGCGGGAGACCTTCTACGCGTTAAATTCGTTTTTTTTACGCGTCAAATTCGTTTATTTACGCGTTAAATTCATTTATTTACGCGTTGCCATAGGTAAAGACTATCTAGGCATTTAACGCCTTAAGAACAACAGTTTAAATTGGCATTAATATTGGAAGCAGCTCTATACGTACCTACGTAGTAAGGGCCTTCTGTATATTATTTGAGAAGATATAGGCCCACCCCTCTACCTAAAGCTCTAGGAAGAAAAGCCTATAATATCTATTAATTAAGTACCAAAAGACGCCAACAAGGAGGAGCGAGATAAGATCCTTAAGAGGTCCCAAATCGTTACGGACACTAATAATTTAATTCGCTCAACTAACAAGGTGCTCTATAATGAGTATAATAAGGAGCTTAAATAGTATAATAAGGAAGACGGCAAAGTCTATTTAGTTATCCTTAGTATAATTAATAAAGAGATTATTACTGCCCTAGAGCATAAGTAGACGGCAAAGGACTGCATTAAACACCTTAAGCAATTGTTTAAGGCCCGTGGCTTAATCTATAAGGCTAATATATAGAAGACTTTTATTAAGCTCTGCTTTTAATTGGACTAAGCAATTATTACTTTCTTAAGCCGTTACTAAGAAGCGGTTTAAGGGGTTAAGCAGGTAAAGCTTACCCTAGATAACAAGATCATTAACTACTAATTTATTAGCGCCGTTAACGAACACTTCCCTATATGGGCTTAGATCTAATGTAATAAGATCTATAATAGCTATATAATTTTACTACTTTAATTAATTTCTAACCTTACTAATAAGGCTTAGCGGAAGGACTTACCTAAGAACTTCGCCTTGGTTAATAAACCAATAGGTAACTTACGCGAACAATCCGGTTAAGGACGCGGCAATGGCCGTGGTCGCGGTAATAGTCAAGGCAGAGGTGGAGCTGGCCGCGGTGCCTTATTAGGCAATTAAGGCCCTACTAAGGATGCTTTAAACAAGTATAGATGGTGTAAGCTAGGTTATCTAGGTGGCAAGGAAGGCTGCTAGATAAAGTATGCCTACCTAAGATCTAAATAGTGGAGACCTGGAGAGAAACGGCCTCCGCGCTTAAGTAATGGAGTAGCCTCAAATATAAATAAGGCCTCTAAAGGGATATCCAATTATCCTTCTTAGGCCACCAATTTGGTAATTAAAATGATCTTTGCTATAAAGGCTATTAGGCTAGCTGCTATAGCTTTAGGAACAAATATTAAGGACTCCTAGATAGCCAACAGTTACTTAAATATTTATATAGGCAACGACATTAGGAAGTTTATGTAGTATAAGGAAATTAAGCCTCTCTAAATCTAGACAGGAGGAGGCTTAATAAAGGCTATTAGTATTAAATTAGTTAAACTTACAGTTGCCCAAACTAACTACTTAGCCTATATAATTATATTTACTAACGTATATTACTGTCCTGACTTCTTTATAAATATTATTTTACTTAGTATTCTGTAAGGGAAGGGCGCCTTCTTTAACAGTCTCTATAATATAATTAACTTTATTAAAGATTAAGCAGAGATAGCCTACATCCCATATATTAACGGACTTAATTTATTTATACTAGTAAACAACCCTATAGAGGTTCCCTTTGCAATAGCTCTAGCTACTACACAATCGTGCCTCTATAAGAAAGGCGTGCTTGCCAAAGCTACTATAAAGACTTGGTATAAGAGACTACAATACCTTCCTCCTACCTAGATACGTCTCCTTGCTAGAAGCATAAAGGGGATTATAGTTATTAAGGATAAGCCATTTTACTGTAAGGACTGTTACCTTGGAAAGGCTAAGAAGCAAATATTAAGACGCCCTTAAAGACACAGCAATTACATATTTAAAAAGGTGCACGTTAATATAGTTAGGCCATTAAAACACAAAGGTCTCCACGGTAAGAAGTACTGAGTACTATTTACTAATAACCAAATACGCTTTAAATAGATATACTATATATTAAATAAAGGCTCCACGGCCTCTACCTTAAAGTAGTTCATCTATATAATTAAGACTTAAACAGGGATAATAATTAGTTGCTTCCAATTGGATAGAGCTGCTAAGTGGTTTAGTAAGGATATAACTAATTTCTTTAAGAACAAAGGCATAGTTACTAAAGCCTTTACCCCGTACACCGCACACCAGAATAGAATTATAGAGAAGGCTAACCACCTAGTTAAAAAAAGGGTTAGGGTAATATTAATTAAGACTTAATTGCCACTAAAGCTCTGGCCTAAAGTCGCCAAGGCAGCCGTACACGGACTCAATATATTGCCTATATTAGTTAATAAGGACAAAGCTCTGCCTGCTTAAGCAATAGCTCTTGCCCTAGGGGACACCAATTCTACAATTATATACGCCAACTGGAAGATCTATAGCTGTCCCGCCTATGTCCTTATTAATAAAAAAGACCCTTAGTAGTAATAAGGTAATAAGTTTATTACAAGAGCTTAGAAAGGACAATTAGTTGGCTATAAAGGCTTATATATATATTAAGTCTATCTACCTTATAAGAATAGAGTTGTTTAATTAAGTAGTGTTACCTTTAACAAATTAGGAACCTTTCTTACTACACCAATTAGTAAAGAAGAAGGTGGCGATAACAATATCTACTAGGTACCACTTAAGGAACTTTCTACTAAAGACACTATACTAGAGGTCTCTTGGTTACTATAGGAGGCAGACAAGGTCCCTTGGGCCTTATAGTTGGGGGGTAACTCTTAGTTGGGGGGTGTCTCTAACAATTACAATACTGCACTATAGCCTAATTAACCTCCCCTCACTAATAACAAATAGGTAGGCCTTGACCAGCAAGAGCTACCTAATCTAAGAGGACACCTCCGTTAGGAAGGGACTCCCCTAAGGGACATTAACCAGGAGGACCTAGAGTAGACTCTAGATAAGTACTTAGATAAGGAGGCTAAACCTATAATAAACACTCGTACGCGGTCAAAGCCACGGCTTAACTATAGTGTACTCCATAGAACTAAAAGGAAGGAGCTGGCCATAAAAGCCACCTACCTTACCCCAACCTTCACCTACACATTTATAAGCGCTCTATTATAGCCTTAGTAGACAAAGATAACTAAGGGACTATCTCTAGAGCTATGCAACTAGAAGGAAGCCATAAATTTAATATTTAAGAAGGAGTGGAAGGCTGCGGTGGATAAGGAATGGGAGTCTTAAATAGTAAATATCTTATTTAAGATTGTCAAACTTCTACCCAGAGCTAAGGCTCTACCCATTAAATGGGTTTTTATATATAAATTCAATAAGAATAACGTCCTATTTAGATAAAAAGCAAGACTGGTATTACGCGGTAATAAGCAGCGCCTAGGAATTAACTATAGTAACATATTTGCAGGAGTCGTTCATCCTAGTATATTTAAGTTACTAATAGCTCTGGTTGCTGTATATAATCTAGAGTATAAACACCTAGACGTAATTACGGCCTTTTTTAACGGGAAGCTTAACCGCAAGAATATCTATATTTAGCTACTGGAAGGATATCATTAGTATCTAAAAGACGGCGTTCCTCTTATGGGCCTACTGCTTAAGGCTCTCTATAGTCTCAAGTAGGCGCCACGCCTTTAATATAAGGAGCTTAAGAGCTTCCTTACCACCCTCAAATACATGCCAATTTTAGCTAATCTATGCGTCTTTATTAGCTAGTAAAGTGGCTAAATTATTATCGTCTATGTTAATGATCTTATCTTAATTAGATAAGACATACAGACAATTAAACTGCTTAAAGAAGCACTTAGGAACAAGTATAAAGTGAGAGATTTAGGCCCAATTATATACTACTTAGGCATTTAAATCATCAGGAACTGTTAAGCGTAATTAATTTAACTGGTACAGGACGCCTATATTAGGAAGATCCTGCATATATTCCATATAGAAGATTATGCACTAGCCTCTACACCAATTTACCCCTCTATAGTAGACTTTAAGCTATATAAGCTTAAGGATCAAGCTTTAACGGAGCTGGTAAAACGGTATCAATCACTAATAGGCTCTCTACTTTATCCATGCAATTAGACTCGGCCCAATATAGCCTAGGCTATAGGGAAGCTCTATTAGTTCCTATATAACCCTACCAAACTACATATAGAAGCTGCGATGTAGATACTCGCCTACTATACAGGGACGATTAACTTTAGTATAGAGTTTAGCTTACCCCAAGGGCAGCAGCTACCTCTAAAAGCCTTTGCCAAGACGTTAGCTACAGACTATACTACGCCTAATTACAATAGGGAGTATAGCAGAAGCGCACTAGGTAATATACCTAACCTACAACTACATGGCTATAGCGATACAGCGTTTGCCGATTTAGTTAACAGGAAGTTAACTTCTAGCTATATCTACAAGCTAGTAGGTAGCCCAGTTTCACATAGGTCGGGTGGGCGGTTAATACTTACAACCTTAACCATAGAGGCTAAGTATATAGCGATAATACATGCGGCTAAGGAAGCTTTATAGCTCTATTAATTGCTTATTAATTTAGGCTACACCGGAAAGAATCTGCTACTAATATATTTATATGGCGACAATTAACTAGCTATTAGCCTTGCTAAAAGCAACAACTACTATATACGCACTAAGCACTTTAAGCTATACTAGCACTACATTTATGATAAGGTTTAAAGCGGTGTAATCCACCTATAGCACGTTCCTATAGGCGATATGGTGGCCGACGGTCTTACAAAGCCACTGTTAACGGTTTAGTTCAGGAACTTCGTCAAGCAGCTAGGCCTTGTTTAATATAATATAGATACTAAACCTAAATAGGAAATTGTACACAGGCTAGCAAATCCTCAGAGGGTACGCTATTTAATAATTCTAACCAATGCTAACAACTTTTAAATGGGGGATGGGAATAATAGAGAGCTCGTAATGGGTAATCAATTATAGCTCAGGAAGAGGTTAAATAGGACCTATAGTATACTTGGAGGATTACAAGGTGTTTCTTTTATGTATTTATAAGTTCAACACTAATTTAGGAAGGGTCTGCTTCTGTTTTAGTAGAGCACTAGGGGGTGTAACGATGGCTCTGGAAGAGTCCTCCACACGGGTTTCCTGCTTACATAAGCAGACTTCCTTTGTTCCGCTTTTGGTCGGTGTCCATAGTAGTTACCCCGGACTCCGTGGCAGTCACTTCAGTTTCCGTACCGATATAGGCCTATATTAAGGCCTATATTCGTCATAGTTAGATTCCATAGATTCATTCATTCTTTTATCCTCAGATCCAGTTCATTAACATTACCCCCTTACCTATTATATAGAGGTTGAGAAGGAAAAATAAAAATATGATTTTTTTTATAGCTAATATCCTTTCTTTCTAGTATCGCACGGCAATAGTCTCTAATAGCCGCTTCCAATAAGCGCCGTACGATACTTCTTCTATCTGTCAACCAGTGACCTCCTCTTCTGCCTGCCAGCCAGTGACCTAACTAATCCCTAGGATATATTGTACGGCAGCAGTCCTTGATAACTGCTTTCAATGCGCCGTACGATATTCGTAGGATACAGAGCTGCGCCCAGACTCTGTATATAGTCTCCCCTTTCGAAGCTACGAAGCCACGTAGAGGCTAAGTAGCTTAAGCAAGTATAGAGAGGGAGGTAGAAGAAGAGAGAAGAATAAAATAAAATAAAATAAAATATTTTTTCCATCTGGTAGCTGTTCTAGTTGGCGTACGAGTCAGCTCCTTGCTATACTATCCTATATCTCTATCCAGCAGCCTTTCCCATCCAATAATCACCAAATGCGTGAGCTATTGATAGTCGCATGCGTCCGGTAGACGTCTTACTATGTATGTCATACGATACTGTTCGTCGACCCAACATTCAGCTGGCCGTAAGGTGGCCGATTCCATTCAATGGTGACTTCACGTCCGCGCGAGCTTCGGTTCTTCGTCGGGTTATCCTTGTCGTTCCATTTGAGTCCAATAAGGCCCTCATACGGTGGTCTGATATGTTGCTGCAAGCCTGCTGACTATCCTTTCGGTCCCGTACGATAGATGACTGTCGTACGGTTGTTCCAATGAATTGCTGTAGCTGGTGCTAACCGTCCTTTTTGGCGTTGTATAGTAAGTACCTCCCTACCGCATAAATGGGCGAGCTAATTCTAATGTAAGGGTCCAGATAGCTGGGTATGCAAAAGCATGTTGGTAGAAATGTACAAGAAGAATTAGTTAAAGAAGAGAAAAGAAAAGAACTTGCTTATCCATACGATTAATATCCTTCACCCTGCCAAGGCCGCTAGATCCTGCCAAGGCCCACTATGTAGGTTTATCCCACTACACTTATACTTTAAGGTAGTAAGGATCTTGTGTTAATTATACTAAGGATAATTAAATAAGCTTTACTATTATCGTTATTATATTATTTAAACTCCTTATAGTACTCTTTATAGAGTGCTATATTAGATAAGCAAATTAAATCGTCAATATCTATAAGGGGTTAATACAAAATCCACCTACAAAGTTTCGTTTATTTCAATATCCACCTCCTGCCGATTAAGGCTTAATAGCTTCATATAGCCTAATGCAAATCTATATAGGAACTAGACGTCATAATGGGTCGGGTAATACCCACTAAGGTTCTTAGCGGGTGGGTCTAAACCCGTTAATAGACCCAGCTAGACCTAACCCATTAAAAACCCAATTTATAGTAGACGTAGAGCTCCACGTAGAGCTTTATGGTAGACGTTATAGTAGACGTTATAGTAGATGCAGAGCTCCGTGCGAGGCTCTGCTAGAGGCTCTCTACGAAGCTCCCTTAAAGCTCTACACGGAGCTCTACTAGGACTCCGCATAGAGCTCTACTAAAGCTCCGCGTAAAGCTCTATTAAAGCTCTACACGGAGTTCTACCGAAGCTCTACACGGAGCTCTCTCGAAACTCTATCGAAGCTCTATATGGAACTCTATCGAAGCTCTACATAGAACTCTATCGAAGCTCTACACGGAGCTCTAGCAATGCTCTACACAGAGCTCTATCAAAGCTCTGCCGAAGCTTTATATCTACTATAATATCTACCATAATACCTTCCTCCCTTTTTTTCCCACGTGATTGGGTCTTTGGGTATTTACTATGGTTAACCCACCAAATTACCTAACGCACTAGGTATATACCCACTTGGCAACCCACATAGTACCAGGCTAGATTGGTTTTAGGCTATATAAAGCTATTAAGCCTTAATCGGCAGGGGGTGGATTCTGTTTATAGGAGGTGGATATTGAAATAAACAAAACTTTGTAGGTGGATTTTGTATTAACTTCTATCTATAATGATTTATAATCTTTTAAGGATCTTATCTCGGTTCTCATTAGCGTCCTCTATTATTTAATTAATAGATATCGTAGGCTCTTCCTTTTAGAGCCTTAGGTAGAGAGGTAAGTCTATATCTTCTTAAATAATATATAGAAGACCCTTACCACGTAGGTACGCGCAAAGCTACGTCCATATTAGTACTAATTTAAACCGTTATTCTTACGGCGTTAAATGCCTAAATAGTCCTTACCTATGGCGACGCGTGAATAAATGAATCAGAATGGTAAGAAGTAACTTAGCACGGTAGGTGTGATAACCTTTGATATAACCTGAGTAAGGCGTTAGTAATCTCCTAAACTATTAAATAGCTAAACCATTACAGCTTAGTAGTAACAAGTGCTTATAACTTAATAAACTAAATGATTAATTGAATTAAATAAAGTTATAATTACGACGAATATAGACCTTTAATATAGGCCATTAATATAGGGCTATAGACACTTAAACTAGAGTTCTTGCTGCACCTGGCCCAAAAAGACCAAAACCAACCAAAAAGAACCCTGAAAAACACCCAGAGAATCCCCCTAAGACGCCTGCATCGTAGGGGAGGCATATGTTAAACAACGGTGGTTTGCACTCGCGCGTGACCACTAGAACCACGCCCAGCAATGGCCCTCCATAACAAGAATGGGCGAATACTATACCATAAAGCGGAAATACCTCTATTAAGAAGGCATCTAATAAAATATAAAGCCTATTGGACGCGTCTAGTATCCACAATTATAGGGGAGTAACTGTTAGCTATAATAAACTAATATAGCTAGTAGAATGGCTCCGCCAGTTTAGTATCCCTTAGGCGCCCTTTTAGTAATCCCTTAATTAAATCCTCTAACAACTAAGTAAAATTAAAAATAAATAAAACCTTTTCTTACCAGCGAACCATACCTAGGCTGCCGTAGTTGTACTTTTATAGTATAGGGAACCTAACCCCCTTAAGATAATAACTGGGTATATAATTATAATATAACTAAATATAGAAAAAATAGAGGGGCTTAGGGGATAATTAAAAATAGAAGTTCTTATAGAGATTTACAAGGAAGTCTATAACGCTGTTATAATCCAACACCTAAGGAGCGGAGATATTAGAGTCACCCTAAAGGACTAATAGGCAAAGGAATGAGCTATAAGGGTAGGGGATAGGCTAGGAGAACATATTGGCATAAAAGTGCTCTGTAAAGACTACTATAAGAGGCCAGCCTAACCGGAACGTATAATTATCTAATCGGCAGTGTCATAGGTAAGTAGAAGGTGAGTTAAAGGTAGAATAAGTTGCATATATTAAAGGACAAATGCTTTTAACTACTTCTATTTAGAGACTAATCGCTGGTTCTTCTTTAGAGGAAAACTAGCTTCCTATATAAACCTTCTAAAATACTAGTAAAACCTTTCGCCCCTATCTATCTAACTATGTCTCCTCTGGGACATATATGGGATGTAGATGGGATATTAATAAAACCTCCTACTATTTTATCTAATATATACCTCCTGGAGGGTTCTGTTATAATTGCCTCCTCTTCTAGGGTCTTGGTTCTTTAAGACTTCGCCTCTTAATAAACTCTTATAGAGTTCCGACTAAAACCACTAGGGAAGTTCTTTAGTGGAAAGGTACTCTATAATACGGCTTATCGCCGGTTCTTTACTAGCGTAGAACCCTACTTTGTCTTTTATTCCTCCGCTCTTCTTCTACTATAGCTCTTTATGGTGCCTTTATAATGGAACTTTGATGATAATAATAAAAATTAAATAGGATTCACCTTCCTTATTATAAGAATTTGTTATAAGCTGATCCGGAGGTTATCCCATATGATATATTAACTAGCCACTATCCCTATTTACCTAAAATAGGTCCTAATGATGACGTCTTAATATTAATTTCTTCTAGTTTATAAGCTGTTGTCTTTTATGCGTCTTTTTATTAATAACACTATTCGTCTTGCCTTTTAGCGGACTGTTTTTTATTATATCTTAGCTTTTAGCTTTTGTATCTCTAGCTATTCTTTCTACCACTGCTCCGTTCTCTTCTTATAACGCGTCTGTGGGTAATAGGATCCCTATTTTATTTCTTTAATAATACTAACTTCCTATAGTTTTCTCTCGTAATGGCTTGTGATTGTGCTGCGCGTCCCTAAACTAGTGGCGGCGTTGTCCCTGCTCTATTAGCACCGCAGACCACCTCTATTACTTCTATAGTGGTTTCTTTAAAGTGCTGCTGTTGTTGCGTTTACGCGCTTATGTTAGACCCATTCTATGCCTGTGAGATGCCGTGCTCTAGCAAGAATAGATCTAAGTGTTCCCACTATTACAGCTAGAAAAAGACCTATATTCTAGTATTTCCTATTCTATCCTATTCTGGACTCTACTAACTATATTAGATCCCCGCTGTCTACGTATATAAGGCTTACCGGCTCTAACGCGCTATTAGGGATTTCCGTCTATATTAGAATAGTAAAAGATGGGGATAAAAGGTGTCTTCTATTACTTATAGCCTTTTTAATTTAATGAGGGTTTCTACTACTGTGGAGATATAGTAATTTTAGATATATAGTGTTTAGGAGCATATATATAAGCAGCTTGTTCTTATAAATAATAATATTTGTACTCTTATGCGGGCCTTTCTGGCTAGGTGAGTCTCTTTAGTAATATATTTGGGAACTGTGCTAACTCTTTAGTTATTAACTTTCTAATCCTAGCCTAGATGCTGATTTGGAGCCTAGGGATAACACTAAAAATAGTAATAAAGATAAATGTTCTCCCTACTAGTTCCCTAGCTGTGGTGGTCTATCTAGTTCCCGCTACTTTAAGAAGAATATTAGTAAGAATACTAATGCTTCTAGGGATAGGAGTGCTGATAATACTACTAGCAATAATATTAAGATATAGGAGGAGGCTCCTATTACTACTTTTAGTATTTAAGTTGTTATCTTATTCTTTCTTTCTTTTTATAGAATAGCTTTATATGGTGTCTCTTTAGTGCTTCCAGGATGCCCTAGTATTAGGAATTAACTTTATACTTTAGGGATGCCTCTATTTTTATTTTTAGTAATAGTCCGTGTAAAAGTAACATACTGCTATAATCTCTATATATAATGAATGGGTGGTGTTTTTATAGGTGCTTTATAATTTCTTAAAATTTCTAAATCTTTACTCTGTGTCTTTTTAGTCCTCTTTGTATTATTAACTCTATTGCGTATCTCTAGTGTTAGACTAGATACTCTCCTTTTATCCCTTAGGAACCCTTTTAAATCCCTAAGGCCCCTTCTTTTAGTACTACTACTTATTCTTAAATAGTGTTCTTTTTGGATAGCATCCCTAGTGGTTCTTATATAGATCCTTATATCTTTCTCTTATAGGATTCTAGGATCCCTGTTATAATAGCGAAACGTTCCCGTTTTTAATACCTGTGCAAGACTTTATGGTTTTAATTTATAGGGTCTTCCCTGTTATCTTATCTATAGTATATTTAGAACCGTTGCTAAATCCTAATTTATAGTCTTTAGGAAAGTTTTAATTACTGTCTTATATTCTGGCTAAAGGTGCTCCTTAGGTTCCTAACTATTATATGCTTAGGAGTATCCTTCCTAATAAACTAAAAATTCGCGTTTCTTCTAACGCCATCTTTAGTCTAGAATGTCTTCTATATTCCATTCTAGTTCCCTATTAATTTTGCTAGGTGGGGGTGGTTTTATACTATCTCTTCTCTGGTATAACTCTAATAAGGAAATATAAAATATGGGATATATTGGATATAATTTTAGCAATTCCAATTTATAGGCTTAATTTCCTTTAGTTTTCCTAACTATTTTAAAGGGTCTGAGCTACCTATAGTCCAGCTTCTTTTTAATACATTTTGTCTGGATGTTTTTTATAGATAGTAAGACTTTGTCTCCTATTTTAAATTCTTTAGGCATATATCCCTTGTTATAGTACCTTTTTTGTGTAGCCTAGGCGTTTAGTAAGTGCTTTTTAAGTTCTTTTTTGCGAATTCTCATTTACTTAATTCTCTTAGACGCCGCTAGGGCCTCTCTTTTAGGAATAATATCCTTAACATTCTAGGGGTTATTTACTTTTACCCCAAATAGTGCTTTATAAGGGGTCATTTTTGTGCTGCTGTGGATGCTTATATTATACACGTGTTGCGCTAGAGCTAACTATAATAGCTAATTATCCTGTTAATAATTAATATAGCAGCAAAGGTAGTGTTCTAATAACGTATTTAGACGCTCTGTTTGTCCATCTATTTATAGGTGAAAGGCAGTGCTTATCTTTCACCATATTTTTAATAGAAGATAGAATAAAGCCTAAAATATGCTGTTAAATATAGTACCTCTATTGGATATGATTCCCCTTGGCGTGCTAAATAAGAGCCACCGCTCTAAAAATAGATCTACTAGTTCCGCTGCCGTAATCGTTATTATAATAGCAAAATACCCTAAAAACTTTATATATCTATTAATAATTACTAGGATAGCGTTAGCAACCTCTTCTATTCTTATTTTAGTAGGGGGTAAGCCTATTATAAAATCTATTATTAATTCTAATATGAGTCCTTGCGGAATAGGAAGCACTAATAACTTGCTATATAAGCGATGCCTAGATATCTATACCCTTTGGCACGTATTATATCTTAATATATAGTCCCTAACTTCTTTAGATATTCTATCCTAAAAGTATTTCCTTCAAACGGCCTTAAGGGTCCTATTAGCACCGTAGTGACCCCTAAAAGGGTTGTTATAGAAGACCTTTAGAATTTCGTCTTAAACTATTTAGTTCTTTAGGATATATACAGCACCCTTAAAGCGCAACAGACCCTTTTAGTCTTGCTGCTATAGCTTCTTAGTAACTTTGGCTAAGTTAGTCTCTACTATATCTTTCTACCTCTCCCTAGAAACGAAGGCGTCCCTTTATTGTGCTTAAAGAAGAAGATCCGGAAAGGTTTTATATAGATTACTTATTTCCGTTTTACCTACCGCTATTACGGACCCTAGGCGTAGTATAAGATGTTTTAAACTATTAGTGCCAGCAAATTCTCCTACTATTATATAGTGTGCTATACTGTGGATAAGTATCTTGCCTATCCCCTTTAAATCCAGAAACTCGCAGCTGATGCGCCATTGAGTTAAAGGTGCTGTGACACCCCTAGCATATTCTATAGAATTCTCGCTAATTCTAGGGTATACTAACTTTATAATATCTGCTTAGTCTATAACCTAGTCCGTAACTATATCCTACAGCTCTATTATTATAGTGCTTCGCAGCTATATTACTGGGACCTCTACCCTATTGCGGAATTCTATAGTTTTAGGGAAAGATTCTTCTTTCTTCCTAAGCAAATTTTGTAATGTGGGAATTATTTCCCCTATACTATTCTAGATTCTCCTAGTCTTATAATCCGGATATCTTAATAACCTATTAGCGGGATTTATCTTTCCTAGGTAGTACATAATCTTAAAGTTATATTATAATAGTGCCTTCGCCTATCTGGCTTGTTAACCGCTTAACACCTTTATAGTTATAAAGTATTCTAGGTTATTATGGTCTGTAAGGACTTTAATAGGATAATTGCTTTCTATATAATAATATTGCTAGTGTTTTATTGCTGTAACTATTACGAGCAGCTCCTAGTTGTGCGTTATATAACGCTGCTCTATAGGGGTTATTTTCCTTAACTAAAACGCCATAGGATACTATTCTCCGTCTTTTAATTAAGATATAATTGCCCCTAGGGCGAAGCCGGATGCATTTATTTTAAGGTGTATATATAGCTCCCAGTAGAAGTGTATTAGGATAGGTGCCGATATAAATAAATCCTTTAACTGGTCTATAGCCTGCTTGGTAGCTTTCCTAAATATAAAGGGTCCTAACTTTTTGCTATCCTTGGATCCCTTTAGTAGATTAGTAATTAGGAGCATTACTTATAAGTAATAAATAATAAACCTTTAGTAGAAGTTTGCTGTGCCTATAAAAACCTATACTTCCCTAAATATTATAGGGTATGGCTATTCCCTAATAGCGTCTACCCGGCTTTTCTCTATTAATACTTTATTGACGCTAATAATAAAGCCCAGAAAATCAATGCTGGTAATATAAAACAAGCATTTTTTTAGGTTTATATAGAGCTTATATTCCCGCAGTCTTTCTAGTACTATTTGTACGTAGTGCGTATATGCTTCGTAGTTATTAGAGTAGACTATAATATTATTAAAGTAAACTATATATATTATATCTAACAGGCCTAATAATGCCTTATTAATATAGGCCTGGAATGTCGCCGGTATATTAGTAAGCCTAAATGGCATCACTAGGTACTTAAAGTGGCCATACTATATTTAGAACGCCGTTTTCCATTTATTACTAGCTTTAATCCAGATTTAATAGTATATATCTTTTAGATTTAATTTCGTGAATATTTTTATACCTAATAGCCTATTAATAAGCTCCCCTATTAAGGGTAGCGGGTAGCGATTCTTTATAGTAATCTTGTTTAGCGCCTAATAGTTAATATAGAGATAAAGGGTCTTGTCCTTCTTAGGTATAAATATAATCAGTATCCCTACCTAACTTATAAAAGGCTAAATCCATCCTCTCTAAAGATTGTCTACTATATACTAATACAATACTGCTAGCTTGTTTTTTAATAGGTTATATAGTGGTCTAAAAAGAGGTTTTTTGTCTCCTATATCTATCTTATGCTCCACCAATAGAGTTAAGTAAGGTATGCGCGGCTTCCTTATTAGTAATATCCTTTAGGTCTATATATTCCTATAGAATCTCTAGTTCCTTAACTGCATATAGCCGGATATCCGAAAATAAATACCCTATATCCCCATTCTTAGTGTTAAGGGTAGTATATATGGCATACACCCACCCTTCCTCTTATATATAGTTTAAGAAAGTCTTTTAATCTTTAACTATAATGCGCGGTTAAGACTTCCGGTATTAATATAAGGCTAAAGGCTAATTAATATCTAGATTAACTTGTTAAAGCTATAGGTATCCTAAAATAAGGTTATATCCCTTAATTTCTGTGGCGTAGAAGCGCATCTCCTATATATCTTATAGACTATTACAGTTCTAGCTAGCCACGGAAAAAGTTTATTCTCTATAGTATAGAATCTGGTGGCCTTTAATACTTTAAATGGTGTATACCTATAAGCCACTAAGGTCCAAATCTAATTCTTTTATTAGTAATTAAGAAATGAACCCTATAGTTGCGCCGCTGTTTATAAGGCAGTCTTATGTTACCCATTTATTATTAACTTAAATGGAGACGGGAATGACTATATAGTAGCTTATTTCCTCCTTCTCTTGCTGGCCTAGTATAAGGGAATAAAGATCTATTAGGCTCTCTCTTTTCCTAATTAAGTATCCTCTTGCTTTTTCTACCAGTAGAAGTATTGTATATAGCCTTTCTTGCCGTAGTGATAACAGCTATATAACTCTTAGTTCCACGGTTTCTGCCTATTATTATTCTAGGGTTAACTAGCGTTGCTCTAGGGTTATAAAGCCTGCTTATATTATCCTTCTATAGAGTGGTTAGGTTAGAATCTACCCCTTTTATTAAAGCTAGGTCTAGTTCTACGCTCTTTATTATTAGCGTCTTGTTCCTTTTGCTTCCCTAAATAGTCTCTTTTAGCGTTCTCAATCCGAGTAGCTTTAGAGATAAGCTTTTCTTAGGAGGTAGGAATTTCGCCCTTCTCCTATATAGCCTATTAAATCTTAGGTTATAACTTAGCAAGTAGCTGGTAAAGTTGTATAGCGTTATCCTATAGGTTTAAGTAAGGTATATTGTCTTCTAGTTCTTCTAAGTAGTTTATAAACTAGACTATACTTTAGCCTTCTTGCTATTTGGCGTTATAGTATTACTAGTTATAATCTATCCCTTAATTAGTAGGGTCTTAGATCTAATTAACCAACTATAACTTAAGTTTGCTAAATTTAAGGGGTATAGTAAGTTTCTTCTTATAGCGTGTCTATAAACTCTTAACGGTGCTATATAGGAAGGTAGAAGTAATTAGTATCTAATTATACTTATTAAAGTAACGTTTTAGGTCTAGCTAAAACTTGGTTTTATATTAACGGATAAAACGATTATAGTTCCGGAGACTATCACTATTATACTTATTAGGTTCCTTTATGCGGAATTTAGGTTTTTCTAATATTATAGCGTAGTGTAGTATTACCCCTTTAAGTCCGCTTTGTGTCTAGGGTATCTATACTTCCCCTAATTGTCCTTATAATTGTCCTTAGTAGTCTTAATATACTTATCTTAATTATATCTCTAACTCCTTTATCTTTTATAGGGTCTCGCGTAGTGACCGCTTTAATAACTTCCTAGTGGTAATCGTTCCTAAGGGTTTTAGAAGGTTAGATGGACTAGCTATAGCTTCCTAGTCTACTCCTTTATAAGTAGAGGGGATGCGCTCCTTTAGGGAGACTCTGTCAGCCTCTTGTAGTAAGGGCGTCGTTTTGGGGGGTAAGGAGGTATGGCCCGTTATTGTTAATTAATAGCTGTACGTTCCTTCCATAAAGGATTATAAGTAATTAGAATTGTAAGAGGCTAGCCTAATTAGAACATATAATTATCTAATTGGTAGTATTATAGGTAAGTAGAAGGTAAGTTAAAGGTAGAATAAGTTATATATATTAGAGGACAAATACTTTTAACTACTTCTATTTAGAGACTAATTGCTGGTTCTTCTTTAGAGGAGAACTAGCTTCCTATATAAACCTTCTAAGACACTAGTAAAACATTTTACCCCTATTTATCTAACTATGTCTCCTCTGGGATATATATAGGACGTAGACGGGATATTAATAAAACCTTTTACTGTTTTATCTAATATATACCTCCTGGAGGGTTCCGTTATAATTTATAAGAGGCCAGTCTAACCAGAATGTATAATTATCTAATCGGCAGTGTTATAGGTAAGTAGAAGGTAAGTTAAAGGTAGAATAAGTTATATATATTAGAGGACAAATACTTCTAACCACTTCCATTTAGAGACTAATTGCTGGTTCTTCTTTAGAGGAGAACTAGCTTCCTATATAAACCTTCTAAGATACTAGTAAAACCTTTTACCCCTATTTATCTAACTATGTCTCCTCTAGGATATATATAGGATGTAGACGGGGTATTAATAAACCCTCCTACTATTTTATCTAATATATACCTCCTAGAGGGTTCTGTTATAATTGCCTCCCCTTTTAGGGTCTTGGTCCTTTAAAACTTCGCCTCTTAATAAACTCTTATAGAGTTCTAACTAAAACCACTAGGGAAGTTCTTTAGTGGAAAGGTACTCTATAATATGGCTTATTGCTAGTTCTTTACTAGCGTAGAACCCTACTTTGTCTTTTATTCCTCCGCTCTTCTTCCACTATAGCTCTTCACGGTGCCTTTATAATGGAACTTTAATGATAATAATGAAAATTAAATAGAATTTACCTTCCTTATTATAAGAATTTGTTATAAGCTAATCCGGAGGTTATTCTATATAATATATTAACTAGCCACCATCCCCATTTACCTAAAATAGGTCCTAATAATAACGTTTTAATATTAATTTCTTCTAGTTTATAAGCTATTGTCTCTTACGCGTCTTTCTATTAATAATACTATTTGTCTCGCCTTTTAGTAGACTGTTTTTTATTATATTTTAGCTTTTAGCTTCCGCATCTCTAGCTATTCTTTCTACTACTACTCCGTTCTCTTCTTATAACGTGTCTATAGGTAATAGGGTCCCTATTTTATCTCTTTAATAATACTAACTTCCTATAGTTTTCTCTTATAATGGCTTGTAATTGTGCTGCGCGTCCCTAGACTAGTAGCGGCGTTATCCCTACTCCGTTAGCACTATAGACCACCTTTATTACTCCTATGGTGGTTTCTTTAAAGTGCTACTATTATTGCGTTTACGTGCTTATGTTAGACCCGTTCTATGCCTATAAGATACCGCGCTCTGGCGAGAACAGATCTAAGTATTCCTACTATTATAGCTAGAAAAAGACCTGTGTTCTAGTATTTTCTATTCCATCCTATTCTGGACTCTATTAACTATGTTAGATCCCTACTATCTATATATATAAGGCTTGCCGGCTCTAATGCGCCATTAGAGATTTCTGTCTGCATTAAATAGTAAAAGATAGGGATAGAAGGTGTCTTCTATTACTTATAGCCTTTTTAATTTAATAAGGGTTTCTACTGCTATAGAGACGTAGTAATCTTGGATACATAGTGTCTAGGAGTATATATATAAGCAGCTCGTTTTTATAAATAATAACATTCGCACTCTTGCGCGGGCCTTTCTAGCTAGGTGAGTCTCTTTAGTGATATATTTAGGAACTGTGCTAACTCTTTAGTTGTTAACTTTCTGATCCCAGCCTAGATACCAATTTAGAGCCTAGGGATAACACTAAGAATAGTAATAAAGATAAATGTTTTCCCTACTAGTCCCTTGGCTGTGGTGGTCTATCTAGTTCCTACCGCTCTAAAAAGAATATTAGTAAGAATGTTAATACTTCTAGGGATAGGAGTGCTGATAATACTACTAGCAATAATATTAAGATGGAGAAGGAGGCTCCTATTGCTACTTCTAGTATTTAAGTTATTATCTTGTTCTTTTTTTTTTCTTATAGAATAGCTTTATATAGTGTCTCTCTAGTGCTTCTAGGATGCCCTAGTATTGGGAATTGACTTTATACTTTAGGGATGCCTTTATTTTTATTTTTAGTAATAGTCCGTATAAAAGCAGCATACTGCTATAATCTCCGTATATAATAAACGGGTGGTGTTCTTATAGGTACTTTATAATTTCTTAAAATTTCTAAATCTTTGCTCTATGTCTTTTTGGTCCTCTTTATATTATTGACTCTATTGCGTATCTCTAGTGTTAGACTGGATACTCTCCTTTTATCCTTTAGGAACCCTTTTAAATCCCTAAGGCCTCTTCTTCTAGTACTACTACTTATTCTTAAATAGCGTCCTCTTTAGATAGCATCCCTAGTGGTTCTTATATAGATCCCTATATCTTTCTCTTACAGGATTCTAGGATCCCTATTATAATGGTGAAACGTTTCTGTTTTTAATGCCTGTGCTAAACCTTATGGTTTTAATTTATAGGGTCTTCCCTATTATCTTATCTATAGTATATTTGGAACCGTTGCTGAATCCTAATTTATAGTCTTTAGGAAAGTTTTAATTACCATCTTATATCCTAGCTAAAGGTGCTCCTTAGGTTCCCAACTATTATGCGCCTAAAAGTATTCTTCCTAATAAACTAAAAATTCGCGTTTCTTCTAACGCTATCTTTAGTCTAGAATATCTTCTATATTCTATTCTAGTTCCCTATTAATTTCGCTAGGTAGGGGTGGTTCTATACTATCTCTTCTCTAGTATAACTCCAATAAAGAAACATGAAATGTGGGATATATTGGATATAATTTTAGTAATTCTAATTTATAGGCTTAATTTCCTTTAGTTTTCCTAACTATTTTAAAGGGTCTAAGCTACCTATAGTCCAGCTTCTTCTTAATACGTTTTATCTAGATGTTTTTTATAGATAGTAAGACTTTGTCTCCTATTTTAAATTCTTTAGGCATATATTCCTTGTTATAGTACCTTTTTTGTGTAGCCTGGGCGTCTAGTAAGTGCTTTTTAAGTTTTTCTCTGCGAATTCTTATTTGCTTAATTCTCTTAGACGCCACTAGGGCCTCTCTTTTAGGAACAATATCCTTAACGTTCTAGGGGTTATTTACTTTTACCCCAAATAGTGCTTTATAAGGGGTCATTTTTGTGCTACTATAGATGCTTGTGTTATATATATATTACGCTAAAGCTAACTATAATAGCCAATTATCCTGTTAATAATTAATATAGTAGTGGAGGTAGTATTCTAATAACGTATTTAAACGCTCTGTTTGTCTATCTATTTGTAGGTAAAAGGTAGTACTTATCTTTCGCCGTGTTTTTAATAGAAGATAGAATGAAGCCTAAAATATGCTGTTAAATATAGTACCTCTGTTAGACACAATTCCCCTTAGCGTGCTAAATAAGAGCTACTGCTTTAAAAACAGGTCTGCTAGTTCCGCTGCTATAATTATTATTATAATAGCAAAATACCCTAAAAACTTTGTATATCTGTTGATAATTACTAGGATAGTGTTAGCAACCTCTTCTGTTCTTGTTTTAGTAGGGGGTAAGCCTATTATAAAATCTATTGTTAATTTTAATATGGGTCCTTGCGGAATAGGAAGCACTAATAACTTGCTATATAGGTAATACCTAGATATCTATACCCTTTAGCACGTATTATATCTTAATATATAGTCCCTAACTTCTTTAGACATTCTATCCTAAAAGTATTTCCTTTAAACGGCCTTAAGGGTCCTGTTGGCACCATAGTGACCCCTAAAAGGGTTGTTGTGGAAGACCTTTAGAATTTTGTCTTAAACCGTTTAGTTCTTTAGAATATATATAGCACCCTTAAAGCGCAATAGACCCTTTTAGTCTTGCTACTATAGCTTCTTAGTAACTTTAGCTAAGTTGGTCTTTACTATATCTTTCCATCTCTTCCTAGAAATGAAGGCGTCCCTTTATTATACTTAAAGAAGAAGATCCGGAAAGGTTTTATATAGATTACTTATTTCTGTTTCGCCCGCCGCTATTACGGACCCTAAGTATAGCATAAGATGTTTTAAACTATTAGTGCCAGCAGATTCTCCTACTATTATGCAGTATACTATGCTGCGGATAGGTATTTTACCTATCCCCTTTAAATCCAGAAACTTGCAGCTAATGCGCCGTTAAGTTAAAGGTGCCGCGACACCCCTAGTATATCCCACAGAATTCTTACTAATTCTAGGGTACGCTAACTTTATAATATCTGCTTAGTCTATAACCTAGTCTATAACTATATCCTACGGCTCTATTATTATAGTGCTTTATAGCTATATTGCTAGGACCTCTGCCCTGCCGCGGAATTCTATAGTTTTAGAGAAAGATTCTTCTTTCTTTTTAAGTAAATTTTGTAATATGGGAATTATTTCCCCTATACTATCCTGGATTCTCCTAGTCTTATAATCTAGACATCTTAATAACCTATTAGCGGGATTTGTCTTTCCTAGGCGGTATATAATCTTAAAGTTGTACTATAATAGTGCCTCTGCCTATCTGGCTTGTTAACCGCTTAACACCTTTATAGTTATAAAGTATTCTAGGTTATTATAGTCTATAAGGACTTTAATGGGATAATTGCTTCCTATATAATAATATCGCCAGTGCTTTATTACTGTAACTATTACAAGTAGCTCCTAGTCGTGTGTTATATAACGCTACTCTATAGGGGTTATTTTTCTTAACTAAAACGCCACAGGATGCTATTCTCCGTCTTTTAATTAAGATATAATTGCCCCTAGGACGAAGCCGGATGTATCTATTTTAAGGTATATACGTAGCTCCTAGTAGAAGTATATTAGGATAGGCGCTAATATAAACAAATCCTTTAACTAGTCTATAGCCTGCTTAATAGCTTCCCTAAATATAAAGGGTCCTAACTTCTTGCTATTCTTAGATCCCTTTAGCAGATTGGTAATTAGGAGCATTACTTATAAGTAATAAACAATAAACCTTTAGTAGAAGTTCGCTATGCCTATAAAAACCTATACTTCCCTAAATATTATAGGGTATGGCTATTTCCTAATAGCGTCTACCTAGCTTTTCTCTATTAATACTCTATTAATGCTAATAATAAATCCCAGAAAATTAATGCTGGTAATATAGAATAAGCATTTTTTTAGGTTTATATAGAGCTTATATTCCCGCAGTCTTTCTAGTACCATTTGCACGTAGTATGTATATGCTTCGTAGTTATTAGAGTAGACTATAATGTTATTAAGGTAGACTATATATATTATATTTAATAGGCCTGACAATGCCTTATTAATATAGGCCTAGAATATCGCTGGTGTGTTAGTGAGCCTAAATGGCATCACTAGGTACTTAAAGTGGCCATACTATATTTGGAACGCCGTTTTCTATTCATTACTAGCTTTAATCCAGATTTAATAGTATATATCTTTTAGATTCAATTTCGTGAATATTTTTACGCCTAATAGCCTATTAATAAGCTCCCCTATTAAGGGTAGCGGGTAGCGATTCTTTATAGTAATCTTATTTAGCGCCTAATAGTTAATATAGAGACAAAGGGTCTTGTCCTTCTTAGGTATAAATATAATCGGTACCCCTACCTAACTTATAAAAGGCTAAATCCATCCTCTTTAAAGATTGTCCACTATATACTAACGTAATACTGCCAGCTCGTTTTCTAATAGGTTATATAGTGGTCTAAAAAGAGGTTTTTTGTCTCCTATATCTATCTTATGCTCCACCAATAGAGTTAAGTAAGGTATGCGCGGCTTCCTTATTAGCAACATCCTTTAGGTCTATATATTCCTATAGAATCTCTAGTTCCTTAACTGTATATAGCCGGATATCCGAAAATAAATACCCTATATCCCCATTTTTAGTGTTAAGGGTAGTATATATGGCATACACCCACCCTTCCTCTTATATATAGTTTAAGAAAGTCTTTTAATCTTTAACTATAATACGCGGTTAAGACTTCTGGTATTAATATAAGGCTAAAGGCTAATTAATATCTAGATTAACTTGTTAAAGCTATAGGTATCCTAAAATAAGGTTATATCCCTTAATTTCTATAGTGTAGAAGTGCATCTTCTGCATATTTTATAGACTATTGCGGTCCTGGCTGGCTATGGAAAAAGTTTATTCTCTATAATATGGAATCCAGTGGCCTCTAATACTTTAAACGGTGCGTACTTATAAGCCACTAAGGTCCAAATCTAATTCTTTTACTAGTAATTAAGAAATAAACCCTATAGTCGCGCCGCTGTCTATAAGGCAGTCTTGTGTTACCTATTTATTATTAACTTAAATGGAGACGGGAATAACTATGTGGCAGCTTACTTCCTTCTTCTCTTGCTAGCCTAGTGTGAGGGAGTAAAGATCTACTAGGCTCTCTCTTTTCCTAATTAAGTATCCTCTTGCTTCTTCTACCAGTAGAAGCGTTATATATGGCCTTTTTTACCGCAGTAATAATAGCTGCGTAACTCTTAGTTCTATGGTTTCTGCCTATTATTATTTTAGGGTTAACTAGCGTTGCTCTAGGGTTATAAAGCCTACTTACATTATCCTTCCGTAGAGTGGTTAGGTTGGAATCTGCCCCTTTTATTAAAGCTAGGTCTAGTTCTACGCTCTTTATTATTGGCGTCTTGTTCCTTTCGCTTCCCTAAATAGTTTCTTTTAGTGTTCTCAATCCGAGTAGCTTTAGAGATAAGCTTTTCTTAGGAGGTAGGAATTTCGCCCTTCTCCTATATAGCCTGTTAAATCTTAGGTCGTAACTTAGTAAGTAGCTAGTAAAGTTATATAGCGTTATCCTATAGGTCTAAGTAGGGTATATTGTCTTCTAGTTCTTCTAAGTAGTTTATAAACTAGACTACACTCTAGCCTTCTTACTGTTTGGCGTTATAGTATTGCTGGTTATAATCTATCTCTTAATTAGTAGGGTCTTGGATCTAATTAACTAACTATAACTTAAGTTTGCTAAATTTAGGGGGTATAGTAAGTTTCTTCTTATAGCGTATCTATAAACTCTTAACGGTGCTATATAGGAAGGTAGAAGCAATTAGTGTCTAATTATACTTATTAGAGTAACGTTTTGGGTCCAGCCGAAACTTAGTTTTACATTAATGGATAAAACAATTGCAGTTCCGGAGACTATTACTATTATACTTATTAGGTTTCTTTGTGCGGAATTTAGATTTTTCTAATATTATAGCATAGTGTGGCGTTACCCCTTTAAGTCCGCTTTATGTCTGGGGTATCTATGCTTCCCCTAATTATCCTTATAATTGTCCTTAGTAGTCTTAATATGCTTATCTTAATCGTATCTCTAACTTCTTTATCTTTTATAGGGTCTCGCGTAGTGACTGCTCCAATAACTCCCTAGCGGTAATCGTTCCTAAGGGTCTTAGAAGGTTAGATGGACTAGCCATGGCTTTCTAGTCTACTCCTTTATAAGTAGAGGGGATGCGCTCCTCTAGGGAGACTCTGTCAGCCTCTTATAGTAATGGCGTCGTTTTGGGGGGTAAGGAGGTATGGCCCGTTATTATTAATTAATAGCCGTACGTTCCTTCTGTAAAGGATTATAAGCGATTAGAATTATAAGAGGCCAGCTTAACTGGAACATATAATTATCTAATCGGCAGTGTTATAGGTAAGTAGAAGGTAAGTTAAAGGTAGAATAAGTTGTATATATTAGAGGACAAATGCTTCTAACCACTTCCATTTAGAGACTAATTGCTGGTTCTTCTCTAGAGGAGAACTAGCTTCCTATATAAACCTTCTAAGACACTAGTAAAACCTTTCGCCCCTATCTATCTAACTATGTCTCCTCTGGGACATATATGGGACGTAGACGGGACATTAATGAAACCTCCTACTGTTTTATCTGATATGTACCTCCTGGAGGGTTCTGTTACAACTACTTAGTTAAAGTCCTAGCGGTTCCTATAAGCCTTAGGGTAGAAAAGGGACGCTAGGTAAATAACACAGCAACTATATAGGAGATAGTAAAATATATAGAACGCCTTATATTAGGACTTAAGATTACCCAAATCTAATAGCTTTAATAGGAAAATATAATCTAAGCATATAATAAGAATAATAAGAGGATATAAGAGTCGCCAGAGACTTGCTAGGGAGACGCTAGTTAAATATATAGCTTCCTTATTATTAGTATATATACACCAGAAATATAAAAACTCTTTATCTAAAAAGGAATAATTATAAATGGCCTTATATAGGAACACAAGACACGGGAATAGAAAGCCCTATATAAAATAAGTAGTGACTAGGGTGTAGATATAAGAGATAGAAGTTCTGAAAATCCTAGAGAAAGTGGAAATAGAGGAAGCAAAGAATAAAGGAGAGTTAAATAACCCTTGCTAGGGGTCCGCCACCTATCTATTATATAGTATAACTGCGGCAATATAAACCACTGCCTTGCAAGGCCCTTACTAAACAGTCTAGACCTAGAGAAACACTATATCCTTGCTATATAAGAGCCGTATTATAATACCTATATATAATTAATATACTGCCCCTAAGGATTTTAGCTCCTATATAAACCAAAAGCAGCTATATATATATGCTTTATAATTAGTAAGGCTGTTAGCCTATCCTTATAGTTATAGCAAGCAGTTAACCTAGATATTGCAGTTATAATAATCTAGACATATAGGGGACCGGTATAAATTATTAATGTGTATAACCCTAGGGTTAAAGGGGTCCTATAAATAGAGAATATTATATTGGTAATAAGCTTACTAGAAACTAAAGGCATAAAGTCTATCCTATTAGGAGATATAAACCTCTACCACCTATGGTAGGGGGGTATTTATATCGCTACTAAATAATAGGTAGAGTGCCTACTAAGAGCTATAGATATCTGGGGCCTTAAGCTAGCTACTCCCCTAGGAGCAATTATATAGCAATAAGGCACTGCCAGAAGTATAATTAACCTTATATTTATAGACGATGGCCTATACTAGAGACTTAAAAGGTATATCCCTAAAGAAGAATAGGCACTTACCTTAGACTATATCCCCATCTAGATATAGCTAGATTTGGATATTAAGGCGCAACTAAATAGTAAAAGATACGCAATAAGGAAGCTTAAGATAGACAGTTTCCTTAATATAGTTTAATAATAACTTTAAGACCTAGAAGAAATCCACCTAATACCAAATAAGCAAGGCTTATTAGCTACCCTTAAGGAAATTAACTAAAGACTAGAAAGGATCTAGGCAGTAATTAAAAATAGACTAGAAGAGCATTGCCCAGTCTTAAAACCGGGCCCCTACGCGTGATATATATGGTCTATATAATACGTAGTTCTTATAGCTAGCTAATAATAAGCAAGAAGGAAATATATAAGCAGCTATAACCCTAAAGACGAGAGATAATATAAAGACACAAAAAACCAGCTAAAGAATACCCTAAAAAAAGAATTAAGAAACAACTGGAGATAGTTTATAAACAAATATACTACTAACCTAAGCATCCCCTATAATAAGGGCCTTTGGACTATAGCAAGATAGGTAAAGAAAAAGGCAAGATGCCTAGTAGAAGACCTATACCTACTACCCCTATAAAGAGCAGGCGAACTATAGGCTATAAATAACAATAACAAGAAGGCGAAAATCCTTATAGAAAGATTTTTCCCCTAACTAGCTCTAGTAGACCTTAGTAATATTACTGGTAAAACACCAGTAACTCGCCTAAGGGTTAACAGCGACATAATAACTAAAGAAATAGCCAGAACTATTAGTTGCCTCTTAAATAATATAGTACTAGGACTAGATAGGATCCTAAACAAAGCCTTAAAGACCTATAGTCTACTTATAGTACCTTGGCTTATAGATGTAGCCAGAGTATGCTTTATAATAGGCTACTACCTACAACTTAGAAGATCTATAATAACAGTTGTCTTATAAAAAGAAGGTAAAGTAGACTACTTAATCCTAGGAAGCTACCGCCCTATTGCTTTAGAAAACACCCTAAGCAAGATCTTAGAAAAGGTTATAGTGGACTATATAGTAGATATAGTAAAGGAATACGCCCTACTACTATAAAGCCAAATAGGGGTAAGAAAGAATCGCTTAATACTATTAGTACTTACACTACTTACTGCTACCATTAAAACTGCATAGGCTATGCGTAAGAACTTTATAGTATTAATGCTTAGCCTAGACATTAGTGGCGCCTATAATAATGTACCCTATAAGCGCCTCCTATATATCCTTAGGGCAAAGGGCTTCCCAGAATGGATTATATAATTTATTTAAGGGTTTATAGGCTAGAAAGAGATATTACTAGTCTTTAGCGGATACCAGAGCCCCCCTATCATAGTTGCAACAGGTATATTATAAGGATTACTTCTTTTGCCTATACTCTTTCTTTTCTTTATAAGCAACTTACTTAATACCTTTAAGGAAGGGGCGACCTAGGGGATAGGCTTTGTTAATAATATAAACCTAATTATATACGGGCTAACAGCTGCAAAGAACTATAGAATACTAGAGAAAGCCTATAACACCTATATAGAATGGGTAAGATAATATGGAGTCTAATTTTTACTAGAGAAATACCAGCTAATCTATTTTATAAGAAAATGTAACCAATCTGCAGATCTCTAGTATATAATCCATATTTAAGGCTTTAGGGGTTAACCAGTTTAGGGCCTAAGGGTATTAGGAGTATAGGTAGATAGTAAGCTCTAGTGGAGTGTATATGCGGTATAAGCGGCCTATAAGGGCTAAGTATAGTATATTGTATTATCCAGGATTGTTAATTCTATATAGGGTCTATACTTTTAGAGGTTACGCCTACTATATATAGCAGTTATCTGGCTAACTATAACATATAGATCCAGTATTTGGGCTATTAGAGAAATTAAAAAGGGCCCCCCTAAATTACTCCTTAAACCACTCTAAAAGGTCTAAATAGCCTGCCTCTAGAGTATAATAGGTGGGTATAAGCGAACGGCTATAGTACTACTTAAGAAGGAAGCCAATATTCCCCCCTTATAACTATATATTAAAGCCGCTGTAATATAAAGGGCGTAAAGTAAATGTAACTCTAATGTTATAAAGTATATTAAGACACGCCTAAATAAACTATAGAGGGACCCTAGGGCGCCTTATAGGAGAACAAACTAATAATCCTAAAGTAGGGAAGAGATATTAGAGAAATAGGTAAAGAAAGCAGAAGAAAAATAGTACTGCGTTAGGGCCTAGGCCTATATAAAGAAGGAAGGGAGACGTATAAAAGGCTAGTAAAGATAATAGTAAGAAAGAGAAAGGAGCTAAAGTAGAACATAAAAGAACGCTAGGAAACTATCTTTTGTAATATAATACTAGTTAGACTAATACTGGAGAGGTATATAGGAGTTAAAGGTATAGAGGCTAACTTAGGTAAGAGAAACCTAAGCTATAGCATAGTTAATGCTATAGGGGGTAAATACTTAAGAGCTCTAAGAAGGCCTAATAAAGGCAGAAAATATAATAGCAACACTCTTAAGAATAGGGATAATAGGACTAAAAGATTAGCTCTACTAGGTAGGTATCCTAGTAGGTAGCCTAAAATGTAAATATAGCTGGCCAAGACAAACACTAAAATATATAATACTATTATGCCCCCTATACACTAACTAAGAAGCTATACTCTTAGTAGCTAGTATAGAGAACTATAATATACTACTCTTAATATAAAAAGGTCTTAAGGCGGTTACCTAGTGGCTTATTAGCTAAAATGTACTAGACCAGTTTCGGGTTATAAAGGAAATAGTAATAGAAGGTAAAGAGGTAAGTAATAGGCGCCCCCTAATAACTCTACAGTAGTAGAGCAAAGTTTGCGATACTAGCACGTCCGTAGGCTTGTTACGGTAGTAGTGGTTCCTAAGGGGGTTAAAAAGTAAGGTAGTAGAGCACTATAGGTAACTCATAGGCGCCTCGCAGGCGAGTTTTAAAAGGCGGGGAGACGGATTATGGGGTTTTCTCAAAAGAGTTTTCTCCCCACATATATATAAGGAGTAGTCCGCGTGGGCCCAATAGGGATCCGAATCGGATGTTAAGCAATGAATAATAATAATATAGGGCTATATAGTGTAACAATTAATAAGTGATTGTTATGGAAACAAACCAAAAAAGGAACAAAGGGAATCTGCTTATGTAAGCAGGAAACGCGTGTAGAGGACTCTTCTAGATCCTGGTAAGGTTCCGGGGCTAAGATCTAGGCTGGTTTGGGCTATCCCATAATCTGACAATCTCTCCGTCCAATTGCGTTGGAAGCAGCTGCGATGATACCGAGGATCTGCATTGCGACAAGACAAACACTAACGCCGAAGATCACTAGAATTCACTTCTTCGTACAGTTAGGAAGGTGAGTAAGGATTTGATAGTATCCACCAACACTCCTTCTAGATTAAGGTTGTGTTAGAGACCTCGAATTGACGGGAAGATAATGTTGGTAGTGTCGCAATGAATACTAGGTTTGGCTGTCACTTACAACCCAACCCTCCAAGAGACATAGAACCCCCACGATTCAATCAGGGTTCAATTTCTCAAATCTCCTCACTAAACGCCGTGTCCCCAATTGCAACCACCAGCCGCTATGTCTAGCAGAACATGACTACATCAAGGCTTTCTGTACCATCTAGCCACCAGAATTTCCGCATTCTTGGCCTGCGTAGTGAACCTCATCTGAGTTTATCCTAGTCCTACCCACTGGGGGATATTGGTTCCGGCTCTGGGAACTGGCTCTGCTTCAAGTAGTAGCGAACCCTGCTTTCTTTTCTGCTGTACTCTCGACGAAAGTCTTTAGCGCAGCCCATCGACTTCCAACTGCAGAATTGTTTGACCCGTAGGCTTGGGCTTGCGTGCTTCCGACCATCTGTGCTAGGTTCATACCGAACCTTTCTCTCTCCGTTTTTTCCAGCTTCTCCTTTCGCTTCATGGCACCCGGTCTGCTCTTTAAGCTCTTATGACGTACTCTTGCTTGAACAACCACAGATTCATTTTGCTCTTGTCCATTATCCATCTCAGGCAGCGCGTCGGCCAGAGATTCGAGGGTTGCGAAAAGCTTCTTATTGGGTCTCCTCCGCTTCTTCGATTTGGAACTTGCTTTTTCTATCTTATTGACAAATGCTGAGTGCTTAATAGTACGTTTATCTTTCTTGGAGGAAGGAAATAGTGACGCATCAGATGTGGAGGTTTGGAAGATTAGCCGTTCCCATGGTCTGGCGGCTTTGGCTTTCACACGGAGGTCTACATGCTTCTCCTGTGACGGAGCCTAGCAAAAATTAGCCGTACTCATTGAAACAGGCATCATTACAAATACCATAATCTGGACCTTGATCTCTTGAGGATGGCGAAGCAAAGGGCGGTATGCTAGGGAGTGGGACAGTGGCTCAGGTGTGACTTTCTTAAAGTCGCTTCGGAATATGATGATCAAATGTCAGAAACCATGATCAACCACAGAAATTTACTGAATCCTCACCTATTGATGTAAACCACTTTTCTATACTCGCGCATGATATTCACCTATCCTCCATCGTCGCTTATTTTTTTTAAAGCCATTTGAAGCCTATATTTTTTCCTATTTTAGTTGGCGCTATCCCTTGCACCGTTGTCGGATGTCGGGGTGCAGCTGAGCGTGGTCACGGAAAAGTTAAACATTAGGTACGTAAATATATAACCTCCTAATGACTTGCCTATCCTTTATCCTATAGTTTAATCGGTTTTAACGCCTCCCGCTGAGACTCTATACTACGGGCACGTGACCGACGACCATTCGAGGGTGTCCGGGGGGCATCCCGAGGCAACCGCAATAATATCCCTTACACTATTAGACTAAGAAAATTAAATTATAAAATAAATAAATAGATAAATAGGCAAGTATATAAATAAAATACAACGCCTCTAAAAATAATGTAATCTACGGGTAAAAATTGGAACGGAACAGCTTGTAATTTAATAGTTAGGCCCGGCCCCTGTTGTAAATATATTAACTTAGAGGCCGTAAATAAGGTTACACGGGATATTCATGAAATAATAATTGAGATCCAAGGGATCTGGTATCGTTCAATCGTAAATCAAGGGGAAATGTCCATGTCCATACCAACATGGAGTTGTCTCCCATCACAATTAGCGTCCAATCGCATGCCCGTTTCTTGTCCCTGGCCAGTAGTGTTACTAAAACATTCAACACTTTGCGTTATTCTCACTTGTTTTCTTGACCTAGGTAGCTCGTAGCGGCGTGACTGTGCTGTGAAGGACTGTTTCCGACTTTGCTACAGCATAACCCTAAGCGACGTTACTAGAAAAGCCGTGTTTGATGTTGGCAGTTGGTATCCCGCTTTCCCGTCATAGAACATTCAAATTATAGACGCTAAACATCCAAGGTTCAGCTGCTGTTAGTGTTAGTACTAGCCTGCATAGGGATACTGGATGTCTGGTGACCCGATGTGGTGCTTTGTTTCTTCTTTTCTTTTTTCGCCCAGCGCACTGTAGCTTGTTAGTAATCTAGAAAGAGCACTGGTGGTAGTCATATATCAACAGTTAATTGGTGATTGAGATCCAAGAAAGGCAAAAGAGATCCGAAGAAGGAAATAACTAACTTACATCCGCAAGCATTGCATAATGTCTTCGGCCCATTCGGGCCTTTCCTCCACTCTGGCGAATCCAATGTCCCACAATCTGTGCACACATACTCGTCTGCAATCTTCAGCTTTTTCTTTTTATCTGAAGAACCCCTCCCATCCTTATCTAGCGAAATCTGAATCCCAACGTCGCCTCTGATGAGTAGTGGACTGGCGTCTCCAGTGCTGATGCCTTGTGAGCGCTCTCCGTCCCGGTACCGCAGTCCCGTCAGCATCTCGATGGTTTCTAGGTGTGTAGCGCCCTCATAGCGCGCCATTTTGTCATTGATGCTGTCAGGTTTGTTCGCGGCTAGTGCCTCGTCAAGGTTTTGGCGTGTGAGGGCAGTATTCGAAATGGCTGGTTTGGCTGGCGGCGGCATACTACTGTATGCAGCGCTGTCACCGTCGCTCCGTATATCAGTGCGTTGGGTTTCGGAGGGCGTAGCAGAGGAATGGCCTTCTGCTTTCTTAAGCCATTGCCTTTCCTGGGCTTCTTGCTCTTCCTGCTCCTCGCGCTTCAGCTCTGCGATCCGTTTTGTGAGTCTCTCATTTTCTATCTTGTGTTCGAGAAAGGAGTCGAGGAGCGCGGCGTTTTTGGTGGGATAGGGCCTTGACATCATGAAGAAGCCCCGGCAGAATGTGCTGCCATTCTTTGGGCCGAAAGTAGCTGCTTCAGATGAGAGGTGGGGATGGCCATGGGATTCGAAGATAGCCCATGAGCCATCCTCCTTACGGAAGCGGTAGAAGAAGCGGAGGGGATTGCCAGAAGCGATTGATTCGTTAAACTCACGGACAAAGATGCCACTATCGTCTGGATGAATGAAGTCGCCGATGAAACGGCCCACTAGTTGACTGGGATCGTAGCCTGTGAGGTATCTGCACGATGGTGAAACGTACAGAATACAGCCATCCGGCGTCAGGATGTGCAAAAAATCTCGAAGTTCTTCTAGGACACGCTGCGACCAGTTGCGTCGCTTCGTGAACTCGGTCAGAGTACTCCCAGAGGTGTTTATACTCTGCGCCCCAAAACCCATAGGCAATGGCCCAGCACCAGCACCCGACATGGAAGCGTTCTGCATAACAGTGTAGGCATCGTTTGGGTCAACAGAGCCACCAGCAGATTGCACAAGTTGCTGCTGCGGCATGATCGGGGTGTTGTAGGACTGGGTTGGTTGACTCTGATTGTCAGGGTCAATTTGCGAGAGGTCCATATCCATCTGCATCATGTCGACGTCGAGACCTGGTATCAGATCTGTGTTTTGGTTCATTGTGAGTTCTGCCATGGGTGCGACGCCTGCCATCTTCCGTGCGTTCGGTCAGCGTTAGCTGGGCCCTTGTAAGAGGTGCGCACATACATCACCCGGCAGCGAGCCGCCATTCTGGTACATGATTACGTGACGAGCGCAAAGATCTCATGCGCTCGAGGAGTTAAGGAGAGTAAAGTAAAATAGAAGGCAGATAGAACCCAAAGCTCCTGAACGAGAGGTGGTGAGGTGCAATTGAACATGATCACAGCAGGGTTGACGATGCACGTCGTCAATGTGATTGGTGGGGGGCATTTCTACGCCTCAGTTTAGCCACTTTCACCTAGCGCGTGGCGTTGTAGAAGTATGGGCCACCTCGTGCACGGACCCACTTTATACACACATTTAAAATTTACGCTTTTAATAAAAATTAATAGGTTTTATAATTATTAAGTTAGAAATTTTTTAAAGTGGTGAGTTTCGGTGTATTTTGGTAGGGGAAAACAGCGCATGAGGTAGGACCGTGCACGAGGTGGCCCATACTTCTAGCTCACGTGTTTTCGTGACTCCAGGCAGCGGCGACATCTCGACATCCTACAAGAACTCAAAGTTGACCACAACATCCGATACAACCGAGACAAGGGTAAAGGGGGGGCTCTCCTAGAAAGCCTGAGAGCTTTACAAAATGTGAGCTAATCAATTCTCGCATCTGCAAATGGACTACTCGCTGACTTTCTCATCCTCAAGGTGTACGTGACGACTAACAGACTTTCCGTCGACGTGTTTTCTGTTCATAAAAAGAAGTTCTAACTATTATATCTCTAGCCAAAATTGACAAGTTGTCGATTCTGGGGTAAATCCTCAACTCTCTAGCCGTCGGACGAGGTGCTCTGCTAACATAGTCCAGCGTCCGCTCATTCGACAACACCCGGAGCGAGACTATTCAGTTCCATGCTCCACTGACTCTCATTGTCGGATACAACGGTTCTGGAAAGACTGTGAGATGCCGAAACCCTTCTAGTTAGACCTAGTTACTTACTTTTTGTTTCCTCAGACTATTATCGAATGCCTTAAATATGCTACTACTGGAGAGCAACCTCCTAATAGTAAAGGAGGTGCCTTCATTCACGACCCAAAGGTTCAAGATTCAGAAGCTCCATGTAACATAGATGTCAACTGACACACATAGTTGTGCGGCGAGAAGGAGGTTTTGGCTCAAGTCAAACTTTCTTTCAAATCTACCACTGGAGCAAAAATGGTTGCTACTCGTAGTCTGCAGCTGACTGTCGAAAAGACCACAAGAACCCTAAAGACCCTTGAGGGTCAACTGTTAATGGTAAAAGATGGCGAGCGGACTGCTATTTCGTCACGAGTAGCCGAGCTTGACCAAATTATGCCCCAGTATCTGGGCGTCTCAAAGGCCATACTCGAATCTGTCATCTTTTGTCACCAAGATAACAGCTTATGGCCGATGAGTGAGCCTGGTGTTCTCAAGAAGAGATTTGATGAGATATTTGAGGCGCTAAAGTACACTAAAGCCATCGATAACATCAAGATTCTGCGAAAGAAGCAGAATGAAGAGCTTGCAAGGCACAAGCTTATCGAACAACATGCTAAAGAAAACAAAGACAGGGGTGATCGGGCCGAAAAGCAATCTACGGAACTTTACGATGAGATCGAGCGACTCCGTACCCAAGCTGATAATCTTCGTGAAAATATTGAAGATGCCACCAAAAAGTCACAGGAAGCATGGAGTCAAGCGGCAAGATATGAGCAAATCGTTGCACGCCTTGAGGGTAAACGCATCGAGGCGAAGGGATTGCAACGCAATGTAGAGGATTTGAAGCACAATATTAAAGAAATGACGGATTCAGACGATGATCTTCAGTCTATCCTAGATCGATATGAGGAAAGAGTAGCAGTGTATAAAGAGGACCGAGAGATGCAGAGGGTGCGTTACTCAGACCTCGCAAAAGAGTTAGAAGAGAATCGTTGTTCGCTAGGTGTCAAACACAGTGAACTCGGCAAGTTCGAGGCTGAAAAGGACCAATACGAACGTCAAGTTCAGCACCGTGAGACCCTAGTCAAAGAGACTGCTCGCCGACATGGAGTCCGTGGTTTCGATCTTGAAGTGACCGATAGGCACGTCCAAGACTTCGTGGAGAAGATAGGCAAGATGTCAAGAGATCAAAACGCCGCTTTCGAGCGGGCTCGTAGGGAAACACAAGAGGAACTGAAGAAGGCACAACTAGCTCTCAACCAACTAAATGAACGCAAATCTGCCTTAAGTCAGAGAAAAGAGACATCTAAAGCTCAGATTGCTACTAATGACAAGAGGATGGCTAGCTTCCAGTCGGAACTTGACAAGATTGAAATCGACGAGGGCGGCAAGGCCATACTAGATTCTACTAATGAAGACATTGAACATCGGCTTATAAAAGCCAAGACTGATCTCAGCACTGCGAATTGGGATAAGCAAATCCAAGACCTGGATATCGAACTCCGAGCATTGGATGACAGGAAGGAGCAGTTTGACTCAGAGCTTATTGAAGGGACAAGGCAAGCTCGCGACTCAGCTCAATTGGATTTCCTACAGAAGGAGGTGAAAGACCGGGAACGAAGCCTTGATACAATGAAAGGTGCACACGGGGACCACATCACTCAAGTCATTGGAACCGGCTGGAGCCCTTCTTCTCTTGAACACAACTTTCAGACCACCCTTCTTCAGCGAACCTCGGAGGTTAAAGAGGCTGAGTTGCAGCGAGACGGCACGAGCCGCGAGCTTGAACAGGTGAAATTCAAGATCACAACAAATCAATCCGAGCGTGACAAAAAACTCAGAGAACTTCATGAGTGTGAGAAAGTAGTACGCAAAGCACTTGATGACGATGAAGAGATATCAGACTTCGAAAGTATTCTCCGACATCGAGAAACTCTATACCAAAATGAAAGCACTGACCAAGCAAACTTCTCAGCCCAACAGGATTATTTCAAGAATTGTCTAGGAACTGCTAGGGAGAAGAATATGTGTCGTCTGTGCAGCAGGCAGCTCAAGGATGAGAAGGGTTTTTCGAGAGCTGCATTTATTTCCAAGCTCGAAAAGATTGTAGAGAAAGCCATTGATGACGCAGCAGCTGGCGAAATTGAGTTTTTGGCATCAGAACTCGAGAGGGCCAAAAAAGCAAAGCCTAGCTACGATCTAATGGTCCGCCTCAGAGATATCGAAATCCCATCCTTGGAATCAGAAGCTGCTTCTCTAGAATCCGAACGTCAGGATCTCATCAAAAAAATCGAAAAAGAAGACGAGCTTGTTTACGAGAAGCAGGGGTCCAAGAGAGAGGTCGAATCCTTTACCAGGACAGTTCAAAACATTGCAAAATACCACAGTGAGATCCACAACTTTGAAAGACAAATCAGCGATCTAGCTGCGAAACAAAATGATTCCAGAAAGTCCAGAGGTCTAGAGAAGATTCAAGACGACTTGAAGAAAGTGAACGAACAATCAAGATCTATGAAATTTTCTCTTACCCAACTATCAGCAGATAGAGAGCGTGCCCGAAGCTATATTAACAACCTGGAGCTTGAGGCTAGAGATGTTAAGTCGAAACTTAGCACTGCTGTTTATCAGCTCAGGGAGAAGAGCAGTCTTATAACACGTGTTGAAGAATTAAAAGCGCAGAACAGTGAGCAACGAGAGGCAATACGATGTTTGGACAAAGAAACTCAAGATCTGCTGCCCAAGATTGCACAGGCCCAAGCCAAATATGACGACATTAGCCGCCGTGGCGCTGACCGAGATCGGGAATTGCAGCAAGAGGCCTCGAAGCTCTCTGACAGCGTACGCCAGCTCCAGATCGCTAATCAAGACATTAATGCATACCTTGAACGAGGGGGTCCGCAAAAACTTTCCCGCACGCGTCGAGAGATCGAAAGCCTAGGAGGAGAGGTTTCCCGAATTGAGAGTGAACAACGACAGGTCGCAATCGAAATCAAGGCAATTGAGGACCAACTTCGGAATACCGACGATACAAAGCGTGCTATCAATGATAACTTGAGATACCGACGGAGTAGCCGCGAGCTTGATAGAGTTGTCATTGAAATCAAGCAACTGGAGTCACACAATGCAGAATCAGATAAGGACCGTTATGAGCGTGAAGGCAACAAATGGCAGATGGAACGTAACAAGCTGACAGCAGATCAAGCCAGTCTTATCGGTTCTATGAAGTCTAAGGATGACCAGTTGACGAAGTTATTCCAAGACTGGGAAACCGAATACAAAGACGCTGCCTACAAGTACAAAGAAGCCCATATCAAGGTGGAAACGACGAAGGCTGCAGTTGAAGACTTAGGTCGATATGGTGGCGCTTTGGACAAGGCCATCATGAAGTACCACACAATCAAGATGGAGGAGATTAATCGTATCATTGAAGAACTCTGGAAAAAGACATACCAAGGGACTGATGTTGACTCTATACTCATTAGGTCGGACAATGGAAACGTCAAAGGTAACAAATCCTACAACTATCGTGTAGTTATGGTAAAGCAAGATGCAGAGATGGACATGAGAGGACGGTGCAGCGCTGGTCAGAAGGTCCTTGCAAGCATAATCATCCGGCTTGCTCTGGCCGAATGTTTCGGTGTTAACTGTGGTCTCATCGCGCTGGATGAACCCACCACGAATCTCGATCGTGACAATATTCGTGCTCTAGCGGAAGCACTGGCAGAAATTATCAAGGTCCGCCGACAGCAGTCAAACTTCCAGCTCATTGTCATCACTCATGATGAGGATTTCCTGAGATACATGCAATGTGCTGATTTCTGCGATACGTACTATCGTGTGTCACGCAACGAAAGGCAAAAATCGATTATTGAGAGACAATCAATTGCTGAGGTGAGCACTTATTGTTTGTTACGCCTCGCTCGTCCGAAGGGATACTGACAAATATTACGATCTGCAGGTTGTGTGATGCAATTGTGGAGAAGGGACTGAACACCCGCCGGCCGCTTGCCGGGGGAAGAGGGGAATAAAAAAAAAAGCTTATACTGTTTCAGGAGTTGTCGTTTGGGTTATTGTAATGTTTATAGCCTTTGCCGAGACGCATAAACGGGCATTACGGTGCGCATTAGAGTAGTCAATTAGATATGTTGACCTATTCCTAAAGGGACCATTTACTTCATACATGCATAGAATACAAGCTTGCATAATTTTAGGATCTGTACTATTAAGATGATATAATTTCAGCAGTAGCGCCTTAAAGAGATTTCATAAATATATACAATAGCACTCATTTGTCGCCTATTAATAAATCATCTAATTTAGGAGCTAATAGTAGTAAATAATAAATATTTAAATAGTTATATATAAATAGCTCTTATGGTTGTTAAGATATAAGTATTTGAAAAAGACGTATTTTGGTGCTGTGCATAGAGTGGCTGCGTGCTCTCTTCAGAGCCCCAGGGGCCCTAGGTCAACATTGATCGACATCAATCAACAATTAAGTCAAGATTATCAATCAATTAACCCATTGCATTAATGAACCCCTCTACACGAACTTTGTGACAGTTATAAGCCCGGTCCGCCGACTCAAGAAGCTATTCAGCTATTACTTAATCGTTTAAAGAAATTCTACCTCATTGTTAGACTCTGACACCTTATCGTTAAGACGCAGACTCTGACAGAAATCTTACCTTAATTGTCACAAGACGAGTCTTCAATGAGATTCCATGAGATTCCACGAGATTCCACCTCAATCTGACGATAAGGACGATCCTAATAACAGGACAATCCTGACGACAAAATACTATCTCAATCCCTCCTTTGCCTATCAGTCAAATGACTCCACCGACGTCGAGCTCGTCAACGACGATCATCCTCAATAAGTCAGAAGACTAGGAGTAATGGCTATAGCAACTCTGAGCCCTCGTGGATTAGCGAATTTGGGCCTACGTTGACCTAGATGGTGCAGTACCTTAACGAGGTCTACTACAAGAACCAGCCTATCTAGAAGTTATAGATTTTAATAAGAATACAACCTTATATACGCAGCTCTCGACAAATCAATAAAAAGCGTATAAGAACAGCAGACGATACTATAACTAGGATATAAAGTATTTCCTAAGACAGGAAGATTATCTTTAACAGATCCGCACCTAGATTACGTCTATAGTATTAATTTAGAAGAAGCTACTGCTTAACCCTTCCTTAACAGTTAAAGAATGGCTATCTTGGCTAAAGGAGAACACAGAACCTACCTTGTTATTTATTAGGAAGAAGGTATAATACTAGTACATAGAAGCCCTTAAGGGGTTTAAATAGTTATTAAAATTAAACTAATGGCTAGATTAATGGGAACACGTAATATCCCTAGGAGAGAAGTATAAGATCCCTTAAATATCCGATAGTATTTGGCTTTAAGATTTAGCAGAAGTTATTTAACCTTTCAGTAACGCCTACTGTATAAAGTATACTACTGAGTTAAATGACCCTTAGAAGTTGAGATCTTCTAAATACTACAGAGTAGTAAAGGAGCTGTAAGAAGGACTTAGAATACCCTTAAAGAAAGCCAATACTACTATAAGAGGCAGTACCTTTAATGCAGACTTTATAGAGTAAGCTACTGAGGATCACTCTAATACTACTAAAGGTTTACAAAGAGGAAAGGCCTTAGTATGTAATAGACGCTTAAAGAGAGCCAGGATACTGGTGGATAAGGAGACGTTCTGTAAGAAGCCAACGCCTAAGTGCTTAGCGTGTGGAATACGAGGACACTCCCTATAGGACTGTTGGTGTTTATTTAAAGATAAGAGACCTGCAGGAGTTATAATAGGAGATACGCGCATCAATAGGGCACTAAAGAAGGTAGAAAAGAATAAGAATCTTACTAACCAAGTTGCGAAGATCAGACTTAAAGAATAAGAAGACAAGGCCTGATAACAATAGGATAAGAGCCAGGAAGTTAAGATTAAGGGAGAAGCTAATACAATATTCTTAGAATTGTATTACACTGGTTAAACCCATCCACTAAAGCTATTAACTATTCTTGACTTAGGAACCACTCTCTATATCTTTAATAACCTCTCTTATTTTTACAATTTTAGGAAAGCTCTAAGACATAAATATATCACCGCCGGCAGCTCAGAAGTGTCTATACTAGGCTATAGCAATGTCACTATCTAAATTATAAAACTAGACAAGAGCAAGGGAACCCTACGTCTTAAGGACGTTGCCTTTTGGTCGGACTTTAATACGAATCTAGTATTGTTCTATCTGCTTTAAAAATAAGGGTTCTACTAGGATAACAAAGAAGACAACAATCTTCTAGTTTAGAAGGATGACACAATCCTATATTAAATAGAAGAACGTTACGGATAATAGACTATTAAATATATCCGACTAGGAAGTTAATTAGCGTTTAATACAAGCTAACTACTACGCCACTAACAGAAGCGTAGAGTATCGTTAAGAGACGCTTATCTAGATTTAAAAGGTGATGCGTATTTATAGTATCTGTGTTTAGGTTATCTAGGACCTATAAGCCTTTATTATTTAGGTCTTAACGCCCTAGGAGTTAAGCTTTAAGGCCCAAAGATAATAGAATATTAATATTACAGTCTCGCTAAAATTAAGTGTTAGGTCTTAAGAAGGTTCTTAGAACGGAATATTAATAAACCTTATTTTAATCTCTATATTGACTGGACTGACCTTAAGGAAGCGCATACTGGATTTATACGAGTTATGTTTATCTATAACACCTTCTTAGGGAGAACCTTCCCATATTTTATAACAATGCATAGCGAAGAGAAGGAGATACTATAAGTGCTTAAAGATTTTATCTAATGGATTCGTCTGAGGTATAACCTTAAGGTTAACACTATTAGATTAGACAACGAGCTAGGGAGAAGGAGAACCCTTAAATGGCTATAGACCTAAGGGATTATATTTAAGCCTTCGGCGCCTTATACCTAAGCTTAAAATAGTACCGCCAAACGCTTAGGGGGTGTGATTATTGAGAGAGTATATACAATAAGAATTGCTGCCAATCTACTATACGATCTATGGAAAGAGATAGTTAACTATATAGTCTACTTTCAAGATCAAACACCACGGGAAAGCAATGGTTGGAAATCGCCCTATAAGAGGTTTTATACCTTCCTAGCTAATAGGTTAAGAAAGCCATAACTAGCGTACCTAAAAGCCTACGGCTGTAGGGCGTACGCGATAACGTCGGACGCCTAGCTAAAGAAGAAAAGGCTAAGCAAGCTAGATCCGCGAGCCTATATTAGCTACCTCATTGGCTATAACTCTATTAATATCTACAGGATCTGGATCCTATATAAAGGTATTATTATCTCTACTAGGGACGTTATCTTTGACGAGAAGACGTTCTTTAATAGTAAGTAAATAGACATCTTAAAGGACCTACACGCTGAGTTAGACACGCTAATTAAGAAGATTTAACTCCCTAATACCCTAACCAAGAATAAGGTCCTTTTAGAAGATAACAAAGAAGTATTTAAACCGTTAATATAAGAGGAAGACGATAACGTTAATGAGCCAGTTTAAACCTTTAATGAGTTAGCAGATCTTAAGCTTATAAGAGCTCTTAAAAATGCGTATTATACGCCACCTCTAATAGAAGAAGACAAAGAATTTCCATATACCTTTCACGTTAAGTATCCTACAAAGTTAGATGTATAAGGTACTAATTAGGACATCGTCAGCCAAGTAGGAGATAGGTTTTATACTTAGGGGGTATTTAATAACTCTATTAAGGACTTATTTAAGAAAGCCTGCGATAATAGGTTTAAAGACTTTATTACTAAAAGGATTACGTTAGCCTATTACGGCGCCTTCTTAGCAGGAAGGAAGTTTAACCTTAATAGTTAACTTAATAATAGTAAGCTAAAATTAGGCAGAATACGCGATGTTAGATTATATAGGAAGAACTTACCTCTACCACCTTAGTTAATCCGCAACCTTAATACGCATCCTCTTTAAGATTAGTTCTAAGAAGCTTAACGAGCTTACCTCTAATCCCATTATTAAATAAGGTTATTTTAAGAAACAGATAAGAAGCACGTAAAGGGATAGTAGGTCCTTAGCTTAATATAGGTGTTTATCTACAAGACAAATAAGTATAGATTTCTCTAGAAATGCAAGGCATAATTAATAGTCTACGGAAATTAATAGGCCCCAGGAGACCTACCTATAAGAGCTATTATATTAGCTAGTACGACCTTCCGAATACTTATGGCGATTACCGCAAAATTCAACCTAGAGACGACACAGATAGATGCAGTTAATGCGTTTATCTATTGCAATCTTAACGAGGTTGTCTATATAAAGCTACCGCCAGGGTTTAACAAAGAAAAGACAGATAAAGTACTGCGCTTAAGAAAAGCCCTATATAAACTACAACGATTACTACTGTTATAGTAGAAGAATCTCACGAGCTTGTTAAATAAATTGGGTTTTAAAGAGGTACCTTAGGAGCCGTATATTATACTAAAAGGTAGAATAGTCGTCTTCTTCTATATTAACGATATTGTCTTCTGCTACCAAAAGATAGATAAGAAAAAAGCTTAAGAAGCAATTAAGGAGCTAAGTAAGGAATACCAGATAAGTACCCTTGGCGAGCTAAAATAGTTCCTAGAAATCCATGTGCTATGTAATTATAGCTAGAGGCTTCTATAGCTATTCTAAAAAGCCTATATTAAGAAGATAGCTAACCAATATAAGATAGATCTTAGAGGGCGTCTTCTAGACACTCCTATAGCAGAATCGGAACTCCTTCCTACTAATCACCGATTAATCTGTCTAACGCGTCCGTCCCCTAATATAGACCTATTAGTCCGCCCTATATCCCTACCAGCCTCTACAATGCTATATTAGAGAAAATTAGGTTTAGTACTCTATGCAGCCACTATAACGCGTCCGGATATTGCGTTTGCAGTATTAAGGCTGGTAAGGTTTAATTAGGACCTAAGCTAAGAGCATTATTAAGCGGTAGACAGAGTCATCTAATACCTATATGGCACAAGAAGCAGAGCAATCTACTATAGAGGAGATGAGGAAGGAATAAATGGTAGAGGGAGAGATAAAGGAATACGCGACAAAGGACGAGACGATGGAAGAGACGGTAGAGGTAAAGCATAATTATTTATCTGTGCCAGCAATACATTATTCGTGGACAACTCCGTCAACAGAAAGAGCTTGTAAGGATATATTATAAAGCTATTTAGGGGGCTGATTGCCTGGAGAGCAAATAAGCAGGGTATAGTTATAACGTTAAATATAGAAGCTGAGTTATTAGCCCTATTATAAATAGTAAAGGAAGCTATCTTTACTAGTAGGCTATTTAAAGCAATAACGTTACGCCTAAACGAGCCCTTAATTATTAAATGCGATAACACCTAAACGCTCTAACTAATTATAGAAGACATGGTAAAGCTAATTATAAAGCTCTAATATGTTAACATCTATTAACACTAGCTACGTTAGGAATACGCAATAAGACGAGTATAATTTTAATAGATAGTAATAAAGGAGATAATTGCTAATAGACTTATAAAGGCCCTACCTAAGCAGAGGTTTTAAAGTTTCGTTAATATAATTAGGATAGTGGATATTAAGGAGTAGCTAGATAAGGAGAAGCAACTAGAGGACCTAAGGGACGGTATTAGAGCAAGATAAAAGGATTTAGATAAGATTACGGTTTAATTAACTTATTAACGGACACAAGAAGGTGGCTAGCTTTGACCTTAAAGAGCTTAAAGCTAAGGGGGTGTGTTAGATAATCTATATTCTCTAAGGCGTAGGACATATACACGAGTTACGTGTATGGGGCACGTGTATTATAAATCTCTTTAGAGCCCTAGAGGCCCTAGGTTAACATTAATTAACATCAATTAACGATTAAGTCAAGATTATCAATCAATTAACCTATTGCATTAATGAACCCCTCTATACGAACTTCGTGACAGCTTCTATCAGACGTTAAGCAATGGGTAGGTAGTAATAATAATAATTATTATATCTTAACTTAGACTAAGTTTATATATTGATCTATTTCAATTATTTATTTATTAGGTTTTTAACCTTAGTTAATTATATAGTTAGTATTACGGCCCTAGTTAGGGGACTTAGCGCAATATATATACAGTTATAGGTTATAAGTCTCCAGTTAGAAGCGATTTCCCACTAAAACTTAACTTATTCGCAGCGCATCTTTATAATAAAAATATTTAAAATTTTAAGCTATAAAAATTAAAACTTATAAATATTTAGTAGTAGTATAATCTTTAATTAATGTCTAATACGGATCCTATCTAGGCCCACACAGACACTTGCCGTTGTAGGGGGGAAAACTTGTAAATTAACAGGAAGAAAACCCTGCTATATAGGGGATAGAAAAACCCTATAAGCCACCTTAGTAGGATGAAAAACCCCTAATTTACTATATTCGTCCATAGCAGCGGCCCTGCGGGCCTATAGCTACGTCCTATCCTCCTTAAATATTTGAACTCTATAGGAACCACTGCTTTCTTCTCTAGCTTATCTAAAGCTAGGGTTCACTACGTCCTAGCTAGGCCTTGCTATATGTGCTATATGCTTTATATTCCATATCTTAACTATCCCCTATATGCTATCTCCTATAGACTATTACCATATACGCCATACCTCCCCCCCCCTAGAGCTATTGAAGGCGTAAGGGGGATTCATCCGTCTTAACTACCATAATACTAACAGCGGGATATATTATGTTGTGTTTTAGGTATCTTTTATGCCTAGGCCCCAGCTAGGCCCTTTCTAAGGGTTACCACTCCTTAAAAGGAGATAAGGAGAACTGTGGGTCGCAATCCAGGCTGCTAGGTATTTAGTAGTTGACGGCAAGTAACCGCATGCTCCACGGGCGATCGCCCTAGGGGTTAGGAGGGGCCGTATATTTGCTTATTCATTCGTAGTCGCCGTTTATCGATGTGAGGTTGTCGATGCTTTCAATTAGGGGTTAGGGGATGTTATTGAATACTGCGCATCTATATTGGATCGTATAGGTGCCCTAATAGAGCAGTATAGAAGTAGCTGTTATCGTAAAGGGGTACCATTAGTGGTGGTTTTTGAGATCTTACTATCCTATGTAAAAACTTTTCACTACTGCCCACAACGCTCGTAACTACTACCACGAAGTTGTATCGCACGCTGTGTAACATCTCTGCGTTGGCTCTAAGTCTGAACTTTAAAGACCTAGGTTCGTAGCCGTTACCATATATAGGTGTAGAGTCCGTTTTCGACGGCCCTTATAAATATTTATTTTGTAAATAAAATTATATATTTAATTTTTAAAAATAAATAATTATTATAGAGATAAATATAATAATAATAATAATAATTTATTGCTTAACGTCCAATTCGGATCCCTATTAGGCCCACGCGGACTACTCCTTATTTATATATAGGGAGAAAACTCTATTTAAGAAAATAAGAAAACCCTATAATCTATCTCCCTACCTTTTAGGACTTGCCTATAAGGCGCCTATAAGTTACCTATAGTGCTCTACTACCTTACTTTTTAACCTCTTTAGGAACCACTACTGCCGTAACAAGCCTATAGACGCGCTAGTATCGCAAACTTAACTCTACTACTATAGAGTTATTAGGGGGCGCCTAATACTCGCCTTTTTACCTTTTATTACTATTTCCTTTGCAACCCAGAACTAGTTTAGTATACTTTAGTTAATAAGCCACTAGGTAACCGCCTTAAGACCTTTTTATATTAAGAGTAGTATATTATAGTTCTCTATGCTAGCTACTAAAAGCATTGCTTCTTAATTGGTGTATAAGGGGTATAATAGTATTATATATTTTAGTGTTTATCTTAGCCAACTATATTTATATCTTAGGCTACCTACTAGGACACCTACCTAGTAGAGCCAGTCTTTTAGTCCTATTATTCCTGTTCTTAAGAGTGTTGCTATTATATTTTTTGCCTTTATTAGGCCTTCTTAGAGCCCTTAAGTATTTACCCCCTATGGCGTTAACTATGCTACGGCTTGGGTTTCTCTTGCCTAAGATAGCCTCTGTACCTTTAACTCCCATACGCCTCTCCAGTGTTAGTCCAACCAGTATTGTATTACGGTAGATGGTTTCCCGGCGTTCTTTTATACTCTACTTTAGCTCCTTTCTCTCTCTTACTGTTGTCTTTGCTAACCTCTTGCGCGTCTCCCTTCCTCCTCTATATGGGCCTGGGCCCTAAAGCAGCACCATTCTTCTTCTGCTTTCTTCACCTGTTTCTCCAATATATCTTCCCTACTTTGGGGTTGTTGGTTTGTTCTCCTAGAGATAAATATACTCTAAAGTTTAGATACTTAAATTTTAAGCAAATTTATATAGAAAATTAAGATTTTTAACCCTTGCCTAACTTTATAGCTTTATAATAATTTTCCACGTTATTATTATAAAATACTACTAATAGAAAGTTTTAGTTAAAGTAAAAATCTACTAGTAGCTTTAACTTTGGCTCAATAAAATATCGTGGTGGGTATGAAATCTTAAAGTGTTTTAGGTGAGTGTTGGTGTAAAAAGGCTTCCAACCGGAGACTTTTGTCCTATTACTGTAGACGTGTCCTTTCTTCCACCTTCTTCTACTCCTCGTCTTAGAATTCTAGTTACCTAGCTACTAATAGATCCTGTTCTGTTGACTGAGCCTTTTACACCAAGTTTACGCGCTAAAATTCAGTCTTTAGCATATCTGCGCTGTAAAGGGTAAGTTGCTAAAATATAGATATTTTTGTATATAATGAATATTCTTCTTTCCTTTGTTTAACGAGAGTATTCGATAGGTTCTGTGGAGACGAATGGCTCTCAGAACAGTTGCCCACGAGCCGAAGGGAATTCGGAATGCTAGAGCGAAAGTATCAAGGATAAGAACCCGGCTTGATCATGGCTAAAGATGATTCCTGTTTCCAGCTTTCGTAGAAACCAGCCCTAATAAAAGACTTTTACAAGGATCAATCTCAAACAATAGCTTGTAGCCTAAACGCCATTGTACAGTTAACAGAAATATCTTAACTACCGACCGCCCATAAACTGCGATGTTCCATAGGCCAACATTTCTCAAAATACGCCGTGCCCATGCCGCTGAATATAGCCAAAAAATTAATTCTTGAAGACTCATTGGTTATGTCACCGAAATAGCCTATTTACCACCTAGTTCGGATTCTAAATGCTACAGATCGAGTAAGTACAATTTGATTCAATAACCTTTGAGGAAAATTGTGTTGGCTTACAGTCCACTCAGGTACCTCCTTGATCTTACTCCACATGAATTTCTCCAGTCGGTTTGCCGCCTTGGCGTATGGTGTTGTCTCATTATTGTACCGGCGACAGTTATCAAAGATAAGCTTAGCGTCTCTGATAAAGTCTTCCGGGGTGGGGTAAAGATCTTTCTCGTGTTTCTCTTCCATGGTGGCCAGATCCATCGGCTCCTTAATAACCTCGTAGTAGTCCGCAACTTCATCTTTATTGACAGGCTGCTGAAAGGGCCACGCGTTGCTATTGTTCTGCATATCGTTTAGCAGATGTAGGAGCTGATTGTAGTTCGGTCCGTGGCGGGGAGCACGGGCTAGTTCGTCCATATCTGGAGACCACCCAGACTCCTTGATAGCGGGAATAGAGAGGGGGTCAATTTTCTTCACGCCATCTTTCCACTGCGGGGGAGGTGGGTGAAGATTGTAAGACCTTGAAACGGCTCTTATCTTGGCATGAACGCACTCCTTTTGCTTTAACAGCATTCTTCCCGATTCCAGGTACCGTATCTTGGGAACCATGCTGCATTGCATGATTGTTCCGCCCTCATAGTCCTTGATGTACCCCATCCATCGTGGCTTCTCAAGCGTGATTTCTTTTGTGAAGCCTTGCTTTTTGAAGTATCCGATGGCGTAGTTGTCTGCATAGGTCAGGAAATGCATGACATCCGAAGTTGCTTTGACGTAGTCTTTCAGATGTGACATCAAATGCGCGCCGTAGCCTTTCACTTGTTGATCGGAGGAGATGGCACAGAAGACAATTTCGGCAAACTGTCGACCTTTGAAGGGCCGGTAGGTAATACCTCTTAGAAAATATTAGTCAGTTAAGGTCTTCATCAATTCCCATGAATGATTTCGGTACCCACCCCACCACCTCTAAAGGCTTCTTCACAATAGCCATGGATAAATGAGTTCGATCGTATACCAACCGCGCTATATAATCCTTCGGCATCTTAGGCAGTTGCTTCTGGAATATGCATTTCAGGCCGGTCAGAATGACAGTGCTGTCGCGTTTGCCGTCATTGTTCACAACGCGGAATTCGATTTCACCGTTGCGTTCTTCGATCACAGCCGGCTACACCAACCAGAGTGGTCAGTTAACATTCACAAAGACGCGTTAGTGAATTACGAACCTTCTCTGGAAAGGGTACAGGCTTAGGGAGAGGCTGGACGGCGCCGCCCTCGGATTGTGAATCTAGGTCCTGCTTTGGCCTTTTGGAGGGACTTGCGGTGTCCAAAACTTCATCGGCCTTGCGCTTCGCTATATTTCGGTCAGTTCTGAGTGCATTTATAATATCCTTGCACATCTGCGCTGCTAGTGATATACTCGAACGGGCCGCACGCTTCTTTTGAAGGCTGTTGGTTGCTTTGCGGTCCTTTAAGGGTGCCCATGGTGCCAAGCTGAGTTGTGTTTGCAGAGGTCGGAGACGGGCAGATGTGCAAGAAGAAGCAGAATACATGCAACTTACCGTCTTCTTTCAGGACAGGAGTCATGGCGTAGGGAGAAGCAGGAAGCTGCAAATGGATTCCCTCTTTCATTCATCGGCGTCTTTGTACGTCAGGGACGGTGATGGCACAGCGGCCACCATCAATGACCGGCCCAATTCTGCCACCGCCTTTAAGAGTGCATAACTAGGCGAAACCTGAACAGGCATTTGAGGACAGAAAGCCAATTCAACTCCAACCTTGACATTGAACATCCTCATGAACCACCTGTGAGCTAACTTCATGTCTTCACCAATTCTCGAAATCTGGGAGGCTGCTTCTGCTTCGCCTTACCAACCAGCCGTCTCCAAGAACTCCCAATTTGCCGTGGGATTCATTCTGCTCCTGCTTGGTAAGTCCAAGCTCTTCCAGCTGCTTGAAGCTCGACTGACAACTTGTTGCAGCTTTCATTCTCACTGGCATCTTTGGGCTAAGTATATCAATGTTGTCACAATATATTGACTTTATTTTTACTCACATACTCTAGATCGGTCACTCGTCAATCTCCCTCTGCTCGGTGTCCCAGCTTCGTTAGCATTTGGGTAATTGGACATCTTTAATCAACTGTGAGAAGCTGTGCTAATTTCTACCAGATTTGGAGCAGTCTATATGATCTGCGCGGTCGGCGTCTACGTCTAAAACCTCTTTCCTATACCCTCCATCTGGTACTGCGGCGTTCTGGTCGTATCGTGTACTCTACAGTAGCGGGAAATGATATAAATTTCAAGAAATTTCAAGAAATTATCCATCTAAATTTCCGATCGAATTGAAGACCCTTTGACACAAGCTGTAACCACCGCGCTCTTCGCTCGGTAGCTCAGCAAAATGGTGGACGTGGATCCAGAAGAACGTCCTCTTTTTAGTGCTGTCTCTAGTTCTACTAGACAGCTCTACCTCCTCCTACGTTGTATTAGTTTCGCAGAGAAAGCTCAAGTTCAAATTTCCGAAGAGGGGCTTAGATTTAGCGTAGAAGAATCCAGCGTCATGGAGGGTACATACGGACCAAGTCAAACCATCAATCCCTTATACAAACTAACTTCCCTAGGTCTTGCGTTCCTAGATAAATCCCTTTTCACAAGCTACCAATACAACTCTCCACCGCAGCCTCCCCATTCCCCGTCCTCTCAAAACTCCGTTACCTCCGATACCTGTACCCCAGAGCCCCCAACATTCCAAATTTCTCTCCCCTCTCTGCTCGAAACCCTCCAAATATTTGGCCTCACAGACCCCAACTCCTCCCGACCCCTTTGGTCGCGCGACGCGCCTTCCACAGCCTTCTCGACCCAGCTACTTGGCATGAACAACCTCTGCCGCCTCTCCTACGCCGGCCCCGGCTCGCTCCTCTCCGTCATCCTAACCGAATCCACCACCACCACGACATGCGCTTTAACGACGTACGAGCCAGCCTTCACAACCGACATACCATTCACGCGGCACGAATTGGCCCTGAAAATCATCATGCGTGCTAGCTGGCTCCACGACGCCATCAGCGAGCTTGCCTCGACTTCTCCGTCTCGCCTAACGCTGCTCGCGCGCACGCAATGCGGTCGCCCCTTTTTCGCCCTCTCCGCCAGCGGTCCACTCGGCAGCGCTCGCGTCGAGTTCAATACCGCCGCTTCCACTACTGCCAGCGCGAGTAGTGGCGCTGGCTCCGCCGCTGACGCCTCATCCCTCCTTGAAACATTCCAGCTCGCTGACCCCGGGGCTCGCGTCTGCAATACATATAAATTTGCACTTGTGCAGAAAGCCGCGCGTGCCATGGCTGTGGCGACCAAGGTGAGTGTGCGCGGCGATGCGCAGGGTGTATTGAGTTTGCAGTTCATGATTGAAATTGAGCCGGGAAAGGTGAGCTTTGTTGATTTTCGCTTCGTGCCATATGTAGCTGAGGAAGGGGATGAGGAGGACGTGGAAGATGAGGGCGATGGGGACGATGAGGGGGAAGAAGATGATGACGAGGTCTAATAGGCTGAGGTACTTTGAACAAGCGGAGTGTGATATCATTATAGATAGTAATGTTAAACAAGGAAGAGTCGACAGGCATAACCAACAATGTAACATCATATCGAATAAGATAAACGTCACGTATATGCATGCAGTGCCAGTGTAGCATTATCATCATTTCTTGAATAGTGGTCTTTTTAATAAATAAGTGTGGGGCTCGCCGCAGCAGAAAAGTAGTTGCACGGGACCAGACCAGTAACCAGAAGCCAACATCACGAACCCGGCTTAAAGCGAGTATTCAGAAATCACCAAACGCCCTCCAAGATCAACTTCCCGTAGGAAGACCTAACTGGTTCCATCCGCAAGCTCAGTGTGTATCTAGAGCCCTCAAACCAGAGAAAAAAGCAGACAAAAGAAGGACGAAGAGCTTCGCAAGCGAGACTCTTGCAGCCTAAAAAAAAGTACCTTGAAAAAAAACCTCAAGCATCACTGACTTGGAAGGGAGCGTGCGGTTATCTAAAGTCCTGGCTGGGCAGCTCGGTTCAATCGTTTGCCACGAAGAAAATGGTCATACTGTATTATCCATGAAAATCCGTGTTGTACAGTTTGAGGAAGGAGGTAGATTGTGAATCGGAAATCTCTATGGCATTCTTGAGTTAATCGTGCCATGCTCAAGGAGTTGGCCCACCCAATTAATGAGATAGCTATTTGCGAGCGTATCACCACTCGAACTCGCCGTTGGCTTTGTGGAAGAGATACCTGAGGAATAATTAGTCGTGTCAGAGCAAAATATGCATATTGGTAGATTGAGAAATTGTAGAGAGATATGAAGTAGGTCCAGAAACTCTTATTTACTTACTCTTTCTTGTTAGTCGTAAGGATACCATCCTTGAGCGTGCACTTCCACTTATTCTTAACACGCTGGACCTTGTCGTATGTGCAGAGCATGTAGTCCATAGTTTCGTCATTTTCGTCGTCACCATTGTCCAAATCATCGTCTGGGTCATCGAGATCAGAATTAATGGCATCTTCATCCTTTTCTTTCTTTTCTTCATCCTCTTCAAGGCTTAGCTCGCCATCCAGCTGGGGGATCTGCGACATATGAGAAGAATCGGCAGCTGAAGCCGACGATGGTTGACCGCGGTTGCGAATAGCGGCCTTTCGCTTTTTGCCTTTCGGTAGTTCGTCAAGAGGGACCATCAACCCGCTGTCCAACCGCTGCGCCATCTGTTCGACTTGTGCGCGCATCATGCGATCAGCAGTGAGTCTACCATTTGGACCATCATCGCCCTCCGCGTTCTTGGCAGCAACTACAGTATTCCAATCATCTAAATAGTCACCAGAACCATCGGTTTGGGCGTTGTAAATGTTAGACTGACGTTGTGCAAGTGGTTGAGTGGGACGCTGAACCTGCTGGCCTTGGCCAGGGATTGGCATTCCGAGGCGCTGCTGTTGATTAGGTAAAGTGATGCCGCCTGCATGCTGGTTTATGTTTTGAGCAGCGATCGCAGCATGCGCTTGCTGGCCGAACCGTTGCTGCACAAACTGTTGGGCACGCTGTTGCGCAAGATTGCCGTCGAGACCAGAAGTATAACCGTTCGACTGAGGATATGAAGCTACGGGACTTTCATACCCCGATTCCGACTTGATACGCACACTACCATAGTTGTTTTGGGCCGGCTGAGGAGGCAGTGCTGCGCTCGAAGGGGTTGGTGATGGCTCAGTCTTAGGTACGTTCGACGGTACGGTTGGGGGGTTCTGAACTTGAGCAGGGGGAGTAGGATCCCAAGGAAAGTGGGCGACGTGAAGGGTTGACAACTTCTGCTGCCATGCCTATGGAAAAACATTAGTCCTCGGTGTATTATACCAATACAGACTAAAAAAGGGTTGAGATATTGCCAAAGAATCGGAAAAGAAAATGAGTCACATGATGGCTAAGCCGAAGGCAGGAAAGTGTCGGGGAAAATTGGCGGGGGTCTGGTGGGTGGTTGGGGCTATAAAAGTGCCCCAAATACAACCACCGCCCCCGACATTCTGCGAGACTGTCGGCAACCCAGCCAGCCCCGCTTTTGCGAGCCTCACCACCATTTCGCGCCCAGGCTGCCATACGAACACTAAACGGCCAACATTCGCATTTTATCGCCAACAGCACTTCTGTGAAAATAAAATTTGAAAATTATGGAAATATGAAACGTGGAGATTGTTGGGGGAGCGAAGAAAGAATTGATTTGAGAGGCTGAGCGAAAGAAATGTTGCCACACACCTCTCGCATCTCCGTCAGCGTCGACTGATCGACTCCGAATTCTTCGAAATCGTTCTGCGAAGCCATGATCACCTTGGCGATGACCTGCTCATAGATCTGGCCCTATTATGGGCGTTAGCATAATGTTATAATCACAAGCGCCCAGTTCCGGGCAAGGGCAGACAACGAGGCTGGGTTGTCACTGACGACTATCTGGTTGGACATGATGCCGGTTGAACCAAGGGCTATCTTATGATGAAAGGAGGAGCGTTTCAACGGATGAGCGTTATCTTCTACCGCTGCGAGATGTCGCCGTTCGCTTTCGGAGTTGACAATGAAGGACGGGACGGGCGACGTCAGCGCTAAGGCAGCGACGCTGCGATCGGCCTCCTCTGAAGCCTCTTTTTGTTCAGTATCAAAGAGTGCCTGGTCAGAGGACGTATATTTGTGTACTTGTAGGACGGTCCGAAGTGCTTTCACTGCGGTCGTCTTTGGGCAGCAGGTAGTTGTATTGGATAGAAAGCACTCAGCGCCGCAGAACTTAAAGACATGTCTCGCTTAAAGAGCTCGCGCTAACTGCTGCCGACAAACACCAAAAATTGTTCACCCCAACCCTTCCGCGCCTTTGAAGCCGCAGAATACTGCTTTCATCACCACGACTGTGATAAATCGTGATCACTGATTCGCTTGATAGACAAAATTCTCGCTACCCATGTCGTCCAGTAGATTATCAATACCACGGTCGCACCAACTCCATCTTCGTAACACTCTACATCTATCCGTTGCCGATCAAGCCTTTTTGTGCGACAGCAAGGACTCGCTTGTCAACACAGAATATGGCTTACTCACTTTCTTAACTCAGCGGGTAAACAGATAACATAACTCGCAATTTGCGGACAGTAGCATTTCCATAGTCGCATGAATTAAAGACTTAATTTAGAGTCTAACGAGTGGGGTTGCCAACCATCTTGCGGAAAGAAAAGTTCTATACACAGGCTCCTGCAAGCTCTCAGCCCCATCTAACTTAAAGGGTCCTTTTAATGCCATTTATAATCCATAGAATCCCAAAAGGTTGACCATACATATTTTCCTTCAAAAAACAATACCTACAAACGCCAAGTCTAAATAAATTCGTGCCATTTCGTTGAGATTGCGCCAAGCTGCGCTGTCCTCAAGCCGCCCCCAAATTAAATCTTTCTCTTTGCAGATAATGGAGAAGAGTAGTCAAAGACGAGTATTCGGATTCTTAGAAATCAGGGATAAGAGAAGTTTTGAAAGCTAGATCGACATCTTTCCTGCGGAAACCCGGCGCACGACCAAGACAGACGGCCCGTTTCACGAGTTCTATTTGTCACAATTAGCCAACCCGTCCAACAAGAAACGGATACTGAGCTAGACTCACCTTCAATCAGCCTCGATACATCAACAATAGCAGGGACCTTCTTTTTCACGGGGATAGGTTCCACCCCCAGTCCCAGGTTGAAGCCCATGTCCGCGAAGCCACCATTGTCGAAGCCACCACCTAGGTCGAGCCCCAAAGGCTCAAACATTCCTGTAGTGTCAACATCGGTCCGAGTTCCATAGCCGGTGAGACCCTGAAAGCTCATGTCGAGACCATAGGGTATATCGTTCTGGGCCAGTACCTGGTCCAACATCGACATGCTGGGTGTGCGTGGGGGGCTGTTGGTGGGAATACTATCAGCACTGCTAGTGCTGTGGCCCGAACCGCTGCTTTGAGTGGGGCTCGCAACTTCCAAAACCTCTCCAGTCCGCTCAACGTCCATTACATCAAAGTTGATATTCACGCCCGACGAGTAGACCAAACTACCCAGCCCATCATTAGGGTTATCGTCGGCGTCGACAAGTGCTTCCGCAAATGAGACTTGAGGGTCTATACGGACGCCCTTCTCTTCAAGATAACCCTCCACATCATGCGCATCGAACCACTCACCCTCAAATCCCCGCATATCGATGTCTAATTCTTGATTCAAGGTCTGGTCTACTGTGCTCTCCAACCTTAATTTCCGTAATGGCCCAATACTCCTGACATTCCAAGAATTGGGCGGTTGGATAACATTACCATGTTCATCACGTCGAGGATAATGCGTACCTGCCCCACCTAAATGGATAAAGGGAGTCTGCCAACATTCTAGAGGCTCACTGGAAGACTTTGTGAGGAGACATCGAAACCTGTGCAGCATCTGTTCACGGGTAATGTAGGGTAGTGAGAGCTTGAAAACATGGTTGACGGCTGCGGGACGAAGAGAGGCCATGCTGAGTAAATGGAACCCACGTTCGATCGCTGCACGGGCTAGTCTACGGGCAAAGGTTGTTTCTTGAAAGCTGTATGTATATGGGGCCCTTATGGTGAGCTGTTTACCTAGGGAAGGCAATGCAGCTGGAGGCGTAGGCGTTCTAGTAGGAGGTGGAGACATGGTAGGCGAGGGGACGGTTGCAAAATATGTCTGGGGCTGGACGGAGCTGGGCGAAACGCTATGCATGAGAGCGTCGATAAGGCCAAACGGAAGGGCTTGGTTATCCTGATTCGAAGTTTGTAATTCTATGGATTGCTTCAGAAATGTGTTAGAAGTAGAAAGTGTATTCTGGTAAGAAACGGGTTGGAGGAGAGAAGTGTCATTGTTGGCTGCGAAAGACGAGTTGCGCATAGCAGGAAAATAAGTTGTTGGCGAAAGTGTTTCACGCGGTGAGGACTTAGGCGAGTCATCCAGCTGAGCAGAATAACCCCATCCAATGTCCGTATGCTCTGGTACTGGCTCAACCGCACGGCTCGCTTGGGTAGTGTGAGATTCGCGGGGTGACCTTGCTGTTGCCGTTGCTTGTTGCAATTCTGCTGCAGGATCCAGGTCGGCCTCTGTAAACTCATCATCGTTATTATTGTTTCCATTGATGGCAGCAGCTCGGGCTAGCTTCACAAAGGTCTCTGTAGTAACTTTTAGTTCCCTAGCCAGCTCGGGTCGTAGAGATAGGATCCCAGAGCTGAGTGCCGAATCATTGAAACGCAGGAAGGACCGGTTCATTTCATCGATTGCAGACTGGAGTTCCGTGACTTGTTTCTTCAATGAAGAAATCGTTGTTTCTTTACGCTGGCGGTAAGCCCGCTGTGCAAGGCGAATCTGAGTACGTCGACGCTGCTACGGGGTTAGCTCCAGTTCGCAAGGCACTTCGGAAAGTGTCCCAAAGTGACTCTCAGCCTTTAGTTGAGTGCGTATAGTGGAAGCGAAGTCGCTCCACAAAGCGTCTCAGTGTTTAATCAACAATATCCAATGATATCCTGATGCGTCTGCGAAGAAACGCCGGGTCCGTGGCAAAAGGCACTTGGTGTGTACGCATTGGCTTTGCTTCGCGCCACCACGCCATCACAAAAATACCCTTCTCTTTTCTCAAATACAGCAATAGGGGATCTCCTGAAGAATGAAAGTTTCACTTACGTCGGCAGCGGTCTCATCCTGGGTATCAACACGCGGCCTTCCTCGAGCCTTTTTCCCGGCAGCACTTGCATCCTCACTGCTAGCACTCGTCCGTGAGCGCTTTCTCGAGGTCGGTTGGTCGTCACTCTCAGAAGAAGTCATGATTGCTCGCTGCCAATGCGCGTAGCTCTGTAATCGAACGAGAACGGATATTCCGGGGTAGCGACTTTGTCTTATTTTTGAGCAGATACAAAGCTCAATATACTAGGTGTTGAACTAAGTAACGAGCAAACTATTCCTCAGGACTCCGACAGTGTAAAGCAGATACGTAACTGGAAGATGTTCAAAGGGAAATGTTGCCAGCAAGCCCTCAAATTGAAGTACGAGGTAAGCAGGCCAAGTCCCCGCGTCTCTGCCAGGTTACAAGGCTTGGTAATCGTGCCACACGTCTGGTATAACTTATCTCAGTAAGCGACTCAGACGGCAAGGGCAAACTGAAGGCGCACTCACTAATACTAAAGTATCACTAGTCTCCATCCTAAAAAACGCCACTTTCTTTTAACCAATCAGCTATCTACCGACCTTAAGTTTGCCCTGCCGTCTGAGGGCCTATGGTGCGAGCTTTGGTGAGGCTCGACTTCAATTTTCGCAATTTTGTATGAGAGACACTCTCTTCTATATATTTAACTCCTTAACAACACCTTTTTAACCTAATAAGCTAATAAGTCGAATTAGACCAGTCTCCTCTATAATTGATTAGATTTTTATTAAAATATAAAGCTGTTAACTAGGTAAAGATTTAGGTAGATTTTGCGATATTTTGCGACAAAATCGCGCCCAGGTGAGGCTCTAGCAATGCAGCGTCAAAATCACCTTTTTCACTGCCGTATCTCAACTCTTTTATAACGTCTAGTTATTATAAAAATACTACGAGGTAGAAGCTCTTTAGCTACTCTATCTATTGCATCCAATAATGACGTTGTAGCTATATTATATAAAATATTAGATATGGGCAGTCGGTCGCATTTTATCCAAAATCGTTAAAATACACCTTTTTCACTGCCGTATCTCGACCCTTTTATAACGTCTAGTTATTATAAAAATACTACGAGGTAGGAGCTCTTTAGCTTCTCTATCTATTGCATTAAATAACGACGTTGTAGCTATATTATATGAAATATTAGATATAGATAGTCGGTCGCATTTTATCTAAGACTCGTCGCTCGTAGTCGACCCAAAAAAGTCACTCTACTTTTTTCTACCTGTAATTTTAACAACTTGCTTTTATACTATAGGGTTTTTATATAAATATTCTTAAAAAGTAGCTTTAGTTATATAATTGATTAGATTTTTAAAAGTACGTTATTTAGGGTCAAAGTAGGGCGTTAGAAAAGGTAGTAGAAAGATCGAGTCTCTAGTCGACCCTCCTATGTTCTCGCACCAAAGGCCCTCAGACGGCAAACGAGACAGCGCTTACAAGTACAGGGGTTATATAACGCTAGCAGGGGTTTAATAAAGCTAGTAGGGGTCTTATTTAAAGCTATACTAATTAAGTACTAGCGAGATTTATCTCGTTTGCCGCCTGAGTCGCTTACTGAGATAAGGTATAACGACAGGGCTGACTCAGTCACAATGCAGGGTCGGGTCGAGCTAAATTCCCGAAAGCAGCATGCGGTTGGCTCGGCTCATAAATCACCAATCTACAGCATAAATACCCTGCATCGCCCGAACAACACTCACAGTCAGGGCAACGTCCAAAGGGCGTGGGATTTCCATTGCGACATACGTCAGCTGCCCGTATCCTCCTTCTCGGGAAGTTCCAGAGGTCAAAGGCAAATATTGAACAGTCTTTGTCGTGATTACTGAACATTGAAGCCACCTGCGGTTAGTATGCCTATATTGATCCATTGTGGCGCTGCTTTTGACGCTGCATCCTCGTGATAAGCAACATGTGCTTGAAGCAGTGTCGCTGATACTGCGGCCGAAGCGATCTACGACTAAGGAATGTGATCAACCCAACTCCAAGAACCCTCGCCCAACACCAATGCCCACCTCCATCGTTTTGTCCGATGATGTGTGACGACGACGAAGGCTCGATAATTTACCTTGCAGTGCCGCTGACATACATATCCCTGTTAACATAATGAACCACGCCTTCTGAAACCCCGAAATTAGTTTGCTGTTCTAATGCAGCAACATGCAGCTATGCGCAGCTACACGCAGCCAGCCCAGAATTTTCTTGATCTCCTCGGGAGCGGGGTTCCAAGAGCAGAATTGTATGGAAGGCGCGCCGAGAGCCTAAGAAAAGAAGGCCCGTGCACGAACACCAGAATCAAAACCAGGGTGGCCAAAAATTACGATAAGCGAATTGAAATAAATCAATTCGAATACCGGATTTATCCGATATATAAAATAAATATCTATTTTAATTAGAAAATTCATACCTTAATATCTTAACAACTACTTAATAATAAATTCTAAAGATTTAGATTTAGACTTTTATATATACTCTGTAGCTTTTATTAAAGTTTTTTATTTTATTTTATATATATTAATTGTATTATACTATATACAATACTGCGCATGCAGCCTCTAGGCTATGGCGCTATAGTCCTATATACATGAATCCCTTAGGGCAGCTTAACATATACTAGTAACTATATCCTAGTAGTTTATAAACCCCTAAACTAGGGGTTTATAGTTCCTTAGTAAAATACTAAGTTATAAGCAACTAACGTAATCCACTAGCTTTACCTCAGCAAGCTTAGACCATAGAATCAATTAGCGGACATATGTATATCCGCAAGCGGATATCGCTAACCTTTTTAATTAAAAAGTTGATTCTATGGTCTGAGAGACTTTGCTAACGTTTCTTAAGCGACGCGACTTATTTTGTATATAGAGCAGTTACCTTTTTTAACGAAATTGATCTACACCCCCACAACAGCTATTATCTTAGAAATACCATTAAATTGATCCGTAGAAGCAGCTCTATAATTAATCAATATATCTACCCTATTAGCCCCCGGGATGTTAAGCAGTAAGCGCCGCCGAACGGGTAATATATTAACAATTGAATCGCCCGCCCCCGCTATAAACATAGCACTAGTTAACCGGTAGACGCCTACCTAAACGCCAACTAGACTATCCGCTAAGCGGATATTAAAGGAAGAGAAGATTGGAGTTATTTTAGAGTATTTACAAAACTGGCATTGGACCTTTAGTGACCTTTTTTTAGCATAGCTATAGCTTAGTGCTAATAAAAAATAAGGCGTAAAAAAAGACGAGGTGCAAAAAAAGAAGGCAAAAAAGAAGAAGGTAAAGGGGCTTATTGCTACCCTTCTAGGGGACGAAAAAATCCGTAATGCGATTATAGAGACTATGGATATCCATTTAGAACTAATTAGTACGGTTATAAATACTCTTTATAAAGAGCTTTGTAATCTTTAGCAGAATACGGTTATCTTTAGTCTATAGAAGTCAGATCTAGAGTTTAAAGATGTTTAACTCTTGTAGGGCTATAAGGCAATTAGCCAATATACCCCTCTACTCTACTAACTAATGGAAGAATTATCGGTATAATTAAGAACTAATAGATCGCGAAAACTGTACCTAGGGCGGATTATTCTTCTTACGTCTATCCTTTTATTAGGCCGCGCTTAAAGCTCTACTAACTGTTTTGCTCGGCTTTTTAGTCTCTATTTTTAAGGCATAGGTATAAAGCGTCGGGTTCTATCACTGCTTTATAGACTAGGGCTTATTGACGGATATATAACGCTTAACTGCTAAAAAATAGAATTAGCCGAACGCTCTAAGGAAGGTTACAATACTAGCGGTAGATATACTGGCGCTAATATTGTTAAAGGCTCACCTCCAATTAATGTCCGCTTTTAATAATATCTATATTATATACAACAATTTTAACTACCTTAAGTAAACGCAATATTAGTTAATTGGAGACACTGGTGTTTTCTATTCCTATACTACTAGAAAGCTTATCTGCGGATCTTGTATTCCCCCAGGTGGCCTTCTTTAAAGTATACTATATAACCAGGTGCAGCTTTGGATTAAGGATATTGCCAAGGCACTAGGTAACATATATAATAGCGTTTAAAATTAGATATCTATTTTTATAATTGCAGATGCTCTCTAAAGCATATATCCAGCTATTATAAATAGTATTTTCAAATCTGGTACCGAGCTTGAATATCCGCGTATACCGGAGATTAATATTCTGCCATCTATAAAGATAACCTATGTAAACCTGGGCCCTATTATAGAGAGCAAGGCTTCTATAAATAGCAACTACTGTGTACTTAAGACAATCTTCCTGGAGTAACTATAGCTTAATCGCGACAATGATTTCTAGGACCAATTATATCTAGTATATAGTAACCAGAAAACTGTAAAGCTTATCCACACCTATAAGCGGGAGTGGGCGGAGGCTGCACTCTTATATAATAGCCACCGTTGGGTACTACCTGTTCTAGGTCTTTAGCACCTCTGGTTAAACTTCCTATATATAATTATAAGGACTTTCTTTGGTGGTAAGTAATATGCGCAGCAGTACTCTACGCTCTACACTTATATAAATTACCTTAGGCGACGAAATATTCCTATAAAGCGCCCTCCCTTTTACTATCTTGAGGAGCTAGTACTGCATAGTTTTAATATATATATTGTTATACTCTTCTTAACACATATCCGTGATAGGCTTAGGCTTAACATCTATAAAGACGGTGCGGTTAAAAGATATATTGGATCTTTAACGCCCGAGCAGTTTCTATAGTATATTAAGAATATCCGCGTAGTGGGTTTTAGTCCCAAAGTCGGCCGTAAGGCTAATAAATTGGTTTATCCGCAGCCCTCTACCTACGGAGGTTCTTAGATTATAGATTAATTACTTATAGTACCTAGTTCCGCTACTACAAGCCAGCCTGCTTAGATTATTAACGTGGAGTTCTTTAATTATATTTGGTATCTATAGGTGGTTAAAATATATAAAGTATTGAAATACGCTATTAAGCATATGGATATCGGCCTTTTAAAGTGTGTAATTGCCCGCCTTTGCCTTTACTTTACCGGATTAAAGAGTAATAACTATATATTTAAAATAATGTACTTCTAGAGGTTAATTATAACGGAGGCGTGTAATCTAGTACTTTAGTAGGCTATACTTGCGAATGGGCTAATTAATAATCGCGGAGAGCTAAATAGCTTTTTTAAAGCTAATTAACTTAACGAACTACTAAATCTTTAGCTAAAGGAGTTACTCTAATTACGCAGAAACTCAACCTTTAGAGTAGACTCTCTATTTAAGTGGAGTGTTCTTACTACAAGCTATACTAGACCTCTTTATACTAAGTTTAAGGACGCGTTTAGTAAGCGGATAATATCTAATTATATAATCAAGTTTCCTGCGGTTAATATCCAGTCCCTTGCGGATATAATTGCTAAGGATTTAATTGTGCGTTAGCGTGTATGGGATGTTGGGTTTAAGGCACCTGCTATTCTTTAACTTGGATTAAAGCGGCTCTTATAGGGCGGCATTACTGATTTTAATATATAGATGTCTTATATTAGCGGTTTACTATACAACCCTTATGAGGACGGATTTGATAAGGCTATAGATAATATACTAGAGGACTTTTAAATGCTTAGGCTTATGGTACGTTTCTATCTTAATATATTAAGCGAGTTCTTTTTATTAATATTAATTCTAGCTAGTATATAATCTTCTTAGTACGTAGTATATAACGTAGCAGTTAGCTATTTTGTGGTGCGGATATATAAATATCTTTATCTTAGCTTGTGCGGATATCTTTACCTTAGCTTATACGGATATTATAATATTAATTAAGTATATCTATTAAATTTAAGGCAGAGACTTAATTCCTATATATATAGTAGTAAAAAGGTAAAAGCTACTATTTTATTACTATAAACCCGCAATAACAGCCAACCTATAGTAATAGTTAACTTGTATCTACTTATTTGATATCCGGTAGCCTAGTATTGCGTATAAGTGTAGTAACACCACGCCTTAGGAACGTAAGCTTATCCTTTATCTTACTTAGAGAATCTCTAAACTTATTTAACCGGTGGTCTATAGCTTAAACATCTTTTGCTATATTAGTTACCTATTCACGAACTATATTAATACGTATAGAAACAGCGATTGCTAAATATACCCTAATAGATTCCGTGCTAGTGGAAGCGGTAGTAGTAATAGTAGCACCCAGCGTGCTAGCAATTGGTAAAAGAGTTAGAGAAGCAGCGGTAGAACAGGTGCCTCTACGGCCGCGCGTACTGCTATAAGTAGGAGTCTTAATGGGGGGGGAGGTCTTGGTGGGGGGGGGGGGAGGCATAGTAGCGCAGGTGGGGATAGTGCGAGAATGAAGCTATGCGGATATTAGTAATATCCGTATTATTAACACGCGGATATTATACCTTCTTAGTAGGCGTTTTAGCTGGACTATTAGTAGAAGCTGACTTCGCACATTTTTTGCCCTAAGGTATAACCGGCTCTAGATTTAGTAAACTTTCCTATACGTGTGTTAGCTGACAGAATAATAGTATACTATTAGCATGTACCTTTCCGCACGACCTGCTACCTATATAATATCTTAAGCACATACCCCTAAAATAAGGTCTAGAGTCCTTCTTATAAACGTAATATTTATAGCTATACTTCTTGTATAGAGTATATAGTGGGTTGCGCAGCTCACTAAAGCTACCCTTAATATTCTAGACGTGTGTTAATATCCACTGGCGACTTTCCTTTATGTTCTCCTAAATACTAGCTTTTGGAGTATACCATTTATTCGCTAATGGCACTTGGATATGAAGGCGCTTGTTTGTGTTTATAGTACTATAGAGATTGCGAGGGCTGCGGAGATTATAAGAGTTAGCGTTATTAAGATCTTTATCTTTACCGCTGTCTAAAGGTTCGCTATCTAAAGAAACCTTATAAATGTTTAGGTTACTATAAGAGGTAAATTAGTAAATAAGACATTAAAACAGTATAACTAACACATACGATTTAATAGCTATTTTAGTCTTTAGATTTGTATTAGCAGCCTTTTTAGCCTACTTTCTAAGAAAAGAAGATAGACAAGCCTTATTAAGTCTCCTTTTAGAAGTATTAGGTGGCGGTAGTAGAGAGGCGGATAGCGAAGAAGCGGATAGTAAAGAAACTAACGGCAAAGTGGTCTACGGCAAAGATGTAGGTAATAGAAAGGCAGGCAGTAAAAAGGTGCGCGGATTTTTAGCGGATTTCGTTCTATTTATATTTTTGTCGTCTACTAAATCCTATAAAGAGCGCTTCGGTACATATTTTCTAAAATTATATTAGCTATAGGCATAATTTAGTATTAGAAAGCTTACTCTTTAGAAACAGAGTTTAAAGGCTTAGTAAGAGTAGCTATGGTGTGCTTAATAGCATCCTTGTTTATTTCGCGTATATTAAGTTCCTTAACTGCCTAGCTGCTATTATTCGCATTAATATTATTTACAGGTGTAAATAAAGGCATTATAGATGGTAGAATATTAAGGGATAGTAGATAAAATAATAATAATAAAGTTTGCGGTGTGGTGCTGTAAGGTGGAAGGTTAGTGAAGAAAGAAAAGGCGCGGAGGTTAATTAAAGGTAAATATCCATGCTACCAATTTTATTAAATTAGCTCACTAATAAATAATTACTACTATAGTAACTCACCTTAGTAATTATTAACGGTGCGGATATATAAATATCTTTATCTTAGCTTATACGGATATCTTTATCTTAGCTTATACGGATATCTTTATCTTAGCTTATACGGATATCTTTATCTTAGCTTATACGGATATTATAATATTAATTAAGTATATCTATTAAATATAAGGTAGAGACTTAATTCCTACATACGTAGTAGTAGAGAGATAAGAGCTACTATTTTATTACTCTAAACCCATAATAATAGTTAACCCGCAGTAATAGCTAACCCGCAGCAACAGCTAACCTATATCTACTTAAATTCTATATCTAGAAACCCGGCGTTGTGTATAAGTGCTATAATACCACGTTTTATAAACGTAAGCTTATCCTTTATCTTACTTAAAGAATCTTTAAGCTTACTTAACTGGCGATCTATAGCCCAAATATCTTTCGCTATTTTAGTTACCTGTTTACAAACTGTATTAACGCGTGCGGAAATAGCAATTGCTGAATATACCCTAACATTTTCCGTGCTAGTGGGAGCGGCAGCAGTACTAGAAGCAGTACTAGGCGTGCTAGGAATTAGTGAAAGAGTAGGAGGAGCAGTGGTAGAATGGGTGCCTCTATAGCTATATATATCACTATAAGTGAGAGTCTTAGGGGGAGGAGAGGTCTCCGTAAGGGGGATAGTATGGGTATAAAGCTATGCGGATATTATACCTTCTTAGTAGGCGTTTTAGCCGGACTACTAGCAGAAGCTAATTGCGTATATTTTTTACGCTAAGGTATAACCGGCTCCAGTCTTAGCGAACTATTCTATATGCGTATTAGCTAATAGAATAATAGTATGCTATTAGTATATACCTTTTCGCACAACCTGCCATTTAAGCAATATTTTAAGCACGTACCTCTAAAATACGGCCTAGAGTTCTACTTGTAAACGTAATATTTATAGTATTGCTTAACGTATAGAGCGTATAGCGGATCGCGTAGTATACTAGAGCTACCCTTAATATTCTAGATATAGGTATATATCTGCTAGTAAGCTTCCTTTATATTCTCCCAAGTACTAGCTTTTAGGGTATACTATTTATTTGCTAATAGTACTTGAATAGGAAGGCGCTCGTTTATATTAATGTCTGACGTTATAGCTTAGGCCGTCTGCGTACTACGGAGCTTGCGAGGGCTATGGAGATTGTAAAAGGATAGAGGAGGGCTTTTAGGAGAGTTGGCGTTATTAAGATTGCTCTCTTTATCGTTATCTAAAATCTCTAATATTTCTGTTAGGTTACTATAAGAGGTAAATTAGTAGATAAGATATTAAAATAGTATAGTTAATATATACGATTTAAAGGCTATCTTATACTAAATATTTTGTACAGTAATTCTATTAGCCTGCCTTTTAAGAGAAGTAGAAGTATGACGATAATTAAACTTTTTAGAAGTAGCAGGCGGCGAAGAGGTAGGCGGTAAAGAGCTAGGCAGTAAAGAGGTAAGCGGATTTCCAGCGGATTTCGCAATAGCCTTATTATGGTGCTCTGCTAGATCTGATAAAGAGTGTTTTAGTATATATTTTCTAAAATTATATTAGCTATAGGCATAATTTAGTATTAGAAAGCTGACTCTCTAGGCAGAAACCCTAAAGGATTAGTGAAAGAAAGGGCGTCCTTAAAAGCGTTCTTAATTATTTTATTGTTAATGTCGCGTATATTAAGTTCCTTAACTAAATAGCTGTTGGACGTGTTTAGAGGTATAAAAGAAGGTATTATAGATAGTAGTATGCTAATAGACAGTAGACGAAACAACAATGATAAAGTTTACGGTACGATGCTATAAGGTAGAAGGTGTGGAGGTTAATTAAAGGTAAATATCCATGCTACTAATTTTATTAAATTAGCTTACTAATAAGTAATTGCTATAGTGACTTACCTTAGTAAATATTAACCACCTTATAAACGCTTATTTGTAACGCGAAAATCCTTTATAGTTAAGTTACTACTAATTAAGGTAAGTGGGCGCCGTCTAGTTAACTTGCGAAGTAATATTAATATAGAATTACTGCCTAATTAAGGTGCTAAAGAAGGGTTATAAGCGGATTTCTTACTTTTAAAGTATATAGATACGTCCTTTTATTTTCTTTTACTATAAGGCGGATCTGATATTAGCTAAGAGTCTTAAGGCATAGTAGCCTAGGAAGAATGGATAATATCTAGTTATAAGGATTGTGAGACACTTAAACTAAATGGCTAATATAATATAGGTTCTGCAGGTTTTAGGAGCTTTAGGTATAAACCTTAGTATCTCTCTAAATAAGAATCTAATAGACTATTTAAATGCGTATGCGGAGATCGATACTTAATACCTAGATATTGATTAGAGCTCTGCCCTAGTCCTAGTTAAGTTAACAAACAAGTGGAATGCTAAGGAATATTAAATACTAACCTGCTAAAGCTGCGTTATATCTAAAACCAAGGGCGGAGGTTAAGCACTAGGCTATAGGTTCTAAGCTGCGCTTAGTTTAGAGAGCGGAGATTAAATATTAGACTGCAAATTCTAAGCTACACCCAATTTAGAAGGCGGGGATCGAGCATTAGCATATGAACTCTAAACTGCGCCCAGTTTAGAGGGCGGAGATTAAGCATTAGCCTATAAACCCTAAGCCTTAAAGTTTCCTAGGAGCGGAGATCTAATACTGCGTTGCGAATTCTAAATTTCCAGATTTCGTACTATCTGGGAACTGGTGCTACACTACAGATCTTAAACTTTAGAATTTTTCATAATTAGAGATCTGGTGCTGTGTTGCGAATATTAAACCTTAGGTTTATCTAAAAGTTAAGACTTAGTATTATACTATAAGCTCTAATACTTAAACTACCCTAAGGATTTAGATTTAATGCTCTGCTATAAGCTCTAATATCTAGATTGCTCTAAGGGCTAAGACCTAATATTGCGCTGTAAGCTTTAATATCTGGATTATTCTAAGGGTTAAGATGCGGAGCTGCCTTATAAGCTATAATACCTAGCCTACTCCAGAGACTGGTTTTTAATACTGTGGTATAGACTTAGATATCCTGGAGCTGTAGGGAGTTGATATCTATTATTATAATATAGACCCTGATATCCAAGAGGCTAATACTTAATACCAGATAATAGACGCTAATTGTTGCCCTAGGGCTATTAATACCTGGCCTGACTTTAAGATCCTAGATATCCGCCCTATATTAAAAACTAGACCCGACCATCACGCTGCCAGGACTGATATCTATTGTGGGGTTTTGGTATACTTGGCCTAAAGGTGTTCTGCTAGCTAGAGTTTAGGCTGGCCAGCTGCGCGTTCCTACTAGACGTAGGCTAAGAAGGTAATAGTATTAGCAGCCCTACATACGGATTTTCGGCGGATATTGATTAAAGTAACTAGGCTACTTATATTTGCGGACTTTAAGCTGCCAATACTATATACCTCTCTACTACCCTAGACTGTGGTAATATCTGCTTTAAGCTATCTTTTAATTTGCTTGCTAATGCTAATAGCTAGCTCTCTACCTAATTTGCCTTTTCTACCTCCTCTTAAATAAAGGTAATAAACTTATCTAGATTATTACCAAGCTGACCATAATTCTAATTAGGTAGGTTTTTCTTAAGTGCCTTATAGCTAGTTATATACCAGGCGCAGCTGTAAAGAGCAGTAATTTGCTTATTGGATATAACGTAGCTTAAGGTTAAATTCTAAACAATGTGCTAATATTTCTTCTCCATCTAGTTACAGAACTAGTTTTTTATGCTTATGGTAAAGGCCTTTTGTTACACCTTCCTTGGAATCCCCTCTATATGCAGCTTGCGGATATTAAACTCTTTAAAAGCCCGTAAACTAGGATTATAATTAGAGTAATAACCCTGGCCACTAGTGGACGGAGACTGCTTCTTATAGTTCTCTAATATAATCTTTTATAAGTAGCCCTTTTCCTTATTTATAAGAGCATATATATAATGGGAGAGAGCTACTCTTTTTTTAGCTTTAGTCTTTAGGCGCCACGCTGGCTTCTTTGGTAGAATATCCGCAGGTAGGACTATAGATGTTCTACCCAGACTAAGCTCTCGTCCTACGTTAGATGCGGACGTATTAGAATTAGTATCGCTATATACGGACACTCTTAAAGATATATCGCTAGCAAAATCAGCAGCCCCGTCCTCTTATAACACCTATCGCTCGACACAATACTCGCGGCTAAGTTGACTTGGCTAAAATCGAAAGGCTCTACTAGTACAACCGCAATTTTTAGCTGGCCCAGTAATATCCTTACGCGGACCTTTATACTAATCCTTAATTAGAAATATTGCCTTACCTTTTTAACCACTACCATAAGCACCGCGTCTAAGTTGTTGCTATATTATATTAATGGACTTGTCTTTGTGCATGCAATACTACACAATACAGTTAAAATTAGGAATATTAGCGCTATGAGTAAGCGCGTTAGAGGAGAGCAGAATATAGATTTTAGAGTTAGGCTTTCTTAACTCCTTATATAGTCTGTCTTTATCTATAATAGCTAATAATGCATAATAAAGCTAAACAGCTCTTCTAGCCTACGCTTTCTGGTACCCGTAATATACCAACTATAAATAAATTAAGTCCCTACCTAGTAATATTAGGTCCTTTAAATTAAGAAAGATAATTGTCTTTAGGATTTATGTTACAGACAGCTTAAGTACGATGTTATAACTACTTATAGAAGAGTCGGAGGAAGCTAGTTGGTTAATACAGGCACGGTCTAGGATAGATCTAGTGGAACCATATAATGAGAAATAGTAGCCAAGGTTATATAATGTAATCTGTATAATCTGTGTAATCTATATAATCTATAACAGAGTAGACAGAGCACACGTACCTTACAAAGCGAAGGGATTTCTTAGGCGTATAGTTGTGTATTTAAAGGACCACAGTCTCTACCCAGATAGTTCTCTCTTTATAGTAAATCTCAGAATATAATTAAAGTTAATCTGTTAGGCAACTACTCCACCAGTTATTATTATGTTGTTAACACTGTTCTTACCTACATACCTAGCCTAATAATAGGACCCACCGTAGTTCCTACTACAAGGTTCCGTTACATATTCACTACTAAGGTTATGGTATTAAACAAGATCAAACAACATGCCACCCAAAGCACCAGTCACAACAATGTCAACGGCAGCCATAACCTTAGGGTTAGGAGATACCAGTATAGCGGACACAGATTCTTAAGTGGTTACACAAGGTCAGTTATAGGAAATAGTTAATCGCTTATAGGATAATAGCAGGCTACTTAAAGAACGCATTAATAGAATTAAAGCAGCAAAGGTTAAGTTACCTTCAATTAAACAGTTCTTAGGGGAGAAGTTAAAGCTTAAAGGGTTTCTTACACAGATATATTTTAAGGTTATACAGGAAGGAGCGAAGTTAGCAACACCTACGGACCAGGTAGCATACGCAGGACTATTTTTAATAAAAAGAGCTCTAGAGTAGTTTAAGCCTTACTTTACAGAGATATAAGCAAACGGTGTAATGACTACTAACCTAAACGTACGGTATGTGTTTGCAAGTTAGAACGGATTCATAAAATAGTTAATGTAAATATTTAGAGACCCTAAAGCAACCACAATAGCGGAACAAAAACTTCAGAACTTAGTACAGCGCACTTTAGCAATTAAGTATACAACGCAGTTTTAAACACTAGCCATATAGGTTAAGTGGAATAATAGGGCGCTTATAGCATAGTATAAATAGGGGCTTAAGGCTAAAGTCTAGGACACAATTATCCTAATAGAAGATGCAGATACTCTAAGAGAGTTAATAAACCAGTTAATAAAGATCAATAATAGGATCTATTAAAGGGAACAAGCTAAAAAAGGGCAAGACAGAGTTCTATAGTTATATAAGGCGTAGAGTACGCAATAACTAACACAGAGTTAAAAACTATAGAATGGCGCAGAGCTAATAGACTTAAGCGGTACTAAAGAAACCTAAAGGTAGGGAAAGAAACCATAGAAACCTAGAGGTTAAGGATTAAGTAATTAAAGGACCTAGAAGCAGAGGCTAAACCAAAGATCTTAGTAGCAGAAGATATTTAGGCGGACTCCATAACAAGAAAAATAGTTTAAAGATAAGGCTTACATAAATTGTAGAAAACAAGGTCATTTCGCCAGAGACTATAAAGGTGGTTAGAGTAATTATATAGTAAAGGGAACCAGGCTAGCAGACGGCACGTATATATAGAGGGACAATAGTGCACTATAAGGAACAAAAGAATGTTTAATTAACAGTTTTACGTATTGTTACAATAACGCATGCCAAATTTATAAGGACGCTAAGTATGGCGCAAGCTATTAGCTATAGGAGCCATTATTATCTAAGTTTAGAGGAACCAATAAACCAGCTTATAGATTAGACATTAAAGATAATAAATTTAATATAGGTAAAGCATTTACCAACAATAAAGTAACAAAGGCAGCTTACTAGGAGCATGCAGACCTTAAAGAAGTTAAAATAGAAGCAGAGACTAAGACTATTACAGAATAAGGTTTAGTAACAGGTATTATAATACTATTAGATACAATTTTTATTGCTTTATAAGATAATAGGAGCAACGTTTAAAAGAAACTAAATAAGTAGATAACTACTAGTGCTAGCTTATTATTTAATAAAGGCAAAAGGCCACAGGCTTAAGATTCTTAAAAAGAGATATAAGAAGCTTAAGATTCTTAAGACAAGATAAGACATACCTAAGGACCCACAACAGACAAAAACTAATGGGAAAGGGCAGCTACTCAGTTTACAGACAAACAAATAAGTATAGGACGCAAGTTTAAGAACTATAAGTTTAGGGAATAAATAAGAACGTTAGCAATCCTAGGTAAATATAGTATTTAGCCTAAAGATTAAATAGTTAATACCAGAATTAAAAAGCAAGATAACTATAAAGATCCAGCTACAAGACACAGAAAATAAGAAACTATAGATAAGTTTAGAACAAAAATTATTATATAGCAAGAGCAAAAGCTAGACAAGAGGTTAGCTATACCAGGTTATATAAGGGACAGAGCACCCATATAAAGAGTTACTAATAGGCCAAGTGCAGGAACACCTAGGGCAAAGTAGTTAAATAAACTGGAATAAGAAGAGGATCTAGATATCCCAACTAGGTTTAAAAAAAGATATACCAAAGAATATTATAATACAGTAATAATAAGGTACTTTCTAATAGATAAACCATACACACTAAACCAGTTATATGGAAAGTGGTATAGGCAATAACATAACAACAAATAGAAAGATTTTTATATATAGCTAGACAAAAAAGTTGTCCAAGACTAACCCATTATGGAAAAAATATATAAGTTATATTAAAGGGGTATTAATTATAATATCAAGGAACCTAGAAGAGGGATCTAGGGACTAAAGAAGTAAACAACAAATCTTAGTACCCGTAATAGAGATACCAGTAGTTAGGTTAACTAGGTATAGGTTTAAACTTAAAGATAAAAATAAACTAAAAGTTAACCCAAGTCACCTAGCGTATTATACACTATTATAGATAGCTTATGTGGATAACACCTATAACATATATAGAGCACTAAAAGATAAAAACCGGAAGTACCTAATAAGGATATATTAGGCACCCAAGGAAAGGCGGTTTAGGAACACTAAGTATATATATAAATCGCACCTAGTAGAAGTACAAGGTTAAGAAGACTTAACACTTTAACTAAGAAGATTCCTTACGGAAGAATACCTAAATAGATAATAGTAGTAGGAGTATCTAGAGAATACTTATCTATAGCATATAGAGGAAAAGAAATAAACTAAGTATTAGCCTAAGTTAGACTAAGTATAAGCAGGATCTAGCAGCCAACAGTTAGGAAAAGGGGAGGCGTATAAAACTAAAGGGAACCAATATTAGAGCCTCAGACCCTTAAAAAAATTTAAGGACAACACCTAAATTTACAAGTTAAATAGCAAGATCAGCAGTTCGAAGCGTTAATAGATAATAGAGCAATAAGGAACCACATATTACCAAAGGTAGTAGAAAGAATAGGGTTACCACACAGATAGAAGGAACACCTATATCCACTTATAACAATTTTAGGAGATTAGATAGCCTACAGAGGAGGTATTATTAATCTTAAAATAGGACCTATTTAGTTAACTATTAAAGGGAGACCAGTTAGAATGTCTTTTAATATCCTACTATTAGGACAGGATAAGGCGATACTAAGAATACCTTAGTTACAGGAGTATAATCTAAAGATTAATTAGGTTATAGGTCAGGTTAATATTAAGGATACTCAACAACACAAAGTGCGATAGTAAACTAAGTTGGTATAGTACCAAGTCAGAGCGACATATAAAGAGACTAAGTAAGGCTTAAGTTATGTACCAAAGAGATACCACAAGTATAGTAAGAAGTTATAGTCACCAGAAAGTAAAAAGCTATTAGAGCATACAGCATAGGACTATAAAATAGAATTAAAAAAGGGGATAAGTCCAAAGTTCTTTCCAATCTATAAGCTTACTAAAACCAAGTTAGTAGCACTTAAAGAGTTTATCCAGGAGAACTTACACAAGGGATATATTAGACCATTATAGTTATTAGTAGGATATCTAGTATTATTTATCTTAAAGAAAAACAGAAAACTTAGGATGTGCATAGACTATAGACAGTTAAATAGCATTACCAGAAAGGACAGGTATCCTTTACCCTTAATTAGCAAAATCCAAGATAGGATAGGCAATGCACAAATCTTTACAAAGATAGATCTAAGATAGGCGTACCACCAGATTAGGATCAAGAAAGGCAACAAGTAAAAGGCAGCCTTTAGGTTAAAGGAAGGACTATATAAGCTATTAGTTATATAATTTAGGCTTATAAATACACTAGCAACGTTCCAGAAACGAATTAATAGTGTGTTAGGAGAACACCTTAATGAGTTTATTATAGCATACCTTAACGATATTATCATCTACTTAATAAGTAAGGAAGAACATAGAGAACACGTTAAATAGGTCTTAAAGAGACTACAGGAAGAATAGATGCCAGTAGTAATTAAGAAATGCAAGTTCTTCACAGTAAAGACTAATTTTGTAGGATTTATTATTAAACTAGGAAAGATTAGCATGGACCTAAAGAAAGTTAAAGCTATAGTGAGTTGGCAAGAACCAGAGAATATTATATAGTTAAGGTCGTTTCTAGGGTTTTATAACTACTACAGAAGGTTTATAGCACAATGGTTAAAAAGCATTAAGCCATTTACAAGGCTAACAAAGAAGAAGGAACCGTGGGTTTAGGATAGTAAGTAGAAGAAGCTATTCTAGGAACTTAAAGAGTTGTTTACCTAAGAGCCAGTCCTCAAGATCTATTAACTAAAGTTAGAAACGGTTATTAAGACAGACGTATTAGACTTTGCACTAGGAGTATACTTACTATAGAAGCACTAGGACGCATGGCATCCAGTAGCGTACTATAGTTGGAAAATAACACCACTAGAGTTAAACTACGACATCTATAACAAGGAGTTGTTAGGTATAATTATAGCACTTAAGGAATAGAGAGCATTCTTACAAGGCATAGAGAAACCATTTATGGTTAAAACGGACTATAAGAACCTTACAGGATTCCTAACAACAAAGGAACTTAACCAAAGATAGGTTAGATAGGCGGAAATGCTTACAAAATACCATTTTGAGATTTAGCATACTAAGGGTACAGACAATACATAAGCAGACGCTCTAAGCAGAAAAGCTGAACTACAAAGTAATAAAAAGCTATTAGGAGCTTTATTATAAAAAAATCAAGACGGATTAATTAGGTATAATTACCCAAAAATTATAGCAACTAAGGAAAGTCAGATCCATAAATTACTAAAGAGTAATTGGATATAGAAGATCTAAAAAGCACAGGCAGAGGATCTAGACTTAAAGCAATATAAAAACAGAGAAGCAACGTATATACCTAAGTCTATTATAGAGGAGTTTATTAAGGAATTCCACAAGGAAATAATATAAGGACATAACGGAGCTATAGGCTTAGTGTTAAGACTTTAAAAGGAGTATATTATTTAAGAAATCTAGGGACTAGTAAGACAAGTTATAAAGGAATATTTAGATTACTAAAGGAACAAACTAATAAGGCATAAGCTATACAGAGGGCTATAACCTATTAAAGTACCAGAAAGACCATAGGAAGTTATATTATAGGACTTTATTATTAAGTTACCAAAGTTAAAAGATCCTATTATGGGATAAGATTATAATGTAATTTTAGTAATAGACTCGGACTTTTAGAGCTCTTGCTACACCTAGCCCAAAAAGACCAAACCAACTAAAAGAACCCTAAAAAACACCCTGATAATCCCCTAAGATGCATACATCATAGGGGAGGCACAGGTAGAACGACGGTGGTACGTAGTTATATACGACCGCCAGACCTATACCCAACAATGGCCCCCTACAACAATAACAAGGACGGGCGAATACCACACTAGAAAGCGGAAATACCCTAATTAAGAAGGCATCTAACAAAATATAAAGCCTATTAGACGCGTCTAGTATCCAAAACTATAGGGGAGTATCTATTAGCTATTATAAACTAATACAGCTAGCAAAATGGCTCTAGTCTAGTAAACCTTAGGCGCCCCTTTAGTAAACCCTTAATTAAATCCTCTAACAGCTAAACAAAATTAAAGATAAATAAAACCCCCCCCTATAGGCGAACCGCACCTAGGCTGCTATAGCTGTACTTCTATAGTATAGGGAACCTACCCCCCTAAAAATAATAACTGGGTATATAATTATAATACAACCAAATATAGAAAAGGCAGAGGAACTTAGGGGATAATTAGAAACAGAAGTTCTTATAAAGATTTATAAGGAGGTCTATAACACCGTCACAGTCTAACACCTTAAGAGTGGAGATATTAGAGTCACCCTAAAGAACCAATAGGCAAAGGAACGGGCCATAAAGGCAGGGGATAGGCTAGGAGAGCATATTAGCATAAAAGTGCTTTATAAAGATTATCTAGTTAAAGTCCTATCGGTTCCTATAAGCCTTAAGGTAGAAAGGGGACGCTAGGCGGACAATACAGCAACTATATAGGAGATAGTAAAATAAACAAAACGCCTTATACTAGGACTTATAATTACCTAAATCTAATAGCTTTAACAGGAAAATATAAATTAAGCATATAATAAGAACAATAAGAGGATATAAGGGGCGCTAGAGACTTACTAGGGAGATAATAGATAAACACATAGCTCCCTTATTATCAGTATATATATACTAGGAATACAAAAACTCCTTATCCAAAAAGGAATAATTATAAATGGCCTTATATACAACACAAGGCTCTATAATTATAGACTACACCTGGAACAATATTATTACTATATATAATAGGGACACACCTAGTCCATATACGCAGCACAGGTATACTGCGGCCACTATACAGGCCCCTATAATATAAGATAATATATAAATCAAGACTAAATAAAATGCGCGAACTGTTACCAAAGCACATATAAGGCGTAGGAGAGAGAAGACTGCATTAAATATAGAAAACAGAAGGAAAGGGCTTAATAGCTATGGGAATAACTACACGCTAGGTTATATAAATAGAAATAATAGGTAATAAGCTAAAGGGACACAGGTGTCTTCCTAGCGTTTCCTACCTTTAACACTAGGGGGCTAAGCCAGCTATCCTAAGCCTCAACAGGCTAAAAGCGACGCTGTATAACATCACTAGACCGAACAGGGATATAAAGGATATATAGGATATAAGGGAGAGAACGCCTAGTAGGAAGACCCCTATAGACAGCTACAGCAAGTTTAAGGCCGGGATAATTAAGAATTAGATTTAATATGGTAAACATAACATACATAGCTAGTTTATAAGGGGCATATAGCTAACTGGTAAAAATAGGGGAAGAACTAGAGGCAATAACAAACTTAGATTTAGAAAGGCTAGTAGAAACATAAAATATAGAAATAAAAAGCTCCATATAAAATAAGTAGTGGCTAGGGAGCAAACACAGGAGATAGAAGTTCTAAACATTTTAGAGAAAGTAGAAACGGAAGAAGTAAGGAGTAAAGAAAAGGCAAAGGACCCCTACTAGGGGTCCGCTACTTAACCATTATATAGTATAACTGCGGCAATATAAACCACTATCTAGTAAGGCCCCTACTAGACAGTCTAAACTCAGAGAAACACCATATTCTTGCCATATAAGAGCCGTATTATAATACCTATATATAATTAATATACTGCCCCTAAGGATTCTAGCTCCTATATAAACCAAAAGCAGCTATACGCGTATACTTTATAATTAATAAAAATATCAGCCTTACCTTATAGTTATAGTAGGCAGTTAACCTAGATATTGCAGTTATAACTATTTAGATATACAGGGGACCAATATAAATTATTAATATCTATAACCCTAGGGTTAAAGGGGTAGTACAGATAGAGAATATTATATCTATAATAAGCTTGCTAGAAACTAAATACACAGAGTCTATTCTATTAGGAGACATAAACCTCTACTACCTATAGTAGGGGGGCATCTATGTTGCTGCTAATTAATAGGTAGAGTGCCTACTAAGAGCTATAGATAATAGGGGCCTTAAGCTAGCTACCCCCCTAGGTGCAATTATATAGCAATAGGGTACTACCAAAAGTACAATTAACCTTATAATTATAGACGAAAACCTATACTAGAGACTTAAAAGGTGCTCCCCTAAAGAAGAATAGGTACTTACCTTAAACTATATCCCTATCCAGATATAACTAGATCTGGACATTAAGGCGCAACTAAATGGTAAAAGATACGTAATAAGGAAGCTTAATATAGATAGCTTCCTTAATATAATTAAACAATAACTCTAAGACCTAGAAGAAATCCACCTAATACTAAATAAGTAAGGCTTATTAGCTACCCCTAAGAAAATTAATTAAAGACTAGAAAGGATCTAGGTAGCAATTAAAAGTAGGCTAGAAGAGCACTGCCTAGTTTTAAAACCAAGCCCCTACACGCGATATATATGGTCTGTATAGTGCGCGGCCCTTATAGCCAGCCAACGATAAGCAAGGAGGAAATATATAAGCAGCTACAATTCTAAGGACAAGAGATAATATAAAGACACAAGAAACCAGCTAAAGAATACCCTAAGAAAAGAAGTAAAGAATAACTAGAGACAGTTTATAAATAAATATACTACTAACCTAAGTCTCCCCTATAATAAAGGCCTTTAGACTATAGCAAAATAGGTAAAGAAAAAGGCGAAACGCCTAGTAGAAGATCTACACCTACCACCCCTATAAAGAGCAGGCAAACCATAGGCTACAAGCAACAATAACAAGAAGGTAAAGATCCTTATAAAAAGATTTTTCCCTTAACCGGCTCTAGTAGACCTTAGTAATATTACTAGTAAAATACTGGTAACTTACCTAAGGGTCGACAGCGACATAACAACTAAAGAAATGGCCAGAACTATTAGCCGCCTCTTAAATAATACAGCACTAGGACTAGATAGGATTCTAAATAAAGCCCTAAAGACCTATAGACCACTTATAGCACCTTGGCTTATAGACATAGCTAAAGCATGCTTTATAATAGGCTATTACCTATAACTTAGAAGATCTATAACAACGGTTATTTTATAAAAAGAAGGTAAAGTAGACTACTTAATCCCAGGAAGCTACCGCCCTATTGCCTTAAAAAACACCCTAAGTAAGATCTTAGAAAAGGTTATAGTAGACTATATAGCAGATATAGCAGAGAAACACACCCTATTACCATAAAGCCAAATAGGGGCAAAAAAGAATCGCTTAACGCTATTAGCACTTACACTACTCGCTGCTACTATTAAAACTGCATAGGCTATACAAAAGGACTTTATAGTATTAATACTTAGCCTAGATATCAGCGGCGCTTATAATAATATACCTCATAAGCGTCTCCTATATATCCTTAGGGCAAAGGGCTTCCCAGAATAGATTATTTAGTTTATTTAAGGATTTACAGGCCAGAAAAAAACGTTACTGGTCTTTAATAGATACTAGAGCCCCCCTATCGCAGTTATAATAGGAATACCATAAGGATTACCTCTATTACCTATACTCTTCCTCTTCTTTATAAGCAACCTGCTTGACACCTTTAAGAAAGGGGCAACCTAAGGAATAGGCTTTATTAATAATATAAACCTAATTATATATAGGCCAACAGCCGCAGAGAACTATAGGACACTAGAGAAAGCCTATAATACCTATATAAAATAGGCAAGATAATATAGAGTCTAATTCTTACCAGAGAAATACTAGCTAATCTATTTTATAAGAAAATGTAACCAATCTATAGATCTTTAGTATATAATCCATATCTAAGGCTTTAGGGGTCAACCGGTTTAAGGCCTAAGGGTATTAGGAGTGTAGGTAGATAGCAAGCTCTAGTAGAGCATATATACGGCACAAGCAGCCCGTAAGGGCTAAGTATAGTATATCGCTATATCCAGGATTGTTAATTTTATATAAGGTCCATACTTCCAGAGGTTACGCCTACTATATATAGCAGTTGTCCAGCCAACCATAACATATAGATCTAGTATTTGGGCCACTAGAGAAACCAAGAAAGGCCCCCCTAAATCACTCCTTAAACCACTCTAAAAGGTCCAAATAGCCTACCTTAGGAGTATAACAGGCGGGTATAAGCGAACGGCTATAGCACTGCTTAAGAAGGAAGCCAATATTCCCCCCCTATAACTATATATTGAAGCCAATATAATACAAAGGGTGCAAAAGGAACGCAACTCTAACGTTATAAAGTATATTAAGACACGCCTAAATAAACTATAGAGGGACCCTAGGGTGCCCTATAGGAGAAGGAACCAACAACCCCAAAGTAGGGAAGATATATTAGGAAAATAGGTAGAGAAAGCAGAAAAAGAATAGTGCGGCGCTAGGGCCCAGGCCTATATAGAGAAGGAAGGGAGACGCGCAAAAGGCCAGTAAAGATAACAGTAAGGGAGAGAAAGGAGCCAAAGTAGAGCATAAAAGAGTACTGGAAAACTATCTACCGTAATACAATACTAATTAGACTAACGCTGGAGAGACAAATAGGAGTTGAAGGTATAGAGGCAGACTTAGGCAAGGGGAACCCAAGCTATAGTATAGGTAACGCTATAGGGGGTAAATACCTAAGGGCTCTAAGAGGGCCTAACAAAGGCAGAAAATACAATAGCAACACTCTTAAGGATAGGAATAATAGGACTAAAAGATTGGCTTTACTAGGTGGGTGTCCCAGTAAGTAGCCTAAGGTGCAAATATAGCTGGCCAAGATAGATACCAAAATATATAATACTGTTATGCCCCTTACGCACCAGCTAAGAAGCAATACTCTCAGCAGCTAGTATAGAAAACTATAATACACTACTCTTAACATAGAAAGGCTTTAAGGCAGCTACCTAGTGGCTTATTAGCCAAAATATACTAGACCAGTTCCAGGTTGCAAAGGAAATAGCAATGGAAAGCAAAGGGGCGAGTAATAGGCGCCCCCTAATAACTCTACAGGAGTAGAGTATAGTATGTAATACTAGCGCGTCCGTAGGTTTATTACGGCAGCAGTAGTTCCCAAGGAGGTTAAAAAGTAAGGTAGTAGAGCACCACTGGTGACTTGTAGGCGACTTATAAGTGAGCCCTAAAAGGCGGGGAGACGGATTACGGGGTTTTCTCAAATAGAGTTTTCTCCCTATATGTATATAAGGAGTAGTCCGCGTGGGCCCAACAGGGATCTAAATTGGACGTTAAGCAATAAATAATAATAATTTTAGTAATAGTGGATAAGCTAATAAAGTAGGAATACTTTATAGCATATACTAAAGAAATATCAGCAGAAGACGTCGCTAGAATCTATATAAAAGAAGTATTTATAAGACATAGAGCACTAAATAAAGTTATATTAGACAGAGATCTAAGATTTGTAGCAGCATTTTAGGAAGTATTTCTAGTAGAATAGGGAGTTCGCGTAGTAACCTCTACAGTATATTATCCGCAGATGGACGGATAAATGGAAAGACTAAACTAAACACTAGAATAGTATCTAAGGCATTATATTAATTACGCACAGAATAATTAGGTATTATTATTACCAGTTATACAGTTTGCATACAATACAACACCATAAGAAGGAATGGGGATATTACCATTTAAGGCGAATTACGGGTACGAGCTAAAAACGTCATTATCGCCACGTTAAGTAAAGAAAACGAGTAGCACAGCTAAATAAAGAATGGAGACGTTAATGAATCTTTATACAGACCTCACGGAAACAGCCAAGCTAGTATAGTAAAGGATAAAAAGGTACTATAACGCTAAGAGATCTAAGGGACCAGATCTTAAGGAGGGAGATAAAGTATAGCTACTACACAAAAATTTTAAGAGTTGACGACCAAGCAAGAAGTTAGACTATATTAGACTAGGACCTTTTAAAGTTAAGTAAAGAATTTTATTAGTTATGTATAAGTTAAATCTACCAGCTAAAATAAAAATCTATCCTGTACAGTATGTCGCGATGCTAGAACTAGCACACGGAGATATTAAGCCACTAGTTTACGAGGTAGACACATATAGAGGACAAGAAGAAGATAAATGGCAAGTTTCGAAGATTATTAGTCACAAGGACGTAGATAACAAAACGTGGTATAAAGTAAAGTAGATAGGCTATAGTGAGACTACCTAGGAACCACTAAGCAACCTAGAAAACGCTATAGGAAAGGTACAGGAGTATTAGAAGAAAGCAGGTCAGGCAATATTAATAAGAAAGGATTGCCAAAAAATAAGTTACCTAAAGGGGACCCAAGAGGAGCAATTGCTAAGCTACTCAGAGTTGTTTCTCTTATAGAAAGAAAGCCAGTCCTTTTATTACCTAGCTTAGACAGACCCTATTAAACCAGCTTCTACTTCTTAGAACGAACCTTCTTACGTATATATTTAAGACGTTAAAGACGAGCATAAGCTAGATGTTAAGCTTTAAGGACACGTACGGACTCTTCTAAGACACGTTAAACCTTAAGCAGCGTAGAGGCCAGTTCATAGTTAAGTTTCTTAGCGGTAGATTAAACACGAGACCCTATAATAAGTTACTTAGGGAACCTAAAAACTGTTAAGAGTTATAGGACGCGCACACTTAACGTTAGAGATAGAGTGGACGTCGCAGGACAATTAAATGTTTGCTTTAGTGCACTCTAAATAAGAGGATGGTTATTAAGACAAAGGGCTTGCTAACGTAATATAGACTAACCCCTCTTTTATATAGCGAGAATATAGAGATGGCATTATCTTACCTAGAGACAAGATTGCAGCAATAGTGCAAGACTAGCGAGCTGTAGAAGAAGAAGAAAATGCTTTAGGTATAATAAGTAAGGATGTTAACTAGACTAATTAAACGGACATCATACCTCTAGTAGACGACTTGGAGATGTTAGGAATCTTTAAGGACGAAGATAGAGAGAAGGGAGATAGTGTTACGGACAGCTTAAGTACAATGTTATAACTACTTAGAGAAGAGTTGGAGGAAGCTAGTTAGTTAATATAGGCATAGTCTAGGATAGATCTGGTAGAACTATATAACGAGGAATAGTAGCTAAGGTTATATAATATAATCTATATAATTTGTGTAATCTGTATAATCTGTAACAGAGTAAATAGAGCACACATACCTTACGGAGCGAAGGGATTTCTTAGGCGTATGGTTGTGTATTTAAAGGACCATAGTCCCTACCCAGATAGTTCTCTCTTTGTAGTGAATCTTAGAATACAATTGGAGTTAATCTATTGGGCAACCACTCCACCAGTTATTATTACGTTGTTGACACTGTTCTTACCTACATACCTAGCCCAATAATAGGACCCACCGTAGTTCCTGCTACAAGGTTCCGTTACAATTTAGTAGGGAGTTAGCATGTGTTGGGTTCCCTACTTGGCGGATATAGCAGTATATACGCAGTCTATAATAAAGTATAAACTCTTAAAGGACTTCTTACTTCCTCACTTAACGTATTCTTTAATAATTAATAGATCTGGCCGGTTAATTAATATCCGCACTATATTAATATTATTTTAAAAGCCCGCTAACTCTTTAATAATCTTAAATATTATATTGTTAAGTGTTGTAGTATAAGTAAACTAAGGCCTCCGCCCTAATAACGACCGCACTTTCTATAGCTGTGTATATGAACTCCGGAACGAACCCTCCTAATTAGCCATAAGGTGCACCTTATTAATCACTACCAAGCTAATATGCATATAAAAGGCAGGGTTAGTAAGAGTTTTATAAAACCTTTTACCAACTAACAGCTCTGGCGATATTAAAATATGGGTGTATACTCTAATGCGGATTTCCCGTAAAAGACGTATAGATATTGTCTTGGCGTATATATAAACCGGCCTTGTTCTAGGAAGCTCCTTAATCTTTGCCTTCTGCTTCGCACTAATTGTATTAAGTAGTAAGATAATAATTACCACTAAGGCCCAAAGAAGACATGGCATTGCTTATATTATTATACTCTTGCTAAATAAGGTTCTTGCAATAAGTATTATATCTTTTTTCTTAAACAGCAGCCACCTAAGGGCTTTAAGCTGCTCCGCACGTCCGTAATACGGATATAAAAAAGCAATAGCCTTATTAAGCTTGCTTAGCTGCCAGACCTTACTCTCTTTATAAAGCGTAAGAAGCTGATTTTAAAGGTCCTATAGCCATTATTCCTAGTTTATTTTACAACTCCTCTAAGTCTAATTATCCGACACCTAATATGGCCGCGGCTATTCTAGCACCTTATTTAACTTCCTCCCTCTCTGCCTAGTAGGTTTTAGTACCAGTATACGGTAGATTTGCCTAGATATCCGTAACTTAGTAGTAGGCGCGCAATAAGGTTTTAGTGGGTGTTTTATACTATAACGCGGACGCTATATATCCGCTAGGCTATAATGGGTTCTTTAGGGTGGCTATTATAAATCTATGCGGGTTTTATATATATTAGCTAGCGTTTAGTAAAGTTATATAGAGTTTTACAATCCCTAATAACGCGTTTTTTTTAACGAAAATGATTATAAGACCTAAAAATACCTAAGTAATAAAAATGATATATTCTAAAAGCCTAGGTTCTGTTATATAATCGATTAACTTTAGGAAATAATATAAAATACTAGTGTTAAGTTATTTTAATACCCGCAACCTCCGCAACGCGGATTTCGGCGGAATACTAAGAAACTTTAGATATGTGGCTCAGACGTAATTCTGGTGGTTTCGCACAAATGTAGTTAGTTAGCTTGCGGACCGATTAAAAATCCGCACCAACAGAATCACGTCTGAGCTTGCTGAGGTAACTACCAGCTAGTGGTAGCCCCACCAGAACTCGCGACGCTAAAAATGCGAATTGCTCAACCACAAATAAATATATTTGGTGTAGTTATATACTACATGCTTGTTTGACGTCTAGGGCACGTACGTGCTGTGTGTCCTGTTGATTTGCACATGCTGCACTTACGCACTGCACGTTGCGGTCGCTCGGCCGCTGCCTCTACTGCCCCCTCTGCTGCCCCCTCCTAGGCAGCTTGTGCACGAGATAGCCCTTCTACTCCTAATAGAACACCCCCCCCTAGCTATATACGTGCGCCGCTTTGCCCTCTTTCTTTTCTAGCGCTGGTTTTCCATGTATAGCTTCTTATTTTCGCTTGTAAGTAGCACAGCGCTTAATATTACCATTTTACACCCCTTAATAAGCTAGCTAAGAGCTTGTTCTATTGGACTTAGTGGGCTATATATACGCTATTTAAGATAGCGCCTAATAAGAGCAGTCTGCTGTTGCAATTTAGTAATATTATAAGGCGTTTTGGCTGTCTAAGATACATTTAATTGTGGACGGCGTTGGGGCGATGGTATCTTATATTTAGTATACAGCTATAAAAGTACGTAATCTGGGCTATATAGAACAAGGCCAGTAGCTACAAATCCTGCCCGTATATTATTCCGATGCAGTGCTGTCTGCCTAGCCTGCCTATATAGAGGCAGGAATTTGTGCTTGTTAATATGGTTAACGCTAGCGCCCATTTTCTGTTCAATAAGGCGTCTATACTTTTACTTAAGAGTTAAGAAACAGCCTACATCTAGTGGCTGTAGTAGATGCAATAAATGCGGTGGTATATAAAGAACGACTATCTAATAATCTAGGCAGAACCGATCAAATTTAGGTAATATATGGCTATTGTGGCCATCTAGTACAAGTAGCCGATATATACCAACTGTGTAATCCTTTGTATGCTTATAGAATACCTCTCTTAGCTAGGTTAGGCCAATTTTATTAGTTGTCTAGCCATTATCACTAATACCAATTAACCAGTTATACGGGATAATATTGTCCTTATACTAGGCAGCTTGGTGCATTATAGCCTTAAAGATAACCAGTAGTAGAATTGCGTCTCCCTAGGCATTAATGGTTTTAATTATTATAACCCATTCTTAATTGCCTGGCTGTACTATCCTAGGCCTACCAGCTCTATTAGTTCTAGTAACAACTCTTGCAGTTATAATAACACCTATTTAGCAGCCGGTTTTATCAAAATTCTAAATATCCTTATTAAGAATCCCGTACTAGATAATTATATCTTAAACGCGTTTAAACCAGGCCTGGATAAGTATAGGGTCTTCGCATTTAGCACGCTAGTAGTTTTACTTGCGATTATATTTAGATTATAGGTTGTCATGGCGCTTGATAAATCTCGATACCCAATTTGGGCCAACTAGTAATGGGCTAGCTAGAATGCTAGCCATCTGCCGTACGGTCGCGATTCTAGGTGGCATCCCGCGTTGATCCATTGATAGAATCCACTGCTTAAGACTTTCTTCTTGTACAGGTGTAAGGAGGCAATTTATTGCGCGAGAGCCGCGTTGTGGTTGAATACCGGCAGCGCGTCGCCTGGCTGTCGTTGGGGCAACATCGTATAGTCTTACAGCGGCCTGAAGAGCTAGAATTAATCTGCCTTCTTTATGCAAGGCTTCTTGTTGTTATGGTGCGGCCATTTTGATAGTAAGTTAAAGAATGCGTTGCGCGTCGCGAGTTCTAGTGGGGCCACCACTAGCTGGTGGATTACGTTACTAGGGAATGAGAAAACGGTAGAAGACCATAAGAAATAAGAAATCCTAACGCCTATCCCTGTCCTTTTGTAATTTATTTCTGTCCCTTTGCTTACTAATATCTCTTTACTAGGAGTCTAGTTCTATTAAAGTTATATAGTAAATAGTTAAGTATTTTTTAAGATATTAAATTTTAGGGCCTAAAATAAGGCCAAATTGCTATATCTTAAAAACCACTTAGCTATTTACTATATAACTTTAATAGAAGCTATAGAGTATATATAAAGTCTAAATCTAAATTTTTAAAATTTATTATTAAGTGATTGTTAAGATATTAAAGTATATATTCTTTAATTTAATTACTTATAAGAGAAAGGAGCTCTTGCTACACCCGGCCTAAAAAGACTAAATTTAACTAAAAGAACCCTGAAAAACACCTAGAGAATCCTCCTAAGATATATATATTATAGGAGAGGCATATATTAAATAACAGTGGTTTGTACTTGCGTGTAATTGCCAGAGCTATGCCTAGCAATGGCCCCCTATAATAAAGATGGGTAAATACCACACTATAAAGTAAAAATACCTCTATTAAGAAGGCATCTAATAAAATATAAAGCCTATTAGATATATTTAGTATCTAGAATTACGGGGGAGTAACTGTTAGCTATAATAAACTAATATAGCTAGTAGAATGGCTCTGCTAGTCTAGTAAGCCTTAGGCGCCCCTTTAGCAAACCCTTAATTAAATCCTTTAATAGCTAAGCAAAATTAAAAATAAATAAAAATCCCCCTTACTGGCGAACCGTACCTAGGCCGCTATAGCTACGCTTTTATAGTATAGGGTACCTACCCCCCTTAAGATAATAACCGGTTATATAATTATAATATAACTAAATATAAAAAAAAGTAGAGAGGTTTAGGGGATAATTAGAAACAGAAGTCCTTATAAAGATTTATAAAGAGGTCTATAATACTGTTGTAGTCCAACACCTTAGGAGTAGAGATATTAGAGTTACCCTAAAGGATTAATAGGTAAAGGAATGAGCTATAAGGGTAGGGGATAGGCTAGGAGAATATATTAGCATAAAAGTACTTTATAAAGATTACTTAGTTAAAGTCCTAGCAGTTTCTATAGGCCTTAGGGTAGAAAAGGGGTACTAGGCAGATAATATAGCAACTATATAGAAGATAGTAAAATAGATGGAACGCCTTATACTAGGACTTAAGATTACCTAAATCCAATAACTTTAATAGGAGAATTTAAACTAAGTATATAATAAGAATAATAAGAGGATATAAGGGTTGCTAGAGACTTGCTAGGGAGACGCCAGTTAAATATATAGCTCCCTTATTATTAGTATATATATACTAGGAATGCAAAAACTCCTTATTTAAAAAGAAATAATTATAAATAGCCTTGTATATAATATAAGGCTCTATAACTATAGACTATGCCTAAAATAATACTATTATTACGCATAATAGGGATATACCCAATCTATATACGTAGTATAGGTGTGCTGCGACTACTGTATAGGTCCCTATAATATAAAATACTACTTAAATTAAGACTAAATAAAATATGTAAACTGCTACTAAAGTATATATAAGGCGTAGACCTTTTACCATATATGCAACCTTACCAAAAGGTAGCGCCACACTTCAAAACTTACGCATACCCATCTTACCATCAAAAATAATTGATTTTCCAACTTTTAAGACCTAATTCCTACTGCCTAGCGAGCTAGAGGTGGATTTATTTGTTGTTTTACCCCCTTTCCCCCAACAGAAAATTCTTCTTAGGGGTGGTCCTAGCTTATAAGTGAGGCACGGACAGGAACACCAAACCTAAATACCAAAACTATGAAATATAGAGGCTAGATTTTCTACTACCTTTTAGCCTAATCTCCCCAGAAATATTCTAGTAGGATTAGTAAGGAGAAAGGGTATAAGGATAGTAAAAACTAGGAAACCCCCTTATAAAATGCCGAAGCCTAGCAGGCCAAAAAAAAAAACAACCTCCTTTAGAAATAGGTAATTATTAGTCTAATATATTTACCTTTTCCCTCCCTTTTTCTTCTTCTTCTGGCCTATTTAGGGCAGGAGAAAAAAGAGGACATTCTTAGTCTTCTCCTGAAAATAAAAACCAAAACCAAAAACCTGTAAAAAAGACAATAAAACCAAATACTACTACGGATAGTATATCTAGCATACCTTTCCCTCCTCTTTCTCCAAAACAACACCTATAAAAGGCCTTAGAAAGCCTAACTTAGGCCTATAAAGGGCTAGAAAAAGAAGAAAAAGAAGAAAAAGAACAAGTTAAAAAGCTAGAGGACTATATATGGAGTATCCCAATAGGAGAAACCCCCTTTATATAAGGAAAAGAAGAAGTAAAAGATGTCCTAAGAGGACTAGTAGAAGAAGTAAGAGCCCTCCGTAAGGAGGTAGCTCCTACTAAGGAAACTTACGTAGAGAGGCTAAAGAAGGACCTTCCTTCTTCGTCCTCCTTACCCTCCTTATTATTACCACTACTACCTTCTACCCCTTCTCCTTCTAGTAGGAGTTCTACTTCTACTAGAAGTAAGAAAAAGCAGCTATAAGAAAGAAAATTAGTCCTAATTACAGATGAAAAAGACCAACCTTTAGATACCTTCTCTATACGGAACAAAGTTAATTAACTATTTGCATTAAAACTGTAAGTAGAAAAGCCAGTTCTAGCTTCTATAGCTAGAACTATAGGAAAACAAAATATTCTCCTTACAACTATAGAAGAGTATAATGCAGATTTCCTAGTTAAATATAAGGATATCTAGCATAACTGCTTTACCTTCTAAAGAGAACAAAAACTAGAACCTTAGGTTTAAATTATAGCCTATAGGGTTCCTACCCTAACTTTTCTAGAAGAGGGAGGCTCTAAGCTTTTAAAAGAAGAAATTAAGACCTTTAATCCTATAAGGATACAAGGACTACCTAAATAGATATTATCTAGTGTAAAAAGACACAATCCATAAACCAGGTACGGCTCTATAGTTTTTATTATAGAGAACGAAGAAAAAAGATAGGAAATTCTTAAGCAAAAAGAGATTTTAATTGCAGGTATAGCTATTAAGGTAGTAAAATACCTAGAAGTCTCTCCTACTATGCAGTGTACCAGCTATTAAAAATTTGGCCATATAGGAGACAGATGCTCTACTAGAGCCTGTAGATATTATGCGGCTGCACATCTATTAAAAGACCACTCCTGTTCTACCTGTATAATAATAGGCAAGCCCTACCAGCATACTACTCCTCTTTGCATTAATTGTAAAGAAAATCACTTTGCTAATAGCAAAGACTGCGAGACTCTTAAAGCAGCTAAACTAGTACGCAGTACTAGCTTAGAAAGTTCTATGGAAGAATAAATAAATAGGATTCTAGAAGGAGGCAACTCCTACTATATTCTTAAAAGGATATTAGAGAGTAAAAGGACAGAAATAAATTGCAAAAGGATAGGGTTAAGTGTTAGGATTTCTTATAGTTTTTCTTACCATTTTCTTATTTCTAGTAGCTGTAGCAACTTAGTATTTATAAACTACTAGGATATAGCTACTAGTATATGTTAAGCTGCCTAGAAAGGATTCATGTATATAGAACTATAGCGTCATAGCCTAAAGGCTGTATGCGCAGTATTGTACGTAGTATAATACAACGGACATAAAAAATATATATATATATATATAAGGCGTGGGAGAGAGAAGACTGTATTAAATATAAGAGATGGAAGGTAAGGGCTTAATAGCTGCGGAAATAACTACACGCTAGGTTATATAAATGGAAATAATAGGCGATAAGCTATAGGGACATAGGTACCTTTTTAGTATTTCCTACCTTTAATACTAGGGGGCTAGGCTAGCTATTTTAAGCCTTAATAAGCCAGAAGTGATGCCGCGTAATATTACTAGACTAAGTAGGGATATAAGGGTTATAGGGGATATAAGGGTTATAGGGGATATAAGGGAGAGGACGCCCTGTAGGAAGACCCCTATAAATAGCTATAGTAAGTTTAAGACTAGGATAATTAAGAATTAGACTTAACGTAGTAAATTTAATATTTATAGCTAACCTATAAAGGGTATATAGCTAACTAGTAAAATTAGGGGAAAAACTAGAGATAATAATAGAGTTAGATATAAAAACGCTAGTAGAAATATAAGATATAGAAATAGAAAGCTCTATATAAAATAAGTAGTAACTAGGGTATAGATATAAGAGATACAAGTTCTAAAAAATTTTAAAAAAGTAGAAATAGAAGAAGTAAGGAATAAAGGAGAGATAAAGAACCCTTACCAGGGGTCTGCCATCTATTTATTATATAGTATAACTACGGTAATATAAACCACCGTCTTATAAGGCCCCTACTAAATAGTCTAGACCTAGAGAAATATTATATCCTTGCTATATAAGAGCTATACTATAATACCTATATATAATTAATATACTACCCCTAAGGATTTTAGCTTCTATATAAACCAAAAGCAGCTATATACATATGCTTTATAATTAGCAAGGCTATTAGCCTGGCCTTATAGTTATAGTAGGCAATTAACCTAGATATTGCAGTTATAATAATTTAAATATATAGGGGACTGGTATAAATTATTAATGTATATAACCCTAGGGTTATATATTAAAGCCGCTGCAATGCAAAGGGTGCAAAGGGAGCGCAACTTTAAGGTCATAAAGTATATTAAGACACGCCTAAACAAACTATAGAGGGACCCTAGGGTGCCCCATAAGAGAATAAACCAACAACCCCAAAGTAGGGAAGATATGCTAGAGAAACAGGTGGAAAAAGCAAAATAAGAATGGTGCCGTATTAAGGCCCAGGCCTATATAGAGGAGGAAGGGAGACGCGTAAGAGACCAATAAAGACAATAGTAAGAGAGAGAAAGGAGCTAAAGTAGAGCATAAAAGAGTACTAGGAAACCACCTACTGTAATATAATACTGGTTGGACCAACATTAGAGAGGCGTATAGGAGTTAAAGGTACAGAGGCTGTCTTAGGCAAGAGGAACCTAAGCTATAGTATAGTTAATACTATAGGGGGTAAACACTTAAGGGCTCTAAGAAGGCCTAATAAAGGCAAAAAATATAATAGTAACACTCTTAAGAACAGAAATAGTAGGACTAAAAGATTGGCTCTACTAGGTGGGTATCCTAATAGGTAGCCTAAGGTGCGAATATAGCTGGCTAAGACAGACACCAAAATATATAATACTATTATGCCCCTTACACACCAACTGGAAAGTAATACTCTTAGTAGCTAGCATAGAGAACTATAATACACTGCTCTTAATATAAAAAGGTCTTAAGGCGGTTACCTAGTGGCTTATTAGCTAAAATATACTAGACCAGTTCCGGGTTATAAAGGAAATAGTAATAGAAGGTAAAGGGGCGAGTATCAGGCGCCCCTTAATAACTCTATAGTAGTAGAGTTAATTTTGCGATACTAGCGCGTCCGTAGGCTTGTTACGGCAGCAGTGGTTCCCAAGGAGGTCAAAAAGTAAGGTAGTAGAGCACTATAGGTAACTCGCAGGCGCTAAATAGGCGAGTCCTAAAAGGCGGGGAGATAGATTACAGGGTTTTCTCAAATAGAGTTTTCTCCCTATATGTAAATAAGGAGTAGTCCGCATAGGCCCAATGGGGATCCGAATCGGACGTTAAGCAATAAATAATTATTATATAACCCTAGGGTTAAAGGGGTCCTATAAATAGAGAATATTATATTAGTAATAAGCTTACTAGAAACTAAAGGTATAGAGTCTATTCTATTAGAAGATATAAACCTCTACTACCCGCGGTAGGGGGGTATCTATATTGCTGCTAAATAATAGGTAGAGTGCCTACTAAAAGCTATAGATATCTAGGGCCTTAAACTAACTACCCCCCTAAGAGCAATTATAGTAATAAGGCACCGCTAAAAGTATAATTAACCTTATATTTATAGATAAAGGCCTATACTAGAGACTTAAAAGGTACAACCTTAAAGAAGAATGGGTACTTACCTTAAATTATATCCCTATCTAGATATAGTTAGATCTGGATATTAAGGCGTAACTAAATAGTAAAAGATATGCAATAAGGAAGCTTAAGATAAACAGTTTCCTTAATATAGTTAAATAACAACTTTAAGACCTAGAAGAAATTTACCCGATACTAAATAAGCGAGGCTTATTAGCTACCCCTAAGGAAATTAACTAAAGACTAGAAAGGATCTAGGCAGTAATTAAAAATAGGCTAGAAGAGCACTACCCAGTCTTATAATTAGGCCCCTATACGCAATATATATAGTCTATATAATACGCAGTTCTTATTACTAGCTAATAATAAGTAAAAAGGAAATATATAAGTAGCTATAACCTTAAAGACGAGAGATAATATAAAGACATAAAAAACTAGTTAAAGAATACCCTAAAAAGAGAAGTAAGAAATAACTGGAGATAGTTTATAAATAAGTATACTTTTAACCTAAGCCTTCCCTATAATAAGGGCCTTTAGGCTATAGTAAAATAGGTTAAAAAAAAAGGTAGGGCGCCTAGTAAAAGACCTATATTTACTACCCCTATAAAGAGTAGGGGAATTATAGGCCACTAATAATAATAATAAGAAGGTAACGATCCTTATAAAAAGGTTCTTCCCCTAACCAGCTTTAGAAGACCTTAGTAATATTATAGGTAAAATACTAGCGACTTGCCTATGGGTTAATAGCGACATAATAATAGAAGAAATGGCTAGAACTATTAGCCGCCTTTTAAATAATATAGCTCTAGGACTAGATAGGATTCTAAATAAGGGCTTAAAGACTTATAGTCCACTTATAGCACCTTAGCTTATAGATGTAGCTAGAGTATATTTTACTATAGGCTACTACCTATAACTTAGAAGAGCTATAATAACGGTTATTCTATAAAAAGAAGGTAAAGTAAATCACTTAATTCTAGGAAGCTACCGCCCTATTGCCTTAGAAAACACCCTTAGTAAAATCTTAAAAAGGGTAATAGCGGACTATATAGTAAATATAGCTAAGAAACACGCCCTATTATTATAAAGTTAAATAAGGGTAAGAAAGAACCGCTTAATACTATTAGCACTTATGTTACTCGCTGCTATTATTAAACCCGCATAGGCGATATAAAGGGACTTTATTGTATTAATGCTTAGCCTAGATATTAGTGGTGCCTATAATAACATACCCTATAAGCGCCTCCTATATATCCTTAGGGCAAAGGGCTTCCTAGAATAGATTATATAGTTTGTTTAAGAGTTTATAGGCTAGAAAGAAATATTACTAGTCTTTAGTGGATACTAGAGCCCCCCTATTATAGTTATAATAGGAATACTATAAAGATTACCCCTCTTGCCTATACTCTTTCTTTTCTTTATAAGCAACCTGCTTAACTTCTTTAAAGAAGGGGCAACCTAGGGGATAGGCTTTATTAATAATATAAATCTAATTATATATAGGCTAATAGTCGTAGAGAATTGCAGAATACTAGAGAAAGCCTATAATACCTATATAGTATAGGTAAGATAATATAGAGTCCAGTTCTTACTAGAGAAATACTAGCCAATCTATTTTATAAGAAAATGCAACTAATCTGCAGATCTCTAGTATATAATTTATATTTAAGGCTTTAGGGGTTAACCAGTTTAAGGCCTAAGGGTATTAGGAGTATGGGTAGATAGTAAGCTTTAGTAGAGTATATATGCGTTATAAGCGGCCCATAAGGGCTAAGTATAGTATATTACAATATCTAGGATTATTAATTCTATATAGGGTCTATACTTCTAGAGGTCTCGCCTACTATATATAGTAGTTGTTTGGCTAACTATAACGTATAGATCCAGTATTTAGGCTATAGGAGAAACCAAGAAAGGCCCCCCTAAATTACTCCTTAAACTACTTTAAAAGGTCTAAACAGCCTACCTCTAAAGTATAATAGGCGGGTATAAGCAAATGGCTATAGCACTGCTTAAGAAGGAAGCTAATATCCCCCCCTATAACTATATATTAAAGCCGCTATAATATAAAGGGTGTAAAAGGAGCGTAACTCTAATATTATAAAGTATATTAAGATACGCCTAAATAAACTATAGAGAGACCCTAGGGTGCCCTATAGGAGAGTAAACTAACAACCCTAAAGTAGGGAAGATATAATAGAGAAATAGGTAGAGAAAGTAGAAGAAGAATAGTACGGCGTTAGGGCCTAGGCCCATATAGAGAAGAAAGGGAGATGTATAAGAAACTAGCAAAGATAATAGTAAGAGGGAGAAAGAAGCTAAAGTAGAGTATAAAAGAGTACTGGGAAACTATCTACTGTAATATAATACTGGTTAGACTAACACTAGAGAGGTATATAAGAGTTAAAGGTATAGAGGCTAACTTAGGTAAAAGGAACCCAAGCTGTAGTATAGTTAATACTATAGTGGGTAAATACCTAAGGGCTCTGAGAAGGCCTAATAAAGGTAAAAAATATAATAGTAATACTCTTAAGAATAGGAATAATAGGACTAAAAGATTGGCTCTACTAGGTAGGTATCTTAGTAGGTAGCCTAAGATATAAATATAGCTGGCTAAGACAAACACCAAAATACGTAATACTATTATGCCCCTTACGCACCAACTAAGAAGTAATACTCTTAGTAGTTGGTATAGAGAACTATAATACACTACTCTTAATATAAAAAGGTCTTAAGGCAGTTACCTAGTGGCTTATTAGCTAAAATATACTAGACCAGTTTTAGGTTGTAAAGAAAATAGTAATAGAAGGTAAAGGGGGGAGTATTAGGCGCTCCCTAATAACTCTACAGTAGTAGAGCAAAGTTTGCAATACTAGTGCGTCTATAGGCTTGTTATAGCAGTAGTAGTTCCTAAGGAGGTTAAAAAGTAAGGTAGTAGAGCACTATAGGCGACTTATAGGCGCTAAGTAGGCGAGTCCTAAAAGGCAGGGGGATGGATTATAGGGTTTTCTTAAATAGAGTTTTCTCCCTATATATAAATAAGGTGTAGTCCGCGTGGGCCTAATAGGGATCTAAATTGGACGTTAAGCAATAAATAATATATTCTTTAATTTTTAATAAGTTTTAATATAGCCTACTTGCCTATAAATTATATTGTAAACTAAATATATATAATATTTTAATAAAAAAGAAAGGACCTAAACCTATTTAGGGGGTATATAATTAGTAGTGGCTAAAAAATTGGATATTGGGTTTTATTAAATATTTTATTATATTTTATAATATTATAATTGTTTTAAAACGCGTTATTTTTGGCTATACTAATTAAAGCCTTTATAGATATTAATTAATATAGCTGCGAGCCACCTTATATAGCGAGCCACATAAAAATATGCGAACTATTTTTAGTTTTATAGCAAATTACCCTAAAATTAAAAGGCCTTAGTATATTGCACTATACTAAATTAATCCTTACCCTCTTATAAAGCTATTTAATTTTAATATTAGCTAATACGAGCTCCTTTTAGGGGGTTAAAATAGTAACTATTTATAAGGCTATTGCCTAGGTATATAATAGGGAGTAAATAAGCCAAGTATAAGTTATAGAAGAGTCGATAAAAGAGGACAATATAGTAAAGAGTAGGTATAGTAATACCCTAGTATAAAGACGAACTAATAAGAAGGGAAGGGCTGTAAGTCTAAGGAGCTTATAAGAAGGTACTAAAGGGTAGGTAAAGGCTAGCCTTAGTAGCTTTTAAGAGCCTCTAGGCGTATACCTAAGCAAGGGGCTAAAAGACCCCTTATATTCCCCCCCCCCAAATTTATTAGGGTTGACCCCTAGCCTATATACTAAATAAATTAATTTCTATATATAAAAAGATAAGTAATGCTAAAGCCTTACTTGTATAGGGAAATAGGGAAAAAGATTAGCTAAGCAACCTTAATAAAAACCTTAATCTATAACTAAAACCCTATAAGAAAAAAGGCATATTTAGAAAGGAAAAGAGCGTCTGCCAGTAGGGTAAGACTTAATTATTTATAATTAATTTTAAAGAGATAACCGCATATAGTTAAGTCTTAGTAGCTCTTTAGCTAATAACTAGAGAGTCTTTAGGTTAGAGCTATAGCTCCTAATTGCCTTCTCCCAGCCGCATAATTAGTTTTTATAAGGAAGTAATGGCCAAATAACTTATACGCGTGTTTCCTTCCTTTTAAATTACGCTATTATAACGGAGTTGTATTAGCAAGTTTAAGCCATAGCTTAAGAGATTATATAGGATTTAAGAGCTATTACTATATCTTTTAGGCGAGCTATAGCTCTTAAAGTAACTAAGCAGCCTTAATAAAAACCTTAACCTATAACTAAAACCCAGTGGGAAAAAGGTCTTTTAGGAAGAAAAAGAGTATCCGCTAGTAGGGTAAGATTTAATTATATACGATTAATCTTAAAGCCATATCTTAAGAATAAGCCGTCGCTATACTCTTGGGCGAACTATAGCTTTTAAGGTAAGCCGTAGCTTATAAGATTATATATAATCTTTAAGTCAAAGCTCTTAAGCGAGCCGTAGCTCTAAAACAATCGCCTATAATTAAGTCTTAATAGCTCTTTAGGTTAGGCCGTAGCCTTTAAGTAATTGCAAACAATTTAAGAGCTGTGGCTTTTAAAGTAAGTAGTAGTTTATAAGACCACCTATAATCTTAATAAGTAGTAGCTCTTAAAGCAAGCCGAAGCTTAAGAAACTATCTATAATCATAGAGATTACCTTTAATTTTAGAGCTAAAGCTCTTTAGCGAGCTGTAGCTCTATAAGATATAACCGCCTATAGTTAAGTCTTAGTAGCCCTTAGGCTAGTAGCCAGAGAGTCTTTAAGTTAGGCTATAGTCCTTAATAAGCCGTAGCTTATAAGATTATATAAAATCTCTAAGCTAAAGCTTTTACGGTAAGCTATAGCATATAAAATTGTATAGGATCTCTAAGCCGTAGCTCTATAAGAGATCGTATGCGAGTATTACCCCCCCTTTTTCTAATAGTTGGCCCCTAATTACTATTACCTTATAGTAGAGAGAGATTATAAAGGCTCGTCCCAGAAGGGGTTTAGAGAGATATTAGTAAGTTTAAGCTAAAGCTTAAGAAGAGATAACCGTATATAGTTAAGTTTTAATAGCCCTTAGTGTTATGGACGCTTTAAGTACAATATTATAACTACTTGGAGAGGAGTTAAAAGAAGCTAGTTGGTTAATAAGGGCATAGTCTAGAATGGAATTAGTAGAGTTGTGTGACAAGGAATGGTAAGCAAGGTTATGTAATGTAATCTATATAATCTATCCCATGCGCGGTCAATAAAGGCTCTCGCACTAGCGAGCCAATTAGAAGCCCTAGATCAAATAGAGTCTTGGCAGCATAAAGCTAAGAATTCAAAGTCACAATTGCCATCTCAAATCGTGATAATAAAGTTCAAAAATGTTGTATTTTGGTGTCTACTGCTAAAAGTACGTTTACGACCCATTGTGGTATATAATTAAGCTAGGAAGGTATATGGATTCTATAGTGGAGATATTACTTATGTTTTGATATTCGCGCACAGACCAAAATCCTGCGAGAGCCTCGACCGCGTATGGGATATAATCTATAATAAAGTAGATAAAGTAGATAGAGTAGATAAAGCAATAACTTTTTTAGGAGTATGGATATATATTTAAAGGACTATAGTCCCTACCTAGATAGTTCCTTTCCTTATAGTAAATCCTAGAATATAATTAAAGTTAATCTATTAGGTAACTACTCTACTAGTTATTATCTGTTTATTATATTATTAACTTCCTATTTACCTATATAACCTAGCCCAATAATAAATACACTATGGTATTTCCTATAAGGCTTTATTATATATTTACTACCTAGAATACGTATATTAGGAACAATCCTTCTAGCTTAGGACACCATTGTTTAAAGCATCTAACAATTACAAGCAGTTCCTTATTATATATCTTATAGTTTGGAATCTGCTTTAGAAGCTATATATTATCTAAAAAAACTTTTGGAGCTCTTGCTGCACCTGGCCTAAAAAGACCAAACTAACTAAAAGAACCCTGAAAAACACCCTAATAATCCCCTAAGATGCATACATTATAGGGGAGGCATAGGTGGAACGATAGTGGTATACAGTTGTGTGCGACCGCCAGACCTATACCTAACAATAGCCCCCCATAATAATAATAAGGACGGGTAAATACTACACTAGAAAGCGGAAATACCCTAATTAAAAAGGCATCTAATAAAATATAAAGCCTATTAGACGCGTTTAGTATCCAAAACTATAGGGGAGTATCTGTTAGCTATTACAAACTAATACAGCTAGCAGAATAGCTCTAGTCTAGTAAACCTTAGGCGCCCCTCTAGTAAACCCTTAATTAAATCCTCCAATGGCTAAATAAAATTGAAGATAAATAAAACCCCCCCCTATAGGCGAACCGCACCTAGGCTGCTATAGCTGTGCTCCTATAGTATAGGGAACCTACCCCCCTAAAAACAACAACCAGATATATAATTATAATATAACCAAATATAGAAAAGGTAGAGGAACTTAAGGGATAATTAGAAACAGAAGTTCTTATAAAGATTCGCAAAGAGGTCTATAACGCCGTCGCAGTCCAACACCTTAAGAGTGGAGACATTAGAGTCACCTTAAAGGACTAATAGGTAAAGGAACGGGCCGTAAGGGCAGGGGATAGGCTAGGAGAGCGTATTGGTATAAAAGTGCTTTATAAAGATCACCCAGTTAAAGTCCTGTTGGTTTTTATAAGCCTTAGGGTAGAAAGGGGACGCCAGGCGGACAATACAGTAACTATATAGGAGATAGTAAAATAAACGGAACGCCTTATACCAGGACTTGTAATTACCTAGATTTAATGGCTTTAACAGAAAAATATAAACCAAGTATATAATGAGAACAATAAGAGGATATAAGGGGTACTAGAGACTTGCTAGGGAGATAATAAATAAATGCATGGCTCCTTTATTATTAGTATACATACACCAGGAATGCAAAAACTCCTTATCTAAAAAGGAATAATTATAAATGGCCTTATATATAATATAAGGCTCTATAACCACAGACTACGCCTAGAATAATATTATTGCTGCGTATAATAGGGACACACCTAATCCACATATACAGTACAGGTATGCTACGGCCACTGTGCAGGCCCCTATAATATAAGATAATATACAAATCAAGACTAAACAAAATGCGTGAACTGTTACTAAAGTATATATAAGGCGTGGAAGAGAGAAGACTATATTAAATACAAGAGACAGAAGGAAAGGGCTTAATAGCTACAGGAACAACTACATGCTAGGTTATATAAATAGAAACAATAGGTAATAAGCTAGGGGGACGTAGATGTCTTTCTAGCGTTTCCTACCTTTAATACTAGGGGGCTAAGCTAGCTATCCCAAGCCTTAATAGGCTAAAAGCAATGCTATATAACATTACCAGACCGAACAGGGACATAAGAGACATATAGGATATAAGGGAGAGGACGCCTAATAGGAAGACCCCTATAGATAGCTATAGCAAGTTTAAGGCCGGGACAATTAAGAATTAGATTTAATGCGGTAAACATAATACACATAGCTGGCTTATAAAGGGCATATAGCTAACTAGTAAGAACGGGGGAAGAACCAGAGGCAATAACAAACTTAAATTTAGAAAGGCTAGTAGGAACACAAGATATAGGAATGGAAAGCTCTATATAAAATAAGTAGTAGCTAGGGAGCAAACACAGGAGATAGAAGTTCTAAACATTTTAGAGAAAGTGGAAATGGAAGAAGTAAGGAGCAAAGGAGAGGCGAAGGACCCCCGCTAGGGGTCTGCCACTTAACCATTATACAGTATAACTGCGGCAATATAAACCACTATCTAGCAAGGCCCCTACTAGACAGTCTAGACCCAGAAAAATATTATATTCTTGCTATATAAGAGCCGTATTATAATACCTATATATAATCAACATACTGCCCCTAAGGATTCTAGCTTCTATATGAACCAAAAGCAGCCACACGCGTATGCTTTATAATTAGCAAAAATATCAGCCTTGCCTTATGGTTATAGCAGGCAGTTAACTTAGATATTGCAGTTATAACTATCTAGATATATAGGGGACTAGTATAAATTATTAATATCTATAACCCTAGTGTAACAGAACCTTGTAGCTTAGACTACGGTGGGTTCTGTTATTAGGCTGGGTATATAGGTAAGAACAAAATAACAACATAATAACAACTGGTGGAGTAGTTGCCTAATAGATTAACTCTAATTATATTCTAAGATTTACTACAAGGAGAGAACTATCTACAGTAGGGACTAAGGTCCTTTAAATACACATCCATACTCCTAAGAAATCCTCTCTTATATATAAGGTGCGTGTTGTCTATATTAAATGTAATATCCCTTCCGTTTAATATAGTTAATATGTTTAATACCACGTAACCTTAGTTACTATTCCTTATCACATAGTTCCACTAGATCTATCCTAGACTGTGCCTATATTAACTAACTAGCTTCCACCAACTCTTCTCTAAGTAGTTATAACATTGTACTTAAAGCGTCCGTAATACTATCTCCCTCCTCTTTATCTTCGTCCTTAAAGATTCCTAATATCTCCAAGTTATCTACTAGAGGTATAATATCCGTTTAATTAGTCTAGTTAATATCCTTACTTATTATACCTAAAGCTTCTTCTTCTCTTTCCTAGGTTGAGCGTTGCCTTTATACGGTCTCCTCTATACTATCACTTAGTAAAGTAATAGCGATTCCTTACTTAAGGTATACAAAAGAGGGGTTGGTCTATATTACATTAGCGAGTCCTTTATCTTAACAACCTTCCTCTTACTCAGAGTGCACTAAAGCAAATATTTAATTGTCCTATAATGTTCGCTCTATCTCTAACGCTAAGTATACGCGTCCTATAACTCTTAACAGTCTTCAAGTTCCCTAAGTAACTTATTATAGGGTCTCGTGTTTAATCTACCGCTGTAAAGCTTAATGGTAAGCTGGCCTCCACGCTACTTAAGGTTTAACGTGCCTTAGAAGAGTCCGCACGCGTCCTTAAAGCTTAACGTTTAGCTTATACTTATCTTTAACGTCTTAAACGTATCTATAAGAAGGTCTATTTTAAGAAATAAAAACTTATTTAACAGGGTTTATCTAAGCTAGGTAATAAAAGAACTAGCTCTCCTTCTATAAGGGAAACAACTCTAAGTAGCTTAGCAATTACTCCTCTTAGGTCCCCCTTAGGTAACTTATTCTTTGGCAATTTTTCTTTATTAATATTACCTAACCTACTTTCTTCTAATACTCCTATACTTTTCCTATAGCGTTTCTTAAGTTGCTTAGTGGTTTCTAGGTAGTCTTACTATAGTCTATCCACTTTACTTTATACTATATTTTATTATCTATATCCTCATAACTAATAATCTTTAAAACTTACTATTTGTCTTCCTCTTATCCTCTATACATGTCTTTCTTATATACTAGTGGCTTAACATTCCCATATGCTAGCTCTAGCATTGCAACATGTTGTATAGGGTAGATTTTTATTTTGGCTAGTAAGTTTAACTTATACGTAACTAATAAAATTCTTTACTTAACTTTAAAAGGTCTTAGTCTAACATAGTCTAACTTCTTACTTAGTCGTCAACTCTTAAAATTTTTATATAGTAGCCATACTTTATCCCCCTCCTTAAGATCTGGTCCCTTAGATCTCTTAGCATTATAGTACCTTTTTATTCGTTCTTATACTAGTTTCGCTGTTTCTTTAAGGTCTACATAAAGATTTATTAACGTCTCCATTCTTTGTTTAGCTATACTACTTGTCCTTTTTACTTAATATGGCGATAATAATATTCTTAGCTTATACCTATAATTTGCCTTAAATAGTAATGTCCCCATTCCTTCTTGTGGTGTTATATTATATGCAAACTATATAACTAGTAATAACGATACCTAATTATTCTATACGTAATTAATATAATACCTTAGATACTGTTCTAGTATCTAGTTTAGTCTTTCTATTTATCTATCCATCTACAGATAATACGCTGTAGATATTGCTGCGCGAACCCCTTATTCTGCTAGAAACACTTCCTAAAATACTACTATAAATCTTAGATCTCTATCCAATACGATTTTATTTAGTGCTCTATATCTTATAAACACTTTTTTTATATAGATTCTAGCGACATCTTCTACTAATATCTCTTTAGTGCATACTATAAAGTATCCCTACTTTATTAGCTTATCCACTATTACTAAAATCGCGTTATAATCTTATCCTATAATAGGATCTCTTAACTTTAGTAACTTAATAATAAAGTCCTATAATATAACCTCCTATAGTCTTCCTGGTGTCTTAATAGGTTATAGCCCTCTATATAGCTTATGCCTTGTTAGTTTATTTCTTTAGCAATCTAGATATTTCTTTATAACTTATCTTACTAGTCCCTAGATTTCTTAAATAATGTACTTCTTTTAAAGTCTTAACACTAAGCCTATAGCTCTGTTATATCCTTATATTATTCCCTTGTGGAATTCCTTAACAAATTCTTTTATAATAGACTTAGGCATATACGTTACTTCTCTATTTTTGTATTACTTTAAGTCTAGATCCTTTACCTATACTTTTTAGATCTTCTATGTCTAATTACTCTCTAGTAATTTATGGATCTAACTTTCCTTAGTTGCTATAATCTTCAAATAATTATACCTAATTAATCCGTCTTAATCCTTTTGCAATAAAGCTCCTAATAGCTTTTTACTACTCTATAGTTTAGCCTTTCTACTTAGAGCGTCTGCTCGTGCATTGTCTGTACCCTTAGTATACTAAATTTCAAAATAGTATTCTATAAGCATTTCCGCCTATCTAACCTATTTTTAGTTGAGTTTCTTTATTGTTAGGAATCCTATAAGGTTTTTATAGTCCGTCTTAACCATAAATGGTTTCTTAGTGCCTTATAAGAATGCTCTCCATTTTTTAAGTGCTATAACTATACCTAATAACTCCTTATTATAGATGTCATAGTTTAACTCTAGTGGTGTTATCTTCCGACTATAGTATGCCACTGGGTGCTATTTATCTTAATATTTCTATAGGAAGTACGCCCCTAGTATAAAGTCTAATGTATCCATTTCTATAACCGTCCCTAGACCTAGTTAATAGATCTTAAGAACTAGCTCCTAGGTAAATAACTCTTTAACTCTCTTAAATAGTTCTTATTACTCCTTTTTTTATACCCATAGTTCTTCTTTCCTTGTTAACCGTGTAAACGGCTTAATATCCTATAACTATTGCGCTATAAACCTTCTACAATAATTATAAAACCCTAGGAACGATTTTAACTATATAATATTCTCTGGTTTTTGCTAATTCACTATAGCCTTAATCTTCTTTAGATCTATACTAAGTTGGCCTAGTTTAATAATAAATCCAATAAAATCGGTCTTCTAGGTAAAGAACTTGTATTTCTTAATTACTACTAGTATCTATTCTTCTTATAGTCTCTTTAAGACCTATTTAATATATTCTCTATATTCTTCCTTACTCTTTAAGTAGATAATAATGTTGTTAAGGTATACTATAACAAATTCATCTAGGTATTCTCCTAATACACTATTAATTTGCTTCTAGAATATTACTAGTACATTTATAAGCCTAAATTGCATAACTAATAGTTTATATAGTTCTTCCTTTGACCTAAAGGCTGCCTTCTATTTATCGCCTTCCTTGATTCTGATCTAATGGTACGCCTATCTTAGATCTATCTTTATAAAGATCTTTACGTTGCCTATTCTGTCTTAGATTTTACTAATTAAGGGTAAAGGATACCTATTCTTCCTAATAATGCTGTTTAACTATCTATAGTCTATACACATCCTAAGTTTTCTATTTTTCTTTAAGATAAATAACACTGGATATCCTGCTAATAACTATAACGGTTTAATATATCCCTTTTATAAGTTCTCCTGGATAAACTCCTTAAGCGCTACTAACTCTGTTTTAGTAAGCTTATAAATTAGAAAGAACTTTAGACTTATTCCCTTTTTTAATTCTATCTTATAGTCCTAAGCTATATGCTCTAATAGCTTTTTACTTTCTAGTAACCATAACTTTTTACTATACTTGTGGTATCTCTTTAGTACATAACTTAAGCCTCACTTAGTCTCTTTATATATCGCTCCAACTTAGTACTATACCAACTTAATTTGCTGTCGCACTTTGCGCTATTATATATCCTTAATATTAACTTAACCTATAACCTAATTAATCTTTAGATTATACTCCTATAACTAAGGTATTTCTAGTATCGCCTTATCCTATCCTAATAGTAGGATATTAAAAGACATTCTAACTAGTCTCCCTTTAATAGTTATCTAAATAGGTCCTATTTTAAGATTAATAATGCCTCCTCTATAGGCTATCTAATCTCCTAAAATTATTATAAGTGGATATAGGTGTTCCTTCTATCTATATAGTAACCCTATCCTTTCTACTGCCTTTAGTGATATGTGGTTCCTAGTTACTCCACTATCTACTAACACTTTAAACTGCTAATCTTGCCATTTAGCTCTTAAATTTAGGTATTGTCCTTAAATTTCTTTAAGGGTCTAAGGCTCTAATACTAGTTCCCTCTAGTTTTATACGCCTCCCCTTTTTCTAATTATTGGCTGCTAGATCCTGCCTATACTTAGTCTAACTTTAGCTAATACTTAGTTTATTTCTTTTCCTCTATATACTATAGATAAGTATTTTCTAGGTACTCCTACCACTATTATCCATCTAGGTATTCTTCCATAAGGAATCTTCTTAGTTAAAGTATTAAGTCTCCTTAACCTTATACTTCTACTAGGTGCTAACTATATATATACTTAGTATTCCTAAACCGCTTTTCCTCTAGTGCCTAATATATCCTTACTAGGTACTTCCGGTTCCTATCTTTAGGTGCTCTATATATATTACATATATTATCTATACAAGCTATCCATAATAGTATATAATGCGCTGTATATTTTGGGTTAACTCTTAGTTTATTTTTATTTTTAAGTTTAAATCTATACCTAGTTAACCTAACTACTAGTATCTCTGCTATGGGTATTAAGATTTATTACTTGCTTCTCTAGTCCCTAGATCCCTCTTCTAGGTTTCTTAATATTATAATTAATACTCCTTTAATATAACTTATGCGTTTTTCTATAATGGGTTAGTCTTAGACAACTTTTTTATTTAGCTATATATAAAAATCTACCTATTTATCGTTGTATTATTGCCTATACCACTTTCCATACAACTAGTTTAGTGTATATGGTCTATCTATTAGAAAGTACCTTATTATTACTACATTATAATATCCTTTAGTATGTCTTTCTTTAAACCTAGTTAGAATATCTAGATCCTCTTCTTATTCTAGTTTATCTAACTACTTTACCCTAGGTGTCCCTACACTTGGCCTATTAGTAACTCTTTATATAGGTGCTCTATTCCTTATATAACTTAGCGTAGCTAATCTCTTATCTAGCTTTTACTCTTACTATGCAATAATTCTTGTTCTAAACTTATCTATAGTTTCTTATTTTCTGCGTCTTACAGCTGGATCTTTATAGTTGTCTTACTTTTTAATCCTAGTATTAACTGTTTAATCTTTAGGCTAAATACTGCGTTTACCTAGGATTGCTAACATTCTTATTTATTCTCTAAACTTATAGTTCTTGAACTTACGTCCTATACTTATTTATTTATTACTAAACTAAGTTACTGCCCTTTCCTATTAGTTTTCGTCTATTATAGGTCCTTAGGTGTGTCTTATCTTACTTTAAAAATCTTAAGCTTTTTTTATCTCTTCTTAAGAATCTTAAGCCTATGGCCTTTTGCCTTTATTAAGTAATAAGCTAGTACTAGCAGTTATCTACTTGCTTAGTTTCTTCTAAACATTACTCCTATTATCTTATAAAGCAATAGAAATTATATCTAATAGTGTTATAACATCCGTTACTAAACCTTATTTGGTAATAGTCTTAGTCTTTACTTCTATTGCGTTATTAAGGTTTAAGTGCTCCTAGTTAGCCTCCTTTTTATCCTTATCGCTGTTAATTAATAAGTACTCTAACTCTATTATTATTGCTGCTAATCTTTGTCTGTATATTGCTGTAATATCTTAATCTAGCTTATAGAGTTAATCTTATTCTTTATCTAACTTTCTAGTTCCTTAAAGTCCTTTTAACTTTAGCTCTTATGGCTAATAGCTTACGCCGTACTTAGCGTTCTTATAAATTTGGTATGCGTTGTTATAATAATACGCAAAACTGTTAATTAAACATTCTTTTGTTCTTTGTAGTGCACTGTTGTCCCTCTGTATATATATACCGTCTGCTAGTCTAGTTCCCTTTACTATATAGTTACTCTAACTACCTCTATAGTCTTTAGCAAAATGACCTTGTTTTCCGCAATTTATATAAGCTCTATCTTTAAACCATTTTTCTTGCTATGGAGTCCGCCTAAACGTCTTTTACTGCTAAGATCCCTGGTTTAGCCTCTACTCCTAGGTCCTTTAATTACTTAATCCTTAACCTTTAGGTTTCTATAGTTTCTTTTCCTATCTTTAGGTTTCTTTGGTACCACTTAGGTCTATTAGCTCTGCACTATTCTATAGTTTTTAACTCTATATCTGTTGTTGCGTACTCTGCGCCTTATATAACTATAGAACTCTGTCTTACCCTCTTTTAGCTTGTTCCCTTTAGTAGATTCTATTATTAATCTTTATTAACTAATCTATTAACTCTTTTAGAGTATCCGCATCTTCTATTAGAATAATTGCGTTCTAGACTTTAGCCTTAAGTCCCTGTTTATACTATGCTATAAGCGCCCTATTATTCCACTTAACCTATATAGCTAGTGTTTAAAACTATATTATATACTTAATTGCTGAAGTGCGTTGTACTAAGTTCTAAAGCTTTTATTCCGCTATGGTTGTGGCCTCTAGGTCTCTAAATATCTATATTAATTACTCTATAAACCCGTTCTAACTGGTAAATATATACCGTATATTCTGGTTAGTAGTTGTTATGCTATTAGCCTATATTTCCGTAAGATACGGCTTAAACCACTTAAGTGCCCTCCCTATTAGGAACAATCCTGCATAGGCTACTTAGTCTAATAATGTTGCTAACTTCACTCCTTCCTATACTACCTTAAAGTACATTTGTATAAGAAATCCCTTAAGCTTTAACTTCTCTCCTAAGAATCGTTTAATTAAAGGTAACTTGATCTTTACTACTCTAATTCCATTAATACGTTCTTTAAGTATCCTATTATTGTCTTATAAGTGATTAACCATTTCTTATAACTGACCTCGCGTAACCACTTAAGAATCCCCCTTGTCTATACTGGTATTACCTAGCCCTGAGGTTATGGCTGCCGTTAATACCGTTGTGACTGGTGCTGCTCTTAGTGGTATGTTATTCGACTTTGTTCCAATACCGTAACCTTAGTAGTGAATGTGTAACGGAACCTTGTAGCTTAGACTATAGTAGGTTCTGTTATTAGGCTGGGTATATAGGTAAGAACAAAATAACAATATAATAATAACTGGTGGAGTGGTTGCCTAATAGATTAACTCTAATTGTATTCTAAGATTTACTATAAGGAGAGAACTATCTACGGTAGGGACTGAGGTCCTTTAAATACATATCTATACTCCTAAGAAATCCTCTCTTGTACGTAAGGTGCGTGTTGTCTATATTAAACGTAACGTCCCTTCCGTTTAATATAGTTAATACGTTTAACACCACGTGACCTTGGTTACTATTCCTTATTATATGGTTCCACCGAATCCATCCTGGACCGTGCCTGTATCAACCAACTAGCTTCCGCCGACTCTTCTCCAAGTAGTCGTAATATCGTACTTAAAGCGTCCGTAACACCTAGGGTCGAAGGGGTAGTATAGATAGAGAACATTATATCTGTAATAAGCTTGCTAGAAACTAAATAAGCTTGCTAGAAACTGAATATATGGAGTCTATCCTACTAGAAGACATGAACCTCTACTACCTATAGTGGGGGGGCATCCATGTTGCTACTAATTGATAGGCAGAGTGCCTACTAAGAGCTATAGATAATAGGGGCCTTAAGCTAGCTACCCCCCCAGGTGCAATTATATGGCAATAGGGTACCGCCAAAAGTACAATTAACCTTACTATTATGGATAAAAACCTATACTAGAGACTTAAAAGGTGCTCCCCTAAAGAAGAATGGGCACTTACCTTAGATTATATCCCTATCTAGATACAACTAGATCTGGACATTAAGGCGTAACTAAATAGTAAAAGATACGCAATAAGGAAGCTTAATATAGATAGCTTCCTTAATATAATTAAATAATAACTCTAAGACCTAGAAGAAATCCACCTAATACCAAATAAGTGAGGCTTATTGGCTACCCCCAAGGAAATTGATTAAAGACTAGAAAGGATTTAGATAGCAATTAAAAGTAGGCTAAAAGAGCACTGCCTAGTTTTAAAACTGGGCCCCTATATATGACACGCATGGTCCGCATAGTACACGGCCCTTATAGCCGGCCAATGATAAGCAAGGAGAAAATACACAAGCAGCTATGATTTTAAGGATAAGAGATAATATAAAGATATAAGAAACCAGCTAAAGAATACCCTAAGAAAAGAAGTAAGGAATAACTGGAGATGGTTTATAAATAAATATACTACTAACCCAAGTCTCCCCTATAATAAGGGCCTTTAGACCATAGCGAAATGAGCAAAGAAAAAGGCGGGACGCCTAGTAGAAGATCTATACCTACTACCCCTATAAAGAGTAGGCGAACTATAGGCTATAAGCAACAATAATAAGAAGGCAAAGATCTTTATAGAAAGATTTTTCCCTTAACCAGCTCTAGTAGACCTTAGCGATATTACCAGTAAAACACTGGTAACTTGCTTAAGGGTTAACAGTGATATAACAACTGAAGAAATGGCCAGAACTATTAGCTGCCTTTTAAATAATATAGTACTAGGACTAAATGGGATCCTAAATGAAGCCCTAAAGACCTGTAGACTACTTATAGCACCTTAGCTTATAGACGTAGCCAGAGCATGCTTTGTAATAGGCTACTACCCACAACTTAGAAGATCTATAATGACGGTTGTTTTATAAAAAGAAGGTAAAGCAGACTACTTAATCCTAGGAAGCTACCGCCCTATTACCTTAGAAAATACCCTAAGTAAGATCTTAGAAAAGGTTATAGCGGACTATATAGCAGATATAGTAGAGGAATACGCCCTACTACCACAAAGCTAAATAGGGGCAAGAAAGAATCGCTTAACGCTATTAGCACTTACACTACTTGCTGCTACTATTAAAACTGTATGGGCTATACGAAAGGACTTTATAGTATTAATGCTTAGCCTAAATATTAGCGGCGCCTATAATAATATACCCTATAAGCGTCTTCTATACATTCTTAGGGCAAAGGGCTTCCTAGAATAGATCATTTAGTTTGTTTAAGGATTTACAGGCTAGAAAGAAACGTTATTAGTCTTTAATGGATACCAGAGCCCCCCTATTGTAGTTATAATAGGAATACTATAAGGATTACCTCTGTTGCCTATACTCTTCCTCTTCTTTATAAGCAACCTGCTTAATACCCTTAAGGAAGGGGCGACCTAGGGGATAGGCTTTGTTAATAATATAAACCTAATTATATATGGGCTAATAGCCGCAGAGAACTGCAGGACACTAGAGAAAGCCTATAATACCTATATAGAATGGGCAAGATAATATGGAGTCTAATTCTTACCAGAGAAATACCAGCTAATCCATTTTATAAAAAAACATAACTAATCTGCAGATTTTTAGCATACAATCTATATCTAAGGCTTTAGGGGTTAACTGGTTTAAGGCCTAAGGGTATTGGGAGTGTGGGTAGATAGCAAGCTCTAGTGGAGCGTATATGCGGTATAAGCGGCCTATAAGGGCTAAGTATAGTATATCGCCATGTCTAGGATTGTCAATTCTATATAGGGTCCATGTTTTTAGAGGTCACGCCTACTATATATAGCAGTTGTTCAGCTAACCATGACATATAGATCTAGCATTTAGGCCACTAGAGAAACTAAAAAAGGCCCCCCTAAATCACTCCTTAAACTACTTTAAAAGGTCTAAATAGCCTGCCTTAGGAGTATAATAGGCGGGTATAAGCGAACAGCTACAGCACTGCTTAAAAAGGAAGCTAATATTCCCCCCCTATAACTATATATTAAAGCCAATATAATGCAAAGGGTGTAAAAGGAACGCAACTCTAATATTATAAAGTATATTAAGACACGCCTAAACAAACTATAGAGGGACCCTAGGGTGCCCTATAGAAGAAGGAACCAACAACCCTAAAGTAGGGAAGATATATTAGGAAAACAGGTAGAGAAAGTAGAAGAAGAATGGTACAGCGCTAGGGCCCAGGCCTATATAGAGGAGGAAGGGAAATGTGTAAGAGGCTAGTAAAAACAATAGTAAGGGAGAGAAAGGAGCTAAAGTAGAGCATAAAAGAGTACTGGAAAACCATCTACTGTAATATAATACTGGTTGGACCGACGCTGGAGAGATAAATAGGAGTTAAAGGTACAGAGGTAGACTTAGGTAAGGGGAACCTAAGCCGTAGTATAGGTAACGCTATGGGGGGTAAATACCTAAGGGCTCTAAGAGGGCCTAATAAAGGCAGAAAATATAATAGCAACACTCTTAAGGATAGGAATAATAGGACTAAAAGATTGGCTTTACTGGGTAGGTGTCCTAGTGGGTAGCCTAAGGTGCGAATGTGGCTGGCCAAAACAGACATTAAAACACGTAATACTATTATGCCCCTTACGCACTGGCTGAGAAGTAATACTCTTAGTAGCTAGCATAGAAAACTATAATACACTGCTCTTAATATAGAAAGGCTTTAAGGCGGCTACCTAGTGGCTTATTGGCTAAAATATGCTAGACTAGTTCTGGGTTGCAAAGGAAATAGTAATAGAAAGTAAAGGGGTAAGTAATAGGCGCCCCCTAATAACTCTACAGGAGTAGAGTATAGTGTGTAATACTAGCGCGTCCGTAGGTTTGTTACGGCAGCAGTGGTTCCTAAGGAGGTTAAAAAGTAAGGTAGTAGAGCACCACTGGTGACTCGTAGGCGACTCGTAAGCGAGCCCTAAAAGGCGGGGAGACGGATTACGGGGTTTTCTTAAATAGAGTTTTCTCCCTATATGTATATAAGGAGTAGTCCGCGTGGGCCCAATAGGGATCCGAATTGGACGTTAAGTAATGAATAATAATAATATTTACTACCTAGTTATAGTATTAATAAAGTCAAACAATATGCTACTAAAAGCACTAGTTATAATACTATCTATAGTAGCTATAACCTTAGGGTTAGGAGGGGACATTAGTATAAGGGATATTAATTCGCAGCTAGTTATAGTGGGTTTAGTTATAGGAAATAGTTAATTAAATAACAGATAATAATTAATTACTTAAAGAAAGACTTAACGGGATTAGAGTAGCTAAGGTTAAGTTACTGTCCATTAAACAATTCTTAGGAGAGAAGTTAAAGCTTAATGGATTCTTTATATAAATGCACTTTAAGGTTATATAAGAGGGAGTGAAGTTGGTAATACCTATAGACCAAGTAGTATATATAGGATTGTTCCTAATAGGAAGAGTACTTAAGTAGTTTAAACCTTACCTTACCGAAATTTAACTAAATAGAATAATAACTACTAATTAAAAGGTGTAGTATATATTTGCTAACTAAAAGGGTTTTTTAAAAAGGTTAATATAGATATTTAGAGACCTAAAAGTAATAACTACTATAGAAAGAAAGCTTTAGAACCTAGTATAACACACTTTAGTAATTAAGTATATAATATAGTTTTAGACACTTATAATGTAGGTTAAGTGGAATAATAAGGCGCTTATGGCATAGTATAAATAGGGACTTAAGGCTAAAGTCTAGAATGTAATTATCCTGATAAAAGATGCGGATACTCTAAGGGAGTTGATAGATTAGTTAATTAAGATTAATAATAGAATTTATTAAAGGGAATAAGCTAAGAAAGGGTAAGATAGAGTTCTATAGTTATATAAGGTATAGAGTTATAAACTATAAAATGGCGGACTAGAGCTAATAGACCTAAGCGGTACTAAAGGATTTAAGAGATAAAATAAGAAACTATAGAAACCTAAAGGTTAAGGATTAAGTAATTATAGGACTAAGGAGCAGAGGCTAAACTAGGGATCTTAGCAGTAGAAGATATTTAGGCGGACTCTGTAATAAGAAGAATAGTTTAAAGAAGAAGCTTATATAAATTATAGAAAATAGGGTTACTATGCTAGAAACTATAGAGGAGGTTAAAGTAACTACGTAGTAAAAGGAACTAAGTAAGGGGAACTAGAACTAATAACTAGAAGATTATAAGGTATAAAGGAATATTCTATTAAGCATTTTACGTTTTATTATAATAACGCATGCTAAATTTATAAGGATGCTAAGTATGGCGTAAGCTATTGGCTATAAGAGCCAGAGTTATAAAAACTTAAAGGAACTAAAGAGTTAGATAAAGAATAAGATTAACTCTATAAGCTGGATTAAGATGTTATAGCTATATACAGATAAAGATTAATAATAATAATAATAAAGTCGGAGTACTTATTAATTAATAGCAATAAGGAAGAAAAAGAGGCTAACTAGGGGCGCTTAAACCTTAATAACGCAATAAAAGCAAAGACTGAGACCACTATAGAACGCGGTTTAGTAATAGGTATTATAATACCATTAGATATAGCATCTATTACTTTATAAGACAGAAGGAGTAATATTTAAATATAATTAAGCAAGTAGACAACTGCTAGTGCTAGCTTACTACTTAATAAAGGTAAAAGGCTATAAACTTAAGATTCTTAAGATAAGATAAGATACACCTAAGAACCTATAATAGATAAAAACTAATAGGAAAGGGCAGATGCTTAGTTTAAAGGTATATAAGTAAGTATAGGATAATAATTCCTAGAAAACCAAGATTTTAAAGAACGAATAAGGTCCATAGTAATTCTAGGTAAATATAATGTTTAGCCTAAAGGTTAAAAAGTTAATATAGTAATTAAGAAGCAAAATAACTTTAAGGATCCCTTTAGGAGAAGAAAACTAAAAGAAAGTATAGATAAGTTTAGACAATAAATTATTATATGGCAAGAACAGAAGCTAGACTAGAGATTAGCTATACTAGGATATACTAGGATATACTAAGGATAGAGCACCTATATAAAAGGTTATAAATAGGTTAAGGGTAGGAATGCTAAGAGCTAAGTAGTTAAACAATTTAGAATAAGAAGAGGATCTAGGGATTCTAACTAGGTTTACAGAATAATATACTAAAGGTTGCAATAAGGTAGTAATAAAGAGATACTTTTTTATAGATAGATTATATACACTTACAGAGTTATAATAAAAGTGGTACTAGCAGTAAGGAAATAATAAGTAGGAAGATTTCTGTATATAGTTAGACAAAAAAGTTATACTAGATTAAGCTATATTGGAAAGATAGATGAGCTATATTAAAGGAGCATTAATTATAATATTAAAGAATCTTAAGGAATAGGCCGTAGACTAGATGGAAATAATTTAGGTATTAGTACTAGCAAATAATATGGCAACGTTTAGATTAATATGCAAGAGGTTTAAACTTAAGAGTAAAGATAAGCTATAAGTTAACCTAAAGCACCTAGCATATTATATATTAGTATAAATAGCATATATAGATAATATATGTAATGTGCATAGGACACCTAAAGATAAGTATTATAAGTATCTAATAAGAATGTATTAGATAATAGATAAAAGATATTACGGAGCAAGTATAAGCGGTAATAATATATAGTAAAGTAGATATTATTAAGCTATGTATATAAACTGCGTAATAAAGTTAAGACATTATATAAGGAGAGAAGGCAAGGAAACGAGAACAAAGGGTATATATTGTTAGTTTGGTTGCTTAGTTAATATATATATAGTATAGAATAGGATTTAAGTAGCGGTTTTAGCAGAACTTAGTAGGATTTAATGGACTTAGTAGAATATAGTAGATTGCGGTAGATTGCTATCAGATTGCTATAAATTGCCAGCAGATTGCTATTAGATTGTTATCTTACGGTTAGTCTCTTCTTACTATATTGGTGGAAATAGGTAAATATATATAAGGTATTATAGAGGTGTCCTATAACAGTACCCCCTCTTTAAACTTAAGCTTCTATAAGATAGGGCTGTAGTAGTTTTAGGTAGAGTTAATAAAAGTTTTCTGCGGCTTATATAAGTCCTATAGAGTTAATAGGTTCTTATAAGGGCTTAGTAAAGCCTCTCTATTTTATAAGGTATATATATTTATATTTCCGTTTATTATACTTAATATTATTAACTCTTTTAATAAGGTACTTATCCTTACTATCTACTTTAACTAGTAGGGGAGGGTCTTAGATCTGTCTAGGCAGGGCATCTAATATAGGGGCGGTAGGATAGAGGACTAATATATAGAATATAGGGTGGATTTTAACCGTATTAGGGAGCTTTAGTTAGTAGGCATAAGGAGAGATAACCTTTTCGACCTTATAAGGGCTAGTGTTCTTTTAATTAAGTTTCTTAGTAGGTTATTTTATGTTTAGATTTCTTATATCTAGCTAGATAAAGTTACCAATTTAGTAGGCCAGTACTAGGGTTTAGTTCTTATTTACTGCGGCTTTATAGATAGATTAGGCCTATATTATTTTATTAGTAAGGAACTCTTATAGTTCTTCCATCTTCTTTATAAATTAATTTACTTCTATAACTTATAAGGCCTAATAAGCTAGATAAGGTATATTACTAAAGGGTTTAAAACCTATTTATAGATACTAGCTGTAGTTAGCTAGAAATAGGGAGATCTTTATAGTTTCTGAGACGTAGTTATTTATAGTAAAAATAAGTATAAGACCTAAAAATACCTAAGTAATAAAAATAATATAGCCTAAAAGCCTAGGTTCTATTATATAATTAATAAACTTTAGGAAAGGATATAAAATACTAGTATTAAGTTATTTTAATATCTATAACCTCCGTATTGCGAATATTATTGAAAAACGTAATAAACATTAGAAATGTCCCTTAGACTACATTTTTTATTTTATATAGAGTGGATATAAAATTATTCTAAATATATGGTCTAAGCTTATTAAGGTAATTAATTCCTTAGTCTAAACTCACTAAGGTAAATAAAATACGTTAATATGTTCCACCACTTAGTAAGCAATACTAGTTGGTAAGCCACTCTAAAAACCACTAAAAATTAGGAAAATTATATCTTAATATCTTAACAATGGCTTAATAATAAATTCTAAAATTCTGTAACTAGCCTTTTATATCTATTTTAAGACTCTTATTACTGTCCTAGAATAATAAGCCTAGCCGTTATTAAGATATTAAGTTTTATTAAGTTTTGGCTTCTAATTTTAAGTTAAATTTGTAATAAAGCCTTGTAGGAAATACTATAGTAGACTTGCTAATAGGCTAGGTATATAGGTAACGTACTTAACAAGCGAGTCGGCCATACAAGCGAGTCGGCCACCTTAAAACTCACCAAAAATTGGAAAAATCGCATTTTATATCTCGACAACCACTAAATAATAATTAATGCAAATTTAATAGCGGCCTATTTATGTAATAACTAACTTATATTAGAAGTATTGGAAATCTTATATAAGCGGAAGTAGATTAAATAGAAAAGTAGGGGCGGAAATGCCTTACTTTTTCTATTTAACCTACTTCCACTTATATAAGATTTCCAATACTTCTAATATAAGTTAGTTATTACATAAATAGGCTGTTATTAAAATTTGCATTAATTATTATTTAGTGGTTGTTGAGATATAAAATGCGATTTTTCTAATTTTTGGTAAGTTTTAAGGTAGCTGACTTGCCTACATGCTAACTTACAGTAGTAGGGAATGTAGAGCACTACAAACCCCTAGGCACCTACTACTAGACTGCAACCTATATAGAGAAGAAAGAAGAGAAATGCAAAAGAAACTGGGCTCTTCTCTCTCTCTAAAGAAGCTATTTTGTACACAAAAAGGAAAAGAGGCGCTTTTTCTATTTCTAAGTAGGACAGGGATAGCTACTAGAAAGTAGCTAGTAATAGCAGGATCTATAGAAGGAGATACCTCCTACTAGGCTCCTAGTAAGGAGATATTAGTAAGCAAAAGGACAGAAACAAATTACAAAAGGACAGGGATAGGCGTTAGGATTTCTTACTTTTTATAGTTTTCTACCGTTTTCTCATTCCCTAGTAGTTGCTTATAACTTAGTATTTTACTAAGGAACTATAAATCCCTAGTTTAGGGGTTTATAAACTACTAGGATATAGTTACTAATATATATTAAGCTGCCCTAAGGGATTCATATATATAGGACTATAGGAGGAACCGACTTATAGGAATTGGAGCTCTTGCTACACCCGGCCTAAAAAGACTAAAACCAACCAAAAGAACTCTGAAAAACACCTAGAGAATCCCCCTAACATATATGCATCGTAGGGGAGGCATATGTTAAACAACAGTGGTTCGCACTCGCGCGCGACCGCCAGAACTACGCCTAGCAATGGCCCTCTATAACAAAAATAGGCGAATACCACACTATAAAGCGGAAATACCTTTATTAAGAAGGCATCTAACAAAATATAAAGCCTATTAGACGTGTCTAGTATCTAGAATTATAGGGGAGTAACTATCAGCTATAACAATTTAATGCAGCTAGTAGAATAGCTCTGCTAGTCTAGTAAACCTTAGGCGCCCCTCTAGCAAACCCTTAATTAAATCCTCTAATAGCTAAGTAAAATTAAAAATAAACAAAACCCCCCTTTACTGGTAAACTATACCTAGGCTACTATAGCTGCACTTCTATAGTATAGGGAACTTAACCCCCTTAAGATAATAACTGGGTATATAATTATAATATAACCAAATATAGAAAAAGTAGAGGGACTTAGGGGATAATTAGAAACAGAAATCCTTATAGAGATTTATAAAGAGGTCTATAACGTTGTTATAGTCCAACACCTTAGAAGTAAAGACATTAGAGTTACCCTAAAGAACTAATAGGTAAAGGAATAAGCTATAAGGGTAGGGGACAGGCTAGGAAAGCGTATTAGTATAAAAGTACTCTGTAAGAACTACCTAGTTAAAGTCCTAGCGGTTTCTATAAGCCTTAGGGTAAAAAAGGGACGCTAGGCGGACAACATAGTAATTATATAGGAGATAGTAAGATAAATAGAACACCTTATACTAAGACTTAAGATCACCTAAATCTAATAGCTTTAACAGGAAAATGTAAACTAAGCAAATAATAAGAATAATAAGAGGATATAAGGGTCGCCAGAGACTTGCTAGGGAGACGCTAGATAAATATATAGCTCCCTTATTATTAGTATATATATACCAGGAATGCAAAAACTCCTTATCTAGAAAGGAATAATTATAAATGGTCTTATATATAACACAAGGCTCTATAACTATAGACTACGCCTAGAATAATACTACCGCTGCGTATAATAGGGACACACCTAATCCATATACACAGTATAGGTATACTGCGGCTACTATGCAGGCCCCTATAATATAAGACACTGCTTAAATTAAGACTAAATAAAATATGTAAACTGCCACTAAAGTATATATAAGGAATAGGAGAGAGAAGACTATATTAAATATAGGAGACGAAAGGCAAGGGCTTAATAGCTATAGAAATAACTACACGCTAGGTTATATAAATAGAAATAATAGGTAATAAGCTAGGGGGGCGTAGGTGCCTTTCTAGTATTTCCTACCTTTAATACTAGGGGGCTAGGCCAGCTATCCTAAGCCTTAATAGGCCAGAAGCAATGCCGCGTGATATTACCAGACCATATAGGGACATAAGGGTTATAGGGGATATAAGGGAGAGGACGCCCTATAGGAAGACCCTTATAGACAGCTATAGCAAGCTTAAGACCAAGACAATTAAGAATTAGATTTAATGCGGCAAATATAACATTTATAGCCAACTTTTAAAGGGCATATAGCTAACTAGCAAGAATAGGGGAAGAACTAGAGATAATAACAGATTTAGATATAAAAGCGCTAGTAGGAACATAAGATATAGAAATAGAAAGCTCTATACAAAATAAGTAGTAACTAGGGTGTAGATATAAGAGATAGAAGTTCTAAATGTCTTAGAGAAAGTAGAAATAGAAGAAGTAAGGAATAAAGAAAAGGCGAAGGACCCTTACTAGGGGTCCACCACCTATCTATTATATAGTATAACTGCGGTAATATAAACCACTATCTTATAAGGCCCTTACTAGACAGCCTAGACCTAGAGAAATACTATATCCTTACTATATAAGAGCCGTATTATAATGCCTATATATAATTAACATACTACCCCTAAGAATTCTAGCTCCTATATAAACTAAAAGCAGCCATATATATATGCTTTATAATTAGTAAGGCTATTAGCCTATCCTTATAATTATAGCAGGCAGTTAACCTAGATATTATAGTTATAATAATCCAGACATATAGGGGACCGGTATAGATTATTAATATATATAATCCTAAGGTTAAAGGGGTCCCATAAATAGAGAATATTATATTAGTAATAAGCTTACTAGGAACTAAAGGCACAGAGTCTATTTTATTAGGAGATATAAACCTCTACTACCTATAGTAGGGGGGTATCTATATTGCTGCTAAACAATAGGTAGAGTGCCTACTAAGAGCTATAGACACCTAGGGCCTTAAGCTAGCCACCCCTTTAGGAGCAATTATATGGTAATAAGGCACCACTAGAAGTATAATTAACCTTATATTTATAGACAAAGGCCTATACCAGAGACTTAAAAGGTACAACCCTAAAGAAAAATAGGCACTCGCTTTAGACTATATCCCTATTTAGATACAGCTAGATCTGGATATTAAGGCGCAACTAAATAGTAAAAGATACGTAATAAGAAAGCTTAAGATAGATAGCTTCCTTAATATAGTTAAACAACAACTTTAAGACCTAGAAGAAATTTACCTAATATTAAACAAGTAAGGCTTATTAGCTACCCCTAAGGAAATTAACTAAAGGCTAGAAAGGATCTAGGTAGTAATTAAAAATAGGCTAAAAGAGCACCACCTAGTCTTAAAACTGGGCCCCTATACGCAATATGTATGGTCCGTATAATACACAGTTCTTATTACCAGCCAATAACAAGTAAGAAGAAAATATATAAGTAGCTATAATCCTAAAGATAAGAGATAATACAAAGACACAAGAAACCAGCTAAAGAATACCCTAAAAAAAGAAGTAAGGAATAGCTGGAGATAGTTTATAAATAAGCATACTACTAACCTAAGCCTCCCCCACAACAAAGGTCTTTAGAAGATAGCGAAATAGGTAAAGAGAAAGGCAGGACATTTAGTAGAAGACCCACACCTTCCGCCCCTATAAAGACTAGGTAAATTACTAGCCATAAAAGACAATAATAAGAAGGCAAAGATCCTTATAGAAAGATTTTTCCCTTAACCAGCTTTAGTAGACCTTAGCAATATTATAGGTAAAGCACTAGTAACTTGCCTAAGGGTTAACAGCAATATAATAACTAAAGAAATAGCCAGAACTATTAGCCGCCTTTTAAACAACATAGTACTAAGACTAGATGGGATCCTAAATAAAGCCCTAAAGACCTATAGACCACTAATAGCACCTTAGCTTATAGATATAGCTAGAGTATACTTTATAATAGGCTACTACCCAAGACTTAGAAGAGCTATAACAATATTTATCTTATATAAAGAAGGCAAAGCAGACTACTTACTTCTAGGGAGCTACCGCTCTATTGCCTTAGAGAATACCCTTAGTAAGATCTTAGAAAGGGTAATAGCGGACTATATAGCAGATATAGCTAAGGAACACGCCCTACTACTATAAAGCCAAATAGGGGCAAGAAAGAACCGCTTAATACTATTAGCACTTACGCTACTTACTGCCACTATTAAATCTGCATGGGCAATGCAAAGGGACTTTATAGTATTAATGCTTAGCCTAGATATCAGTGGTGCCTACAATAATATACCCTATAAGCGTCTCCTATACATCCTTAGGGCAAAAGGCTTCCCAAAATGGATTATATAATTTATTTAAGGATTTACAGGTTAAAAAGAAATGTTACTGGCCTTTAGCAGATACTAAAGCCCCCCTATTATAGTTGCAACAGGAATACCATAAGGATTACCCCTCTTACCTATACTCTTCCTTTTCTTTATAAGCAACCTACTTAACTCCTTTAAAAAAGGGGCGACCTAGGGAATAAGCTTCGTTAATAATATAAACCTAATTATATACAGGCTAATAGCCGTAAAGAATTGCATAATACTAGAGAAAGCTTATAACACCTATATAGAATAGGCAAGACAATATAGAGTTTAATTCTTACTAGAGAAATGCTAGCTAATCTATTTTATAAGAAATGTAACTAATCTGTAGATCTCTAGTATATAATTTATATTTAAGGCTTTAGGGGTTAACTAGTTTAGGGCCTAAGAGTATTAGGAGTATAGGTAGATAGTAAGCTCTAGTGGAGCGCATATGCGACGCAAGCGGCCCATAAGGGCTAAGCACAGTATATTGTATTATCTAGGATTGTTGATTCTATATAGGGTCCATGCTTCTAGAGGTTACGCCTACTATACACAGTAGTTATCTGGCCAACTATAATATATGGGTCTAGTGTTTAGGCCATCAGAGAATCTAAAAAAGGCCCCCCTAAATTACTCCTTTAACTACTCTAAAAGGTCTAAACAGCCTACCTCCGGAGTATAATAGGCGGATATAAGCAAACAGCCATAGCACTGCTTAAAAAGGAAGCTAATATTCCCCTCCTATAACTATATATTAAAGCCACTACAATATAAAGGGCGTAAAAGGAACATAACTCTAATATTATAAAGTATATTAAGACACGCCTAAATAAACTATAAAGGGACCCTAGGGCGCCTTATAGGAGAATAAACTAATAACCCCAAAGTAGGAAAGATATATTAGAGAAACAGGTAAAGAAAGTAGAAAAAGAATAGTACTACTTTAGGGCCCAGGCCTATATAGAGGAGAAAGGGAGACATATAAAAGGCCAGTAAGGATAATAGCAAGAGAGAGAAAGGAGCTAAAGTAGAGTATAAAAGAACGCTAGGAAACCATCTACTGCAATATAATACTGGCTGGACCAACACTAGAGAGGTATATAGGAGTTAAAGGTATAAAGGCTAACTAAGGCAAGAGGAACCTAAGCCGTAGCATAGTTAACGCTATAGGGGGTAAACACTTTAGGGCTCTAAGAAGGCCTAATAAAGGTAGAAAATATAATAGCAACACTCTTAAGAATAGGAATAATAGGACTAAAAGACTGGCTCTACTAGGTAGGTGTCCTAGTAGGTAGCCCAAGATGCAAATATGGCTGGCTAAGACAGACACTAAAACATATAATACTGTTATGCCCCTTACGCACTAACCAAAAAGCAATGCTCTTAGTAGCTAACATAAAGAACTATAAGACACTACTCTTAACATAAAAAGGCCTTAAGGCGGTTACCCAGTGGCTTATTAGCCAAAATGTACTAAACCAGTTCTAGGTTGCAAAGGAAATGGTAATAAAGGGTAGGAGGGCAAGCAACGGGCGCCCCCTAATGGCTCTATAGTAGTAGAGTAAAGTTTATAATACTAGCGCGTCTATAGGCTTATTACGGCAGCAATGGTTCCTAAGGAGGTTAAAAAGTAAGGTAGTAGGAGCACCATAGATGACTTATAGGCGCCTTATAGGCGCCTTGTAGGCGAGTCCTAAAAGGCAGGGAGATATATTATAGGGTTTTCTTAAATAGAGTTTTCTCCCTATATGTATATAAGGAGTAGTCCGCGTGGGCCCAATAGGGATCCAAATCGGATGTTAAGCAATAAATTATTATTATATAGGACTATAGCGCCATAGCCTAGAGGCTGCATGCGCAGTATTGTACATAGTATAATACAATGGATATAAAAAATAAAATAAAATAAAATAAAAACTTATAGTGGGGTGTTATAAGTGTCCGTCCTAAGCGAATTTTTAAGCCAACCCACACCACTAAATTATATATAATAACCACATAATTAATTCTAAAGCCTTAAAAAATATCTAAGGTTTATATTATATATTAAATCTAGCCATTATTACTTTTTTTTATTTTTAAACCCGACAATTTCTTTAGAAATCCTATTAGTTCCCCAATAAGATCTATAATGTTTAATATATATTTTCTACTACTAGATATTAAATTTTTTTTTTTACAAAAATTTAATATTTTATAAAGATTTATTGTTATTATAACTTGTTCTATTTAGAATATTATTTTAAAAGCATAAAAGTTTATTATAGGATTGTGAAGTTAAAAAATTGGAATTTGT